>Ga0228536_1000019_pt1 | contig 456412 bp, 418 predicted proteins | sample SJ1Smetagenome_FD_168611 | JGI IMG/M metagenome (GOLD analysis project Ga0228536, IMG submission 168611) | Enriched culture of PCE-dechlorinating microbial communities from Ithaca, New York, USA - SJ1.S | ecosystem: Engineered > Modeled > Simulated communities (microbial... > Unclassified...
AGGTCGGCGCCCGGGACGGGGCCATCACCCTCAACGGCGTCCTGGCCGACAAACGCTCCAAGGAAAAGGCCGAACGCATCGCCCGCGAACTGCCCGGAGTCGCCAGCGTCGACAACCAACTCAAATTCACCGAACTCAGCTTCTAGACCAAACACCACCGCCGGGGCTGGCGATGGCCCCGGCGGCGGCCCTAGTCCAGCGCCTCCCCGGCCAGCAGCCGGGCCAGGCGCTGGCTCATCTCGGCCAGGGCGTAGGGTTTGGGGGTGAAGCTGGCCCCCAGCTCGCGCAACTCCTGGGCCAGCTCGCGCTGGAAGGCGTAGCCGCTGGCCACCATCACCTTGATCGCCGGGTCGCGCCGGCGCAGGCGGCGCAGGAACTCCAGGCCGCCCATCCCCGGCATGCCCAGGTCCAGCAGCACCAGCTCCACCCGGCTCCCGGCCCCCTCCAGCGCCGCCAGGGCCTCCTCGCCGCTGGCGGCGGCCAGGACCTGGTGGCCGCACTGGGTCAGGTATTCGCGGGCGCTCTCCAGCACCGCCGGCTCGTCGTCCACCACCAGGATGGTCCCCCGCGCCCGACCGCCGGCCTCGCCGCTGGCTGGCGTCGGCTCGGGCGGCCGCGCCGGGCCGCCGTGGTGGACGGGGAAATAGAGGCTGAAGGTGGCGCCATCGCCGGTCAGGCTCTGGCAGGTGAGAAAGCCACCGTGGTTCTGCACGATGCCGTAGGCCACCGCCAGGCCCAGGCCGGTGCCCTTGCCCGGGGGTTTGGTGGTGAAGAAGGGCTCGAACATCTTCTTCTGGGTTTGTTCGTCAATGCCCTGGCCGGTGTCGCTCACGCACAGGCGCAGATAGGCCCCGGGCTCGGAGGTGGCGGGCAGGCGGGCCAGGGCTTGTTTCCAGGGCAGCAGCTCGGTGCTGAAGCGCAGGCGGCCGCCGGCGGGCATGGCGTCGCCGGCGTTGGCCCCCAGGTTCAGGAGCACCTGCTCCAACTGGCCCCGATCCCCCAGGATGGGTGGCAGGCCGGGGGCCAGGTTGGTCTCCAGGGAGATCATCTTGGGCAGGGTGTGCTCCAACAGCCGGGCCACCGCCTCCACCACCAGGTTCAGGTCCACCGGCTCCAGTTTGGGCTCCATCTTGCGGCTGAAGGTGAGCAGCCGCTTGACCAGGCCCGAGGCCCGCTCCACCGCCGCCGCGATCTCCTCCAGATATTGCCGGGAACGCCGGTCGCCGGAGCAGCGGACGCCCAGCAACTGGAGATAGCCGCCCATGGCCTGGAGGATGTTGTTGAAGTCGTGGGCGATGCCGCTGGACAGGGTCCCCACCGCCTCCATCTTCTGGGCGTGGCGCAACTGCTGCTCCAGCGACTCCACCTCGGTGACGTCGCGCAGGAAGCCCTGGATGATGAGACCGTCGTCCTGTTCGATCAGGGAATAGGTGATCTCGAAGCGCAGGCGGCCGCCATCCGGGCGCAGGCCGGTGTACACCCCCCGGCTGACCTGGTCCTGGCGGGACAGCTGCTGTCGCACCCGCTCGCGGGCCAGGGCGTGTTCGGCCGGGTCCACCATGTCCCAGAAATTCGGGTCCGCCACCTGGTCCGGACGCAGGCCGAACATCCGCCAGGCGTGATCATTGGCCAACAGGATGCGGCCGGAGGTCGCCTCGGCCCAGACCAGGCCATAGGGCAGGCTGGCCAGCAGCCGCCGGTGACGCTCCTCGCTGCGGGCCAGCTCCTGGCCGGCCCTGCGCAGTTCGGTGATGTCGCGGGTGATGGACAGCAGACAGGGGACCCCGCCCAGGGTGAGGCGGCGGGTGGAGGTGAGGCCGGTGATCAGGCTCCCGTCCTTTTTGCGGAACCTCGCCTCCAGGTTGGTGACCTGGCCGTCGCGCTTCAATATGGCCAGGAAATCCTCGAACTCGCGCTGGTCGGCCCAGATGCCCAGCGCCCCGGAAGTCCGGCCCACGGCGTCATCCCGCGTGAAGCCCGACAATTGGGTGAAGCCCTGGTTCACATCCAGGTAGAGGCCGTCGGCCAGGCGGTTGATGTTGATGGAGTCCGGGCTCATCTCGAACGCCATCCGGTAGCGCTCCTCGCCCTCCCGCAGCGCGGCCTCGGCCGCGCTGCGCCGTTCGCTCTCCGCCCGCAGTTGGCGGTTGACGCCATCGGCGCGATCCATAGCCCGGGCCAGCCAGTTGATCAGGCTGTTGATGGCCAGACCGATGAGGCAGTTGAGCAGGACCAGGTTGGAGCACAGCACCGCCCAGGACCAGAGGGTCACCCCCTGGGGACCCGCCCAGGCGGGGACGCCACGATGAACCAACCCGGCGAAGACGGCCAGGGTCAGGGCCAGGGCCCCGGAAACCAGCCAGGCCGCCCGCCGGCCCAGGAGCAGGACCGCCAGGATGGTGGCGGAGAACAGCCACAGCGGAGCGCCGGAGTGCGGCCCCATGGCCCACAACAGGGCCACCCCCAGGGCGTGGACCACCCCGACCGCCAGCCAGGCCCGTAATGGGTAACCCAGGCGTCGGCGCAGGAGGTGGCCGGCCAGCACCAGGGCCAGGGCCGCCCCATCCAGCCAGAGCACCCAGGCCTTGTCCGCGTGCTGGAGCGGATAGATCGACAGCAGCAGCACCACCCCGCCCAGGATGGCCCCCGCCAGGTAGAGGGAATCCAGGAGGCCGTCGCGCCAGGGGTGCCAGACGGCCACAAGGGCGCTGGTGTCCGCTCGGTTTTTGGGGATCATGTCCGCCGTACGCGTCCCTCGGGGCAAGCAAGATTGCATGGTTGCGACACCGTCGGAGGGATCCGGGTCGTGCGCGGTCGGCCTGCCGCGCCAGCCCTCCTCGGCCAGATGACGCAGGCCCCGGGCGGAGCGCCGCAAAAAGGTGGTTACGCCGCCTGAACCAATTGGTAACAGTAGGTAAATCACCGTGTTCTGGCGAGGAACTTTATCGCATGCCCTGGTTTCCCGCCAAGGTTTTCCCCGCCATGCCAGCCGGCGATTTTTTTCGCGCCGCCAAGAATGCCTGGCCGGCTTCGGCCTCGGTCTGCTATAACCGACTCCGGCGGCCGGGGCCGTGTCCCTCCAGCCAGACCAGGGCCCGGGACCCGCCGCGGGATGAATGGCAAGCAACCACGGCCCCAGGGCCGGGTCTGGTCAGGGAGTCTAGCCATGGACATGATCGCCGGAGTCAGGGTCAAGCCGCTCAAGGTGATTCCGGACGAGCGCGGCCGGCTGATGGAGATGCTGCGGGCCGACGACGAGATATTCGTGGGCTTCGGCCAGGTCTATCTCACCACCACCCTGCCGGGGGTGGTCAAGGCCTGGCACCTGCACAAGTTGCAAACCGACCACGTGGTCTGCGTGCACGGCATGATCAAGCTGGCCCTCTACGACGACCGGGCCGACTCCCAGACCTACGGCCAGGTCAACCAGTTCTTCATGGGGGCCCACAACCCCCTGCTGGTGCAAATCCCCCCCCTGGTCTACCACGGCTGGAAGTGCGTCAGCCTCGAGGAGGCCCTGATCGTCAACACCGTGACCCGGCCCTATGACTACCGCGACCCGGACGAGTTCCGCCTGGACGCCCACCAGAGCCACATCCCCTATGACTGGAGCCGCAAGGACGGCTAGGGCCGGCCGGTCCGCGCCCCTCACCCGCCCGGGAGGGCCATCATGCCGTCGGCCCTGAGCCTCGAACGCCACCTGGCCGCCATCGCGGCCTGCAACCAGGCCTGGCTGCCCTGGCAATGGCTGGCCCTGGCCTTGGCCGGGCTGGCCATCTGGCTGGCCTGGAGCGGCCGAACCCGGGCCGACCGGGTGGCGGCCCTGCTCCTGGGGGCCTTCTGGCTGGCCGGCGGTCTGGGCTTTCTCTGGCGCTTCCTGGGGGAGATCAACCCCATGGCCAGGGTTTTCGGAGGGTTGTGCGCGCTCCAGGGCGTCGCTTTCCTGGTCTGGGGCCTGTGGCCGGGCGCGGGGCCGGGGTTCTGGCCCCGGCGCGACGGCCAGGGGGTGATGGGGGCCGCGATCCTGGTCTACGGCCTGATCCTGCTGCCGCTCCTGGATCTCTGGCAGGGCCTGGCCTGGCCCCGCCTGCCCCTGGTGGGGATCTTCCCCACCCCCACCGCCTTCCTGACCTTCGGCCTGCTGCTCTGGACCCGGCGGCCGGTTCCCCTGGGCCTGCTGCTGGTCCCCATCGCCTGGGCCTTGCTGGACTCCTACGCCAGCGTGGTGCTGGGCCTATTCCCCGAGGCGGCCCTGGCCATGGCCGGGGTGGCGGCCTGCGCCCTGTTGCTGCCCCGGCCCCAGGGACCCAGGCTGCACTGGTGAGGCCCGAGCCCGGCCCGCTCCGGCCTCAGCCCCGCACCGCCCAGACCCGGAAGTGCGGGTCCTTTTTCTGCCCCACCCCGCAGGCCCCCTTGTCCAGGTACAAGGCCCAGGCCCAATCCGGCTCGTAAAGGCTGGTGGTGGAGGACCAGCAGCCCTGACCCAGGTCCACGAAGGGATGCCCCGGCGAGAGGGCCGGGGTGTGCTGGTCGCAATCCACCAGGGATTCCAGCTCGTTGATATTGGGCAGCCGCCAGTCGGTCCAACCGGCCAGGCCGCCGCGGTTCAACCCGGCCACGGTTGCCAGGGCCTGGGTCCAGGTGGTCTCGCCCGGGGCCAGGTCCGCCCGCCGGGTCCAGGTTAGGCCGGTCAGGCGATCCCGGACCACATCTCCCGCCGCCGCGAAACGGGGCTGGGGCCAGGCCGCGCCGCCGGACCCGGCCCGGGGGCTGGGGGCGGTCAGCAGGCCGTTGCCCGCCCCCCGCACCGGCCACAGCAGGTGGTACTGGCTCTGGTGGCTGTAGAACATCCGGCCGCCGGTGAGCTGCACCCACCAGACAAAGCCCGGATCGCGAGCGAAGCGGGTGCTGGTCCAATACCAGCCGGGATAGACCTCCCGGAAGGGATGGCCCGGGGGCAGGGCGGGGTCGCGGGCCTGGTAGTCGATCAGGGAGCGCAGTTCGCGCCGATCGGGCGCTCTCCAGTCATTCCAGGCGGTTGCCCCCTGGGCGTTGAAATCCGTCAGCCAGGCCTCCAGCTCGGTCCAGGCCAGGGGAAAGCCGGCCGGATTGGCCCGGCGCAACCAGGTCAGGCCGGTCAGGCGATCCTCAACCGCCTCCCCCTCCACCCGGAAGCGGGGCTGGGGCCAGGCCGCCCCGGCCCGCCACTCGCCGTCCTGGCCGCTGCCGGCGCAGGGGATCACGGCCCCGTCGGCGGCGTGGCAGGTCTGTTGTCCGGTGCGCCAGAGGTGCTTGCCCATGCCTGCCATTGTGCGCCCGTTGGTCGGCCGGGGCCAGGCCCGGCTTGACATTCCCGCCGCTTGGCCTATCTTTTATCGAGATAATCCATGGATGGGGAGGTCTGACATGCCGATCTACGAATACAAGTGCTCTGCCTGCGGCAACGGCTTCGAATACCTGCACTTCGCCGGCGACGACACCCCGCCCCAATGCCCCCAGTGCGATTCATCCCAGGTGCAGCGCCAGCTCTCCTGCTTCTCCACCAGCGCCGGCCAGGGCGGCGGCTCCGACCTGGGCGCGTTGACCGGCGGCGGCGGGGGCCACTCCTGCGGCTCCGGCGGCTTCTCCTGAGCCCACTAGCCCCCGGCGGTCGCCGGGATCAAGGCGCACCCCGCTCCAACTCTTCATTGTGCAAACGAAATCGGCCCGGAGACCCATTAGGGGACTCCGGGCCGATAGTCATTTTCCAGACTAGAACTCCTTGACCGTCTCCTCGGCCGAGGCCAGGGCGGCGTCGATCTCCTGGGGCCCATGGGCCAGGCAGACCAGGGTGGCCTCGAACTGGCTGGGGGCCAGGTAGATGCCGCGCTTGAGCATGCCGCGGTGGAAGCGGGCGAAGAGCGCGGTGTCGCTGGTCTTGGCGCTCTCATAGTCCGTGACCGGGCCGGCGGTGAAGAAGTAGGTGAACATGGCCCCCACCCGCTGGCCGCAATGGGGCAGGCCCTTGGCGGCCAGGATCCGGCCCAGGCCGTCATAGAGCCGGGCGCTGGATTCCTCCAGGGTCTCGTAGACCCGGGGGGCCTGCAACAGCTCCAGGACCATCAGACCGGCCGCCGTGGCCAGGGGGTTGCCGGACAGCGTCCCGGCCTGGTAGACCGGGCCGCAGGGCGCCACCCGCTGCATGATCTCCTTGCGCCCGCCATAGGCGGCCAGGGGCAGGCCGCCGCCCACGATCTTGCCCAGGGTGGTCAGGTCGGGCAGCACCCCGAAGCGCTCCTGGGCCCCGCCCAGGGCCACCCGGAAGCCGGTGATCACCTCGTCGAAGATCAGGAGCGCGCCATGCTGGTCGCAGAGCTGGCGCAGGCCGGCCAGGAAGCCCGGCCGGGGCTCCACCACGCCCATGTTGCCGGCCACCGGCTCCACGATCACCGCCGCGATCTGGCCGTCATGACTGGCGAAAGCTGCCTTCAGGCTCTCCAGGTCGTTGTAGGGCAGGGACAGGGTGGCCCCGGCGATGGCCGCCGGCACCCCGGGGCAGGCCGGCAGGCCCAGGGTGGCCAGGCCGGAGCCGGCCGAGACCAGCAGGCCGTCGGAATGGCCGTGGTAGCAGCCGTCGAATTTCACGATCAAATCGCGGCCGGTGTAGCCCCGGGCCAGGCGCAGGGCGCTCATGGTGGCCTCGGTGCCGGAGCTGACCAGGCGCACCATCTCCAGGCTGGGCACCAGCTTGACCAGCTTCTCGGCGAAAAGCACCTCGGCCTCGGTGGGCGCGCCAAAGCTAGTGCCCTTCTCGGCCGCGCGCTGCACCGCCTTGACCACCTCGGGCTGGGCGTGGCCCAGGATCAGGGGACCCCAGGAGCCGACGTAATCCAGGTAGCGGTTGCCGTCCACGTCCTCGATGTAGGCCCCGCGCCCGGACTTGATGAAGGGCGGGTTCTGCCCCACCGCGGCCATGGCCCGCACCGGCGAGTTGACCCCGCCCGGGATGACTTCCTGGGCCCGGGCCCACAACTCCTGCGACCGTCTGTCCGCCATCGACTGCTTCTCCTCGGGGACCAGGGGCGTGCCGCGCCTGCACGCCGGCCGCCAGCCCAGGTCCCGATCCGGTTTGCGCGGACGGGCCGATCCCGCGGGGAAGGCCGGCCCGGCAATGGAAATCAGTAGTACTGCATGGAGGTCTTTTTCAGCTCCTCCACCGAGAACAGCAACGCATAGCGCTCGGGCGCGATGTCCGCCGCCCGGGCCATCTCCTCCACCACCTGACGGCACTGCTCGCGGCTCTGACCGTGGACCATGGAGTAGAGGTTGTAGGCGAAGCCCTGGCAGGGTCGCCGCCAATAGCAGTGGCTAACCTGGCGGAAGGAGGACAGGACCTCGCCCACCCGCTCCACCTGGTCCTCGGGCACCCGCCAGGCCACCATCACGTTGGCCGGGAAGCCCGACTGCTGGTGGCGCAGGGTGGCCCCGAAGCGGCGCATGACCTTGGTCTCGGCCAGACGGGCGACCCGGGCCACCACCTCGGCCTCGCTCAGCTCCAGCTCGGCGGCCAGGGCGGCGAAGGGCCGGGGGGTCAGGGGCAGGTCGCCCTGCAAGCGGGCGATGATGCGCTTGTCGATCGCGTCTATCTTCACAAACTCTCCCGTGGCTGGATTGTAGGGGCTGGCGGCCGGGGCTGTCAAGGAAAGCCGCCCGGTTGCCCAACTTGAGGCGTCACGGTCCCTCCGCCGGACCGAGCGCCCCCGAGCCAAGCGGTGGTCCGCCCGCGCCAGGTCTGGCAATGGATGACCGATTATGCTAACGTGCTGAACTAGCGTTGCGAATAACCACGGGAGCAAACGACGTGGCCGAAGTCCTGACCATAAAAAAACTTGGCCCGCTCAAGGAAGCCCGCATCGAGCCGCGGCCGCTGACGGTCATCATCGGCCCCCAAGCCAGCGGGAAGTCGCTGATCGCGCAATGCTTGTACTTTTTTCGGGGGCTTCAGCAGCACGTAGCCCGCCGTTATAAGACAGACTGGCTTGACGACAATGCTTGGCATAATAATGCCCTGCGCGAAGTATTGGATGATATCAGAGGAGTATCATTTGGATATTTTGCTGAAGGTAGTGCTCACATTTCATACTTTGACTCCAGCCAAAAAACTACCATTGGTTTGCATGTAAATAGATCGAATCGAAAGGTATCAGCAAACCCAAGCCTTAAAAAACGCATGAATGGATGGCTGGAGGAATGGAAGGTTGACCCTAGAAACTTTGAAAAGTATTGGTTAATTTCTCCAAACCTTTACATTCCAACTGAACGCTCAATCTTTACCAGACTTGTTGAAGCCAAGCCCAGCATGCTTTTCGATCCTGTACATCCAGAGCCATTTCGGGCATTCGCCCAGGAACTATTTCGCGCTCAAACGCTTTATAGAAGTCTTTTCCAAAAAAAATCGGCCATCAACCTTCCAGACTCCATGATGAAGGCCGGATCATATATTCTCAAATGTCAACAAAATGCACTCTCAGGTGAAGCGTATGTGCCTCCTTATGGCCGCCAGGAATGGAAATGGAGGGTATTTGAGGCATCAGATGATTCTGCCACCACCGCCAAACACAGAATTGTGCCAATTCAAGCAACAGCCTCAGGGCAAACTGAATCATGGCCGTTCTTTGTAATTGCCGCCACTTATGGTATTTTAGCCGACGGGGGTAAATTCTATTTCGAAGAACCGGAAACCCATCTTCATCCTGCTGCCCAACTTCAGGTTGCTAATGTGATTTCTTTTCTTGTTAACCGAGGCCAACATTTCATTGTAACGACTCACTCACCATTTTTTTTATACATCATTAATAATTTTATCCTCCGTTATTTGTCATCTGGTGAAAAGTTTAATAACGAAAAAAATGGACTAAATCCTGATGACGTGGCTGTCTACAGCATCAAAGATGGAAAATGCCGCGACATCATGGACCGCGAGGACACCAAGCTGATTCCTTCCACCGAACTTGACGACATAGCCAACCAACTCGGCGCTGAGTTCGACCAGCTTTTGGATCAACTGGACCGTGACTAGGAAGAATCTGAGCCTCCGACAAGCGCTGGCCGAGGTGTTGGGGCGCAATGATTGTTTCCTGCCTGGCACGTCGATCTCAGAGAAGGGTAAAACTTTCAGTCTGAGTCCTCAAAAAGGTGAAGAGGTCGTTGGCATCCGCTTGGATGGCTGTCTAGCGAACAGCCAATCTGGCCTGGCCTGCGACGCCGCCTTTTTCGTTCATATCAAACCTCAAAAGCGTTTAGTGATCGCACTGGTGGAACTCAAGGGCGCGGACGTCGCCCACGCCATCAAGCAGATCAAAGCCAGCCGAGACCTGCTTGCCGACGCCGTGGGTTGCGCTAACAGTCGATCGCATGGCGAAGTCTTCAAAGAGCACATGGTCTCGAATGCCCCTTTGAACCACGGCGCTTGCCTGCTGGGCGTGGTAGTCAGTCGTTCCGGATTGCCCCAATTCCAAGCCGAGGCTCTGAAGGCTCGCCGTTATGGAGTACGCCTCACCAAAGAGAAGAACCCGGTTGGCATTTCTTGCTCCCATCTCCTGTCACTAATTGATAACTGACCGAGTTGGCACGATGAAAAGCCGGTCTTTCGCCTTCGACCCCGCCGTCGCCGGACGCCCGCTCCGGGTGGCCGCCTTCATGAGCGGCAGCGGCAGCAACATCCGCCGTCTGCTGGAGCGGGGCTCGTCCGCCTATGAGGTGGCGTTCGTCTTCAGCGACCGGGCCGACGGCCACTGCCAGGGCGAGAAGATCGCCCACCAGTACGGCCTGCCCTATTTCTCCTACGATGTCCGGCGCTTCCACGCCCTGCGCGGCCTGCCCCGGACCCCGGCCAGCCCGGCCGGCCGGGCCGCCCGCCGGGCCTTTGACCAGGTGGCCCGCCGCCTGGTGCGGGCCTTTGGGGTGGATCTGATCGCCCTGGGCGGCTACATGAGCTACCTCACCCTGCCCCGGGGGGTCAACGTCCACCCGGCCGATCTGTCGCTCACCGATGACCGGGGCAAGCGGCGCTTCGTGGGCGACGACGCGGTGCATGACGCCATCGCCGCCGGCCAGGCCGAGCTGCGCGCCTCCACCCTCTGGATCGACCGGGGGGTGGACACCGGCCCCCTGCTCCTGGTCAGCGACCCCCTGCCGGTGGAGCTGCCCGCGCCCCTGGCCGAGCTGCTGGCCGATCCCCCCCGCCTGCGCCAGGTGGCCGACGACCACCAGGAGCGCCTGAAGGAGGTTGGGGACTGGGCCATCTTCCCGCTCACCATCGAGCTGATGGCCCAGGGCCGGCTGACCATCACCCCCGCCGGGGTGGCGGCCCTGGACGGCCGGCCCCGGCCGGCCGGGGTGCGGATCGCCGAGCTCTAACCCGCGCCCAGGCATGCAAAAACCCCTCCCTCCCCGCCGCCGGGCCTGCTAGAATGCCCTCGGGAGGAAACCCATCCATGCCAGAGTTCAATGATTACGCCGTGGCCCGGCGACGCATGGTGCAGGAGCAGATCGCCGCGCGGGGCGTCCACGACCAGCGCCTGCTCAAGGTGATGCAGGAGATCCCGCGCCACCTGTTCGTGGACGAGGCCCTGATGAGCCAGGCCTACAACGACCATCCCCTGAGCATCGGCGAGGGCCAGACCATCAGCCAGCCCTACATGGTGGCCCTGATGACCGACGCCCTGGGCCTGACCGGGCGGGAGAAGGTGCTGGAGATCGGCACCGGCAGCGGCTACCAGACCGCCATCCTGGCCCGGCTCTGCGATTGGGTCTACTCGGTGGAGCGCATCCTGGAGCTGAGCCGCCGGGCGCAGCGGGTGCTGGAGAAGATCGGGGTGTTCAACGTCAACCTGGTGGTGGGCGACGGCAGCAAGGGTTGGCCGGCCGAGGCCCCCTACGACGCCATCATCGTCACCGCCGGCGGCCCCAGCCTGCCCCGGCCGCTCTTGGGGCAGCTGGCCGAGGGCGGACGCCTGGTGGTTCCGGTGGGCGGCCGCAGCCTGCAAACCCTCTACCGGGTCACCCGCCGGGGCGACAAGTTCGTGGAGGAGGACCTGGGCGGCTGCCGATTCGTGGATTTGGTGGGCGAATACGGCTGGTAGCGGCCTCCCCGGCGGGCCGGACGCCCACTCCCCCCTGGCTGCGGGAGGTGTCATGGCCATCCCACGCGCGCGTCTGATCAGCGTCATCGGAGCCGGCAACGCCAGCGGCCCGCCCTGGCAGTGGGCCCAGACCGTGGGCCGGCTGTTGGCCCAAGAGGGCTATGGCGTGGTCTGCGGCGGTCTGGGCGGGGTGATGGAGGCCGCCGCCATGGGCTGCGCCCAGGCCGGGGGCCTCAGCGTGGGCATCCTGCCCGGCGCCGACCCCGACCAGGCCAATCCCTGGTGCCGGGTGGTGATCCCCAGCGGCCTGGGCCAGGCCCGCAACGTGCTGGTGGTGCAGTCCGGCCTGGGGGTCATCGCCATCAGCGGCGGCGGCGGCACCCTGAGCGAGATCGGCCACGCCCTCAAGCTGGGCCGGCCGGTGGTGGGCCTGGGCACCTGGGAGCTGCCCGGGGTGCCCGAGGCCGCCGGCCCCGAGGAGGCGGTGGAGCTCTTGCTGGACCGCCTGCACCCCTGAATCCCCGCCATCAGGGTCGATCTCAAGGTGGGGATATCGTTTCAAAAATGTAATAGGTAATACTCATCTTTTCACGCCTTTTTCCACCTCCGCCCAATGCCGCGCCATTTGCCTGTGATTTGCATCGCTAGCCAACCCATGGTAACTGCTTGCCAAGTGCATCCGTTCACCTGCCCCAACGGTGCGCCGGAGCAAGTCAGGGCCGCTGGTTTCCGCGTCGCGGGCAGAACCTGGGTTGAGGAGGCAGTGCTTGGCCAGCCGCCCTGGGCCCAAGGGCCCCTGGCCACGGAGAGACAAGGAGCCATGAAGCGGACCAAGACCATACGCAGCAAGATTTACATGCTGGTCCTGCTTGGCGTCGGCGCGGTGTTGCTGATGGCCGCCATCGGCCTGAACACCATGCGGATGATGGATGGACTGGTGGATGAGTCGGCCTGGGCCCACCTGGTGGTGGCCGGGGTCAACGAGGTCAAGTTCAAGCAGGAGAACTTCCTGGGTCACGTCAGCGGCGTCAACGCCAAGCAGACCCTGGAGGCGCTGGGCACGGTGCAGAAGCTCCTGGAGCAGGCCCGGACCCACGGCCTGGACGCCGGGGAGTTCATGGCCCAGCTCCAGGCCTACGCCAAGGCCTTCGAGCCCATGAGCAAGCTGTCGCTGGAGGTGGAGGAGGCCATGCGCAAGCAGAGCGTCCAGCTCACCCTGCTGACCAGCACCCTGCGCGAGAGCGTGCTCAAGGCCATCGACAGCAACCGCGACCAGGCGGTCATGAAGGGCCAGCCCCCCAATCCCGGCGAGTCCTCGCTGCGGGTGGCGGCCTTCGAGCTGCTGGAGCAGGTGGAGCGCCTGCAACTGAGCGTGGTGAAGCTGCTCAACACCCGCAACGTGGCCGCCTTCCGCGACGAGCGCGACACCGCCTACGACCAGATCACCAACACCACCAGCACCCTGGACGCCCTGGCCCCGGAGGTGGCGGACAAGAACATCGCCGAGGGCGCCACCGACGCCATCCAGCAGACCGAAAAGATGAAGGCGGACCTGGACGCCCTGGTGGACAACTGGCTGGCGCGCGAGAACCTGGTGGCCCAGCTGCTCAAGGCCAGCAACGAGATGAGCCGCAGCGGCCAGGCCTTCCTGGACGAAACCCGGCAGGTGATCGACTCCACCAGCCGCGAGATCATGTGGCTGACCATCATCTGCGCCGCGGCGGTGACCGGCCTGCTCTGCCTGCTGGGCGTCTTCATCAGCCGCGGCATCAACCGGCCCCTGACCATCTCGGTCAGCGGCATGGGCGAGGCCGCCAGCCAGGTGGCCCAGGCCGCCATCCAGGTGGCCAGCTCCAGCCAGGTGCTGGCCCAGGGTTCGGCCCAGCAGGCGGCCAGCCTGGAGGAGACCAGCTCCTCGCTGGAGGAGATGGCCTCCATGACCCGCCAGAACGCCGACAACGCCGGCCAGGCCAACAACCTGATGGACGAGACCAAGGCGGTGGTGGGCCGGGCCAACCAGTCCATGGACACCCTGACCAAGGCCATGGAGCAGATCACCGCCGCCAGCGAGCAGACCAGCAAGATCATCAAGACCATCGACGAGATCGCCTTCCAGACCAACCTGTTGGCCCTGAACGCCGCAGTGGAGGCGGCCCGGGCGGGAGCGGCCGGGGCGGGCTTCGCGGTGGTGGCCGACGAGGTGCGTAACCTGGCCCTGCGCGCGGCCGAGGCGGCCAGGAACACCGCCGCGCTGATCGAGGGCACCACCACCCGGGTGCGCGAGGGAGCCTCCCTGGTGGACAAGACCAGCCAGGAGTTCCGCGAGGTGGCCGACAACGCCGGCAAGGTGGCCGAACTGGTGGCCGAGATCGCCGCCGCCAGCCGCGAGCAGGCCCAGGGCATCGACCAGGTGAACCGGGCCGCCGGCGAGATGGACAAGGTGACCCAGCAGGTGACCGCCACCGCCGAGGAATCGGCCTCCGCCGCCGAACAGATGAGCGCCCAAGCCAAGACCGCCCAGGACTACGTGCACCACCTCAAGGCCCTGGTGGGCGGCGACGCCGCCCAACCGGGCGGCAAGCGCCGCCGGCTGCCCCGCCTGCGCCTGCCCCGCCTGGGGCGCAAGACCCAGCCACCGGCCGGCCCCCCGACCGCGCCCGCCGCGCCACCCGCCCCCCGGCCGGAGCGCCCGGTGGCCACCGCCGCGGCCCTGCCGCCCAAGGTCTCGCCACAACAGGCGATTCCCCTGGACGACGACTTCCAGGATTTCTAGCCCAACCGGATGGATCGCCATCCCGGGGCCGCCCCGCGCGGGCGGCCCCATCTTGCGCCCGCCGTCGCCCCGACATGCCCCGCCCGGGCCGTTCCCGGCCCCGGTCGGGGGCGTACGCCCCTCCCCACACCCCGGGGCGTCCCACGCAGGACGCCCCGGGCGTTGGCTCAGACCGGGTTGGACTAGAAGTTTTCGAAATCGTTTTGCGGGCCCAAGGTGGGGCGATGTGGAGATGGCTTCTTGAGTGGCGGGGCCGCCAACAGGGCCGGGCTCGGTGGACGCTGGGATTTTGTCGCCGGCAAGACGGTGGATGCCTCCGCTCCGCCATCCATCCCTCCTCCGACCACCGCGTGCAGGTCCACCGCGATTTGCCGAATCAGGTCAGCCTGCGACGACAACTCGTGGGCGGCGGAGGCCGATTCCTCGGCGTTGGCGGCGGTGGTCTGGGTCACCCGGTCCACCTCGCTGACCGCCAGATTGATCTGCTCGATGCCCTGGGATTGCTCCTGGGAGGCGACCGCAATCTCGCCCACCAGCTCGGCCACCTTGCCGGCCTTGGTGATGACCTCGCCGAAGGATTGCTCAACCCGGGCGGCCAACTGGTTGCCCTGGGCGATCTTGTTGATGGTGCCCTCGATCAGGTCCGCGGTGCTCTTGGCCGCGTCGGCCGAGCGCAGGGCCAGGCCGCGCACCTCCTCGGCCACCACCGCGAAGCCCGCCCCGGCCTCGCCGGCCCGAGCCGCCTCCACCGCCGCGTTCAAGGCCAGCAGGTTGGTCTGGAAGGCGATCTCGTCGATCTGCTTGATGATCTTCCCGATCTCCTGGCCGGAGGTGGATATCTCCTCCATCGAGCGCCCCATCTCGGACATGGCCTGGCTCGACTTGGAGGACAGCTCGCCCACCTCCTTCATCAACAGGTCCGCCTGCTGGGCGTTCTCGGTGTTTTGCCGGGTCATGGCGGTCAGTTGCTCCAGCGCGGCCGAAGTCTCCTCCACCGAGGCCGCCTGGGCCGAGGTGCCCTCGGCCAGGTTCTGCCCGGCGCGGGCGATCTCGCCCGAAGCCCCGGCCACCTGGTCGGAGCCGGAAGTCAATTGGGTGACCGCCCGCTTGATCGGCCCGGTGATGGAGCGGGCGAAATAGGCCATCAAGGCGACGGTCAGCAGCAGGGCCACCAGTCCGATCAGGAGGTTGCTGTTGCGGATCTCGGTGGCCGGGGCCAGCAGCTCCGCGCTGTCCTGGGCAAAGGCCACCACCCAGCCGGTGAGCGGGACCTGGGCGTAGGCGGCGGTCTTGGGGACGTCCTTGTAGACGTATCCGCCCACCCCCGGCTTGCCCGCCAGCATTTGCCGCATGAACTGGTCCATGCCCGCCTGCTGGGCCATGTTGGTCTTGAGGATAAGCTCCGCCTCCGGGTGAATCACCACCAGGCCCTTCTGGTCCACCATCCAGGGATAGCCGGTCTGGCCCAGGCGGGCGTCGGTCACCTTTTTGGATAGTTCCTCCAGGCTGATGGAAAGGATCATGACCCCCAGCAGAGTTCCTTCGCCGGATTTGACCGGCACCGCCACCACCGTGGCCGGCTTGCCGGTGGTGCGGGAGAGCAAGGGCGGGGAGATCACGGTCTTGCCGCTGGATTTGAGCTGCTTGAAATAGGCCCGGTCGGACACGTCGGTGCCCTTGCTCTTGCCGCCAAAGCTGTCGCCGATCACCTTGCCGTTGAGATCGGCCACCAGGATGGCCGCGTAGCCAGTCCCCAGCTTGGCCTTGGTGTCGGTGAGCCAGCCATCCATTTCGGCCTGGCTCGCGGCCGCCTCCGGGGTGCCCAGGGCTTGGAGGGCCTTCCTGGCCCGGGGGACGGTGGCCAGGCTGGTGGCCAGCTTGACCTCGCCCTCCAGGGTGGTGTTGGTCAGCTCGGCCAGACTGGCCGAAAGGGCCATGGCCTGTCCCTGGGCCAGGCGCTCCAGGGCGAAGACGGATTTCCAGGTGTTGTAAGCGCCCACCACCGCCAGGGGAACCAGCACCGCTAGGGAGCCGCCCACCAGCAGTTTGAAAGTCAGCCCTCTTTTTCGCATGCCAAGTCTCCCGGGAATGAATTGGAAGGGCGAGGGCAGGCGTGACGTCCTGTTTTCAATCTGTTTCCAAATAGCTAGGCTTTTGAATGGCAATACCGGCGCTGGCAGCACCAATGCACCGACTGGAGGCGGGCCTCCGGGTCTGGCGCGTTTGGTTGGCCGGACAGCCGCGGGGAAAGCACGAAGCGGGCCAAAATCCGATGAATGATCGAGCCACTATATCTGTCATACAATTTAAGGTGATAGCTCAAGATATCACCATGTTGGCCCCGCGAGCGCCGCTGATTTTGTCTCGGCGCGCGGGACATGCTCGCCAAATATGACAAATTTGTCTTGTTAGGCGATACTCATCATTGAATACCCTCTCCTGGTTCCCCGACCCGGGTTCGGCCCACAACCGGGGACGCCTCCCGGGCCGACCAGGCCGGCGGTCGGCTTGGTTGGAGTTGGATTTGTGCTAAGTTTGGGGGGCGATCGCGCCCCGCCGGCCCGTCCGGCCCAGCCCCCGGGAGAGACCCATGCGACGTCTTGCCCTGCTGTTCAGCCTGTTGACGCTCCTGGCAGCCTGCGCCGACCTGGGCTCGCCCACCTACCTGCCCAATCGCCCCCGCGAACCCCGCCCCGGCGCCGCCGCCCCGGCCGCTCCTCCCGCCCCGCCGGGGGTCAGCCAGACCGTGAACCTGGGGGTGGGCCAGAGCATGGACCTGACCCTGGACAGCAACCCCACCACCGGCTACCGCTGGTTCCTGGCCCAGTCCCCGGACCCCTCGGTGGTGCTGGTGGAGACCCACGCCTTCCTGCCCGACCGCGACGCCCAGGGCCGCCCCGGGGCCGGCGGCCGCGAGATCTTCGCCATCCGGGGCGTCTCGCCGGGCTTCACCGAGCTGGTGTTGGAGTACCACCGCCCCTGGGAGCGGGAGCGGGGCAAGCCCCCGGCCAAGGTCCACCGCATCACGGTGCGGGTGCGCTAGGCCCGGCCCCCAGGAAAAAACCGCCCCGGCCATTGACAGAACGCGGCCAGGCTATAGACTATTGACATAACGTGGCCAACGAGCCCCCTGTCTTCCGCTCGACCGTGCGGCGCTCTCCGCGCCCCAACCCAGCAACAGAGCCAGGCTTAATGGTCCCCAAGCGGCCTCCCCACCAGTGGGGAAGAGGCCTTGCCTCTTGGCTTGGGTTTGCTGCACTAGGTGACGGGCCGGCGCCTTCTCACGCGCCCCGGACACCCGGACCCGGCTTGACCGGCCGGGCCGCCGGGACGCTCCCATTTTTTGTCGCGCGCCAGATCAGCCTTGAGAGAGCATCGCGCGTGACGCGAAGGACACCCAGATACAGATGCCACAGATTACGTTCGCAGAATTGCAGTTGATCGAGCCCTTGCAGAAAGCCCTGAAGGGCCTGGGCTACATCACCCCGACCCCGATCCAGGCCCAGGCCATCCCGCCCTTGCTGGAGGGACGCGACCTGCTGGGCTGCGCCCAGACCGGCACCGGCAAGACCGCCGCCTTCGCCCTGCCCCTGTTGCAGAAGCTTTACGCCGATCGCTCCCCCCTGGCCCCGCGCTCGGCCCGGGTCCTGGTCCTGACCCCCACCCGCGAGCTGGCCCACCAGATTGCCGAGAGCTTCCGCTCCTATGGCCGTTACATGGGCCTGCGCCTGGCGTTGGTCTATGGCGGCGTGGGCCAGATGCCGCAGGTGCGGGCCTGCGCCCGGGGGGTGGACGTGCTGGTGGCCACCCCCGGCCGCCTCCTGGACCTGATGAACCAGGGCTGCGTGCGCCTGGACCGGCTCTCGGCCTTGGTGCTGGACGAGGCCGACCGCATGCTGGACATGGGCTTTTTGCCCGACATCAAGCGGGTGCTGGCCGCGGCCCCGGCCCAGCGCCAGACCCTGCTCTTCTCGGCCACCATGCCGCAGGGCATCGCCCGGCTGGCCGATTCGCTCCTGACCAACCCGGCCAAGGTCAAGGTGACGCCCGAGGCCACCACCGTGGACCTGATCGCCCAGAAGGTGCTCTTCGTGGCCCAGGGCGACAAGCGCGCCCTGTTGGGCGAGGTGCTCAAGGACGACAGCGCCCGGCGGGTGCTGGTCTTCACCCGCACCAAGCACGGGGCCAACCGGGTGGCCAAGCAGCTGTCCCAGATGCAGGTGCGCGCCGACGCCATCCATGGCGACAAATCCCAGAACGCCCGCCAGGCCGCCCTGGAGACCTTCCGCAGCGGCGGCACCCGGGTCCTGGTGGCCACCGACCTGGCCGCCCGGGGCATCGACGTGGAGGGCGTGACCCACGTCATCAACTACGACCTGCCCATGGACCCGGAGAGCTACGTGCACCGCATCGGCCGCACCGGCCGGGCCGGGGCGGCGGGCATCGCCATCTCCTTCTGCGACAGCACCGAGCGGACCTGCCTGCGGGCCATCGAGCGCCTGATCCGCCAGTCGGTGCCGGTGGAGAAAGACCACCCCTATCCCCAGGCCGGCGCCTACCAGCCGGCCCCGGCCCGGGTGGCCCCCTTTGCCCGGCGCAACGACCGCCGTCCGGCCCGCAACGGCCGGCGCTCCCAGGCCGCGGCCTAGGCCCGGCCGGGTTCCCGACGCCCCCAACCGGGGTCCGGTCCGGCCACGGACCGGACCCCGGGGCCACGCCCCCGGCGCGGCCCCAGCCCGGATAAACCATGCCCCACCCCAGCCCCAAGGAACGCGCCTGCAATGGGGTCCGGTTCTACCAGAGCCGCGATCCCCGCATCAGGGCCTTGAAGCGCGAGCATTCCCCGGAAGGCTTCGGCTACCGGATCTGGACCTCGTGCTGGCTGTTGATGGAGTACCTGAAGGACCTGCGTCTGCCCGAGGGTCTGCGGGTGATGGACGTGGGCTGCGGCTGGGGCCTGGCCGGCATCTACTGCGCCAAGGCCCTGGGGGCCGAGGTCACGGCGGTGGACGCCGACCCGGAGGTCTTCCCCTTCCTGCGCCTGCACGCCGAGCTCAACGACGTGGAGCTGACCGTCCTGCACCGCCGTCTGGAGGAGCTGACCGTCAGCGACCTGGCGGGGTTCGACCTGTTGATCGGGGCCGACATCTGCTTCTGGGACGAGATGCTGGAGCCGATGCTGGGCCTGATGGACCGGGCGCTTCAGGCCGGGGTGGGCCTGATCCTGATCGCCGATCCGGGCCGGGGCAGCTTCAACGACCTGGCCGAGGCCTGCGCCCAGCGCCACGACGCCACCACCCGCAGCTTCTACACCTTGCGACCCTATCCCCTCCAGGGGCGCATCCTGCGGGTGCTCAACCCCGCCGAGCCGACCGCCGCCCCGCCCCGCCGGGCCTGAGCCCCGGCCCACGCCCGCGCGCTCAGCGACCGTCCTCCACCTCGGCCATGAACTCCCGGACCAGGGCCAGAAACTCGGCCTCGGCCTCCAGGTGGTGCACGTGGCTGGCCCCGGCCAGCACCGCCAGCCGCGCCCCGGGGGTCAGGCCGGCGTACCAGGCGGTGGTGGCGGGCGCGGCCTCGTCGAACTCCCCGCAGGTGTAGAGCACCGGCAGATTCAGCTCGGCCAGGCGGTGGCTGATGTCATAATCCCTTAGGCTGCCAGTGATGGTGAATTCGCTGGCTCCCCACATCTGGTTGTAGACCGGCAGGGCCAGGCGGCCGAAGCAGCGCTCCAGGCATTCGGGCCAGGGCTCCAGGCGGCAGACGTGGCGCTGATAGTAGACCTGCATGGCCTCCTGGTAGGCGGGGGAATCATAGTCGGCCGCGGCCTCGGCCGCCGCGATGACCTGGCGGGTCTCGGCCGGCAGGGCCGCCAGCCAGGCCCGTTGGTCGGCCCCCCAGCGCGGGGCCGAGAGGCAGGGCCCGGCCAGGATCAGGCCGGCCACGCCCCGGGTCCCAGGGGCCAGGGCGTGCTCCACCGCCAGGACCGTGCCCCAGGACTGGCCCAGGATGAACAGCCGCTCCAGGCCAAGGGCCTGGCGCACCTGGCCCAACTCGGCCACGAAGCGCTCAACCGTCCACAGGCCGGGATCGTCGGGCCGGTCGGAATCGCCCCCGCCCAACTGGTCGTAGAAGATCACCGGCCGCTGGTCGGCCAGGGCCGCCAGGGACTCCAGGTAGTCCTGGTTGGCCCCCGGACCGCCATGCACCAGCAGCAGCGGGGTCCCCGGCCGGTCCCCACCTTGGCGGCGATAAAAGACCCGGCCGCCCTCCACCGGGATGAATCCCTGTTCCTCCGCCGCGCTGACCATGACCTTCGCTCCCATCCCATCCCGCTGGGACGGGTTGACCTCGCCTACCGTCCGACCGGACGGCGGGCGATGGTTCACCAGCCCCCGGCCGGGCGCAGGGGCTCCATGTCGAAGAAGTTGTTCATCCCCCGCCAGAGGTGCTCCTCGCGGACCTCGCGGCTGCGGACGTTCTCGGCCACCATCAGGGCGCGCAGCTCGGCCGGCCGGAGCGGCGGGGCCACCAGCACGCTGATGGCCTCCCAGCCCAGGGCCAGGGCCGCCTGCCAGTGCTCCACCCCGGCCAGGACCCGGTCCTGGGCGTCGACCAGCAGGGGCTGGAAAGGCTGGCCCTGGGCCATGGCCCGGCGCAGCGCGTCCAACTCCCCCGGCGTCAACGGCTCGAACAGGCGCTCGAACTCCGGGTGGGGGCTCAGCCGGCGGGGATCGCGCACTTGGTGGTTCAACCATCGCTCCTGGCAATTGGGGAGGCCCAGTGTATCCGCTCCCGTCGGCCGGGGCAAGCCCCGGACGCGGCGGAAATCATTGCCCCGGCGCGGGGTTTTGCATTATCAAGAGAGGGGTGCGCCAAAACCGGAGGGGGAGCATGGCCGGCGGCGAGAAGCTGATGGACCTGGAGCGGGCGGTGGCCCAACTGGTGCGGCCGGGCCAGAGCCTGGCCCTGTGCTGCGGCCTGGAGGGATTCATCCCCTTTGCCGCCGCCCACGAAATCATCCGCCAGAAGATCGGCCCCCTGACCCTGGTCGCGCCCATCAGCAACATCGCCTTTGACCAACTCATCGCCGCCGACCTGGTGGAGGGCGTCATCGCGGCCTGGGTGGGCAACGTCAGCACCGGCATCGGCTACAACTTCCGCCGCGCGGTGGAGAGCCGCCGCCCCCGGCCGCTGAGCGTCATCAACCACAGCAACTTCTCCCTCACCCTGGCCCTGGAGGCCGGGGCGCGGGGCCTGCCCATGGCCGTGTCGCGCTCGCCGCTCGGCAGCGACATCGTGCGCGACAACCCCCACTTCCAGGACTTCACCTGCCCCCACAGCGGGGAGCGTCTCCTGGCCATCCGGGCGGTCAATCCCGACCTGACCATCCTGCACGTGCAGCGGGCCGACCGCTTTGGCAACTGCCAGGCCTGGGGGGCCCTGGGCTTCTCGCGCCAGGCCGCCCTGGCCGCCAAGGCGGTGCTGATCACCTGCGAGGAGATCGTGGCCCCGGAGGTGATCCGGGCCGACCCCGACCGCACCCTGGTGCCCGGCTTCGCGGTCAACGCGGTCTGCGAGGTCCCCTGGGGGGCCCATCCCTCGCCGGTGCAGGGCTACTACGGCCTGGACAACCAGTTCTTCGTGGACTACGCCGCCCAGACCAGGACCGAGGAGGGCAGCGCCGCCTGGCTCGCGGAGTGGGTCCACCAGCCGGCCGACCGCGCCGCCTACCTGGCCAAGCTGGGCCGCCAGCGCTGGAGCGAGCTGCTGGTGCAGAACCCGGCCCGGGGCGAGCCGGCGGAGTGGGGGTGGTGAGAGGGAAATATGAACCCTTTGGGGCAGGCTGGAAGTTAACCACCAACCCTGGTTACTCCGTTGCCTCATTGCTCTGTTTCTTGCGGCCAAGGCCGCCGGGACAACAAGTTGTCCCGGCCACCCAAGAGAAACATCAGGCATCCCTATGCCTTTTCCGGGTAGCCCGGACAACTTGTTGTCCGGGTGCCGCAGGCACTAGAAACCATGGTTGACGCTAGGCCATGAAAGAATGCTTCGACAACCAAGGCTGGGCGCAATTCGTGACCTTTTCCTGCTTCAAACGCCGCCGGCTGTTAAACCAGGACCGATCCAAACAGGTAGTGCTGGGCGTATTAACCAGCGAAATGACCAAAAGGCAAGTCGCTTGCTTGGGCTTTGTAGTGATGCCCAATCACATGCACGCCATCCTCCAGTTCAAGAATGGCGGCCAACTTCCCCTGCTCATGAAACAATGGAAGCAGCGCAGTTCGGTGGGTATCAAGCGCCTATTCGCCAATGGATTGCGAGCCTACGCCGATGCGATCAATCCTTCCGAACCAGTGTGGCAGGCTGGTTATTTCGCCTTGGCCATCCATCATCCTGACAAGGCCAAGGAAAAGGTGATTTACCTGCACAACAACCCCGTTCGCGCCGGGATCGCACCCAGTCCCACGGCCTGGCGCTATAGTTCCGCTCCTTGGTACGAAAACGGTCGTTCGGTGGGAGTCCCGATAAGTTGGCCGGGCTGATCGCAACCAGCTGTTCTAACAAAGTCCCACCTAATCAAGCCCCTAAACCAGGCAGGCACACCATGCTCCCCACCGCGATCCAACCCATCCTGACGCGCATCGAGCGCATACCCATCTACAACACCCTGGAGATGCGGGTGGGCGAGGTCGGCCCCGGCCGTTTCGAGGTCACCATCCCCCGCCGTCAAAACTATGACGGCATCTTCGAGTCGCTCCACGGCGGCATCCTGATGACCCTGGCCGACTCCACCGCCGCCTTCGCCATCCTGACCCTCACCGGACCCGACCAGCGCATGACCACCACCGACATGAACATCCGCTTCCTGGCTCCCTGCCTGACCGACGCCACCGCCCGGGCGCGGGTGATCAAGTTCGGCCGCACCCTCTGCCCCTGCGCGGTGGACGTGGTCGACGCCCAGGAAAAGCTGGTGGCCGTGGCCCAGGTCACCTACATGCGCCTGGGCAACGGCGGCCCGGGGCGGCATAATGGGGCCTGACGGCTGACAACAGCCGCCGCGCGATCACCTAACCAGAGCCTGCCCCGGCCCGAGGTGTTTCCGCACCCATGCCAACGCAGGCGCTTTTATTGCAAGATGACGCCGAGTTACGCCATCAAACCCACTGGGGTGGCCTCCGGCTCGCCCTCCTGGGCCTGCTGCTGGTCCTGGCGCTGCTGGCCCTCACCCGCGAGGCCCTGATCCCCTATCACGCCGACGCCCAGCGCCGCGAATATCTGCTCACCGGCGACGAGCCCGAATACCTGCTGGCCGCCTTCAACCTGGCCCACGGCCGGGGGCTGACCCTGGGGGGGCGCGACCAACAGCGCTTCATGGCCCCGGCCCGCCTGCACCACATCATGGACCAGGGCTGGCACGGCAGCTACGCGTATTTCCTGACCATCAGCCCCGCTCTGGGCCAGCGCTTCAGCCCGGCCGAGTGGGGCCGGGAACCGGTCCTGGTTCACCGGCCGGGCGCCAGCATCCTCCTGGCCCCGGCCGCCTGGGCCGGGGAGCGCCAGCGCTGGTGGTCCTACGCCATCATGTCCCTGGTGGCGGCCGGGGGCCTGGCCCTGCTGCTGCTCCTGGCCGTCCACGCCGGCGCGCCGCCCTGGCCCTCCTTCGGTCTGGGCCTGGCCACCCTGCTGGCCCCGCCGGCCCTGTTCTACGCCAACCAGGCCTTTCCCGAGCTGCCCGGCGGGCTGCTGCTGGCCCTGGCCGTGGGGCTGCTTTTCCGTCCCGGCTCGGCCACGGCCCTGGCCGCCGCCCTCTGTCTGGCCGCCGCGCCCTGGTTCAGCGACCGCGCCCTGCCCCCGGCCATTCTGTTGGGCCTGGCCGCGCTCCTGGCCGCCCCCGGCCGCGTCAAAATCCTGCTGGCGGCCATTTTCATCATGGATGCCGCAGGGTTGGTGACCTACTGGCTCCATCACCTGGGCACCCCCTATCCCCAGAACACCCACACCGCCCTGCACGCCTCCCTGGGCTACATCCCCCTGGGTTTCTTGCAGCTTTTCTTCTCCGGCACCCAGGGGCTGCTCTGGTTCTTCCCCCTGGCGGCGCTGGCCCCCCTGGCCTGGTGGCGCTGGTGGCGCTCCGCCTGGCGGCCGGGCCTGTGCCTGCTCTCGGCCCTGGCCTGGCTGGCACTGGTGGCCGGGGTCTCCTCCTGGCCGGACTGGACCGCCGGGGCCTGCCCCCGCGGGCGCTACGCGGTCATGATCCAACTCCTCTGTCTACCAGCCTTTCTGGCCTGGACCCGGGCCGGCCTCTCCCGCCGTCAGTCCGTGGCCTTGGGCCTGTTGGCCGCCTGGGGCCTGGTCTATTCCGCCCTGGTGGCCCGGGAGCCCGGCTGGTGGTTCGCGGAATTTCACCCCATCTTCAATCTCGACGTGAAAAGCCCCCTCTTCGCCTGGCTGCCCGACTTCATCCACCCCAGCCCCCGCACCTACACCCTGTGCGCGGCCTGGGGCCTGGTCTGCGCCGCCCTGAACCTGTTCCTGGCCCGGGGCAACCCCTCCCGGCCACCGGTCCTGAATTGACTGGCCAGGCCCCGCCCCATCTGTTATCCAGGAAGGACCAACCCTCATTTATCTCGCCACCTCGCGGAAAGGTGAATTGATTTGCGCATCTGGATCGACGCCGACGGCTGCCCCCGGCCGGTCAAGGACATCGTCTTCCGGGCCAGCCAGCGCCTCAAGCTGGCCGTGGTCCTGGTGGCCGACCGCCCGGTGGGTCGGCCCAGCTCCCCCCTGGTCACCAGCATCGTGGTGCCCAAGGACATGGACTCCGCCGACCGCCACATCGCCGAGAAGCTCGACCCCGGCGACCTGGTCATCACCGCCGACCTGCCCCTGGCCGCCGCCGTGGTGGAGCGCGGGGCCCAGGCCATCAACCCCCGCGGCGAGACCTACACCGCCGAGAACGTGCGCGAACGCCTCTCCCTGCGCGACTTCATGATGGGCCTGCGCGAAACCGGCGAACTCCTGGGCGGACCCCCGCCCTACGGCCGCAGGGACAAGGAGCGCTTCGCCGCCGCCCTGGACCGCCACCTCAGCCGCTCTGCGGGCTGAGGGGAGGGGAGAGAGGGAAGAGATGTGGGGGGAACCCCTTTCTTTGGCGGCCAAAGAAAGGGGTTCCCCCCACACCCCCCTCCCCAAAGAAAGCCGGGGGTGAACACGGAGGAAGGCCGTTGCGGCCTGGTTCCAAGCGGAAGGATTCTGGCGCCCCCGGGCCTGAAAGTGGGCTAGGATAAGGCACGCATCGCAAGGGAGGGGGCATGGACTATTCGCCCGGCGACATCATGGTCACCGCCGCCGCCCGCGAGATCGCCGACGGCGAGGTGGTCTTCGTGGGCATGCGCCTGCCTTTGCTGGCCTTTCTGCTGGCCAAGCAGACCCACGCCCCCCAGGCGGTGGGGGTCTTCGAGAACGGCGTCATCCGCGACACCCCGGCCGCCGGCCCCATCATCACCATGGGCGACCCCCCCAACCAGACCGGGGCCCTGCGGGTGGCCGACCTGGCCGAGGTCATGACCCTTCTCTCCGGCGGGCGGGTGAACCTCGGCTTCATCGGCGGGGCCCAGGTGGATGTCTTCGGTAACGTCAACACCCACCAGGTGGGGACCGGCGCGAGTCTGACCCGCCTGCCCGGCAGCGGCGGCGGGGCCGACATCGCCTGTCTGGCCGGGCGGTTGCTGGTCATCATGACCCACCAGCGCCGGCGTCTGGTCCCCCGGGTGGACTTCGTCACCAGCCCCGGCTGGGGCGACGGTCCGGACTGGCGCGCCGGCCAGGGACTGACCCGGGGCGGTCCGGCGGCCCTGATCACCAGCCTGGGGGTCTTCCGCTTTCCCGCCGGCCGCGCGGTGCTGACCCAGCTCCACCCCGGCGTGGAATTGGAGCGAGTGCGCCGGGAGACCGGCTGGGAGCTGGCCCCGACCCCGGGGCTGACCGCCACCCCCGCGCCCACCCCGGACGAGCTGGCCATCATCCGCCGCTACGACCCCCAACGCTTCTGGACCGGCTAAAACCTTTGCCGCCCGAGACCCTTGCGGTCGCGGCCCGACTGCCCTATCATCCCCTTGTTTTCGGTTGACAACCAGGGACCGGGCAAATAGTGTTACATTGTAGCTGCAAAATAACCATAGTGCAGCGCTACTCCCGCGGGCGGCGCCGGCGGTCGCCAGGCGGGTCTTGGGGCCAGGCCATGAAAAGGAAAACACAGCAAGCAGCGAAGCGGGTAGAGGTGACATGAGCATAGCCGACGATTCCCCCAGCCGCCCCCTGGAGGCGGAGATCGCCTCCAGCGCGATGGATGGGGACCCCCGCCGCAAGGCCAAGTTCGAGGTCTATGGCGAGGAAATGATCGAAAAGGAAGTCAAGCAGAGCGGCAACTCCGGCCGTGTCTACCTGCCCCCGGAGTGGGTGGGCAAGAACGTGAAGATCATCCGCATCGACTGACAGCGCGTCGGCGAGATATCCAAGGAAAAGGTGAAACCCCGTGAAGCTGCGTCGTATGAGCCCCCAGGATGTTGAGCAGGTGGTCCGCATCCAGCAAAGCATCACCCGTCAGCCGGTCAGCGAGCGCTGGCGGCGCATGATCAACGGCCACGTGGACCACGAGGAGCAGGTCGGCTTCGTGGCCGAAACCGACGGCAAGCTGCTGGGCTTCGTGCTCGGCGAAATCAAGATCGGCGGCTTCGGCAGCGAGGTCACCGGCTGGATCAAGATGGTGGGCGTCACCCCGGAGCACATGGGCAGCGGGGTGGGCCGCGCCCTGGCCACCAGCCTGTTCGACTATTTCCGCGCCCAGGGCGTGGAGCAGATCTGCACCGCCGTGCGCTGGGACTCCGGCGACATGCTGGCCTTTTTCAAGAACCTGGGCTTCGACCGCAGCCCCTTCATCAATCTGCAGCTGGTCAAGAAGAGCTGATCGCCCCCGATGGGCCGGTCCCGCGCCCCGGCGGTCCCTGGCGGGCCGCCGGGGTTCGCGTTGCGGGGCCAGCGCCCCTGAACACCTCATCCCCTGAATATTGACAACCTTCCCCGGCTGGCGTATTGCTATCCTTATATATGCTTTTTTTAGCATATGTTTGGCGGCGCTGACCCGCCTCGCGTCTCTTTGGCGAGTTGCCCGGTTCCGCCGCTGGAGTCGCTGGCGTTCCAACGCCGCGCGGCCCGATCCCTGACACCTCGGGCAAGGCTGGGTCCACCCTTGGTCGGGGTTGGACCCGGCCGCGCCGGAGGGGGTTGGTCATGCGCTGGCGTTATCTTTAATAGAATATATCTCGATCAACCCATTTTGCCGCGCGGCCGCCAGTGGAGCCAGGCTCCGGGGCCGCCCACCTCCCAACCGGCACGAGGCAAGACCATGCCAAACCAACAGGCGCATCAGGTCGGCGGCCCGCTCGGGGACGAGCCGGACGGCGACAGCCCCACCCGGGTCCGGCCCAAGTTCGAGATCTACGGCGAGGAGATGCTGGAGAAGAAGGTCAAGCGCTGCGGCAACTCCGGCCGGGTGTACCTGCCCCTGGAGTGGGTGGGCAAGAGCATCAAGATCATTCGCTATGACTAGCCGGCCAGCGCCGGGGAGGCCGCCGGGAGACGACCGCGCGCCCCGGTCGTGGTAGGATAGGCCCAGCGCCCCTAAAGGCCGCGCCACCCTAGCCCCCGTCGGCGAGAGCGCCCATGTCCTGCCACGCCGCCCGCGAGGCCCAGCTCCTGGCCCAGGGCTGGGTCAGGCAATTCCTGGCCGACGAACCCCGCCTCGGCGAGGCGGTGGCGCAATACCGCGAACTGGGCTTCGAGGTCCACCTGGAGCCGCTGGACCCCGCCGCCTGCGCCGCCTCCAACGGCTGCGCGGCCTGCTTCGGGTCGCCGGAACTGGCCGCCCGCTTCCGGGTCATCTTCACTCGCCGCCCCCGCCCCACGGCTTAAGCTTCCCGGCTGATTATTGACGCCATCCGGTCCAACCACCTGGACCCGGGGGGCATCAGGCGTCGAATGATTGACGGCCACCCGGCGCTCGACTTTGCGCACCCCTGCGCAACCGCTTGCACACCCGACGGTGTTCCCTTGTCGCTAACTAGCCGGCGACCCGGTAGATTTTGCCGACCCATCCCCCCCTCCCCCCGGGCCGCCGCGCGGGCAAATCATGCCGAGGGAGCCGCCCTCCCCGCCTAACTATCTGTTTTTACGAAGGCTCGTTTCCATCCCCCGACCATGGCCCTGGTTTTGCATCTAGCCAGGCCAACCCCTGTTTGGGAGGAATCCATGAGCGCCACCGACAACTATCCCCGCGGCCTGACCCGGGTCATTTTCGAATCCCTGGTGGCCCTGACGCCGGAATTGGCGGCCGAGGGCGAGGCCTGGTCGCCGGAGGTGCTGGATCGCCTGGAGCGGGACGTGCACCTGCGCCTGGCCCCCCAGGACGGCCTGCGCGAGCGCCTGGTATTCGACATGGTCTTCCACCGCTCCTTCGCCGAGGCCCGCGCGCTGCTCCTGGGCGACGCCGCCCGCCAGCCCGCCGCCCGGCGCGCCGGCGGCCGCCGCGCCTCTTCCACCGCCACCCTGCACGCCCTGGCCTAGGCCCTTCGTCCCGCTTGACTTCCGGCCGTGGAGGCGACCGCCTCCGCGGCCGGCTTGCTTCCCGGCCCGGCTGGGGCTAGACTTGCGGCATGCCTGACCGTCGCCATGCCCCCTCGCTCCCGGCCCGACTGACCCTGGCCCTGGTTCTGGCCTGGGCCTGCCTGGTTTGGTCCCCCGGTCCGGCTCAGGCGGGCGAGCCGGCCTGGCGGGAGCTAAGGCCCGGCCTGGACTTGGGCTTCATCATGGTGGAGGCCTCGGTGCGGGCCGGCAGCCCCCGCCTGGCGGTGCTGCGGGTGGACCCCGAGCGCTTCCGCTTCCGCATCCTGGCCGCCCCCGAGGGCCAGGACGGCTACAGCGCCGCCGAATGGCGCAGGCGCAGCCGGGCCCTGGCGGTCTTCAACGCCGGCCAGTTCACGGTCGAGCGCGCCTACCTGGGGCTCCTGGTCCAGGACGGCAAGACCCGCGGCAACCTGGTCAGCCACCTGGAGGCCCTGTTCCTGGCCGAGCCCGACGACCCCCTGCTGCCCCGGGCCCGGGTGGTGGATTTGCATTACACCGCCTTCGAGACCAAGGGCAGCCCCTACCGCCAGGCCGCGCAATCGCTGATGTTCCTGGACCGCTTCGGCCAGATCCGGGTGCGCCGCTCCCAGAAGGTGGCCCACCGCACCTTGGTGGCCGAGGACGGCCAGGGCCGCATCTGGGTGATGGTCAGCGAGGGCAAGCACACCCTCCACGACCTGGCCCGGGTGGTCAGCGAGAGCAACCTGGGCCTGCGCGAGGTGATGTGCATGGACGGCGGGGCCGAGGCCCAGCTGGACCTGCAGGTGGGCGACTTCAGCTATCAGCAGGCCGGGGGCCCCAGCGAGTCCCCGGACCTGCCCCTGCCCTGGCCCTCGGCCAACCTCTTGGCGGCGGTGGCCATCTTCCCCCGCTAGGGCCTGTTCACGCCAATGCAATCGCCAGATTAGCGGATCGAATCGGGGCAAACCGCGCACCTCGCGCCGAGCGTTCTGCTCACCGCGAAGAGCGAAGCGACGCGGCAATCTCATTTTACACATCCGAAAGATTGCTTCGCTAGGCCCGCAATGACGGAAAATCCTGACAACGGTGGGTAATGCTTGCTTGTTTGGTCATTGCGAGAAGCCGTTAGGCGACGCGGCAGTCTCTTTCCATAAATCGGAGAGCCCGCTTCGCTGCGCTCGCGCTGATGGCCAATGGCGCGCGAGGTGGTTCTGGTGGGATTGACTGACGCCGACCGCGCCCGGCGCACGGAATGGTCGGGCGCTGGAGTCGCGCCTCCGGCGTGTTCCCGCGCTGGCGGCTTTCATCTGGACGGCGGCAAGGAGACGGCCGCCGGGGTCTGGAGGGTGACCCCGGCGGCCTGGGTGGGTGTTCCCTTTTTCCCGGGACCATGCAAACCCGGGAACAGGGGTTGGGGTGGTGTCAAACCATCCGCGCCGTGCCGGCCGCGGGCAGCCGCCGGTCAGCGCGGAGTGCCGAAACTGGTTTCGGCCCGCCTAGTCGGCCTGCCGACGCAGGAAGGTCGGCACGTCCAGGTCGGCCAGGTTGCCGCCGCGGTTGCCCGGCACCGCGGCCACCGGCCGGCTGGACGGGGTGGAGCGCACGAAGCGGGGCAGGTCGATGTGGTCGATGGCGGCCGGGTCGATGCGCTCGCGGTCTCCCCCCCCGGCCACCGCCACCTTAGGGCGGGCCGCCTCCTGCTGATGATGCTTGCCGCCGATGCCGGTGGCGATGACGGTGACCCGCATCTCGTCGCCCAGGCTGTCGTCGATGACGGTGCCCCAGATGATGTTGCATTCGTCGTGGGCCGACTCCTGGATGAAGGTGCTGGCCTCGCTGATCTCGTCGATGGTCACCTCGCTGCTGGCGGTGATGTTGATCAACAGGCCCCGGGCCCCGTCGATGCTGATGTCCTCCAGCAGGTCGTTGTGGATGGCCCGCTTGGCCGCCTCCTGGGCCCGGCTGTCGCCGCTGGCCTGGCCGGTGCCCATCAGGGCCACGCCCATCTCGCTCATCACCGTGCGCACGTCGGCGAAGTCCAGGTTGACCAGGCCGGGGGTGACGATCAGGTCGCTGATTCCGCGCACCGCGTAGAGCAGCACCTCGTCGGCCTTGCGGAACATGTCCAGAAAACGGCCGTGTTTGGGGGCCACCGAGCGCAGGCGGGTGTTGGGGATCACGATCAGGGTGTCCACCACCTTCTTCAGCTCGTTGACGCCCTCCTCGGCCTGGGCCATGCGCCGCTTGCCCTCGAACTCGAAGGGCTTGGTCACCACCGCCACGGTCAGGGCCCCCAGCTCCTTGGCCACCTCGGCGATGACCGGCGCGCCGCCGGTGCCGGTGCCGCCGCCCAGGCCGGCGGTGACGAAGACCATGTCGCTGCCGTTCAACAGCTCCTTGATCTTCTCGCGGTCCTCCAGGGCGGCCTGGCGGCCCACCTCGGGATCGGCCCCGGCGCCCAGGCCCCGGGTCAGGTTGCGGCCCAGCTGCAACTGCACCCGGGCCTTGCTGCGCTCCAGGGCCTGCACGTCGGTGTTGGCGCAGATGAACTCCACCCCGCGCAACCCGGCCTCGATCATGTTGTTAAGGGCGTTGTTGCCGCCGCCGCCGACGCCCACCACCCGCAGCTTGGCCCCGACATCCAGGTTGTCCATCATTTCAATCTCGAAAGACATGGCGCTCCCTCCAAAGACTTTGCATGGCTTGTCGAAACGACCTCTCGCGCCCCCCTGCCACCTTGGCCGACACCCACGGCCGCCGGGGGCGCGGGGCGCGCGCTCCCTATTTTTCTCGGGCGGACCCGCCGGCCCGCTAGATCAGCTCCTTGAACCAACGCCGCATGCGCGCCGCCACCCGGTTGAAGATGTTGACGTCGCGGATGCGGAACTTGCGCCGCTCCCGGTTGCGCACCCCGTAGAGGATCAGGCCCACCGCGGTGGCGTACATAGGGTTGCTGACCACCTCGCCCAGACCGCCCACCCCGGTGGGGTAGCCCAGCCGGGCCGGCATGTTGAAGACCTGCTCGGCCAGGTCGGTCAGCCCCTCCAGGAGCGAGGACCCGCCGGTGAGCACCACCCCGCTGACCACCTCGCTGGCGAAGCCGCTCTGCACCAGGTCGGCCTGCAACAGGGTCAACAGCTCCTCCACCCGGGGCTCCAGGATGCTGGCCACCACCTGGCGTTTGACCCGCCGGGGCTCGCGGCCGCCCACGCTCTCCACCGGCACCACCTCGTCCTTGCCCACCCGCGAGGTCAGGCAACAGCCATAGCGGCGCTTGATGGCCTCGGCCGCGCTCAGGGGGGTGCGCAGACCCACCGCCAGGTCGGTGTCCAGGTTGGTGCCGCCCAGGGCCAGGCCGGCGGTGTGGCGGATCGACTCCTGGCTGAAGACCGCCAGGTCGGTGGTGCCGCCGCCGAAATCGATCAGGGCGGTGCCCAGGTTCTTCTCTTCCGGGCTCAACACCGCCTCGGCGCTGGCCAGGGACTGCAACACGATGTCGCTGACGTCCAGGCCGGCCTGGTTGCAGCACTTGATCAGGTTGTGGGCGGAGGCCACCGCGCCGGTGACGATGTGCACCTTGGCCTCCAGGCGCACCCCGCTCATGCCCACCGGGTCCTGGATGCCGCCCTGGTTGTCCAGGATGTACTCCTGGGGCAGGATGTGCAGCACCTCGCGGTCGGTGGGGATGGCCACCGCCCGCGCCGCCTCCACCACCAGCTCCTTGTCCCGGGCGCTGACCTCCTGGCCCCGGATGGCGATGACGCCCTGGCTGTTGAAGCCCTTGATGTGGCCGCCGGCGATGCCGGTGATGACGCTGGTGATCTCCGAGCCGCTCATCAACTCGGCCTCGGCCACCGCCTTCTTGATGCTGGCCACCGTGGTCTCGATGTTGACCACCACCCCCTTGCGCAGGCCCTCGGAGGGGTGGGTGCCCAGACCGATGATGTCCACCCCCTGACCGGTGACCTCGCCCACCACCGCGCAGATCTTGGTGGTGCCGATGTCCAGGCCGGTGATGATCTCGCCCCTGGTCATGCCGCCTCCTTGCCCAGCCGCACCACCACCCGGCGCTCCTCGGCCAGGTCGATCAACAACGCCCGTTTGAGCTCGCCCCGACGGTTGAGGTCGGTCACCACCGGCCCCAGCCGGCGCAGGCGGGCGGCGAAATCGCCGGTCCCCAGGCGCACGGTGGGGATCAGGTCGCTCTGCACCAGGCTCAGCCCCCAGACCCGGTCCACGTGGATCTCCGACAGACGCCCCCCGGCCGCCACCACCTCCGAGGGCAGGTTGGCCAAAAGGTCCTTGACCCCGGCCAGCAGGGCGCGCATCTCGTCGTCGGGCTGCAACAGGTCGGCCTTGACCAGGCCGGAAAGCACCGGCAGATCCAGGGTGGCGTCGGGGTCCACCGGGGTGAAGGGCTTCAGATCCGGGTCCAGGTAGTAGAGCTCGCCCTGGACCAGGGCCAGGATCGCCGGCCGGCGCTCTCTCACCGCGATGCGCACCCCGCTGGGCCAGACCCGCTCCAGGCTGGCCGACTCCACCCAGGGCACCGCCTCCACCTTGGCCCGCACCCGGGCCACCGGCAGGCTCAGGAGGCTGGTGCGCGAGTCGATGCCGGCCGCGCGCAGGATCTCCAGGCTGCTGGTGTTGTCGGCGCCCAGCACCTCGGCCTGGCGCACGGTGAACACCCCGCCCTCGGCCAGGGCCACGTAGCCCCCCACCAGAAGCAGGCCCGAGCCCAGCATGAAGGCCGCCAGCACCAGGGCGCGACCCATGAAGCCCAGGCCATGGCCCAGGCCCCGGCGCACCAACTCCCTGCGACGCTGCACGTCCTGGGGCCGGGCGGCCACTCGCTGGCGGGTGAGCCGCGAGCCCAGGTCGCGGCCGGCGCTGAGCCGGCCCCGGCTCTGGAAGATGTCCTGGCGGCCGCGCCTAAACATCGCCCAGCACCTCCACCTCGGGCTCCAGGTCCACCCCGCTGGCCTGGCGCACCTGGCGGCGCACCTTTTCCATCAGGGCCAACACCTGGGCGGCGGTGGCCCCGCCGGCGTTCTCGATGAAATTGGCGTGGCGGGTGCTGACCACCGCCCCGCCCTCGCGCCAGCCCTTGCAGCCGGCGGCCTCGATCAGGCGTCCGGCGTGGTCGCCGGCCGGATTCCTGAACACGCAGCCGGCGGTGGCCGCGCCCAGGGGTTGGCTGGCCGCCCGGCGCTCCAGCAAGGCCCGGGTGCGCGCCGCCACCGCGTCGGGATCGTCGGGAGTCAGCCGCAGCCGCGCGCCCAGGACCATGGCCCCCCGGGGCAGGCCGCCCCGACGATAGCCGGGCTTGAGGTCCCGGGGGCCGGCCAGGAACTGCCCGCCGTTGGCCAGGAGCAATTCCACCTCGGCCAGGACCGCCGCAACGCTGCCCCCGGCCGCGCCGGCGTTCATGGCGATGGCCCCGCCCAGGCTGGCGGGGATGCCGGCCGCCCACTCCAGGCCGGCCAGGCCCCGGCGGGCGGCCAGCTTGACCAGGGCCGGCAGGTGGGCCCCGCCCCCGGCCTGCAGGCCGTCCTCCAGCACCCTGACCTTGGCCAGGTCGCCCTTGAGCGACAACAGCACCCCGCTGAAGCCGGCGTCGGCCACCAGCAGGTTGGAGCCCCGGCCCAGCACCCGGCAGGCCACCCCGTGGCGGGACGCCTCCCGCCGCACCCAGGCCGCCTCGGCCGCGCTGTGCACTCGGCACAGGCACCAGGCCGGCCCGCCCACCCCCCAGGTGGTGCGCGGGGCCAAGGGGGCCCCGAACCGGGCGCGCTCGCCCAGGCGCTGGCGCAGGATGCTCATCAGCTCAGCGCTCACCTTCCGGCTCCCTGGCCACCAGCGCCTCGCCCAGGCGCCAGACGTCGCCGGCGCCCATGGTGAACAGCACGTCATCCGCGCCGAGCATCCCGGCCAGGCGCTCCCGCGCCGCCGCGGCGGTCCCCAGGTACTCCACCCGGCGATGGCCATGGGCGCGGATGGCTTCGGCCAGGCGCTCGGCGGTCACCTCGGGGTCGGCCTTCTCCCCGGCGGCGTAGATGTCCAGCACCAGGAGCTCGTCGGCCCCGTAGAAGGCGGTGGCGAACTCCTCGAACAGGTCCTTGGTCCGGGAGTGGCGATGGGGCTGGAAGGCCACCACCAGGCGATTGTGGGGGAAGGCCGCCCGGGCCGCCTCCAGGGTGGCCTTGATCTCGGTGGGGTGGTGGGCGTAGTCGTCCATCACCTGGGCCCCGGAAGCGGCGCGTCCCTTGGCCTCGAAACGGCGCTTGACCCCGCCGAATCCGGCGCAGGCGGTGAGCGCGGTCGACAGGTCCACCCCCACCTCCACCGCCGCGGCGATGGCCCCCAGGGCGTTCTGCACGTAGTGGCGGCCGGGCAGCGGCAGGCGCACCCGGCCCTGGAGCTCGCCGCGCAGATAGAAGTCGAAGCTGGACTCCAGGCCCTGGTGGCTGATCTCCCGGGCCTGGTAGTCGGCCTGGGCGGTGACGCCGTAGGTGATGGCCCGTTTGCGCAGGCGGGGGATCAACCCGGCCAGGCGGGCGTCGTCCAGGCAGACCACCGCCGCGCCATAAAAGGGCACCTTGTTCATGAAGCGCACGAAGGCCTCGTCCAGGGCCTCGTCGCTGCCGTAGAAGTCCATGTGCTCGCGGTCGACGTTGGTGACCACCACCACCACCGGCGAGAGGATGTTGAACGAACCGTCGCTTTCGTCGGCCTCGGCCACCAGGAAGTCGCCCTTGCCCAGCCAGGCGTTGGTTCCCAACGCCCCCAGGCGGCCGCCCACCACCACCGTGGGGTCCAGGCCCCCGGCGGCCAGCAGGTGGGCCAGCATGCTGGTGGTGCTGGTCTTGCCGTGGGCCCCGGCCACCGCCAGGCCGTATTTCAGGCGCATCAGCTCGGCCAGCATCTCGGCCCGGGGGATGACCGGGATCAGAGCCTCGCGGGCGGCGACCACCTCGGGGTTGTCGGCCTTGACCGCGCTGCTGATCACCACCACGTCCGCTCCGGCCACCTGTTCGCCGCGGTGGCCCTCGTGGACCGTGGCCCCCATGGCGGCCAGGCGGCGGGTGGCCTCGCTGGCCTTCAAGTCACTGCCGCTGACCTGGTGACCCAGGTTGACCAGAAGCTCGGCGATGCCGCTCATGCCGATGCCGCCGATGCCCACGAAATGGATGTGGCGATGCTTCTGGTACATCAGACCGCCCCTCTCATCAGTTCCAGGCAGGACTGGGCGATGTCCTGGGCCGCCTCGGGCCGGCCCAGGGCCAGGGAGCGGGCTTCCATCGCCTCCCGGCGCTGGGGGTCGTCCATCAGTCCGGCCACGAGCCCGGCCACCTTCGCACCGCTCAAGTCCTGGTCGGCCACCAGCAGGGCCGCGCCGGCTTTTTCCAGGGAGCGGGCGTTGTGGGTCTGGTGGTCGCCGGCGGCGTGGGGATAGGGCACGCAGACCGCCGCCCGGCCGATGGCGGTCAGCTCGGTCAGGGTGCCGGCCCCGGCCCGGCAGATCACCAGATGGGCCAGGGCGTAGTGCCGGCCCATCTCGGCGAAAAAGTCCCGGACCTCGGCCGCGAAGCCCTGCTGGGCGTAGGCCGCCCGCACCGCCGTAAGGTCCGCCGCCCCGGTCTGATGGGTGAAGCGCAGGCGGTGACGGCGCTCGGCCAATAGCGGCAGGGCCGCCAGCAGGGCCTGGTTCAGGCTGTGCGCCCCCTGGGAGCCGCCCAGGACCAGCACCCGGAACTCATGGTCCGGGTCGGGACGTTGGTCGGCGCAGGCCCGGGCCAGGTCCAGCAGGTCGGGGCGCACCGGATTGCCGGCCAGTTGCGCCCGTCCGGCCGGGAAAAAGCCCATGGCCTCGGGGAAGCTGACGAAGCACCGGCGGGCCAGGCGCGACAGCGCCCGGTTGGTCAGCCCGGGCAGGGCGTTCTGCTCCTGCACCGCCAGGGGGACTCCCATCAGCCAGGCCATCAGGCCCAGGGGGAAGGCGGCGTAGCCGCCCACCGCCAGCACCAGGGCCGGCCGCTTTTGGCGGATGATCCGGGCCGCGGCCAGACAGGCCGTGGGCAGGGCCAGGAGCGCCTTGGCCCGGTCGATGATCCCCCGGCCGCGCAGGGCCCGGGCGGGAATCGGCAGCAGCTCCAAGCCGGCCCGGGCCAGGATCTGGCTCTCCAGGGCCTTGCCGGTGTTGACAAAGGCCAGGCCCAGGTCCGGGCGCAGGCCCTTCAGGGCCTGGGCCACGGCCAGGCCGGGGAACAGGTGCCCCCCGGTGCCGCCGCCGGCGATGAGCACCATGGCGCTCATGACCGCCTCCCGGAGCCGGCCGCCACCGACAACAGCACCCCCACGCAGGCCAGGTTGACCATCAGGGCCGAGCCGCCGTAGCTGATGAAGGGCAGGGTCAGGCCCTTGGTGGGCAACAGACCCAGCACCACCCCGGCGTTTACAAAGGCCTGGAGGCCTATGATCAGGGTGCAGCCCAGGGCCAGCAGGGTGCCGAAGCGGTCGCGGGCCAGCATCGCCACCCGAAGCCCCCGCCAGACGAGCAGCATGAACAGGCCCAGCACCGCCAGGATGCCCCACAGGCCCAGCTCCTCGCCCAGCACCGATAGGATGAAATCGGTGTGGGGCTCGGGCAGGTAGAAGAGCTTCTGCATCGAGCCGCCCAGGCCCACCCCGGTCAGGCCGCCGGAGCCCAGGGCCAGGAAGCTGTGGATGATCTGGAAGCCGCTGTCGGCCGGGTCGGCCCAGGGGTCCAGGAAGGCCAGGAAGCGCTCGCGGCGATAGGAGACCCGGAAGACCAGCAGATAGAGCGCCGGCAGGGACAGCAGCACCAGGGAGACCAGGTGGCTGACCCGGGTGCCGGCCACGAAGAGCATGACCATGGTCAGGGCCATCAGGGTCAGGCTCATGCCCAGGTCGGGCTCGGCCAGGACCGGCAGCACCAGGCAGAGCGCCAGGCCCAGGCAGGGCAGGAACACCTGGACCAGGCTCTTGGCCTCCACCTGGCGCTTGGCCAGGAAATCGGCCAGGAAAAGCACCAGGGCCAGCTTGGCCAACTCCGACGGTTGCAGGGAGACGAAGCCCAGGCGCAGCCAGCGGGCGGCCCCGCCGGCGCGATGGCCCACCCCGGGGATCAGCACCAGCACCAGGGCGATGAAGACCGCGATGACCAGGGGCCAGGCGAAGAACCGCAGGCTGTCCACGTCGCGGGTGGCCAGGAAGACCATCAGGATCAGGCCGGCGGCCAGGTGCACCGCCTGGTGCTTGACGAAGTAGGCCGCGTCCAGGTAGCGCTTCTCGGCGATGGCGCTGCTGCTGGAGAAGACCATCACCAGGCCGACGCCCACCAGGGTCAGGGCGGCCAGCAGGAGCCAGGGATCGCCCAGGCGCGAGGTGTAGACCGCCCCGCCCTCGGGCGGAGGGGACGCGTAACGGTAGGCTGGGGCCGTCTCAGCCACGGGTCGCCTCCGCGCGCACCAGGGTTTGGAAATGATCGCCGCGCTGGGCGTAGCCGGTGTAGGCGTCGAAGCTGGCGCAACCCGGGGAGAGCAGCACCACCTGGCCCGGGACGGCCAGGGACCGGGCCCGGGAGACCGCGGCGGCCAGGTCGGGCGCGATCTCCGCCGGGGCCAGGTCCCGCACCTGCTCGTGAATCGCCGGGCCGGCCTCGCCGAAACACAGGATCCGGGTCACCTTGTCCCGCGCCTGGGGGGCCAGGTCGGCGAAACGGCCGTCCTTGTCGCGCCCACCCAACAGCAGCACCACCGGCCGCTCGATGGCGGTCAGCGCCGCCTGCACCGCGCCCACGTTGGTGCCCTTGCTGTCGTCGTAATAATCCACGCCGTCGATACTGGCCACGTATTGCAGGCGATGGCCCAGGCCCCGGAACCCGTCGATCACCCGCTGGGTGACGGCCGGGTCCACCCCGCAGGCCTTGGCCACCAGGCCGGCGGCCAGAAGGTTCAGGCGGTTGAAGCCGCCCACCAGGCGGCTGCTGGCCGCGCTCAGGCGCAGCTGCCCGCCCTCGCCGGTGTCGCAGACCAGGTCGTCGCCCTCCAGCCAGCCCCCGGGGTGGGGATGGCGCTGGGAGGCGTAGACCCAGATCCGGGCCGGGGCCAGGGTGAAGCGCCGGCGCACCTGGGGATCCTCGAAGCACAGCAGGGCCAGGTCGTCGTGGCGCTGGTTGGCGAAGAGCCGGAACTTGCTGGCGGCGTAGTCGTCGAAACTGGCGTAGCGGTCCAGGTGGTCGGGGGTGATGTTCAGGATCACCCCCACCCGGGGCCGCAGCTGGGCCATGGTGTCGGTCTGGAAGCTGCTGACCTCCAGCACCGCCCAGTCGATCTCCTGGCGACCGGCCACCAGCTCGCAGAGCGGGGTGCCCAGGTTGCCGCCGGCGAAGACCCGCAGCCCGGCGGCAGCCAGGATCTCGGCCACCAGGGTGGTGACGGTGGTCTTGCCGTTGCTGCCGGTGATCATCACCGCCGGGGCCTTGAGGAAGCGACAGCCCAGCTCCAGCTCGCCGATGACCTCCGCGCCCCGGGCCGCCGCCTGGGCGATCTCGGGCAGGCGGTGGTCCACCCCCGGGGAGAGCACGATCAACTCGGCCCAGGCGAAGTCCTGGGGGCGGTGGCCGCCCAGGCTCAACGCCACGCCCTGGTCGCGCAGTTCCTCGGCGCCGGGGATGGCCGGGGCCTGGTCGGTGGCCCGCAGCAACGCGCCATGGCCCAGGCACAGCCGGCAGACCGCAAGCCCGCTCTTGCCCAAACCAACAACCAGGACTTTCTTGTGACGCAGGTTCACCGCGATCCTACCTCAGCTTGAGGGTGGAGAAGGCCAACAGGGCCAGGATCACCGCGATGATCCAGAAGCGCACGATGACCTTGGGCTCGGCCCAGCCCTTGAGCTCGAAATGGTGGTGCAGGGGGGCCATGCGGAAGATGCGCTTGCCGTGGGTCATCTTGAAGAAACCCACCTGCATGATCACGCTCACCGCCTCCACCACGAAGATGCCGCCCACCAGCACCAGCAGGATCTCGTGCTTGGTGGCCAGGGCCACGCAGCCCAGGGCCCCGCCCAGGGCCAGGGAGCCGGTGTCGCCCATGAAGACCTGGGCCGGGTAGCTGTTGTACCAAAGGAAGCCCATCACCGCGCCGACCATGGCCCCGCAGAAGACCGCCAGCTCGCCCACCCCCACCACGTGGAAGATTTGCAGGTAGGCCGCCGTCTTGGCGTTGCCGGCCAGGTAGGCCAGGATCAGGTAGGCGCTGGCGGCCACCAGGAAGGGGCCGGCGGCCAGGCCGTCCAGGCCATCGGTGAGATTGACCGCGTTGCTGGCGCCCACCAGGATGAAGGCCGCCAGGGGGATGTAGCCCCAACCCAGGTCCGGGGTCACGAACTTGAGGAAGGGCACCGCCAACTGGGTGTTGTAGCCCGGATGCAGGTAGAGGGCCAGGGCCCCGGCGCAAGCCACCGCCACCTGGGCCAGGAGCTTCTGGCGGGCGCTGAGGCCGCCCTCGTTGCGCTTGGCGACTTTTTTCAGGTAGTCGTCGGCAAAACCGATGGCCCCGAAGGCCAGGGTGGTCAGCAGGGCCAGCCAGAGATAGAAGTTGGTCAGGTCGCCCCAGAGCAGGGAGGAGACGGTGACCGAGAACAGGATCAAGAGCCCGCCCATGGTGGGGGTGCCGGCCTTGGCCAGGTGGCTCTTGGGACCCAGCTCGCGGATGTGCTGGCCGATCTGGAGCTGGCGCAGCTTGCGGATCAGCCAGGGACCCAGCAGCAGGGCGATGACCAGGGCGGTCAGGGTGGCCCAGATGGTGCGGAAGCTGATGTAGCGGAAGACGTTGAACCCGGCCAGGACGTCGCGCAGGGGGTAGAGCAGGTGATAGAGCATCAGGCCACCTCCCCCGTGGTCAGGGCCTTGACCACCCGCTCCATGCCCATGGAGCGCGAGCCCTTGACCAGCACCACCTCGTCCTCCTCGAACAGCTCCTGGGCCGCCTCGATCAGCTCCCGGCGGTCGGCGAAGGCCAGGGCCGCCTCGGACCCCAGGCCGCCCTCCCGCGCCCCGGCCGCCACCTCCCGCGCCTGCTGGCCCAGGGCCAGCACCAAGCGGCAGCCGGCCGCCGCCGCCTGGCGGCCGCAGGCGCGGTGCAGCTGGGGCGAGGTCGGCCCCAACTCCAGCATGTCGCCCAGGATCAGGCCCATGGGCCGGCCCCCGGCCACGTCCTTCAAGGCCGCCAGGCCGGCGGCCAGGGAGGCGGGGTTGGCGTTGTAGGTGTCGTCCAGCACCCAGAAGCCGAAGAATCCGCGTTTTTGCTCCAGGCGGCCCTTGACCGGGGCGAAGGCCTCCAGGCCCTCGCGGATGGCCGCGCCGTCCTGGCCCATCACCAGGGCCGCGGCCGCCGCGGCGCAGGCGTTCATCACGTTGTGCCGGCCCGGCGCGGCCAGGCGCACCCGGATCGGCGCCTCGCCCGGCAGCCAGAGGCTGAAGGCCAGGCGGCCGCCCAGGGCGCTGACGTCGCCGCAGCGGACCATGGCCGCCTCGCGGCTCCCGAAGGTCACCACCCGGCACTCCAGCCGTTCCGCCCAGGGGGCCAGCCAGGGGTCGTCCAGGTTGACCAGGGCGGTGGCGCTGGGCTCCAGGCCCCGGAAGAGCTCGGTCTTGGCCTGGGCGATGTTGGCCAGGGAGCCCAGGGGGCCCAGGTGGGCCGGGCCGACGTTGGTGACCAGCCCCAGCTCGGGGGCGGCGATCTCGGTCAGGCGGGCGATCTCGCCCAGGGCGCTCATGCCCATCTCCACCACGCAGGCGGTGTGCTCCGGCCCCAGGCCCAGGAGGGTCAGGGGCAGGCCGATGAGGTTGTTGAGGTTGCCCTGGGTCTTGTGCACCCGGTGGCGCTTTTGCAGGATGGCGGCCAGCATCTCCTTGGTGCTGGTCTTGCCGTTGCTGCCGGTCAGCCCGGCCACGATGGCGCTCTGCTCCCGCCGCCAGGCCCCGGCCAGGTCGCCCAGGGCGCGCAGGGTGTCTGGCGCGCGCAGCAGGCAGGCCCCGGCCAGCTCCGGCGGGGCGTAGTCGGCCCGCACCAGGGCCGCGGTCGCGCCTTGGGCCAGGGCTTTGGGCACGAAGTCGTGGCCGTCGAAGTTGGGTCCGGCCAGGGCCACGAAGAGCTGCCCCGGCGCGATGGCCCGCGAGTCGGTGCTGACCCCGGCCAGGGGCTCGTCCGGGCACGGACCGCCAAGGTCCGCTCCGGTGGCCAGGCGCACGAACTCGATGGTCAGGCTAGCCACGGGACCGCTCCCGGGCCGCGCGCTTGGCCAGGGCCAGGCCCGCCTGCTCGCGGTCGTCGAAATGGCGCTTTTCGCGGCCGATCACCTGGTAGTCCTCGTGGCCCTTGCCGGCGATGACCACCACGTCGCCCGGGCCGGCGCTCATGATCGCCCGCTCGATGGCCCGCGCCCGGTCCGGCTCGCGCACGAAGGCCGGGGGCCGGGCGTCGGACAGGCGCTGGGCCGGCGTGCTGCCGGCCTCGATCAGGCCGGGCTGGATCATGTCCATGATGGCCTCGGGGTCCTCGCCGCGGGGGTTGTCGCTGGTCAGCACCGCCAGGTCGGCCAGCTCGCCCACCGCGCGGCCCATCAGCAGGCGCTTGCCGTGGTCGCGGTCGCCGCCGGCTCCGAAGACGCAGTAGAGCCGACCCGAGGTCAGGGGTTTGAGGGTGCCCAGGGCGTTGCGCAGGGCGTCGTCGCTGTGGGCGTAGTCCACGAAGACCGCCGGGGAGCCGGCGGCCGGGGACGGCGCCCGCTCCAGGCGGCCGGGCACCCCGGTCAGCGCGGCCAGGCCGGAGGCCACGTCCGCGCCCTTCATGCCCAGGGCCAGGCCGGCCGCCGCCGCGCCCAGGAGGTTCTGGAGGTTGTAGCGCCCCACCAGGGGGGTGGCGGCCAGGAAGTCTCCCCCGGGCCAGACCACCCGGCAGACCCCGCCATCCAGGCCCAGGATCACGTCCTCGGCCCGCACCATGGCCGGTTGGTCCAGGGCGTAGGTCCAGACCTCGCTCCCCCGTTGGACCGCCTCGCGGGCCAGGTCCTCGCCCCGGGGGTCGTCCAGGCAGACCACCGCCTTGGGCTTCTTGCCCATGGCGGCGGACTCGGGCAGCAGGCGGGTGAAGAGCAGGCGCTTGGCCTCGTAGTAGCTGGCCAGGTCGCCGTGATAATCCAGGTGGTCGCGGCTGAGGTTGGTGAACACCCCCAGATCCAGGGCCACGCCGTCGGCCCGGTGCTGCACCAGGGCGTGGCTGGAGATCTCCATCACCGCCTGGCCCACGCCCTGGGCCAGCATCTGGGACAGGAGCGCCTGCAACTCCAGGGGCCCGGGCGTGGTCATGTCCGCCGGCCGGTCCACCTGGCCGTAGCGCACCCGCACCGTGCCGATCAACCCCACCGGCCCCCGCGCCGCCAGCACCGACTCGATCAGGTGGCTGACCGTGGTCTTGCCGTTGGTGCCGGTCACCCCCACCACGACCATGCCGCGCGAGGGCTCCCCGAACCAGCGCGCGGCCAAAAGGGCCAGGGCGCGGCGGGCGTCGGGCACCACCACCTGGCAGACCTCGCCCACCCCGGACGCCACCCGCTCCACCAGCAGGCAGGCCGCCCCGGCCTGGATCGCGGCCGGAATGAAATCATGGCCGTCCACCGCGCTCCCGGGCAGGGCCGCGAAGAGCCCGCCGGGCGTCACCTGGCGTGAATCGCAGGTCAATCCGGTCAGCTCCCCGGCCGGGGGGCGGCCGATGAGCTGGTGGTCGGGCAGGACCGCGAGCAGGAAATCCAGTTTCATCAAGCGCCTCCCTCGGCCGGGCTCATGGTCAGGTGCAGGCTGCCGCCCGGGATGAGCGGCGCGCCGGGGGCGGGTTCCTGGCTGGCGACCCGTCCCCAACCGTTGAGCGTGAGGGGCAGTCGATGCTCCTGGGCCAGGCGCAGGACCTGGCGCAGGCTGTGGCCCCGCAGGTCCGGCACCCGTCCGGCGGCCAGCTCCGGGGCGGGGTCCCGGGGCGCGGGCGGGGCCATGCGCCCGGTGGCCGGGGCGCTGTGCTTGACCAGCAGGCTGCCCGGGGCCGGAGGCTGGACCTCCAGGGTCTCCAGTGCGGCCCGGGCGATGACGGCCCAGGCCGGGCCGGCCACGATGCCGCCATAGTGCTGGCCCCGGGGGGTGTCGATCACCACCAGAACGGCGGCCTTGGGGTCGTCGGCCGGCAGGAAGCCGGTGAACAGGGCCAGGTATTCGCTCTGGGAATAGCCGCCCCTGGGATCCAGCTTCTGGGCGGTGCCGGTCTTGCCGGCCACGCTGTAGGGCTCCACCCGGGCCAGGGTGCCGGTGCCGCCGGGCTGGGTGACGGTTTCCAGGATCTGGGTCAGGGTGCGGGCCGCGCCGGCCTCCATCACCCGCCGCACCACCTGGGGGGTGGTCTCCTCCACCAGGTGGCCGGACTGGTCCACCACCGCCTTGACCGCGTGGGGCCTCATCAGGACCCCGCCGTTGGCGATGGCGGCCACGGCGCTGACCAGTTGCAGGCCGGTGACGGCCACCCCCTGGCCGAAGCAGATGTTGGCCATGTCCACCGGCCGCCAGGCGTTGGCCGAGCGCAGGATGCCGTCGGCCTCGCCGGGCAGGTCCACCTGGGTGGGCTCGCCGAAGCCAAAGGCCCGGAAGGTCTCGTGCAGGGCCTTGGCCCCCAGGGCCTGGCCCACCTTGGCCGCGCCGATGTTGGAGCTGACCTTGATGATCTCCGGCAGGGTCAGGTGGCCATAGGAATGGGTGTCGTGGATGATCCGGCCGCCGATGCCCCACTCGCCCTGCTCGCAGTAGAAGGCGCGGTCCAGGGGTATCTTGCCGCTGTTCAAGGCGGCGGCGGCCACGAACATCTTGAAGGTGGAGCCGGGCTCGAAGGCGTCGGTGACCACCCGGTTGCGATAGGTGTCCTTGGGGTATTCGCCAAAGACGTTGGGGTTGAAGACCGGATAGCTGGCGCAGGCCAGGATCTCGCCGGTCTGGGGGGCCAGCACGATGGCCATGCCGCCCTTGGCCCGGTGCTTGACCACCGCCGCGGCCAGGGCCTTCTCGGTCTGGTATTGCAGCCGCCGGTCCAAGGTCAGGATCAGGTGGTGGCCCTCGGGCAGGTTGGTGAAGGCGGCCGGGGTCAGGTGGATGGTGCGGCCCAGGGCGTCGCGCAGGCTGGTGGAGAGCACCGCCGGCCCCTTGAGCTTGGCGTCGTAGCGGGCCTCCACCCCCTCCAGGCCCCGGGCGTCCAGGCCGGCGAAGCCCAGCAGGTGACAGGCCAGGGTGGTGTAGGGATAGAAGCGGCGGGGCTCGGTCATCAGGCCCACCCCGCGCAGCTCCAGGGCGCGCACCGCCTCGGCCTGGTCGGGGCTGATGCGGCGCTCGATCCAGACAAAGGGACGCTCGCTCTTGAGCCGGGCCACCACCTGCGCCGGCGGCAGGTCCAGGGCCTGGGCCAGGAGACGGCCGGTCTCCTGGGGGGTCTTGACCGACAGGGGTCGGGCGTAGACGCTTTCGGTGTCCAGGCTCACCGCCAACTCCTGCTGCTGGCGGTCGTAGATGATGCCGCGCCGGGGAACCACCTCGACCTTCTTGATGAACTCGCGCTGGGCCCGGGCGCTGAGATCCTCGCTCTGCCACCATTGCAGGTGGACCGCGCGCCCGGCCAGCACCAGGGCCGCCAGGGCGAAGCCCCAGGCCACCATCATCAGGCGCAGCCGCAGCCAGCGGTGGGGGTCTCTGGGGGCGCGATGGTTCACGGCAGGCTCCGCACCTGCTCGGGCTTGGGCGCGGCCAGGCCCAGGCGGGCCCCCTCGCGCTCCAGACGCTCCGGCGAACGCAGCACGTTCAGCTCCACCTTGAGCCGGCGGCCGGTCTCCATCAGCTCGCGCTGGGTCTCCAGGCCCCGGCTGATCTCGTATTGCAGGTTGAAGGCCCGCCAGGCGGTGTAGGCGTAGAGCATGGCCGCGGCGGTCACCAGGACCAGCAGGATCACCAGCCCCCGCAGGTTGACCTCCACCTGGCCCCGGCCCCAGGCCAGACGCCGGCTCGAAGCGCTGACACCCATATTCATGCCGCCTCCTCCGTGCGCTCGGCCGCCCGCAGCCGGGCGGAGCGGGCGCGGGGATTGAGCGCCAGTTCCTCCGGTCCGGGGCGCCGGGCCTTTTTGCCCAACAGGCGGAAAACCGGCCGGCGGCCGCAGGCGCAGACCGCCAGGCGCGGGGGGCAGACGCAGGGGTGGGCGTAACCGGCCAGGGCCTGCTTGACCCGCCGGTCCTCCAGGGAGTGATAGCTGATCACCGCCAGGCGCCCCCCGGTCCGCAGCAGGCCGGGGGCCTTGGCCAAAAAACGCTCCAACTGACCCAGCTCGTCGTTGACCAGGATGCGCAGGGCCTGGAAAACCAGGGTGGCGGGGTGGATGGATCGCTGGCGGCGCACCTTGGCCGGGATGGCCTCATCCACCAGGCGGGCCAGGCGGCCGGTGGTGGCGATGGGTTCGGCTGCCCGCGCCGCCACCAGGGCCCGGGCCACCCGCCGGGCCAGGGGCTCCTCGCCCAGGTCCTTCAGCACCCGGGCCAGATCCTTCTCGTCCAGGCGGGCCAGGACCTGGGCCGCGGTCTCGCCCTCATGGCCCATGCGCATGTCCAGGGGGGCGTCGTGGCGGAAGGCGAAGCCGCGCCCGGCCTGGTCCAGCTGCATGGAGCTGACCCCCAGGTCCAGGAGCAGACCGTCCGCCCCCGGCTGGCCCAGTCCGGCCAGGCAGCGATCCAGGTTGTGGAAGGTGTCGCGCACCAGGATCACCCGCTCTCCGAAAGGTTCCAGTCGCCTCGCGGCCAACTCCAGCGCGGCCGGGTCACGGTCCAGGCCCAACAACCGTCCGTCGGGTGCGCTGGCCTCCAGGATGGCCTCGGCGTGGCCGCCGGCCCCCAGGGTGCCGTCGATGTAGAAGCCGCCGGGCCGGGGCGCCAGGACGTCCAGCGTCTCGGCCAGGAGGACCGGCCGGTGGGGGTGGTCCATGGTCGGGGCCGCCTAGAGGCCCAGTTCGGCCATGAAGGAGCTGAGGTCGCCGAAGTTCTGCTGGATGCGCGCGTGCTCCTGGTTCCAGCGATCCTTGTCCCAAATCTCGAAGCTGCTTTGCATTCCCACCAGTTGGACCTGGCCGGTCAGGCCGGCCACCTCCCGCAGGGCTGGGGGAATCAGGATGCGCCCCTGGCGATCCAGGGTGAATTCACTGCCGCTGCTGATGAAGAAGCGGCGGAAGTCCTGCACCCGGGGGTCGATTTTGGACAGGCTGGCGACTTTTTCGACCAATGCGCTCCATTCTTCGATAGGATAGGCGACAAGGCATTTGCCCGAGGCGGTGACCACCAGGCGCTCGTCGCCCAGCTGGGCCAGGACGTCGCGGAAGCGGGCTGGAATCGCCAGCCGCCCCTTGGCGTCCATGGTGTTGGTCAGCCACCCGGTGAACACTGAGGCCCTCCAGCCCAGGTTCGAAATACCACTTTTCCCCACTTTCACCCACCAGGACCCACTATAGGTGGGCCAGGGGAAGCTGTCAATAAAATTCGCCAACTTATTGGGTTTTCGCCCCTCGGACCACCCCCCGGGACGGGGCCGCCGCCCCGCCGGCAGCCGCCCGCCGCGGCGGCCGACGGACGAGTCCGGGAGCTTGTCCACTGACAGTGAAAATCCCGCGGCCGGGTGGTGGGCGTAATCTCCCGCCCCCCGCGGGCGGGATTAATCAGCCACCGGCTTAACCCCGATGAGTTAAGCCGTTGACCTATCCTTTCCCAGGCTGATATCTTGTGCCCGCCCTTGGTCAAGCAAGCGGCCCTGCGGAGGCTTTGCCGGTGATTCTAGGACGTTCCCAAATCGCAGGTTTGGTGGTAAGATTTTTGGAGACCAGTCCCGCCACGCCCCTGGCGATGGATTAAGCCGCCGGCCACCGCAAACCACGGCCTCGCCCCCGGCCATCCCGGAATACGCAGGAGGTCTGCAACATGAACGATCAGGACCTGATTCTGGGCTCGCTCCTGGACGACCTGGCCGCCGAGGCCATGGTCCTGGAGCCCGGGGACCTGATGACCTACGGCGACATCCTCACCCGCCTGGAGCAGTTGCTGGTGGTGGCCGAGGGTCTGGGCGCCGGCCCCCTGACCCAGCTCCTGGACGGACTTAAGTCCATCATGGAAGGCCTGATCCTGGGCCAGATCCCGGACCAGGCCCAGGGCGTGGCCGGTCTGACCGAGGGCGTGGCCCTGGCCCAGTCCCTGCTGCGCGGGGAATCGGGCGAGCCCGAGTTGGGCCGCTTCCTGGCCGCCCAGGGCCTGGCCGAGGGTGGGACGGCCCCCGTCGCCGCCGACCAATCCGACCAGTCCGATCGGGACGCGTCGGACGCCGCCGACCGGGCCGCGGACGAGCTGGCCGCCGCGATGATGGCCGAGGCCGCCGCCGCGCCCGCCCCGGAGCCCGACCTAGGCCCCCAGGCCCCGGCCGAGTCCCTGGAGGGCGAGGCCTTCGCCGACGAGGACGAGGAGTTGCTCACCGGGTTTGTCACAGAGGCCCTGGAGCATCTCCAGTCCATCGAGGTCAACATCCTGCTCCTGGAGGACACCCCCGACGACCAGGAAACCCTGGCCGCGGTCTTCCGGCCCTTCCACACCATCAAGGGCGTCAGCGGCTTCCTGAACCTCCAGGACATCAACCACCTGGCCCACGTCCTGGAGAACCTGCTGGACCAGGCCCGCAGCGGCCGCCTGGTGGTGGCCGGCGAGGCCATCGACGTGATCCTGGCCGGGGTGGACCAGCTGCGCCAGATGATCATGGAGGCCCAGACCGCCTTCCAGGAGAAACGCCCCCGCCGGGCCTTCCTCACCGCGGCCCTGGAGGAGCGCATCGAGGCGGTGTTGGGCGGCCAGCCCGCCCCGCCGGCCGCCGTTCCGCCCCGCCTGGGCGAGGTGCTGGTGGAAAAGGGCCTGGTGGAGCCGGAGGCGGTGGAGGAGGCCCTGGCCGAGCAGCGCGAACGCCCGGACAAACCCCTGGGCGAGATCCTGCTGAGCAAGGGCGCGGCCGGGCCCACCGACGTGGCCGAGGGGCTCAAGGCCCAGCGCGCCATGGCCCAGGGCGCGCGCCAGGTGCAGGCCCAGGAAGTCAAGATCGACACCGTCAAGCTGGACAACCTCCTGGACATGGTGGGCGAGCTGGTCATCGCCCAGAGCATGGTGGCCGCCAACCCCAAGGTCCAGTCCATCAACGACCGCAAGCTGGCGGCCGACCTCTCGCAGCTGGCCCGCATCACCACCGAGTTGCAGAAGAGCACCATGGCCATGCGCATGGTGCCCATCAAGCAGACCTTCCAGAAGATGGTCCGGGTGGTGCGCGACACCGCCAAGAAGCAGGGCAAGGCGGTGCGCCTGGTGCTGGAGGGCGAGACCACCGAAATCGACCGCAACATGGTCGAGAAGTTCTACGAGCCCCTGGTGCACATGGTGCGCAACTCGGTGGACCACGGCATCGAGGCGGCCGGCGAACGCCGGGCGACCGGCAAGCCCGAGGAGGGCGCCGTGACCCTGGCCGCCTACCACAAGGGCGGCAACGTCTGCATCGAGATCCGCGACGACGGCAAGGGCCTGAACCGGGAGCGGATCGTGGCCAAGGCCATGGAGCGCGGCCTGATCCAGGGCGACGAGGGCCTGTCCGACGAGGAGGCCTTCCACCTGATCTTCGAACCCGGCTTCTCCACCGCCGAGGTGATCACCGACATCAGCGGCCGCGGCGTGGGCATGGACGTGGTCAAGCGCACCATGGAGGAGCTGCGGGGCAAGATCGAGATCCGCTCCCTGGAGGGCCAGGGCACCACCTTCACCATCGCCCTGCCGCTCACCCTGGCCATCATCGACGGCATGGTGGTGGAGGCCGCCGGCGAGCGCTTCATCCTGCCCACGGTGGCGGTGGTGGAATCCCTGCGTCCCCGGCGCGATGAATACAGCACCGTGCAAGGCCGGGGCGAGATGATCATGATCCGCGGCAACCTGCTGCCCCTGATCCGCCTGCACCAGATCGTGGACGACGGCCACCAGCGCCCCGAGCCCTGGGACACCCTGGTGGTGGTGGTGGAGCACCACGGACAGCGGCGCTGCCTGCTGGTGGACCGCCTGGTCGGCCGCCAGGAGGTGGTCATCAAATCCCTGGGCGAGAACCTCAAGGGCGTCAAGGTGGTGGCCGGCGGGGCCATCATGGGCGACGGCCGGGTGGGCTTGATCCTGGACGTGGAAGGGGTCTTCAAGGCCCACGAGACCCGCCGGGTCTGACGCCCCGCGACCGGCGCAAGGCACGAGGCAAAGCGGATGGATGGCAGCATGGAGACCAACGGGGCCGCTCTGGCGCAGAACCAGGAGCAGGGCCGCGCCTTTGGCGGCAAGTACCTGACCTTCCAGCTGGACCAGGAGCAGTTCGGCCTGGAGATCCTCAAGGTGCGCGAGATCATCGGGGTGCTGGACGTGACCAAGGTCCCCCAGACCGCGTCCTTCGTGCGGGGGGTGATCAACCTGCGCGGCAAGGTGATCCCGGTGATGGACCTGCGCCTGCGCTTTGGCCTGCCCTGGCGCGAGGACGACGAGCGCACCTGCACCATCGTGGTGGAGGTGGGCGAGGCCGGCGGCCAGCGCCGCCTGATGGGCATCGTGGTGGACCAGGTGCGCGAGGTGGTCAGCGTGCGCGAGGAGGAGGTGGAGGTCACTCCCAGCTTCGGGGTGGAGCTGGACACCGCCTACATCCTGGGCATGGCCAAGCTGGAGGGCGGTGTGAAGATCCTCCTGGACATCGACCGGGTGGTGGCCGAAAGCCAGTTGGTCCTGGCCTGAGCCGCGCGGCCATGGTCAAGCCACGCCCCGGACAGGCAGCCGGCTCCGGCCCGGCCTCCGCCGCCGCGCCAGCGGCGGGGGGGCTGGAATGCGGCCTGGGTGGCGGCTTCCAGCTCACCGAGCCCCAGTTCGCCAAGCTGGCCAGCCTGGTCTACAGCCTGTGCGGCATCCACCTGGGCGAGGGCAAGCGCGAGCTCCTGCGCGCCCGGCTGGCCAAGCGCCTGCGCGCCACCGGCTGCCGCGACGTACAGGAATACATAGAGCGCCTTGAGGGCGACCGCAGCGGCGGCGAGCTGGTCTGCTTCCTGGATGTCATCACCACCAACAAAACCGATTTTTTCCGCGAACCCAAGCACTTCGAATTCCTGGTGGAAGAGGTCCTGCCCAAGCTGGACAAGCTGTGCAACGGCGGCGAACCCCTGCGCGTCTGGTCGGCGGCCTGCTCCACCGGCGAGGAGCCCTACACCCTGGCCATGGTCTTGCTGGAGCATCGCGCCCTGTGGGAGCGGCGGGGGGCCGGCATCCTGGCCTCGGATCTGTCCACCAAGGTGCTGGAGCAGGCCCAGAACGGGGTCTACGCCCAGGACCGGGTGGCGGACATCCCCCGGCCCTTCCTGACCAAGTATTTCCAGCGCGGCACCAACCGTTGGGCCGGCTACGTGCGGGTGCGGCCGGAGTTGCGCAAGATGGTGCAGTTCCGTCGCCTGAACCTGATGGACGCCTTTGACTTCGACAAGCCATTCCACGTCATCTTCTGTCGCAACGTGATGATCTATTTCGACAAGCCCACCCAGGAGCGCCTGGTGGAGAAGTTCCGCAACTGCCTGGCGCCGGGCGGCTACCTGATGGTGGGCCATTCCGAAAGCCTGACCGGCATCCGTCACCGCCTGGCCTTCACCCGGCCGGCGGTCTACCGCCGCCAGGATTAGTCCGGTCGCCCCCGCGCCCCACGGCGGCGGGCCCCGGCAAGGGAGAGGACGCATGGCCCTGGTCTCCGGACGCCCCATCCGCGTGGTCATCGTGGACGACTCGGCCGTGGTCAGGCAGGTGCTCAGCAAGGCCCTGGCCAATCAACCCGACATCGAGGTGGTGGGCACCGCCACCGATCCCTACGTGGCGCGGGACAAGATCGTCCAGCTGGAGCCGGACGTCATCACCCTGGACATCGAGATGCCGCGCATGGACGGCCTGACCTTCCTGCGCAAGCTGATGCAGCACCGGCCGATGCCGGTGATCATCCTCTCCTCCCTGACCCAGAAGGGCGGACGCCTGGCCCTGGAGGCCATCGAGGCCGGGGCGGTGGAGGTGCTCTCCAAGCCCGGCGGCTCCTTCAGCGTGGGGGAGATGGCCGAGCAGTTGGCCGAGAAGATCCGGGCCGCGGCCAAGGCCCGGCCCCTGGCCCGCCCGGCCGGGGAGACGGCCTCGGCCATGGTGGCCGCGCCCATCACCTCGGTGGACCTGACCCACAAGATCGTGGCCATCGGGGCCAGCACCGGCGGCACCGAGGCCATCAAGCAGGTGCTGGGCCGTCTGCCGGCCACGGTGCCGGGCATCGTGGTGGTGCAGCACATGCCGCCGCGCTTCACCACCGCCTTCGCCAACCGTCTGGACAGCCTCTGCCCCTTCGAGGTCAAGGAGGCCGAGGACGGCGACAGCGTCTATCCCGGCCGCTGCCTGATCGCTCCGGGCAACTTCCACATGATGCTGCGTCGCTCCGGGGCGCGCTACTACGTGGAAGTCAAGACCGGCCCCATGGTCCACCACCAGCGCCCGGCGGTGGACGTGCTCTTCCGCTCGGTGGCCAAGGCCGCCGGCAAGAACGCCATGGGCGTGATCCTCACCGGCATGGGGGCGGACGGGGCCGAGGGCCTGTTGCAGATGCGCCAGGCCGGGGCCCCCACCGTGGGCCAGGACGAGGCCTCCTGCGTGGTCTATGGCATGCCCAAGGCCGCCCTCGAGCTGGGGGCGGTGGCCAAGGTGATGTCCCTGAACGACATCGCCGGCGAGATCATGCGGGTGGTCTCCACCTCCTAGCCGCCAGACCCCCTGGCCTGGTCGTGACCATGGACCCCGCGCCGCCCCCCGGCGCGGGGTCCTGGCGTTGGTCCGCTTCGATGCTTAGCCTTGGTGTCAGAAGTTGAATCGCGCCGATCCCCCGGGCGGTCGCCGGGCGGGAAGGGCCGGCCTGGCCATGACTGGCTGGCCGGGACCCGGGTCGGCGAAAGGAGGACGGTCATGGAAGCGATCATCGACCTGATCACCGGGCGAGAATTGCCCGACAGCGAGGACGAGCCGGTGCGCCAGGCGGCCGAGGCCCGGCTGCTGGAGCTGGGCTACCGACCCCAGCAGGTGGCGGTAGAGCACTGCCGTCAGGTGGAGACCGCCGAGGGGCCGCTGCCGGTCAAGGCCGACCTGCTGATCAGCCTGGAGGGCCGGCCCGCGCTCTTGATCCGTTGCGCCCGGGGCTCCCTGGTCAGTCGCGAGCGCGAGGCGGTGGCCGCCGCCCGGCTGATCGCCGATCCCTGGCCGCCCCTGAGCGCGGTCTACAACGGCGAGGGCGGGGAGCTCTTGGAAACCGCCGACGCCAAGGTCCTGGCCGAGGGGGCCGAGGCCCTGCCCGGTCCGGAGGAGTTGGCCCGGCTGCTGGCCCAACGCCCGCCCCGGGGGGCCACCGCGCGCGAGACCCTCCAGGCCGCGCGCGTCTACCGCGCCTATGGCTTCATTTCCTGTCCGGGACAGTGCTCGGTGTAAGGCCCGGGGGGCGGGATGGGGCCCAGGCGAGGGTTTGGTCTTCGGGACCACCTGGCGGGCGGGACGCGCCAGCCACGGCCTCGGCGCGTCCCAGGCGGACAACCGGCCTGATTACTTGTAGATGACCAACTTCTGGTCGATCTTGATCGGCTCGCCCTGCTTGAGGTCGTTCCAGCGCATGACGTCCTTCATGGAGACGTCGTAGCGCTGGGCCACCGTGAACAGGGTGTCGCCCCGGCGCACGGTGTAGACCTGCTTGGTCTTCTTGGCCCCGTCGTCCTCCTCGGTGGCCGGGGCCTTGGCCGTGGGCTTGGGCTCCACCTTGGCCGGGGCCGGCTTGGGCGGGGCGGCCTTGACCTCGGGCTTGGGAGCCGGCCGGGCGGGGGGCTCCTCGGCCGGGGCCGCCGGGGCGCGGGGGGCCGGCCGGGCGCCCAGGCCGTCCAGGCGCTCCTGCAGGGCCTGCACCTTGACGTTGAGCTCGGTGAGCTTGGTGACGGCCCCGGCCCGGCCGCGCACCGCCTCCAGCTCCTTTTCCAGGGTGACCAGGCGCAGCATCAGGGTGGAGACGTCCTTTTCCAGCTTGGCCACCCGCTCGGCGGTGCCGCCCATGACCACGTCCGGGCTGGGCAGGGGGCCGGGCACCGGCTCGGGCGCGGAGACCAGGCCGAAGACCGCCACCAGCAGGGCGATCACCGCCACCGCCAGGCCCAGACCGCCCAGCAGACGGCCGCCAGACCCACCGGAGGAGCTGGGGCGATAGGGCGCGGACCCCGCCGGGGAAAGGCCGGGACGCCCGCCGCCCAGGCCTGGTTCGGGCGGTTCGGGCCGGATGTCGAAGCGGGGTCCCATGCCATCCTGGTTGCTGGTCATTTCCGTGCTCCAAGCGGCGGCCGCCGGGGCCGCGCGGGCGATTTCAGTCGGTTCGGGGTGGTTTCGCCGGTGGCGTCACTGTCTAGAAGGTATAGCATCCCCGGCCGCCGGGCTCAAGGCGGGGCTATTGATCGCCCACGAAGTCCGGCCTAAAGGCCTGGCGGGGCAGGCGCGACGCGGCCTGGATCTGGGCCAGGAGCCGCTCCCGATCCCGGGGCAGGCCCCCGGCCAGGTCGAGATAGTTGGTGTAGTGGTCGCTGGTCAGCTGCAGGGGGCCGTCCAGCCCGGCGATCAGGGCGGCGGTCTCGGCCAGGACCTGGTGGGGGGTGCAGAGGGTGAAGCGCCCCTTGCGGATCTGGTGCAGGAGCAGGGTGCCGACCTTGGGCGTCAGGGTGCGCAGGCGGAGGGTCAGGGGGCCGGCCTGGTTGATGGCGTTGACCACTTGGGCGCTGGCCCGGGCGTGGGCCGGGGAGTCGCTTGGCCCGGCCAGACCCAGGATGACATAAAGGTTCAGCTCCAGGCCGGCGGCCAGGGCCATCCGCCCGGCCCTGATCTGGAGGGCGCTGTCGCAGCCCTTCTTGACCCGGGCCAGGGTGGGGTCGTGGCCGGATTCCAGGCCCACGTGCAGGCGGGTCAGCCCGGCCGCCTGGAGGCGGGCCAGGCCCTCGGCCCCGTGGGCGGCGATGGACTGGATGGAGGCGTAGGTGGTGACGCGCTCCAAACCGGGAAAGCGCTCGCGGGCCGCCCGGCAGACCGCCTCCAGGTCGGCGGTGGGCATGGCCAGGCTGTCGCCGGCCGGCAGGAACAGGCTGCGCACCTCCGGCCCCAGCTCGGCCCGGGCCTGGTCCAGGTCGGCCACGATCTCCTCCACCGGCCGCGTCGCGAAACGCGGCCCGCGCTTGTAGACCATGCAGAACGAGCACTTGTTATGCGGGCAGCCGATGGTGGCCTGCACCAGCAGACTCATGGCCTCCGAGGGCGGGCGGTAGATGGGGCCGCGATAGCGCATGACCCAAGCCATACCTCCCTTCCGGCGGCCGGTCAAGGCCAGGGCAGACAACATCTTGACCAGCATGATAAAATATTGAACCTTCTGCCCCCAAGGAGCGGCTCCATGGATCAGCGCGGCCAGGAAATCCTGGCCCGGGCCCTGGCGCGGGACCAGTTGCCCAGCCTCTCGGCCATCGCCCTGCGCCTGGTGCAGATGGCCTCGGACGAGGAGGTCGCGGCCCCGGAATTGGCCCGGGTCATCGCCCAGGACCCGGGTCTGGCCGCCCGCCTGTTGCGCATGGCCAACAGCCCGGCCTTTCGCCGCGGCAGCCAGGAGATCACCAGCCTGGACCGGGCGGTGGTGCTGTTGGGCCTGCGCGAGGTGCGGATCATGGCGCTTTCCATCAGCCTGCGCGACACCCTGCCCACCAAGGGCAAAGGGTTGGATTATCGCATCTTCTGGCGCGCATCCCTCTATCGCGCCCTGCTCTCGCGCGCCATCGCCAACCGTCTGGCCCTGCCCCAGCCCGAGGAGGCCTTCGTGGCCGGCCTGCTTTTGGAAACCGGGCTGCCCATCCTGCTGCGGGCGCTCAGGCCCGAGGAATTGGAAGGCTTTCCCGGTCTGGGGGCCTCCCTGCGCGCCCAGCTGACCTGGGAGCGCCAGCGCCTGGGCCTGGACCACCGCCAGGTGGGGATCGAGGTCATGCGGCGCTGGGGCCTGCCCCAGAGCCTGGTGGCCTGCCAGGGGGTGTTGCAGGAAGCCTCGCGCGACCAGGCCCCCCTGCTCCGGGAGGTCACCGACTTCGCCCGCCAGGCGGCCGAGGCCTTCCTCCTGCCCGAGAAACTGCTCACCGACGTGCACCAGACCGCCTGGCGTTATTTCGGTCTGGACGACGAGACGATCAACCAACTCCTGACCGAGGCCCTGCTGGCCGCCGGCGAGGCCGCCGCCGCCTTGCAGGTGGACCTGGACCCGGAGGCCGATCTCCTGGCGGTGGTGGAAAAGGCCAACCAGGCATTGGTGGGCCTGACCAGCCGCCTGGGCGAGGGGCTGCACAACTACGCCCCGCCGCCGGTCGGGGCGGACCCGGCCGGTTCCGCGCCGGCGGAGGGGGACAACTTGCGCCGGGTTCAGGACGAGGCGGTGGCCCACACCCTGGACGCGGTGGCCCACGAGATCCGCAACCCCCTGATGAGCGTGGGGGGCTTCGCCCGCCGCCTGGCGGCCCAGGCCGCGGCCGGCGAGAAGGTCCAGCGCTACGCCCAGGCCATCCTGTCCGAGGCCGCCCGCCTGGACCAGGCCCTGGAGCAGATCAACCGCATGCTCTCGCCCTATCAGCCCCGTCCCTGCCAACTGGACCTGACCCAGTTCCTGGTCCACCTGGCCGACCAGGGTCCGGGGCTCCTGGTCAATCCGCCCCAGGGGCCGCTGTTGATCTGGGCCGATCCCCAAGGCCTGGAGGCGGCCCTGGGCCATCTGCTGACCTACGCCCGCCACCTGCTGACCGACCGGGAAGCCACCCCCAGCCTGCGCCTGAGCCTGGTGGCCGACGCCCAGGGGGTGCGCCTGACCTGCCAGGGGCGGGGCGCGCCGCCGGCCACGGAGGACAACGCCATGGCCCAGCGGGCCTTTGGCCCCCAGCTGGCCCTGGCCCAGGCCCGGCGCATCGCCACCGCCCACGGTGGGGAGGTGGAGGTGGGTCCGGACCCCCAGGGCGACGGCTTTGTCCTGACCCTGCGCCTGCCCACCGGCGCGGCCCGGGCCGCCTGACGGCCAGGCAGCCGCCGCCAAGCCCGGCTTGCCGAATTGGATATTTTTCTGGCATAATTGGTAAACTGTCTTTACTAAGACCCGGAGGAGCGACATGGCCGGCGAACCCGCCAAGAAGGAAGACACCTCCAACCTCGCCGAGCGCGTGGCCGGAAAGTTCCTGACCTTCGACCTGGCCGAGGAAGAATACGGGCTGGAAATCCTGCGGGTGCGGGAGATCATCGGCATGATGGCCATCACCCCGGTGCCGCGCACCCCGGACTTCGTCCTGGGGGTGATCAACCTGCGCGGCAAGGTCATCCCGGTCATCGACCTGCGGCTCAAGTTCGGCCTGCCCTACAAGGAGCCGGACGAGCGCACCTGCGTGATCGTGGTGGAGGTGATGAGCGACGGCCGCACGGTGCAGATGGGCATCGTGGTGGACCGGGTCAACGAGGTGGTGGACGTCAAGGCCGGCGAGGTGGAGCCCACCCCCAGCTTCGGCGTGGCCCTGGACACCGCCTTCATCCTGGGCATGGCCAAGGTGCAGGGCAAGGTCAAGATCCTGCTGGACATCGACCGGGTGCTGACCACCAGCGAGGTGGCGGCCCTGAGCGCCTTCTAGGGCCGGTCCCAGCCGCCTCCCCGCCCGCAAACGACCAAGGCCCGCCCCCAACCGGGGACGGGCCTTTCGTCATGCCCGCGCGTCGGGCGCAACCCCGTCTAGAAGGCCTTGTCGATGGCCTGGCGCAGGGCGTCGTGGTCCACGGTCAACTCCTGGATGAAGACCAGGCGGCCCTCGCGGTCCAGCACCAGGACCCCCGGAGTGGCGATGATGTCGTAGGCGTCGGCGAAGGGCACCGAATCCTGGGGTCCCACGTCCATCAGGAGAGGGCCGGGCAGCTTGTGCTCGGCGGCGTAGGAGCGCACCACCGGGGCCATGGCCTGGCCGTCGGTGTTGATCAGGAGCAGGGTGAAGGGATTGCCCTCCAGGCGCTTGGCCAGGGCCAGCATCTGGGGCATCTCCTTCTGGCAGTGGGGGCAGGAGACCGACCAGTAGACGATCAGCGCCACCTTGCCCTTGGTCAGGGCCTTGAGGTCCTGGGGCGCGCCGTCCAGGTCGGGCAGGGTCAGGGGCGGCAGGGCCAGGCCGGGCTTGACCAGGGCCGCGGCGGGCAGGGCCGGAGCCAGGAGGCACAGGGCCAGGAGGACCAGGATCAGGCGACGAATGCTTGGCATGCCAGAAAACCTCGCGCGCTGGGGGTGCTGGTGGCGGGGCCGCCGGGCCCCGGTGGAAGGTTAGCACAGGCCCGGCCTCGCGGCCAGGGGCCGCCCCGGGTCCGGCTGGGGGCGCTACGCTAGTTGAGGGCCACCCGGCGCACCTCCAGGCCCACCGGGGTGACATTCTCCGGATTCTCATAGAGATAACGCACGGTGACGCTTTCGACCCGGTTCAGTTTGCCGCCCAGGAACAGCCCGCTCAGGTAGCTGTGGGCGCTGAAGGTCTCGCCGCTGGGGTCGTGGACCAGCCAGGCCTGGGCCACCGGGGCCGGGCCGTGGCGGGCGCTCAGGCTCACCGCCCGCTTGGTCAGGGCCCACTCGGCGGTGTCCACCCCGGCCTGGAGGTTGAAGACGTGGGGGACCCCCTGGTCGTCCATGACGATGACCTGGGCCACGGTCTGGTTCTCCGCCACCTGGACTCCGTTGGCCAACAGGCTCACCACCAGGACCCGACTGATATTGTTCAGCCAGGACGGCACCTTGAGCACAACCTCGGGGTTGTCCGGCCCCAGGTGGACCGGGGCCTGCAACAATTCGGCCCGGGACAGGGAGAGGATCTCGGCCCCCTCGGGCTCGGTCAGGGGCCGGTTCATCATCAGCAGCGGCGCCAGGGCCACCAACAGGGCCAGGGCGCTGACCAGGGTGCCCAGCAGGCGGCTGCCGGGGCCGGGCTCGGACCACTCTTGGCGACCCATCAGGGGCAGGGAGTAGGCGGCCAGGAGCCCGGCGCAGGTCACCAGGAAGGCCCCCAGGCCCACGGCCCGCAGCCAGGTGGCCCGCTCCAGGGCCAGGCCCACCTCCGGCCGCCACCAGGCCAGGGCCAGGGTGATGGCCACCCCCAGGCCCCACCACAGCAGCACCATGGCCCGCAGCAGCCAATACAGGGGCACCGCGTCGCCCGGGTCGGGCGGCTCGGCGGGGGGCAGGGGGCGCAGCAGGCGGGGCAGACAGAGGGCCAGGAGCAGGGGCGGGGGCAGGGTCAGCTGCCACAGGGGCGGCCAGGTCAGGGCCAGGGCCGGTCCCAGGCCCAGGCCCAGGGCCAGGAAGGCCAGCCAGGCTCCCCGGGCCTGGACGCCGTAGAGGCGCAGCACCAGGAAGACCCCGCCGCAGGCGAGGCCCCAGAGCAGGGCCGCCCCGCCCGCCCGGGCCAGCCCGCCCAGGCTGGGCCAGTCGCCCAGCACCAGGTCGGTGCGGGCCCAGGGAGCCAGCAGCAGGCCGGCCAGCGCCGCCACTCCGGCCAGGCAGGCGGCGGTGCGCAGCCGCTCCGGCCGGCCGCCGCCCTCCGGGGTCAGGGCCAGGTCCATGGTCAGGCCGGTCAGGCGCAGGTTGACCGCGGCCAGGTAGGCCGCCCCCAGCCAGAGCTTGTAGTTGCCCAGCTCCCGGCCGCAGAGCAAGAGGGCCAGGAAGATCATCCCCAGGGCGAAGGCCCCCCGGCGGCAGGCCCGGGCCCGGCTTGATTCCGGCCGCCGCCAGGCGGCGGGGACCAGCCCGGTCAGGTTCACCAGGGCCGGCAGGGCCAGAAGCGCCAACCAGGCCAGGGCGAACCAGACTTCCTCCCGCCCCAGGCGGGGCAGCTGGGTCCAGGGCCAGATCTGCCAGACCAGCCCGGCCAGGGTCATCCCCAACCCGGCCTCCAGCACCTCGCCCCAACGGCCCGCCGCGCCCTCAGTCGCCATAGCCCGCCTCGCGATACACGGCCAGGGTTTCCCGGGCGGTGCGCCGCCAGGAGAAGCCGGCGGCCTGCCGGAGCCCCCGCGCCCGCAGGTCCGCGGCCAGCTCCGGCCGGGCGGTCAGTTCCAACAGCGCCTGGGCCAGACCCGGGGCGTCGCCCGGCTCCACCAACAGCCCGGCCGAGCCCACCACCTCGGGCACCGCCCCGGCCCGGGCCGCCACCACCGGGGCCCCGCAGGCCATGGCCTCCAGGGGTGGCAGGCCGAAGCCTTCGTAAAGACTGGGGAAAACAAAGGCAGCGCACTCGCCGAACAGGGCCGGCAGGTCGGCGTCGGGCACAAAGCCCAGCTCCCGCACCCGGCCCTCCAGGCCCAGGCGGGCGATGGCGGCCCGCAGCTCGGGATATTGGCGGTCGTCGGCGATGCGCCCCACCAGGGCCAGGGTCTCGGGCCGGCCCGCCTGGACCAGGGCCGCCAGGGCCTCCAGCAGCACGTTCAGGCCCTTGCGCTGGTCGATGCCGCCCAGGTAGAGGAAGAACCTCCCGGACTCCAGACCCAGGCGGGCCAGCACCGCCGCCCGGGCCGCGGGGTCTTCCAACGGGGCCAGGCCGGGGTCGGCCGCCTCGGGGATCACCCGGATGGCCTCCGGGGCCAGGCCGTAGAATTCGGCCAGATCGCGCCGGGTGCATTGGCTGACCGCGATCAGGCCGGCGGCCGCGAACAGGCAGCGGGTCTCCAGCCAGCGCTCCAGGCGGAAGCGCGCCCCGCTGCGCTTGCCCCGGTAGAGGGCTTCCATCTTCTGGGCGATGAGGTCGTGGATGGTGAGCACCGTCCGGGGGCCGGGGCGGGAGGGCGCGTCCAGGTGGCAGAGGAAATGGGTCACCCGCCCCCCCCGCCAGCCCTCTCCCAGCCAGAGCGGGGCCAGGAGATGATAGCTGACCAGCTTCTTGCCCACCGGGAAGATGCCGGGCAAGAAAGGCAACCGCCGCCGGGGGATGGCGGCGGGCAGCTCGGGGTCGGGCAGGTTGGCCTGGACCAGGAAGGTCACCCGCCCCGGGTCCACCAGTTCCAAGAGGGCCAAGAGCAGGTTCTTGGCGTAGCGGCCGATGCCCCGTTGGGCGTGGGCCTTGAACCCCGGTTGCAGGGGCCGGGCGTCCAGGATCAGCCCGCTCACCGGCCGGCCTCCGAGGCCAACTCCAGGCCCAGGCGCTCCACCAGGGCCCGGCGCAGGTCGGCCGCCACCACCGCCGGACGGAAGCGCTCCAGCCGGGCCTGGCCGGCGGCGGCCAGCTCCCGGCGCAGACCATCGTCGGTCAGCGCCCGGGCGGTCAGCTCCGCCACCAGGATGGGGTCCTTGTGGGGCAGCAGCACCCCGCCCGAGCCCAGGGTGCCGGTGACCCCGCTGCTGTCGTAGGCCAGGATGGGCAGGCCGAAATGCATGGACTCCACCAGGGGCACGCAGAAACCCTCGTGCTCGCTGAGGCAGAGATAGGCCCCGGCCGCGCGGTAGTAGGCCATCATCTGGGCGAAGCTGGTGTGGCCGGCGAAGTGCACCCCCTCCACCCCCAGCTCCCGGACCAGCTGGCGCAGGCCGGCGGCGTAGGCGGCCCAGCCGCCCTCCCCGCCCACCAGCAGCAGGCGCGCCCCCGGGACCAAACGGTTCAGCCAGTAGTGGGTCTTGATCAGGTCCTCGATCTTCTTGTTGGGCGCGATGCGCCCCACGTGCAGCACCGCCGGCTGGCCGTCGAAGCGGTCCAGCACCCCCTGGTCGGGCGGGGTCTCCAGGACGCCCAGGTCCAGCAGGATCGGGACCTCCTCCACCGCCGGGCAGCCGGCCGCCGTCAGCTCGGCGCAGTTGTAGGCGCTGCAACCCAGGCCCAGCTCCACCAGGGGGGCCAGGCGGGCCAGTTGCTCGCGGCCCAGGCGGCAGCGGGCGGCCGAGGCCGGGTTGATCCCCTCCAGGAAGTGGGCCGGGGTGATGTTGTGGTAGCGCATGACCTTGCGCCCGGGCAGGCCCGGCAAGCGCTCGGCCAGCTCGTGGCCGATGGAGAAATGGAAGATGACCAGGTCGTCGGGGGCCACTTCCTGTTCGAAGTCGGCCAGGCCCCGGGCCTTGCCCCGCAGGCGGGGGTCCTGGTTGACGGCGTAGATCTCCGATTCCAGGCCCCAGGCGCGCAGGAGCTTCTGATAGGCCTGGACCTCGTTGCCGATGGCGTCGCCAAAGGCGAAGTCGGCCAGGAGCTGGTGCACCGCCGGGCGGCCGTCCTTGCGGACCGGGCGGCGGGCGAGGGTCCGCCAGTCGCTTTTGGGCGCGGGCGCGGGCTCGACCGCCAGGCGCTCGATCAGCTCCACATAGCGCTGGGTGACCTGGGGCCAGGCGAAGTTCTCCAAAACATAGGCCTTGCCCGCCGCCGCCATCTGGTCGCGCAGCTGGGGCCGGGCCAGCAGCAGGTCCAGGCCTTCGGCGAAGCGGGGGTAGTCGGCGAAGTGCAGGCCGCCGCCGCTCTGCTCCACGTGGTCCCTGGTCACCGCGCAGCCGGAGTGGACCATCACCGGGGTTCCGGCCAGCCAGGCCTCCATGATCACGATGGAGAAGCTCTCCATCAGCGAAGGCTGGATCAAAATGTCGGCCGCGGCGTAGGCGTCGTACTTGTCCTGCAGGGGCACGAAGCCCAGGTCGGTGACATGGGCCTCGCCGCCAGGGGGAATGGGCGCCTTGAGGTTGCCGATCAAGAGGAGCTTCAGGCCTTCCGGCCCGCGCCCTTCCTGCTGGTAACGCAGGAAATACTGGATCAGGAGCGGCACGTTCTTGCCGGCGTCCTTGCGCCCGGCGTAGAGCAAAAACGGCCCCGGCTGGCCATGCTTCTGGCGGAAGCGTTCGGGGTCGCAGCTCCAGTCGGTGTCGATGCCCTCGCCCAGTTGCAAGGGCTCGGTGCGGCCCAGGTCGAAGAGCGAATCGGCCAGCCTGCGTTCGGCCGGCACGTGGAAGACGATGGCCCGGGCGCTCTCGAAGGCCCGGCGCACCGCCCCCAGGCGGGCGTAGCCCTCGTCGTGCAGGCAGGGGATGATGACGCTCTTCTCGGGGTGGATCAGCGGCCCCAGCACCGAGGGGGTGAAGAGATAGGGGATGAAGAAGTAGGGCCCCTCCTCGGGGTGGCGGGCGATGTGCTCGAAGAGCCCCGGACTGTAGACCATGTGGCGCAGGAAGTCGCGCTCCTCGGCCTCCGAGAGCGGATCGCCGGCCATCACCCGCGCGTTCAGGGCGTTGAAGCGCGCGCCATCGCGGGGGGCGGTGGCGTAGCGGATCACCGGCAGGCCGGCCTCGGTGGCCCGGCCCTCGGGATAGGCCTGCACGTCCCAGTCGGTGCCCAGCCCGCCCAGGCAGGTGGTCAGCACCTGAACGTCCACCCCGGCGGCCTGGAGGTTCTGGGCGGTGCGCCGGGCCTCGGCCTCGGCCCCGCCCGGCACCTGCTCGCCGAACCAGCTCACCACGAAGGTGGCTCGCAATCTCTCGCCCTTGCTCATGCTGGTTTGCGTCCCACCACCGCGTAGTCCAGGTGACTGTAGAGCAGGTCGTTCAAGCGCTGCACGTTGCGGTTGAAGATGGCGTTGATGCCGGCCTCGGTGCCTTCGATCCGCTCCAGGCGGAAATCCGGCGGCACCGGAGAGAGGTAAAGGACCTCGACCTTTTCCAGCCCGGCCCACTGCCACAGGAAGCGGGTGGCCTCGGGGTGGATCGGCTTGTTGTGGGTCAGGTCCAGGTAGAAGGCCCCGGCGAAGGTCAGCAGGCACTGGGGATTGATGGTCTCGGCGATCAGCGCTCCGCCCGGGGCCAGCTTGGCCGCGCAGAGGCTGATGAGCTCGGTGAGCTGGTCGGTGGTCAGGTGCTCGATGACCTGGGCCATCAGGATGCCGCCCAGGCTGGCCTCGGGCAGGCCGCGCAGGTGCTCCAGGGCGTCGCCCTCGGCCACCTCCAAACCCCTTTCCCGGCAGGCGGCCACCATGGCCGGGTTGAGGTCCACCCCCCGGGCCGGGATGCCGGCCGCCCGGCAGGCCTCCAGGAACTCGCCCCGGCCGCAGCCCAGGTCCAGCACCGGGGTCTCGGGCCGGGCGGCCGCGCGGAAGTGGGGCAGGTAGACCCCCTGGCGGGCCATGATCTCCTCGCGGCTGCCGCGGTGCAGGTCCTCGAAGGCCAGGTAGGCCGAGCCCCGGCTGGCGGTCCGGGCGCTGGCCACCGCGGCCACCGCCTCCGCGCCCACCACCCCGGCCCGGGCCTGGTCGGCCACGATGCGCTCCAGCCGGGCCAACAGGGCCTCGGTCTGGTTGCGGCCCTGACTGGTCTCGCGCTCCAGGGCCCCCAGGCGGGACTGGTGGCCGGCGGCCAGCTCGGCCAGGCGACGGTCCAGGTCGCGCAGGCGCTGGGCCTGGGTCCGGGCGAGGTCCTCCAGGGCGTCCAGGCGGGGGTCGGTCTGGGGGATGTAGCGCTGGTGGGCCAGGTGCTGGGGGATGAGGATGTTGATGGTCTTGAGCAGCTCGTCGTTGAAGCGCACCTGGCGGGCCAGCCAGACGCTCAAGGGGAAGCGGGTCAGCTTGAAGATCAGCTTCTTGAGCCCCAGCACCAGGCGGCCCTTGAGGCCGGCGCGGTGGGTGGTCACCCCCCATTCCAGGGGGTTCCAGAGCAGGTTGAGCTCCCCGCGCAGGGCCTCCAACTGGGCGGTGGCCATGTCCTGCACCGCCAAGTCGAAGTCCACCGCCGCCGCCTCCACCTTGCGGATCTCGGCCGGGTCGTAGAAGCCTTGGGCCTTTTTCTCCTGGACGTTGCGCTCCACCTCGGCCAGGAGCGCGGTCACGTCCAGCTTGGGGGCTGGCTGATCCATCAGGCCTCCCCTCGCGGGGTCAGCGACCAGTGGTGGGGAGGGCGGAAGACGCCCTCGTCGCCCACCGGGCTGCGCACCGCGAAGCTGGTGATCTGCTTGATGTAGTCATAGGCGCGTCCGTCCTTGGCGTGGACGGCCGCGTCCAGCAGGTAGGTGCCCTGCACCAAATCCAGGCGCTCCAGGGTCAGGCGCACGGCGCCCGCCAGGGGGGCGGCGCCCAGCTGGGCGCGGTCGATATGGGTGTTGCTGCCATAGCAGAGCACCCCCTGGGCGGTGCTGATCGCCACCCCGAAGACCAGGTCGTCGGTGGGCTTGACCTGGCGGTAGTCGATCTCCAGGACCAGGCCCTCGCCGTGCTGGAAGACCGCCCGCTCGCCCCCGGCGGCGTCCAGCACCCGCACCGCCTCGATGATCACGTCGCCGTCGCCCCAGCGCTCCTGTTTCAGTTCGCCCTCGGACTGGCACTGGTCGCGCCGGATCTCGTCCTCCTGCACCGCCACCTTCTGGCGATAGGCGTCGATCACCGGCTTGGGCTCGCCCCGGGCGGCCACGCAGCCGCCGTCCAGCCAGATCACCTCGTCGGCGTATTTCTCCACCGCGCCCAGGTCGTGGGTCACCAGCACGATGGTCTTGCCCGAACGGCGGAACTCGTTGACCTTGTCCTCGCACTTGTGGGCGAAGGCCTCGTCGCCCACCGCCAGCACCTCGTCCACCAACAGCACGTCCGGGTCCACGTTGACCGCCACCGAGAAGCCCAGGCGCACGTACATGCCCGAGCTGTAGGTGCGCACCGGGGCGTCGATGTACTCCCCCAGGCCGGAGTAGGCCACGATGTGGTCGAAGCGCTCGGCGATCTCCTTCTTGGACAGCCCCAGGATGGTGGCGTTGAGCTGCACGTTCTCCCGGCCGCTGAACTCGGGATGGAAGCCCGCCCCCAGCTCGATCAGGCTGGAGACCCGGCCCCGCACGTTGACCACGCCGGCGTCGGGCTTGTAGATGCCGGCCAGGATCTTGAGCAGGGTGGACTTGCCCGAGCCGTTCTGGCCGATGATGGCCAGGGTGCGCCCGGGTTTGACGCTGAAGCTGACGCCGTCCAGCACCGTGACCAGGTCGCGCCGGCGTTGGCGGGAAAAGGGCCGCAGCAATAGGCTCTTCCAGGTGCCGTAGTCGCGCACCAGCATCTCGCGCCGAAAGCGCTTGACCAGGTCGTTGACTTCTATGGCTGGTGGGCTGGACATCGACTCCCCGAATCCAGAAGATACGCTTCCGGGACACCACTCCTGCCGTCGTGAACCCGGCTTCCCTTGTCATTGCGAGCGCAGCGAAGCAATCTCTCGGTTCCCCTTGGCCAAGAGATTGCTTCGTCGCTGAAGCTCCTCGCAATGACAAAAGGAAAGGGAGTCATCGCGAGCGGAGCGAAGCAATCTCTCCTGGCCTTATCTTCTGGTTTTCACCCCTCGCTAGATCTTTTCCGCGAAGTATTCCTTGTAGTGCTCGAAAATCCGGACGCCCACCGCCAGGATGACCAGGCTCAACAGCGCCAGCAGGCCCAGGTGGTCCCAACGCGGCCAGCGCCCCCAGAAGATGACGTCGTGATAGGCCAGGGTGAAGACCGCCGCCGGGTTGAGGTAGACCAGCCATTGCCAGCGCTCCGGCACCTGGGTCAGGGGGTATAGCACCGGGGTGAGGAAGAACCACAGGGTGATCAGGTTGCCCAGGATGTGGCGGGTGTCGCGCATGAAGACCGTGGCCACGCACAGCACCAGCACGCAGGCGAAGGTGAAGACCAGGTGCGCCAGGGCCACCAGTGGCAAGGCCAGGAAGGTCGGGCCGGGGCGCAGGCCGTCGGCCAGCATGAAAACCAGCAATATCGGCAGGCTCAAGAGGAAGTTGACGAAGTTGCTGGCCACCTTGACCGCCGGCAACACCTGCTGGGGAAAAAGGACCTTGGTCACCAGGCTGCCGCCGTCCACGATGGCCCCGGAGCCCTCCATCAGGCCCTGGGAGAAGAAGATCCAGGGCAAGAGGCCGGTGAACATGAAGACCGCGTAGTGTTCCATCTGCACCCGGAAATAGACGCTGAAGACCAGGGCGTAGACCAAGAGCAGCAGCAGGGGGTTGAGGAAGGTCCAGAGGAAGCCCAGCACCGAGCCGCGATAACGGCCCTTGAGCTCGCGGCCGGCCAGGGCCGCCACCAGGGCGCGATATCGCCACAGCTCGCCGAGGTGCCGGGTCAAGAGCATGGAGCGGTCTTCCTCTCCGGCGGGGCGAACGGCCCGCCAAGACGGTCAATTTACCACGCGGGGCCAGGGGGGTAAAGCCTGGCCCCGGCTGGGCTTGTCAGTAGGCGTTGGGGTGGATGAACCCCTTGACCAGGGTCAGGAGCATGATCTTGATGTCAAAGGCCAGGGACCAGTTCTCGATGTAGTAGAGGTCGTGCTGGATGCGCTTTTCCAGGCTGGTGTTGCCGCGCCAGCCGTTGATCTGGGCCCAGCCGGTGATGCCGGCCTTGACCTTGTGGCGCAGCATGTAGCCCGGCACCTTGCTCTTGAACTCGGTGATGAACTCCGGCCGCTCCGGCCGGGGTCCCACCAGGCTCATGTCGCCCTTGAGGACGTTGAAGAACTGGGGCAGTTCGTCCAGGCTGGCCGCGCGCAGGAAGGAGCCCAGGCGGGTGCGGCGGGGGTCTTCCTCCCGGCACCAGACCGGGCCGCACTCCTCCTCGGCGTCGGCCCGCATGGTGCGGAATTTGAGCATGGTGAAGACCCGGCCGTCCAGGCCCATGCGCTGCTGGCGGTAGAGCACCGGCCCCGGCCCGGAGCAGAGGCGCACCAGCAGCGCGATCAGCAGCATCACCAGGCCCAGGACGACGATGCCCACCAGGCTGCCCAGGATGTCCACCAGCCGCTTCATGACCTTGTTCCAGCCCTCCAGGGGGCTGCCGCGCAGGCCGATGATGGGCAGGCCCTCGAACTCCTCCACCGAGCCGTGCAGGCTGATGTAGCGGTAGAGGTCGGGCACGATCTTGACGTCCACCATCTCCTCGGCGATGTTGTCGATCACCTCGTGGATGCGGTCGTGGGCCGACAGCGGCAGGGCGATGATCACCACCTGGATGGGGCGCCGGGCCAGCACCGCCTGCACCTGGTCGAAAAGCCCCAGCACCGGCGCGCCGTCCACCGTTTGCCCCACCAGCTCCGGCCGGCGGGTGAGGAAGCCCTCGATGCGCAGGCCCAACACCGGGTTGCAGCGGATCTTCTGGGCCACCATCCGCCCCACCTCCTCCACCCCCACGATCAGCACCCCCTCGCCGGCGTGCTCGGGGTGGATCCGGCCCCAGGCCCAGCGCAGCAGGGGCCGATAGAGCAGCATGGCCACCAGCTGGATGGCGAAGAAATGGGCGAAAACCAGGCGGCTGAAGTCATAGGGGCGCAGGAACCAGGTGATGGTCACCGCCACCACCACCGCCGCGCCGTTGGCCTTGACCACCGGCCACAGGGTCTGCATCAGCCCGGCCCAGGGCCGGCGGTAGACCCCCATGGCCTGGAGGGTGAAGGCGTAGACCGCCTCCACCAGGATCAGCAGCATGGCGTAGAGCTGGAAATCGGGCACGCCCTTGGTGACCGGCAGGATGGGATGATAGAAGCGGATGTAGTAGGCGGCCATCCAACACAGGGCCACCAGGGCCAGGTCGCCCAGATAGAGGATGGAGCGGAAGAATTGGAGGCGTTGCTGGAACATGCTTCACGGCCTCGCCGGGGTCCGGGCCACGGGGAAGGCCGGACGCATCCGGGGTCGCCGCCCTATTTGCCCCGGGCCCTTTCCATGGCCTCCTGGCGCTTCTTGCAATCGAAGCACAGGGTGGTGACCGGACGGGCCACCAGGCGCTCCTCGCCGATCTCCTCGCCGCAGGATTCGCAGACGCCGAAGGAGCCGTCGTCGATGCGGCCCAGGGCCTCCTCGATCTTGCCGATCAGCTTGCGCTCGCGGTCGCGGATGCGCAACAAGAAGTTGCGGTCGGATTCCAGGGCGGCCCGGTCGGTGGGGTCCGGGAAGTTCTCCTTGCTGTCGGTCATGCCCGCGACGGTGCGCTCGGCCTCGCTGAGCAGCTCGTCGAGCTGTCCCTGGAGAAGATTGCGGAAGTACTCGATCTTTTCCTGGTTCATGGGCACGCCCTCCAGTTTGGCCGGGGGATCGAGGGGCGAGTTTATCACGCCCCGGCCGGCATGTAAAGACCGGTCCGGGTTTGCTATCCCCGTTGCCAGACTCCGCTTTTGCCGCCGCTCTTCTCCAACAGCCAGACCCCCTCGATGGCCGCCCCGCGCTCCACGCCCTTGACCATGTCGTACAGGGCCAGGGCCGCCACCGCGGCCGCGGTCATGGCCTCCATCTCCACCCCGGTGTTGGCGGTGGTCTTGGCCGTGGCCTCGATCAGCACCCCGTCCGCCTCCAGGGTCAGGTCCACCGCCACCGCGCTCAAGGGCAGGGGATGGCAGAGGGGGATCAGCTCCGGGGTGCGCTTGGCGGCCTGGATGCCGGCGATGCGGGCCACGGCCAGGGCGTCGCCCTTGGGCAGGCTGCCGGCGCTCAAAAGCTCCAGGGTGGCCGGCGTCAGCCGCAGGCGGGCCCGGGCCTTGGCCTGGCGCTGGCTGGCCGGCTTGTGGCCCACGTCCACCATGTGGGCCTGGCCGCGCTGGTCCAGATGGGTCAAAGCCATGTTGCCTCCCCCGCCTGCTACAGGCCCCAACGGCGTTTTTTCTTCTTGCGGGTGACGGCCTCCTCCTCGGCCCCATTTTCGGCCTCGGGCTCCGGCGCGGCGGCGGCCTCACCCAGGGAGGCGAACTCCTCCAACAGCTCCCGCTGACGGCGATTGAGCTTTTTAGGCGTGGCCACCACCAGTTGCACCAGCAGGTCCCCCCGCCGCTCGTCGCGCAGGCGGGGCATGCCCAGCCCCGGCAGCCGCACCACCTCCCCGGTCTGGGACCCCTCGGGGATCTCCAGGTCCACCGGGCCGTCGATCAGGCTGTCCACCAGCACCGTGCGCCCCAGGGCGGCCTGGGCCATGGAAACCTTGAGTTGGCGGTAGAGGGAGTCGCCGTCGCGCTCGAAGACCGGGTGCGGCTTGAGGTGCACCACCACGTAGAGGTCGCCGGGCTCGCCCCCCAGGCTGCCGCCCTCGCCCTCGCCGCGCATGCGCAGGCGCTGGCCGTGGCCGATGCCGGCGGGGATGCGCACCGTCAGTTCCTTTTCCTGGTAGATCCGGCCCCGTCCCCGGCAGGCCGGGCAGGGATCGGTCACCACCCGGCCGTCGCCCCGGCAGTCGGGGCAGGTGGTGGCCAGGCGGAAGAAGCCCTGGCTGCGCAGCACCTGGCCCTGGCCGCGGCAGGTGGGGCAGACCACCGGGTCGGCCCCGCCCTTCTGGCCCTTGCCCTGGCATTCCTGGCAGGCCAGCTCGCGCCCCACCGGGAAAGTGGCCTGCTTGCCCTGGGCCGCCTCCTCCAGGCTCAGCTCCAGGTCGTAGCGCAGGTCGCGGCCGGGCTGGGGTCCGCTGCGGGGACGCGCCCCGCCAAAGCCAAACAGCCCCTCGAAGATGTCGCCAAAGGCGCTGAAGACGTCGCCCACCCCGCCAAAGCCGCTGAAGCCGGTGCTCTTGAGCCCCTCGTGGCCATAGGCGTCGTAGAGCCGGCGCTTCTCGGGGTCGCGCAGGACCTCGTAGGCCTCGGCCGCCTCCTTGAAGCGCTCCTCGGCCTGGTTGTCGCCGGGGTTGCGGTCGGGATGATATTTGAGGGCCAGTTGGCGGTAGGATTTCTTGATGATCTCGACCTCGGCGGTGCGCTCCACGCCCAGGATTTCGTAATAACAGCGCTTCATGGCCGGTCAGCCTGCAATGTCAAGAGGTTGAGGGTTGCCAGCCCCAAATGCGCCCCGGTCTCCGGCGCGAGCGCGCCGGGGACCGGTCCGGGCCGCTTACAAGTTAAGACTCCGATCGGCCGGATTCAAGCTGCGCCGCGGCCTGGACCTGGAAAACCGCCTTGCCGGCGGTCCGGGCCTGGTCGGCCAGGCGGGTGAGCTCGGGGGGGTCCTGGGGCTGGCCCAGGAGGGCCAGGGTCCGACGCCAGTAGAAATAGTCGCCGGCCTCCAGGGCGGCCTGGCGCAGCTGCTCCAGGCCCTCCCGGTCGCCGGCCGCCTCCAGACACTCCAGGGCCTCGCCCCAGCGTCCCTGCTCCAGGTAGCGGCGTCCCACCGCGCCCAGGTCGGGCGCGGCGGCGGCCAGGAGCTTGCGACGCTCCGGGGCGGAGGGCAGACGGTCGCGGGCCATGGGTCTACTCCCCGGCCGGGCCTTCCTCGGCCGCCTCCTCGGGGTCGTCCTCCTTGGGGCGGGCCTGGGCCTGCTGGGCCTGGGCCTCGGCCGCGGCCACCGCGGCGGCGATGCGGGCACGCTCGCGCTCCTCGGCCGCGGCCCGCTCACGCTCGGCCTCCTCGGCGGTGACCGGGTAGACGTCGCCGGAGGCCACCTCGCGCAGCGCCACCACGATCTCCTTGTTCTTGGACTCCAGGTAGGGCGGGGCCCCGTCCCGCAGCTGCCGCACCCGCTTGGCGGCCAGGTGCACCAGGGCGAAGCGGTTATCGATCTTTTCCAGGCAATCCTCGACCGTGACTCGGGCCATATGGACCTTCCTCGCCCTCGCGGGCATTAGTGCATCGCCTCATCATGCGCCGGGCCGCGGCCCGCGCGGGGGATTATTTCTTTTGCGGAGGGGCGAAAAGGGCCTCCACCCGCTGGAGAGACTCGGGCTTGACCCCCAGGACCCGCTCGTCGCCGGGGGTGGCCACCGCCAGCAGGCCGCTGGCCGGGTCCGGCGCGCCGATGGCCAGGGTCAGGGTCCGGGCCGGGCGGTCGGCCCCGGCCCCCTGGGCCACCTCCACCACCACCCGGGGCGGCTGGAGGCCATGCTCCCCGGCCGGCAGCACCTTTTCCCACTTCAGTCCGGCCAGGTCCCAGAGCAGGAAATCGGGCCGCTCCTGGTCCTCGGGCCGGGGCTCGCCCTCCGGGGCGGGCTTGACCCGTCGCCAGCCCTCCTCGCCCTTGGCGTAGACCACTTCCCGGCCCTCCCGGCGCAGGGTCAGGCCCTGGGCCAGGGCCCGGTCCAGCTTCAAAACATGGCGCTCCACCAGGTCCAGGGGCTGACGCTCCAGGCGCTGGAGGCTGTCGGCCGCCACCTCCATCACCGGCCCGCCGGCCAGGCGGCGCAGGTAGCGCCGGCTCCCGGCCGGGGTCGGGGAGCCGATGGCCAGGCCCAGCTTGTCGCCCCTGTCCAGGCTCAGCCAGACCCCTTCGCCGGGGTTCGCCAGCCCCAGCCTGGCCGGGTCGAAGTTCTGATCGATGAAGGCCGCGGCCTGCAGGCCGTGAATCTGGAACAGCAGGTCCTCCACCGCCCGGGGATCGGCCGGCCCCTGGCCCTCCAGGGTCCAGGCCGGGTCGGAGCCCCCCCGCTGGCGGGTCAGGACCAGGTGCTTGCCGGCCAGGCGCAGTTCCAGGCGCTCCACGGAGGAGACCACGAAGTCCAGGGCGGCCTTGTCGCGCAGATCGAACAGGGTCTGGGCCAGGGCGCCGCGCAGTTCGGCCGGGGTCAACCAGACCTCGGCCCGATCGGGCGGAGCCAGGTAGAGCAGGTCCTTGGAGGGGCTCAACTCGCCCACCAAAAGCTCGGTCCTCTGGCCCTGGCGGTCGGTCACGGCCAGGGTCAGGCGGGGCGGGGCCAGGCCGAACTGGGCCGGGTCCGTCGGCTGGGCCAGGCGCTCCTTGATCCGGGCGTCCAGCAGGCCGCCCAGCACCCGCCCCACCGCCAGGCCGTCGGCCGGGGCTTGCAGGGGGGCCGTGACCTGCCAGCGGTGCTCCTGGTCCCGGCGCTCGATGCGCACCGGCTGGGGGAACATCTCTCCCCCCAGCTCCAGGCTGGCCACCGCCTGGGGGTCGTCCAGGCGCAGCAGCCGGCTGGCCTGGTCCTGCTGCTGGATGCTGTCCCGCTCCAGGCCGTCGGTGATGAACCAGGCCACGGCGACGGCGGCCAGGGCCAGCACCCAGATGACGAGCTGACGGGCCTTCATGCCGCGCGCCTCCGCCGCCGCACCACCACCACCACCCCCAGGATCACGAAGCCCAGGGGCAGCAGGATCACCGGCACCACCAGGGCCGTCAGGGCCTGCTCGGGCTGGAGCAGGAGCGGCTGGTTGGCCTTCTGCTTGGGCCGCAGGGTGATCTGGTCCTTCTCCTCGGCCAGGAAGCCCACCGTGTTGAGCATCAAATCGCGGTTGCCGGCCTGGTTGAGGTGGGCGTTGGCCGCGAAGTCGCTGTCGCCGATCACCACCAGGTGGCCCACCACCGGCTTGTCATCGGTTGGCGTCGGCTGGTCCTGGTCCTTTTTCTCGGGCGGCAGGAGGTCCAGGACCGCGCCCAGGACCAGGGGGCCCTGGGTGTCCCGACCCTGCTCGAAGCTGGCCTTGCCGCTGGTCAGCGCGCCCAGGTCGGTCTCGCCCCAGGCGCTGGCGGTGGTCTGCAACAGCTCCACCGCCTTGACCCCGGCCGGCGGGGGCGTGGCCAGCTTCAGGGAGCGGGCCAGGGGGAAGTAGGTGAAGACCCCCTGCAGGGGCCGGGCGATCTGGTGCTCGCCGTAGTTGGCCACCACCGGCCAGGCCGGGCTGGCCCCCACCAGGCTGCTGGCCTGGTCCAGGACCAGGTCGTCGCGGGGGGTCACCCCCCGGGTGGTCAGCCAGGCGGTCAGCCCGGCGTCCTGTTGGGGGTCGAGCAGCACCAGCACCCCGCCGCCCCGGGCCAGGTAGTCGCCCAGGGCCTGGGTCTCGGCCTCCAGCAGGGCATGCCTGGGTCCGGCCACCACCACCGCCGCCGCGTCGGCCGGCACGGTCTTGGCCTGCACCAGGAGCAGGGGCTTGACCTGATAGTTCTGCTCGACCACCGCCGACTTGAGCTGGGAATAGCCGTCCTGGCCGGTCTCCTCCAGGCTCTTCTCGCCGTGGCCGGTGAGGAAATACACGGTCTTGCTGCCCTGGCGGCCCAGGCGCAGCAGGGCGTTGGTGATCTCGTGCTCCTCGGGCAGCTTGACCTGCTCGAACCTCTCGTCCCGGGCCAGAACGATGGTGCCGTAGTTGCGCACCTCGTAGCGCTTGGCCAGGGCCGGCTCGCGATCCGGGTCCACCACCCGCCAACTGAACTTGGGGTTGAGATAGGCGTATTGGGTCAGGATGTCCTGGGCGCGCTCCTTGCCGGCCTGGCCCTCCTTGAAGAAGGCCAGGGCCTGCACCGGCTGGTCCAGCTTGGCCAGCAGCTCCTTGGTCTGGGGCGTGAGGGTGTACTCCGCCCCCTGGGAGAGGTCCCAGCGCAGGTGGTGGCGGGCGGCCAGTGCCCCCAGGAAGATCACCAGGGCCAGGACCACCAGCACGCTGGCCCCGGCCCCCAGGCCCAACCGGGCCGAGCGTTTGGCCAAAAAGAGCTTGAGCTCGGCCAGGCCGGCCAGGGCGGCGACGAGCAGGGTCCCGCCCCCGGCGGCCATGACCCACAGGCCGTTGCCGGAGTCGACCAGCGAGGTGGCGTAGTAGAACCCGCCCACCGCCAAAAGGACCAGGCCCAGCCAGGCCAGCCACTTGGCCACCGGATTGGTCCGCTTCACGCCTTCCACCGTTTGGCCTCCAGGGTGCGAATGGTCACGAAAAGGAAGAAGCCGATGAACAGGACGAAGTAGGCCACGTCGGCGGTGTCGATCAGGCCCTTGGGGAAGCCCTCGAAGTGCGGCCCCAGGGCCAGGGCCTTCAGGGCCTCGCCCAGCGAGCCGCCCACCAGGTTGCCCGACCAGCCCACCACCCAGAGCATCAGCAGGGCCACGAAGGCCAACACCCCGGAGACGATCTGGTTCTCGGTCAGCGCCGAGGCCAGGAGCCCCAGGGCGATGAAGGCCCCGCCCATGAACAACAGGCCCAGGTAGCCGGCCAGGATGGCCGGCAGGTGGGGCTGGCCCAGCCAGAACAGGATCGCCACCTGGGCCAGGGTGGGCAGCAGGATCAGGGCGAACATGGTCAGGGCGGCCAGGAACTTGCCCAGCACCACGCTGGCGTCGCTCAGGGGATAGGACAAGAGCAGCTCGATGGTGCCGGAGCGCTTTTCCTCGCTCAACAGGCGCATGGTCAGCAGCGGGCTGATCAGCATCAGCATCACCGACCAGTTGGACATCAGGGGGGCCATCAGCATCTCCTGGAGGTTGAGGGTCACCCCCCAGGGCTGCTGCATGGCCTGCATGCTGGCCATGCTGTAGTAGAGCAGGCCGCTGTAGAAGAAATAGCCGGTCAGGGCCACGAAGCAGGTCCAGAGCACGTAGGCGATGGGCGAGCAGAAATAGGCCCGCATCTCCTTGCGGTAGACGGCGGTCAGGGCGCTCATGCCGCGCCCTCCCCGGCCGGGGGCTCGGCCTCGGCGGTGGCGCCGGCCTCGCTGGTGATCAACTGCACGAAGACCTCCTCCAGGCTCTGGGCGATGGGGGTCAGTTCCACCAGGCCGGCCCCGGAATCCACCACCGCCTTGGCCAGGGCCGCCCGCAGGGCCGGGTCGGCGGCAACGGTCAGGCTGAAGACCGCCACCCCGGGCTGGTCGGCCGGGGCGGCCTCGGGGTGCACCCCGCCCACCCCCGGGGTGTCCAGAAGCAACGCCGTCAGCCGGGCGGGATCGCCCAGGGCGGCCAGGCGCAGGCGTTCGCCGCCGGCCCGATCCGGCCGCAGCAGGCTGGGCGGCCCCTGGGCCACCAGGCGGCCCTGGTTGATGATCACCACCCGCTGACAGGTGGCGGCCACCTCCGGCAGGATGTGGCTGGAGAGGATCACGGTCTTGCTGCCGGCCATGTCCTTGATCAGAGAGCGGATCTCCACGATCTGCCGCGGGTCCAGGCCGATGGTGGGCTCGTCCAGGATCAGCACCGGCGGGTCGGCCACCAGGGCCTGGGCCAGGCCCACCCGCTGGCGGTAGCCCTTGGAGAGCTGCTTGATCAGCTGGCCGGCCCGGTCGGCGATGCCGGTGGCCTCCATCACCCGCCTGGTCTCGCGCCGGGCCTCCAGGCCCTTGAGCCCCTTGGCCCCGCCCACGAAATCCAGGTATTCCCGCACCCGCATGTCCACGTAGAGCGGGACGTTCTCGGGCAGGTAGCCCACCGCCCGCCGCGCGGCCAGGGGTTCGTCCACCACGTCGTGGCCGGCGATGCTGGCGCTGCCGGAGCTGGGGGGGAAGTAGCCGGTGAGGATGCGCATGGTGGTGGTCTTGCCGGCGCCGTTGGGGCCCAAAAAGCCCAGGATCTCGCCGGCGGCCACCCCGAAGTCGAGCCCATCCACGGCCAGGTTGTCGCCAAAGCGCTTGCGCAGGTCCTTGACCTCGATCATGGGCATCAATATCCTTCCTGGCGTTTGCGCTCCCGGCCGGGAGGCCGGTGGTTGTCCATTGCCCGCGGGCCGTCGGGACCCGCGAATCGACGAAAGGAGCGGGGACGGAGCCCAGGGCAGGCGCGCCCGGAGTGGCCGATCCCCCACCGGATTGCCGGCCAAATGTGAATTTTTACCAGGTGGGCGGGGGTGTGTAAAGTCCCGGGGCTCAGGGTTGGCGCGGTCCGCCCTTGATCGCCCCGCAGGCCAAGAGGTACAGGGGCCAGCCCCGGGGGGGCAGGCCGGCGGCCTCGGCCAGCTCGCGGTCGTAAAAGGCCCCCACCCCGCAGCAGCCCAGGCCCAGGGCGGTGGCGGCCAGGTAGAGGCGCTGGCCGGCCCGGCCGGCGAAAAGCTGGGCGTGGCGGTAGGTTCGCGGTCCGCCGGTCTCCTGCAGAAGCTCCAGGTCGGCCCAGAGCAGGAGCACCAGGCCAGCCTGGCCCACCCAGAGCTGGTTGAGGCAGGCGGTGGCCGTCCGGGCGCGCTGGTCCACCGCCCCCAGGGGGGCCAGGGCCCGCTCCCGGGGCAGGTAGAGATGCACCCCGGCCGGCAAATCCCCGCCCGGGCCCAGCAGCACCGTGGCCAGGCAGGGTCCCTGGTCGGGCAGGGCCGCGGCCAGCAGGCGGGCCACCTGGCCGGCCGGGAGCCCGGCGGGGACGAAGTTGCGCCGCGAACGGCGGTTGGCCAGCACCGCCCGCAGGTCCGGGCCGCCGGCCTCGGGCGCGGGCAGGGGGACCGGCGCGGCCCCGAACTTGGGCCGGGGCCAGAGCCGGGGCGGGGCCGCCTCCTCCAGCATCCCGTCGGCATGGGCGTTCAGCACCGCCTGGTCGCGCCCCATCCGGGCCGACAGGGGCAGGGAATGGCGATCGAAGGGAGGCAGGCCGGCCTGGTCCGGGCCAGGCTCCCGGGGGGCCGGACCAGCCTGGAAGGCGGCCAGGGCCGCCTCGTCGTCGCTGGCCAGGCCCAGGAAAACATTGATGGAACGGTCCGGGAAGTCCAGGACTGGCCGGGCGGGGAAGCCGGCGGCGGCCGCGGCCAGCTCCAGGTTGGCGGCCAGGTGGCCGGCGTCCAGAAGGCAATAGCGATAGGCCCGGGTGCGGTATTTCCACAGACTGCGCCAGTAGCAGGCGCTGATGAAGAAATTCAGCGTCGCCGCCGGGCGCTCCAGGCGGCGGGCCAGGTCGGCGGCATGCGGACCGGGCCAGAGCGGGGTCAGCCCCGGCCCCGAGGGGACGAAGTGGTGCAGGCCGTCCTCCAGCCCGGCCACCCCGCAGGCGTTGACATAGAGTTCGCAGGGGTGGAGCGCCCCGGCGCTGGCCCAGGCCCGCAATCCCCCGCCCTCGGGGTCGGCCGCCACCGGGGCGGTGAGCCCGGCCGCCAGCCACAGCACGGCCGAGAGATCGGCCGCCTCCGGGGCCTTGGCTGGGGGGGAAGCCTCGTTCAGGGCCAGGTCGAAGAATCCGGCCCGGGGCCAGCGGGGCGGGGCCAGGGGCCGGGGCTGGTGGTCGCGGTAGCGCTTGAAGGGGTGGGGGCGGATGGACCAGTCCAGGTAATGCCCGCCCAACTCCTGGCGGGAGTAGGCGGTCTGGCGGTGATAGTCCAGGCTCACCGGTCGCCCTCCGGCGGGGGCAGGTAGGCCGGTCCCCAGGCCCGGGTCAGCTCCAGGCCCAGGGCGGTCAGCCCCAGGCAGAGCCCCAACACCCGCTCCCAGACCGCCAGGCCCTCTGGCTGGGCCTGGATCGCGGCCTGGGGGTCCTGCTCCAGGCCCAGCTCCCGGGCCAGCTCCCGGGCCAGGGCCTGGGCCTGGAGGCGCAGGCCGGCCAGGTCGGCCGGGTCCGGCGGGCGGCCCTGCGCGGCGGCGGCCAGCATGGACGCCAGGCGGGGGGCGGATTGGCGGCAGAACAGCTCGGCGCTGTGGCGCAGGGAAGCCTCGGTCATGACCGGGCCGGCCGCGCGCTTGCCCGGGGGGTGGGCGTCCAGCCGTGGGGAGCGCTCATTCCGCCCCTCCCGGTCCGCATGGGGCTCCCGCCAGTCGCCAGGAGGCAAGCATCATTTCGATCTCCTAGGTCTACAGGTCCGCGCCGACAAGTGCGGAACCTCGGCTTCCGCCTCAAGGTCGATAGCTTATACGATAAATCGCTCCGGCGTGGTCATCGGAAATCAACAGCGCCCCGTCCGGCGCCTCCACCAGGTCCACCGGTCGGCCCATGACCAGGCGTCCGTTCAGCCAGCCCTCGGCGAAGACCTCATAGGTCGGCGCCGCGGGGTCCCGGAGCGAAACCCGCGTGATCCGGTAACCTATCGGGGTGGAGCGGTTCCAGGAGCCGTGCTCGGCGATGAAAACATCCCCCCGGCAGTCGGCCGGGAACTGGCGGCCGCGATAGAACTTCATGCCCAGGGCCGCGACATGGGGGCCCAGCTCCCGCACCGGCGGGGTGAATTGGGCGCAGTCGCGTCCCTGGCCGAACCCGGGGTCCCGGATGTTCCGGCCATGGCAGTAGGGATAGCCGAAATGAAGCCCCGCCCGCTCGGCCCGGTTCAACTCGTCGGGCGGGCGATCGTCCCCCAGCCAGTCGCGGCCGTTGTCGGTGAACCAGAAGACCCCCGTGCCCGGCTGCCAGTCAAAGCCCACCGTGTTGCGCACCCCCCGGGCGAAGATTTCCAGGCCCGAGCCGTCGGGGTTCAGGCGCAGGATGGCGGCATAGGGATCGCCCGGGTCGCAGATGTTGCAGGGCGCGCCCACCGGCGCATAGAGCCGCCCGTCCGGGCCGAAGGCGATATACTTCCAGCCATGGTGCTCCTCGGCGGGCAACCGGACCGGCAGGACCACCGGCGGCGGGGGATCGTCCAGGCGGCTTTCAATGGCGTCGAAGCGAATGATGCGCGCGATCTCGGCCACGTACAACGCGCCGTCCTTGAAGGCCACCCCGTTGGGTTGGCGCAGGCCCGAGGCCAGGACCCGCAGCTTGCCGGCGCGCCGGCCGCCGTCCTCCAGCTCCAGGGCGTAGACCCGGCCCTCGCGGCGGCTGCCGATGAACAGGGTGGACTCGCCCAGGGCCATCTGCCGGGCATTGGGCGCCCGGGCCCACAACTCGATCGCGTAGCCGGGCGGCAACTTGATCCGCCCCAGGTCCAGCTCCGCGCCGCAGGCGGTGGTGGCCACCAGCGTGATGGCCAGCAAGGTGGCGATGACGAGTCTCATGCTGGACAGTCTAGAACAGCGGCCCCCGCGCTGTCAAAGAAGCCCCCACTCGGCGGCCTCGACGGGGAGGCGTGTTTAACATCCTTGAATAATGCGATGATTGGCGGAAAATAAGGGCAGTGGAATCATCCCACGCCAGGCCGGCCCGGAGGGTCGTCTCCGGCCTTGGCCCCTTGGGCTCGCCAACCCTTAGTCAACAATCAGGGCGGTGGTGATCCCCGTCGCTCTCCTGGCCCCGCAAGGACGTGCACCCGTGATACCAGACTCGGTGGTCCGAAAAAAGGTCGTGATCCACGGACACTTCTATCAGCCCCCCCGCGAGAACCCCTGGCTGGAGGTGGTGGAGGCCCAGGACTCGGCCGCGCCCTACCACGACTGGAACCAGCGGGTCAGCGCCGAATGCTACGCCCCCAACTGCGCCGCCCGCATCCTGGGACCCGGGGGGGGCATCGCCCGCATCGTCAACAACTACCGCCGCATCTCCTTCAACTTCGGCCCCACCCTGCTGGCCTGGCTGGAAAAGGAAGCCCCGGTGGTCTACGCCGCCCTGCTGCGGGCCGACCGCCTGAGCCTGGCCGACCACGGCCACGGCAACGCCCTGGCCCAGGTCTACAACCACCTGATCATGCCTCTGGCCAACTCCCGCGACAAACGCACCCAGGTGCGCTGGGGGGTGCGCGACTTCGAGCGCCGCTTTGGCCGCAAGCCCGAGGGCATGTGGCTGGCCGAGACCGCGGTGGACCAGGAGAGCCTGGCCATCCTGGCCGCCGAGGGCATCAAGTTCACCATCCTCTCCCCCGGCCAGTGCGAGGCGGTGCGCCCGGGCGATGGCCAGTGGCGCGAGGTGGCCGGCGGCCGGGTGGACCCCCGGCGGCCCTACTGGGTGGCCCTGCCCGGCGGGGCGCGGATCGCGGTGTTCTTCTACGACGGCCCCCTGAGCCGGGCGGTGGCCTTCGACCGCATCCTGGACGACGGCGCGGGCATGGCCCGGCGCATCAAGGCCCTGTTCGACCAGAACCCGGAGGATCCCCAGACCGTGGTCATGGCCACCGACGGCGAGTCCTACGGCCACCACCACCGCTTCGGCGAGATGGGCCTGGCCTTCTGTCTCAAAAACCTCCAGGAAGACTCCGAAATCGAGGTGACCAACCTGGCGGCGGTGCTGGCCGGCCAGCCCCCCACCTGGGAGGCCCGGATCATCGAGGACTCCTCCTGGTCCTGCGCCCACGGGGTGGAGCGCTGGCGCTCCGACTGCGGCTGCTGCGTCGATCCCGGCCGGGGCTGGAGCCAGGCCTGGCGCAAGCCCCTGCGCGAGGGCCTGGACCGCCTGCGCGATCGCCTCCAGGCCCTGTTCGAGAAGCTGGGCGGCGAACTGCTCCAGGACCCCTGGGCCGCGCGCGACGACTACGTGGACCTGCTGGGCGACCCCGAGCCCCAGGTCCGGGAAGAGTTCCTGGCCCGCCATCGCCGCCGCGAGCTGAGCCCGGACCAACGGGCGCGGGTCTTCAAGCTCCTGGAGAGCCAGCACTGGGGCATGTACATGTTCACCTCCTGCGGCTGGTTCTTCGACGACATCAGCGGCATCGAGCCGGTACAGAACCTGCGCTTCGCGGCCCGGGCCCTGCAACTGGCCTCGGAGTTGGACGGCGGCGGCTGGGAGGAGGACCTTTTGGCCGAGCTGGCCAAGGCCCAGTCCAACCTGCCCCGGGAGGGCAATGGGGCCCTGATCTGGCGGCGCGAGGTGGCCCCCTCCCGGGTGGGACCCCACCGGGTGGCGGCCCACGCCGTGATCAGCGGGGTGATGGACAACCAGCCCCCGCCGGAGAAGCTCTACTGCTATCGCCTGGAGACCCTGGAGTATCGCCACCGGGCCGAGCTGGGCCTGAACCTGGCCTGGGGCGAGGTGCGGGTCGCCCATCAACGCCTGGAGGAGCCCCGCGACCTGGCCTACGCCGCCCTGCACGCCGGCGGTCACGAGTTCAAGGCCTTGGTGGGTCCCGACGGCCAGGGCCAGGTCCTGGCCGACGTGGAGGCCGAGGTGGAAAAGCCCCTGCGCCTGTTGGAGCAGAACGCCATCTGGGACATCTTCCAGAAGCGGCTCCAGGGCCAGACCTTCGGCATGGCCGACCTGTTCCTGGAGGGCAGGCGCGCCCTGGCCCAGGCCGTGGTGGAGCGCAGCCTCAACGAATACCGCGAGGCGGCCCGGGGTCTCTACGAGACCCACCGTCAGACCATGCTCTTCCTGCGCGAGATCAACGCCCCCCTGCCGGCCATGTTCAGCGCCCTGGCCGAGGCCATCCTGGGCGAGGACCTGACCCGGCTGTTGGCCGAGATGGAGCCCGGGCCGCTGCCCGAGAGCCTGGGCGAGATCGTGATGCAGGCCCGGGCCCTGGGCCTGGACCTCAACCGCCACGGCCCCCGCCGCCAGGTGGAGGCCATGCTGGGCGAGGACCTGATGCGCCTGGTGATGAACTTCAACGATCAGGACAGCCTGGTGCGGGCCGGCCAGCTCCTGGACCTGGCCCAGGCCCTGGGCCTGGAGTTGGACCTCTGGGCGCCCCAGAACCATTTCTACCGCCTGATGCAGGACCGGGGCGGCCAGGTGTTGCCCAACCAGGTCAAGGCCCTGGGCCGGCGGCTGAATTTCCTGGTGGACTAGAGGCCAGGCCATCCCGGCGGCCGGTGTCATGTCCCCCGGCCGCCCCCAACCCCAGCGCGGAGCGTGCAGCGTGCGGTGTCCAGATTGCCAAACCCAATTGCCCCCCGGGGCCGAGGCCTGTCCCGCCTGCCACCCCGAACTGGCCCCGGAGGCCGGGCCTGGCGCGCCGCCCCCGCCCCCGCCCCCGCCACCCCTGGCCGGCGCCTCGCCCGCGGCCGAGGGCGACGACCCCAGCCGGCGCTTCTACTCCGGCGGGTCCGGCGGGGCCGCTGGCGGCGCTCCCGCCGCCGATATCAGCCCCGAGGAGTGGCGGGCCTTCCTGGGTCCCCGGGCCGGGGTCTACCTGGAGCGCTTCGCGCGCTTCCAGCAGGCCGGCGAGGCCTTCACCGCCACCTGGCACTGGCCCGGCTTCTTCGCCACCGGCTGGTGGTTCCTCTATCGCAAGCTCTACCTCTGGGCGGCGCTGGGCCTGGTGGGGGCCTGGATTCCCTGGCTGCGCTGGGCGGTCCACGCCGCCAGCGGCCTGTGCGCGCACTACATCTACTACGGCGAGGCCCAGCGCCGCATCCGGGCGGTCAAGGCCACCGCCCCGCCCGGCGAGCTGCTGACCCGCCTGGCCGAAGTCGGTGGGGTGCACTCCTGGGTGCCCTGGGTGGCGGTGGCGGTGAGCCTCTTGCTCCTGGCCGTCGGCGTCATCATGCTGGCCTTTGCCGGCGGCCTGGCCCTGGGGGTGTTCTTCGGCCAATCCCAGTCCATGAGCTACTAGCCATGTCCACCCGCCCCAGCCCGCCCCCGCCCCAGGCCTATCGCCGCGCCGCCGGCCGCCTGCGCCGCTGGCTGAAAGCCTGCGTGCTCTGCCCCCGGGCCTGCCGGGTGGACCGCCTGGCCGGGGCGGTCGGCTATTGCCGCGCCCCGGCCGACCGCGCCCCGGTCAACATCGCCCAGCTCCACCACGGCGAGGAGCCGCCCATCAGCGGGAGCAAGGGCTCGGGCACGGTCTTTTTCGCCGGCTGCACCCTGGGCTGCCGCTTCTGCCAGAACTACGCCATCAGCCAACAGGGCTGGGGCGAGGAGCTCAACGCCCAGGAGCTGGCCCTGGTCTTCCTGGAGCTGCAACTGGCCGGGGCCCACAACCTCAACCTGGTCACCCCCACCCCCCACCTGGTGGTGATCCTGGAGGCCCTGGCCATCGCCCGCCAGGCCGGCTGCACCCTGCCGGTGGTCTACAACACCAGCGGCTACGAACGCGCGGCCACCATCCGCCAGCTGGCCGGCCTGGTGGAGGTCTACCTGCCCGATTACAAGTACGCCGACAACCAGGTGGCGGCCCGGCTCTCCGACGCGCCCAACTACGTGGAGCACTGCCGCGCCGCCCTGCGCGAGATGTGCGAGCAGGTGGGCGAACTGGCGCTGGACGACCAGGGCGTGGCGGTGCGGGGGGTGCTGGTGCGCCACCTGGTGCTGCCCCACAACCTCTCCGGCAGCGACGAGGTCCTGCGCGACCTGGTGCGCTTGGGCGGGCGCGGGGTCTGGGTCAGCCTGATGAGCCAGTACACCCCCATGCACCGGGCCTTCGAGACCCCGGGCATCGAGCGCGGGGTCAACCCGGCCGAGTACCGGGCCGCCCGGGACGCCCTGGCCGAGGCGGGGATCGAAAACGGCTTCGTGCAGGACCTGGCCTCGGCCAGCGACGAGTTCCTGCCCGGCTTCGTGCGCTAGGCATGGCCCCCGCCCCGCCCGGCAACCAGCCATCCCCCGACATCCCCGATCCGGCCCCGCTCTGCTCCCCGGGCCGGGGCCTGACCTGCTTCGCCTGCTGCCCGCCCATCCGCCCGGCCGGCCACGACCACCTGGACCACCGCTCCTCCTGGCGGCGGTTCTTGAGCGACAACCGCGCGGATTTCCTGGCCGGACGCCGGCCCGACAAGGAAATCCTGGGCTTCTTCTGCCCCGGCCTGGGCTTCCTGGACCCGGCCGGCCGCACCGCCGGCTGCCTCTACCACCCCCTGCGCAATGACGGCCACGACCTGCGCATGGCCACCGGCTACCAGCCCAAGTGCGCCCGGGAGACCTGCCCCGAGCTGCGGGCCTTCGCCCGCCTGGAGCCGGCCGTCCGGGAGGCCCTGCTGGACCTTTGCGCCGGCCTGGACGCCTTCACTTTCAGCAGCCGCCGGGCCAACCCGGTGATGCGCCTGTTGGCCTTTGGCCCCACGGTGGCCACGGCCGTGGCCGGCCTGGGGTTGCCCGATCGGGAAGCCCTGGCCGATCTGGCCTGGGTCTGGGAGGCCCCCCCGGCCTGGGGCTGGCTCCTGGGCCGGCTGGCGGCCGCGCGCGGGACGGAGGCCCTGCTCCAGCCAAACCTGGTGGCCGAGGCCGGAGAGATTACGGCCCGCCTGGCCCGCGAGCTGGGTCCGGCCCCTCCCCTGGCCGGCGGCCGGAGCGCGGCCGGGGCGGGCGACGAGTGGGAGGCGCGCTTCTGGCTATCGTTGCATGGAGGTGTCGGCCAAGAGGCCCGAAGGGAGTCCGCGCGCGCGATTGTCGACCAGCTCCTGCGGGATGCTGGAGATTGATCTTCCCACCCGGCCCGCGGAGGTCTATATTGGACTAACCTTCACATCAACCCACCTGACACGCCGGAGACTGCCATGGCCCAATGCGCGGTGAACCTGAAGAAAGTTATGGCCTGTCTGGACCTCTCGGCCTATGCCGAGGCCACCTTCCTGCACGCCCTGGCCCTGGCCAAGGGCCTGGGGGCCGAGTTGGTGCTGCTTAACGTGGTCAACTCCCGCGGCCTGGACGCCCTGGACCAGTTGGCGGCCGAGGGCTACGCGGTCAGCCGCGACAAGTACATCGACACCGTGGTGGCCGACCGCCGCGCGGCCTTCACCCAGGAATACCTGCCCCTGGCCCAGGGCGTGCCCACCTCCGTCGTCTTCCGGGTGGGCCTGCCCTACGACGAGATCGTCAAGGCCTGCCGCGACGAGGGCGTGGACCTGGTGGTGCTGGGCACCAAGGGCCGCAGCAACATCGTGGGCGCCCTGTTCGGCTCCACCGCCGAGAAGGTCTTCCGCCGCGCCCCCTGCACCGTGGTCTCGGTGCGCGGGCCCGAGCACTGCGCCCTCCCCTAGCCCAGTGCCTGGGCTCCCATAGACGGGTCGGGCGGCGCTGGACCATGCACCAGCCTCGCCCGCTCCCGTAGGTCGCGTGCCGCGACGGCCGGATACGGGTCGGGTCGCGTGCCGCGACGGCCGGATACGGGTCGGGGGACGCTGGGCCAGGAACCATCCTCGCGCGCTCCCGTAGGTCGCGTGCCGCGACGGCCGGATCCGGGTCGGGTCGCGCTGGGCCAGGAACCATCCTCGCGCGCTCCCGTAGGGGCCGTCATCCCCGAACCAAGCCGAAGATGGGCAGGGACAAAGGCCGCTCCGGCGGCTGGCATCTTCGCGGGATGGTCGCGTCGCCCCGGTTCGCGCCAGGACGGCCATGGCGTGCCTGGTTGGCGGGGAAAGGCCGGGCGCGAGGGGCGGGATTGATCTGGGCCAGCCGGCGTCGGGCTCCCTGGCGGCGTCGCCCCCCCCCACACCCTCTTGCCATCCCCCACTTCCAACGCGGGTGGCGGCCGGCGGGCGGGTCCCTGGGGGGAGTGGGACCGCGCCCGCCGTTTAGCGTCCGGGTCGCGGGCGATTAGCCCCGGGAGCCCAGGCGCAAGCCGCCGTGAATATAGAAGACGTCTCCGGCCAAGGCCTCGTTGCGAAAGATTTCGCCCACCAGCGAGGCCACCTCCTCCGGTTCGATCAGCCGGCCGATGGGCACCTCGGCCAGGATCTTGTCCAGGGCGGCCTGGTTCATGCCCTTGACCATGTCGGTGCCCACGTAGCCCGGGGCCACCGCCACGCAGCGGATCTGGCCCGACAAGCCCCGGCGCAGGAACTCGGCGGTGATGACCTTGGGCCAGACCGACATGGCGGCCTTGCTGGCGCTGTAGTTGATCTGGCCGGCGGTGCCCAGGCTGCCGGTGGAGGAGACCAGGCAGATCAGGCCCCGGCAGGCGTGGTCGATCATGCGCTGGGCGCACTCGCGCACGGTGAGGAAGACGCCGGTCAGGTTGATGTCGATCACCCGCTGGAAATCGGCGAGCGCCATCTTCTTGGCCACCTTGCCGGTGGCGCGGTCGGTGGCCAGCAGCAGGCCGTCCTTGATGATGCCGGCGAAAGGGGCCACCAGGTTGATGGCCCCGAAGCGCGCGATGGCCAACTCGGCCAGGCGGGCGTTGTCCTCTTCCTTGGTCACGTCGCAGGCCAGGGTGGCCACCTCGCCGGGCAACTGGGCGGCGGCCCGCTCCAGGGCCTCGGCGCTGATGTCGGCCAGGACCAGCCTGCCGCCTTGGCCCGCCCAATACTGGGCCAGGGCCAGGCCGATGCCGCCCGCCCCGCCGGTGATGACCGCCACCGCATCCTTGATCGTCAGCATCGTCACGCGCCTCTTGGTTTAGATTGGCTTGCAGATCAGCCGGCGGGGGATGGTGGACAGATAGCGTCCGCCCTCATCCTCCACCACCAGCATGTCCTCGAATTTCAGGCCCCGGCCCTGATCCAAGAGCAGGTGCATCTCCATGGCCAGCACCACCCCGCTCTGCACCGGACCCTGGTTGCGGGGGCCGACCAGGGGCGGCTCGTTGAGCTCCAGGCCCACCCCATGGCCAATGTAGGGCAGGACCTTGCCCCCGGGCAAGGCCTGGAAGCCATCGCCCGCCCCCAGGCGCCGGGCCTCGGCAAAGGCCTGGTGGTAGCAGTCGGCCCAGGTCTGGCCGGGGCGGATGCTCTCGGCCATGATCACGAAGATCTGGCCCAGGGCGGCGTCGGCCCGGCGCAAGGTTTCATCCGGCTCGCCCACCAGGTAGGACCGGGCGAAGTCGGCGTGGTAGCCATTCACCTGGGCCGGGATGTCCAACAGCACCGGCTGTCCCCGCCGCACCGGCCGCCGCGAGGGACCGGCCGGCACCGCCGGGGAGAGCCCCTGGCCGGTGATGGACAGGGCCACCCCGGTGTTGTCGGCGAAGCCCTCGCCGCTGGCCACCATGCCCCGGGCCATGAAGAAATCCGGCAGGCGCATGAAGAACTCACCCTCGTGCCCGGCCCGGCGCTGGGCGTCCTCCACCGCCGCCGCCAGCTCCAGCTCGCTGATCCCCTCGGCCAGGGCGGCCAACGCCGCCCGCTGCCCGGCCTCGGCCACCGCGCAGGCATGGGTCATGGCCGCGATCTCGCCCGCGTCCTTGATCATGCGCTGGGCCAGGACCAGCGGCGTGGCGTCGCGCCACTCCCAGCCCGGCATCAGGGCCTGCCATTGGCGAAACCAGTTCACCGGGGTCAGGTCCAGCTCCCCGCCCACCACCGCCTGATCACCCAGGCCGGCCAGATCCCGCGTCACGCTGAAGATGCGGCCATGGTCCCGCTCCGGGGTCAGTCGATCGGCCGGCAGGCCGCTGGCCTGGGCCACCCGCTCCAGGCTGCCGCGCACGAAAAGGTGCTCGCCCCCGGCCCAGACCGCCAGCATCCCCGGCTCGGTGCTCCCGGTGTAGTAGAGCAGGTCGCGCGACTGCCACAACAGGGCGATATCCATCCCCGCCCGGGCCAGGGCCGCGCGCAGGCCGGCGATGCGCTCCAGGTGGGTCGCGGCCCGGCTCATCCCTGGGCCAGTTCGTCGTAGAGGTCGCGCTGGTCCAGGATGCGCTTGGCCTTGAACTCGGTGCGGGCCAGGCTGCCGGGGGCCAGCATCCGCACCACCGTGCGCAGCCCCTTGGCCTTGAGCCTGTCGGCCAGGGCCTTTTGGATGCGCGCCGCCTCGCCCGCCTCCAGGCCGGGCAGGGGCTCGGCCTGCACGATCAGCTCGTCCATGGTGCGTTCGCGGGTGATGACGATGCGGTACTCGTCGCCAAAGCCGGGGATGGCCCGCAGCTCGTCCTCGATGGCGCTGGGATAGACGTTCTCGCCGCGCACCACGAACATGTCGTCGGCCCGGCCATAGATGCCCCGGGGCAGGGTGGGATAGGTGCGGCCGCAGGCGCAGGTCCCGATCTCCCAGCGGCTGATGTCCCCGGCCAGGAAGCGGATCATGGGCTGGCTGTCGCGCTCCAGGTGGGTGTAGACCGTCACCCCCTCGCTGCCGTAGGGCACCCGCCGGTTGGTCTTTAGATCCACCAGCTCCGAGTAGACCAGGTCCTGCCAGAAATGCATGCCCCGGCGCTCGGCGCACTCGCCGTTGCTCATCCAGGGGCTCATCTCGCCGGTGGAGCCGCTGTCCAGGCAGACGGCCCCGAAGGTTTCCTCGATGCGCCGCTTGGTGGAGGGCACCCCCGCCCCGGGCTCGCCGGAGAAGAACATGACCCGGAAGTTGAAGTCCCGCAGGGGATCGACGCCCAACTCCCGCGCCCGCTCGGCCAGGTAGAGGCTGTAGGACGGAGTGCCGTAGAAGACGGTGGGTTTCACCATCTGCATCCACTCGATGGCCCGCTCGGTCTGGCCCGGCACCCCGGCCCCGAAGGGGAAGGCCGTGGCCCCCAGGCGCTCGGTCCCCACCAACGCGCCCCAGGAGCCCCAGTAGAGGCTGAAGAAGCTGCCGATGAAGACGATGTCCTCCCGCCGGATGCCCATGCCCCACATGATGCGGGCGTGGGCGTTGGCGATGCGGGTCATGTCATCGCGGCTGACGCCAAAGGCGGTGGGCCGGCCGGTGGTGCCGCTGGTGCCCAGCACCCGGCCCAAACGGATGGGGTCCACGCAGACGTTGCTGCCAAAGGGCGGGTGCGCCGCCTGGTCGGCCCGGATCTCGTCCTTGGTCACCAGGGGGAAGCCCTCGAAATCGGTCAGGCTTTTCACGTCGCCCGGATGCACCCCGGCCGCGTCCCACTTGCGTTGGTAGAAGGGCGAATGCGCGTAGCAATACTCCAACTGGGCCCGCAGCTTGGGCAGGATGACCGTCTCCTCCCGCTCCTGGGGGTCCATGGTCTCCAGCGCCCGGTTCCAATAAGGCTCGTCCGGGGTTGGATAATAGTCGGGATCATAAACCGGAGGCCACGCGCTCATGCTTCGCCTGCTCCTTGGTTGGGGGAGGGAGGAGATGCCGGGGGAAAACCCTTTGGTGGACAAAAGGGTTTTCCCCCGGACCCCCTTTCCCAAAAAACTTCAGGGTGGTTCATCAGCAACCTATCGCCTTGCCGTGAATCGCGCGCCGGGTCAGGCGGCCACCGCCTGGCGCACGAAGCCCACGATCTCCTCGCGCCCGGAGCCGGGCGGGAAGACCCCGGCGAAACCCAGGGCCTTGAGTTTCTGGGCGTCGGCCGGGCTGAAGACCCCGCCGATCATGAAGACCGTCTCCGGCAGCAGGCCGGCCGCCTTGGCCTGGTCGATCAGCATCTGGCCCAGGGACAGATGCGCCCCGCCCAGGGAGCTGACCCCCACCAGGTCCGGGTCCTCCTGGCTGGCGGCGGCCACGATCTGCTCCGGCAGGGCGTTGCCGATGTAGACCACCTCCATGCCGGCGTCGCGCAGCTCCTTGGCCACGGTGATGACGCCCCGGTTGTGCACGTCCAGGCCGAGCTTGGCCAACAGGACCTTGATCTTGCGTTCCATGCCGTTATCGCTCCCTGCCCCGCCCTACCACAGGGCCGGCGGCCGCCACAGGCCGAAGGCCCGCTTGAACACCTTGAACATCTCGCCCTCGCTGCACAGCACCCGGGCGCACTGCACCGAGGCCGGCAACAGGTTGCCGCCGCCCCGGCAGGCGTCCTCCAGGCCCTTCAGGGCCGCCTCCACCGCCGCGTTGTCCCGCCGCAGCCGGAGCTCGCCCAGGCGGGCCTTCATGCGCTCCTCCACCCCCTCGGGGTATTCGAACACGCTGATCTCCGGGAGCTTGGTCTCGCCCTGGTAGGCGTTCTCGCCCACCACCCGGATCTCGCCCTTTTCCATCCGCTCGCGCTCGCGGTGGAAGTAGTCGCGGATGCGGGTCTGCAGCCAGCCGCTCTCCACCGCCGCCACGTAGCCGCCCTTCCGCTCGATCTCGGCCAGCTCGTCCAGGATGCGGGCCTCCAGCTCGTTGGTCAGGGCCTCCAGGTAGAACGAGCCGCCCAGGGGGTCCACCACCTCGCAGACCCCGGTCTCGGTCTCGATGATCTGTTGGGTGCGCAGGGACAACAGCGCCGCCTCCTCGGTGGGCACCGAATAGGCCTCGTCGTAGGAGTCCACGTGCAGCGATTGCGCCCCGCCCAGCACCGCGGCCAGGGCGTGGAAGCCCGCTCGCACCACGTTGTTCAGGGGCTCGGAGCGGGTCAGGGAGACGCCGGAGGTCTGCACGTGGCAGCGCATCCAGGCCGCGCGGGGGTTGGTGACCCCGAAACGCTGGGTCATGATCCGGCCGTAGAGCCGGCGCACCGCCCGGATGCGGGCCACCTCCTCGAAGAAGTCGTTGCCGATGGACCAGAAGAAGGCCGCCCGCTGGCCCAGGTCGTCGGCGGTGAGCCCCCGGCCGATCAGCTCCTCCATGGACTCCACCAGGTTGGCCAGGGCCACCGCCATCTCGGTCACCGCGCTGGTGCCGAACTCGCGCAGGTTGTAGCCGTTCAGGGTCTGGAAGTTCCACTGCGGCACGTTGCGGCGGATGAACTCCATGTTGTCGCACTGGACCCGGAAGCAGTCCCGGGGCGGGATGTATTCCGGGCCGGAGCGGACCACTTCCTCCAGGGTGACGTCGTTCTGGATGCTGCCCTTCAGGGCCTCCCAGGGGATGCCGCGCCGCTCGGCCAGGGCCAGGTACATGGGAAAGAGCAGGGCCGAGTTGGAGGGGTAGTGGGTGACCAGGCTCACCGTCACCTGGTCCAGGGCGATGTCGGCGAACAGGCGGTCCATGTCCTCGACGCTGTCGATGGCCACCCCGCTCATGCCCACCTGGCCGGCGGCGATGGCGTCGTCGGAGTCGTACATCTGGATGGTGGGCAGGTCGAAGATGATGCTGATGCCGGTGGCCCCGTGGTCCAGGAGGAACCTGATGCGCTGGTTGGTGTCCTCCGGCCCGCCGTAGCCGGCCAGTTGGCGGCGGGTGAAGCGGCGGCCGCGATACATGTTGGCGTGCACCCCCCGGGTGAAGGGGGCCTGGCCGGAGTTGCCCAGGTGCCGGGCGTAATCCAGGCCGGCCACGTCCAGGGGCGTGTAAAGCATGTTGCGCGGGATCTCCGAGCCCAGGACCGTGGCCGGCGCCTGCGCCCAGGCCTCGCGGTCGGCCGGGCGCACGCTGGACTCGCGCCAGGCGTCGAAGCCGGCCTTGATCCCCGCCAGCGCCTGGGGGTTGTAGAGCGGCGTCCCGGCTCCCCCGGCGGCCCGGGCCAGGATCTCCTTGGTGGTGGGCTTAGTTGAGGCCATCGAATATCTCTCCCTCGACGGTGAGACGGTGGCGCTTGAACCACTGCTCGGTGTGGGACAGGTGTTGGTGCATCAGGCTTTGGGCTTGCTCGGGGTCGCCCAGGGCGATGGCCTCCAGGATGGCCTGGTGCTCGGCCAACAGGCTCTCCTGGTCCACCCGCCGGGTGTAGATGCGCTCGTGGCTGACCCGGGTGATCTGGGCGAAAAGGTAGAAGATGGTCTTGGCCACGTGGTGGTAGACCCGGTTCTTGGCCGCGCGGGAAAGGATCAGGTGGAACTCGGCGTCCTCCAGGTGCACCGGCTCGCCGGCCGCCACCTTGGCCGCCATGCGCCCCACCACGTCCTGGAGCCGGGCCAGGTCCTCGGGCTCGATCTGGCGGGCGGCCCGGGCCGCGGCCCAGGACTCGATCACGGTGCGGAACTCGGCCAGCTCGTCCAGGGAGGTGCGCGACTGGCGCAGCAGGGTGCACAGCGGGTCGCGCAGGGACTGGGCGGCGATGTCCTGGACATAGGTGCCCGAGCCCTGCTGGCTGGTGACCCAGCCATCGCTCTCCAGGCGCTTCAGGGCCTCGCGCAGGGCGTTGCGGCTCACGCCCAGGGAAACGGCCATCTCGCGCTCCGGCGGCAGGCGGTCGCCGGGTTGCAGGCTGCCCTGGCCAATCAGCTCGGTGAGCTGGCGCACGATCTCCTCGGTGACCCGGCGGGGTTTGACGGTCTTGAACATAGGGCTCCTGCCCGCTGCGGGCTGGCGGTCTTAAGTCCAGTCGTAGGGTGGTAGGACCAATGTAGCTAGCATCTAGCCACGCTGTCAAACGAAAAGTCGTTCCGTTTTATGAAAATTGGTGCCGCACTGTAACAAAATGAACTACCCCGCAGCAAGTCGCGGGGTGTCCAATAACAGACCAAGACAGATCCGGGACAGATGCCAATGCGTGTCATCGTCCATATAATCCTCAGCAAAAGACAAAATGCGGGCGGGGATAAACCCCGCCCCTACACCAAGATACTGCGACGATAGGCTTTTCTTAATGTAGGGGCGGGGTTTATCCCCGCCCGTGTATTTACGCGGAAAGAACCTGGCCATCTTGACTTGTTTGTTTCGGACCGGAGGGTACGGCCGGGTCTCAGCGGTGCAGCCAGAGGAAGAAGGCGAACTCCGCCTGGACATAGATAAACGCCAGGACCGCCAGGGCCGGGGCCCAGCGGCCGCGTAGCTCCCGCCAGACCCCGACCGGGGACTCCGCCAGGCGGGCCAGGGTCAGGCCGGCCAGGGGGAAGAGCAGCGGGACCACCGGGAAGTGGTAGGTGGGGGCGGCGAAGGCCAGCAGATAGGGGGCCTGGTAGCCCAGGACCAGGAGCAGGGGCAGCGAAAAGGCCCGCCAGCCCGGTCCGGCCAGGCACAGGCCCGTGAGGGCCAGCAGCGCCACCAGGACATAGCCGCCGGCCTCCAGCAGCAGCATCGCCTCGGTCTTCCACGCCGGCCAGGACCGCAGCTTAGCGGTCTCGGCCGCGAGCTGGTAGTCGAAGCCCCAGAAGGCCCGCAGGCGGTTCAGGGTGCGCACCAGGCTGGCCCCGGGGTGTTCGGCGATGTGGTTCAGGGCCTCGCGCCGCATGGCCTCCCGGGTCTCGGGCGCGTGGGGCCGCTCGCCGTAGACCCGGCGCAGGTAGGCGGCCGTGTCCGGAGGCAGGGCCTCCAGCTTCTGGCTGGCCAGGTGGCTGGTCTTGTAGAGCGGGGTGTGGGGGTTGTTGCCCAGAAAGAAATTGCGCTCGTTGTTGACCGAGAGCGTCCAGCCCGCCCCGACCTGGTGGTTGAGCCAGAACACCGGAGCCAGCAGCAGCAGTGCCGGCAGGCTCAGGCAGGCCAGGTCCAGGAGCCCCCGGCTGGCCAGGGTCGCCGGGCGCTCGCCCGGCGCGCGCCGCCGCCACACTGCCCAGCCCACCACCAGCCCGGCCAGGCCCAGGAGCGGGACCAGGGAGGGCCGGGTCAGGCCGCCGGCCCCCAGGGCCAGGCCCGCCAGCACCAGCCAGCCGGGGCGATTCTCATCCAGGTAAACCAGGAGCGCCCAGGCCAGGACCAGGAGATAGACCGCCGTGGGCAGGGAGGAGAAGGGCTGGCCAGCCATCAACAGCAGGGGGGGATAGAGGGCGGCCACCCAGCCGGTGGCCAAGACCGCCCGGCGCGGCAGGCCCAGGCGCTGGGCCAGGGCCAGGGCCAGGGGAACGCAGGCCAGGCTCAGGATCAGGCACAGGCCCCGGCCCAGGGCCACCGAGGGATCAAAAAGCCAATAGAACAGGGCCAGGAGATAGCCGGTCCCCGGCGGCCAGTAGTAGGGCAGATTGCCCGGCCAATGCCCCAGCATGGCCAGGGCCTCGCGGTGGTAGTCGCCGGCGTCGTTGAAAAAGGGGGTCAGACCGTAGAGGGGGACCACGCAGGCCAGGCGCGCGGCCAGGCCCAGGGCCAGGGGCCAGCGCCAATCGCGCCAGGAGAGGGTCTGGGGGATGACCTCGGCCATGGCGGGCGCTTCTCCCGGGGCCGCGCCGGATGCGGCCGTCCCCAAGGCTGCGGGCGTCTAGAGGCGCGGTCCGTGCCGGGGTCCGGGCTGGCTGACCACGTGGGTCCCGCCGGCCGCGAAGGCCGAGCGCAGGATCTGGCGCGAGAGCTGCTTGGGATTGGCGTAGCGGATGGAATGATGCACCACCACCGCGGCCACCGCGATGGTGCGGCCGCTCTGCTCGTCGCGGCCATAGCCGGCGAACCACTCGAAGAGTTCGGTCTTGTCCGGACCGCCCATGGTGCCGGTCTTGCCGCCCAGGCTGATGTCGCGCAGGACCCGGTCCTGGCCCAGGCGGGTGAAGGCCTTGCGGGCGGTGCCCTCGGTGATGGTGGCCTCGAACATCTCCTGCATGGCCCGGCAGGTGGCCGGGCTGACGATGCGGCCCAGGGAGGCGGGCCGGCCCTGGTACAGGATGTTGCCGGCCGGGTCGCTGGCCCGGGCCACCACGTAGGGCTCCACCAGGCGGCCCTGGTTGACGAAGACCCCGGCCAGGAGGGCGGCGTGGATGGTGCTGATGGTGGTCTCGGTGTTGTAGCCGCTGGCCAGGCCGGCCACCTCGAAGTCGGTGTTGCAATCGGCCAGGCGGCTGACGCCCAGGGGCAGCTCGAAGGGCAGGCGGGCCTCGAAGCCCAGGGCCTTGCCGTACCAGGTCAGGAGGTCCACGCCGATGTGGTAGACCCCCAGCTTGGCGAAGACCGGGTTGTTGCTGACCGCGAAGCTCTCGCGCAGGGTGGCCTGGGCGCTCCTGCGCGGCTGGCTGAGCTTGACCTGGCCCGGGGTGAGGCTGTGGGGCCGGCCGGTGAAGTAGAGCCGGCTCATGGGGTTGAGCTGGGTTTCCTCCACCGCGGCGGCGGCGGTGACGATCTTGTAGAGGCTGGCGGCCGGGGAGCTGGCGTCCAGGGCCACCGTGGGGTCCAGGCGGCCGTGGCGCTCGCCGGCCAGGGCCAGCACCCGGCCGCTGGGGATCTCCACCACCGCCAGGGCGGCGCGGGGGCTCTTGAGCCCGGCCAGCAGGTCCTCGGCCTCGCGCTGGAGATAGGGCGAGATGGTGGGCTCCACCACCAGGGCCCCCCAGCGGGGGCTGTAGGCTTGGAGGGGCTGGCCGTTCACCACCTGGCGCAGGCGGGGACCCAGGATCTGGGCCAGTTGCTGCTTGTCGAGATGGCGGGCCGGGGGGGCGGGCGGCGCGGCCAGGGCCGGCAACGCGACCAGCAGCGCCAGCAGGATCGGCAGGGCCGACCGGATGCGGACCATGAGTTTGCGCATGTTCACCCTGACAACTCCCCCCAAAATCACCGCCGGCCAGCGGCGATGGTCTGGGCCTGGCGCGGTCCGATCTCCGCGATCCCGCCCATGTACGGCCGCAGGGCCTCGGGCACCTTCACCGTGCCGTCGGCCTGCTGATAGTTCTCCAGAATCGCCACCAGGGTGCGCCCCACCGCCAGGCCCGAGCCGTTGAGGGTGTGGGCCAGGGTGGTGCCCTTCTGGCCCTTGTCCTTGAAGCGCACGCCCATGCGGCGGGCCTGGAAATCCTCGAAGTTGCTGCACGAGCTGATCTCGCGGTACCTCTGCTGGCCGGGCAGCCAGACCTCCAGGTCGTAGGTCTTGGCCGAGCTGAAGCCCATGTCGCCGGTGCAGAGCAGGACCTTGCGGTAGTGAAGGCCCAGGCGGCGCAGGACCTCCTCGGCGTTGGCGGTCAGCGTCTCCAGGTGCTGGTAGCTGTCCTCGGGCCGCACGAAGCGCACCAGCTCCACCTTGTCGAACTGGTGCTGGCGGATCAGCCCCCGCACGTCCTTGCCGTGGCTGCCGGCCTCGGCCCGGAAGCAGGGGGTGTAGGCGGTGTAGCACAGGGGCAGGTCCTCGCCGGCCAGGACCTCCTCGGCGTGCAGGTTGGTCACCGGCACCTCGGCGGTGGGGATCAGCCAGTAGTCGCTGTTCTCCAGCTTGAACAGGTCCTCGGCGAACTTGGGCAGCTGGCCGGTGCCGGTCATGGACTTGCTGTTGACCATGAACGGCGGCAGGATCTCGGTGTAGCCGTGCTCGGTGGTGTGCAGGTCGAGCATGAAGGCGGTGATGGCCCGCTCCAGGCGCGCGCCCAGGCCCTTGAGCACCACGAAGCGGGACCCGGTGATCTTGGCCGCCCGCTCGAAGTCGATGATGTCCAGAGACTCGCCGATGTCCCAGTGGTTGAGGGGCTCGAAGGCGAAGGACGGCTTCTCGCCCCAGACCGAGACCGTGGGGTTGTCCTCCTCGCCGGCCCCCACCGGCACCGAGGCGTGGGGCAGGTTGGGGATGGTCAGCAGCAGCGCCTCCAGGCGTTCCTGCACCTCCTTGACCTCGTCCTCCAGCACCTTGATCCGGTTGCCGACCGCCTTCATCTCGGCGTAGATGTGGCTGGGGTCCTGGCCGGCCTTCTTGGCCTGGCCCACCTGGGCGCTGACCTCGTTGCGCTGGGCGCGCAGGCTTTCCAGCTCCGGCAAAAGCTCCCGGCGGCGTTCCTCCAGGGCGGAAAATCCCGCCAGGTCCACTTGGGCATGGCGGTTGTCACAGGCCTGGCGCACCGCGTCCAGGTTCTCGCGCGCGAATTTGAGGTCCAGCAAGGGGAGGCTCCTTCCATGGGGTGGCGGATGGAGAAGATGACCCGCCAAATCCACTAGATATGGACCGTCCCGAAAGTAGCACACCAGATGGCGGGTGTCAAACCCGCAAATGCCCCGGACGGCGGCTGGGATAAACTTTTTCGCCCGGCTAATCAGATGGTTGACCACGCTCGCCGCTTGTTCACATATTACCGCTTTCCCCGGGCCAGGTCACCCCTGAATGTCGCTAAAGCCAATAAAATTAACGCTAATCTCCCTGGGCTAAGCTTGTCGCTCCCCGGCGGGGATTGCCCGCCGGGTTCTCTGGAATACGGGCTGCAATCCCCGGGCCAGAAAATGGCATTGCCGCGGCTTGGCGGCGCGGCAAACAATAACTCCCGAAAAATCTAGGCGTTTAATTGGTTTTGGCCCTGACTTTTGCTACCCTCAGCCCCACCCTCGAGCCGGCAAAAAGGGTCCCCCCGCCCTCCCCTTCTCATCCCCCGCCGCTTAGCGGCCGGGGGGCGGGGTCAGGTGGTAGCGCTTGATCTTGTAGTGCAGGGCGCGGCGGCTGATGCCCAGGAGCTCGGCGGCCTGGGTGACCACCCAGCCGGTCTGGTGGAGGGCGCGCTCCAGGGCCTGGCGCTCGTTGTCCTCCAGGCTCAGGGCCTCGCCCTCCGGGGCGGGGGTCAGGCTGGGGTCGGGCTCCAGTTGCAGGTCGGCCGGGGTGACGCGCCCCTGGCGGCAGAGCACGGCGGCGGCCTGGATCACCTGCTTGAGCTCGCGCACGTTGCCGGGCCAGGGGTGGTCCAGCAGGCGCGCCACGGCCTCGGGCGCGATCTCCGGGGCGGGCAGGCCGGCGGCGCGGGCATAGTCCTGGGCGAAGTGGCGGGCCAGGGCGGGGATGTCCTGGCGGCGCTCGCGCAGGGGCGGCACCGGGATGGTGATGCCGCGCAGGCGGTAATAAAGGTCCTCGCGGAACTCGCCGCGTCGGATCAGGGCCGGCAGGTCGGCGTTGGTGGCGGCCACCACCCGGGCGTCCACCGCGCTCTCGCGATTGCCGCCCACCGGCCGGATGACGCCCTCCTGCAGAAAACGCAGGAGCCGGGTCTGCATCTCCGGGGAGATGTTGCCGATCTCGTCCAGGAAAAGCGTGCCGCCGTCGGCCTCGGCGATCAGGCCCTTCTTGTCGCGCAGGGCGTGGGTGAAGGAGCCCTTGAGGTGGCCGAAGAGCTCGCTCTCCAGCAGGTTGGCCGGGGTGGCCCCGCAGTCCACCACCACGAAGGGGCCGGCCCGGCGCTGGCTCCGCTGGTGCAGCAACCGGGCCACCAGTTCCTTGCCCACCCCGCTCTCGCCCAGGATCAGCACGCTCAGGGGGCTGGGGGCCACCCGCTCCACCAGGGCCAGGAGCTGGGCCATGGCCGGGCTGGCGTCGCCCACCAGGGACCCGGGGGGGGCGACCGGGCCGGCGGGCGCGCTGGCGGCCGGGCCGGCGGGCGGGGCGGCCGGGGTCTCCGACCCGGCGGCCGGGGCGACGGACCGTTCCAACAGGGCGCGCAGCTTGGCCACCAGCTCGCGGCCGTCGAAGGGCTTGGTCAGGTAGTCGGCCGCGCCCTGCTTGACCATGGCCACCGCGTCGGCGATAGTGCCGTGGGCGGTGAGCAGCACCACCGGCAACCCGGGCCGGCGGCGGTGCAGGGCCAGGAAGAGCTCCTGGCCGCTGAGGCCGGGCAGGCGCAGGTCGCTGACCACCAGATCCGGGGGGCGCTCCAGGGCCAGGTCCAGGGCCTCCTCGGCGCTGGCCGCGGCCAGCACCCGGAAACCGGCCGCCTCCAGGCGGGCGGTCAACACCTGGAGGATGGCGGGATCGTCGTCCACCACCAGCACCAGGGGGTCTTGTCCGGGGTTGGGGCTCATCTTCACCGGTTCAGGCGGTTCTTGCGCTGGGAAAGCTCGCGCTGCAATTCTTCCAGCTCGGCCAGTTGGCGCTTGAGCAGGGCGTTCTCGTCCTGGAGCCGCTTGACCCGCTGGTTGAGGCGCTCGCTCTCCTCGCGGCCGTTGGCCCCGCCCTGGGCGGCCAGGCAGGCCGCCAGGCCCTCCGCCAGGGGGGTCAGCAGGCGGGGGTCCTCCTGGCCCAGGCGGGCCGAGGCGGCGTCGCGCCAGGTACTCCACAGCTCCAGGGCCTGGCGGGCCTCGCCCGGGGTCCGCGCCCCCACCAGGGCGGCCACCGCCTGGCCGTAACGGGCCTGGCGGGCCAGGGTGGGGTTGTCCGCCACCGCGGCCAGGCGCGCGAAGCGGGCCTGGGCCTCGGCGGCGCGGCCGGCCTGGAGGGCGGCCACCGCCTCCTGGTGGGCGTGGGCCTGGTCGGCCGGCACCGGGGGAGGACCGCTGACCAGGCTGGGGGGCACGGCCTCGCCGGGCGATGGCTGGGTCAGGGAGCAGCCGGCCAACAGGCCCGGAACAAGCGCCAGGATGACCAGCAGCAGGTTGGGGACGCGGGTCATGGTCGCCTCTCAGCCCCGGGCCAGGGGCAGGGAAAAATAAAAGGCGCTGCCCTGGCCGGGCGCGCTGACCAGCCACATGCGGCCGCCGTGGGCGGCGATGATGCGCTGGGAGAGGTTGAGCCCCAGCCCCACCCCGTCCACCCGGTCCTTCAGCGCCCGGCCGCGATAATATTTCTGGAACACGAACTCCTGTTCCTCGGCCGGGATGCCCGGGCCGTCGTCGGCCACGCCGAAGACCGCCTCGCCCTGCCCTTCCGCCAGGCTCAGGCGCACGCCGCCCCCGCCGGGCGAGAACTTCAGGGCGTTGCCCACCAGGTTCAACAGCACCTGGCGCACCTGGTCGGGATCGGCGGCCACCCTCAGCTCCGGGGCCGGCTCCACCCGCAACTCAACCCCCCGGGCCCAGGCCGCCGCCGCCAGGCGCTCCCGGGCGTCGGCCAGCAGCTCCGCCGCCGCCACCGGCCGCAGATCCAGCACCAGGTCGCGGGCCTCCAGGCTGGAGACCTGCATCAGCCGCTCCAGCAGCCCGGCCAGACGCTGGCCCTCGCGGTCGGCCACCGCCAGGAACTCGGTCTGGCGCTGGGCGACCGGCCCCAGCACCCCCTCGCGGACCAAGTTAACCGCTTCCCGGATGCTCGTCAACGGCGTGCGGATCTCATGGCTCAGGGTGGCGATGAACTCGGCCCGCAGGCGCTCCTCCTCGCGCAACTGATTGGCCATGCTGTCGAAAGCCCGCGCCAACTCCCCCAGCTCGTCGCGGCTGGCCAGCCCGATGGGCCGGTAGTCCCCGCCCCCACCCACCTGGGCCACCCCCCGGCGCAGGGCGGTCAGCGAGCGCCCCAGGTGCAGGGCCAGGAGCAGGCTGCCGCCCAGGGCCAGGCCGCCGGAGAGCAACAGCCCGATCAGGCCCAGACGGCGGGCATCCTGGCTGGCCTCCTCCAGGGAGACCAGGCCCTCGGCCATGGCGGCCCGCATCTGACGCTGCACCTGGTCCAGGTCGTCGATCCAGTCGCCCAGGCGGGTCTCCGGGACCAGGGTCCCCGGCGCGGGTTCGGCCATGGCCGCCCACTCCCGGGCCAGGTGCTCCCAGGCCGGGCGCGGCTCGGCCGCCTGGCCCAGCCAGCCGGTCAGGGCAACGCCCACCAGCCGCCAGGTCTGGCGCGCCGCCTCCAGGTCCTCGGGCTTGCTCAATATCTCGTAGCGGCGCTGGGACTCCATCAGGGCGAACAGGTCGTTGATCACCGCCTCGCTCTGGCGCAGATTGCCATAATTCACCCGCACCAGGTCGCCCGAATCCCGCGCCAACCCCTCCACCCGCCACAACAGCAGACCAATGGTCGCCCCAAAGACCACCACCAGGCCCAAACACCAGACCCACAACTTGCCCGTCAAACCCAGTCGCATGCCGCCCCCGGGGAGGGTGGGGAGGTGGGATTTTCCGGGGGAAACCTTTTTGGCGCCCAAAAAAGTTTCTCGTCACCCCAGCCAGCCAAGCTGGCCGGGGACCCCGTCCCCCGGACCCCCCTTGAAAAAGGCCAGTCTAAACCGCTCCGCGGTTTAGGCCACGCGCCAAATCGGTTTCTCGGACGATTATACGTCATGCCCTGGGACTCCGCCCAGGTTCAAATCATACGATTGGTAATCGGTAACCCATTGTACAATCGACAAGTCTTGCCCTTGTCGCTTTTTTGAAAGGGGGCGCGGGGGAAACCTTTTTGGGCACCAAAAAGGTTTCCCCCGCAGGCTCTCATTCTTCCTTCTCCTCTTCCTTCAACTGGCCGCGCAGCCAGAGGACCTGGCGGGCCAGGCCGCGCCAGGCGCGGGCTTCGCGGCTGGAGACGCCGGCGCGCTCCAGGGTGGCCTTGAAGGGACGGAAGAAGTGGTCGGGGTTGTCTTCGGGGATGGAGCCAATGGCGACCAGGGCTTGTTTGAGGTGGTTTTTGAGGCCGTCCAGTTCGGCCAGGCTGGCGGGCTGGGGGCTGGCGGCCGGGCCGGGGGTGTCCTGGCCGCGGTTCAGGGCCAGGCTGGCGTTGAAGATCTCGTAGGCCAGGACCAGGACGGCCTGGGCCAGGTTGAGGGAGTAGGCCTGGGCGGTGGGGATGCAGACCGTGAGCCCGCAGGCGTCGACTTCTTCGGTGTTGAGGCCCTTGTCCTCGGGTCCGAAGACCAGGGCCACCCGGCCCCTGGCGGTCCAGTCCAGGATCTGGGGCGCGGCCTGGCGGGGGCTGGTGAGGCGTCCCCGGCGGCGGCCCACCCGGGCGGTGGTGGCCACGGCCAGGGCGCAATCGGCGGTGGCGGCGGGCAGGGAGTCATAGACCCGCGAGGCCTCCAGGACCGGCGCGCCGCCGCTGCTGGCCAGGCGGGCCATGGGTTCGGGCCAGAGGCGCTCGGGGGCCACCAGGCGTAGGTCGGCCAGGCCCATGTTGGCCATGGCCCGGCAGGCGGAGCCGATGTTCTCCGGGAACTTGGTGCGCACCAGCACCACGCAGATGTTGGCCAGGGCCTCGTGCATGGGGAGCAAGCATAAACCAGGGCGGGAGTTGGGGCAAGGGCGGGGCTGGTCCGCGCCGTCCTGCCCAGGGGCAAGGTTTCTCGCGGCTGACGCCGCCGGGACCATGGATTGTCCCGGCCACCCGGAAAAAGACATGATGCGAAAACAAAGGCAAGAGGCCTGGTCGTTTCAGCCCCGGCGGCGAGCCAGCCAGCGGCCCAACAGGCCCAGCACGAGGATCAGGACCGCCAGGCCGGCTACCCAGGCCAGGCGGCCCAGCCAGAGGCCGAACTCGCCCGCCTCCAGGCCGGCCAGATAGCGCGGCAGGGGCAGGACCAGGCTGAGACAGAAGGCCAGGAGCAACAGGCGGGGCAGCCAGCGACGCCAGGCGGCGGCGGTCATCCCGCGGCCCCTATTCCACGAAGCGGTCGAAGGCCGGGTGGAAGCGCACCAGGCCGCCGCGCGAGGCGAAGAAGCCGGGGCGGAACTCCAGGGCCATGAAGGCCTCGTCCGGGTACTTGCCCTCCCAGCGCAGGCCCAGGCTGGAGGCCGCCACGAAGCCGAAGCGGGGATAATAGTCGGGATGTCCCAGGACCACCATGCCCTCGACGCCCCTGGCCGCCAGTTGCAGCAGGGCCTCGCGGATCAGGCGGCCGCCGATGCCCTGATTCTGCCAGGGGGGCAGCACCGCCACCGGGGCCAGGCTCAGGGCGGCGTAGTCGCCGGACGGGGATTCCACCGCCGCCGGGGAGAAGGCCAGGTGGGCCACGATCTGGCCATCCTGTTCGGCCACCAGGGACAGGCTGAGGGCGTCGGCCCGGCGCAGGGCGTCCACCAGTTCGCCTTCCACGGGTTGACCAAAGGCCTCCTGGTTCACGTTGAAGATGGCGGCCTCGTCGCCGGGCAGCTCGGGGCGCAGGATCAGCATGGGAATCCCCCCTGGAAGAATGGACCGGCCTAGCCTATCAGGACCGCCGGGCAAGGGCAACACACCCCGCGACCGGCTCAGCGGTATTGCGCGGACCTGATTTGCACCCGGAGGTAGGCGAAGGGGCCGGCGGGGGTCAGCCAGCGGGCCTCGCCCTGGCTGGGGATCAGCCCGCCGCCCAGGTCCCGCCAATCGGCGTAGAGCGTTTCCCAGTCCTGGCGCATGAGCTGGCCGTCCTGGTCGCGATAGCGGTCGCTGGTGACGAAGCGGGTGATGAGGCCCTGGTCGTCGAAATAAAACACGCCAGCCACTTGGACCTCGCCCTGGGTCAGGCTGACCCGGGCGCTGGTGGGCTCCGGCCCCGGGGACCAGGCCAGGCCGGGCCGGGGGGCCAGGGCCCCGGGCAGCCAGGGGGCCTCGGCCAGCCAGCGCAGCAGGCTGGAGGCGTCCACCGCCGGTCCCTGGCCCTGGGCGGCGGTGAGCAGGCCGTAGAGGCGGGCCTCGAAGCGGCCCCGACCCTCTTGCAGGGTGTCCAGGGCCCAGGTCCAGAGCAGGGGGTTATGGCTGACCCGGCCCGACCAGGCCAGGGCCGGGCGGTCGCCGCGCAACACCTGGCGGGCGTCCAGGCCGACCCAGTCCTGGTCCGGGGCGGTGCGGAACCAGCCCACCTGCTCCAAACGGGCCAGGCGGGCCGGGGGCCGGCCGGCCGGGGCGGTGGCCAGCAGGTGGCGGGCCACCAGGGGCGGCAGGGCCGGCGGCAGGGCGGCCGGGCGGGACACCGGCGGCAGGTCCGCGATGGCGGCGAAGGCCTCGTCCCGGGCGGCGCCGTTGCGCAGCGCGCCGACGGCCAGCAGGATGGCCAGGATCATGCCGAGGGAGGAGATGGAGGCGATCAGCTTGAGCATGACGGACGAAAAGCTCCGGTTTGGGCGGTTGGCGTGGATGGAGAGCTCCTTAACCCTTATCCAAAGCCGGGCGCTTCGGCAACCCCCGGCGGGTTGGCAGGAAATGGGCTTGACAGGGAAATTTGTATTCTGTATACAGTATCCATAACCCAGGAGACAGTGATGCCCATTCCCCATCCGGCCGCCATCGACCTGCACTGGCGCCCCTGGCGCGACGCCACGGGTCCGCCCTCGCCCTGAGCCGGATTGGTTCAACGCGCTCAAGGCCGCGGGCCCCCTGGTGGACCCGCGGCCTTTTGATTTCGCCGAGTCCCGCAACCCTTTCGCCGGCCAAGGAGAGCCAAGCATGGAATCGATCAAGGTGAGTCTCAGCCAGGACCAGATGCCGCAGAAATGGTACAACATCCAGGCCGATCTCAAGACCCCCCTGGACCCGCCCCTGCACCCGGGCACCGGCCAGCCCCTGACCCCGCCGGACCTGACCCCGATCTTCCCCATGGCCCTGATCGAGCAGGAGGTCAGCCAGGAGCGCTACATCGCCATCCCCGACGAGGTGTTGCAGGTTTACGCCCAGTGGCGGCCCACCCCCCTGATGCGCGCCCGCCGGCTGGAGCAGGCCCTGGGCACCCCGGCCAGGATCTACTTCAAGAACGAGAGCGTCTCCCCGGCCGGCTCCCACAAGCCCAACACCGCCGTGCCCCAGGCCTTCTACAACATGAAGTCGGGCATCAAGCGCATCGCCACCGAGACCGGGGCCGGCCAGTGGGGCAGCGCCATGAGCCTGGCCACCAACTATTTCGGCCTGCAGTGCTCGGTCTACATGGTGCGGGTGAGCTACGACCAGAAGCCCTACCGCAAGTCCATGATCAACACCTGGGGGGCGGAGATCTTCGCCAGCCCCAGCGACCAGACCAACGCCGGCCGGGCGGCCCTGGCCGCCGACCCCAACAGCCCCGGCTCCCTGGGCCTGGCCATCAGCGAGGCGGTGGAGGACGCCGCCACCCACGGCGACACCAACTACGCCCTGGGCTCGGTGCTCAACCACGTCTGCCTGCACCAGACCGTCATCGGCGAGGAGGCCCTCAAGCAGATGGCGATCGCCGGCGACAAGCCGGACGTGGTCATCGGCTGCATCGGTGGCGGGTCGAACTTCGCCGGCATCGCCTTCCCCTTTTTGCGCGAGAAGATCAACGGCCTGGAGGTGCGGGTGCTGGCGGTGGAGCCGGCCAGCTGCCCCAGCGTGACCAAGGGCGTTTTCGCCTATGATTTCGGCGACACCGCCCACCTGGCCCCCATCATCAAGATGCACACCCTGGGCCACACCTTCATGCCCCCGGGCATCCACGCCGGCGGCCTGCGCTATCACGGCATGGCCCCCCTGGTCAGCCGGGTGGCGGCCGACGGGTTGATCGAGGCGGTGGCGGTGCGCCAGTTGGACTGCTTCGCGGCCGGGCTCCTGTTCGCCCGCACCGAGGGCATCATCCCCGCCCCGGAATCCACCCACGCCATCCAGGCGGCGGTGACCGAGGCCTTGAAGGCCAAGGAGGAGGGCAAGGAGCGGGTGATCCTGTTCAACCTCTCCGGCCACGGCCATTTCGACATGAGCGCCTACGACGCCTACCTGGCCGGCCAGTTGACCAACTACGACTACCCCCAGGCCATGGTGGACCAGGCCCTGACCCAGTTGCCCAAGGTGGGCCTGGCCGGCTGAGTCCCCAGCCTTCCCAACGCCCAACCAAAAAAATCGCGCGGCCCGGTGGTGATGAACCGCCGGGCCGCGCGGTCTTGAGAGGGCGCCCGCGTCTCAGACGCCCAGGGGCGGCGCGGAGGGCGGGGCGTCGGCCAGGGAGTGATAGGCCCCGTCCAGGAGCGGCCCGTCGCCCGCCGCCTCCGGCCAGGGGGGCGCGCCGTCCGGCGGCGCGGGGGCCAGGAAACCGAACTCCCCGCCGTCGGACAGATGCGGCGGAAGCGGCAGCGCGGCCAGGCCGGGCGCGGGGTGGGAGGCGCTCGGCCATGTCGGCCGGGCGGACAGGCCCGGGCCTGGCTCCGCTTCCAGGTCCACCCAATACATCCCTGGCGGCTCGGGATCAAAGGCCTCGCCGATGCCGGCCGCCAGCACCGCCGCGCCGGAGAGCAGCAGGCAAACCAGGGCCAGGGCCAGGGGGGTTTCGTGTTTGGTTGGCATGTTCAGGCTCCGTGTGGGGTTGGCGGTCGGGGTCCCGCGTTGTGCCCCGCCATGGAGCATCGGGCGTGCCAAGCCGGATCTAGCCAGGAATTATCTTGGAATTTTAGTATATTGCCGCGAAAACCCCTGCGGGATCGGGGCGGGAGGGCGAGTAAACCATTCGCACCCCACCCGGCCGGCGGGAGCCAAAAAACGCGGCCCGGAGGGAATCCCTCCGGGCCGCCAAGGACCGTGGACGCGCCACTTCTAGTGCCCGCCCTTGTACCCTTTGCCAGTGCCGTCCTGGGGGCGCACCTCGAAATTGTCGCAGATGCCGTCGCCATTGGCGTCGGCCCAGGCGCCGAAGGCCCCGCCGGTGGCCTGCATCCACTGGCCCTGGTTCTGCCACCAATCATGGACGCCGTCGCCGTTGAGGTCGGTCCAGGCCCCGTATTGGCCCTGGGTGAGGTCCTGCCACCGTTGTTGGTTCTGCACCCAGTCGGCGACGCCGTCCTGGTTCAGATCCTGGTGATAGGGTCCGGTCTGGGTCGGGTCCAGCATCATCCCCGGACCGGCGGCCAGGGCAGTCCCGGCCGCCAGCAACAGACAGGCGGCCGCCAGCGCGGCCATCGGCTTCCCTCTCATGTCAACGCTCCGTTAACGTTTGCATTGTCGGGCAGGACATCCGCCGGATAATCAAGCAACCCCCGTGCCAGGGTTGGTCGACCCGGACGGCCGCCCTTGAGCAGTGGCCATTTGACACGCCTGACCGGACCAGGTCCCCTGGCATGGCGCGAAAAACCTGCCCGCGGGCCGGAGGGGTTGGGTAGATATTTCACACGTTTTTCCCACTGTTTATATGGCGTTTATGTAAAGGCGGTTGAACGCCTTTACGGTAAAGGGCAACGGACGCGCTTAACGCGGACGGATTTTCAGAAACGCACGTTCAGGCTGCCGGCCGGCCCCACCCCGGCCCGACCGATGACCGCCGGGCTCAGCCCCCGGGCGCGCAGTCCGGCCAGGGCGGAGTCCACCCGCTCCGGGTCCAGGCCCATCAGCATGCCGCCGGAGGTCTGGGCGTCGGCCAGCAGATCCAGCAGGATGGCGTCGGCCGCGCCCGCGATGATCAGGGAGCGTTCGCAGAAGCCCCGGTTGGCGTGGCTGCCCAGGGGCACCAGGCCCATGGCCGCCATCTCGCGGGCCTCGGGCAGGATCGGCACCGCGCCCGCCACGATCTCCAGGCCCAGGCCCGAGGCCCGGGCCAGCTCCAGGGCGTGGCCCAGGAGGCCGAAGCCGGTGATGTCGGTGGCCCCGGTGACGCCGTTTTCGGCCATGACCTCGCCCGCGCCGGCGTTGAGGGTGGTCATCAGCTCCACCGCCTGGGCCACCCCGGCGGCCGAGGCCAGGCCGGCCTTCAAGGCGGTGGCGATGACCCCGGTGCCAAGGGGCTTGGTCAGCACCAGGACCTGGCCGGGCTTGAGGCCGGCGTTGGTGACCAGGTGATCGGGGTGGACGACGCCGGTGACCGAGAGGCCGTACTTCAGCTCGGGGTCCTCCACCGAGTGGCCGCCGGCCAGCACCGCCCCGGCCTGGTGGACCTTTTCCAGGCCGCCGCGCAGGATCTCGCGGAAGACCTCGGGCGGCAGGTCCTTGACCGGGAAGCAGCAGACGTTCATGGCGGTCAGCGGCCGTCCGCCCATGGCGTAGACGTCCGACAGGGCGTTGGTGGCCGCGATCTGACCGAATAGGAAAGGATCATTGACGATGGGGGTGAAGAAGTCCACGGTCTGGATCAGGGCCAGCTCGGGGGTCAGCAGGTAGACCCCGGCGTCGTCGGCGGTGTCCGCGCCGACCAACAGCCGCGGGTCCCGCTCCTTGGGCAGGCCCGCCAGGATCAGGGCCAGGTCCCCCGGCCCGATCTTGGCGGCTCAACCGGCGGCGCGGGCCTTCTCGGCCAGCTTGATCTCCTCGCCCATGATCTCCTCCCATGCCGAAAGCGGGGACGGGCGAGGGTAAACCCCGCCCCTACGAAGAAAGATGGCGGATTCCAGGGCCCTGCCCCAGGGTCGACGCCCCTCGCCTCCCCAATCATACCCCGCCTTTTTAGGAGGGGGTGTGGGGGAACCCTTTTTCGGCACGAAAAAGGGTTCCCCCACATTCTCTTCTCTCCCTCTCCCCCTCCCCTAGCGGCGCAGGGTGGCGATGAGGCGTTGGGGGTGGAGGAGGAGTTCCAGGGCGCCGAGGGGATCGGTGACCGCGAGGTGGGCGGCCTGGATGGCGCTGGTGGCGGCGCCCTCGGGGCCGATGACGGCCACGGCCAGGCCGGCGGCGGAGAGCATGAGGGCGTCGTTGGCCCCGTTACCCAGGGCGGCGGTCTGCTCGGCCCCCAGGGAGAGGACTAGGTCGCGTTTCTGCTCGCCTTCGTGGCCGGGGGTGAGGACGGCCACGAGGAGCGGCGGGGGAAAGAGGGCGCGGGCGGTGCCGAAAGTGTCGGCGGTGACCACCCGGACGCTGAGGTTTTGGGCCAGGCGCATGAGGGCCGGGCGCACCCCGCCCAGGAGCTGTCCGTCCCTGGCCAGGGTGCCGTTGAGGTCCAGGACCAGGTGCGCGAGCTCCAGGCGCTTGAAGCCCGGGATGTCGATGACCAGGGCCATGGCTCAGGCCTGGGCCGCGGGAAGGGCCGGGCTGATGCTGGCGGGCGGGGCGTTGAGGTCGGCCAGGCAGAGGGCCATGAAGGCCTGGGCGGCCGGGGAGTGGCTGCGGCGCTTGCGGGTGACCAGATGGAACTGGCGCACCAGGTCCAGGCCGGTCAGATCCAGCTCCACCACCCGGCCGGCGGCCAGGTCGTCGGCCAGGGCCAGACGGCTGATGACCCCCACCCCCACCTGGGCCCGCACCGCCTGGAGCACGGCCATGGTGGAGCCCATCTGGGCGGCGACGTTGAGGTCCCTGAGCTCCAGGCCGGCCTTGCGCAGGGCCTTGGCCAGGGCCAGGCGGGTGCCGCTGCCCGGCTCGCGCAGGACCACCGGGGTCTCCAACAGGTCCGGGGGGGTCAGGTGGCGGCCGACCAGGCGGTGGCCGGGCCAGGCGGCCAGGACCACCTGGTCGTCCATCAGGGGGGTGAAGGCCAGGCGGTCCTCGTCCAGGGCCGCGCCCACGATGCCCAGCTCCAGGTCGCCGCGCAGGACCTTCTCGGTGATTTCGCCGGTGTCGCCGATGGTCAGCACCACGCTGACCTCGGGGTGGAGCAGGCGGAAGCGGCCGATGAACTCGGGCAGGACGTACTGGCCGGGGATGGTGGAGCCGCCCACCAGGAGCTGGCCCTTGAGCCGTCCCAGGAAGGCGTCCACCGCGCGCTGGGCCTGCTCGACCATCTCCAGGATGCGGGTGGCGTGCTCGTAGAGCAGCTCGGCGGCCCGGGTGGGCATGATCTCGCGCCCCAGGCGATCGAAGAGGCGCACCCCCAGCTCCTCCTCCAGGGTCTTGATGTGGCCGCTGACGGTGGGCTGGCTGAGCAGGACCTCGTCGGCGGCGCGGGAGAAGGAGCGGCGTTCGTAGACCTTGGCGAAGACTTGCAGGCGGCGCAGGTCCATGCTGCCTCCGGGGGTGATATAGCTGTTTTCGATGGGTGACGATAGCAGGATCTTAGGAATAAGTCAAGACGAGCGCCAAGTGGAGCTTATTCAACAATCGCCCAAAACGCACAAATTAGGGCCGGCGGGCGAAGGGGGGGACAGCCCGGCGGAATCAGAACTTGCCCCCGCCGGAGCGGAAGATGCTCCAGACCAGCCATAGGCCGACAACCACGCTGACCAGGTAGCCGGCCAGACCCAGGGCGGGCAGGCCGAACAGCTTGGGCTCCACCCCGGTGGTGATGATCATGGAGCTGCCCACGATCAGGGCGGCCACGATCAGGCCCACCGCCACCCGGTTGCTGGACTCCTCGATGGCCTTGGTCAGGGGCCCCAGGCCCTTGTGCTTGAACTCCACCCCCAGCTCGCCGCGCTCCACCAGGGCCAGCACCCGGTCCAGGCGGGAGGGCAGATCCTTGATCAGGGTCAGGCCGTCGCGCACATGCTGGCTGACCTGGCGCAGGACCAGACCGGGCTTCCAGCGCTCCAACCAAAGCTTGCGCACCACCGGCCGAGCCACCTCCACCGGGTTGAACCCCGGATCCAGCTCGCGGCAGATGCCCTCCATCTCCATGAAGGTCTTCTGCATCAGGGCGTACTGCACCTGGAGCCGGGTGTGGTGGCGGCGGCTGATCTCCATCAGCTCCATCAGCAGGCTGGCGGTGTCGATCTGGCCCAGGGGCACCGAGTGCACCCGCTCCAGGAGGTCCTCCAGGTCCTGGGCCAGGGCCGGATTGTCGCCCCCGGCCGGGGCCACGCCCATCTCGGTCAGCACCCGGACCATGCCCGGGGCGTCCTGGGCCACCACCGCGTTGAGCATGTCGCCCACCAGGTAGCGCATGCGCGGGGTCATCCGGCCCACCAGGCCCCAGTCCAACAGGGCCAGGCGCAGTTGGGGCTGGTCCCGGTTGACCAGCAGGTTGCCGGGGTGGGGGTCGGCGTGGAAGAAGCCATGGACCAACACCTGTCCCAGGATGCTGTCGGCCAGGATGCGGGCCGCCTCGGCCCGCTGCTCCTGGTCCAGGCCGGCCTGGTCCAGGCGTTGGCCGTGCAGCAGGTCCATCACCAGCAGGTTGGGGCCGGAGAGCTCCACGTGGGGCGCGGGAATGATGATGCGACCGTGGTCGGCCAGGCGGACCAGGGCGGTGCGCAGGTTGCGGGCCTCGCGCGAGAAGTCCAGCTCCTGGCGCAGGTTCTGGCTGATCTCGGCCACCAGGCCGGGCAGGTCGTAGTTTTCCAGAAAGTCCAGGTGCTGGTCCAGGGTCTTGACGATGCCGGCCAACAGGGCCAGATCGGCCTCGACCTTGGGGATGATGCCCGGGCGGCGGACCTTGACCGCCACCCAGCGGCCGTCGTCCTGGCGGCGGGCGCGGTGGACCTGGGCCAGGGAGGCGCTAGCCAGGGGCTCGGGCGAGAAATCGGCGAAGACCTCCTCCAGGGGCCGCCCCAGGGCCTTGTCCACCGCCTGGCGGATCACGGCCGGGGACTCGGGCGTCACCTGGTCCTGGAGCTTGCGGAACTCCTTGACCAACGCGGCCGGCAGCAAATCCGGCCGCTGGCTCATGAGCTGGCCCAGCTTGACGAAGGTGGGGCCCAGGTCCTCGGCCACCATGCGCAGCCGGGCCCAGACCGAGTAGCGCCGGGATAGGCGCTCGCCCTCCAGGGTCTCGATCTTCTCGCGGCCGCCGGGCAGGTCCAGGCGGTCGGCCAGGTCGGCGAAGCCGTTCTTGACCAGCACCGCAGCCACGTCGGCCAGGCGGGAGATGCCCCGCATGCGCCCCCAGGTCATGGCGGCCCGGCTACTGGGAGGGGGCGGAGGTCTCGCCCCCCCCGGCCCCCTCGGCGGCCAGGCGGGCCTCCAGCCGGGCCACGGCCTGCTCCAACTGGGCAACCCGCAGGGCCAGCCGGTCGAACTCCGGGCGGTTGACCAGGTCCAGGGCCTCCACCGCCCGCCGGACCCCGGCCTCGAGCCGCTCGCCCAGGCTCTCGCCCAGGTTTTTGGCCTGCTTACGGGATTCCTCCACCACCTCCTCGGCCACCCGCTCGGCCTCGGCGGCGGTCATGCGGCCCTGGTCCACGAACTGCTTGGTGGCCTCCAGGACTTTTTCCTTGGTCAGCACCGCCGCGCCCAGACCGGCCAACAACAGGTTGCGCACAGATTCGTACATGGCGAACTCCTCGCGCTCCGACCCGGTCCAGGGACCGGGGTGGGGGTGTTCCGCGCTCAGGCCCCGGGGTCCGGGGACCCGCCCGCCCGGGCCTGCTCCTCCAGGCCGGCCAGGACCGCGGCCAGGGCCTGGGCCTCGATCTCCAGGAATTTTCGCCCCTTTTCCGCGCTGGCCGGTCCGGGGTCGCCCCAGACCCCGCTGGGCCAGTGGGAGAGTTTGTCGCGCACCAGGCGGAAGCGGGGAAAGGTGGGGAAGGCCTTGGGCGCGCCGCCCTTGACCAGCTGGGGCCACAGGTGCAGGGCCAGGGATGTCTCCACCTCGCCGGCGTGGGAATCGCCTTGGCATTCGATGAGTTGCGCGGCCTCCTCCAGCAAGTCCAGCACGCAGACCACCGCCACCTCCAGGCCGGTGGTCTCCAGCAGGCGCTCGCCGGCCTCCACCAGGCTGGCCTGGTGGGTGCCGCCGGCGTGGCCGGTCAACAGACACAGGCAGTGAACACCTTGACGCCACAGGCCAAGTCCTATATCGTGGACCACCGCCCGGAGGCTGTCGCCGGAGATGCCCACGGTGCCCGGGTGCTGGGCGCTGCTGCGGCACAGGCCATAGAACAAGGGCGGCGCCACCAGGCAGGGACGCACCGCGGCGGTGGCCTGGGCCAGGGCGTAGGCGTGCATGGCGTCCAGGCCCAACGGCAAGTGGGGGCCGTGCTCCTCCAGGGAGCCCAGGGGCAGGATGGCCGTGGACAGCGTCGCCCGTTTTTCGGCATACTCGATCATGGTCATTTCGTGAATCAGCACAGTCCTGCTCCCGGGTTCGGGGGACCGGGCGGGGGGCCCGGAATTTCGTCGCCATGGTCCCGATTCGATAGTACGGCCCTGCCAGCGGGCTGTCAAACCTCTGGCCCCTGCTGAACACTCCCCGCTGGCCTTGATCACCGCCTGCCGGCAATCCATTCCTCCGGGGCTTGCGCGCAAGCCCGGGGATGGTTTTCCCTTCGCGTTTTCGGGAAACAAGCGCCCTGGACGGGAAACCCATGAGCTGGCAAAGACCCTGGCGCAGCCTGCGCAACCTGCCGGTCGGCATCAAGCTGCCCGCCACCCTGGTCCTGGTGGTGGTGGTCACGGTCTTTTCCCTGGGCCTGATCCTGGACCACACCTTCCAGGCCATCCTGGGCGACTACGCCCTGCAACGCCTGGAGCGCGGTCTGCACCTGGCCGTCCCGGACCTGGAGGGGCTGGCCCAGCTGGACCGCCAGCCCGGCCCGGCCCTGGGCTTGGCCCAGGAGCGCCTGGCCCGGCAGCTGGGCTTCCGGCCCCGGCTGCTGTTGGCCGATCGCTCCGGCTTCGTGCTGGCCGAGCCCGGCCAGCTGGCCCTGATCGGCCTGGGCGAGGCCGACCGGGGCCTGCTCCTGGCCCAGGGCAGTGGCTTCCTGAGCCGCCAGGGGGAGGCGGGAGCCCACCTGGTGGCCTACCGCCGCCTGAAGGGGGGCCAGGTGCTGCTGGCCGCCGCCACCGAGAGCGCCCTGATCCAGCCGGTGCTGCGCCAGTTGCACCAGACCTTCCTGCTCCTGGCCCTGAGCCTGTGCCTGGTGGTGGCCCTGTTCGCGGTCTGGCTGGCGCGCCGGGAGTTGACCGGACCCTTGCGCGACCTCACCGCCGCGGCCGAACGGGTGGCCGCCGGCGACCTGACCCCGCCCCAACCCCTGGAGGGACGTCAGGACGAGTTGGGCCGGCTGTCGCGGGCCTTGCAGCGCATGGCCCGGGCCGCCCAGGCCATGGTGGAGCAGGCCCGCTTCAACCAGATGCATTTCCAGCAGCTTTTCACCGACATCCGCGACGCGGCCTTCATCGTCGACGCCCAGGGCCGGGTGGAGGACATGAACCCGGCCGGCCTGGCCATCTTTGGCCACGCCTCGGTGGACGAGCTGCGCCGCCTGCCCAACACCGAGGCCCTGTTCGCCGACCAGGAGCAGCGCCAACGCTACCTGGCCCTGATCCGGGAGCAGGGCTACGCCCAGGACTTCCCGGCCCTGATGCGGCGGAGCAATGGCGAGGTCTTCAACGCCCTGATCACCGCCACCGCCCGCCCCGGCGGTGAGCGCCGCTTCGGCCTGGTGCGCGACGTCACCGCCGCCCTGACCCAGCAGCACGCCCTGCAGGAGAGCGAGGAGCGCTACCGCCGCCTGGTGGAGAACGCCCCGGACGTGATCTACCGCTGGGACATCCCCGGCAACTGCTTCGCCTACATCAGCCCGGCCATCTACGCGGTCACCGGCAGGCAACCCGAGGATATCGTCAACAACACCGAAATCTTGTGGCAGATCATCCACCCGGACTACCGCCACCAGGTGGCCCAGGAGTGGCGGGAGCAGATCCGGGGGCGGGGGCCCTTGATCCAGGAGCAGGAGTTCCAGGTGGTCCATCGCCAGGGCGGGTCCCACTGGCTGCGGGTGCGCAGCCTTTTGGTGCGCGACGCCCAGGGCCGGCCGGTGGGGCTGGAGGGCATCGCCACCGACATCACCGAGCGCAAGCAGGTGGAGCAGGCCCTGCGCCAGGGCCGCCGCATGCTGGAGGCCAGCCTGGCCGGCCTGCCGGCGGCGGTGATGGTGGTGGATCGCCAGCACCAGGTGGCCCACTGGAACCAGGCCATGGTCCGGCTGACCGGGACCCCGGCCGAGGAGATGGTGGGCACCAACCGGCAATGGCAGCCCTTCTACCACCAGCCCCGGCCGGTGATGGCCGACCTGATCGTGGACCAGGACCTGGAGGGCCTGGTGCGCCACTATGGCGAGGCGGGCCTGAAACGCTCGACCCTGGTGGAGGACGGCTGGGAGGCGGAGGCCTTCTTCCCGGAGCTGGGGGGCCAACCCCGCCACATCTATTTTCTTTCCGCCCCGGTGCGCGACGACTCCGGCCAGGTGGTGCTGGCCCTGGAGACCCTGGTGGACCTCAGCGAGAAGCGCAAGCTGGAGGAGGAGCTGGTGCGGCTGTCGATCACCGACGAGCTGACCGGCCTCTACAACCAGCGCTTCTTCTACGCCACCCTGGGCCGGGAGATCGAGGCCGCCAAGCGTTACGGCCAGTCCCTGTGCCTGGTGATGCTGGACCTGGACCACTTCAAGAGCTACAACGACCGCTTCGGCCATCTGGAGGGCGACCGGGTGCTCAAGGCCTGTGGCCAGGACCTGCGCCAACAGGTGCGCACCACCGACCTGGCCTGCCGCTACGGCGGCGAGGAGTTCGTGGTGCTCCTGCCGCGCACCTTCCTGGAGGAGGCCTGCCGGGTGGCCCAGCGGGTGCGGGAGGGGGTCAAGTGCCTGCAATTCCAGCCGCCCGACCCCAGCGGCGGGCCGACCCGGACGGTGGGGATCACCGTCAGCCTGGGGGTGGCCGAATACCGCAGCGGGCTCAGCCTGGAGGACCTGGTGCGCCGGGCCGACCAGGCCCTGTACGCGGCCAAGGAGGCCGGCCGGGACCGGGTGGCGGTGCACCGGGGCGAGGGCAAGGTGGAGGTGATCCAGACGGCGGACTGACCGACCCCGCCCGCCGCGCAGGACCAAAGGCCCCGCCCGGACTCCGGACGGGGCCCACGCTTTCCGGCCCGGCGGGGAGGCCGCGCCGGCATGGATCCATGCCTCGGCTGTTGCGCGGCGTTTTCCGGCCCCGCGGGGAGGCCGCCGGCCCGGGGCTCAGTCCAGCTTCAGGGGCAGCTCCAGGCGGCCGGGCGCGCCGGTGATGACCAGGCGGGCGGCGCCCTGGGGCAAGGCGAAGCGCAGACGGTAGAGCTTGTCCCAGGGACCCCAGAAGTAGTAGATGGCCTCGTTGAGCGCGCTGCGCTCCTTGATCGGCCGGATGTCCTGGGGCGTGAGCTCCCGGCCGCCGGCGTCCAGCAGGAACACCCGCCAGTCGGGCTTGGCCGCGGCCAGGTCGTTCCATTTGCTCTCGGGCACGAAGACCGACAGGGCCACCTCCAGGAACCGGGCCGCGTCCTGGGCCTGGTCGGCCTGGCGCTGGGCCTGGGCCGCCGGGTCCAGCGCCAGCGCCCGGGCGGTGCGCTCCACCATGGCCCGGCGCACCGGCGGGGTCAGGGGCAGGGCCTTGGCGTGCAGTTCGGTGGCCGGGCCGCTGTAGATGGATTCAACCACCAGGTAGGGCTCCACCGCGGTCTGATAGGCGCGGTCGTCCTGGTTCTGGCGGGGATCGAACTTGTCGCCCAGCCAGGCCGTGGTCTGGCAGCCGGCCAGGGCCAGGAGCAGCGTCAGCAGCAGGCCGGCCTGGGCCAGCCCCCGGGGCGGTTTTCTCAGGGCCGCGCGTGGCATGGGTCTCGAGCCTCCTGCGATGCGGGTGGGCGGCCGCAGCCAGGCCCAGTATAGCAGCAAACCTCAGGCCTCCTGGCCAAGAATCTGGGCGAAGATGTAGTCCAGGTTGCCCAGGTGGGTCTGGAGGTCGAAGAGCTGGTCCAGCAATCCCGGGGTCTTCTCGCCCAGGGCGGCGGTCAGGTCGGGGTCGGTCAAGAGGCGCTGCTTGAAGCTGCCGCCCTCCCGCCAGGTGGCCATGGCGTTCCTTTGCACGATGGCATAGGCCTGCTCGCGGGTCAGGCCGGCCTCGGCCAGGGCCAGGAGCACCTGCTGGGAGTGGATCAGGCCGCCGGTGAGGTTGAGGTTCTTCAGCATCCGATCGGGATAGACGGTGAGGTTCTCGATCAGCCCGGCCAGGCGGTGCAGGCTGTAGTGGGCGGTGATGTTGGCGTCGGGGCCGATGGTGCGCTCCACCGAGGAGTGGCTGATGTCGCGCTCGTGCCACAGGGGCATGTTCTCCAGGGCGGCCTGGGCGTAGGCCCTGAGCAGGCGGGCCTGGCCGGCTAGGTTCTCGCTGCCCACCGGGTTGCGCTTGTGGGGCATGGCGCTGCTGCCCTTCTGCCCCTTGGCGAAGGCCTCCTCGGCCTCCAGGACCTCGGTGCGCTGCAGGTGGCGGATCTCCACCGCCAGGCGCTCCATGGTCCCGCCGATGATGGCCAGGGCGCAGAAATACTCGGCGTAACCGTCGCGGGCCACCACCTGGGTGGAGGCCACCGCCGGCGCCAGCCCCAGTTCGGCCATCACCAGGCGCTCCAGCTCCGGGGGCACGTGGGCGTAGGTGCCCACCGCGCCGCTGATCTTGCCCCGGGCCACCGCCGCCCGGGCGTTGACCAGGCGCTGGCGATCGCGGGCGAACTCGGCGTAGAAGCCCAGCAGCTTCAGGCCAAAGGTCACCGGCTCGGCGTGGATGCCGTGGCTGCGCCCCATCTGGGGGGTGTGCTTGTGCTCCAAGGCTCGCCTTTTCAGCGCCGCCAGGAGGCGGTCCAGGGCGGCCAGGAGCAGGTCGGCGGAATCCTTGAGTAACAAGGCGTAGGCCGTGTCCAGGACATCGCTGCTGGTCAGCCCCAGGTGGATGAAGCGGCTGGCCGGACCCACGTGCTCGGCCACGTTGGTCAAAAAGGCGATGACGTCGTGGCGGGTCTCCAGCTCGATCTCCTCGATCCGGGCCACCGTGAAGGCGGCCTTGGCCTCGATCTCGGCCAGCTCGGCGGCCGGGATGCGCCCCAGCTTATGCCAGGCCCGGCAGGCGGCCAGCTCCACCTTGAGCCAGTTGGCGTAGCGGTTCTCGTCGGTCCAGAGGTCGCCCATTTCCTTGAGCGTATAGCGCGCGATCATGGCTCTCTCCGCGATGGTTGGCCCCGGCCCGGTCGCCAGGGGCCCGACACCCGGTCATGGTAGCGGCCCGGCCCATGGGTGTCAATCGCGCCAGGGGCTCCAAGCGCCCCAAACCATTGCCTTGCCTGTTGCAAAGAACGCCCGGCTGGATTACTCTTGGGCGACACCTTTGTGAGCTTGAACCCCAACGGACCGCCGCCGTGCGCAGGGACACCCTCGCCAAGCAGCCCCCTTCCCCGCGCCGCCGCGTTCGCCCGCCGGTCGCCCCCCCGTCGCGCCCGGAGCGGCGCTTGTGGACCAGCGACACCCCGGCCGGCGGCCGCCTGGCCAGCCTGCTCTGGATCGTGGGCCTGGCGGGCCTGATCCTGGGCCTGTCCTTGGCCTTTCATTTCGGCCGCCAAGCCCAACAGGCCGACAAGGCTTATCAATCGGTCTGGCGGCAAGCCCTGGAACTGGAGCGGGAGGGGGCCACCTTCCACCGCCTGCGCCTGCCCCCGGGGGCCTGGCCCCACTACCAGTGGGAAAAACCCTTCGAGGGCGGCCTGGCCTGGCCCGAAGGGCCCCTGTCCGGCCAGAACAAGTACAAGCTCAAGGCCCTGGCCGGCCTGGAGTTGGAGACCCCCCAGCAGCTCTCCTTCCACCTGGTGGCCAACGACGCGGTCTCCCTGTTCCTCGATGGCGAGCTGATCTTCGACCAGTGGCGGCCCTGGCCCGGCGGCATTGACGCCCATTTCACCACCGAGGCCCCGGCCGGGCGGCTGCTGTTGGAGATCGACTACGTGCGGGTGCGCGGCCACGGCGGCCTGACCCTGGACATCCGCGACGAGGCCGGCCGCCAACTGGTGGTCCATCCCCTGCGCCCGGAGGTGGACGCCCGGGCCTGGCTCCAGCAGCGCACCCGACGCGAGACCCTGCAAAAGCGCCAGCGGGTCAGCCTGGCCCTGGCCTTCCTTCTCGTCCTGACGCCCCTGTTCTACCAGTTGCTGCGCCACGGCCCCGACCTGGCGCGCCTGGGCCGGGGCCTCCTGCCCTGGGCGGTGGGATTCTGGCTGGGCTTCTGGCTGGCCCTGCTGCGCCAGATGGTGGTCTACCTGCCCTCGGACGAGGGCGACGACCTGGTCCTGATGCTGATCGTCCCCCTGGCGGCCGGCCTGGCCGGGGCCCTGCTCCAGGCCGCCCTCCAGGCCGGGTCGCCCCAACCGGCCCGGGTCCGGCTGCAACGCCTCCAGCGCTGGTGGCTGGCCCGCGAGCCCTGGCTGTTGCCCGGTCTGGCCTTCCTGGCCCTGGCCGGTTTCTATTGTTTCGCCATCACCAGCCAGGGCGGGGTTCTGCCCCATCAATTCCTGGAAGCCCCCTGGGACGCCCAGCAGTACAAGGACATCGCCACCAACTGGTATTGGATGCGCCGCAACGACCTGGGCGGGGTGTGGGGCAACTACCCCTGGCATCCCTTCTTCCCGGCCCTGGCCCGGGGCCTGATCCTGCTGGGGGTGGCCCCCGCCTGGGCCTTGCTGCTGGTGGCCTGGCCCATGGCCATCGCGGCCTTCTACCTGCTCCACCGGGTGGCCCGCCGGCTCTGGGGCGCGGAGGCGGCGCGCTGGGCGCTGTTGGCCCTGGCTTGCTACCCCTGCGCCTGGTACCTGCTGATCGGCTATCCCTACAGCACCGCCCTGGCCCTGGGACTGGCCTATTTCCTGGCCCTGCACGCCGAACGTCACGGGCTGGCCTGCCTGATCGGCTATTTCCTGGGCATGACCTACCCCACCGGGGTTTTATGCGGAGTGCTGCCCCTGTTCATGCTGGCCCCGCGCCTGGGCCGGGCCGACAACCCCTGGCCCGAGTTGGGTCGGATGCTCCTGGCCGGCATCGGCCCCGCCCTGGGGTTGATGACCTTCTGCCTGCACCACTGGTGGATGTTCAATGACTTCTGGCTGCCCATCGGCGGCCACGCCAACTGGGGCCGTCATCCCAATTGGCCCTGGCTCAGCCTCATCGACGGCATCCTGGCCGAGCCGCCGCGCTATCCCGAGGCCATCAACGCCCTGCTGATCATCGGCACCCTGCTGGTCTTCGGCCACCGCCTGCGGGCCGAACTCTGGGCCCTGCTCCTGGCGGTATGGCTTTGCGGCCCGGCCACCGGCGACCTGGAGTCGGTCTATCGCCAGAACGTCCTGCTCTGGCCGCTGTTCCTGCTGGTGGCCGCCTCTCCCCGCCCCCGCTGGCTCAAGGCGGCCTGGCTCTGGCTGTGGGTCTACTTCGCCCTGCGATGGTACCTGCCCCTGTGGCTGGCCGGGGATTTGGTCTAGGCCGCGCCGCTGGGCCCGGGTTATCCTGAGGCCCCTGGCCATCGGCCGGGGCTGGGCCTGCCCGGCGCGCGCCGTCCACCGGGTCCGCCCGGCCACGCCGCGCCCGGCCGCGCCGGGCCACGCCACCGCCACCCCCGTCCCGGAAAGGAGCCGCCATGACCCCCGATCAGATGAGCCAGAAGGCGATGGATCTGTTCATGCAGCGCATGCATTGCAGCCAGGCGGTGGCCGCCGCCGGTCTGGAGGCCCTGGGCCTGGACCAACCCGAGGTGATCAAGTCCCTGGGGGCCTTTGGCGGCGGGGTGGCCAGCAGCGGCCGGGTCTGCGGCTGCCTCACCGGCGCGGTGGCCATGCTCTCCGGGCTGTTCAGCCGCTCCGACCCCAGCGGCAAGGAGTCTCCCCTGATGTGGAAGCTCTCGGCCCGCATGATGCGCCGCTTCGAGGAACTGACCGCCGAGTTCGGCTCGGTGGACTGCCGCGACATCGCCCGCTGCGACTGGCGCGACCGCGAGGCGGTCAAGGCCTTCTACGGCCAGCCCGACAGCCGCCGGGTCGTCTGCCGCCAACTGGTGGGCGACACCGCCAAGGCCCTGGGCGAGATCCTGGAGCGGGCCAAGGCCGAGGGCCAGCTTTAGCCTCCGGCCCGCGCTCGCGCCCGGCTTCTGGTATAAATCCGGGGCAGGAGGAGCCATGGACAAGCTGGTGATCGAAGGCGGAAAACCCCTTGTGGGCCGGGTCAAGGTGGCCGGGGCCAAGAACGCCACCCTGCCCCTGATGTGCGCCACCCTGCTGACCCGGGGCCGCTGCCATCTCAAGAACGCCCCCGACCTGCGCGACGTGCGCACCATGGGCCGGCTGTTGACCATGCTGGGGGCCCGGACCGAGTCCCGCGGCGACGAGCTGTGGATCGACACCAGCGGGGCCGAGGGAGTTGAGGCTCCCTACGACCTGGTCAAGACCATGCGGGCCTCGGTGCTCTGCCTGGGGCCGCTGGTGGCCAAGGCCGGCCAGGCCCGGGTCTCCCTGCCCGGCGGCTGCGCCATCGGCGAGCGTCCGGTGGACCAGCACCTCAAGGGCCTGGCCGCCATGGGGGCCAAGATCGAGCTGTCCGGCGGCTACGTCCTGGCCTCGGCCAAGCGCTTGAAGGGCGCCGAGATCACCATGGATCTGGTCACCGTGACCGGCACCGAGAACCTGATCATGGCCGCCGCCCTGGCCAAGGGTCAGACCGTGCTGCGCAACGCCGCCCGCGAGCCCGAGGTGGTGGACCTGGCCCGGGCGCTCAACTGCGCCGGGGCGCGCATCCAGGGCGCGGGCACCGCCACCGTGGTGGTGGACGGGGTGGAGGAGCTGGCCCCCCTGGAGCACGCCGTCATGCCCGACCGCATCGAGGCCGGCACCTACATGGTCGCCGCCGGCATCACCCGGGGCGAGCTGACCATCGCCGACGCCCCGGTGGAGCACATGACCGCGGTCATCGCCAAGCTCAAGGAGGCCGGGCTGCGCTTCCAGCCCACCCCCAAGGGCCTGGTGGTCAGCGCCCGGCGCGCGCCCAAGCCGGTCACCATCATCACCGGCCCCTACCCCGGCTTCCCCACCGACATGCAGGCCCAGCTCATGGCCCTGATGGCCCTGTCCACCGGCAGCGCCGTCTTCCAGGAGACCATCTTCGAAAACCGCCTGATGCACACCAGCGAACTGCGCCGCCTGGGGGCCAACATCGAGGTCACCGGCTCCACCGCCGTGGTCAAGGGCGCTCGCAAGCTCACCGGGGCCCCGGTCATGGCCACCGACCTGCGCGCCAGCGCCTGCCTGGTCCTGGCCGCCCTGGCCGCCGAGGGCACCACCGAGATCAGCCGGGTCTACCACCTGGACCGGGGCTACGAGCGCATCGACCAGAAACTGGTCGCCGCCGGGGCCAGCATCCGCCGCGAGGCCGAGCCCGTGCCGGGCAAGGCATGAGAAAAAACGGGGGAGAACCTTTTGTGAACCAACGGTTCTCCCCCGGACCCCCTCTCCGAAAAACTTTGCCGGTCGTCCTTGGCGACTCCACGGAATGCCCGCCGCTCGGGAGATGCTGAAGAATGGTGGGAGGGCGGGGATAAACCCCGCCCCCACATCAATAAAAGCCTATCATTGCGGTATCTTGGTGTAGGGGCGGGGTTTATCCCCGCCCTCCCCTTCCGGCGACCCGAGCGGAGGAGAAAAGGCTCAAGTCTTTGTGCTCTTGTGCCGATAAGAGACATGAACCCGGACAAGGAGGTCCGTCATGTCAGCCAACCGTCGGCAACTCTGGCGCGAGATCGTCTCGGCCCTGGTCTGCTCCCGGCTCTATTTCGAGCTCAGCCTGGACGAGCGCCTGGCCCTGGTCAAACAGCTCTGCCTGCACCATCGATCCCTGACTCCGGGCAGCTGACCGCCAACCATCGCCCAACCCCGCCTCCGCCTCCACCGCCGTCGCCGCCGGCCAGGGGACCACTCCGCCCTTGACCGGCGGCCCCGCCTGGGGGATGTAATAGGCCAGCGGGCCGGGAAAACCCGGCCCCGCCCCGCGACCCCCGGCCCGGAGGAGACATGAGCGCCCACATCCTGGTGGTGGATGACGAAAAGGCCATCGGCCTGGCCCTGAAGGGCATCCTCGGCGACGAGGGCTACGAGGTCAGCCTGGCCCAGGACGGGGCCGAGGCCCTGGCTCTGGTGGAGGAGGAGGCCCCGGATCTGGTGCTCCTGGACATCTGGATGCCGGGAATGGACGGCCTGGAGGTCCTGGAGCGCCTCAAGCGCCGCCAGCCCGCCCTGCCGGTGATCATGATCAGCGGCCACGCCAACGTGGAGATGGCGGTCAAGGCCACCCGCCTGGGGGCCTTCGACTTCATCGAAAAACCCCTGGACATGGACAAGATCCTCCTGGCCGCGCGCAACGCCCTGGCCCTGGGCCGCCTGGCCGAGGAGAACCTGCTGCTCAAGGCCAAGGCCGAGCCGCCCCAGCTCACCGGCTCCAGCCCGGCCCTGGTGGCGCTGCGCGAGGCCATCGCCCGGGTGGCCCCCACCGACTCCTGGGTGCTGATCACCGGCGAGAACGGCACCGGCAAGGAGTTGGTGGCCCACGCCATCCACCGCCTCTCCCCCCGGGCCGACCAGGCCCTGGTGGATGTCAACTGCGCCGCCATCCCCGAGGAGCTGATCGAGAGCGAGCTTTTCGGCCACGAGAAGGGGGCCTTCACCGGGGCCGCCGCCCGCAAGCGGGGCAAGTTCGACCTGGCCGACCGGGGCACCCTGTTCCTGGACGAGATCGCGGACATGAGCCTCAAGACCCAGGCCAAGATCCTGCGCATCCTCCAGGAGCAGCGCTTCGAACGGGTGGGCGGCACCCGCACCATCAGCGTCAACGTCCGGGTGCTGGCCGCCACCAACAAGGACCTGCCGGCCGAGATCGCCGCCGGCCGCTTCCGCGAGGACCTCTACTACCGCCTCAACGTCATCCCCATCGCCGTGCCCCCCCTGCGCCAGCGAACCGAGGACATTCCCGACCTGGCCCGGGAGTTCCTGAACGCCCACGCCGCCAAGACCGGCCTGGCCGCCAAGCGCCTGACCCCGGCCGCCCTGGACGCGCTCAAGGCCCACGCCTGGCCCGGCAACGTGCGCGAGCTCAAGAACCTGGTCGAGCGCCTGGTGATCCTCTGCCCCGGCCAGGAGATCGGCCCCGCCGACCTGCCCCGGGAGCTGGCCGGCGCCGGCGAGGCCCCGGCCGGCCTGCCCCAGGCCCTGGCCCTGGACGACTACAAGGAGGCCCGGGCCGCCTTCGAGCGCCTCTACCTGGAGCGGAAGCTGGCCCAGCACCAGGGCAACGTCTCGGCCACCGCCGAGGCCATCGGCCTGGAGCGCTCCCACCTGCACAAGAAGCTCAAGGCCCTGGGCATCCGCGAGGGGATCAACGGGGACTAATAACCTGTCCGCAAATGGATGGAGCCTGATCCTGGTGCGCCAAGGCGTTCCCGCCTGGCCTGGCGAAGGTGAGGGCGAAGCGGTTTTCTTCGGCCAAGCCAAGACGGGCGGGGATAAACCCCGCCCCTACACTAACATATTGCAACGATTTGCTTTTCTTGATACAGGGGCGGGGCTTGTCCCCGCCCCTGCATTTCCGCGGCAGGAACCTGGCCGTCTGAAATGGGATGCCACATCGCGGGGAGCGGCCCGGCCTTCATCCATTTGCGGACAGGTTGCTTTTTTGGTGCTGACCTGCCAGGCGGAAGCGACTGCCTTGTCGGCCATCTACCGCCAATGACGCATAAAAGTCATATGGTTAGCGCTTCTCGGAGGGCTATGACCCCGCCCGGCCCGGCCTGACCCGCCGCCAGAGCCAGAGGTAGGGGGCTGGGTCCCAGAGCAGCAGGCAGGGCAGCAGGAAGATCTCCCGCAGCCGGAAGAGCGTGCCCCGGTTGACCACCACCACCGCCAGGGCCAGGCCCAGACCCAGGCTCCAGACCAGCATGGTCAGCACCGGTCCCGGCCGCCGCAGGCCCAGCCGCCAGGCCCCGGCCGCGATGCCGGGCAGCAGGAGCCACCAGGCCAGGGCGGTGCCGGCCACCGCCAGGTTGACCAGGGTCCAGCGGGGAGTCTCGGGCCAGCGCTGCAGGGGGTTGGGAAAGAACAGCAGGTCGCGCAGGCCCAGGACGATCGCCTCCAGCGGCCCGGCCTCCAAGGCCCCGGGGCTCAAGGAGCGTCCGGCCTCGTCCACGAAGCGCATGCGGTAGTTGCGCACCCGGTCCCACCAGGTGGGATTGGCCAGGGCGTACTGGCCGGGCTTGGTTTCCACGATCCGCCCCGCCGAGGGGTTCAGGGCCAGGGGCGGAGCGGGCGGTTCCCCGCCGGCCGCCCCCGCGGGGCCCGGTTGCGGCCCGACCGGCGGCTCCACCACCAGCGGCCCCTCCATCCGCAACAGGGGCCAGGGGTTGCCAGCCTCGAAACAGATGGCGGTGTCGCGGTGCAGGGGCCGGCCCGCCACCAGGAGCAGCAGGATCAGGCCCAACAGCAACCCCCGCCGCCCCCAGCCAGGGGCGGCGGCCTCCCGTCCGGACAGGAAGCTCGCCGCCAGGGCGGCCAGGCCCAACAGGGCCACGAAGTAGCCCAGGTAGAAGCGCAAAAAGGCCAGCAACAGGCCACTGGCCAGGTAGCCCAGGACCGCCGCCGTCTGGATCCGTCCCCGGAGCGGACGCTCCAGCAGCAGGCACAGGCAATAAAGATGGGTCAGAGCGGCCAACAGGGCCGGGACTTCCTTGAGCGGCAGGCTGGCCCAGACCAGGCCCGGCGGCCACAGGGTGAGCAGCAGGGCCAGGCCGGCGGCCCGCTCCGGCCCCTGGCCCAGACGCCGGGCCAGGCCATAGGCCAACCAGCCCAGGCCCAGGGCCAACAGGGCGTAGAACCCCACCACAAGCAGATAGTCGTCCTTTTCCTCGAGGTTGTAGAGCGGGGCCAGCAGGAGGGCGAAACGCTGGAGGTTCATCTCCGGGGGCAGGTCGCTGGTCAGGCCATCGGCGAAAAACTTCAGGATGTGGTGCGCGTCGCTGTAATAGGCGATGGCGTCGTTGGCCGCCAGCCGGCCGGCCAAGGCCACCAGGCGGTCACGGTCGCGCTCTCCCGGCGCGGTGTAGAACAGGGCCGCGCCCAGGCCCAGGCGCAGCAGAGCCACCCCCAACAGCAACCAGGGCAGCCAGCGCCGCAGGCGGCCGAGCCCTGGCGGAGGCGTGGCGGGGGTGGTCATGGCCGGCTCCTTTCACCCGGGCAGGTTAACCCAGCCCGGGCCAACCGGCAAGCCGCGCCGGAGCCAGGCCGGCGACCAGCGCTACCCCTCGGCATCGGGTTTGGCCGTCCGGCGCAGGCCCAGGCCCAGGCGATGCACCCGCTGGGCCAAAAGTGGGCTGGGGTCCAGGACATTGCGCCCGCCCCAACGGGCCAGGGCCAGGGTCAGGCCCTCGGGCTCCAGGTCCAGCCAGGCCAGGCCCCGGGGCCGCCCCAACAGGAAGGGGAACACCCCTCGGCCGGCGGGCTCGGCCGGCGCGCCGCGCATCAACCCCCGGCGCTCCTGATGGGAGATCAGGAAGGGCCGCACCGCTTCGGGCTCGCTGGGGGCCAGGGCCAGGAGCAGGATCAGGTCCTGGGCCGGGAAGGGGTCCAGGATGGCCAGGGCCAGCGGCGCCTGGGGCCGGGTGACCAGGTAGAGCGACAGGTGGCTAGCATCCTGTAACTCCTCCAACTCCCGCTGGAAATGGGCCGGGGTGTAGGTCACCGTGGCGGGGCGGAACTGGCTGCGCCAGGCCGCGGCATAGGCCGCGATGCGCTCCAGATCCTCCCGGGGATCGAAATCCACCGCCCGAGTCAGTCGCGGTCCCGCCGCCTGTGCCATGGCCAACCTCCTGACCGGACATGATAACAGAGGCCAGGCCGGGGGTGGCGGATCCTCCTCGCCCCGGCCCGCGCCGCCGGGAAAAAGCCGTGGACGCCCCCAGGTGCGCTTGTTACCATTGCCCAGGCCCCGCCCCGCATCCCCTTGAAAACAGGAGCTCCAGTGCCACCGTTCACCGCCCCCCGCCGCCGCAGGCCCCGTGTCCTGCCCCCGCGCCTGCGCCGGGGGGCCCAGGCCCGGCTGCCACTGCGAGCGGCCATCATCGGCGGCGGCCTGGCCTGCCGGGACCTGCTGGCCATCCTGGGTCAGGAGCGCCTCCTGTCCCTGAACCTGGCCGTGGTGGGGGTGGCCGACCCCGACCCCCAGGCCCCGGGCCTGGTCCGCGCCCGGGAGCTGGGCATCTTCACCACCCCGGACTTCTCCCGCCTCTACCAGATCGCCGGCCTGAATCTCATCATCGAGTTGACCGGCCATCCCGGAGTGCGCGCCCGGGTGTTGAAGCAGACCCCCAAGAACATCAGCATCATCGACCACCGGGGCGCGCGCCTGATCTGGGACCTGGTGCAGGTGGAGCTGGAAAAGTCCCTGGTGGAGCGCCGGGCCGAGGACGACCTCCAGAACGAGCGCGACTGGTTCCAGGAGATCCTGGACTCCCTGCCCGACAACATCATGGTCCTGGACCGGGCCATGAACATCGTCATGGCCAACCGCACCTTCCTGGCCGCCAGCGGCCTGGGCCTGGACCAGGTGTTGGGCCGGGCCTGCCACCAGGTGCGTTACGGCCGCGCCACCCCCTGCGACCCGCCCGGCATGCGCTGCCCCTTCCGCGAGGTGATGGCCACCCGCGCCCCGGTGGTACTGCTGCACTCCCGCCCTGGCCCCAACGGCCAGGCCATCCACGAGGAGGTGATGGCCTCGCCCATCCTGGGTCCGGACGGCGAGGTGCGCCAGGTGGTGGAGGGGGTGCGCGACGTGACCTCCCGGGTGCGCCTGGAGGACGAGCTGCACCAGACCGAGGACACCCTGATGGCGGTGATGGAGGCCGCCCAGGAGCTGATCTCGATCAAGGACCTGCAGGGCCGTTATCTCTACGCCAACCCCGCCGCCCTGCAGCTCAGCGGACAGACTCTCGACCAGATTCGGGGCCGCACCGACTTCGAGGTCTTTCCCCCGGAGGTGGCCCGGGCCCTGGCCGAGCAGGACCGCCTGGCCCACTTGAGCCGCGCGCCCCTGTGCTTCGACGAAATGATGAGCCTGGGCGGCCGCGGTCACTGGCTGCACACCGTGCGCTATCCCATCTTCACCCGCGCGGGCGAGATGGTGGCCCTGTCCACCATCTCCCACGACGTGACCGAGGAGAAGGCCCTGGAGGAGGAGGTTCGCCAGGGCCGCGACTACCTGGAGGCGGTGCTGACCAACTCCTCGGACATGATCATCACCACCGACCTGGCCGGCCGGGTGGTGACCATCAATCCGGCCGGGGCGCGCCTGTTGGGCTTTGAGCCGGCCGCGATCGTGGGCCAGGGCATCGAGCGGCTCTGGCAAAACCCGGAGCAACGCCGCCAGCTCATGGACTTGGTCCAGAAGCAGGGCGAGGTGAGCAACTTCCCGGCGGTGCTCCTGGCCCGGGACGGACGCGGGGTGGAGATCAGCCTCTCCCTGGCCCGCCTGACCGACAGCCAGGGACGGGTGCTGGGCACCGTGGGCATCAGCCGCGACATGACTGAGGAGAACCGCCTCAAGCGCCAGTTGATCGCCAACGAGCGCCTGGCCGCCATCGGCCAGACCGTGGCCGGCCTGGCCCACTGCATCAAGAACATCCTCTTCGGTCTCCAGGGCGGGGCCTACCTCATCGACACCGGCCTCTCCCGCCAGGAGTCCCAACGGGTGGAGGAGGGCTGGCGGACGGTGCAGGCCTGCATCGGCCGCATCAGCCACCTCAGCCTGGACATGCTCAGCTACAGCCGGGACCGGGTTCCCCACCGCCAGCCCACCGACCCCGGCCAGCTCATCGCCGCCTCCCTGGCCCTGGTGCGCCAAAGCGCCGACCTGGGCGGGGTGAGCCTGGTGACCGAGATCGACCCCGGCCCTCCCCTGCCCCTGGACGGCGAGGCCCTGACCCGGGTGCTCCTGAACCTGGTGGGCAACGCCCTGGACGCCTGCCAGGAGAGGGACTACCCCGCGGGCGAAAGCCCCCAGGTGTGGGTGGAGGCCCGGCGTGAGCCCGGACGCCTGCTCCTGATCGTCAGCGACAACGGCGCGGGCATGGACGACGACATCCGCCGGCAGCTCTTCACCCGCTTCTTCAGCACCAAGGACGCGCGCGGCACCGGCCTGGGCCTGGCGGTGAGCCACAAGATCGTCACCGAACAAGGCGGCGAAATATCAGTTGAATCCACACCGGGTCAGGGCAGCCGCTTCACGGTGGTCCTGCCCGACCCCGGCACGGCCTGAACCCTTTTCCCGGAGCGCAAACATGCCCCTCGCCGATCTCGTCCCCGGTCTCGGCGGCCAGGCCGCGGCCCTGGTTCGCCCCCAGGACCTGGCATCCGCCTACGGCAATCCCGGGGTGGACGTCCTGTCCTCCATGACCCTGATGACCCTCCTGGAGCAGGCGGCCATCGCCGCCATCACGCCTCACCTGGGACCCGAGGACATGACCGTGGGCGCGCGCATGGAGATGGACCACCTGGCCCCCACCCCCGCGGGCCTGACCGTGACCGCCGTCGCCCAGCTGACCGAGGTCAAGGGGCGCAAGCTGGTCTTCGCCATCGTGGCCCAGGACGGAGTGGAGGAGGTCTGCCGCGCGCTGCACGTGCGCTTCGTGGTGGACCGGCCCAAGTTCCTGGCCGGGGTGGCGGCCAAGGCGGCCCGGGTGCGGGGCTGAGGCCCCTTGGCATGGCTTTTGCGGCGCGCGGGACGCGCGCGTGCCAAAAGCCATGCCAAGGCGGGGCCGGCGGCGAGGCCTCCCGCGGCGGGCTGGGCATGGTTTTTGGCATCGGAGCGCAAAAACCATGCCCAGCCCGCCGCCCGCGCACGCCACAAAGCGATTGACCGGCGCTGACCACCCTGGTAAAAACAACGATAAATTCAGGCTATAAACAACCTTACCCGCGCCCGCCCCCCGTGGCCGGCCAAGGACGCACCATGAGCGAGATCAAGAACCAGCTGGCCCTGGAGGACGAATTCACCTTCGCCTGCCATCGCGGCCTGGAATGCTACACCTCCTGCTGCCGCGACGTGACCATCTTCCTCACCCCCTACGACGTGATCCGGATGAAGAAGGGCCTGGGGCTCACCTCCGGCGAGTTTCTGGAGCAATACACCGACCTGGTGATCATGCCCGACAAGCACCTGCCCCTGGTGCAGCTGCGCATGAACGCCGAAGACAACCTCAAGTGCCACTTCGTGCGCCCCCACGGCTGCCTGGTCTATCCTCACCGGCCCTGGGCCTGCCGCATGTTCCCCCTGGACGAGCGTTTCGCCGGCGGCTACCGCATCATCCCCAGCCCCGAGCGCTGCCACGGCCTGGTCAAGGGCGACCAGTGGAAGGTGCGGGAATGGCTGATGGACCAGGGGGCCACCCAGTCCAAGGAGATGGACGGCTCCTACGACTCCCTGGCCGCCCACGAGTTCCTGCGCGAGCTGGACATCACCAACGAGCAGATCCAGCAGATGCTCCTGATGGCCCTCTGGGACATGGACCGCTTCCGGGAGTTCGTCTTCAAGACCAGCTTCCTGGACCGCTTCGAACTGGAGCCGGAGCTGATCGAGGCCATCAAGACCGACGACGCCATCCTGCTGGAAATGGGCTACGCCTGGGTGCGCTTCGGCCTGTTCGGCCAGAAATCGCTGAAGCTCAAGGAGGGCGCCGAGCAGGCCGGGAAGGCCAAGAAATGATCCCCGGCCTCAACGACGAGCGGCTGCAAGAGCTGGGCGAGGGCCAGGGCTTCCGCTTCGCCTGCCACCCCGGGGTGCCCTGCTTCAACCAGTGCTGCCGAAAGCTCAGCCTGTGGCTGACACCCTACGACGCCCTACGCCTCAAGCGCCGCTTGGGGCTGACCAGCCAGGAGTTCATCGAGCGCTACGCCAACGTGGAGACCGGCCAGAACGGCTGGCCGATGCCGATGTTGGCCATGCGCGAGGACGACCCCGAGCGCACCTGCCCCTTCCTGGGCCAGGACGGCTGCACGGTCTACGAGGACCGTCCCGGGGCCTGCCGCACCTATCCCCTGGGCCGGGCCACCAAGGGCGGCGCCAGCGGCGGCCCCAGCCAAGAGGCCTTCTTCCTGGTGCGCGAGGACCACTGCCAGGGCTTTGCCGAGGGCCGGGAATGGACCCCCAGCCAGTGGATGCAGGACCAGGGCCTGGAGACCTACAACCACGTCAACGACCTGTTCCTGCCCATCATCACCCGCCAGGCCCCGGACCCGGACCCGCAGATCATCGCCCGCAAGATGCAGATGTTCCTGATGGCCTGCTACGATCTGGAGTCCTTCCGAAAATTCATCTCAACCGGCCGGTTCCGGGAGGTTTTCGCCATTCCGGCCTTGCGCCTGGAACTGGCCGGGACCAACGATCTGGAGCTGCTCAAGCTGGCCTTCGACTGGCTGCGCTTCGCGATTTTCACCGACAACACCCTGACCCTGCGCCAGGCTTCCTGATCCCACCGGAGCCTCGCGGCGACAGCTTTTTTGTCTCGCGCCGAAATATTTTTTCGCCCGCTTGTCAAGGGGCGGAGGATCATCCTCCGCCCTCTGTTTTTGCCTTTATTTCCGATGTTTAGCCGTGATCATCCCTGCTTGGACCTTCACGCCGTCAGGCCTTGATTTAATTTCCCATAAAAAACAATTGTCATTACATCTAGATATCTATCGGATGGTTTTCGGGCATTCCCCTTTTTCACAGCAGTTTTTTGTATTTCCATCAATAATTGATGGGTGATAGCCAAATTGACCTGGGTCCACCCCTATGATAAATGTTGCACATAGTGGGGAGATACTTCGCCATAACAGCAATGTTCATTCGTAACACTTGGGGGCGTCTCATGCGGCTTAACTTAAGTAAAAAGCTGATTCTGGGCGGCATCCTGGTGGTCGCCGTCCCGTTGTTGGCGGTGTCCGGGATCCTGACCCAACAAGCGGCCAAGGAACTGAAGCGGGTGTCCCAGGAGGGGATGGTCATCGCGGCCCACGGCTTGGCCCAGTCGGTCGGCAAGTACCTGGAAGGCATCATCCTTTCCGCCGATGCCCTGAAGGAGACCCCGGAGATCAAGAGCATGGCCACCCTGGCCAGCGGCCGGGGGATCGCATCGGTGGCCCAGGAGTTGGATGAGTTCAACCGCAAACTGGTGCCGGTGATCAAGGCCCTGGGCAAGGACTTCTCCGGCCTGTGGCTGGCCACCAGCCAGGGGACCATCTTCGCCGGGGTCAAGCCGGACGGCGACATCAACCAGTACCGCAAAATGGACATCACCGGCCGCGACTACTACAAGGAAGTGGTGCGCACCGGCAAGACCGTGATCAGCCAGCCGGTGGCGGCCAAGAGCACCGGCAAGCCGGTGGTGATCATCGCCGCCCCGGTGACCGAGGGCGGCAAGCTGACCGGGGTGCTGGGTCTGTCGGTGGACCTGGACAGCGTGGCGGACATGATCGCCTCCAACCGCTTCGGGGAGACCGGCTACGCCTACATGATCGACGAGAAGGGGCTCACCCTGGCCCATCCCGTGGCCAGGCACATCATGAAGACCAACCTGGGCGAACAGGAGGGCATGCGCGACTTCATCAAGGTGATGACCCAGGGCCACAAGGGCTCGGCCGAATACACCTTCGAGGGGGTGGAGCGGGTGGCCAGCTTCGCGCCGGTGGGCATCCGCGGCTGGAGCATCGGGGTGGCCATCAACGCCGAGGAGCTCTTCGCGCCGGTGGCCGCCATGCGCCTGGTGGCCATGGTGCTGATCGTGGTCTTCCTGGTCCTGGCCATCACCGGGGTCTGGTTCCAGGCCCGCTCGGTGACCAAGCCGGTGCTCCGGGTGGTGGACGGCCTGCGGGCCTCGTCGGGCGAGGTCAACCAGGCCGCGCAGCAGATCGCCCAGGCCAGTGGGCAGTTGGCCTCCGGGGCCAGCCAGCAGGCCAGCAACCTGGAGGAAACCTCGGCCAGCCTGGAGGAGCTGGGGGCCATGACCCGCCAGAACGCGGACAACTCCCACCAGGCCGACGCCTTGACCCAGGACGCCCAGAAGGTGGTGGACCGCGCCAACCACTCCATGGACCAGCTCACCTCCTCCATGGCCGAGATCAGCCAGGCCAGCCAGGAGATCAGCAAGATCATCAAGACCATCGACGAGATCGCCTTCCAGACCAACCTGCTGGCGCTCAACGCGGCGGTGGAGGCGGCCCGGGCGGGAGAGCACGGGGCGGGCTTCGCGGTGGTGGCCGAGGAGGTGCGCAACCTGGCCATGCGGGCGGCCGACGCCGCGCGCAGCACCTCGGAGCTGATCGAGAGCACGGTCCAGCGCATCGCCGCCGGCGGCGACCTGGTGCAGTCGGCCAACCAGGCCTTCCGTCAGGTGGCCGAGGCCACCACCAAGGTCACCGGCCTGATCGGCGAGATCGCCGCCGCCAGCAGCGAGCAGGCCCAGGGCCTGGGCATGCTGGGCAACGCCATGCAGGAGATGGACCGCGTCACCCAGGCCAACGCCGGCAACGCCGAGGAGACCGCCAGCGCGGCCGAGGAGATGAGCGCCCAGTCCCACCAGTTGAACAGCTTTGTCAACGACCTGGTGCTGGTGGTCAACGGGACGGCCGATAACGGGCGGCAGGCCCTGGGCGGGAAAGCCGCGGCCGGGTCCCGGGGCGGGTCCCACCTGCCGATGGTGGTCGGCCGCTCCTAGCGGCGCTTTGGGCCCTCAAAGAACCGGCCCCGCGAGGCTAACGCTTCGCGGGGCCGTGATTTTTCTCGCCGGGAGGCTATATCAGCCCTTGGTTTTCCCGCCCAAATAGCCCTGGCGGGTCTTGATGCGGGCGTCGATCTCCTCCTGGTTCTCGCGCAGGTAGCGCAGGGCCTTTTCCGCCGCTGCCACCAGGGGCTCGCGTTCGCCCTTGGCGATCATCTTGCCCTGTAGCAGGAGCTGGCGGCGGGCCAGGATGGCCACGATCTCGTCCTCGGCGTCCAGCTCCACCCCCAGCCCCTGGGACAGCTCCACCAACAGGTCGCCGAACTCCTGGGGGTGCTCCAGCAACTCCACCGGCAGCTCGGTCTCGTAGGACAGGGCCTGGCCCCGTCCCGGAGGCAGGCTGGAGCCCTTGATCAGGTCCACGGCGTGGGCCAGTTGGTGCAGGATGGTGGAGTCGTCGGCGCTGGGGCTCAGGGCGATGTAGATCACCCCCGGGTCCAGGAGCCTGGTCTTCTGGGGGTTGATCAGCACGCCGCCGTCGCCGGCCGGGGTCTTTTCCTGGCCGAAAAGGCCCAGGTCCAGGTAGGCCTGCAAATCCACCAGTTTGACGCTGTAGTTCTTGCCGGCCGGGCTGACGATGGCCAATCCGGCGGCCATTGCCTGGGCCCGGGGATGCCGGCAGGCCGGCAGCCCCAGGATCAACTGGGCCGCCTGGTAGGGGTCCTGGTTGATGCGCTGGGTGGCGAGGTCGGCGGTCAGCTCCTCCTCGCGGCCCAGATGGCATTTCTTGAATTTTTTGCCGCTGCCGCAGGGACAGGGGGCGTTGCGGTCCAACTTGCTGAGGTCCATGATCAATCTTTCCGCAAGGCCCGCCCGGGGAAAGGGCTTTGATCCGCGGCGAGGTCCTGGGCCGGTCCGCGTCCGGGCGCGGACCAGGCCTCGCCGGGTGGGCCGTTATTCGTTGACGATGGTGTCCTTGCCGGCGTCCGGGGTGTTGACCGGGAAGGGTCCCAGCTGGCCGGTGGCCGGATCGTAGCGGTGGCGGTAGCTGGCCTTGACGCCGATGGTCTTGAAGGTGTGGTCCCAGCCGCGCTGGTAATAACCGCACTCATCGTTGAAACAGATGTACTGGCAGTCGCTGCCCCAGCTATAGGTGGCCGGGGAGACCCACTTGCTCATCTTCTGGCCGCAGTGGGGGCAGATGGTCTTGTCCATCTCGGTCATCTTCTTCCTCCATCAGGTTCGCGTCGCCCGCGCCGGCCACTTCGGCCGGACTGGTGAAGGCGGCAAACGCGCTTGGGGAGCAGGCATGGTTATAAAGCCTTGCGCCGGAGGACGCAACCCCCGGCGCAAGGCGCGATCCATGCCTAGAAGATAATCACGCCCCCACGGCCTGCAACGCCGGCCCGGCCGGGACCACCAGGCGGTTCAGGGCCGCGGCGCTGTCCTTGTCCCCGCCAAAGGCCAGGGCCATCAGCTGGGTGACGAAGACCACCGGCATGTTGAGGTTGGCCCCGGTGATGGCGTTGACCCGCTGCTGGTAGATCTCCAGGTTCATCTGGCACATCGGGCAGGCGGTGGCGATGATCTGGGCCCCACTGGCCGCCGCGCTCTCGATGATGTCCTTGACCAGGTAGGCGCACTTGTCGATCTCGGTCAGGAAGATGCCCGAGCCGCAACACTTCACCCGGTGGCTGAAATCCACCACCTCCGCCCCCAGGGCGGCCAGGATGTCGTCCTGGGTGTGGGGGTTCTCGCAGGAATCGTACTCGCCGTAAGGCCGGGTGGTCTGGCAACCGTAGTAGGCGGCCACCTTGACGCCGGTCAGCGGCTTTTTCACCGCGGCCTTGATCTTCTCGACCCCCACGTCGTTGTAGAGCATATCCAGCAGGTGGCGGGCGCGGATCTTGCCCGAGTATCGCAGGCCGCCCTCGGCCAGGATCTGGTTGACCTGGGCCAGGAGCTGGGGATGGGTCTGCAACTCGTGGTTGACCTTGTTGAGCATGATGTAGCACGAGGAGCAGGGGGCCACGATGTCGTGGCCGCCCTGGGCCTCGGCCAGGGCCAGGTTGCGGGCGTTGAGCACGATGGACTGCATCTCGTTGCCGCCGATGTAGGCGATGGAGGCCCCGCAGCAGTTCCAGTCCTCGATCTCGTGGAAGTTGACGCCCAGGCTCTTGGCCACGGCCTCGGTGCTGATCATGTAGTGGACGCCGCCACCCTCCAGCGAGCAGCCGTAGTAGAGGAAGTAGTCCATGCTACGCCTCCTTCGCCGCGTCGATGGTCGCGGCCTTGTCCAGCATGCGCTGAAGCTGTTTGACGCCCTTGATCTTGTGCACCCCGGGGATGAAGATGTTGGGCGGGATGAACATCTTGGGCTTCATGCGCTTGGCCTTCATCAGGGCCAATCCGATGTCCAACATGCCCAGGCTCTTCTTGAGCCCGGCCACCAGGCCGTCCTGGAGGCAATACTTGATCGGCACCACGGCCTCGTCCACCCGGCCGGTGTCGTAGATGCCCTCCCAGAAGGCCTTGCCGAACTTGGCGGTCTCGGCCCGGGGCACGATGCCCTGGGACAGCGCGTAGTGGGCCAGGCCGTGCATCACGTCGATGATCGGCACGCCGCGCGGGCAACGCACCTTGCAGGCGTAGCAGGAGGTGCACAGCATGATGTCGGGATTGTTGAGCACCTCGTCCCGGCGTCCGGCGCGGATCAGCGACCAGATCTGGCGCGGCCCGTATTTCATCTCGCCGCGCAGCGGGCAGGTGGCGCCACAGACGCCGCACTGCATGCAGACCTTGATCTCGGCGCCCGAGTCTACCTTCTCGTAAACCTCGTTGGCGAAGGTCTGGTTGTAGTCCATGGGCTCCCTCACTCCACTGGTGGGTGTTGTCGCGGCCGTTGCGGGCCGACCGGTGGTCGACTAACACCGGCACGGGGCTGCCGGACCGTTTGTTGGGGTCTCGCTCCCGTGGTCGGGCCCGGCCTCGACCAACGGATGGTTATACAAAATAACGTGGAAGCCAGGTGAAAGTCCAGGGGGCCGCCGGGCGGCGACCCCCTGGTTGGGTTTTTCCTAGAAGCCCTTGTAGGGGTTGGGTCCCACCGAGTCGATGGTTTCCATGAACTCGTTGATGATCCCGGCCACCTTGTCATGGTCGGTGATGCCCACCTCGGCCACCTTGATGCGGTCGGACTCCAGCACCAGGCGCTGCAAGGTCTCGGAGATCTTGCTCATGCGCACGTTGGCCAGCTCCGAGCCCTTGATGAAGTGGCACTGGTAGTCGTCGCCGCGGCGGCAGCCCATCAGGATCAGGCCGTCGATGCCGCTGGACAGGGCGTCGGCGATCCAGACCAGGTTGACCGAGCCCAGGCAGCGCACCGAGATGAAGCGCACGAAGGCCGACCAGCTCTTGCCCAGGCGGGCGGCCATGTCGATGGCCGGCAGGGCGTCGTTCTCGCAGACCAGCACCACCACCCGGGGCTTCTCCTCGTCCTCCTCGGGCACCTCGATGGCCTTGATCTGGCTGCCGACGATGTCCACCGAGTAGTTCTTGAAGCTGATGATGCGCTCGGGGCAGGCGCCCATGCACACGCCGCAGCGGCGGCAGCGGGTGGGGTTGGGCAGGGGGTTGGCCTTCTCGTCCTCGTTGATGGCGCCGAAGGGGCACTCCTCGGTGCAGCGCTTGCACTGGGTGCAGCGCTGCATGGCGAACTCGGGGAAGGACTCGTCACCGCTGCGGGGATGCACCGCGCAGCCAGCCTCGGCCGCGGCGATGGCCTGGATGGCCTTCATGGCCGCGCCCACGCCGTCGTCCTGGGCCTGGGTCAGGCGCATGGGACGGCGGACGGTGCCGGCGGTGTAGATGCCGGTGCGCCGGGTCTCGTAGGGGAAGCAGATGAAGTGGCTGTCGGGCATGGCGTACTTGAGGGTCGGCAGGTTGGGACCCTGGCGGTAGTCCAGGTTGAGGATCGACCAATCCTCGGTCTGGGCCTTGGCCTCCTCCACCAGCTTCTTGGCCGCTTCCTGGTCCTCGCCAAAGGCCACCAGGGGCGCTTCCACCACCTTGGGGTTGTTGGGCTTCATGCCGGTGGCCAGCACCACCATGTCCAGCTCCTCCAGGCTCACCTTCTCGTTGAGGAGCACGTCCATGGTTTCCAGCGACAGCTTGTCGGAGCCGCTGATGGTGGGGTAGGTCTCGTCGCGGCGGATGAAGATCACGCCCTGGCGCTGGGCCTCGCGGTAGACCTCCTCGCTCTGGCTGGGGGTGCGCACGTCCTTGTAGATGACGTAGACCGCGGCCTCGGGATTGGCCTGCTTGACGTACATGGCCTGCTTGCAGGAGACCAGGCAGCAGAAGGCCGAGCAGTAGGGCAGGTGGTTGGCGTCGCGGGAGCCGGCGCACTGGATGAAGGCGATGGAGTTGATCTCGCCCAGGCCGCCTTCCTTGGCCTTCTGCTCGAACTGCACGTTGGTGACGATGTTGGGGCTGGAGCCGTAGGCCAGGTCGCCGGCCAGCTTCTCGGGGTCATAGGGGGTCCAGCCGGTGGCCTGGATGATGGCGCCGGCCTTGAGGCTCTCGCCGTTGCTCAGGCTGACGCTGAAGTTGCCCGGCGCGCCCTCGGTCTTGGCGATGGTGGCCCCGGTGAAGGTCTTGATGTTGGCGTGGCCGGAGACCTTCTCCAGCAGGCCGGACAAGGGGTTGTCCTCCAGCTCGCGGTAAGGCGCGGTCTGGGGGCCCAGCTTGTCGATGGTGCGCAGGAAGCCGCCCAGCTCCGCCTCTTTCTCCACCAGGTAGACCTGGCTGCCGGCCTCGGCCGCGGCCATGGCCGCGTTGAGACCGCTGATGCCGCCGCCCACCACCAGGACGGCCTTGGCGATCTCGCCCTCCAGCTGGAAGGGCGCGGGGGGCTCGGACTTGGTCAGCTTGACGCCGCCCATGCGCATGTAGTCCTCGCCCAGCATCTGGCGATCGTCGTCCTCGGCCTCGGCCGAGCACCAGACCACCTGCTCGCGCAGGGAGACCCGCTCCACCAGCACCTGGTTGCCGAAGCTGAACTCATCGGTCTTGGCCCGGGATGAGCAGGCGGCGATCAACAACGCGTTGGTTCCGGCGTCGACGTCGGCCTGGATCATGGCCACGCCCTCGGGGGAGCAGAGCACGTCGTGCTCCTTGAACTCCTTGACGCCCTGTTCGCCGGCGGCTTTCTTCAGCCCGCCCAGGTCCAGGGCGTCGCCGATGCCGCAACCCTTGCAAAGGTATCCACAGACTTTCTTGCTCATGATTTCCTACCTCCCCACCGCCTGGATGGCCTTCAGGGCAGCGGACGTTCCGTCCTGAACGCAGGTGACCACCTCGCTGGGCCGCCGCACCGTGCCCACGCCGATGATGGCCTGGCCGGAGGTGAGGAAGCCGTAGGGGTCGTAGGTCACGTCAAAGGGGACCTGGCTCAGGGCCGTGTTGGGCTGCATGCCGGTGGCCAGCACCACCAGGTCGTGTTCGGCCTTGAACCGCTCGCCAGTGGCGGTGTTCTCGCCCTCCAGGACCAGGTCGCCGTTGGCCTGGGGGGTGATCATGGCGATCTTGGACTTGACGAACTGGACCTTGTTGCTGGCCTTGACCTTGGTGTAGAAGTCCTCGTTGCGGTCCATGGCCCGGATGTCGATGAAGTAGATGGTGATCTCGGCCTCGGGCAGCTTCTCCATCACGTAGGTGGACTGCTTGAGGCTGGCCAGGCAGCAGATGGAGGAACAGAAGGGCAGATGGTTCTCGTCGCGGGAGCCGGCGCACTGGATGAAGGCCACCTTTTTGGGGGCGGCGCCGTCGCCGGGGCGCTGGATGACGCCGGCGGTGGGGCCGTTGCTGGCGGCCAGGCGCTCGAACTGCACGTTGGTGACGATGTTGGGGCTCTTGTCGAAGTTGTAGTACTCGATCTTGCTGGGGTCGTAGGGGGTCCAGCCCGCGGCCCAGACCACCGCGCCCACGTTCAGGCTCAGCTCCTGGCCCTGGTCGCCCAGGTCCACCGCGCCGTAGGGGCAGGCCGCGGCCGCCTTCTGGCCCTCGTCGGTGCCGGCGATGCTGGGATCGATCACGTAGCGCAACGGCATGGCCAGGTCGTGGGGCAGATAGGCCGCCTTGATCTGGTCCAGGCCGTAGTTGAAGGGGTTGGGGATGGTGGCGCTGACCGCCTCGGCGCACTTGCCGCAGGCGGTGCACTTGTCGTTGACGTAGCGCGGGTTGACCTTGATCTTGACCGTGAAGTCGCCGGGGGCGCCCTCGATGCCGGTCACCTCGGCCAGGGTGTGGATGGTGATGCGGGGGTTGCTCTTGACCCGCCGGAAGTTGATCTCCAGGCCGCAGTAGGGCGGGCAGAGTTTGGGAAAGTACTGGTGCAGCTGGGCCACCCGGCCGCCCACGTAGGCGTTCTTTTCCACCAGCACCACCTGGTAGCCCGCCTCGGCGGCCTCCAGCGCGGCGCTGAGCCCGCTCATGCCACCACCCACCACCAGGATGGCTTTCTTGGTTTCGTCCGTCATCTTAGACACCTCCGAGGTAGTTGCTCCGCGCCGGTCGGCGCCCGCCCTTGACCCGGCGCCGGCCATGAACCGGCCCCCCGGGGAGTCGCCCGGATCGGCGGGAAGGGCTGATCTTTTTCGCGACCCAGGGGCGCGGGGCCAGTTGCGGGGCCCACGCCCTGGGCCTTATCTTGCGATGCTGGACAGTCCGGATAGCCGGCGCGAGGGTGGGCCGGGGGCGGCCGCGGATGGGGTCCGCCGCGCCTAACCTGGGCCTCCCACGGGCAGAACCGGACTAAGTGCGAACTTGCACATCATACATATCCGCGCCGGCCGAGTCCAGCAAAACCGCCGGCCCCGGGGGAGCGCGCGGACATCCACCCGGGGCGCCATTTCCCCGGGAGCTGGTTTTTTGTCCGCCCCGGAAGCGGCCCGCCTCCGGGGTGGGCAAAAAACTCCAGGCGCCATGCGGCGCCTGGAGCTTCTCGTCACGGCATGGTTATCAGTCGATCAAGGGGACCACGTCCCGCTTGCAGAACTCCCACGCGCCGTTCTTGTACACGCAGTTGACGAAGCACTTCCAGTTCGCGTCATCCATCTTGGGCTTGTCCGCGCGGAAGTAGTAGCCCGGCCAGCGGGTCTCCTCGCGGAACAGGATGGTGCGCAGGTGGGCCTCGGCCTGCCACATGCGGTGGTAGTTCTCCCAGCAGCGCTCCAGGTCGTAGCGATCCTTGGCGCCCATCTTGTCGGAGTCTTCCTTCAGCATCTGCATGAGCTCAAGGCCGCGCTCGCACAGGGCCTTGGAGGTCTTGAAGGCGCTGACCACGCCACCAGCGTACTCGTCCATGATCTTCTGGAGGCGGAACATGAACGACATCGGCAGGATGTAGTTCGGGTTGATCATGGGGTCGGTGGTGAACTTGGCGGTCTCGGCGTACAGGTCGATGGGCTTCAGGCACTTGGCCTTCAGCTCGTCCACGCCGGAGACGTTGGGCAGGGTGTTGTTGTCCAGGATGAAGCGGATCGCCTGCTTGCCGGCGTAACGACCCTCGGCGTGGGAGCCACTGGAGAACTTGTGGCTGCTGGCGCCGGTGCCGTCGCCCGCGGAGAACAGGCCCTTCACCGTGGTCATGTTGCCGTAGCCCCACTTGTAGGGGGTGTTGATGTCCTCGGGACCGGAGACCCAGGCGCCGGAGCCACCGGAGTGGGAGCCGATGAAGTAAGGCTCGCACGCGGCGATCTCAGAGCGGCTCTTCTCGGGGTAGATGTTGTTGGCGGCCCAGAGGATGGCCTGGGACACGGTCATGTCCAGGAAGTCCTCCCAAGCCTCGGCCTCCAGAGTCTTCATCTTCTTCTTGAAGGCCTTCTCGTCGTCCTTGTACTGGGCGGCGATGTTGGTGATGGCCTCGGCGGTCTCCATGTACAACGGACCCAGGCCCGCGTCCACGTCCAGCATGCCGAGGTAGTTGCGCAGGTTGGCCGGGATCGGCTTCACCAGGCCATAGGGAGCCCAGTTCTGCAGCTCGGCCTTGCGGGTCACCATGTACTCGCCGCCGCTGGCGCTGGTGGCCCGGCTCTTGAACAGCAGGAACCACGCGCCGACCGGACCATAGGCGTCCTTGAAGCGCACGGGGATGAAGCGGATCTCCTGGCAGGTCATCTCGGCGCCGGCCAGAATGGTGAAGCAGGCGGTGGAGCCGCTGTTGAAAGGCGGATACCAGGAGCGGCCCAGACCCTCGCCCACGCTGCGGGGACGGAACACGTGCACGGCGCCGCCCATCATGGCGCAGACGGCCTTGGCCTTGAACACGTAGAACTTGTCCTCGCGGGTGCTGAAGCCGTAGGCGCCGGCGACGCGATCGCCGTCCATGATCGGACCGACGATGAACACGCGCTCGATGATGTCGAAGCCGGCCTCGCTCATGGCGTTCTTGGCGGCCTCGGCCACGATCACCTTGTAGGACTCACCGTTGATCATGATCTGCCAACGGCCTTCACGAACGTACTTGCCGTTCTCGTCGGTCCAGATCGGCAGGCCCCATTTCTCGAACAGGTGCACCGAGCTGTCGACGTGGCGGGCGATGTTGTACACCAGGTCGTCGCGGGCGATGCCCATCAGGTCCTGGCGAACGTACTTGATGTACTCCTCGCAGGTGTTCTCGCCCTTGCTGTAGCCGATGTACTCGTTGATGGCGCTCAGGCCCATGGCCACGGCGCCGGAACGGGTGAAGGCGGCCTTGTCGACCAGGGTGACCTTCAAGCCGTTCTTTTTGGCCCAGTAAGCAGCCTCGACCGCCGCACCAGCCGCGGCCATGCCGCCGCCGCAAATCAGAAGGTCGGTGGTGACCTCTACGGTTTCCCAATTAGCCATGTGTTCCTCCTCCTTACCGCCTACAGGGTGGGCAGCTTGTCTTGGCCGCAGGACGCGGGCTCGGTCGCCAGGTTGACGCTGTTGATGTCGCCATCGCCCACCGGGAAGCCGCCCATTGGCTCAGCAGCACCCTCAGCCGTGGTCCGGATCGGGAACTTGAAGCGTTTCACCGAGCCATCACGGAACTTGATGGTCCACATGATGTCCTGGGTGCCGCGCAACGGAACCACGCTGGCGCCCATGGGCACGAAGTCGGCGTAGCCGCGGACGTCGATCGCCTGCTGGGGGCAGATCTTCACGCAGTTGTAGCACTCCCAGCACCAGGCGGGGTCGCGGTTCCAGGCCTTCATCACGCCGTAGCCCGCGCTGCCGTCCTTGTCCAGGACCATCAGGTCGTTCGGGCAGATGTACATGCAAGCGGTCTTGTCCTGACCCTTGCAGCCATCGCACTTCTCAACGATTACGAAGCTTGGCATTCAGTTCCTCCATTGGGTGTTTGGTTGTAGTTGGCACAACCTAGTACTGACCCACTCAAGGGGCCGTCGGGGGGGTCCCCGCGACCCGAAAACCTACCAAATCGCCTCGCACCTCCTTGACTCGTGGTCCCCACCAAAGCCCTGGAACAGCGCCGGCAACTCTTCCCTTGCCGGTCGCCGCCCTTGTGCAGGTCGGAACAAAGTATCTAGAAGGCTCGCCCCGTTTCGCATTCAAGTGGGTGGCGTCGGCGTCTCCAGGGCCCCCCATAAGCCCCAGGGACCGTCCCGGCCGCACTCCCGCCGGAATTTTGGGGGTCGAGTTCTTGTAATATTTTCCCGGGGGGAGTGTCAAGGAAAATGTAATTGCCGTAACAAGCTAGAGCGCAGCTACCCCGCACGTCCACGGGGGAATGCCCCAATTCCTAGCGAGACGCGCGCCAAACTCGACATGGGTCGGTCCCTGGCCGGTCCGGGCCGGCTCAGGCCTCGATCACCTCCGGGTCCGGCTCGGGGTCGGTCTCGCCCTCCGCGGCCGCCTCGCCCTGGCGCTGGGCGGCCATTTTCTTGGCCCGCCGCCGGGCGCTGCCCGAGCGCCGCCGCCGCGAGCGCTTCTTGGCCGCGGCCTCGGCCCCACCCTCGGCCTCGTCCTCGGCCGGCGCGGGCTCGTCGATTGGCTCCGGATCCGGCTCCTCGTCCGCCGCGGCCAAGGCCGTGGGCGCGGCGGCGGCCTCGCCATTGCCCGCCTTGGGCTTGCGCCGGCGGCTGCGCCGCTTCTTGGCCGGCGTCTTGGCCTCGGCCGGGGTGGCGGGGGCGGCCGGGACCTCGGCCGGCTCGGGCGCGGGCCGGGGGGCGGGGGCCTCGCCGCGGCCCTTGGCCTCCTCGCGGGCCTCCTCCCGGTCCGGGGCCTCGGCCGGGGGCCTGGCCAGGGCCGGACGCTCGGGACGGACGGGCTCCTCGGTCAGGGGCAGGGGCCAGGCCAGCTCGCCCTTCTCCAGGCGCAACTCCTCGTGGGTCAAGGCAGAATCCGTCCGCACCTCCAGGCAGACCCCCAGGCGGGCCTCCAGGGCGGCCAGCTCGGCCCGCTTGGTGTTCTGCAGGTGGTGGGCCAACTCCGGGGCCAGGCGCAGGCGCATGGGGCCCTCGCCCCGGTTGAGCTTGCGGGCCAGGGTGCGCAACACCATCCGGCCCAGGGCCTCGGCCGTGCGCACCATGCCACGGCCCTGACAGTGGGGGCAGACCTTCATGGCCCCGAAATCAATCGGCGGGCGGATGCGCTGGCGGCTCAGCTCCAGCAGGCCGAAGCGGCTGATGCGTCCCACCGTGACCTTGGCCTTGTCCTTCTTCAGCTCTTCCTTCAGCCGCTTCTGCACCTCGGCCTGGTGCTTGCGGTCGCGCATGTCTATGAAATCAATGACAATCAAGCCGCCAAGGTCCCGCAGGCGCAACTGGCGGGCGATCTCCCCGGCCGCCTCCAGGTTCACGGTCAGGGCGGTCTCCTCGATCTCCTTGCCCTTGATGGCCTTGCCGGAGTTGACGTCCACCGCCACCAGGGCCTCGGTGGGGCTGATGACGATGGATCCGCCGCACTTGAGCGGCACCATCGGCTGGTAGACGCTCTCCAGCTGTTGCTCGATGTCGTATTTGCTGAAGATGGGGCGCTTGTCGCGGTAGAGCTTGAGGGCCTTCTTGCGCCGGGGGTTGACCAGCCCCACGAACTCCTCCAGGCGCGCGAAGACCTCGGGGTCGTCCACCAGGACCTCGTTCACCTCGCTGGTGAACAGGTCGCGCACCGTGCGCACCGCCAGCTCCTCCTCGCGGTGGATCAGGGCCGGGGCCTTGGCCTGCTTGCCCCGTTTCTGGATGTCATCCCACAGCCGCAGCAAGAGCCGGGCGTTGGCCAGCACGTCGCGCTTGCTGCGCCCCTCGCTGGCGGTGCGGGAGATTATGCCCAGGTCGGGGGGCAGGTTCAGCTCGTCCAGGATCTCCTTGAGCCGCTTGCGCTCGGCGTCGGACTCGATCTTGCGGCTGACCCCCAGGTGGTCGCGCCCCGGGGTGAGCACCAGGGACTGGCCGGGGATGGAGAAGAAGGTGGTGAGCGCCGCGCCCTTGGTGACGGTCTCCTCCTTCACCACCTGGACCATCAGCTCCTGGCCCTTGCGCAGGACCTCCTGGATGGCCGGCAGGCCCCTGGCCGGGGTCTTGCCGGGGGGGAAGAGGTCGGGACGCACGTCGCTGATCTGGAGAAAGCCGTGGCGGTTGGCCCCGTACTCGATGAAGGCGGCCTGGAGACTGGGCTCCACGTTGGCCACCATGCCTTTGTAGATATTGCCCCGGGTCTGTTCGCGGGCGGCCATCTCGACGTAGAAGGCCTCCAGCCGGCCGTCCTCCACCAGGGCCACCCGCAGTTCTTCAGGGTCCAGGGCGTTGATGAGCATTTTCTTGACCATGGCCGCATCCTACCGCAAATCAAGACGAAAGGCTATGGGGACTTATCGAGGTTCAGGCATCGCCGAGGCATGGGAGGGAGGCTCCGGTCAGGCCGGTGGATCGGGCTCGGGCGCGTGCCGGCCATCCAGCAGGCGGCGCACCATGCCCAGCAGCTCGACCCGGCGGAAGGGCTTGGCCACGAAGCCGGCGGCCCCGTTCTCCAGCGATTGGCGCACTTGGTCCGAGCCGGCGTAGCCGCTGGCGATGAGCACGTACTGCTCCGGATCGCGGGACAGGATTTCGCCCAGGCAGGCCAGCCCCCCCATGCCGGGCATGCCCAGGTCAAGGATGATCAGGTCCGGCCGGTCCTCCCCGGAGTCCAGCAGCTCCAGGGCCGCCTCGCCGCTGGCGGCCGCGCGCACCCGGTAGCCCACCCCGCCGAGCATGCGCGCCGCCACCTGGCGCAGGGCCTGCTCGTCGTCAACCACCAGGATGGACTCGGCGCCGCCGGGCGGCTCGGCGACCCGCGCGGTCGCGGCGCCGGGGGCGGACGCGTCGCGCCGGGCCAGGGGCAGGTGGATGATGAAGACCGTCCCCTGCCCTGGTTGGCTGTAGCAATGGATGGCGCCGTGGTGGCCCTTGACGATGCCGTAGACCGTGGCCAGCCCCAGGCCGGTGCCCTTGCCCGGACCCTTGGTGGTGAAAAAGGGGTCGAAGATGTGCTCCAGCACCTCCGGCGGCATGCCCTGGCCGGTGTCGCTGACCGTCAGGCGCAGGTGGGGTCCGGGCCGGGACGCGAGGTGCTGGCCGCAATAATCCTGGTCCAGATCCACCCGCTCGGTGCGGATGGACAGCCTGCCGCCCTGGGGCATGGCGTCGGCGGCGTTGATGGCCAGGTTCAGGAGCACCTGCTCGATCTGGCCGGCGTTGGCCAGGACCGGCTCCAGGCCCTGGCCCAGGTCGGCCTGGATCTCGATCATCTTGGGCAGGGTGTGGCCCAGCACCTCCAGGGCGCGGCTCACCTCGCGGTTGAGATCCAGGGGCTTGAGCTCCGGCTCCATCTTGCGGCTGAAGGTGAGGATCTGGCGCACCAGCTCGGCCGCCCGGTTGGCGGCGGCGATCACCTGACCCAACTCCGGCCGGTTGTCCCGCCCCTGGCTGGCGCCGTCCTGGGCCAGCTCGGCATAGCCCAGGATGGCGGAGAGGATGTTGTTGAAGTCGTGGGCCACCCCGCCGGCCAGGGTGCCCAGGGCCTCCATCTTCTGGGCCTGGCGCAGTTGGCCCTCCATGCGGGAGCGCTCCCGCTCCATCAGGCGCTGGGCGGTGATGTCGCGGATGGACTCGATGGCCCCGATGATCCGGCCCTGGCCGTCGCGCAGGGGGGTGGCGGTGTTCCAGAAATAGGCCGGACCCTGGCCCCGGAAATCCTCCAGCAAGGTCTCGGAGTACAGCACCTCGCCGTCCTGCTGGAAATGGCGGTAGCGACCGGCCACTTCCGGGTCGGGCCGCAGGACCAGGTCGATCAGCGCCGGCCGGCGCTGGCCGTAGAACGGCAGGGCGTAGGCGTGGTCGGTTTGGCCCACCATCTCCGCGGCCGGCACCCCGGTCAGGATCTCGATCTGCCGGTTCCAGTGCAGGACCCGGCCCTGGGTGTCGATGACGAAGGTGGCGTCGGGCAGGAACTCGATGACCTGGCTCAGGCGCTCCTGGCTGGCCTTCAATGCGTCCACGGCCCGGCGGCGGTCGCTGATGTCGTGCAGCACCCCCAGGTGCAGGCCCGCGACGATGTTGGCCACCGCCCGGTATTCCACGTCCACGATGATCCCGTCCTTGCGGCGCAGAGTGTATTCGCCGGACAGGACGCCCTTGGCCAGAAAACGCCGCCACAGGGCCAAGGCCCCCTCGCGGTCGCCGTCCGGGGCCAGTTCCAGCAAGGAGCGGCCGGCCATCGCGGCCGGATCATAGCCGCAGAGAAGGCCGGCCGCCGGGTTGACCTCCACGAAACTGGCGGTGTCGTCGCACAGGACGATGGCGTCCAGGGAGTTGTCGAAGATGGCCCGCATCCGGGCCTGGCTGACCCGGGTTTCGGCCTCGGCCCGGCGGCTGTGGGTGACGTCCTGGAAGATGCAGTGGGTCTGGTGGAAGAAGCCGTCCTGGTCATAGGCCACCGCGCCCTCGAACAGGGCGTGGACCACCCCCCCGTCGGCCCGCAGCATCTGGTGCTCCACCCCCGAGACCTGTCCGCTGTCCTTGAAGCGGGCAAAGTTGGCGTTGAAGGCCGGCAGGCTGTCCGGGTGCAGGAAGCCGCCGAACCAGCGGCCGATGACCTCCTCGCGCCGGTAGCCCAGGGCCTTGAGCCAGGCCTGGTTGACCTCGATGAAGCAGCCGTCGGCGTCCAGGGACTGGTAGGCCAGGGGGGCGTCCTCGAACAGGCGGCGGAAGCGCTGTTCGCTGCGGCGCAGGTCCTCCTCCGAGAGCCGTTGTCGGCTGATGTCCAGGGACAGGGACAGCAGGCAGGGGCCGTCCGGGCAGGGGATCAGGTGGCCGGAGTAAAGGGTGCGCAGGACCCTGCCGTCCCTGGCCCGGCGGGGCACCTCCAGACCCAGGACCTTGCCCTCGCTCCGCAGCCGGCGCAGCACCTCGTCCCGGGTCTGGGTGTCGGCCCAGACGCCCAGCTCCAGCGAGGTGTGGCCGACGACCTCCTCGGCGCGGAAGCCGGTGGCGTCCAGGAAGGCCTGGTTCACCCGCAGGTAGCGCCCCTCGTCCGGGGTGCTGAGCACCACCCACAAGGGGCTGGCCTCGACGGCATGCCAGACCGCGGTCAGGGTGGGGTCGTTGGCGCAGTCCTGGGCGGATCCCGGCGGCGCGCCGGCGGCGCGGGACAACAGCTCCCGCAGGCGCTGGTTCTCGCGGCGCAACGCCTCCAATTCCGGGGAGGGGGGACAGGGCTGTCGGGGATCCTCGGCCATGGCCCACTTTATAACATCGGGAATAAACGCGCGATTGTTTTATGCGCCCCGTCCCGGCCCGGGTCCTGCCCGCGCGCCGGCCCCCTCCCCGCTCCCGCCGGCCTAGGCCAGGGCGAGGGTCGCCCGCAGCCAGCCGCCGGGACCTGGCTCCAGGGTCCCGCCCCGGCGCTGGACCATGCCCAGCATCACCGCGTTGTCCGGGCTGACCAGGCCCTCCACCCGCTGGAAGCCCCGCGCCCGGGCCACCGCCACCAGGTTGGCCAGCAGCTCGCGGCCGATGCCCCGCCCCTGCCATGCGTCGGGCACGCTGAGCCCCAGCTCGGCCGTCTCCCGCCCGGGCTCACCCACCACCCGGCCCACGCCCAGCAGCTCATGCTCGCGGCCGTTCTCGGCCAGGACCACCAGGGCCATCTCGCGGTCGTAGTCGATCTGGGTGTAGCGGGCCAGGCGGTCGGGGGGCATCTGGGTCAGGGGTTGGCCGAAGCGCAGCCGGACGGTGCGGGCGCTGAAGGCCTTGAACAGGTCGGCCATGCCCTGGCCGTCCTCGGGGCGGATGGGGCGCACCTGGATGGCCAAACCGGAGCGGGTGACCAGGTGGCGTTCGAACTGGGCCGGATAGGGGCTGATCACCAGGTGCAGGGGCGAGGGCAGCGCCGCGGGCTCCACCACCACCCGGGCGTCCAGGGCGACGCAGCCTTGCGCGTGGGTCAGCAGCGGGTTGATGTCCAGCTCCACGATCTCGGGGTGGTCGACGACCAGTTGCGAGAGCCGGACCAGGACCTCCTCCAGGATGGTGAGGTCGGTGGGGGGCAGGTTGCGGTAGCCCGTCAACAGGCGGCTGACCTTGGTGCGCTCGATCATGCGCCGGGCCAGCAGCCGGTTCAGGGGCGGCAGGCCAATGGCCCGGTCGCCCATCACCTCGGCGGCCAGGCCGCCCATGCCGAAGAGGATCACCGGCCCGAAGCCGGGGTCCAGCTTGGCCCCCAGGATCAGCTCCACCCCCTGGCGGCGGACCATGGGCTGGACCGTGACCCCGCGCAGGCGGGCCTGGGGGTCGTAGCGCCGGGCGTTGTCCATGATGCGGTCGAAGGCCCGGCGCACCTCCTCCCCGTCGGCCAGGTTCAGCTCCACCCCGCCGGCGTCGGACTTGTGGGTGATGTCCGGGCTGTCCAGCTTCAGCACCACCGGAAAGCCCATCTGGGCCGCCTGCACCGCCGCCTCCTGGGCGCTGGGCGCGCGGCGGGTGGGGGTCACCGGGATGCCGTAGCTTTCCAGCAGGTTCTTGGATTCGGTCTCCGAGAGCAGGCTCCGGCCATCGGCCAGGGCCTGGCGCAGGATGGCCTCGGCCCAGCCCCGATCGAAGACCAGTTGCCGGGGCAGGTTGGAGGGCAGCTCGTTCAGGGCCTGGAGGTTGCGCTCGTACTGCCACAGGTGGAGGAATGCCTGCACCGCCCGCTCGGGGGTGTCGTAGGTGGGGATGCCGGCCTGGCGGAAGTAGTCGCGGCTCTCCTGCACCTCCTGGCCGCCCAGCCAGCAGGTGAAGACCGGGGCCTCGGAGTTGCACAGCGAGCGGCACAGGGCGCGGGCCTTGGCGCTGGAGGGGAACTGGGCCTGGGGGGTGGTCAGCACCAGGATGGCGTCGAACTCCGGGGCCTGGAGGCAGACCTCGGCCACCCGCTGGAAGGTCTCGGGCGCGGCGTCGCCCAGGATGTCCAGGGGGTTGCCCCTGCTCCAGAAGGGCGGCAGGAAGGCGTCGAGTTCGGCGATGGTCCGCGGGCTGGGCTCCACCGGGTCGATGCCGTGGCTGGCCAGATAGTCGGCGGCCATCACCGCCGGGCCGCCGGCGTTGCTGATGATGGCCAGGTTCGGCCCCTTGGGGCGGGGCTGCTTGGCCATCAGCTCGGCGCAGTCAAAAAGGTCGCCCACGGTGTCCACCCGCACGATGCCGGCCCGGCTGAAGGCCTCGTCGAACACCGCGTCCTCGCCGGCCATGGCCCCGGTGTGGCTCTTGGCGGCCTTGGCCCCGGCGGCCGAACGCCCCACCTTCAGCACCACGATGGGCTTGACCCGGCTCACCGCCCGGGCCGCGCTCAGGAACTTGCGGTGGTTGGTCACCGACTCCATGTAGAGCAGGATGGCGCTGGTGTGAGGGTCGTCGCCCAGGTAGTCGATCAGGTCGCCGAAGTCCACGTCCAGCATCGAGCCGATGCTGACGAAGTGGCTGAAGCCGATGCCCACCGTCACCGCGAAGTCCAGCACCGCGGTGCAGGTGGCCCCGCTCTGGGAGACAAAGGCCAGGGAGCCGGGGGTGGGCATCAGGTGGGCGAAGCTGGCGTTGAGTTTGGCCCCGGTGGCCAGGGCGCCCAGGCAGTTGGGGCCCAGGATGCGCACCCCGTGGCTCCGGGCGGCGGCCAGCATCCGCTCCTCGATCGCCTCGCCCTCGGGCCCGGCCTCCTTGCCGCCGCCGCTGATGACGATAACGCCAAGGATGCCCAGCCGGCCGCAGGTTTCTATGATCTCGGGAGCGCGGGCGATGGCGGTGACCACCACCGCCAGGTCAACCGGGGACCCGATGGCGGCCAGGTCGGGGTGGCACTTCAGGCCCAGAATCTCGTCCCGGGTGGGGTTGACCGGATGGATGGGGCCGGCGAAGCCGCCGGCGATGATGTTCTCCAGCACCGCGCGGCCGATGGAGCCGGGGCGGTCGCTGGCCCCCACCACCGCCACCGCCCGGGGCGCGAAAATCTTGTCGAGGTTGAACTGACCCATCGCCATCGTCCATCATCGATTGACATCGCCCGGTCGGCGCCCGCGCATTCCGGTCGGCGGGCGCGTCCCTGGTGGATACAGTATACCGTCCACCCGACCTGAACGCCGTTCATGGCTTCCGGTGGCCGGTGGGCGCGCGGCCCCCGGCCCAAGGGCTCCCGGGGTCGGGCTCAGGCCCGGGGCCGCTCCTCCCGGATCAGGCTGGCCCCGATGAAGGCCGCCAGCGCCGCCCCCAGGTAGGCCAGGAAGGCGTGGGAATAGGCCTGCTCCGAGTACGCCCCGTCCCCGCCGCCCTGGGTCTGGAGCAGCCAGCCCACCAGGGGCTGCATGATCATGGCCCCCACGAAGGGGAACATGTTGATCAAGCCCACCGAGGTGCCGGACAGGTGCACCGGAAACAACTCCTTGGCCGCCGCGAAGGCCAGCACCCCCACCGCGTTGCCCACCATGGAGAAGACCAGGAACCAGAGGTAGAGCAGGGGCAGGTTCAGGGAGCGCGGCCAGAAGGCCAGCCAGAGACACAGCGCCAGCATGATCAGGCTGCTGGCCCGGAGCACCCGGCGGCGGCGGCCCAGCAGGCGCCGGTCCAGGGCGCTGATGGCCAGGCTGCCGGCGATCATGCCCACCGCCAGCATGGAGAGCACCCCGCCGGCCGCGGCCTTGCTCAGCCCATGGACCTGCATCAGGAAGGGACCGCCCCACAATCCGCCGAAGCTGAAGAAGATGCCGGCGCTGGCGGTGAACCACAGGGCCAGGGGCCAAAAGGCGAAGGTGCCCAACACCAACTTAGTCCCCTCCCAGATGCCGATCTCCTCCCCGGCCGGGGCGGTCAGCCCCTCCGGGTCGGCGAAACCCAGCTGGCTGGGGCGGTCGCGCACCAACAGCCAGATCAGGCCCGACCAGACCAGGGTGGCCGCGCCGATGACGATCATGCTGATCCGCCAGCCCCAGAGGTCGCTGAGCCAGGCCAGGGGCGCGGCGGCGGCGTACATGCCGCTGCCCCCCACCGCCAGCAGGATGCCGGTCATGCCCTGGAACTGGGCCGGGGCGTACCAGTGGGTGAGGATCTTGAGGGTGGGCACGAAGACCATGGCCACCCCCACCCCCACCAGGACCCGGGCGGTGAGCGCCCATCCCCAGCCCCCGGCCAGGCCGAAGAGCAGCGAGCCCACGCCGGCGATCAGGAAGAAGACGGTGACGGTGCGGCGCGAGCCCCAGGAGTCGGAGAGCAGGCCGGCCGGCAGTTGCATGACCGCGTAGGGATAGAAATAGGCCGAGGAGAGCAGGCCGATGGCCGCCCCGCCCACCGAGAGATCGCGCATCAGGTCCAGGGCGATGACCGCCGGGGAGAGGCGGTGGAAAAAGACCAGCAGATAGGCCCCGGCCAGGACCGTGAAGATCAGGGCGCGCCGCCCGGTCAGGGAGTGCAACCCCTGGCCGGCGGCCGCCTCCAGATCGGGGGAGGAGGGAGCGCTCAGGGTTGGAGGGGAACTGGGCCCATAGGTTGATTCCGGCATGATGTTCGTCTCGAGTCTATTGGTCATGAAAAGCGAACGGCGGGAAGGCGGATGGCCTTCCCGCCGTGACTTTGCGATGCTCCCGAGGGGTTAAAAAAACAACGCCGCCTGATGGTCCTCCATCAGCCCGGCGACCTCGGCCTCCTCGATCACCTCCACCCCCTCCACCAGCTGGGAGGGGTCGAGGTTGCGCTGGGCCAGGCTGCTGGCCACGGCCAGCGTCCGCCCGGATTCCTTGATGAAGTTCAACAGCATTTCCACCGGATAGCCGGGTCCGGGCAACAGATTGTATACACCATCCTCCAGGCAGAGCAGGCTGGTCCCCAGCCCGGCCATGTGGGTGGCCCAGGCCAGGCGCAGGCCCAGGACCGACTTCTCCTCGCCCCGGGGGCGGGTCAGCACCGCGCAGACGCTTTCGATCATGACGGTCCCTCCCTCTAGCGTCCCAGGCCGATGAGCACGTCGCTGCCCACCAGCAGGTCGGTGAATGCGTGGCCCACGTCGCCGCGTTGGACCCCGGGCAGGTAGGCCAGACCTTCCGTGCCCCGGGCGTACTCGGTGGTGTGGCAGGTGACCACCTGGGCCCCCCGTTGGGCCAGGCCGGTCAGGCGCTGGCCCAGCTTCTGGGCGTCCAGGTGCTCCTGGAGGTTCTGGCGGATGCCCAAAGGCCCGCCGAAGGGGGCCTCCTGGTTGGCCAGGTTGCAGCCATTGCCGTAGAGAAAGATGTTGGCGCGGTGTCCGCGGCGGATGGCCGCCTCGGCCAGGCCCACCGCCAGGGCCGCGTCCTGGTTCTCCTGGCTGCCGGCGGTGAGCACGATGGTCAGGGTCTTGCCCATGTTCTTCTCCTTGCCCGGCCGCTACAGGACCACCACCCGCTCGGCCTCTTCCAGGATCAGCGAGGCCATGCGGTCGTAGTCCACCAGCACCACATCGGGGGACGGCTCCAGGCCTCGGGGGGCCAGGGCCTCGGCCTGGACGAAGACCTTGTCCGCGCCCAGGGCCTTCAGGGCCTCCCCGGCCCCGGCCCGGGCGTGATAGGCCCCGTCGGCGGCCAGCAACAGGTTGAATTCCTCGTCGCCGGCCATCAGCCGCAGGCGCTCCAGGCGCGCGGCGTCGGCGGCGGTGATCAGGAACAGGGGGCCCTCTCCGCCCTGATAGCGCTGGACCGGCTCCGGCGGGCTCGGGGGGGGAGAGGCCTCCGGAGCCGAGCCTTGGTCAAAAGGGCGGGAGGGCCCCCGCTTGATGTCGTAGTCGAACTCGATGCCCTGCTCCAGGGAGTAGGTGACCAGCGAGCCGCCCAGCAGGCCCCGGCGCACGCCCTCGAAGGCCGCCTGCTGGGACTCGGGCGCGTCCACGTTGACCTCCAGGTCGACGTGGCTGTAGTGGGTGCGCAGGGCGCTGTCCTTGTCTTTTTCGATCTCGGCCCGGGCGTTGATGGTCTTGAACTCCACCCCGGCCTGGGTCAGGTCGGCGGCCAGGGTGTTGGTGAAGCAGGCCAGGGCCGCGCAGAGCAGCAACCGGCCGCCCAGGTGCTCGTTGGCCTTCTGCTCCGGGGTCAGGGCGGCGATGTCGATCTTGATCTCGGGCAGGGCGGCCGAGCCCACCGCGATGGTGTAGCCCTGGTTGCCCTTGCGCTCCAAGGTCAGGGTGAGACCCATGATCATTTCTCCCCTGGCGCGGGAGACGGCTCCCGCGCCGGCTCCGGCGTCCGGGCGCTGGCCGCCCCCGGACGCCGGCCGTGGCGTTTAGGCGCAGTCGTGGTGGTCCCAGGGCTGGCGGCTCTCGCGGTTGACCGCCTCCTCCATGCGGGCCAGGCTCTCCTTGAGCTTGACGATCTCCTTGGCCTTCAGGTCCGGGTCCTTGAGGGCCTGGTAGATCACCGCGCCCTCGGCGGTCTCGGGCACCGGCCAGTCCATCAGGTAGCAGAGGGTGGGCACCAGGTCCGGCAGCCAGCAGGTGCGCTCCAGGCGATGATTCTTCTTCAGTCCCGGTCCCTGCATCACCAGAAGGCTCTTGAGCTTGCCCACGCCGTGCTCGGCGGTGGGCAGGATCTGGCCGTGCTGGGCTCCGAACCAGGGATAGACCGCGTAGACCACGTCGCCCACCCGGTCGCCGTGCAGGCCCAGGATGCGGGCGTCGCGGCGGCTCAAGGCCAGGGCCACCGGACGCTGGCCGGTGGCCGGGTCCACGTAGGTCAACAGCGCGTCGATGATCTGCTGCTGGACCGTCTCGTAGTCACCGGGCTCCACGATGCCCTCGGGGTCGCGGCCCTTGAGGTTGACGTAGATGTAGATCTCGCGGTTGGCCACGGCCTTGGTTTGGGAGAAGTCCAGCTTGGCCGAGGAAAGGCTCAGGATCTTCTGGGCCAGGTTGAGGCCCTCCTCCTGCTTCTGCTCCTCGGCCAGCACCGCCAGGCCGGCCGGCACCAGGGCCTGGTAGGGATCGAAGACCGGACCGTCGGCGGTGGCGCCGTGGTCGGAGACCAGCACCACCAGGGTGTTGCGGTCGCAGGCCTCCAGGATGCGGGCGATCAGCGCGTCCTCGCACTCATAGATGCGCCGGTGCACCTCCCAGGCCTTTTGGCTGATGGCCGGGTCGGGGTTCTCCAGGTCGCTGACCAGCAGGTGGTACATCCAGTCGATGGGATGGGAGTGCAGGTAGAGCAGCTCCGGCTGCTGGGTCTCCAAGAGGATCGCCGCCGCGTCGGAGAGCCAGGCCGAGAGGTTCTGGTTCATCTCCACGTAGGTGTCCAGGTCGATGGTCTTGAGCATGGCCATGACCATGCCGCCGGAGAAGTGGAAGGAGCCCCGGCACTGGGCCAGGTCCTTGGCCACCTCCACCGGATGGCAACCGGAACTGGGGTCGATCATGGCTCCCACCAGGAGCCTGAACTCCTCGGCCTCGCCGTCCAGTTGCAGCAGCTTGCACTTGAAAAAGACCTCGCGGCTGGTCCCGTCGCTCATCTCCAGGGTGGTGTCGATGCGCTCGCTCCACTGGCCCACTTCCAGGGTGCAGAAGGCCCGGGCGTAGTCCTTGGTCGGGCAGAGGCTGGCCCTGACGTACTCGCCCTCGGGGTTCTGCTCCACCAGCACCCACCAGGTGGTGGGGGCCGGACGCAGCCGGGCCATGGGGAAGGGCACCTCGACCTTCATCTCCAGGGGCTCCTCGGAGCCCGCCGGCAGGTTCTCCCAGCCGCTGGCCTCGGCGAATTCGCCCCGGGAGGCCTGGGGCAGGTAGTCGGTGGTGATGATGAAGTCGGCGCAGACGTCCAGGACCTTGGCCAGGTGGGCCTGGTCGATGCGGTCCTCGCCCACGGTCATGCCCACGCCGCCCACCACCACGCTGTTCTTGAGGTCGCTGGGCCAGGAGCTGGGGTAGTTGAGCACCACGCACTTCTTGCCGGCCTTGTCCAGGGCCTCCCAGACGTACTCGGCCTTCACCCGGCGGCGGTCCCAGTTCTGGAGGTTGGCGTCGTTGTCCAGGGGCTCGCCGGGCTCGTGGTTGTGGAAGTCGGTGATGCCGTGGGTGCCGCCCCAGGCCCCGGTGGCGATGGCGGCCCAGTTGGGCGGGGTCACGGTGGGGAAGGGAGCCAGGCAGTTGTCCGCCAGGACCCCCCGCTCGATCAGGCGCTTGAAGGTGGGCAGGTAGCCCTCGCTGATGTGCTTTTCCACCAGGTGGGGCATGCAGCAGTCCAGACCGATGACGACGACCTTGTTGGGTGTGTTGGCCATGGTTCTTTCTCCTGTTTCCGGGTGCGGCCGGGATTTGTCCGCCTTATTGTAAAATGTATTACATTTTAATCGGGCCTAATGCAAGCCGCCCGGAGGCGGCCGCCCGGCCTATCTCAGCATCTGCGGCAGCCAGAGGGCCACCTGGGGAAAGATCAGCAGGGTGATCACCAGGACCACGTCCGCGGCCAGGAAGGGCATCACCCCCCGGAACACGGTGGCCAGGGGCACGTCCTTGGCCATGCCGCCCATGATGAACACGTTCATGCCCACCGGCGGGGTGATCAGGCCGATCTCGGCCACGAAGACCACGATCACGCCGAACCAGATCAGGTCGAAGCCCAGGGTGTCCATCACCGGGGCGAAGATCGGCACCGTGATGAAGACCAGGGGCAGGGTGCCCATCAGGCAGCCCAGCACGAAATAGACCGCGATCACGGCCAGGAAGATCAAGGCGCGGGGGATGGGCAGGTTGACCACCCACTCGGCCAGCTCCATGGGCAACTGGGTGGAGGTGAGGAAGTAGCCGTAGATGGCGGTGCCGATGACCACCAGGAAGACCATGGAGGTGGTGCGGCCGGTGGCCAACAGCGACTTGAACATGTTCTCCCTGGTCACCCGCCGGCGCAGGAGGGCGAAGATCAAGGCCCCCACCGCGCCGATGGCCCCGGCCTCGGTGGCGGTGAAGACGCCGCCGTAGATGCCGCCCATCACCACCACGAACAGGGTCAGCACCTCCCAGGTGTCGCGGATGGAATAGATCTTCTGGGTGAAGGTGGTGCGCGGCCCCGGCGGTCCGGCCTGGGGGTTGAGCTTGGTCCAGATGGCGATGGCGATGCAGTAGTAGAGCAGGAACAACAGGCCCGGCACCACCCCGGCGGCGAAGAGCTCGCCGATGGATTGCTCCACCAGCACGCCGTAGATGATGAAGATCACGCTGGGCGGGATCAGGATGCCCACCGTGCCGCCGGCGGCGATGGCCCCGGTGGACAGGGCGTCGTCATAGCCGTAGCGCCGCATCTCAGGCAGGGCCACCGCGCCCAGGGTGGCGGTGGTGGCCAGGGAGGATCCGCTGACCGCGGCGAAGGCCCCGCAGGCCAGGATGGTGGCCATGGCCAGGCCGCCCTTGAAATGCCCCACCCAGGTGTAGGCCGCCCGGTAGAGCTTCTCGCTGATGCCGGAGTTGAAGCATACCTCGCCCATCAGCACGAAGAAGGGGATCACGCACAGGGCGTAGGAGGCGGTGGAGGAGAAGGGCGTGGTCTTCAAAAGGCCCAGGCCGGCGGTGGGGTCGTAGAGCAGGGCCATGCCCAGGGCGCCCAGGAAAGCCAGGCCCGCGCCGATGTGCATACCGGTGAACAGGATCACCACCAGGCCCACCGATCCCAGGAGCTTGACCCAGAACGGGTCCACCTCGGCCCCGCTCCAGGCCGCCAGCCAAGGCGAAAGGGCGATCAGGACGGTGGTCGCCAGGGCGACGGCCGCCCACTGACCCAACCCGTCCTTGCCGGCCTGGGACAGGGCCAGCAGGGTGTCGCGCAGGGTGGCCAGGGCCAGGAGGATGAAGCCCGCGCCGATGACCAGCATCACCGGCCAGAGGGGGATCCTCACCTGCATGGTGGCCATGCCCTTGAGGTAATAGGTCCAGCCCATGTCCAGGCTCTGCCAGCCCAGGGCGCCATAGAGCAGGGTGCAGAGGAACAGGGTCGCGCAGGCCAGGAGGTTGCGCCCGGCCGGGGTGAGCCGGGAGGTGAAAAAGTCGATGTCGATGTGCTGCTTCTCGAGCTGGGTGAAGGCCATGCCGGCAAAGACCATCAGGGTCAGCATGACCTCTTCCAACTCCACCACCCCCAGCAGGGGAGCGCGGAACAAGGCCCGACTCAGCACGTTGGCGGTGATGAAGAAGACCATGGCCAGGGCCAGAGTGGAGCCGGCGGAGTTGAGCCCCCGGCTCACCGGCACGATGGCCCGGCTCATGCGGTCTGCGGTGGTGTCCAGCCACATGGGTGGTGATCTCCGCTGGATGCTGTTGAGGAGGCCCCGGCGGCGGAAGCATCCGTCCCGCCGCCGGGGCGAGGGGAGGGCCTACTTCTCGCGCTCGGCCAGCAGCCGGGTGGCGACCTCCATCAGCTCGCGGGCGGGCAGGCCCTTGGCCTCGCCCTCCTTGACCCAGGCCTCGCGCAGGGGATTGAGGAGCTGGACCCAGCGGGCGCGCTCCTCCTTGGGCAGCCGGTAGAACGCGTCGCCCTTCTTGGCCATGAACTCCTTGTCGATGGCCTCGTACTTGTCGAAGACCTGGCCGGTCAGGGTGGCCATCTTCATGCCGCTGACGGCCATGATGGCCTTGCGGTCCTCCTCGGAGATGGAGTTCCACTTCTCCTTGTTGGCCACCACGTAGAAGCCGTTGGCCGCCAGGCTGCACTCGGTGTGGTACTTGAGCACCTCGGTCATGCGCTGGGAGCGCAGGGGGGCGTAGGGCAGGATGGAGCCCTCCACCACCCCGCTCTGCAGGGCCAGGTAGACCTCGGTCATGGGGATGGCCTCGGCCGCCGCGCCCAGGGCCTTGAGCATGGCGTTGCTGACCGTGCCGCCGGCCGCCACCAACATGCCCTTGAGGTCCTCCAGGGTCTTGACCTCCTTCTTGGTGAAGTGGAGGTGGTAGGCCGGGTTGAGGTAGAACCACAGCGGCACCACCTCGGCGAACTCCTTCTGCATGCCGGGGTTCTGCTCATACAGGGCCTGCATCACCTCGCTGCTGTCCTTGGAGCTTTCCGAGGCCATCAGCGGCTGGTCCATGATGGTGGACAGAGGGAAGCGTTCGGCGGTGTAGGTGGGGCAGGAGCAGCCGATGTCGGTCACCCCGCTGGTCACGGCGTCAAAAGTCTGCGCCGAAGTGCACAAGGCATTGGAATAAAAAATCGTCACCTTGACCCGGCCTTGGGTGGCCTTGGCCACCTGCTCGGCCCAGGGTTGGAAGACCTCCTTGGAAAGCGGGTGCTTCTGGTTGTACATGATGTTCAGGCGCAGGTTCAGCGCCAGGGCGGAGGATGACATGATCATCACCGCCAACGCCGCCAGCGCCGCGATGGTCAGGAAACGTCTGGGCATCCGGATTCTCCTTTCAAGCTGGGCTTGGGGGCCTTGCCGCCGGGGGGTGATAAAATGGATAGCCCCAGCCGGCGATTAAATGTAAAACGTATGACATTAATAAACCAACCCTGAATCCCGGTCAATGGGTTTGTGGCCTCAATCGGGGTTGGGGATTTTTCCCAGGCCCAACCTGGCCATCGGGCTGGGTTCCTGGGGCCGCCGTCTGCTATAGTACCTTTTGACCGCGGAGGGCGCATGCCGGGCAATCTCAAGAAAATCAAACAAATGCCCAGCCTTTACCAAGGCGTGGTCAACGCGCTGAAGGAGGCGATCATCGCCGGGCGCTACCACTCGGGCGAGGCCCTGCCCAGCGAGATGGAGCTGGCCTCCCAACTGGGGGTCAGCCGTCCGGTGGTGCGCGAGGCCCTGCGCGCCCTGCAATCCTCGGGCTTCGTGGAGATCCGCCGGGGCATCAAGGGCGGGGCCTTCGTGGGCGACGCCGCCCGCCTGGGCCTGGGCGACAACCTGGCCGACCTGATCCGCCTGCGCCGGGTGACGGTGGCCCACCTCTACCAGGTGCGCGCCCACTTGGAGCCGGAGGTCTGCCGCCTGGCCGCCTTGAACGCCAGCGATGACCAGCTCGAGAAAATCAGCCGGATGCTGGAGGAGTACCGCGCCGCCGACAGCGACGACCAGCGGGTGACCTTGAACGCCCGCTTCCATCGCCTGATCGCCCGCGCCTGCGGCAATCCCCTCTACGGCCTGATCATGGACAGCATCATGGACTTCACCGAGGGCTTCGTGCGCACCATCAAGCCCCAGGGGCGCCTGCTCCACAACGACCAGGAGCACGTGCAGATCCTCGACGCGCTGTTGGCCCGCGACGCCGAGGCGGCCGAGCGGCTGATGCGGGGCCACGCCGAGAGCATCGATCGCGAAATGCATTCCCTGGAGCAGACCTACCTGCGGATCAAGGACGAGAACGCCGGCGCCTGAGGCCGGGGAGGGAGGCCCGCCATGGACAAGATCGGCTTCATCGGACTGGGGATCATGGGCGCGCCCATGGCCGAGAACCTCATCAAGGCCGGCTTCGCGGTGGTGGTCAACAACCGCTCCCGGCCGGCCATGGAGCGCCTGGCCGCCCACGGCGCGGCCACCGTCATCACCCCGGCCGAGGTGGCCGCGATCTGCGACACCGTGATCACCATGCTGCCCGACAGCCCCGACGTGGAGGCGGTGGTCCTGGGCGAGGGCGGGGTGGCCTGGGCCATGCGTCCCGGCCATCTCTACATCGACATGTCCACCATCGCGGCGGCCACCGCGCGCAAGGTGGCGGCCACCCTGGCGGAAAAGGGCGTGGAGGCCCTGGACGCCCCGGTCTCCGGCGGCGAGGTGGGGGCCATCAACGCCAGCCTGTCGATCATGGTGGGCGGGCCGGAGACGGCCTTCGCCCGGGCCCAGCCCATCTTCCGCGCCCTGGGCCAGAACATCGTCCACATCGGCCCGGCCGGGGCCGGCCAGATCGCCAAGGTCTGCAACCAGATCACCTGCGCGGTGACCCTGCAGGGGGTGGCCGAGGCCCTGGTGCTGGCCGAGAAGGCCGGGGTGGACCCGGCCAGGGTCCGCCAGGCCCTGCTGGGCGGCCTGGCCGCCAGCCGGGTCCTGGAGCTGCACGGCCAACGCATCCTGGACCGGGACCACCGGCCCGGGTTCAAGGTCAAGCTGCACCGCAAGGACCTGGGCATCGCCCTTAACGCGGGACGGGAGTTCGACGCGCCGCTTTTGGCCTCGTCCCTGGTGGCCGAGCTCATGGACGCCCTGATGGCCATGGGCCAGGCCGAGGCCGACCACAGCGCCCTGGCCTGGCTGGAGCGCCGTCTGGCCGGGCTAGCGGAGTCGTGAGCCGCTTCAGCCTGGAGCTGTTGCCCGGCCTGCTGGCCATCTGCCGCCTGCCGGCCGGCGAGCCCTGGCCGCAGTGGGCAGTGGGTCCGCCCCTGGCCAGCGTCACCAGGAGCGCCGACGAGTTGTCGGTGATCTGCGCCCAGGAGCGCGCCCCGCGCGGCATCCGGCGCTCGGACGGCTGGCGGGCCCTGCGCGCGGTGGGCCCCATGGACCTCAACCTGGTGGGGGTGCTCAGCTCCCTGCTGGAGCCCCTGACCGCGGCCGGGGTCACGGTCTTCGCCCTGTCCACCTATGACACCGACTATCTCCTGGTGCGCCAGGACCAGGTGGCGGCGGCCAAGGTCGCCCTGGACCAGGCCGGCCACCAGGTGGCGGAAAAGGCGTGAGCCCGGAGACCGCCAACCGCCAACCGGCGCAAGCCGCCCTGGACCAGGCGCGGCAGGCCCAAAGGGCCGACGCCTGGGACCAGGCGGCGGCCCACGGTCGCCGCGCCCTGGCGCTGGCCCCGGGGTCGCGCCCGGCGGCGGAGTTGGTCCTGGACGCCCACTCGCGCCTGGGCGACGCCCCGGGCTTCCTGGACGCCTACCGGCGCTGGCGCGGCTTCCTGGGTCTGGACCAGGGCCGGGGATTCGACCTGGCCCTGGAGCGCCTGGCCGGCCAGGACCTCTCCGGCCTGGACCACGCGGCCCGGCGCGACCTGGCCCTGATCCGGTTCCGTCAGGGGGAGACCGATCCCGGCCGGCTGTCGGCCCTGTGGCGCGAACGCCCCCAGGACCCGGACCTGGTGCTGGCCCTGGCCCTGCTCGATCTCTACGGCGGCGGGTTCGACATCGACCTGGACTTGTTCCGCCCGGCCCTGGCCCCCCGGGATTGGCGGGAGCTGAAGGCCTGCCAGGACCGTCAGGCCTCGCCGGCCCTGGCCGACCACCCCGAGATCCTGCGCTGCGTGGTCTGCGGGGCCGCGCCCCTGGCCTGGGCCGCCGCCGACCGCCTGGCCTGTCCCGCCTGCGGCCGGGACTACCCCCTGCGCGATGGGGTGCCGCTGCTGCTGCGGGGGGATTACCGCGAGTACCAGGACATCGAGCCGGAGTACCAGGCCAGCTATGGCCAGCGCGACGCCATCCGCACCCTACCGGATTTCAGGCATTCGCCCGTCTACCAGCACCAGCTCTGGGAGCGGCCGCGCCCCCTGACCAACGTCGAATACCTGTCCTGGAAGTACCACCACCTGCCACTATGGGACCAACTCCTGGATTTCTGCGTTGAAAACCTGCCCCAGCCAGGCGGGGCGCGAGTCTTGGACGTGGGCGCGGCCTCGGGCCGGGACGCCTTCGCCCTGGCCAGGCTCTTCCCCGACCACGACTTCTTCGGGGTGGAGATCGTCCTGGACGGCTGCCTCCTGGCCCAGCGCTTCCGGGGCCAGCAGCGCAACCAGTTCATCTGCGCCGACGCCTCCCAGGCCCTGCCCTTTGCCGACGCCAGCTTCGACCTGGTCTATTCGATGATGGCCATCGAGCACTGCCGCCAGAACATGATGGACGAGGTGCTCCGGGTGCTCAAACCCGGCGGCCGGGCCTTGATCGCCGGTCCCAGCGAGAAAAGCTACATCTTGTTATCCCAGGAGGCGGCGGCCGTCTACCTGGCCAGCCTGGACGCCAGGGGCAAATTCGACACTCACGGGCTGAGCGGTCCGGAGTACCTGGAGATGTTCCGCGACTTCCACGTCCTCTCCCACTCCTCGGACGCCTATTTCATGCGGATGCTGCTGGAGAGCCCGGCCGTCAACCAGATGCGTCGCGAGGCGGCCGAGGAGCTGTACCGGGAGTTCTGCGGCGTGCTCGGCCGGGCCCTGGACCGCGACGACCAGGCCCGCTGGCACAACTACATCCAGATCTTCGTCCTGGAGAAGCCCGGCGGTGGGGAAGACCCCGTCGCCGGGCCCGGGTCCGTTTGACAGGGACGCCGCCCAAAAATATAATTACCGATCTTATAATATTCCCGGCTGGCAAGCCCTTAACCCTTCCCACCCCACACCGAGGAAACGTCCATGAAAAAGCTCGCCGTCATCGCCATGGTGGCCCTGCTGGCCCTGTCGCTGGGCAGCAGCGCCTGGGCCAAGGTCGTGATCAAACTGGCCAACGCCGGCCCCAACAACCCGGACAACCGCACCGTCAAGGCGGTTGAGATCTTCAAGGACATGGTGGAGAAGGGCAGCAAGGGCGAGATAGAGGTGCGGGCCTACCACGCCTCGGCCCTGGGCAACGAGCGCGAGGCCCTGGAGGGCATCCGCATGGGCACCGTGCAGATGGGCACCCTGACCAGCGGTCCGGTCCCCGGCTTCTTCAAGCCGGTGATGGTCTATGACATCCCCTTCATGTTCACCAGCGCCCCGGCGGCCTGGGAGTTCTTCGAGAGCGACTTCGCCAAGAAGTTCGCCGAGGAGTTCCGCCAGACCAGCGGCGTGCGCATCCTGGCCACCACCGAGAACGGCTTCCGCCACTTCACCAACAACACCCGGCCCATCCAGGGGCCGGAGGACATGAAGGGGCTCAAGATCCGCACCATGGAGAACCCGGCCCACATGGCCATGGTCAAGGCCCTGGGCGCCGACCCCACCCCCATCGCTTTTGGCGAGCTGTACATGGCGCTCCAGCAGAAGGTGGTGGACGGCATGGAGTGCCCGGTGGTGCTGATCCACGACATGAAGTTCTACGAGGTGCAGAAGTACATGGTCCTGGACGGACACCTCTACGGGCCGCTCTTTGTCTTCATCAACGACAAGTTCTTCAACGGGCTGACCCCTGAGCAGCAGAAGGTGGTGGCCGAGGCGGCGGCGGTGCTGGCCAAGACCCACGACGGCTTCAGCATGCAGGCCAACATCGAGGGCCTCAGCAAGCTCAAGGCCAAGGGCATGGAGATCCACGCCCCCAGCAAGGAGCAGATGGCCCAGTTCCGCGGCGTGGCCCAGCCCGCCGGCCTGGAGTTCATCAAGAAGGAAGCCGGCGAGCAGTGGGTGGCCGAGGCCCTCAAGGCGGCGGCGGCGGCCGAGGCCAAGGTCGGCGACCGGGCCGAGGCCATCGTGGCCGACACCATCAAGATGGCCAACGACAAGTACCTGGCCATCAAGAAGTAATCCGGACCGCGACCAGCAACTCAGTCGACACCGCCGGGGGGCGCTCCACGCCCCCCGGCGCGTTCACGGCCCCGGTCGAGAAGGCGCGCATGGACAAGATTTCCCATCTGATCAACCGCTACGCCAACTGGCAGAGCCGGGTCTGCTCCTGGGCTTTGGTGCTGCTGGGGGCGGCCATGACCCTGGTGGTCCTGGCCCAGGTCTTCTTCCGCTTCGTGGTCTACGTCCCCCTGCCCTGGTCCGAGGAGCTGGCCCGCTACCTCATGGTCTGGATGGGCATGCTGGGGGCGGTGGTGGCCCAGCGCAAGGGCCTGCACATCGGGGTGCGGGTGCTGGTGGAGCGGCTGCCCAAGGCCCTGTGGGACCACTGGCTGGCCCCCCTGGTGCAACTGACCGCCATCGGCTTCCTGCTGGTGATCGCCTGGCAGGGATGGGAGTTGGCCGCCTTCAACGCCCGCCAGCTCAGCCCGGCCATGCAGATGCCGATGTACCTGCCCTACCTCTCCATCCCTCTTGGCGCGGCGATGCTGGTGATCAACTTCGTCTCCGACCTGTTGCACGACCGCTGGCCCAGCCCGGCCGGCTCGCGCGCCGACCTGGCCACCCCCATCCTGGGCGGCGGCCGGGCCCAAGAGCTCTAGGAGGCCCACCATGACCATCACCATGTTCGCGGTCTTCCTGATCACCCTGGCCCTGGGCTTCCCGGTGGCCTTCTGCCTGGGGCTGACCGCGCTCTCCGGCCTCTGGCTCCTGGACGAGCCGCTTCTCCTGATGGCCCAGCGCATGTTCACCGGGGTGGACTCCTTCCCCCTGATGGCGGTGCCCTTCTTCGTGCTGGCCGGGGAGATCATGAACCGGGGCGGCACCACCCAGCGCCTGATCGAGTTCGCCAACGTGCTGGTGGGGCGCATCCCCGGCGGCCTGGCCCACACCAACATCGTGGCCAGCATGTTCTTCGGCGGCATCTCCGGCTCGGCGGTGGCCGATGCCTCGGCCATCGGCACCATCCTGATCCCGGGCATGGTGCGCCAGGGCTACAGCCCCGGCTTCTCGGCCGCGGTCACCGCCGCCAGCTCCACCATGGGCCCCATCATCCCGCCCTCGATCTTCATGGTCATCATGGGCGTGACCACCGGAGTCTCCATCGGCGGGCTCTTCGCCGCCGGCCTGATCCCGGGGCTGTTGCTGGGCGGCTCGATGATGGTCTACTCCTGGGTACTGGCCATCCGGCGCAAGTTCCCCCGCGACAACACGCCGTTCTCCGCCACCCGGCTGGGACGCGACTTTGTCCAGGCCGGACCGGCGCTCCTGGCCCCGATCATCATCCTGGGCGGCATCCTGGGCGGGGTCTTCACCCCCACCGAGGCCGCGGCGGTGGCGGTGCTCTACGCCTACTTCCTGGGAGTGGTGGTCTACCGCGAGCTGAAATGGCGCGACCTGATCGGCATCTTCATCAGCAGCGGCACCACCACCGCCGTGCTCCTGCTGATCATCGGCATGGCCAACATCTTCGCCTGGGTGCTGACCGCCGAGCAGATCCCCCAGCGCATCGCCGAGGCCCTGCTGGGCCTGACCACCAACCCCTACCTGATCCTGCTCATGATCAACCTGCTCCTGATCTTCGTGGGCATGTTCCTGGAAGGCGGCGCGGCCATCATCATCCTGGCCCCCACCCTGATGGCGGTGATCACGGCGGTGGGCATCGATCCCCTGCACTTCGGTCTGGTGATGGTGCTCAACATCGTGGTGGGGCTCCTCACCCCGCCCCTGGGGGTGTGCCTGTTCGTGGTCTGCGGCATCACCGGCCTGGAGTTCGGCCGCCTGACCAAGGCCATCCTGCCCTTCCTGGCCCTGGAGTTCGGGGTGCTGCTGTTGGTCACCTATTGGCCCGGCCTGATCCTGTGGGTGCCGCGCCTGCTGGGCTACCTGTAGGGAGGCCGCGATGCGGGAGAAACTGTCGCGCCTGGTGGGTGGCCACGCCCCCAGCCTGATCCGCGAGATGTTCCAGCGGGCCACGGCCTATGACGATGTCATCAGCCTGGGCATCGGCGACCCGGACTTCGACACCCCGGAGCCCATCTGCCGGGCGGCCCTGGCCGACGCCCTGGCCGGCCACACCCACTACACCCAGAGCCAGGGCGACCCCGAACTGCTGAGCGCCCTGGCGGCCCACCTGAACCAGCGCCAGCAACTGGCCTGCCAGCCCCGGGACATCGTCATCACCTTCGGCGGCATGGGGGCCCTGGCCGCGGCCTTCCGGGCGCTCCTGGACGATGGCGACCAGGTGATCATCCCGGAGCCCTTCTTCCCGGACTACACCTCCCATGTGGAGTTCAGCGGCGGGGTTTGCGTCTTTTCCCCCACCCGGATCGAGAACGGCTTCCTGCCCGAGCCGGCGGCCATCGAGGCGGCCATCACCGCGCGCACCAAGGCGCTGTTGATCAACACCCCCTGCAACCCCACCGGCGCGGTGATCCCCGGCCCCACCCTGGACGCCCTGGCCGAGCTGGCCATCCGGCGCGACCTGGTGGTGATCAGCGACGAGGTCTACGACCGCCTGACCTTCGGGGCGGCGCACCAGTCCATCCGCGACCGGCCGGGCATGGCCGAGCGGACCCTGGTCATCGGCAGCTTCTCCAAGAACTTCGCCATGACCGGCTGGCGCATCGGCTGGGCCCTGGGGCCGCGATGGCTGGTGGAGGCGATCCTCAACGTCACCACCCACAACACCTCCTGCCCCAACAGCGTCAGCCAGCGGGCGGCCATCGCCGCCCTGGCCCAGCCCGAGGCCACCTGGGAGGCCATGCGCCGGGAGTTCGCCGCCCGCTGCCGCCTGGTCCATGAGCGGCTGGCGGCCATGCCGGGCGTGACCGTGGCCCCGCCCCAGGGTTCGTTCTACCTCTTTCCGCGCATCGCCCAGATCGGCGGCGACGGCCGGCGCTTCGCCCTGGAGCTTCTGGACCGCGCGCAGGTGGTGGTGGTGCCGGGCGAGGCCTTCGGCCCCTCGGGCGTGGGCTGCGTGCGCCTGGCCTGCACCGTGGGCCAAGAGAGGCTGGCCCAGGCCATGGACCGCCTGGAGCGCTTCCTGGCCGGCTACCGGGCCTGACGTCCGTGGCTGACCTCCACCCCGCCCTGGACCAGGCCCGCGCCCTGCTGGCCCGGCTCAAGCCCCTGGCCGAGCCCTCGGGGGCCGAGGCCGCCACCGCCGCCGCCCTGGCCGATTTCCTCACCGATCTGCGCCCGGCCGCGCTCATCACCGGCCTGGGCGGCCACGGCCTGTTGGCCGAGTTCAGTGGCCGCGCGCCCGGCCCCAGCCTGCTCTGGCGGGCGGAGCTGGACGCGGTGCCCGGCCCGGACGGAGCCCCGGCCCACCTCTGCGGCCACGACGGCCACCTGGCGGTGCTGGGCGGCCTGGCCACCCACCTGGCCGCCCATCCCCCGGCCCGGGGGCGGGTGCTCCTGGCCTGCCAGCCGGCCGAGGAGGACGGCCAGGGCGCGGCCGCCTTCCTGGCCGATCCCCGCCTGAAGGGCCTGGCGGTGGACCTGGCCCTGGCCTTCCACAACCTGCCCGGCCCGCCCCTGGGCCGGGTGGTGGCCCGCTCCGGGGCCATGAACTGCGCCTCGGTGGGCCTGGCCGCCCGCCTGGAGGGCCGGGCCAGCCATGCCGCCCAGCCCGAGCAGGGTCTATCGCCCGCCCCGGCCCTGGCCCGGCTGTTGACCGAGCTGCCCGGACTGCCGGCCCAGGTGGACGGCTTCGGCCTGGTCACCATCGTCCACGCCCGCCTGGGCCGGCCCGCCTTTGGCGTCAGCCCCGGCGAGGCCGAGATCATGGCCACCCTGCGGGCCGACAGCGACCCCGGCCTGGAGGCGCTGCTGGCCGCCGCCACCCGCTCCCTGTCCGAGGTCGCCACGGCCCAGGGTCTGGAACAGGCCCTGACCCTGCACGACCGCTTCCCGGCCACGCGCAACCATCCCGTTGCCGTCGAGTTGATCCGCCGGGCCTGCGCCCGGGCCGGTCTGGAGTGGCAAGAGTCCGCCCTGCCCTTCCGCTGGTCCGAGGACTTCGGGGCCTTCTGCCAAAAATGGCCCGGGGCGCTCCTGGTGCTGGGCGGAGGGGAGCAATGCCCGCCCTTGCACAACCCCGGCTATCGCTTCCCGGCAGCCCTGCTGGAACCCGCCCTGGCCCTGGCCCGCGCCTGCGTGACCGAGTTCCTGGGCGATTGAGCCGGACTCCCCGCCCGCTCCAATCCACGGCCCCTAAAAAACGGGCGGAAGGGACTCGCCCCTCCGCCGGTTCATGGATGGTTCTTAGAACTCATCCGTTAATGTATGGAGCCTGACCCTGGTGCGCCAAGGCGTTCGCGTCCAGCCTCGCAACGGTAAGTGTGAGGTTGTGTTCTTGAGCCAAGCCAAGACGGGCGGGGATAAACCACGCCCCTACATTAAGATACTGCCTTTCTTGATGTAGGGGCGGGGTTTATCCCCGCCCGTGTATTTATGCGCAAAGAACCTGGCCCTCTGGAATGGGGCGCCGCGTCGCGGGGGAAGGCCCAGACATCATCTTTTTGCGGACAGGTTCTAAGCCGTCTAGCCGAAAAGCTGGCCCAGACGCATCAAAAGCATCACGTTGCCCGTCACCTGGTACTGGCCGCTCATGAAGGCGCTCTGGCCGTTCAAGCGTCCCTGGGCGATGTCCAGCCAGACCTGGGCCGGGGTCTTGATCACCACGTCGGGTCTCTCGGCCGGTCCCTCGCTGAAGGCGCACTGGCCTCCCATGATGGTCAGGTGGGCGGTGAACACCTCGTCGCCGCTCACCTCGAACTGGTAGATCGCCGCCAGGTCGCCCGCCGCCTCGGGGTGGAAGCCCCGGGGCATCATCTCGATCAGCTCCCGGCAGCTCCTGGCGGCATGGGGGCCGGTGGGGACGGCGGTCGGGGCCTGGCCCGCCGGGGGACTCGCCGCCGGCCCCTGGGCGCGCTTCCTGGCCTTGCGCTCGGTGATCAGCTGCTGGATCCAGGCCTGGCGCAGGCCGTCGTCCTGGGGCAGCCGGGTGTACTCGCGGTCGGCGAAGGCCTCGAAACTCTCGTACACCCCCTTCTTCCGCCAGTGGGCGTAATCGTCGCGCATGAAGCTGTCCTTGTAGGCGGTGACCAGCTCGCGCATGAACAGCCAATAGACGTAATCATTGCCGGTGACCGGATAGCGCCGCTTTTCCTTGACCGCCCGGGCCAGGTCGCGGGCCAGGTCCGCCGCCCGGGCCTCCACGTCCGCCTTGCCCAGGAACTCGCCCGGGGCGGTGGCCAGGGCGGTCAGGGCGCCCACCGCATAGGCCCCATAGACCCGGAGCATGCCGCTCAGGTACTCGGCCACCTGGGTCTCCCCCACCCGGGCGGTGACGCTGATGGCCAGGCCCGGCTTCCAGGTGCCGCGCGGCTTGTGACCATAGGCCAGCGAGCGGTCGAGGAAGGTCTTCATCTGCCCGGTGACGTGATAGAAGTAGACCGGCGAGGCCAGCACGATGGCGTCGGCCGCCAGCAGACGCTCCACCAGCTTGGGGTGGTCGTCGTCGATCCAGCAGGCCCCGCGCTCCATGCAGAAGCCGCAGCCCAGGCAATAGCCGATCTCCTTGCCGTGCAGCTCCAGCACCTCCAGGTCCAGGCCCTCGGCGGCCAGGGCCGGGCGCAGCATCTCGATCATCTGGCCGGTGTTGCCCATGCCGGCGTGGGGCGAGGCGTTCAGGGCCACCACCAGGGGTTTTGCGCTCATCTGGTCCTCCTTGGCTGGCGCGGCCGGCGCGGGCGCGGCGGCCGCCATGGTTTCGGCCGCTGATCCGGCCGGGTGGGCGACCGCAGGGACCAGTCCCAGGCGGCGCTGATAATGTGCGGGGTACCAACGGTTGAGCCGCGCGCCCAGGCCCAGCATCAGGGCCAGCGGCAGCGCCACGGTGCATACCAGCAGGCCGGTCAGGCCGGAGAGCGCCGGCAGCAGCCGGGGCAGCGCGGCCAGGCCGGCGCAGGCCAGGAAGATCCCGGTCCAGGCCCAGGTCAGATGGCGGTTGATGGCCTTGAAGACGTCCGTCTCCCAGACTCCGGGCGGGGTGGTGCGGCGGGCGTAGAAGGTGGTGAAGGGGGCGCGCCCCCACAAGGGCGGCAGGCCCGCCACCGCCGCCAGCCAGAGATAGAGCCAGGCCGCGGCCGCCGGCGCGATGGCGAGAGCCCAGGCCGGGGCCAGCCACCACATCGCTCCGGCCAGCAGCGGATAGCCCGCCAGGCCCAAAGCGATGTCCGGCAAGACTTTTCGCCGCAGGCCCAGGATGGCGGCCGGGAGCAGCACCAGGGCCAGGACCAGGCTCAGGGGGCGCATCAAGGCGAGATCGTGGCCGCCGACCTCCAGCCCGGTCAGGTAGGCGGCCAGGCCCAGGGCGGGCAGGAGGTTAAGCAACCGTTCCATGGCCCCCTCATTCCTCCGCGCGCAGGCGCGAGGCCCGCACCTGCTCCTGGAAGATGCGGTCGATGACATAGGCGCGGGTGGCCCGCGCCGCCCGCACCATCTGCATCGTCACCTGGATGTTGGCCGGCAGGTCCAGGCGGCGGATCAGACGCCCACGCAACTTCATCTCCCGCGCCACGATCTCCCGGCCCAGGCGGGGATAGAAGGCCAGGTCGCGGGGGGCGATCCCGCGCCGGCCGGCCCCGGCCAGCGACACGGCCATGGCCAGGTCCTGCTGGTCATAGCCCTGCTCCTGGAGCGGGCGCAGCAAGCCCGCCGCCCGCCAGGCCTCCACCTCCTCCCGGCTCAGGCCGCTCTGGCGACACAATTCCTTGAGATTCAGGAGCCGCTCCGGACCGGGACCGAAGATCAGGTGCAGCATCTCCACCAGGGGGGCCACCTCCTGGCCCTGGTCGCGCAGCTCCAGGAGCTTCTTGATCTTGTCCAGGGGCAGGCGGTGGTTGACCTGGAGGTCCTTGATGAAGGCGGCCCGCTCCACGCAGGAGGGGTGGTAATAGGCCATGTTGGGACTGGTCTTGACCGGCGCCGGCAACAGCCCCTGCTCCACGTAATAGAGCAGGGTCGACTTGGCCAGGCCGGTGGCCCGCGTCAGCTCGCGCATGGGCAGGCCCGGTTTGGCCCGGGCGTTGTCCGCGCGGTTGGTCATCCGCACCCCCTTCCCTTTTCTTCCCTGGTCGCCCGGCGACCCGCCCCGCCGGACAAGGCCAGGGTAGCCTCGTTTCGCCTTCGTGTAAAGTGTAAAGCGCCACCTTACGCTTGATTGTCTGTCGGCCGCCGGCTTGACAGGAGGCGGGCTTTGTCCCAACCTGGAGGCCAAGCCCGTCGGCGGCCGCCGCCAGGAGGCGGCCCCCCGGCCAAGGAGCGATGAAGCGACGCGTGGAGGAGTGCGATGAACGAAATCTGGAGCCAGATCAGCGGATGGCTGGCCCTCTATGGCCTGAAGGTGGTGGGTGCCCTGGCCATCCTGGGCCTGGGTTTGATGGCGGCCCGGGCCATCACCGGGCTGCTGCGGCGGCTCATGGCGCGGGCCAACGCCGACCCCACCCTGATCTCCTTCGGCGGCAACATCTTCCGCTACCTGCTGGTCGGCGTGGTGATCATCGCCGCCCTGGACCAGGTGGGGGTGGACACCACCTCGGTGGTGGCGATGCTGGGCGCGGCCTCGCTGGCGGTGGCCCTGGCCCTGCAGTCCAACCTCTCCAGCCTGGCCGCCGGGGTGCTGATCCTGATCTTCCGCCCCTTCCGGGTGGGCGACACCATCGAGTCCAACGGCGTCATCGGGGTGGTGGCCGAGGTGCAGATGCTGCACACCATCATCCGCACCTTCGACGGCCAGGTGGTGGTGATGCCCAACATCAAGCTGACCGGCGACAAGGTGGTCAACTACAGCCTGACCCCCCACCGCCGGGTGGACCTGGTGGTGGGCGTGGCCTACGGCGCGGACATCGCCCGGGCCAAGACGGTGATCGCCGGGGTGATGACCGCCGACCCGCGGGTCCTGACCGAGCCCGCCCCCCGGGTGGATGTGCTCAACCTGGGCGAGAGCAGCGTGGACCTGGCGGTGCGGCCCTGGGTGGCCAACCCCGACTTTTGGGACCTGCGCTGCCAATTGCTGGAGGAGATCAAGAACGCCCTGGATCGCGAGGGGATCGCGATTCCCTTCCCCCAGCGCGAGGTGCGTCTGATCCAGGACCAAGCCGCCTGAGGGCCTGGCCCGCGCCGCTGAGGCCCAGAGCCAGGGACAGGGCGGCCAGGGGCAACAGATGCAGGCTGAAGCGGGGGGTGTAGGCGGAGACCCGCACCAGGAAATAGGGGGCCAGGAGCCCGGCCAGGCACAACCCCAGGGCCAGGGGATAGCCGCGCAGCCAGACCGGACGCCAGACCAGGGCCAGAAGCCCCAGCAGGGTCCCGGGCAGCAAGACCAGGGCCGGCCAGTCGGGCGCGCCCTCGCTGGCCAGGAGCAACCGGCCCAGGTTGGCCGCCATCTCGGCCGGCCCCATGCCGGTCAGGAAGGACATGTTGCCCGGCGCGGTGAGGACGAAACGCCCGCCGAACCACCAGTTGCGCCCGCCCACGGCCAGGACCGCCGCCGCCAACAGGGCCAGGTGGGCGCTCAGCCGCCAGCGCAGGGACCAGGCCCGGCTCAGCCATTCCCGCCAGGCCGGTCGCCAGGCCCCGGTCACCGGCTCCAGCCCCAGAAAGCCCAGGCCGGCCAGCACCCCCAGGTGGTCCTGGCGCAGCCAATAGGCCAGCGCCGCCAACATCCCGGCGGCCAGCGCCCACCGCCAGCCCTGGGCCAGGCGGGCGGCGGCCCAGGCCGCCAGGAGCATGGCCAGCATGGCCGCGTGTTCCTGGAGACCGCGTCCCAGGTGGTGGCGGAAGGGGCCGGCGAATTCCGGCAGGGCCACCAGCAGGGCGGCCCCCAACGACCAGAGCGGAGTGAGGCCAAGGCGCGCGCCCAGGGCGGCGGTCAAGGCGATCCCCCCCAGGGCCGACCAGACATCCAGCAGGTCCTGGGCCAGGGTGGCCTGGCCGCCGAGGGCGTGCATGGTCCCGACCAGGTAACGGTAGAGGGGCTGGAGGTGCCAGACCGGGTGGGCGCGGTCCAACCAATCGCCGCCCAGGAATATCTCCCGGGCCACGTTCTGATAACTGGTCCAGTCGTCGCCGGGGTGGAAGAAGCGCATCACCCCCAGGTGGCTGTCCCACAGGCCCAGGAAGGCGGCCAGGGTCCCCGGTCCCAGGGCCATGAGGACCACCAGGCCCAGGCCATTCCGGCGCCCATGCCAGACCTCCGGCCGCCGCCAGGCGTCCAGCCATAGCAGGCCCAGGCCCAGCACCGCCCCCGCGCCGGCCCGCCAAACCGGGTCCGGCCCCCAGCCCAGGCGGCCCAGCAGCCAGGGGGTCAGCCCCACCGCCAGGGCCACTCCGGCCAGGCGCGGGTCGCACCGGCCGCGTCGCCACTGGGCGCGCAGGGCCGCGACGCCCCAGGCCGCCAGGAGCAACCCCAACCCCAGCTCCCCGGCCCGGGCCAGGCCGCGCCAGATCCAGCGGAAACAGTCGGCCTGGTCCAGGCAGCCGGGATCGCGCCACAGCACGCCCCGCCTGAAGGCCGGCTCCACCCGGCCGTCGGGCTGCACCAGGAGCGGGACCAGGGTCCAGTTGCCCGGGCCATAGACCAGGCAGCCGGCCACACGCAGGTGTCCGCGGGGAATGCTTTCCGGGTCCAGGGCCGCCACCTGGGCCGGGTCGCCGACCACCGGCAGGGGCAGGCGCACGCCCGCGCGGGAGACGGTCTCCACCCGGGGCGGCTGGTCCAGGCCTCCGGCCAGGAGGACCAGGCCCGCCCCCGGAGGCAGGGTGGCCTGGCCGCCGAGCTCCAGCCAGAGCCGGAACTGGTTGTCCGGCGGGAAGGGCCGTCCGTTGAACCACTCCACCGGGAATTCGCGCCCCTTGAGCCAGGGCTTGTCCAGGCGCGCGCCCTGGCCCGGCCGCCAGAAGGCCTCCCAGGTGGGTTGGGGGTGATGATTGGCCCAGTCGCGGGCGCTGGCGAAGACCCGCGCCTCCCAGCCCGCCACCGGGGCCCAGGCCGCCAGGCCAAGCTTGATCAGGAGCAGGGTCGCCACCCCGGCCAGGGCCCAGGGCCGAGCCAGCTCCCGCCAGCCCAGGATGGCCAGCCAGGGCAGCAGGGCCAGGGCCAGCCAGGTCTCGACCCGACGGCTCCAGGGCAGGCCGTCCAGGGGCGATTCCACCCCGCTGGGCAGAGCCAGGCAGACGACCAGACCAGCCAGACCGGCCAGGGCCAACAGAGCGCGCGGGGATGTGGCCAGCGGGGAGCGAACCGACGGCATATCACCATATCCCGGTTCAAACGCCTGGCAGGCCCTGTCGTTATAACCCAAAAACACGGATCGGGGGAGGACCCTTTGGCCAGGGCGCTCCCCCGATCCCGCCAGGCGTCGCGCCGCCGGCCGACGGCCGAGGCTAGTCGGCCTTGGCCTTGGCCCGGCCCGAGCGCTCGTCGATGTCGCCGGGGTACATCACCGCCTCGTGGCCACGCTCGCCGGTGCGGATGCGGATGACCTCCTCCACCGGGTAGACGAAGATCAGGCCGTCGCCCTGCTCGCCGGTCTGGCCGGCGGAGACGATGGCCTGGATGGTGGGCTCCAGGTTGTGGTCGCTGAGCACGATGTTGACCTGGATCTTGGTCAGCATGTCCACCTGGTAGGTGCCCGAGCGCCCGGCCAGCTTGATCCCGCCCTGGCGGCCGTGGCCCCGGATCTCGAAACAGTTCATGCCCACGATGCCGATGGCCTTGAGCGCCTCGCGCACGTCGTTGAGCTTGTCCTCGCGGATGATGGCCTCGATCTTCTTCAACATGGTCGGCCCCCTGTCAATTTTCCATCAGTATAACCCGATGCCGCGCCGTCTGGCTGGTTTTGCGCCCCGCTTCCGCCCGCTGCGGACGGGCAACCGGGCGGTTGGCCCGCCTAGCTGTAGGCCCGCTCGCCGTGGGCGCTGATGTCCAGGCCCACCTCCTCCTCCATGGTGGTGACCCTGAGGCCCAGGGACCAGTCCAGGGCCTTGGCCAGGAGGTAGGTGACGCCGAAGGAATAGACCATGGTCACCACCATGGCCAGGGCCTGGACCCCCAACTGGGCCGGGTTGCCGTAGAACAGGCCGTTGCCGCCGCCCGGGTTGACGCCCACCGTGGCGAAAAGGCCGGTGGCGACCATGCCCCAGGTGCTGGCCATGCCGTGACAGGCCCAGACGTCCAGGGACTCGTCCCAGCCCAGGTTCTGGCGGAAGCGGATGGCGTAGTAGGACAGGGGCGCGGCCACCGCGCCGATGACCAGGGCCGCCAGGGGGGTGACATAGCCGCTGGCCGGGGTGACCGCCGCCAGGCCCACCACCATGCCGGTGGCCAGGCCCAGGGTGGAGGGCCGGCCGTCCAGCCAGGACAAAAGCATCCAGACCAGGCCGGCCGCCGCGCCGGAGGTGTTGGTGGTCAGCAAGGCGTTGCCGGCCACCCCGTTGGCGGCCAGGGCGCTGCCGGCGTTGAAGCCGAACCAGCCCACCCACAACAGGCCCGCGCCCAGCACGGTGTAGGGGATGTTGGAGGGCTCCAGGGGGAAGGAGCCATAGCCCTTGCGGGGGCCGATGGCCAGGGCGAAGGCCAGGGCGCTGAACCCGGCGGCGATGTGCACCACCGTGCCGCCGGCGAAATCCAAGACCCCCAGGCTGGCCAGCCAGCCGCCCTTGCCCCAGACCCAGTGGCAGAGCGGGTCGTAGACCAGGGTGGACCAGACCAGGCTGAAGATCAGGAAACTCTTGAAGTTGACCCGCTCCACGAAGGCCCCGGTGATCAGCGCCGGGGTGATGACCGCGAACATCATCTGGAAGGCGGCGAAGACGGTCTGGGGAATGGTGGTGCCGTAGTGGGGGCTGGGCGCGGCCCCCACTCCCATGAAGCCCACGAATTCCAGCCCGCCGATCAGGCCGCCGATGTCCTCGCCAAAGCTCAGCGAGTAGCCGTAGAGGAGCCACTGCACCCCGATCAGGGCCATGAAGGTGTAGCTCAGGGTCAGGGTGGAGAGCAGGTTCTTGCGGCGGACCATGCCGCCGTAGAAGAAGCCCAGGGCCGGGGTCATCAACAGCACCAGGGAGCAGCAAACCAGCACCCAGGCGGTGTCGCCGGCGTTGATCGCATCTGCCATGTCGTCACTCCTTGCAGCCACGGTGAGGAAGGCGGGCGGGGCGTCCGGCCAACCGGTCGCCGCCGGGGGCCAAGTCAGCACGGGGCGTGCCAGAAGGGCGACAAAGTTGTAACTCCCAATTTTGTAAACATTATTAGGGCGCGTCCCTGGCCTGACACCACCCTTTACCTACCGTTTGGTTTGCTTTTTGATTGCTCACGGTCGCGGGAGCCGGAGTTGGAGCCGCAGAAGGCCGGTGTCATTGCCTGGAGACAGCGAGGGGTCGGGCCGAGGCGGTATGGCTAACACTCTTCATTTATTGACTTATTTTCGGATTGTTGCGTCAACTTGACTGGCAGGTTCGCGGACCAGGGTTCCGTCCGAGATAAAGCCACCGAATTGTAGGCAGGCCGCAGTGGACCTACTAGTATGTAGCCATGGAAGCGACCCGAAAGCGCCCGCCAGGTAATACCACCAAAAGGTAAGAATCGCGCCAGCCGCAGACCCCGGGGTCGGGGCAGGGTTGGCTGGGACCCGATTCGAGGCTCAGTTCCGGGGAGAAGGCGCGAGCAGGCCGGACAGGGCGTCCTCGCTGGTCGCGATCATGGCTTTCAGGGAGAAGCTTTCCACCACCCGCGCCCGCAGCTCCCGGCCCAGGGCCTGGCGCACCTCCGGGGTCTGGTCCAGCACCGCCAGGGCGGCCCGGGCCAGGGCCTCGGGATCGCCCGGGGCCACGGTCAGCTCCGGCCGGCCCGCCACCCAGGCCGCGTCGCCCACCCGGGTCACCACCACCGGCCGGGCGCAGGCCATGGCCTCGCCCACCACATTGGGGAATCCCTCGCCAAAGGCCGAGGAAAGCACCAGCAAATCCAGGGCGTTCATCACCGCCGGCATGTCGCCGCGGGCTTCGGCCCAGATCAGGGTTTCGCTCAAACCCAGCTCGCCGGCCAGGGCCTTGAGCCGGGACAGGGCCTCGGCCGGGCCGCCGCCCACGCAGACGAAGCGCGTCTCCGGCCGTTGCCCGCGCATCAGCGCCGCCGCGCGCAGGAAGGTGTCGTGGTCCTTCATGGGATCCAGGCGGGCCACCAGGCCCACCAGAGGCTCCTCCGGCCCCACCCCCCACTCCCGGCGCAGGGCTTGCCCCGCCGCGGGGTCGGGCGCGAAGCGCTGGGTGTCAATGCCGTTGGGGATAACCACCAGCTTGGCGGCCGGCAGGCCCCGGGCCCGGGCCACCACCGCCCCGGCCCGGGAGTTGACGATGATGGCCTCGGCCCGGCCGGCCAGGAGACGCGGCAGGCGGGCCATCAGGGCCGCGAACCAGTCGTAGCGCCCCAGGTCCATGTCGCTGGCCCGCACCCCCCAGGCCACCTTCAAGCCCGGACAGAAGGGCTTGACCAAAGCGGCCAGCAGGTTGGGGGTGTCCAGGAAGCTGTAGACCACCTGGGCCCTGGTCTCGCCCACCAAGCGGCGCAGACAGCGGCCGGCTCCCAGGAGGTCCCAGCGGCCGCGCTTGCCCAGGCCCACCACCGCCACCCCGGCCGCGGTCAGCTCCGCCAACAGCGGCCCCTGGGGATAGAAGCAGGCCACCGTGACCCGGTGGCCGCGTTGGTGCAGCCCGGCCGCCAACAGGGCCAGCTGGCGCTCGGCCCCGCCCAGCTCCAGGCTGCGGGTGAGCAGGATCAGCCTCATGCCGCCCCGGCCCAGGGGTTGTCGGCCAGCCATTGCTGGAACATCAGGACATCCCAAAGATAGTAGTGCCAGGCCCGCTGGCCGGCTAGGTGCTCGGCCCAGCAGCGCCGGATGGGGCCGGGGTGGAAGAAGCCCTGGGCCTGGAGGCGCTCCTCGGCCAAGAGGTCCTCGGCCCAGGCGCGCAGGGGTCCGCGCAACCAGGAGTCCAGGGGCACCCCGAAGCCCATCTTGGGCCGCTCCAGCAGCTCCTTGGGCACGTACTTATAGAGCACCTGGCGCAGGAGCCACTTGCCGGTCTGGCCCCGCATCTTCAGCGCCAGCGGCAACCGCCAGGCGAACTCCACCACCCGCCAGTCCAACAGCGGGGTGCGGGCCTCCAGGGCCACCGCCATGCTGGCCCGGTCCACCTTGACCAGGATGTCGTCGGGCAGGTAGCTGACCAGGTCCAGGTGCATCATCTGCTGGCGGAAGTCGCCCAGGTCGGCCTGGCGGGCGGGATCGGTCAGGGCCGTGGGCGGCTCCGAGCCGCCGATGACCAGGCTGGCCGGGTTCTTCCAGTGCGACACCAGACCCCGGTAGAAGTCCAGGGCCGAGCCGGCCGAGAGCAGGCGGGCCAGTTCGTGGGCCTTCTCGCCGGGATTGCGCCAGTGCATGCGCTGGGGCAGGAGCCAGGAAAAACGCTGGAAAACCGCGTCCCAGCTCAAAGGTGGGGCCGAGAGCAGGATCCGCGCCCCCGCTTCCTTGAGCCCCGCCGGCACCCGCTGGGCCCCGCGCCAGATGCGCTCGGCCAGGAAATAGCGGTCGTAGCCGCCGAAGAGTTCGTCGCCGGCGTCGCCGGAGAGCGCCACCGTCACCTGGCGGCGGGCCATCTCCGCCACCAGGAAGGTCGGTATCTGGCTGGAGTCGGCGAAGGGCTCGTCGAACATCCGCCCCAGACGGGGAATCACCGCCAGGGCGTCCTGCCAGGTGACGTACAACTCGGTGTGGTCGCAGCCCAGGTGGGCCGCCACCCGCTTGGCGTGGGGGGCCTCGTCGTACTGGGCCTCGGGAAAGCCGATGCTGAAGGTCTTGACCGGCCGGCTGGACTGGGCCTGCATCAGGGCGCTGACCAGGCTGGAATCCAGGCCACCGGAGAGGAACGCGCCCAGGGGCACGTCGGCCACCATGCGCAGACCCACCGCGTCCAGGAGAAGCTTCTCCAACTCCGCCGCCGCCTCGCCCTCGTCCATCTTCAGCGGCTGGGCCACGCCCCGCAAGGCCACCTCCCGGGCCGACCAGTAGGCCTCGGACGCGGCCAGCTCCCCGGGCCGGGCCGGGTCCACCGTCAGCCAGGAGCCGGGCTCCAGCTTCTTCAGCCCCGCGATGATGCAGTACGGCCCGGGCACGTAGTTATGGCGCAGGAACAGGCAGAGCGCGTCCCGGTCCACCCGGCCCCGGAAGCCGGGATGCGCGGCCAGGGCCTTCAATTCGCTGCCGAACAGGAACGTATCGCCCAGCCAGCCGTAGTAGAGCGGCTTCTTGCCCAGGCGGTCGCGCAGCAGGTGCAGCCGCCGCTCCTGGCGGTCCCAGAGGGCCAGGGCGAACATCCCGTTCATCATCCTGGCCGCCGGCCCCACCCCCCAGCGGGCCATGGCCTCCAGGATCACCTCGCTGTCGGAATGTCCCCGCCAGGCGATGGGTCCGGCCTCGGCCACCAAGCGGGCGCGCAGCTCGGCGAAGTTGTAGACCTCGCCGTTGTAGACCATCACCCAGCGACCGTCGTGGCTGGTCATGGGCTGGTGACCGGCCGGCGAGAGGTCCAGGATCGACAAGCGGCGATGGCCCAGGGCCACCCCCGCCGCCGCCTCGGCCCAGGCCCCGAAGTCATCCGGCCCGCGATGGGCTATGGCCTCGGCCATGGCCAAGGCCAAGGCCTCCATCTCCTCGCCGGTCCGCCCCGGCCGCGCCTCGATGTATCCGCAGATTCCGCACATTAAGAAAAGCCCCTGGGGGAACCCTTTTGGGGGCCCAAAAGGGATTCCCCCAGACCCCCTCCTAAAAAGCCATTGTCAGACACAACCCGCGCGACAGGTAATTATAGCCCGTCGTCCACGACCAGGTTTCGGCTTTTACCCCGGGCCGCAGGGCGGCCCGGGGTAAAAGCCGAAACCGCCAAAGTTTTTTGAAGGGGGGCGCGGGGGGAAACTTTTGTCCACCAAAGTTTCCCCCCGCGAAAGCCTCCCACCACCCCGCCCCTCCTCCATCCCCCCGCCCTACCCCGCCAGTTCGGCCAGGAGGTCGAGTTCCAGGGAGAGGACGTGGTCGAAGGCGAAGTGTTGGGTGGTGAATTGGCGGGCGGCGGCGCCCAGGGAGTGGCGCAGGGCGGGGTCGGCCAGCGCCTGGGCCAGGGCGGCGTGCAGGTCGGCGGCGGCCAGCCCGCAGAGCAGGCCGGTGCGGCCGGGGTCGATGAGCTCTCGGATGCCGGGGGCATTTGAGCCCACCACCGTCGCGCCGCAGGCCATGGCCTCGATCAGCGACTTGGGATGGTGCTCGCCCCGGCTGGGCAGGACGAAGACCGTGGCCTGGCGGATGAGGCCGGGCAGGTCGGCGTTGGCCACCTGGCCCAGGAAGCGCACCGCCAATTTGCGCTCGGCGGCCAGGGCCTCCAACTCGGCCCGCTGGGGTCCCTCGCCCACCAGGTGCAGTTCGGCCGGCAGCCCCTCCATGGCCAGGAGCAGCGCGCGCAGGTTTTTCTCCGGGTGCAGGCGGCCCACGTAGAGCACCCGGTCGGGGCGGGGCGACTCCGGGCCGGCGGGGGAGAAGCGCTCGGTGTCCACGAAGTTGGGCACCACCCGCACCCGGGCCGGGTCCACGCCATAGCGGTGCTTGACCGTGGCGGCCATGGCCGGGGTGGTGACCGCCACCCGATCGGCCTTGGAGAACACCCGGGCCTCGTAGCGGAACCAGGCCTGGGCCTCGGGCGAGTCGGCCCCTGCGCGCCAGACCGCGATGTTGCTGGGCAGGTAGCCGCAGCGGGCGAGGAAGGGATGGCCGGCGCTCCGGGCGGCCTGGAGGGCCACCTCGGCCCCCTGCATCTGGTTGCTCTTGACCACCGCCGGGCCGCGCCCCTTGAGGTGCAGGCCCCGGGCCAGCAGACGGCGATAGAGCCCCAGAGGCAGGCCCAGGGGGTTCTGGCTGAGGCTGATGCCGCCCAGGCCGGCCAGGAGGGACTGGTCGGACCGGCCGTAGCTAATCACCTCCACCCCGGCCAGGCGGGGCAGCAGGGCGCGGTAGAGGGCGGTCTCCCGGTCCAGGGTGCCGCCGCGTTGCCAGTCGGCCAGGGAGGAGCCCAGGCTGAGGAAGAGAAAGAGCCTAACCCGCTCCAGTCCGGTGGGGGAGCGCCGGCAGGCGGGGGCTACGGTGGACGGGTTCATGGCCGGCCCGCCACGAAGTCAAGGATGTTGGCCACCCGCCGGTCCCAGGAGTAATCCTCCACCTTGGCCCGGGCGGCGGCGGCCAGGTCCCCGGCCCGGGCCGGATCGGCCAGGATCTCCCGGATGCCCTGGGCCAGGGCCGCGCCAGAGTCCGGCGGGGTCAGCCAGGCCGTGCGGCCGTGGTCCAGGATTTCGCGGATGGCGGGCAGGTCGCTGGCCAGGATGGGCCGGGCGGCGGCCATGTATTCGAACATCTTGAGCGGGCTCATCCAGGCCGCGGTGGGACAACCGGAGCCGTAGGGCATCAGCAGGATGTCGCCGGCCCAGAGGTGGAGCGGCACCAGGGTGTTGTCCACGAAGCCGGTCAGGCGCAGGTTGGTGAGCCCCAATGCGCCGGCCCGGGCGCGCCAGCGCTCCACGTCCGGGGCGTGGCCGCCCACCAGGACGAAGTTCACCTCCGGCAGGCGGCGGGCGGCCTCCAGGATGTCCTCCACCCCGCGCCCGTCGTAAAGATGGCCCACGTACATGGCCAGGGGGCGGTCCGTGGGCAGGCCCAGTCGGGCGCGGGCGGCCTCCCGGCCGGGATCGCGGACGAAGGCGGCCAGGTCCACCCCGTCCGGGGCCACCAGGATCTTCTCGGCCGGCAGGCCGTGCTCGGCGTAGCGCCGGGCCAGGTCCGGGCTGATGGTGACGATGGCCTTGAGCTGGGGATGGCGCAACACCGCGTAGAGGGCACGCTTTTCCGGGTCGTCGCCGGGAGGGGAGTGGGTCTCCACCACCGTGGCGAGGCCCAGGGCCAGGCTGGCCGGGGGGGTCAGGTTGGCCCGGGTGTAGACCAGGTCCACCCCCCGGCGGGCGCAGCGCCGGGCGGCCAGGCGGTGGAAGACGCCTTTGGGCCAGAAGGGCTCCAGACGGGGGTGGGGCGCGGCCAGGGGATAGGCGGTGATGGCAAAACGCCGCTGGAGCCCGTAAAGCCGGGCCAAAGCCTCCGGGTCCAGGCCCAGGCGGGCCTGGGGGGTGACGCGGGTGATGAACTCGAAGTCACTGACCGCCCCGGCCCAGGCCTGGGCGTTCTTCATCACCTGCACCCCGTGGGCCATGCGGCTGCCCAGGTTGAGGATGGAGACATAGGCCACCCGCCGCGCCAGGGTCATGGGCTATTCCCCGCCCGCCCGCCGGGCCAGGAGCCAGGCGGCCAGCTCCAGGTCCAGGGGCTCGTCGATGTCCAGGGAATCCACCCGGTCCATGACCAGGCCCAGGGTGCGGGGGCCGTAGAGCACCCCCAGCTCCAGGGCGGTGCGCCGGGTCAGGGCCAGCACCGCCGGGCCGTTGCGGGCCCAGAGCCGGGGCTTGTCCTGGCGGCGCAGGGGGGCGGGACCGTCCGGCTCCTGGTAGGGGGTCAGGCGGCCGTCGTCCTGGCGGCGCATCACCGACAGGGGGCTGAAATTGTGCGGCACCTCCACCACGCTGACCACGCTGTCCGCGCCCTGTTCCAGGAGCATGGCCAGGGCGGCGTCGATTTGTTGGGCGGTGCGCAGGGGGCTGGTGGGTTGCAGATAGGCCACGGCCTCGGCCCGCCAGCCCTGGGCGTCCAGGGCGGCCATGGCGTGGCGGATCACGGCCAAGGCCGGGGCGGCGTCGTCGGCCAGGTCGGTCGGGCGCAGGAAGGGGACCTCGGCCCCCTGCTCCCGGGCCACGGCCGCGATCTCGGGGTCGTCGGTGCTGACCACCACCCGGTCCAGGCGAGTGCTCTTCAGGGCGGCGGCGATGGTGTGGGCGATCAGGGGCCGGCCGGCCAGGGGGGCCAGGTTCTTGCGCGGGATGCCCTTGGAGCCCCCCCGGGCCGGGATCAGGCCCAGGACGCCGCGATTTCGCTCAGGCATTGGCCGCCTCCCCGGCCCGCCGGGCCTGGTCTTGGATCAACCGGGCCACGCGTTCGCCCGCCCGCCCGTCGAAAGGCTCCAACTGCTCGTCCCGGCAGCGGGCGCGGCCGGGGGCGTCCCGGGCGGGATCGTCCAGATAGGCGCGCAGGGCTTGGTCCAGTTCGGGGTAACTCTTCACCAGGCGCGCCCCGCCGCTGGCCACCACCGGGAGGTAATGGTCCATTTCATAATAGCGCTCCACCATCCGCTGGGCCGTGGAGGGCAGGTCGCCGGCAAAGGCCAGGCCCACGGTGGGCGCGTCCAGGGCGATGGCGTCCAGCAGGATGCTGCCGCTGGTGGCCAGGACCACCGCCGCTTGGCGCAGGAGATTGGCCAGGACCTCCAGGCGGCCCGGCTCCGGCGGGGTGACCACCACCCGGGGCGGGTCGTGCAGCCCGGCCAGACGGTTTTGCCACTGGCCGTCGTTGGGATGGCAGCGCACCAGCAGGCTGAGCTTGGGGCCGAATGCGCCCTCCCCGATGCGGCGGGCCAAGTGGGCCGCCAGCGAGGGCTCGTGGGGGCCCAGGCGCGCGCCGTTGAGGCCGAAGAGCACGAAGCGATGGTCGGCCGGCAGGCCCAACCCGGCCAGGACGGCCCCCCGCTCCTGGAAAATCTCCGGGCGGCGATAGCCGTCCATCTGGGGCCAGCCGGTGACCTCCACCCGGGCCGGATCCAGGCCATGGAAGCGGGCCAGGTCCTGGCGCATTTGCCGGCTCTGCACCAGCACCCGGGTCAGGCCGGGGCAGAGCGGCCCCTTGGTGGTGGGCTGGTCCCAGCTGCCCACGATGCCCAGGATGGGCAGGCCCCGGCGGCGGGCGGCGCTGACATAGGGCCGGATGGGCTGGTTCTGCAGGTGATGGATGACCAGCAGGCGGGGCCGGAAGCGGTCGATGCGCTCCTCCACCCAGGGCTCGCTGTACCAGGTGGTGTGGTGGACGGCGTGGAGCAGGCGCAGCAGGGCCCGGCTCCGGGGCCAGGGCCGGCCCAGGGCGGGCTCGCAGAAGTTGCCGGCCAGGGCCTCGCGCGCCCGGCGCTCCGGGGGCAGGGCCTTTTTCTGGTTATGGCCCGCGAACTGGTGGATTTCGTTGAAGCGATAGACCAGGTTGCCGAAGCCGGCCACCCCGCCGGTCAGGCGCTGGAAGACGCGATGGGCCAGGCGGCGGGCGGCCACCAGGGGCGGACCGGAGGCCAGGCCGGGGCCGCCGGCCTCCGGGCGCTGGATGGCCTCCCAGCTCAGGTGCGCGGCGCGCACCCGGGCCACCCGGGCGGCGTCGGCCGGATCGTGGCTCAGGAAACGCACCTCCAGGTCCGGGGCGGCGGCCAGGTGGTCCAGGATTCGGGTTTCCAGCACGTTGCGGGCCGCCATGGCGTTGGGCAGCAGGAAGAGGACGCGGATCCTGGCCATCTCAGTAGCAGATGCGCTTCTGCAGGCGGATATGGTGGATCTCGGCCAGGATGTCGGCGATGCGGGTCCCGGCGTGGCCGTCGCCATAGATGGGCTGGCTGGGATAGCGGCCGTGGTCCAACTGGCGGCGCACCGCCGCCACCACCTCCTCGTGACCGTAGCCCACGTCGATGACGTTGGCCCCCCGCTCGCGGCCGTCCTGGCGGCTGCCGATGTTGACCGAGGGCGCGCCCAGGAAGGCCCCCTCCCGGATCATGGCGCTGGAGTTGCCGATCATGCAGGCGCATTTCAGCATCAGGCGCACGAAGGTCTCCACCGGGAAGTTCTTGTAGAAACGGACGAAATCGTGGCGGTAGCGCTCGCGGAACTTGCGCATGCCCCGGGCGATGTCCTCGCTGCCGGCGTCGGCGTTGGGCCAGAGCATCAGGGTGGGCATGCCCAGCTCCATCAGGGCCTCCAGGGTTTCGTTGATCTGGTCCTCGCCGGCCCCGAACTCGGTGGTCACCGGGTGCTGGTTGACCAGCAGGAAGGGCTGGTCCGGGTCGATGTGGCCGCCCACGCCCTCTTTTTCCAAGAACTCGCGATCCAGGTGACTGCCGTTGCTGGCCGCGATCTCGGCCACCAGGTCGATGCGCGGGCAGCCCACCACGTGGACCGACTTGGGGTCCTCGCCCATCTTGATGATGCGCTCGCCGGCCTGCTGGTTGGCCGGGAAATGGATGTGGGCCAGCTTGGTGACCGAATGGCGGATGGACTCGTCGATGGTGCCGGTGACCTCCCCGCCCATGGTGTGGGCCAGGGGGATGTTCATATAGGCGGCGGCGATGGCGGTGGCCATGGTCTCGAAGCGGTCGCCCACGGTGATGACCACGTCGGGCGCGAGATTGGCGAAGATGGTGGAGAGCTCGATCAGGCCCAGGCCGGTGGACTTGGCCATGGTCAGGGGGGTCTCTCCCTCGATCAGCATGTGGACCCGGGCCAGGGGGGTGAAGCCGTCGCGCTCGATGACGTCGACCACCGAGCCGTAGCGGTCCAGCAGGGCCGAGGCCCCCACCACCAGTTGCAGCTCCAGGTCGGGGTGCTGGTCCACCGCGCGCATGACGCTCTTGATGCTGCTGTAGTTGGCCCGCGAGCCTACCACCACGCAAATCTTGCGCATCCAGACTGTCTCCTGCTTGCCTCAGAGAGGTCGGTGTAAAAAATGTATACTACCGGTTCTGCACGGGATTCACAAGCCGGAGGGAGAGGCTCGGCGGTTCAGGAATCCAGGGTTCGGCGCAGGGCCGCCAGCATTTGGTCGCGTTGGTAGGGTTTGCTCAGGCGATAACGCACCTGGCTTGGCCAGTCCTGGTCGCCCTCTTGGCCAGGCAGATAGCCGGTGGAGATGATAGCCCTCACCTCCGGGCTCAACGCCAACAAGCTGGAGAGCAACGCCCGCCCGCCCATGCCCGGCATGTTCAGGTCCAGCATCACCAGCCGAATGGCGTCCCGGTGCTGGGCGAAAATTTCCAGGGCCTGTTCCCCGTTGGCGGCGGCCAAGGTCCGGTAGCCGGCCATCTCCAGGGATTCGCACACGGTCAGGCGCAGGCCGTCCTCGTCTTCCACCACCAGGATCAGTTCGCCCTGCCCCTGAAGCAGGGAGGGGTCCGACTTGACGAGCGTGGTAGTGGGCAGGGGCTGGTCGCTGGCGGGCAGAATGATGCGGAAGCGACTGCCCCGGCCGGGCTGGCTTTGGCAGGTGATGACACCACCGTGGGCCTCGATGCTTGCCCGGCTGGTGGCCAGGCCCAGGCCGGTGCCCAAGCTGGGGTCCTTGGTGGAGAAAAACGGCTCGAAAACCCGGCCCAGGGTTTCCTGGTCCATGCCATGGCCGTTGTCTATCACCTCCAGGAGCACATAATTTCCAGCCCGGGCCAGGCCATGGCCCTGAGCCTGGCTTTGGCTCAAGTAAATATTTTCAGTGGTCAGGCTCAACTCGCCGCCCTGGGGCATGGCGTCCCGGGCGTTCAGGCCCAGGTTGAGCAGCACCCGCTCCAGCAAGGAGGCGTCGCCCATGACCGGCCATAAATCAGGGTCCAACCGGGTCCGGATGCGGATCATCTTGGGAATGGTGCTGCCCAGGATCTCCACTGTCTGGCTAACCTCGTGGTTGAGGTCCAGTGGCGCCACCCGGGCCGGCTCGCCCCGTCGCAAGCTGAGGAGCTGGCGCACCAGCCTGCCGCCGCGAAGCACCTCGCGCTCCACCAACTCATAGTATTCCCGACGCACCCCGCCCTGGTCAGGGTTGATTTGCATCAACTCCACCGCTGCGGAGATACCTTGGAGCAGGTTGTTGAAATCATGGGCCACTCCACTGGCCAGGGTGGCCAGGGCCTCCATGCGCTGCGCCTTGAGCAGGGAGCGATTGATCTGGCGGTAATGGTCGGCCAGGACGAACAAAAGACCCAGGCCCGTGGCAAGATAGCCGTATTCCAACAAAAAAGTAACGCTGGGCATGCCCAGGGTGACCAGAATGTCGTGGGTGGCCAGGACCGCCCAGACCAGGAACCCGGCGATGAAGTAGTTGAACCCCGAGATGTTCTTGCGCCGGTTGCGGAGCCACAGCACCAGGAGCCAGGCCATGGTCAGGCCAAAATAGACCAGGATGGCCGGCCCCAGGGGACCCTGCCGGGGTTCGACATAGGACTTGGGCAGCCAGGACAGGGAGCGCTGGACAAACCCGGGGCCAATGATCAAATCGGTGCTCCAGATCAGGACCACCCAGACCAGGGTCCCCCCCGTCAGCAGCCGCAACGCCCCCCGCGACGGCAGCGCGAAAAACGCCAGGCTGAAGCCATACAGGACCAGGACCACCAGGCTGACGGAGGTGTACTGCACCCGTTCCGCCAGCTGATTGGCGAATCCCTCGTCGGTATTGTAGTTGAAAAAAACCGCCAGGGCATACGCGGAGGTGGCCAGCCCCAGCCACACCCCCCAACCGACCCAGGCAACCCGGTTGCCCCGCAGATAGACCAGGGCGTGGAGAGCGGCCAGGAGCAAGGCCAGGACTGCTACGGTTAGGGAACCGGCCGAGGCGGCGACAATCATTCTTCATGTCACAAAAAGGTGATAATCCATAGACGATGACGATCGATTATGCCCCCTGCCCCAGCAACATTCAATGCCTAGCATCTAAATATGCTTTCCTGGGGAGGGCGAGGGTCCTCTGGCTCAGACGTTGAAGCGCACGTGCAGGATGTCGCCGTCCTGGACCAGGTAGTCCCGGCCGCAGAGCTTCATCAGGCCGGCCTTTTTGATCGCCGCCTCCGAGCCCTGGGCGATAAGGTCCTGGTAGCGCATCACCTCGGCCCGGATGAAGCCGCGCTGCAGGTCGGAGTGGATCACCCCGGCCGCCTCGTCGGCCGGCGCGCCCTGGCGCACGGTCCAGGCCCGCACCTCGTCCTCGCCCACGGTGAAGAAGCTAAGGAGCCCCAGGGCGGCGTAGCTGGCCCGGATCAGGCGGTCCAGGGCGCTCTCGGTCAGGCCCAGGTCGGCCATGAACTCGGCCCGCTCCTCGTCGCCCAGCTCGGCCAGTTCGGCCTCGATGGCCGCCCGCACCACCACCGGGCTCGCCTCCGGCCCCAGGTCGGGCGCGTCCGGGTCGTCCTCGGCGTTGTTCACCACCAGGATCAGGGGCTTGGCGGTCAGGAGCCCGAAGCCGCGCAGCTTGGGGTGGCCGGCCAGCTCGGGGTCCACCCGCAAGGGGCGGTTCTCCTCCAGGATGACCTTGGCCCGCTCCACCAGGGTCTGCTCCTCGGCGTCCACCTTGCGGCCGCGCTGGCGCTCCTGGACCATGCGCTCCAGGCGGCGCTCCACCGTGATCAGGTCGTTGAGCAAAAGCTCCTCGGAAAAGACCTGGTGGTCGGCCGCGGCCCGGGGCGCGCCCAGGCCGGCGTCGAAGTTGCGCACCACCTCGATCAGGCCGTCGCACTGGCGCAGCTCGGCCGGCAGCTTGGTGGTGGGGTCCTCGGGCTTGGCCTGGGCCGGGGCCGGGTCCAGATAGGTGATCTGGGCGTGGGTGGTCTTCTTGGGGTCGTACATGGCCGAGAGCTGGTCCACCCGGGGGTCGGGCACCGGCAGGATCACCGTCCCGGCCTGGTCGCGGCCCTTGTCGGCCATCAGCTTGCGCCCGGCCAGGGCGGCGAAGAGGGTGGTCTTGCCCGCGCTGGCCAGACCGCACAGAGCCAGTCTCATTTGCGGCCCCCGTTCAGGATCTTGGCGGCGTCCTTGGCGAAGTAGGTCAGGATGATGTCCGCGCCCGCCCGCTTGATGCCGGTCAGGGCCTCCATCATGGCCCGGTCGTGGTCCAGCCAGCCCTGCTGGGCGGCGGCCTTGATCATGGCGTACTCGCCGCTGACGTTGTAGGCGGCCAAGGGCAGGTCGAAGGCCTCGCGCACCCGGGAGAGGATGTCCAGATAGGGCAGGGCCGGCTTGACCATGATGATGTCCGCGCCCTCCTCGATGTCCAGGGCCACCTCGCGCAGGGCCTCGGCCCCGTTGCGGGGGTCCATCTGGTAGGAGCGGCGGTCGCCGAACTGGGGCGCGCTCTCGGCCGCGTCGCGGAAGGGGCCATAGAAGGCGCTCGCGTACTTGGCGGCGTAACTCATGATCGGCAGGTTTTCGAACCCGCCCTCGTCCAGGGCCTCGCGGATGGCCTCCACCCGGCCGTCCATCATGTCCGAGGGGGCCACCATGTCCGCCCCGGCCTTGGCATAGGCCAGGGAGGCCTTGGCCAGCAACTCCAGGGTGGCGTCGTTGTGCACGTCGTTCTTTTCCACGATGCCACAGTGGCCGTGGTTGGTGTACTCGCAGAGGCAGACGTCGGGCACCAGCAAGAGCTCCGGCACCGCGCGGCGCACCGCGCGCAGGGCCTTGGGCACGATGCCGTTGTCGGCGTAGGCCCCCCGGCCCAGGGCGTCCTTCTTGTCCGGGATGCCGAAGAACATCACCGCCGGGATGCCCAGATCGGCCACGGCCTTGCACTCCTCCACCAGCAGGTCCACCGAGAAGCGGTCGATGCCGGGCATGGAGGGGATGGGCTGGCGCACGCCCGAGCCCTCGACCACGAACATGGGGTACAAGAGGTCGTTGACGGTCAAGGTGGTCTCGGCCACCAGGTCGCGCAGCTTTTGGCCACGGCGCAGACGGCGCATGCGCACGTTGGGGAAGGACATGACGAGCCTCCGAGGCGGGAGTGACGGAAGATGGGGGAATTATTACAGGAGAGGGGGGAGGGGTCAATGGCGTTAAAAAGTTCTTGCAGTCCTTATGGCGAAATTCTATAGTACTTATAGATTGCCAAGGAAGGTCACTGGGGATAAGGAGTCTGAAATGGTTGGTATCGAAGTTTCCGAGGATGTTTTTAAACAATTACAGCTTCTTGCAACACCGTTAGTGGATACACCCAATGACGTCATTAAACGCTTACTGATCGGAGCAAGACAAGGCTCTAGTGAACCGCCCAAAAAGAAGGAGGAAAAGGCTATGCAAGTACAAGCTAAACGTCAAATCGTACCCACTGAGCTTTTTGTAGAGCACATCATCTCAAGTATTGGGGAACGCTTCCGCAAGGTTGGGCAAAATCGTTACATGTTTGAATCGGCCAACAATCTTTTATATTTCCAAAATTTCAACAAGGAAGGCGATCGCCAATGGTACAGAATCAGGAAGGAGGCTAGAACCTACTTGGCATTATCTGAAAAAGACTCGTTTTTGTGCCTAACTGTCCCAGCCGAGGGGATCATCTACAAAATACCTTTTCATGAGGTGGAAAGGCAAGTAAAAGCAGCAGGCTGGACGCGAGACCATCTCGAAGTCAATATTTACAATTCTCGCTGGGTTGAACTGGGATGGGATATTTCAGGCTACAAGCAGCACATCTCCTATCCTTAGTCTTTTGAGTTAGCTCGCTCTACGAGTCAACACTACAAAGTAAACTGTAAGTCCAATGCGTAATCTACAACAGACTGAGCTTAGGGCGGTTACTCGCCCTAAGCTCGTTGTTTTTCAGCTGTCATAGGCAGACAGCCAGTCAACCTTCAACAATTATTTTTATCATTTCAACGGTTTGCATAAGCTGATCTGCTTTTACTTTCCCCAGATATTCCGCCCGCCTAGCCTGCCAATCCACGTTGCGCACATGGTCGGCCAGGACCACGCCCGAGACAGGCAGCCCCTCCGGTAGCGCCACCTCGAAGGGATAGCCCTTGGCCCGGCTGGTGACCGGAACCACCAGGGCCAGGCCGGTCTTGCCATTGTAGGCGGCGGGCGAAAGCACCAGGGCCGGGCGACGGCCCGCCTGCTCGTGCCCGGCCTGGGGATCGAAGCTGAGCCAGACCAGGTCGCCCCGTTCGGGGATATAACGGGCTACCATATTTCATTGCCTTGCGGCTGGCCCCATTCGGTCTCGGCGTGGAGGTTCTCGTCGGTGACAGCGGCCAGCAGGTCCTCCAGCCGATAGCTGGGCCGGGCGGGGCGCAGCACCACCGCGCCGTCCTCGTTCACCGACATCTCCAGGCGCTCGCCCTCGCGCAGGCGGGCGCGCTCGGCCACCGCCTTGGGGATGCGAACCGCCAGGCTGTTCCCCCACTTGGCTATCTGGGCATCCATGGCAACCTCCAAATGTTTATACATAGGATATACATAATTCAGACTTGGTTCAACCTCATTGCTTCAACCTGCCTCCAATCACCTCACCGTCTCATACCATACCACCTCCCTAGCCCAATCCCTCGACGGCCCGCCAGCCATGCGATATACTGCCGGCCATGACCGACCCCGGCATGAAATGCACGCGCTGCAAGGCCCCGGCCCGCTTCCGCTTTCCCCAGCACAACGCCCGCTTCTGCGACGCCTGCCTGGACCTGGTGATCCAGCGCCAGGTGGAGAAGGCGATCAAGCAGTTCGGGATGCTGGAGCCGGGGCAGCGGGTGCTGGTGGCCATCAGCGGGGGCAAGGATTCCCTGGCTCTGTGGCGCATCCTCTGCGAGCTGGGCTACCAGGCCGAGGGCCTGCATCTGCTCCTTGAGCTGGGGCCGTTCTCGGCGGTCTCGCTGGAGTCCAGCCAGGCCATGGCCCAGCTGCTGGGCCGTCCGCTGCATGTGGAGCGCCTGGCCGACCTGGCCGGAGCCACGGTGCAGGAGGTGGTCTGGGCCAACAAGCGCGAGTTCTGCGCGGTCTGCGGGGGTTTGAAGCGCTACTACCTCAACCGCCTGTGCCTGCGAATGGGCTTTCCGGTGCTGGCCACCGGCCACCACCTGGACGACGAGACCGGCCGGATGCTGGGCAACCTGCTGCACGGCCGCCAGGACCACCTGGACCGCACCTGGCCGGTCCTGGAGGCCTGGCAGGATGGCTTCGTCAAGAAGATCAAGCCCCTGTGCCGGCTGGGCGGCGACGAGATCCTGGCCTACGCCACCGCGCACCAGCTGCCGGTGGCCCAGGGCTCCTGCACGGGGTCCAAGGGCGCGACCCTGCCCTTCTATCAGGAGGCCATGCGCTACCTGGAATCCAAGATGCCCGGCACCAAGCGCGACCTCTACCTGGGCTTTCTGCGCCGGGCGGGCGGCCCGCCGGAGCTGCCGGCCCCGGGCGCGGCCTGTGTGGTCTGCGGCCACCCCACCCATGTGGGCACCTGCACCGTCTGCCGGATGCTGGAGCGCACCCGGGCCTGGCGCAACCGGGTGCCCCCGGCTGGGCGTAAACGGGTCGACAGCGATAATCCCTGACCGTGCCTCGCTCACTCCCGTATCTGCCTCGCGCTCGGGGACCAAGACGGGCGGGGTTTGTCCCCGCCCGCGTTTTTTCCCACCCCCCCGCCACCCACCACGCGGCCAACCAAGGCTCCGTCCCTTCCCCTCCCCCCACCAGCCGCCCCCCGCGCCCTGGCCCGGGACCGCTTCTCGACGCACTGGCACGGCCTCACCCCCAATGACGGCTTGGTGATGGGCTTCCGAGAGCCGGACGCGGGCACGCCCCTCCCCGGCCCGGCATCGCAGGCACGACGACCCGAGACCAGGCCCGGGACGGCAGGGAGGTTCCCTGGCCGCAGGGCTAACGCGCCAAGCAGGCGCGGACGCGGACCGGGCGTGGGCGCGCGGGGGCAGGAAAACCGCCCTCGCAATGCCGGCGGCTCGGTTGCCCCGGCGGTTGGCGGCCACCACAAGTAGGGATTCAATTTCAGAGAGATCGCCACGCCGCCGGTTGGCGGCTCGCGATGACAAGGGCGGGGAGAGGCCGCCGCGCTATATGACGCGACCTCGCGCCGGGACCTCTTGCGGCTGACGCCGCCGGGACACATAGGAATGGTTACTGCCACCTGGGAAAAGCCAAGGGCGGGGGGGGTAACAGGAGAGGAGGCAAGGGATCGCCAGGGTGTCTGGCGACGCTTGGCGATGACCAAAGCCGGGGAAACGAGAAGGAGCCAAAAACCATGAAGGCGCCGCCGGGGGCATCCCGACGGCGCCGGTTTTTAGCTCGCTGCGCGGCTTACTTCTGGGCGGTGGTGGCCCCCTGCACGTGGCAGTCGCCGCACATCACCGGCCCGCTGGGCTGGCCCTTGCCGGCCGCGAAGCGGTGGCATTCCTTGCACTGCTTGTGGAAGGCCATCACCAGGCTGACCGAGTTCTTGGCCGTGGGCTGGGCGCTGTGGCAGTCGGAGCAGAACTGCCCCTCGCTGCTTCCCCGGTTGCCGGTGGGCGAGAAATCGTGATGGCAGGTGGTGCAATCGGGGATCTTCTCGCTGTGCCGGGCGTGGGCGAACTTGACCAGGGGCCGGGCGTGCTCGCCCAGGGCCTTGCTGTTGATGACCATGTCGTCATCCTGGGCCAGGGCCAGCCCGGCGGCGGCGAAGGCCAGGACCAGGATCAGGATGGCCGTCAGCTTAACGCGCTTCATGTGCCGCCTCCCTCTACTCCTCGCCGCCCTGGGCGTCGTCGTCGTCCTCTTCCCGGGGGATCAGGTGCTCGGGAATGATCATCATCTCGGTGATCAGCTCCTTGAAGGAAAGCACCTTGTAGCCCAGCTTGTACTCCTTGTTCAGGTCGCCCAGCTGGTCGAAGCAGTTGTGGCAGGGGCTGATGACCACCTTGGCCCCGGTGGCCCGGATCTGCTCGGCCTTGACCTTGCCGCTCTGCATCCGCCGGCGTTTGTATTCCGGCCCCATGGGGATGAAGCCGCCACCGCCGCCGCAGCAGTGGTTGTAGGCCCCGTTGGGGTTCATGTCGCGGAAGTCCTCGCACAACAGGAGGGACAGCTCGCGCAGCATCTCCCAGAGGCCGGCGTTGCGCGATACGTTGCAGGGGTCCTGCACCGTGGCCGGCTCCTTGAGGCGCTTGGCCGGGTCGATCCTGATCTTGCCGGACTTGATCAACTCCAGGAACAGCTGCACCGAGTGCTTGACCGGCACCGGGGGCCTGCCGCCGGGGATGTCCAGGAAATAGGGCCCCTCGAAGGCCCCGGAGCGGTAGGCGTGGCCGCACTCGGTCATCAGGATGTACTCGACCCCCAGCTTTTGGGCGGCGGCGTACATGTTGCGCACCGGGATGGCGGCCGCGGCCTTGTCGCCGCAGAACATGGCCAGGTTGGTGCAGTCCCAGCCCTCGGTGGGCACGCACCAGCTCTCGCCGGCGCAGTGCATGATCTTGGCCATCATGCCGATGTCCTGGGGATAGTACATGGGCTCGCGGGGGTTGACGGTGTACATGTACTTGGCCCCGGGCGCGTCCACCGGGATCTCCAGGCCGGCCACCTCCTCGCCCCACTCCTCGGCCATCCACTCGCAGGTCTCGATCCAGTCCTCGTTGGCCATGGCCATCTGGTTGCCGGACTCGATGATGTTCTGCTTGGTGCGGGCCAGACCGGCGGGCAGCACGCCCTGGGAGTTGCAGACCGCCCGGGCGGTGGCGAACATGGTGGCCATGTCGATGCCAAAGGGGCAGAACATGGAGCAGCGCCGGCAGGTGGTGCACTGACCCCAGACGATCTCCTTGGCCCGCTTCAGGAACTGGCGGTCCACCCGCCCTTTTCGCTTGTACATCTCGCCCAGGGTGGCCTTGATCTTGTAGGCCGGGCTGAGCTTGGGGTCCTTGTCGTGGGCCAGGTAGAAGAAGCAGCTGTCGGCGCAGAGGCCGCAGCGGGCGCAGATGGAAAGCCAGGTGCGCATGCGCGCGCCCAGGTTGGATTCCAGGATGCCCTGGATCTTCTGCACGTCCACCGGGCGATTGTCGTCGTCCGCGGCCGGCTGGTCGGCGGCCGGAGCCGGGGCCTGGGTTTCCTCCTGGGCCTCGGCGGTGGTGTCGATGTCGGACATTGCGGCTGTCTCCCTAACAAGGAGTGGCTGGCGTGGCGCGGCCCCCTACCAGGTCTGGGCCCCCAGGCGTCCCTCGATCGCGCGGCGGGCCCCCATGTCGGAGCCGATGAAGGCGCGGGTGAAGAAGAACAGGATCAGGTGGCCCAGCTTGCTGAAGGGGATGACCACCAGCATGATCTCGCCGGTCAACAGGTGCAGGTTGAGCATCAGGTCGTAAGGGCCGATCTGGCGATAGGCCAGGAAGCCGGTGAGGAAGGGGGCCAGCACGATGAGGAGCAGGGCGAAATCCCAGGCGGTGGAGAGGATGCGCACCTCGGGCCGGGCCAGGCGGCGGACGAAAAGAAAGACGATGGCCGCCATCACCGCGATGGTCATCCAGTCGGCCACCGGGTCGGACAGGGTGGGCAGGCTCCAGCCGAAGGCCTCTTCGAACAGCAGGTTGTGGGCGCTTAAAAACAGTGGCGTCACCAGGAGGCCCGCGTGCAGGACCCAGAAGGCGAGGCCGAACAGGGGCTGCTGACGGAAGGCGACGCTGCCCAGCGGTAGCAGCCAGTGCAGGATCGAGCGCCAGGCCCAGCCGCCGTCGAAGTGGTTGTAGATGACCTTGTCGCGCTCGCGGCTCAGTCCGGCCAGGAAGGCCAGGCGCGCCAGCAAGCCGCCGACAAAAACGATGAACGCGATCCAGACCCCTGTCCCGCTCAGGAACTCATAGAGTTCTCGCATGGCTCCCCTCGCCCTGGCGACGGATAAGCCGCCGCAGGTGAACCGGGTTCATTTGGCCTGTAGGCTTATGCGCTTATGAACAATGCCTCCCCAAAGGCAGCCTCATTGTAATGGGGCCGGAGGGCGCAAGTCAAGTGTATGGCTGGCATAACCCGGATTCAATTCCAGTAATTACCGCAAGTTCTGCGGGGTATCACTCGCTGGGGCGGGCGGCTGGGGCGGCGCTCCCCAGGCCCAGGGCCAGGCTCACCCGCGCCAGGAGGTGGGCCACGTCCAGGGGCTTTTCCAGGACCTCGCGCACCTGGACGGCGGCCTCGGGCGGCAGCATCCGGCCCTGGCCGCCGAGCGCCAGGATGGGGAAGGCGGCCCGGTCGGCGGCCAGGCGGCGCAGGAGCCCCGCGCCGTCCAGCCGGGGCAGGGCCAGATCCAGCAGCAGCAGGTCCGGGGCCTGGCCCTGGTCCCCCAGCTCGGCCAGGATCGCCAGGGCCGCCTCGCCGTCGCCGGCCTCCCGCACCCGGTGGCCCTGGCCGGCCAGGAGTTCGCCCAGGACCTCCCGCAGGGCGGGGTCGCCGTCCGCCACCAGCACCAGGCCACCCGGCCCATCGCGGCCCGGTCGGCGGCGGGTCTGGTCCGGGTCGGCGGGGCGCGGGCCGGGTCGGGCCGGGCCGCTGGCCGGCAGGCTGACCCGGAAGACGCTGCCCTGGCCCGGTTGGGAGGTCGCCTCGATCTCGCCGCCCAGGCCGCGCACCAGGGAGTGGACCACCGCCAGCCCCAGGCCGGTGCCGCCGCTGGCCTCCTTGGTGGTGAAGAAGGGCTCGAAGATCCGCTCCCGCACCTCGGCCGTCATCCCGATCCCGTTGTCGGCCACCTCCAGGACCACCCAGGGGGGTTGGCCGGGCCGTTCCGGGTCTGGTTCGGGATTGGCCACCATCGTGGCCAGGCGGATCTGGCCGCCGTCGGGCAGGGCGTCGCGGGCGTTGAGTCCCAGATTGAGCAACACCTGCTGGATCTGGCCGGGGTCGGCCAGCACCGGCGGCAGGTCCGGGGCCAGCTCGCAGCCCAGCGCGATGGCCGCCGGCAGGGTCTGGCCCAGCAGGTCGTGGACCTCGCGCACCACCTGGTTGACCTCCACCGCCTGGCGGCGGCCGGCCTTGCCGCGCGCGAGGGATAGCACCTGGCGGGTCAGGCCGTTGGCCCGCTGGCAGGCCCGGTCCATCTTGTCCACGTAGACCAGGGCCTCCTCCCGGCCGTCCAGCTTCTCCCGCAGCAGTTGCAGATAACCGCCCAGGGCCATCAGCAGGTTGTTGAACTCATGGGCCACCCCCCCGGTCAGGACGCCCACCGCCTGGAGCCGCTGGGCCTGCTGGAGCTGGACCCGCAGGCTCTCGCGCTCGCTGACGTCGCGCACCAGGCCCTGCCAGGCGGGCCGGCCCTGGTAGGTGGTCAACCAGGCGCTCACCTCCACCTGGAGGCGGTCGCCGTCCGGGAGCCGGGCGAGGTAGACCTCGGGCGGGAGCGGCGCGGGGCCCCGCCGCTCCATCTCGGCCTGGCGCTGGCGGGCGCGGGGATGGTCCTCCGGGGCCAGGAGGTCCCAGATGCAGGGCGTCGTTCCGCCCTGGGCCGGAAGGCCCAGCCGGGCCCGCAGGCTGGGGTTGAGGAAGAGGAAGCGTCCGCTGGCCGGGTCGGCGATGAAAAAGCCGTCGGGGGCGGCCTCCACCAGGGAGCGATACAGGGCCGGGTCCGGGCCGTGGTCCGCTGGGGCGGCCAGGCCGGAGCCGGCCGGACGCAGGAGCAGCAGCAGGCGGTCGCGGTCGGCGATGCGCACCCGCCGCGCCCCCAGGTCGGCGAGGACGGAGGCGCCGTCGCCGGTCAGGCAGGGCAGCGCCGCCTGGAAGAAGCTCTGGTTCCGCGGCAGGGCGCGCAGGGCCGCCATCACTCCCGGCCGGACCTGGGGTGCGAGGACTGCCTCCAGGCTGGCCCCCACCAGGTGGGCGCGGGTCTGGCCCAGGAGGTCCAGCGCGGTCTGGTTCAGGCGCGCCAGCACCAGGTCCTCGCCCGCGGCCTCCAGCAGACCGTCGGACAGGCCCTCGCGCAGCCCCTCCAGCTCCCGGCGGTAGCTTTCGGCGGATGTGGCGGCCGACTGTCGTTGAGTTTCGGCCAGCGCCGCCAGCCGGCGACGTTGGCGGTGCAGCAGCCACAGGGGCAGGCTGATCACCGCCGCCACCGAGCCGGCGATCAGGACGGGCAGGGTCCAGGCCATCGCAAGCCTTGCGTGGAGGAAGGGTAATCGCTTTGGCATCGGGGCAGTTGGGTCTGCGGTTGGTTCGCGATGCCAGGTTGCATCGTAACACAAACCGGCCGGTCGATCACCCGGTCAGGCCCAGCGGCAGGGTGCGCCAGAGGGAGACCCCGCTGGGCGAGACCCGGGCCTGGACCACCCAGGCCTCCACCCCGGCGGCCAGGGCCAGCTCCAATTCCCGGGCGTAGGCGGGGTCGATGTCCCGGGCCGGGGTGAAACGCAAGGCGTCGGCGCGCTGCACCAGGTAGACCATGGCCGCGGCCTGACCCCGCTCCACCAGGGCGCGCATCTCGCGCAGGTGTTTGGCCCCGCGCGCGGTCACCGCGTCCGGGAAGCGGGCCAGGCCGTCCTCCACCAGGGTGACGTTCTTCACCTCCACCCACAGCGGCCCCCGCTCCCGCTCCACCAGCAGGTCCAGGCGGGTGCCGGGCGCGAGCGGCGCCTCCGGCCGCACCGCCAGGGCGTCGCGGAAGGGTGGCAGGACCCGCCGCCGGGCGGCCTCGGCCACCAGCTTGTTGGGCAGGCCGGTGTTGACGCCCACCCAGCCTCCCCCGATCCGGATCATCTCCCAGGTGTGGGCGGTGCGGCGGCGGGGATCGGGGTGGTGGCTGAGAAAGACCGGGGCGTCCTCGGCCAGGCAGCCCCGCATGGAGCCGGAGTTGGGGCAGTGGGCGGTCACCCGCCGGCCGTCGTCCAGCTCCACCTCGGCCAGGAAGCGCTGGTAGCGCCGCACCAGACGGCCGGGAATCAGGGGCTCCGGATAGCGCCAGGCCACCGAGGCCAGGGGGTCGCGCCCGCTCATGCCAGGGCCTCGGCCAGCTCCCCGGGGTCGCTGATGGGTCGCTGGCAGGCGAAGTCCCGGCAGACATAGGCCGCCGGCCGGCCCTCCAGCGGCCCCATGCCGGTGGTGAAGGGGGCCAGCTCCCGCACCCGGCGGCCGGCCTCGCCCGGCGGCAGCCAGAGCAGGGAGCGCCGGGGGGCGAAGCCGCGTTGGGCGGCCCGGGCCAGGGCCTGGGCGGCGGGGTCGGCGGGATCGCCGGCGATGACCACCTCCTGGCCCGGCCCGAGGGCCAGGTCCAGGGCCACCAGCATCTGGGTGTGGGCCATGGGTTGATTGGCCAGGCCCTCCCCGCAGGTCCGGAAGACCTTGCCCGCCGCCCGCTCCAGCTCGGCGCGGCCGGTGAGCCGGGCCAGGCGCACCAGGTTCAGGGCCATCACCGAGTTGCCGCTGGGCAGGGCCCCGTCGTAGAACTCCTTGTCGCGGATCAGCAGACGCTCGCCGTCGTGGGGGCTGAAGTAATATCCGCCGTGGAGTTGGTCGGCGAACAGCTCGCCGGCCAGGTCGGTCAGGCGCAGGGCCTGCTCCAGCCAGCCGGGGTCGCCCTCGGCCGCGTGCAGCTCGATCAGCCCCCAGATCAGGAAGGCGTAGTCCTCCAGATAGCCGGGGCCGCTGGTGGCCCCCTGGCGCCAGCGGCGCAGCAGCCGGCCCTGGCCGTCGCTCAGCTCGGCCAGCAGGAAGCGCGCCGCCCTGGCCGCCGCCGCCAGGTGCTCCGGCCGACCCAGGGCCTGGCCGCCCTTGGCCAGGGCCGCGATCATCAGGCCGTTCCAGGCGGTGAGGATCTTGTCGTCCTTGAGCGGCCGGGGGCGCCGCTCCCGGGCGGCGAAGAGCATCTGGCGGGCCCTGGCCAGCTCGGCGCGCACCGCCGCCGGGTCCAGGCCCCGGGCCTGGGCGAAGTCCTCCTCGGTCCGGGCGGCGTGCAGCACGCTGCGGCCGTGCTCGAAGTTGCCGGGGCTGCCCACGTCGTAATAGCGCCGGAACAGCTCGCCCAGCTCCGGCCCCAGGACCTCGTCCACCTCCTCCGGGCTCCAGACGTAGAAACGCCCCTCCTCGCCCTGGCTGTCGGCGTCCTCGGCCGAGAAGAACCCGCCCAGCGGATGGGTCATGTCCCGCAGCACGTAGGTGAAGATCTCCTCCACCACCTGGGCCAGGAAGGGATCGCCGGTGAGCTGGTGGGCCTCGGCGTAGGCCAGGGCCAACAACGCCTGGTCGTAGAGCATCTTCTCGAAATGGGGCACCAGCCAGCGTTCGTCCACGCTGTAGCGGGCGAAACCCAGGCCCAGGTGGTCGAAGATGCCGCCCCGGCGCATGGCGGTCAGGGTGGTCTGGACCATCTCCAGGGCCTTGGAGCGGGGCTCGCGCAGATGCCAGCGCAGCAGGAAGTTCAGGTGGTGCGGGGTGGGGAACTTGGGCGCGGAGCCAAAACCGCCCCGCTTGGGGTCGTGGGTCTTGGCCAGTTGCCAATAGGCCTTTTCCAGGACCTTGAGGTCGGGCTCGGCCCCGGCGGCCTGGGGCCGGGGTTGCAGGGCGCGCACCACCTCGTCCCCGGCCTGCATCAGGCGGGGGCGATCCTCGCGCCACAGCCGGGCGATCTCGCCGATGAGCTGCGGGAATCCCGGGCGACCGTACATCCCGGTGGGGGGGAAATAGGTGCCGGCGAAAAACGGCCGTCCCTCGGCGTCCATGAAGATGGTCAGCGGCCAGCCGCCGGAGCCGGTCAGGGCCTGGCAGACGCTCATGTAGATGCCGTCCACGTCCGGGCGCTCCTCGCGGTCCACCTTGATGGAGATGAAATCCCGGTTCAAGGCCGCCGCCACCCGCTGGTCCTCGAAGGACTCGTGGGCCATGACGTGGCACCAGTGGCAGGTGGCGTAGCCGATGGACAGGAAGATGGGCTTGTCCTCCTCCCGCGCCGCGGCAAATGCCTCCTCGCCCCAGGGACGCCAGTCCACCGGGTTGTCGGCGTGCTGCAACAGGTAGGGGCTGGCCTCCTGGGCCAGGCGATTGGGCATCTGCTGCTCCCCTTCTGGTGAGTGGACGGAGGAAAGCTTGGGGGAAGGCCAGGCGGCCTTCCCCCCATGGGCGGGCGTCCCGGCCCCGCTGGCGAGGAGGCCAGGGCGCGACGCCTCCCCGCGGGCGTCAGTCCTCTTTTTCCACCACCTGGCCCTTGTGCTTGGTGCCGCACATGGGGCAAAGGATCTCGATCTCCTTCTCGTCGCCGATAAACTTCTCGCGCAGCTTCTCCGGTCCCAGGAAGCTGACGTCGCCGCAGGCGCAGGCCGGGCACTCGGCCCGGACCTCGAAGCGTTTCTTCTTGGACATGACGGAATCCCTCCCGGTGGTCGGTGTGAGGCCCGCCGGCCTGGCGGGCGTCCTCATACTTTGATTATAGGCTCGCCCACGCCTCGGGCAAGCCTCTTCGCCCGCCGGGCCCGGCTTGACCCCGGCTGCCGCCGGGCGCATCCTGAAAATAGATCGGCGGCGCGCGGACGCCATTCCACCCACCCAGGAGGCGGTCATGAAACGCTTGGCAATGCTGATGGCCCTGGGCCTGGTCCTGGCGGCCACCCCGGTTTTGGGGCAGATGCCCGGGGCCGATCCCCAGGCCCTGTGGACCTATTTCACCCAACAGTCGCCCTACCAGAAATGGGGGCAATGGCCCGACTTCGCCGGCCGTCAGCCGGGCAAGTCGCCCCATGGCGAGTTCGTCGCGGTCTATGTGAACCCCATCGCCCTGGAGGCCAAGGGCGTGCCCCTGCCGGCGGGCTCGCTGATCGTCAAGGACGGTTTTGACGCCGCCGGCCAACTCACCAGCATCACGGTGATGTACAAGGTGCCGGGCTACAACCCCGCCGGCGGGGACTGGTTCTGGGCGCGCTACAGCCCCCAGGGCCAAGCCGGCCCCTTTGGCCAGCCCCGAGGCTGCGTGGGCTGCCACGCCGCCGGCGCGGCCAACGACCACGTCCTGGCCCACCGCCACCGCTAGTCCCCGGGAGGCCCCTGCCATGCTCTATCTGCACCCCGTCGCCCAGATCGCGGCCATCATGCTCTGCCTCTACGCCCTCTGGCTGGGCTGGGCCCGCTTCCGGAGCCTGCACCTGAGGCGCAAGACCCGTTTCCAGCGCCAACGCCACGCGCTTGCCGGCGGGCTGGGCCTGGGCCTGATGACCCTGGGCCTTTTCGGGGGCTTGGGCATGGCGCGGCTGTATTTCGGCGGCTGGCTTCTCACCGGCGAGCACGGGATGCTGGGTCTGGCCATGCTGCCCTTCCTGGCCTTTGGCCTGGCCAGCGGCTGGGTGCTCCACCAACGCCCCGGTCCGCGCAAGATCTTGCCCCTGCTGCACGGGCTCAACAACCTCTGGGTGCTGGTCCTGGCCCTTTACCAGATCGGCGAAGGCGCGGAGGTCATAGAGCATTTCGTGCGCGGGCTATGAAAAGGGGCGTTGCCGGCGGAGCGGATGGCTTCCTCGCGGCCGGAGACGGGGATTGATCAGGTCCGTCCAGGCCCGGGTGGTGTTTTTTTGTGAAGAGCCGCCGGGGTGTGGCCGATAAGGCTTGCATGGGCGCGGACTTTATCCAAGCCGTGATTTGTGGTAGGGTTTCGCCAGACCAGGAGCGACCAGTCCCATGAACCGCATCGACCAGTTGAAACCGGGCCAGGCCCAGCCCGAAGCCCCGGCCCAGCCGGCGGCCCGGCCCCAGGGCGCGCCCTCGTTCCAGGAGCTGCTGGACCAGGCCCACCAGGCCGACCCCAATGGCCGCACCAGCGGGTTGGCCCCCGGCCAGGGCCTGGGCGGGCTGGCTGGAGCCCCGGCCACCGGCGCGATCAACCCGGTGGCGGCCAGCGCCGCCATCGCGAAACTGGGTCCGGAGGAGACCGAGGGTCTGTTGCGGGCCGAGCGCACCCTGGACCTGCTGGAGTCCTACCAGAAGGACTTGGCCGACGGCCGGAAGGGCCTCAAGGAAATCTTCGGGGTGGTCAAGGCCCTGGAGGGCGAACTGGGCGATCTGATGCAGGCCATGGAGCGCTTGGCCCCGGACTCCAGGCTGCACGGCCTGCTGGGCGAGATCGCCACCCAGGCCATGGTGGAGAGCATCAAGTTCAACCGGGGCGACTACAACCCCAGCCCGCCCCTCGCCAGCGACGAGGCCGAGGCCTGAGCCCCCGCGCGGGGTCCGATCCTCCCGCCCCGGCCCCCTGGCCGGGGCGAGTCTTTGGCCCTAGCGGGTGTTTATCGGGCCGGTCGGGCCCTGGCGCTGGTCCAGGATCACCCCCTTGAGCATCTCCATGCTCTTCTCCTCCTTCCAGCGCTCGCGTTGCTCGTGCTGGCGAGCCTTCTCGGGCACGTTCTGGCCCGCGCCATAGGTCACCGCCTCGTCGGTCTCGCGCACCGGCCCGCCGCCCGCGCCGCCGCTGGCGCGCTCCTGCTCCAGCATGCGCTGGATGGTGGCGTCGCTCACTCCGGCCTGCTTGAGCTTGAGCACCTCCTCGGCGGTCAGGGCCGCCGCCGGGACCGCCAGGCCGGCGGTCATGATCAATGCCAGGATCATCCGCCACATACTCGCCTCCCCTTCCCCGGCCCGGTGTTTAAGCCAAGTCATTATGTCCCCTTCAGTGCAACGGGAAGATGTGATCTTCGCCCGCTTTTGTGGACACGTAGTTAAGCAACCAGGTTTAGCCTCTCGTAATCCGCTGGCGCGATGAAGCACAAGGCGGAGTGTCTGCGGCCTCGGTTGTAGAAGACCTCGATGTACTCGAATATGTCAGCCTTGGCTTCCCAGCGGGTATGGTAAGCCCGGTGGTGGCTCAACTCGGTCTTGAGAGTATGGAAGAAGCTCTCCATGGGGGCGTTGTCCCAGCAGTCCCCCTTGCGGCTCATGCTGCAAAGCATCCCATGGGTCTTGAGCTCGGCATGAATGCGAGGGCTGCCGTAAGTCCCGCGCTTGGCCCAGTGAATGGCCTTGATCTGGACCAACAGCCGGCGGTCCTCGCTCACCCGTCGGCTTTCCGGCCGTGCTCGCCAAGCGTAATAGGCGCTGAGCGACAACCCTGGCGCCCGGCACATCCGTTGCACGGGAAACCACCCGCAATGGTCACAAACAAACCGATACTTCATTGGGGCACCCGCGAGAAGATGCCCACAGCTTGTTTGAAGATGTCGCGCTCCTGGCGCAACATCTCGTTTTCACGTATCAATCGTCGTAATTCCTCATCCTGGGACTCCATGTGCCCCTTGCCAGGGAAGGCCTCCACGGGGTCTTCGGCCGGCTGTTTCCTCCACCGACCCAACACACTTCCCCTGATCCCCAGATCCCGTGCCGTCTGGGCCACGCTCAGAGCACCTTCCGTCATCAGGCGAACCGCCTCCAGCTTGAACTCCCGGTTGAATCTCCGACGACGACCTCCCATGGAACACCTCCTGAGCCATTATCCGACCCTTTCAATGTGTCCACAAGATCGGGGGAACTGCAGCTTACTATGTCTCCCATGAAGGGGACATTTTAGCTTTGCACTTGAAGGGGACACGATTGCGTTGCGAACACAGGTGGAATGACCACCCTACCGCTCCGATCCATGGTGTGGTAGTATATTTTACTTACCACCGCGCGAGTCGCCGAAAACCCTAGGCGCTCCGACCTGGGGGGTGGCGCGAAGAAATGGCCGCCACCATGGCGCGACGGCAAGGCAGGGTCCCTGGCTCCATGGCCTTCGACCCTGTTACTTGTTTTGACCGGTCGGGCACTTCCAGCCCGGCCGGTCGCTGCACTGGGCCGCACAGTGAGGAGCAACACCAGTATGACCCAACCGGATGACAAACTGGCGCGGTCCTATGCTTACGCGGGTACTTTCTTGGCCGCAGATCGGGTGGCAAAGTATGAGCGCAAGTTCAACAACCGCATTGACATGATCAGGCATTGCATCGAGGTGAACCTGCTGAGCCGCTTGGCGGCGGGACGACTTTTTGACTGTTCGGTTGGCTCCGGCCGTTTTATCCCTGAGTTGCCCGCGGTGACCAGCTATGAGGGCATGGACTACTCGCCAGCCTTCCTGGACCTGGTGCGGGCCAAGTATCCCCAGGTCCAAGTCCAACGCGGCGACTTGCTCCAGGGAATTCCCGCAGCCAGTGGTGAATTTGACATCGTCCTATGTCTGCGCACCCTGGCCGAGATGGCTAATCTGGACCAAATCCTGGTGGAGATGACTCGCCTGGCCAAACCTGGTGGGCTGGTGGTTTTTGACTATGGACGACGGGTTGAACGATCTCCAGAGCCGTCCCCCGACCCGGGCCCCGGCCACTACGACATCATGGAGATAGCGCAACGCCTGCCAGTGAGCGTGGTCGGCCGGCACCAACTCGATTCTTGGCTAGTGGTAGCCGTCAAGTCCCGGAAGAAAATGTATCGGCTTTTTCATCACCCGCTCAACCTTATCCCTAACTTGGCCTATCAAACCCTGGAGTTAGGCCTAAGTAGGATTTCCTGGTCCAGGATGCTTTACGTTCTGCGCAAGAATATTTTGACGGTAACCTAAGACCAAGGCGTTGGCCCATCGACGCTGGGCCGGCGGGATGGATCATGTCACTGTGGAGCCCTGGGGATCGCCAGCCGACCAACCGCGCATCGTCGCGCGAATGGATTTTTGGACAAACGCCGCGGCAACCACGGGCCGGCGCAGGAATCAGAGGGTGTTGGCTATAATCCACTCGGCTGCCTCGCGCACCGCACCATGTCCACCAGCCCGGGAGAGGTGGACCGTGGCCGCGGCAGCCACCGGAGGCTGGGCGTCCGCCGGGGCGAAGGAAAACCCCACCGCCGCCATCACCTCAAGGTCATTGACGTCATCACCAACATAGGCCACCGCTTCCATTCCAATGCCCATCTCTTGGCAGATGCTCCGGACCCGACCCAGTTTGTCATGCTCTCCGATGTGCACCCGGACCAGGCCAAGCTTGGCCATCCGGACCAGCACGATGTGGCTGGCTTCCTGGGTGACCACCGCCACTTCCACACCGGCCGACCGCAGGCGCTCCAGGCCCTTGGCATCCCGGGTGTCGAAGCGCTTCATATACTCGCCTTCCGCAGTGTAGTACATACCGCCATCGGTGAGGGTGCCGTCCACGTCCGTGACGAAAAGAGAAATCCTATTGCGTGGTTTCGTCATAGGTTCGACTCCTGGCCAGTGCTTTCGACAAGGATCCACCTCCAGGAGGGGTCAACCTTCGCCAGCCAGAAACCCGCGCAGGGCCGAGGCCAGGCGGCGAGTGTTCTCCTCGCGGCTGATTCCCATCACATCCCGGGCTATATGCTCCAGATAAGCCCTGGTGCCAACGTGTTCCAGCGCCCAGACGTACCGCCACAGACGTTCTGGGTCAGGCCGATATCCCATGCGGATCTTTTCGATGGCATCGCTGAGGGCATCCATGGTCTGGACGTGGAACGCTCCCTCGCAACCTTTGTACCAGGGATGGCCAAAGATCAGCGCGGGCTTGCCAAGCACCACCGCCTCCCAACCCGCGGTTCCGGTCACCACCGCCACCGCCTGCGCGGCGCTGATCAGTGTCGCTGCCGGAGTGGACACTGGCAGCAATTCCACTTGGGGAAGGCTCGCCAGGTCATCGTAGAACACTGGTGACCGGCTGTAACAGCCACGATAAAAGAACAGGAAGTGGCTGCCATGCTCCTTGACCAGGATACGCCATCCTTGGGGCAAGGAGCGCGACAGCATCTCCACCATCAGGTACTGGTCCACGAACACACCACCATCGGGGCTGGTGGTTTTTTCGGGCTGGTAGTGGAGCGGCACAAAAATGAACGGCCGGGAAAGGTCTGGCGGACGACAACGCGATTCGTAATAACGGCGCAACGCCTGGTTGCGGCGTTGCGCTTGCGCCCGGTGCCTGCGCCACGCCAACCCACCAATATAGGATCGTTCAAGGTCTTGATCCCTTAACTTCAGGTAGTTGGCTGGCGCCGGATCGGTCAGAAAGGCTATGCCCCGGCGAACTGAATTGACCAACCGCTCAGGATGGCGCGCCATTCCTAACCATCGCCTCCACCAGGGCGGTTGGCTCCGCGCCCGGTCCGTCTGCCACTGCATCCAATAAGGTTCGGGAGCTTGGGCCGGGGAGTTGATGCGGGCCAGTTCCCGTTGCGCGTCAACTGAAAGCTCCATCCCTTCTCGGGTAGGTCGCTCCAAGGCTTGGGCATAGGCTTTGGCCACCTGCGGGTATTCGCTTTCGAAGCGCTCCAGGGGAAAGACCAGCCGCAACGGTGGCGCCTTGTGGAAGTGGACCATGCGCACGCCCAACTGGGCGCAAAGGGCGTAGATGGCATAGTCGTAGATGGCGTGTGGGGATTCGGGGAAGACCACCAGATCCGGCTTGAGGCGGCGCAAGACTCCGCCCCAGTAGGCCAACAGCCTCCGCCAATGGCGCATGCGCTCCGCCAAGCTGAAACAATGGCCTGGGTCCATGCGGTCCATCATCCAGAGGGCGATTGTCTGATGAAAGGACAACTCCTCCAAGACGGCTTGATCCACAGGGAACAGTACAAGATCACTCATCTCCGGGGCTGGGATGCCTCTGATGGCGGCCAAATTGTCATGAAAGATCACTTCGGGAAAACGGGCGCGGACAGGATCGCGAAATTTTTCCTCCATCACCCAGTAGATGGGAGTCCAACCGTCGCTGCTATGCAACGAGCCGAAAAGCTCCAGCCACTCTGGCATGAGCCCTTGGAGCACGATGACCCTTACCGCCATGGACCGGCTTCCTTTGGAAACCCAATAAACAACCACCTGATAGTTAACATGTTGTCTCGGCACGGTCTTGGCGCGGAAACCATAGCGCCGCGCCTAGCCGGGGCCATCGTTGCCGGGTCGGTCTGTCTTATTGGCCCATTAGCCTTCTGGTCCGCCTCGCCTTTTACCCACTTGCTATGAATCATCACTTTTGCGAAGCCTTAAGCGAGCCTGCGCCTCACTATCATAGATTCGCTTGACACCATCACCCATGGCCACTTCTATAAGACGGATGTCGCGCACTAGCCTCATCATGCCCTGGCGCTCCACGCTGGCGGCTTGATCGCTTCCCCACATAGCCCGGTCCAGGGTGACGTGGCGCTCCACCAGGCAGGCGCCCAGGGCCACCGCCGCCAGCGTGGGGGAGAGACCCACCTCATGGCCGGAATAGCCCACGGGACAATTGAAGCGTTTGCGTAGGGTCTGGATCATACGCAGGTTCAGCTCCTCTGGTGGGCAAGGATAGGTGCTGGTGCAGTGGGTCATGATGAGGTTGTCATGCCCCAGTTGCTCCACCGCTTCATCCACCTCCTCCATGGTCGACATGCCGGTGGATAGCACCACGGGACGGCCAGTGGCCCGGAACTTGGTCAGCAATCCCTTGTCAGTCAGGCAGGCGGAAGCCACCTTGAAACAGGGGGTGTCGAACTGGGCCATGAAGTCCACCGACTCCACGTCCCAACAGGAGACGAACCAAAGAATCCCTTTTCGCTGGCAATACCGATCGATTTCCTGGTATTCCTCGCGGCCGAACTCCACCCGCCGACGATAATCCAGGTAGGACATCATCCCCCAGGGAGTCTCACGCACCACGTTGCGATAGGCATCGGGTACGCACAGCTCGGGGGTGCGTTTCTGAAACTTGACCGCGTCGCAGCCGGCATCCACGGCTAGGTCGATCAGCCGCTTGGCCAACTCCAACTCGCCGTTATGGTTGATGCCGATCTCTGCGATGACCAAGACCGGAAGGCCATGGCCCACCAATTTGGGGCCGATCCGCACCGCGTCAGGCATGGTGTCTCCTGAAAAGGTAACGAGGGCAAAGCCCGGGATTGGCCAATAATTACACTGAAGGCTGCCGGGACGCAAGCCAACGGCGTGGAGCCGGGCCGTGCGTCAGCGCCGACGGATCAGGGCCAGGCGGGGGTCGTCGTCCTTGACCATGAAGCTCACCGGCTGGCCGCTGGACTGGCCCAGCACGCTGACGCCGCCCACGATCAGGTAGTTGAGGGCGTCGCGCAGGTCGCCCCCTCCGGCGTAGCCCGTCTCGCGTTCGCTGGTGCCGACATCGGCCGACCAGACCGCCAGGTCGCGCCGGACCTGGCCCTGGGCCTGGTTGAGGTAGACCACCAGGCGCAGGCTGTAGGCGTGGTTGGTGACCAGTTGGGGGACGTAGTGGGTGCGCCCCTCCTCCTCCACCACGGTGGTGATCTTCTTGCCGTCCTTGTCGGTGGTGACCACGTTGACCTTGCGGCCGGGCTCGCGGACGGCCCGCATCTCGGTGCCCTGGCTGCTGGAGGCGGCGAAGGCGTAGGTGAGCAGGTATTCGGCGCTCTGGGGCGGGGCCAGGCGGTACATGGAATTGGTCAGCACCAGGCTGATCTTGTCGCCCACCTCGCGCTCCAGGAGGGGATTGGGCGTCCGGTTCTGGGGCAGGAGGGCGAAGCTGGCCCCGGGAAAGAGCCCCTGGGCGCGGGCCGGGTCCAGGTAGGAGTTGACGGTGACCATCTTGCCACAGGCGGTCAGGCCCAAGAGCAGACCGACCAGGGCCAGGCGTCCCAGGATGGAGGTGCAGCGCGCCGCCAAGGCAATCTCCGGTGGGGTGTTCAAGCAGGTGACGATCCTGGCAGGAGAATAGCAGAAAAGCGGGCGGACGGGGACGGTGTTCTTGCAACAACAATATGTTGTAACTATTTATATTATTATCACCACATATTGTTGCACAAGCCGCGCCGGAATCGCCCGCCTCAGGCTATCAGGTCCCAGGTCAAGAGGCCCAGCCAGAGGAGGCTCACCGACCACAGGTGACGCGACAGGGGCCGGGGGCCCAGGCGGCGGGCCTGGGCCATGCCCCGCATCAGCCACCAGGACAGGCTGAGGCAAAGCAGGCACAGCACCAGCGAGGGCGAGAGCATCAGCAGGGGCGCGGTCAGGCCGGCCAGGTCCAGGGGAGGATTGGAGGAATAGTAGACCAGCAGCGGGCGCGCCAGGCTGCCGCCCACCAGGATCCCCGCCCCCAGCTCCACCACCAGGGCCGGCAGCCCCGCCCACCAGTGGCCGCGCCAGAGCAGGTGGGTCAGCACCCCGGCCAGACCGGCCAAGGCCAGGAGCCCCAATGGGCCGACCCCCCAAGCCGTGGCGAGGGCCTGGGGGCTGCTGACCAGGGTCACCAGGGCGACCACCGCCGGGGCGGCGCTGGCCAGGGCCGCCTTGAGTCGCCGCTTGCGCAGGCCCAGGTCGGCCAGGTCGTGATCGCGTCCCATCGTTCCGGTCATGATTGCTTCCCGCATCGCGCGCTCCAGGCATAGGGGAGCGGCGGGGCCCAGGGGGGGTGGGCCCCGCCGGTGGGGGGTTAATGCGCCGCAGCCGCGCCGGCGCCCCTGGGAACGCGGACGTGTTCCACGATGTCCTGCACGTGCTGGGGCGGGGCCTTGGTGACCAGCGAGACGCCCCAGGCCGCGATGAAGTTGAAGCACATGCCCACGGTGCCGATGCCCTCGGGCGTGATGCCGAAGAACCAGTTGGAAACGCCCATGAACTTGGTCTGGATGATGTAGACGGCGGTGAAGACGATGCCGACCACCATGCCGGCGATGCAGCCCTCCTTGGTGGTGCGCTTGGTGAAGATGCCCAGGATGATGATCGGGAAGAAGCTCGACGCCGCCAGGCCGAAGGCGAAGGCCACCACCTGGGCCACGAACGCCGGGGGGTAGACGCCAAAGTAACCAGCGCAGACAACGGCCACGCCGATCATCACCCGGGCCACGGTCAGCCGCTGCTTCTCGGTCGCGTTCTTGTTGATCACCCGGTAGTAGAGGTCGTGGCTGATGGCCGAGCCCACCACCAGCAGCAGGCCGGCGGCGGTGGACAGCGCCGCGGCCAGGCCGCCGGCCGCCACCAAGGCGATGACCCAGGGCGGCAGGGCGGCGATCTCCGGGTTGGCCAGCACCATGATGTCCTGGTCCACGTACAGCTCGTTGGGGTTGGTGGTGGCCTGGTTCTTGATCAGGGGCTGGCCGAACCTGCCGGTCTGGCCGGAGAATTCGGGCTTGCCGGCGAAGGCCGCGCCGGCCGAGTAATGGATGCGCCCGTCGCCGGCCTTGTCGAACCAGATGATCAGGCCGGTCTTCTCCCAGTTCTTGAACCAGGATGGGGCCAGTTCGCCGGCGTGTTGGGCGCGCATGGCGGTCAGGGCGGCCGGGTCGCTGGGCAGGGTCAGGCCCCTGGCCTGGGCCAGGGTCTCCAGGCTGTAGAACTTGCCGTTGAGGGAGGTGATCATGTTGTAGCGGGCGAAGGCGGCCACCGCCGGGGCGGTGGTGTAGAGCAGGGCGATGAAGACCAGGGCCCAGCCGGCGCTGATGCGGGCCGCCCGCACGCTGGGCACGGTGTAGAAGCGGATGATGACGTGGGGCAGGCCGGCGGTGCCCACCATCAGGGCGAAGGTGATGCAGAAGACGTTGAGCATGCTGGTGGCCTCGGTGGCGAAGGCCGCGGTGTAGGCGTGGAAGCCCAGGTCCTTGGCTATCAAGTCCAGGGTGTCCAGGAGATACTTGCCGGCGTCGGGTCCGGAGGAGATGGTGCTGCCGAAGCCGATCTGGGGGACCGGCACCCCGGTGACGTGGGCGCTGATGGCCCAGGCCGGGATCAGATAGGCGCAGATGAGCACGCAGTACTGGGCCACCTGGGTCCAGGTGATGCCCTTCATGCCGCCCAGGGTGGCGTAGATGAAGACGATGATCATGCCGATGATCACGCCGGTGTTGATCGGCACCTCCAGGAAGCGGCTGAAGACGATGCCCACGCCGCGCATCTGGCCAGCCACGTAGGTGAAGCTGACGAAGATGGCGCAGGCCGCCGCCACCAGGCGGGCGGTGTCGGAGTAATAGCGGTCGCCCACGAAGTCGGGCACCGTGAACTTGCCGAACTTGCGCAGATAGGGGGCCAGCAAGAGGGCCAGCAGCACGTAGCCGCCGGTCCAGCCCATCAGGTAATAGCAGCCGGGATAGCCCAGGAAGCTGATCAACCCGGCCATGGAGATGAAGCTGGCCGCGCTCATCCAGTCGGCGCCGGTGGCCATGCCGTTGGCGATGGGGGGCACGCCCATGCCGGCCACGTAGAAGCCCTTGACGTCCTGCACCCGCGAACGCCAGGCGATGAAGATGTAAAGGGCGAAGGTGAGACCGACGATCACGTAGGTCCAAAGCAGGATCTCTGACATGCCGCCCTCCCTTCCCTATTCTTCCACTTCGAATTCGCGGTCGAGCCTACGCATCATGGCGCAGTAGACGAAGATCAGGACCACGAAGACATAGATGGAGCCCTGCTGGGCGAACCAGAAGCCCAGCGGGAAGCCGCCCATGCGGATGGTGTTGAGTGGGTTGACCAGGAAGATCGGCAGGACATAGCCCACCAGGAACCAGATGGACAATAGCACCAGCAGCAACTTGAGGTTGCGCAGCCAGTACTGCTTCAGGTCCTTTTCCATACCCCGCTTCCCTCCTTTTCCGGCCGCCTCCGGCCTTTGCCTCCTTTGGACCCCATCGCTCCCCAGTTGCGGACCCAACTTGTGTAATTGTGATTGTTACCTTGTGCCAGTCTAGGGGGAGGCCCCGGGGGATTGTCCATGGGGGGCAACCCGTATTGGGGGGTGGGAAAGCCCTACTTTTGTGCGGTTGTGAAGCGGCGGGGAGGACGAAAAAGGCGCGCCCGGAGGGCGCGCCCACGGTTGGGATCGGCGGCGGAGCGGCGCCCCGCCGCCGGCGGGTGACGAGACCTACTCCGCCCCCACCCCCAGGTAGGTGCGCAGCTTCTGGTCGATGAACTTGGCCTCGGCCTCCTTTTCCTGGGTGGCCAGGGAGACCAGCCAGCCGGCCACGAAGGCCAGGGTCATGGAGATGATGGCCGGGTTGCGCAGCCCGATGATGGGCTGCGGGTTCTTGAGAACGTCCACCCAGACGGTGGGGCTCAGGATGATCATCCCGGCCGAGACCGCGGTGCCCACCAGGATCGACCACACCGCGCCCTGGGTGGTGAACTTCTTCCAGACGATCGACAAGAGCAGGGCCGGGAAGTTGGCGCTGCAGGCGATGGCGAAGGTGAGCCCCACCATGTAGGCCACGTTCTGGCCCTTGAACAGGATGCCCAACAGCACCGCGCAGGTGCCGAAGATCACGGTGGCGATCTTGGCCACCTTGACCTGCTCCTTCTCGCTGGCCTCGCCGTGCTTGACCACGTTGACGTAGATGTCGTGGGACAGGGCCGAGGCCCCGGCCAGGGTCAGGCCGGCCACCACCGCCAGGATGGTGGCGAAGGCCACCGCGGCGATGAAGCCCAGGAAGGGGGTGCCGCCCAGCAACTCGGCAAGGAGCGGCGCGGCCATGTTGCCGCCGGCGTCGATGCCGGTGATGACGCTGCGCCCCACCAGGACGCTGGCCCCGAAGCCCACGATGGGGATGATGCAGTAGAAGTAGCCGATGAAGCCGGTGGCGTAGAGCACGCTCTTGCGGGCGGCCTTGGCGTCGGGCACGGTGTAGAAGCGCATCAGGATGTGGGGCAGGCCCAGGAGCCCGAACATCAGGGCCAGGCCCAGGCTGACGGCCTCGATGGGGCTGGTGACCAGGCTGCCCGGCTCCAGGGCGGTCTGGCCATACTTGGCCGCCACCGCGCTATAGAGCTCCCCCGGGCTGAAGCCGAACTGGGCCAGCACCAGGATGGTCAGCAGGGTGACGCCGAACAGCAGCAGCACCGCCTTGATGATCTGCACCCAGGTGGTGGCGATCATGCCGCCGAAGAGCACGTAGGCCAGCATCACCGCGCCCACGATGATCTCGGCCAGCTCGTAGGGGATGCCGAACATCAGCTTGATCAGGCTGCCCGAGCCCACCATCTGGGCGATGGTGTAGGTGAGCAGGGTGATCACGCCGCCGATGGCGCTGGCGATGCGCACCGGGCGCTGCTTGAGGCGGAAGGCAACCACGTCGGCGAAGGTGTACTTGCCCAGGTTGCGCAGGGGCTCGGCGATGAGGAACATCAGGGCCGGCCAGCCCACCAGCCAGCCCACGGCGTAGATCATGCCGTCATAGCCCTTGAGCGAGGTCAGCCCGGCGATGCCCAGGAAGGAGGCCGCCGACATGTAGTCGCCCGACAGGGCGAAGCCGTTCTGCAGACCGCTGACGCTGCGGCCGGCGGCGTAGAACTCCTTGGTGGTCCGGGTGCGCTTGGCCGCCCAGTAGGTGATGGCCAAGGTCAGGGCCACGATGAAGAAGAAAAAGATGATGGCCTCGACGGTGGGGGTTCCCACCGTGGTCTTGATCGCCTGTTCCGCGGCTGCTTGCATTTCCTATCCCCCCGCTCCTAGAGCTGTTCCTTGAGGCGCTTGACCTCGCTGTCATAGGACGTGTTGGCCCAGATGACGTAGATCACGGTCAGCACCCAGGACAGGACGATGACCAGCACCCCCAGGGGGATGCCCAGGGTGGTGGACTCGCCCACCTTTTGGGCCAGGAAGGGCTTGTCCACCGCGACGAGAAGGATGTAGCCGTAGTAAACCACGAACAACAGGGCGGTGAGGATGATGGACACCGTCCACCGCTTGCTCACCAGGCTCCGGAACTCCCGTGAGGAGAGCATCTCCTCCGCCGACTTGGCCATACGCACCTCCGACTGGGGTTGGCTGGAATCGCCTGGTCCGCGGGCGCGCGCCCCTTGGCCCCGTGTCCGGCGGGACCGGCCCGGCGGCCGGCGCGAACCCCCCGCGCCGCTTCCGCCGGCGACAGGCCCCCGGACCAGGAAGGGGGCTTGTCACCTTGTCCCATCATGGGGCGGGTCCCAGGGGGGCGTCCATGGGGGCCGCCCTGTATTTGGCCGGAGGTTGTCCCTACTTGGGTCGGGTGGCCCTCCCACCGGGCCGGGGGGAGCGCCCGCCCCGGGAGGATGGAATCCTGCCCCGGAACGGTGGTCGCCGGCCGGGGACGGCCAAACAGAGGGGATGACGCGGAAAACAATGCTGCCGGGCGCGCGGGCGCGCCAAAAGGGGGGAGCGGAGTCCTTGGCGGTGTCGCGGGGGCTAGTGGACGATGACGTCGTAGAGGCTGCCCATCTGCTGGTGCTCGAACAGCACCCCCAGCTCGGTCATGAGCTGGTTGGTGCAGGCCTCGATGCGGGCCAGGTCGGCCTCGGTGACCGCCTGTTGGTCGATGTAGGAGAGCAGCTCGTCCAGGCGGGAGAGCTGCTCCACGATCTTGGGGTTGATCGTCTCGCCGGCCAGGCGCTGGCTGACATCGTGGATCAGGCGCTGGCAGGAGTCCATGCGCAGGCGGATCGCCTGGTTCGCCAAGCCGTTCATCGCGATCACCTCTCCCGCCAGACGCCGCGGCGGTCGCGCCTGAGTTCGATGACCTCCCAGCGCCCCTGGTCGTTGACCAGGGAGTTGATGGCGAAGCTGATCAGACCCAGGACCAGGGAGCCGCCCAGGGCCGGCCAGAAGCCGTCGACCCGGAAGCCGGCCAGCAGATTGCCCACCAGCCAGAGCATCAGGGCGTTGACCACGAAGGTGAACAGCCCCAAACTCAGGATGTTGATGGGCAGGGTGAGGATCAGGACCACCGGGCGGATCAGGGCGTTGACGACCCCCAGGAACAGGGCGGCGATCAAGGCCCAACCCAGCCCGGCCACCTGGATTCCATCGAACAGGTAGCTGACCAGGAGCAGACCGCCGGCGTTGACCAGCCATCGGAACAGCAATCCACGCATGAAATAAGGCTATCATGGCCCTGGCGGGGACGCAAGGCCGAGGCTTGCCGGAAACCGCCCCGCCAGCTACATTGTAATCATGGATGCCCGGTCCCCGGCCCAACCCCGGAGACCGGGCGGCAAGGAGGCCTGACATGAGTCGGTTAGATTGCGGCCGCCCGGGCGGCCCTCCCCCCTCCCCCCTGGCCAGCTTCCGGGACGACCCCGCCCTCCGGGAGCGGATGGCGGTTCTGGAGCGCGAGATCGCCGAGCTGGCCCGGGAGCAGGCGGTCTGCGCGGCCGAGGTCAGGGGTCTGATGGAGCGCGAGGCGACGGGCGAGGGACCCTTCGCCCAGGAGATCAACACCCTCAAGCAGCGCAAGATGATGCTGGCCACCGAGGTCCAGCATCGCAAGGCCAGGCTCAACGCCTTGCTGTTGGGGCTGTGAACCTGTCCATTCTCTCGACCTGGGGGCGCGCATGGAAAAGAAGCTCTTGATCGCCATCGATGGCAGTCCCGCCGCCGAGCGGGCGGTGGACTACGTGGGCCTGATGGAAGGGGCCATGATCCGCGACCTGAAGCTGACCCTGTTCTACGTCATGAACCCGGTGCCGCCCTACCTGCAACGCGAGGCCCAGCGCGACCCGGCCGCCTTCCGCCGCCTGGGCGCGCTGCAGGCCAAGAACCGCGAGCAGGCCACCCAGGTTTTGGACCACGCCCGCCAGCGCCTGTTGCGCCACGGCCTGAAGGAGGAGCAGGTGGAGCTCAAGGCCCATCCCCGCGCCTCCGACACCGCCCACGACATCCTGTTCGAGGCCGAGCAGGGCCTCTACGACGCGGTGGTCCTGGGCCGACGGGGGCTTTCCAAGGCCCAGGAGCTGTTCATGGGCAGCGTCACCAACCAGGTGGTGCAGCACGCCCAGCGGGTGCCGGTCTGGGTGGTGGGCGGCCGGGTGGCCAGCCTCAAGGTGCTCTGCGCGGTCGATGGCAGCGAGGGCAGCCTCCGGGCGGTGGACCACCTGGCCTACATGCTGGGCCAGAACCCGGAGCTGGAGGTCACCCTGCTGCACGTGGGGGCGGTGCTGGCCTCCTATTGCCCGGTGGAGTTCGGCCAGGACCTGGCCCGGGAGATCGAGGGCGACCTGATGCACTCCGACCAGGAGTGCATGGACGACTTCATGACCCGGGCCATGAAGGTGCTGACCGAGGGCGGCCTGGAGCCCACCCAGATCCAGGTGGCCCTGGCGGAAGGAGCCCTGGGGGTGCCCAGGGCCGTCCTCAAGATGGTGCGCGAGGGTGATTTCGGAACCGTGGTCCTGGGTCGGCGGGGCGAGAACCGCTCCTTCTTCCTGGGCCACGTCAGCGACAAGGTCCTAGCCGGAGCCGAAAGCTCCGCGGTTTGGGTGGTGGGTTAAATGAGTGAAACCATCCCAAATCCCCAGCGCCTCTCCCCCAACCTCTGGCGGCTGGGCACCCGCTATCAACCCAGTTACCTGGTTCGGGGCCGGGACCGGGCGGCCATCTTCGAGGCCGGGGTCACCGCCAGCGCCGGGGTGGTCCTGGCTCAACTGGACGCCCTGGGCTGCCCCCGGGCGGAGGTGAGCGACGTCATCGTCTCCCACCCCCACGCCGACCACGTGGCCGGCCTGGCGGTGCTCCTGGCCGGGCTGCCGGCGGCCCGGCCCCGGCTGACCGCCCTGGCCCGCCAGACCCTGGCCAAGCCCAGCCTGCGCCAGAAATTCGCGCTGGAGGAGGGCTTCACCTCCCGGGCCATCACCCGGCGCGAGGCCCTGCCCAACGGGCGGCCCCACCCCCCGGACCTGGCTCCCCCGCCCCCGGGGCCGGACCTGGAGGCCGGCGACGTCCTGGACCTGGGCGGGGTGGAGTTGGTCTTCCGCGACGCCGCCGGTCACGTGCCTGGCGGGCTCTTTTGCCTGCTGCCCCAGGACGACGCGGTCCTGGCCAGTGATTCGGCCGGGTTTCTGCAAGACGGGGCCCCGGGCTTCCCCTTGGGCTATGTCTCCTGGGACATCTACGCCCAGACCCTGGGCGAGATAACCGCCCTGTCCCCCGGCCTGTTGGCTCTGGCCCACCAGGAGGCGCTGACCGGGCGCGAGGCGGCCGCTTTCCTGCGCCAGGCCGACCAGAGCCAGGCCCAGGAGCGGGACTGGCTGCGGCGCGCGGCCCGGGACCTGGAGCCCGAGGCGGCGGCCCGGGCCTATTTCCGGCGCTGGTACCACGGCGACCTGACCGTCTACTCGCCCCGGGGCATCCTCAACTGCTGCCGCCTGCTGCTGCGCCGCGCCCTGGAGAACGGCAACTAGGACCGCTAACACCGCCAGAATGGCGCCGCGCTCTTTTGGGATTCCTTGCGAGCGCAGCGAAGCAATCCCTGGCGTAATTTGTTCTTTTTATTCGATATATTAAGGAATAAAGAGGTTGCCGCGTCGCTTCGCTCCTCGCAATGTCAAAAAAAGACTCGGCGCAGGTTTCTTGGTCCGCCCCGCTTCGGGTTACTGAGCAGGCAATTCCGTTCGGCTGAACCGGCCCCCGGCCACGCCACTGGCGGTATCGGCTGTCAGCAGGATTTACGGCTGTCAAATCTAATGGTTGGCTAGGCCCGGGCCCGCGCCCCCCGCGCCGGCAGCTCGATGATGATGCGGGTGCCGTGGGGCGGATTGTCCTGCACCCGGATGTAGCCGTTGTGGTCGGCCACGATGGTGCTGACGATGGCCAGACCCAGGCCGGTGCCGGTCTGCTTGGTGGAGTAATAGGGCTCGAACATGCGCAGGCGGTCCTCGGGCGGCACCCCGGGGCCGTTGTCCTCCAGCTCCAGGCGCACGATCTTGAGGATGTCGTCGTGGCTCAGGCGCAGCACGATCATCCGGGGCGGGGGCTGGTCGGCCAGGGCGGCCACGGCGTTGTCCAGCAGGTTGACCAAGGCCCGCGACATCTGCTCCCGGTCCAGGTCGAAGATCGGGATGCCCTCCTCGGCCTCCAGCTCGAAACTCACCTCGGCATGGGCCTGGCGGAACAGGCTCAAGACCTCACCGGCCAGGGCCAGCAGGTCGTGGGGGGCCAGGCGGGCGCTGGGCAGGCGGGCGAAGGTGCTGAATTCGCTGACCAGGCGGCGCAGGACCTCCACCTGGCCGATGATGGTGTCGGTGCATTCGCGGAAGATTTGCAGGTCCTCGGCCGGCAGGCGGTCCTCGTAGCGCCGGATCAGACGTTGGGCGCTGAGCTTGATGGGGGTCAGCGGGTTCTTGACCTCGTGGGCGATGCGCCGGGCCACCTCGCGCCAGGCCGCCATGCGCTGGGCCTTCTCCAGCTCCGACAGGTCCTCGAACACCACCACCAGGCCCTGGGTGCGGCCGGTCTCGTCGCGCATCTGGCTGGCGTGGACCATCAGGGTCAGGGCCTCGCCGCCGATGGTCAGCCGCACCTGGCGGTCCAGCCCCAAGCGCACGGTGGAGCCCAGGTCGGCCATCAGGTGCTCCACCAGGCCCCGGTTCTGGGGCTCGATGAAGCCGCGCCAATCCCCGCCCAGCACGCTGTCGGCCTGGACCTTGAGCAGGCGCTCGGCCGAGGGGTTGAAGATGGTCACCTTGCCCTGGGCGTCCACCGCCACCACCCCGGCGGCCACGTTGCGCAACACCACCTCCATGTGGCGGCGGCGCTGGTCCAGCTCCAGGTTGGTGCGCCGCATCTCGGCCTGGGCCTCGTCCAGGCGGGCCTTGCTGGTCTTGAGATCGGCGGACATGCGGTTGAAGGCGTTGACCAGGGTGCCGATCTCGTCGCCGCCGGCCGGGCGGACATAGACGTCGTAGTCGCCCTCGGCGATGCGCTGGGTGCCCTTGGCGATCTCCATCAGGGGCACGGTGATGGTCTTGGCCAGGTGGAAGCCGAACCAGGTGCCGGCGAAAACGATCAGCAGGGTGACGATGGACAGGGTGATGTACTGGTTGGTCTTGATCGGCTGCTTCAGCGCCTTGAGCTGGCGGTAGTTCTCCAGGCCCTGGCGCACCCCCTGCAAGCGGGCCAGGCTGCCCCGGGGCAGGAACTGGTAGGCCACCAGCACCGCCGCCGCCCGGCCCCGGCCGCCGCCCACCGGCGCGGCCGCGGCCACGAAATCCCCGGCCGGCGCGGGCTGGAGCTGGGTCAAAACCTGGCCGCCAGACAGCGCCCGGCTGACCAGATCCAGGGGCAGGGCCTCCAGGTGGACCGGGTGGACGCCGCTCCGGGCGGCCAGGCCCAACTCCTTGAGCTCCGGCGAATAAACCCGCAAGCCTCCCAGATCGTACTGGGCCCGCCGCGCGGCCAGGAGCTCGTTGAGGCCGCGGCCCGAGCCCGGCAGACCCCCGCCCCGGCCGGCCAGGTCCCCGGCCAGCTGCCCCGCGAAATGGGCGGTCTGCTCCATCAACTGGCGGTGGTGGGCCTCGCCCACCTCCAGGGCCTCCAGCAGGGAATTCTCGACCTGGGCGCTGAACCAGTATTCGATGGAGGTGCCCACGAACTGGTAGACCGAGAAGAAGAGCAGGAGGGTGGGGGCCAGGGACATCACCCCGAAGGCCACCACCAGTTTGCTGCGCAGGCCGCTGCCCCAGCCGCCCCGCTTGCGCTCCAGGGTCAGCTTGAAGATGTTGCGCAGGACCAGGAACAGCAGCAGCAAGAGCAGCAGGGCGTTGAGGTTGATCAGGGCGAAGACCAGGAGCGAGGAGCCCAGGGGCAGCTCGCCGGGCAGGCGCACCACCTGGGTCTCCAGCCAGGTGATCAGCGCCACCGCCACCAGCAGCACGGCGATGATGACGCGCTCCCGCTTGCGCCGGGCCTGCTCCCGGGCCTCTATCAGGGCATCCTCGGCCGCCACCATCGCTCCTGCCTCGGGGAATGGTCAAAGGCAAGGCTATGTTACGGGAGCGGAAGCCGAAGGGCAAGCGAATGCGCGCCCGGCGACCAGCGGGAGGGCTCGCCGGCGTGAAAAAGCCCCCGCCAGAGCGGCGGGGGCTGGGGTCGGCGTGGGGGGGGACCGGGGCGCTAGGCGGCCGAGACCTGGCCCACCCGGCCGTTGGCCGGCCGGGCCGGTGCGACCGAAACCGCGGCGGGCGCGGGCTCCTCCTGGCTGGGGGTGACCAGTTGCCAGGCGCTGGGGTCGGCCAAAAGCTTCTTGAACAGCTTGTTGTTGAGGTCGTGGCCGGACTTGCGGGCCACGAAGCGGCCTTGGATCGGCCGGCCCACCAGGGCCAGGTCGCCCAGGAAATCCAGCACCTTGTGGCGCACGAACTCGTCCGGGAAACGCAGGCCGTCGTCATTGAGCACCCGGTGGCTGTCCAGCACCACCGCGTTGTCCAGGCTGCCGCCCAGGGCCAGGTTGGCCTGGTGCAGACGCCGCATGTCGCTCAGGAAGCCAAAGGTGCGGGCGCGGCTGATCTCGCGGGCGTAGGCCTTGTCGTCCAGGTCGAAGCCCAGGCGCTGGGTGCGGATGGCCGGGTGGGCGAAGTCGATGGTGAAATCCACGCTCAGGCCCTCGCCCGGGCTGACGCTCACCGACTTGCCGTCCTCCTCGCTCAGGCTGACGCTGCGCTTGACGCGGTAGAACTGGCGCGGCCGGGCCTGGCTGGTGAGCCCGGCGTTCTTGAGCAAGAACACGAAGGGCGCGGCCGAGCCGTCCATGATCGGCAGCTCGGGGGCGTCGACCTCCACGATGGCGTTGTCCACGCCGCTGCCGGCCAGGGCGCTCAGGAGGTGCTCCACGGTGGAGATGGTCAGCCCCTCCACCCCGATGGTGGTGGAGAAGCGGGTGTCCACCACGTGGTGCACGTCGGCCGGGATCAGGGGGGCGCCGGGCAGGTCGGAGCGCTTGAACAAGACCCCGGTGTCCGGGTCGGCCGGGCGCAGGCTCAGGTTCACCTTGCGGCCGCTGTGCAGACCAATGCCGGTGCAGGACACGGTGCGGGTCAGGGTGTGTTGAAAAATCTGCATCGCCGGTTCCTTTGCGGCTGGTGGCTTGCGCGCGAACTCATTGCAACAACCGCGCCAAAATCCGGCCGGGCCGGGGCGGCCCGCCCCTCTTAAATCGTCCGCGATATAGGCAGGTTGTACTAGATGGGGCCGTCCCTGGCCCCGAGTGGTGACGGACGGGGTCCGGAAGTGTGGTCAGTCGGACACAGACCGGGCCGGGATTGTGTCAATCAGGCCACACTTCCGGGCCTGGGCCTCGGCCGCGGCCAGGTCCTCGGGCCGGTTGAGGTTCAGGAAGCTCAGGCCCGCGGGGTCCAGGGACCGCACCTCCTCCGGGTCCAGGGTGGCCAGGCGCACCGCCTCCACCAGGCGGCGGACCCGGGTCTCGCCCTGGGCCATCAGGCGCTGGGCCGGGGGCAGGCAGGCCCGGGAGTAGTAGGCCAGCAGGTACTCGGGCCAGCCCTGGGGGCCGATGGGGGCCAGGGCCATGGGGGGCTGGGGCTGGGCCTGGGCCTGGGCCAGGCGGCGCAACAGCGCCGGCCGGGCCAGGGGCAGGTCCACCGCCAACAGCAGCACCCCCTGGGCGTCGGTGTCCAGGAAGGCGGTGACCAGGGCCGCCAGGGGGCCCTGGCCCGGCCAGCGGTCGGCGATGACGGTGCGGGGCAGGTCGGCCATCTGGGCCGCGTCGGCGGCCAGCACCACCACCTGGTCGCAGGTCTGGTCCAGGGCGGCCAGGGCCCAGTCGATCAGCCGCCGCCCGCCCAGGGTCCGCCAGGGCTTGCCCCCGCCCATGCGCCGCCCCGGCCCCCCGGCCAACAGCGCCCCCACCAAGCCGGCCGGGGCCGGGCTCACTCCCGGACCTCCATCGGACCCCGACCGCTGGACTCCAGGATGCGCATCCGCTCCTGGCCCTTGGCCAGCCAGACCGCGCAGTGCTCGCAGGGGCCGGCGCAGAGGGTCTCCACCTGGTTGCGGATCTCGTAACAGGCGCGATGGGGGTCCTGGAAGGCGGCGCAGTTTCCCTTTTGCACGCAGGCGAAGATGTTCCAGCAGGGGGCCAGGACCAGCAGGTTGCGCAGGCAGGCCAGGGTGAAGCCGTGCTCGTGGATCAACTGGGTGATGCGCCGGATCTGGGCCACCTCGAACTCGGAGTAGAGGCGGTTGTTGGTGCGCGGTTCGCGCCGGGGGCGGATGAAGCCTTCCTTTTCGTATTCGCGGATGCGTTTCTGCGACAGGTCCACGGTGCGGGAGACATCGTTGATCAGGTACATGGGGCTCCCCGGCGTTGACGGTTCTATACGCAATTAGGTGCAGGCTGGCCGTTAATAACACACCCCCGCGGGCTTGGCAAGCCCCGGCCCGACGGCGGGAAGCCGGCCGGCGGCGGCCGCGAGCTCCGCCCCGGTCCGGGAACCGTTGCCGCCAGGGCTCCCTGGGTCTTGCCCCCGACGCCTGGTCGGGGTTATCCTGGGCCAACCTTGGACGGCCACGCCACACACCGGCGGGGGCGGACGCCGCGCCCGGAACCAGCCCCCGGAAAGGTAGACCCATGGCATCGCGACGCTTGCTCCCCCTTGGCCTCATCCTGGCCCTGGCCCTGCTGGCCAGCCCGGCGGCCGCCCTGGCGGCCGACGACCCGCTGGCCCAGGCCAACGCCGCCTACGCCCAGCGGGGCGATCTCGCCCAGGCCCAGCGCGCGGCCGATCTCTACGCCCAGGCCCTGGCCGCCAACCCCAAGAGCGACGAGGCGGCCTATCGCCTGGCCATGGCCTGGTATTGGCTGGGGCTCAACGCGCCGGAGGGCAAGGACCTGGAGCCCTTCGAGAAGGCGGTCAACGCCGCCAAGCGGGCGGTGGAGATCAACCCCGACTCCCTGCCCGGCCACTACTGGCTGGGGGTGGCCTACGGGGTCTACGGCAAGGCCAAGGGCATCATGAAGAGCCTGGCCCTGGTGGACCCGATCAAGGAAGAGATGAACTGGGTGCTCGCCAAGGACCCCAATTACGAGAAGGGTGGCCCCCAGCGGGTCCTGGGCCGGCTCTACTTCAAGCTGCCGGGGCTGTTTGGCGGCGACACCGACAAGGCCATCGCCAACCTCAAGCAGGCGGTGCAGCTGGGACCCGACCGCTGGATCAACCACCTCTACCTGGCCGAGGTCTATCTCAAGGAGGGCGAGAAGCCCCAGGCCGTGGCCCTGCTCAACCAGATCATCGCCGGGCCGGCCGAGAAGGGCTTCGAGCCGGAATACAAGCTGTGGAAGGCCGAGGCCGAGAAGCTCCTGAAGGAGAACCGTTAGCCCGGGCCTGATAACCTGATAGAATAGTCCCCGTCGGGTCGATCCCGGCCCGACGGGAGACTCGCCGCCGACCCCCGCTCCTGCCCGGACGGGGGTCGCCGCCGCCAGGAGCCGCGAAAAGGAGCGCCGCGATGGATGCCTTGCCGTCCCTGGGCCAGGGCCCGCTCAAGACCCCCAGCCTGATCGAAACCCCGGTGGCCGGCTTCCGGGCCGGCGCGGCCGCCGCCGGACTGCGCAAGGACGGCCGCATCGACCTGGCGCTCATCGCCGCCGACCGGCCGGTGGCCGCGGCCGGGGTCTTCACCAGCAACCGCCTGGCCGCCGCCCCGGTCCAGGTCTCCCGCCGCCACCTGGCCGCCGGCCGGGTCCAGGCCATCCTGGCCAACAGCGGCGGGGCCAACGCCGCCACCGGCGCGCCGGGCCTGGCCGCGGCCGAGGCCTGCTGCGCCGCCGCCGGCGCGGCCCTGGGCTGCGATCCCGGCCTGGTGCTGCCCTGCTCCACCGGCGTCATCGGCCAGCTCCTGGACGCCGGCAAGGTTGCCGCCGCCCTGCCCGGGCTGGCGGCCGGCCTCGCGCCCGAGGGCCTGCCCCGGGCCTGCCAGGCCATCATGACCACCGACGCCTTCCCCAAGATGGCCCGGGCCACGGCGGTCATCGCCGGGCGCGAGATCAGCATCGTGGGCATGGCCAAGGGCGCGGGCATGATCCGGCCGGACATGGCCACCATGCTCTCCTTTGTCCTGACCGACGCCGCCGCCGCCCCGGCCGCCCTGCGCCTGGCCCTGGGCCAGGCGGCGGAGGTGAGCTTCAACCGGGCCAGCGTGGACGGCGACACCTCCACTAACGACACCCTGCTGCTGTTGGCCAGCGGCCGGGCCGGCAACCCGGAGCTGACCCCGGAGTCGCCGGAGCTGGCGGCCTTCACCGCCGCCCTGACCCAGGTCTGCCAGGCCCTGGCCGCCATGCTGGTGGCCGACGGCGAGGGGGCCGGCCACCTGGTGCTGCTGCGGGTCACCGGCGCGCCGGACGCCGAGCAGGCCCGGTCCCACTGCTACGCCATCGCCCACTCGCCCCTGTGCAAGACCGCCCTGGCCGGCAACGACCCCAACTGGGGGCGCATCGTCTCCACCGCCGGGGCCGAGTGCGGCCGGCGGGGCTGGCCCTACGACATGGCCCGCCTGAACCTCTGGATCGGCGAACATCAGATCTGCCGCGATGGTCTCTACGCTGGGATGGAGGCCGAGAAGGGCGCGGCGGCGGTGATGCAAGAGCCCCGCTACCAGATCCGCCTGGACCTGGGCCTGGGCGCGGGCGAGTTCTGGCTTTTCACCAGCGACCTGGGCCACGACTACGTGACCATCAACGCCGACTACCGCAGCTAGGGGGCCGGCCGGGCGCGGCCCGGCGGCTGGTTTTCTCAAAAAATGAACTTCCCCGCAGCGAGCTGCGTGGTATCTGAAAAAGCCAAGACAGATCCGGTACAAAGAGCAATTCGTGTCATCGTCCATCTAAAACTTCAGCAAAAGGCAAACTGCGGGCGGGGATCAACCCCGCCCGTCTTGGCCTTATCCGCGCGAGGCTCCTACGGGAGCGCGCGAGGCTTGGCCGAAGGTCCAACCTCTCCCTCGACCCTGGTACGCCCGTGGCGCCGCGCCATCTCCGCCAGCTTCGCCATGCCCACCACCCTCACCCGTGGCCCGCGCGGTGCCCAGACCCGGGGATCACTGGGGCCGAAGCCCACCAGACAGGGCGCGCCCAGGGCGGCGGCCAGATGGCTGACCCCGCTGTCCGGGCCGATGTAGAATGGCGCGGCCGCCAGAGCCCGCGCCAGCTCGCCGATCTCCAGGTCGGCCAGGACCTCCGCCCCGCTCCCGGCCAATTCCGCCGCCACTGCCTGGCGATAGGCCGGCTCCTCGGCCGGCCCCAACACCACCAAGGCCGCGCCGTGGCGCTCGGCCAGCCGTCGGGCCAGACCCCCGACCAGTTCCGGGGCCAGACGCTTGGCCTTGCCCCCGCTGCCCGGGGCCAGGATGGCCGGCCCGACCCGCGCCGGCCGGACCAGGCGGGGGGCCAGGGGCGGGGCATCGCCGGTCAGCCCCAGCTCCAACAGGGCCGCCAACTGCACCTGGGACGCGTGCTGGATCATTCCCGGTTGGGGTTGGGTGGGGATGGCCCAGACCTGATCCACCCCGGCCCGGGCCAGATGCGCCAGCAGCACCGGGTCCGGTCGCCGGGCGAAGACCACCGCCCGCCCGAAGCCGGCCAGCCAGGGGTCCAGGCGCGGGTCGGGCTGGGGGACGAACATCCCCACCAGGGCGGCCGACTCCCGGTCGCGGACCCGCGCCGCCGGCAGCAACAGGCGGCCCCAAGCCGGCTGCCCCACCAGGCTCAGGCCCTCCGGCCCGGCCGCCTCGGCCAAGCGGCCCAAGGCCGGCCAGGAGAGGACAAAGTCCCCCAAGGCTCCGAAATGCAGGGCCAGGGTGGGGACGCTCATCGCGGGAAGCGCGCTAAAGGCTAGACGGTCTGGCCCTGGGAGCGGCGCGCCATCTCCCCGGCCAACAACACCGCCGCCTTGAGGCTGTCGGGGTTGGCCCGTCCCTTGCCGGCGATGTCAAAGGCGGTGCCGTGGTCCACGCTGGTGCGGATGATGGGCAGACCCAGGGTGACGTTGACCCCATCCTCGAAGTGCAACAGCTTCAGGGGGATCAGGCCCTGGTCGTGGTACATGCAGACCACCAGGTCGAACTGGCCCTTGGCCGCCCGCCAGAAGATGGTGTCCGGCGGATGGGGGCCGCTGGCGTCGACGCCCTCCTGGCGCAGGGCGGCGATGGCCGGGCCGATGATGCGGGACTCCTCGTCGCCGAACAGCCCGGCCTCCCCGGCGTGGGGGTTCAGGGCCGCCACCGCGATGCGGGGCTTGTCCAGGCCGAAGTGGCGTTGCAGGTCGCGGTGGGCCACCCGGGTCACCTCCAGGATGGCCTCCTGGGTCAGCAGGCCGGGCACCTCGCGCAGGGCCACGTGGATGGTGGCCAGCACCACCCGCAACCTGGAGCCGGCCAGCATCATCACCGGCCGCGGAACCCCCAGCATCCGGCCCAGCAGGCTGGTGTGGCCGGTGTCCGGATAGCCGGCGGCCTGGAGCGCCTCCTTGCTGATGGGCGCGGTGGTCATGGCCTGCGCCTGGCCGGAGACGCACATCTCCACCGCCTTCTCGATGAAGGCCCCGGCCTGGCGTCCGGTGCGCCCGCTGGGTTGGCCGGGCCGGATCTCCTGGGCCTCGCTGGTCTCCACCACCGGGACCTCGGGCATGGCCATGCCGCAGGCGATGGCCCCGGCGGCCAAGAGCATCCGCCGCCCCACCACCACCAGGTCCACCGCCTGGCGCACCTCCGGGTCATGGCAAACCCGGGCCACGATTTCGGGACCGACCCCGGCCGGGTCGCCCAAGGTCACCGCCACCCGGGGCAGGCCGGCGTTGATCTGGTTGTTCAAGCTTGCTCTCCCAGCCTGCGGCTCCAGTAGTCGGGGTCAAATCCGACCCGCGCCTGTCCCTCGTATTCGATCACCGGCACCGTGCGGCTCCCCGGAGCCAGGCGGGCCATGCGGCGCAGGGCCGCGAAGTCGCCGGCCACGTCCAGCAGGGTCACCGCCAGGCCGCGAGCCAGGAAAAAGTCCGCCGCCGCCTGGCAGCGGCCGCAACCCGGCGTGGAGTAGATGACCACTCCGGCGCGAGGGGGGGCTTGGTTCTCCATGTGGTTCTCCCGGGGCAAGTCTAACACATTTCGGGACCTTGGCGTAACTCTCGCGGTTTTGTCCCCGTGAAGGGCTTCCCGGAGCCGGTTTTCTGCCCCCTGTTCCTGGGCCGCCCCCCGGCCCTGGGGCAACCTCTCCCCAGGCTTGACGACGATCCCCGTCGACGGAGGCAAGCATGAGCGCCTGCGGATTCCTGTTCCAAAACCTGCCCCGCGATCCGGACCAGGTGACGCCCACCTCGGCCCGGCCCGGCCTGGTGGGCCTGCCCGCTCCCCGCGCCCAAGGGGCGGCCACCGCGCTCAGCGGCGGGGAGCACACCGGCGGCCAGGACCAGGTCTTTCTGGTGGAGATCGACTCGCTGGCCGCCGGGAGCGAGGTGGGCCAGGCCAGCTTCCGCTGGCGGCGGGCGGCCAGTCCGGGCTGGGAGGCATCCGGCCGGCCCACCGGCACTGTTTTCCAGGACCTGGCCGACGGGGTGCGGATCAAGTGGCTCTCCGGCGCGGGCGCGGATTTCGCCCTGGGCGACGCCTGGACCATCCTGGCCATGCGCTCCCAGGGCGGGGCCATGCTCCTGGACCGCGACCGCGACACCGAATGGGTCAGCCTGGGCTGCGCCCACGAGCACCTGACCATCGACCTGGGTCAGCCCCAGGCCGCCCCGGCCCTGGCCCTGCTGGACCACAACTTCACCAGCGCGGCCGAGATTTGGCTCCTGGCCGACGACGGCCCCGACTGGGAGCATCCGGCCCAGGCCCGCGCCCTGACCCCCACCAGCCCCCACCTGGTCTGCCTGACCGACTGGAGCGCCCGCCACTGGCGACTGACCATCGCCGACCCGGACAATCCCGAGGGCTGCCTGCGGGCATCGCTGCTCCACCTGGGCGGTTGCTTCAGTCCCTCGCGCACCTTCCGGGCCGGTTATCAGCGCTCCCTGGTGGCCGGCCGCTCCACCACCGTCACCGACGCCGGCAAGCTGGGCGGCAGCGCCCGGGGTCTGGCCCAGTCCTGGCAGATCGGCTTCCGGGGCCTGACCGACGCCGACCTGGCCGGCTTCGAGGCCCTGTTCGCCGCCTGCCACGAGCCGGCCAGTGGTTTGCTGAACCCCCTGATCTTCATCCCCTTCCTGGAAAAGCCCTGGCAGTGCCTCTACTGTCTGCCCGCCACCACTCTCAGCCCGGTGCAGCGCCACCTGGACAGCCACGAGCTGGCCCTGCAACTGGAAGAGGTGATCAAGAGCCATGTTTAGCCTCAGCCAGGCCTTCCACCGCGCCCGCCGCCAGCGCAACCGGGTCCCGGTCATCATCCTCAGCCTGCGCAACGCCCATGGTCTGCGGGTCTTCTCCGACCGCACGCCCGGCGATCGCAGCGCCGGGCTCCTGTCCCCCACCCTGGCCGACGGTCTGTTCCTGGCCGACGGCCAGCGCCTGGCCGGTTTGGGCAGCCAGGCGCTCCTGGAGCGCGGGGCCCGGGTGCTCTCCTTCGGCCGCCTGCGCGAGAGCCTGACCGCCCAGTCCGGCCAACGCTGGGCCAGCCTGCAACAGGAGGAGGCCGGCTCGTTGACGGTGGAGCTGTCCAACGCCGGACCGCCGGGGCAGAAGCCCTTCAGCCGCATGGAGGCCCTGGAGGGTCTGTTGGGGGCGGTGGCCGAGCTGACCCTGGGCTATCCCGAGGTGGAGCCGCGGGAGTGGCTGACCCGCTTCAGGGGCCAGGTCCACACCTATCGCCTGGAGGCGGAGCGGGTCAGCCTCGGCCTGAGGGCCCTGTGATGAGCGGCCTGGACGCCAGCCTGGCCCTGCCCCTGGCCGGGCGCTATCCCCACCCGCGCAACAGCGCCGAGGTCCTGCCCCTGGTCTACGGCCGCATGCTGGGGGGCCAGGGCGGCCTGTGGAAGGCGGTCTGCATCGACCGCCAGGCCTGGGTCTACGCCCTGGCCGGCCACGTCCTGACCCCGCCCGGGCCGGACAACCCGGTCACCCTCTACGACGGCGACGGCGCGGTGATCGATACCGGCGACTATCAGCTAGCCCCTTCCCAGGACTACCTGGGCCGGGGGGCGGTGGCCACCGCCCGCTTCGTGGCCGACGCCCAGGCCCGCGAGCCCATCGCGGTGCGCGCCCACGGCAAGCCCGGCCCGGACGGCGCGCCCCTGACCAACCCCCTGGACCTGGCCCGCGACCTGCTGGTGGCCCACGGCGGCCTGGACCCGGAGGCCATCGACGCCGGCCTGTTCAACCGCGCCCGCTCCCGGGCCGCCCAGGCCGGCCATCGCGCCGCCGGGGTCATCGGCCGCTCGGTCTCCCTGGCCCAGGCCCTCACCAGCCTGTTGGGCGAGTTCCTGGGCTCCTGGTGGTGGGGCGGCGATGGCCGCCTGCGCATGTCCCTGGATCTGACCACCGGTGGACTGGACGACGGCGAGCTGGCCGGGGCCTTCAGCCAGGCCCAACTCAGCCAGGTGGCGGTGACGGCCAACCTGGCCGACGTGGTCAACCAGGTGGAGGTCCTTTACGCCTACAACCCCCTGCGCCAGGAGCCGCAGGCCGCCTGGAGCGGCCCGGTCGGGATGGACCGGCGCAGCCAAGGGCTCTACGGGGTGCGGCGCCAGGAGCTCAGCCTGCAATGGGTGCGCGAGGAGGCGGTGGCCGCCGCCCTGGCCGCCCGCCTGGTGGCCGCCTTCGCCTTCCCGCGGCGGACCGTCTCCTGCCAGGAAGACGCCTTGGTCAACCTCCACCTGGAGCGGGGCGACGCCGCCCTGCTTTCCCTGGACTGGCTCTGCGACCCGCGCGGACAGCCCCTGATCAACCAGATCGTGCGGGTGCTGGGTCTGGAGCCGGAGCTGGACCGGGGGGTCGTCGCCTTCTCCCTGTTGGACACCGGCTGCTATCGAACCTTAACCCACCCGGCGGACGGCGGTTGCCTGGCCGATGGCGGCCGTCTGGCCGGGGGCGAGCGCGACACAAGGGAGTTCCCGATATGAGCGATCTGTGCATCCAGTACGAAGAGGAGATGGTGGGGGCGGGACACCCCACCAAGCCCGACACCCTCAACCGCCTGGCCCTGGTGGAGACCGACCTGGACGGTCACGGCAAGCTGCGTTTCCTCAAGGTCCAGACCCAGGCCCCGGCCACCGACGCCGGCGAGGGCGTCATCTACACCCGGCTGGCCGGCGGCCGGCCGGAGCTGTTCTTCCGGGGGGCCGATTCGGCCGAGGAGGTGCGCCTGACCTCCCCCGCCGGTCCGGGGCATTTGCTGCTGCCCCGGTCGTTGCCCGGCCTGCTGCCCGATGACCAACTCTCGGCCGAGAACGACCTCGCCCTGGGCGCGGTGCGCTTCGCCAACGGCGGCGCGGTGGCCTGGGGGCATTTCGAGGCCTGGCTGGAAGGCGTGGCCTGGCGGATCAGGCTGGAAGCCATGATGAGCAGCGGCGAGGCGGCCAGCGTGGGCCTGACCCTGGTCTACCAGGTCTTCGGCCCGGACGCGGCCATGAACCCGGTCAAGACCCGCTGGCAGGCCAGCCGGGCCTACGGCCTGGGCGACAAGGTGATACCCGCCAGCCCCAACGGCCACTACTACCAGTGCACCACCGCCGGAACCAGCGGGGCCACCGCGCCCACCTGGCCGGCCAGCGGCGCGGTCAGCGACGGCACGGCGGTCTGGACCCGCCAGGGCAATGGCATGATCTCCCTGGGCGAGTACAGCCTGACCCCGCCGGCGGCGGCCTACGACCGCTTCGACATCGACAGCGGCAGCCTGCATATCCCGGCCGGCGCGGTGGCGGCCGGCGACCGGGTCCACTTCGGCCTCTGGCGCGCGGCGGGCGACACCCACGCCGGCGACCTGATCGTCAATGAACTGTGGGTCGCCCCGGTGGAGGTGTAGCCATGTTGGGCCTGATCCGCGCGCCCCAGAAGGTGCAATCGGTCCGCAACGCCTACACCCATACCAACCCAGGAGTCAATACGGACGTCAATCGGGACGTGAGCCTGGACGCTCCGGTGCCCCGCCTGGACCGCTACCTGATCCAGGTGCCGCGGGGGCGCGGATGTCTCGGTGCGGGCTCGTATATGATCGCCTTCGTAAAGCGCGCTTACTGGCTGAACGAACAGACCGTTAGGGTGGTGATGTGCCATCTGACCAGCGCCGGGGATGATTACGCCTATGATCTGCCGGTGGACGTCCTCGGGCCGTTTCGGCGGGTGCAATATGTGACCGTCACCACCGACTTCACCGGGATTGCGAGTCAGCGCATCACCAAAACGGCCGCGATTTCGCCGGTAGATGTCAACAAGGCGTTGGTGGTGCCGGTGATCCAATCCGGGGTGATCCCCTACATGCACTACGCGACGGCCGATTTTTTTTTCATGGAGAAACTGTGGCTGTCCGCAAACGACCAAGTCTCGGCTCAATTTCGCCTGCGAAGCGCCAACTACCTTAATCAGACCATCGACCTGGCAGTGGTCGAGCTTTAGGAGGTTGTATGTGGATCGTACTGTTTGATCCGATGAGCGGCGCTGAAATCGGCCGCACTTGGCGTTTGAACGCATCCAACGTTGGCCTGCTGACAAGGATCAAGGCGGTGGATTTCGCCGCGCCCGATAGCCTGACCTGGGTCAGCGACCAGGAGCTGGACACCCCCCCGCTGCTGGCCACCATCGTGGACGGCCAGGTGGTGGGCGTGACGGTGGACCCGGACTACGTCCCACCCACGCCGGCCCCGGACCCGGTGCAGACTCGCCTGGCGGCCCTGGAGGCCACCCTGGAGCAGATACCGCTCAACACCCCCCACAACCGGCGCTGGCTGGCTCAGAAGGAGCGGGTCAAGGCGGCGGGCATCGCCTACATCCAGTCCCACCCGGCCTGCGCCCAGGCTGAGTTGGAACAGGCCCTGGCCGCCGATCTGGCCGCCGGCCTCCCCGGCCAACCCCTGGTGGTCAACCCCGCGGGCGTCATCCAGAGCTACGCCGAGGCCGCCCAAACCCAGGGCTTCATCGTCGAGGCCAGCTTCACCGCCCTGCGCGATCTGGTGGCGGCCAGCAGCGCGGGCCAGCTCCAGGCCATGCTTCAGACCCTCTAGCTGCCGCTCCCCCCTTTCGCCCCTCCCCTCCTCCCCCACCCCGCGCGGTGGCCGGCGCCCCCGGCCGGCCACCGCCCCTCCCGTCGCACCGCCGAGCGCCGCCAGGGGTGGCATTTATGCGCGTATTAAAGTAGGATGGTTTGGCTTTGCCCGGGGCGCGCCCGCCCGGGCGGCGGTTGCAAGCAAGGACCACAATCATGCCCGAGCGCATCCTGCTGGTGGAACCTGACCCGGCCCAGTTGGCCGCCCTGCGCTCCACCATCGCCGAGCGGACCGAATACGAGGTCCAGGCCAACCGCAATCCCCTGGAGGTGGCGGGCCTGGTCCAGGCGCGCGATTTCGATCTCGTGATCACCGCCCTGGCCATGCCCCAACAATCGGGCCTGGATCTGCTCGGCGCGGTCAAGAGCGTGGACCCCGACCTGCCGGTGGTGCTGGTCACCGCCTATCCCACGGTGGAGGCGGCGGTGGCGGCTCTCAAGGGCGGGGCCTTCGATTTCCTGGAAAAGCCGGTGGAGGAAGGCCGCCTGCTGCTGGCGGTGGAGCGGGCCCTGCAATGGCGCCGCCAACGCCTGGGCCAGCGTCCGGCCGAGGAGGATGATTTCGAGCAGGTGCCGGGCCTGAGCCCGGTGATGCGCGAGATCCAGGCCCAGGTGGCCCTGGTGGCCGACACCCTGGCCACGGTGCTGATCACCGGCGAGTCCGGCACCGGCAAGGAGCTGGTGGCCCGCAGCCTGCATCTGCACAGCCGCCGCCGCCAGGGACCCTGGGTGGTGGTCAACTGCGCCGCCCTGCCCGACAACCTGATCGAGAGCGAGCTCTTTGGCCACGTCAAGGGCTCCTTCAGCGGCGCGCTCAAGGACAAGAAGGGCCTGGTGGCCGCGGCCGAGGGCGGCGCCCTGTTCCTGGACGAGATCGGCGACCTCTCTCCCAACCTTCAGGCCAAGCTCCTGCGCCTGATGCAGCAAGGCGAATACCGGCCGGTGGGCGGCACCCAGACCCAGAAGGCCGATGTGCGCTTCATCGCCGCCACCAACCAGAACCTCGAGGCCAAGGTGGCCGATGGCGGCTTTCGCGAGGACCTCTACTACCGCCTCAACGTCATCCATCTGGACATCCCGCCCCTGCGCCAGCGCCCGGAGGACATCCCGGCCCTGGCCACCCATTTCCTGGAGCGCTACTCCCGGCTCTATGGCATCAAAAACCTGAACATCGGCCCCCGCACCATGGCCATCCTCCAGGGCCGGCCCTGGCCGGGCAACGTGCGCGAGTTGGAGAACGTCATCAAGCGGGCGGTGATCCTCTGCCGGGGTCTGAACATCCAGAGCCAGGACCTCTTCGGCTCCTCCGGCCAGCCCCAGGCGTCCGCCTTGACCCCGGCCGCCCAGGATCTCTGGGCCAAGCCCTACAAGGAGGCCAAGGACCAGGTGGTGGCTGAGTTCACCCAGCGCTACGTGGAGCGGCTCCTGGCCCGCCACCAGGGCAACGTCAGCCGGGCGGCCGAGGCCAGCGGCATCAAGCGCCAATACCTGCACAAGATCATGAAGCAGGCCGGCATCAGCGCCGCCAGCTTCAAGCAGGGCTAGGGGCTGGTCCCCGGCCAGCGACAGGTGTCCACCGCCGGTTTCTATCGAAAATCAGCCATGGTTACCTGATGTTATCCGCCAAGCCCATCCGGGATGGCGCGCGCAGGTGACGCCTCTCCCCTCCGGCCCGTCGGCCGCCTCCGCTGCATCCGGCGACAAATAAACCAGGATATCAATTTGTTGCCTTGCTGGCGCCCGGTGGATGGCAACTCGGCACGTTTCTTGGATTGTCATCGGTCCTAGCCGATGCCTGTCGAGGGAAGCTTTCGCATGCTTGACCCGGAATCCGAAACCTCCGTCTCCGCGGAGGCCCAGGACGCCCTGACCAGCCTGTTGGTCCTGATGGTCCTGGCCCAGGCCGGAGACTGGCCCGCCCTGACCGCGGCCCTGCCCCGGCCGTCGGCCCCCGGGTCCACCGCCTCGCCTCCGGAGCCCGACCCGCCGTCCCCGGAAGACCCGCGCCCCGCCTGATCACCGCCGCTAGTTGGTCAGACGAATCCATCAGTTGACCGGGCGCCAGCCCCGCCGTCGCTCGCCAGGGGTCCTCCCCGAGCGGCCGGGGCCATTCACTGTCCCGGCGGCGCAGTCGCAAGGGGTCCCGGGACGAGATCGGGGGCGGTTGAGGCGACTAATGGGCGAGTAAAACAGGGGGGAGATGAACTCCTCCCCCGCGCGCATGGCCCCCACGGGAGCGGGCAAGGTCCGGGCGGAGGCCATGCGCCAACCGACCCGTGTACGCCCGTCGCGGCACGCGACCAGCCGGGTCTTGATCCCTTTCGCGCGCATGGCCCCCACGGGAGCGGGCAAGGTCCGGGCGGAGGCCATGCGCCAACCGACCCGTGTACGCCCGTCGCGGCACGCGACCAGCCGGGTCTTGATCCCTTTCGCGCGCATGGCCCCCACGGGAGCGGGCAAGGTCCGGGCGGAGGCCATGCGCCAACCGACCCATGTACGCCCGTCGCGGCACGCGACCAGCCGGGTCTTGATCCCTTTCGCGCGCATGGCCCCCACGGGAGCGGGCAAGGTCCGGGCGGAGGCCATGCGCCAACCGACCCGTGTACGCCCGTCGCGGCACGCGACCAGCCGGGTCTTGATCCCTTTCGCGCGCATGGCCCCCACGGGAGCGGGCGAGGTCCGGGCGGAGGCCATGCGCCAACCGACCCGTGTACGCCCGTCGCGGCACGCGACCAGCCGGGTCTTGATCCCTTTCGCGCGCATGGCCCCCACGGGAGCGGGCGAGGTCCGGGCGGAGGCCATGCGCCAACCGACCCGTGTACGCCCGTCGCGGCACGCGACCAGCCGGGTCTTGATCCCTTTCGCGCGCGAGGCCCCCACGGGAGCGGGCGAGGTCCGGGCGGAGGCCATGCGCCAACCGACCCGTGTACGCCCGTCGCGGCACGCGACCCCGTCTATGGGGAGCCCAGGCCCTGGGCTAGGGAACGGGGAGAAACTTGTCGCGCCCGCTCCTGCAGACCGGGCACTCGTCCGGGGGGTGACCCTCGAAGACATAGCCGCAGACCGAGCAGACCTGGTATTCCATGGGGCGCTCGTTGACCAGGGCGGCCAGGGCGTCCTTGTAGAGCTGGGCGTGGCGGGCCTCCACGTCGCGGGAGCGGATGAAGCTCCAGGCCACGTCCTCGCGCCCCAGGTGAAAGGCCTCCTTCACCAGGTCGGGGTAGATCTCCTGCTTGGCCTTGAGCTCGCTCTCGAAGGCGCGTTGCAGGTTCTCCTCGGTGGGCCCCACCACGCCCTCCAGGAACTTCAGGTACTCGTCGGCGTGGACCTTCTCGGCCATGGCCACCGCCCGGAACAGGCGGGCCACCGCGGGATGGCCGTCCTGGTCGGCCCGGTGGGCGAAGGCCAGGTTGCGCACATGGGCGCTGGCTTCGCCGGCGAAGGCTTCGCGCAGGCGCTGGTCCAGCTCCGGCGGCAGGGGGGCGTAGAGGATGAACTGGTACATGCTGGCCCCGCACTGGGGGCAGACGTCCGGGGGATGCTTGCCGGTGTGCAGATAGCCGCAGACCGAGCATTTCCACTGTGTTTCCATGACCAGTTCCCTCCAGGCGTGGATCCGCTGGCCCCATCATGGCCCAGGTCGCGGGTCTTGGCAACTGGCCAGCAGGGCTAAGGCAGTCCCGGGGGGCGCACCCGCAGGCCGGGCATGGCCCGGGAAGGGACCTCGGCCCAGCGCCCGGCCGCCCGCTTCAGGCGAGAGCATTCCGGACAGATATGCTGGCCGGCGGCCGAGATGGGGGCGTGGCTGGCGTCCAGGCGGCCCTCCACCCGCCGCAGGTAGGCCTGGGGGGCGTAGTAGCGGCCGCAGGTGGAGCAGGGCACCAGGTCCAGCTTGGCGAAGACCGCCCCGGCCAGGGCCAGGCGACGGGTGGCCCCCTGGTCCAGCACCTGCAGGGCCCCGGTGGGGCAGGCGTTGGCGCAGGAGCCGCAGCCGATGCACTCCGCGCCTGGTCCGGTCAGGTCCAGGAAGGCCAGGCGGTCGGCGGCGGTGGGGCTCAGGGACAGCACCCCCACCCCGGCCTCGGCGCAGGCGGTCTGGCAGAGGCCGCAGCCGATGCACAAATCGCAGCGCAGGCAGCGCCGGGCCTCGCGCAAGGCTCCCACCAGGGGCAGGGGCAACTCCACCTGGTCAAAGTCGTGGCGGCGCTGGGCGGCCGGGCGCTGGGGGATGCTGGCCCGGCCCAGGTTGGCCTTGTCCAGCGCCGACAGGGTCAGGGGCTCCACCCGCTGGCGGGGCCGGGGGCGCTGCACCGCCGCCACCGGGTCCTGTCCGCGCAGGAAGGCGTCCAGGCCCTGGGCCGCGCGTTTGCCCGCCGCCACCGCCTCCACCACCGTGCGCGGTCCGGTCACCGCGTCGCCGCCGGCGAAGAGCCAGGGCAGCGCGGTCTGGCCGGAGACGGGATGGGTTTTGAGGGTGCGTCCGGCCAGGCTGGCCTGGCCGGCCAGGTCGCCCAGGCAGGAGAGGTCCGGCTGTTGGCCGATGGCGGCGATGACCGCCCCGGCCGCGATGACGAAATCGCTGCCCTCCACCGGCACCGGCCGCCGCCGGCCGCTGTCGTCGGGCGGTCCCAGCTGGGCCTTGAGGCAGCGCAGGCCGGTGACCCGGCCGTCCGTCCCCTCCACCGCGATGGGCACGGTGAGGAAGCGCATGTTCACGCCCTCGGCCTGGGCCTCGCGCACCTCCTCGTCGTGGGCCGGCATCTCCTCGCGGGTGCGGCGATAGGCCAGGGTGACTTCCTTCACCCCCAGGCGCAGGCAGGTGCGGGCCGCGTCCATGGCCGCGTTGCCGCCGCCCACCACCACCACCCTCTCGGCCGGGGGGCGGTGGTCGCCCTGGGAGACCGCGCGCAGGAAGCTGACCGCGTCCAGGACCTGGGGGTGCTCGGCCTCGCCGGGGATGCCCAGCAGATAGCCGCGCATGGCCCCGATGCCCAGGAACACGGCGTCGAAGCCCTGGTCGCGCAGGTCCTGGAGGCTGAAATCGCGACCCAGGTCCTGGCCGGGGCGGATCTCCACCCCGATGTCGGTGATGCCCTGGACATCGGCGGCGATGACCTCCCGGGGCAGGCGATAGGCCGGGATGCCCATGAAGGTGGTGCCGCCCACCTGGTCCTGGGCTTCGAAGACGGTCACCGCGTGGCCCTTGAGGGCCGCGAACCAGGCGCAGGCCAGGCCGGCCGGCCCGGCCCCGATCACCGCCACCCGCTGGCCGCTGGGCGGGTCGATCTCGGGCTTGGGATAGCCGCCGGCGGCCAGGGCCCCGGCCGCGGCCACCGCCTTCATCACCCGGATGGCGATGGGCTGGTCCAGGTCGCCGCGCAGACAGCCGATCTCGCAGGGGGCCGGGCAGACCAGGCCGCAGATGTAGGGCAGGGGGTTGTCCTGGCGGATCACGGCCAGGGCCTCGGCGTGGCGGCCATGGCCCACCAGGGCCAGGAAGCTGGGGATGTCGATGCCGGCCGGGCAGATGCCCTGACAGGGGGCCAGATGGGGGCAGTCGGCGTCATAGGCCGGGCAGCCCTCGCCGGCCAGGTGGGCCTGCCAGGCCGGACCGAAGTGGGTCAGGGAGCTGACCAGGGGCCAGGCGGTGGGCGCGTCCAGGCCGCGCAGGCGCTTGCCCAGGGCCAGGAGCTGCTCCAGGTAGCCGGTTTTGCCCCGGCGCTGGCCGATCTCGATCACCAGGCGCAGGGCGTGCTGCGAAAGCTGGCGCGCCGTTCCGGCCGGCAGGCTGGCGTCCTCCGGCGCGCGCAGCTGGCGGGTCAGGGCGCGGCGGGTCAGGTCCACCACGCAGGCCTCGGGACCCAGGCGGGTGATGGTGGCCAGGCCGGGGTGGACCCCGGCGGCCATCAGCTCCTCCGGCGCCAGGGGGGTGGCGCTGGCCGGGGGCGAGAGGAAGCCGGCCAGGCCGCCGTCCAGGGCCAGGCCCAGCCAGCCGTCGGACGGAGCCTGGCCCTTCTCCAGACCCAGGGCCTCGCCCAGGGGCGCGCCCATGGCCAGCTCCACCAGCCGGGGCGGAGACCCCGGGGCCAGCACGGTCAGCAGCCGGGTGCCGGCCTGGTCGCCCCGGCCGAGGGCGCGATAGGCCTCGGCCCCCAGGCGGAAGACCAGGGCCACCTGGTACCAGGTCTGGAGGTCGTGGATCAGGCTGGGGGGCTCCTGGGCGACCGGGGCGGACTCGCGGTCAGGGGCCTGGGCGGAGAGGAACTCCAACTCCAGGCTGGGGGTGGCGGGGCCCAGGGGGGGCGCGGCCCGGAACTGGTCCAGGGCCATCTGCAGGAAGGCCTGCTGGGCGAAGGACTGGCGGCCGGAGACCATCCGCACCCGGGTGGAGCCCAGGGCCAGGCCGGCGATGGCCAGGGCCTCCACCAGACCGAAGGGGTCGCCGGCGAGCAGGGCGGCCGGGGCCTGGTCCAGGGGATCGGGGCAGCGGAAGTCCACCACCAGCACCGGGGACTCGTCGACCCGGGTCAGACGCCACCAGTCCTGGAAGACCGGGGCGCAGGAGCCGCGCCCCCGGCGCAGACCGGCCGCGCGCAGGACCAGGACGATCTCCTGGGCGCTCATTCCGGCCGCCCGGCGCAGACCGGCCAGGCCGCCGCCGTCCAGGTGGGATTGCAGCACCGGGGGGCGGGCGGGGCCGCAGGCGGCGAGCAGGCCGTGGGCGGGGGCGACGGCGCTCATGACCGCCTCAGCGCTGGCCGGGGCCGCTGGGCTCGGCGGCCACCGCCAGGGCGAAGCGCAGGCGGCGGTCGTCGGGCAGGCGGTCGGCGGAGCCGAAGCTCAGGCACTGGGTCAGGCAGCGGGTGACGCAGGCCGGCTTGAGTCCCTGGTCCAGGCGGTCCTTGCAATAGTCGCACTTGACCGCCTTGTTGGACTCCGGGTCCCACTGGCAGGCCCCCCAGGGGCAGGCCATGATGCAGCTCTTGCAGCCGATGCACAGCGAGGGCTCGATGTAGACGATGCCGTCCTGGGGCCGCTTGATCACCGCCCCGGTGGGGCAGACGTTGAGGCACCAGGGGTCCTCGCAGTGGAAACAGGGCATGAAGACCTGGCGGATGTGGGGGATGCCGGCCCGGTCGCTGGGGCCCACGCTCAGGTTGCGGCAGAGGCTGGCCCCGGGCCCCAGGCCCTTGTTGGACTTGCAGGACACCTCGCAGGACAGGCAGCCGATGCATTTCTCGGCATCCTGCATCAAATAATATTTGCTCATGCCTGATCTCCCGGCCCCAGCGGGAAGGGGCCATCCGATCCATCAACCAACCACGGGCGGGCGCGGCCCGTCCGGGTTCACAATCCGGTCCGGGCCACCCGCACCACGCACTCGGTGAGGTTGTTGCCGCCGCCGGCCGGGTCGTAGGAGTGCAGCAGCCCGGTTTGCAGGCGGTGGTCGGCCATGCCCTTGCCATAGGCCCGGGTCTGCCAGGGCACGCTGCGGCCGAAGCCATGATAGAGGAAGACCGCCTCGGGATGGATCCAGGGGGTGAGGCTGACCCGGCCGGTCTGGCGGGCCTGGTCGGTGGTCACCTCCACCAGGTCGCCGTCGGCCAGTCCCAGGGCCGCCGCCGGCTCGGGATGCATCCAGAGGGTGTTCTCGGGCATCAGCTCCGAGAGCAGGGGGTTGTTCATGGTGTGGGCGTGGTTGTGGAAGGCCGGCCGCCCGAAGACCAGGCGGAACTGGCCCGGGGCCAGCTCCGGTGGGCCCTGATAGGGGGCCAGGCAGGGGGCCAGGCCGGCCGCCGCCAGGGCCGGGCTGTGGAACTCGATCCTGCCCGAGGCGGTCTTGAACTTGAGCCCCTGGGCCCGGTCCCACAGCAGCGGCTTGGCGGCCAGGGAAACCATGCCCCGGGAGCGCAGGGTCTGAAGGTCGACCTCGGTTCCCTCCAACTGGTAGCGCCAGATGTCCTCGATACCGTCGAAGTCGAAGTATTGCCCCACCCCCAGGCGGCGGGCCAGCTCGCGGAAGATCCACCAGGCCGGCCGGGTGTCGAAGCGCGGCTCGATGGCCTGGTCGCGGATGATCACCTCGGGCTTGGGGCCGTTCTTGACCGCCAGGATGTTGGCCCGCTCCAGGTAGGTGGCCTCGGGCAGGATCACGTCGGCCGCCAGCCAGGCGGTCTCGCTGTAGTTGACGTCGATGGCCACCACCAAATCAAGCTTCTCCAGGGCCTTGAGCTGGGCCTGGGGATCGGGCAGGCTGACCAGGGGGTCGTGGCGGTAGGCGATGTAGGCCCCCAGGGGATAGGGCTGGCCGGTCTCCAGGGCCTCGTACATCAGGTGCAGCAGGCCCGCCTCGGCGTCCCAGTGACGGTGGACCGCGCCGATGCCGTCCACCCGGGGGGCCTCCGGGGCCGGGATGCGGTCGCCGAGCTTCTTGAGGCCCTTCCTGCCCACGTCGCCGGGGGCCTTGGCGATGATCATCCCGCCGGGGCTCTCGATGGAGCCCAGGAGCGCGTTGAGGATGTAGGCCGCTCGGGCGGTGTAGAAGGACTGGCCATGGCGGGCGGTCATCCAGCCGGGGTGGATCAGGACCTGGGGCGCGGCCGCGGCCAGGTCCCGCGCCAGGGCCTCGATCTCCGCCGCCGGCGCGCCGGTCTGGGCGGCGGCCCACTGCGGGTCGCAACCCTCCACCGCCTGGCGCAGCTCGTCCAGGCCGCTGCACCAGCGGTTCACGAAGTCGGCGTCGTAGAGGTTGTCCTTGAGCACCAGGTGGATGCAGGCCAGCAGGAGGGCGTAGTCGGTGTTGGGCCGGATGCGCAGGAAGCGGGTGGCCTTGCTGGCGGTGACCGTGGCCCGCACGTCCACGTAGGTGCAGCCCGCGCCCCTGCCCAGGGCCTCCACGAACTGCTTGGCCTCCTTGACCTGCAAGGACTCCAGCAGGTTGCGTCCGATGAGCAGGATGTGCCTGGCGTTCTTGATGTCGTAGGCGAACCCCTTGCGCCCCCAGCCGAAGAGGCTCCGGGCGGCGTGGTGCACGTTGCGGGCGCAGGTGCAGTCGTGGTTGAAGTAGTTGGGCGAGCCCAGGGCCTTGACAAAGCTCTTGGTCAGGTCGGTGAAGGGGCCGCCGCGATCGGAGATGGCCACCCCCTGACCGCCCAGGCGGGCGATGACGTCCTGGAGCTTGCCGGCCACGTAGTCCAGGGCCTCGCTCCAGGATGCGCGCCGCCACTGACCCGAGCCCCGGGGGCCGGTGCGGATCAGGGGTTGTTGGGGGCGCTCGGAGTCGTATTCCATGGCCAGGCCGGCCACGCCCTTGGCGCAGAGGCTGGTGCCCATGGTGGCGTCGTTGGGGTTGCCCTGGACCCAGACCGCCCGCCCATCCTGGACCTCCACCTGGATGGGACAGCGCACCGCGCACATGCCGCAAAGGCTCATCACCTGGCGGCGACGGTGCGGCTGGGTCGGCAAGGCATGGCCGTTACCCGGGGAGGGATGCATGCACAGTCTCCGTTGAAAGAGGAAATTACCAGGCCCTTCTGGCGAGCCGGGTAAGTATATCACGATCAACGGCGCAGGCTTGGCAGAATTGACGACCGGTCGGCGACAAGGGGGCGGCGGGGGGCGCGGCGGCTAGGCCTTGGTGGGCGGACGGGGCAGGGCCAGGGCGCGGTCCACCTGCTCCAGCAGGGTGTTCATGCGCACGGGCTTCTGCACCACCCCGGCCACCCAGGAGGAAAGGTCCTGGAAATCCAGCCCCGGGCTGCCCGAGGCCACCAGGACCCGGATGCCGTGGTCGATCCGGCTGAGATGGCGCAGGCACTCCAAGCCGCCCATGCGGGGCAGGTTCAGGTCCAGCATCACCAGGTCATAGGGCCGGCCGTCGCGCTGGGCGGCGCGGTAAAGCTCCAGGGCCTCCAGGCCGTCGCCGGCCAGGGCGACCTGGTAGCCCGAGCGCTCCAGCATGATCTTGTACAGGTCGCTGATCTGGGGGTCGTCCTCCACCACCAACAGGCTGGCGGGCCGGCCGTCCTGGCCAGTGGGGAATGGCGCGAGTTGGTCGCCGGCCAGGGGATGGACTGATTCCATGTTCGATCCTCGCGGGGTTTTGGTTCCCAGAAGTTCAGCGGGGTGGGCCTTCGCCAAAACCGGCCAAGGGGTGGCTGCCTTGGTTGAAGCAGGATGCGTGCCATGGCTCCCTGGGGAATAACGCCAAGCAAGGCAGGGTGTTGGGTGATCAAGGCCCGGTCGCGAGGCGGGCGATGTCCTGTCCGGCGGGACGTGGTGTCCTCCCGGGCGGTACAGGGCCGGGCTCTGGTGGGTGGGCCGGCGGGACCCAAAAGCCCGCGACCCGGCGGCGGGAAGGCCGGCCGGGTCGCGGGCGGGGAGTCGGGAAGCGGAGCCTAGAGCGGCGGCCGGCCGGCGGCCAGGTTGCGGGCGGCCTCGGCCAGGGGGTCCAGGGTGACCGGCGGGTCCTGGTTCAGGGTCCAGCCGATCAGCTCCTGGGCGCGCAGCCGGCGGGCGCAGGCCGGGCAGAGGCCCCGGTCCAGGTGCTCGTAGGCGTGGGGGTCCACCCGGTGCTTGAGGGCCTCCAGGTAGGGTCCGGTCACGGTGGGGGCGCCGCAGGACTTGCAGGGGGGCAGGTTCAGGCGTTGGACCTCGCTGCCGGTGATGATGGTGGAGCGGGTGTGGCCCTGGTCCTGGATGCGGATGGCCCCGGTGGGGCAGACCTGGAAACAGGCCCCGCAGCCGATGCAGCGGGTGTCGGGCCGGGTGAAGTCGTTGAAGGCCAGGCGGTCGGCCTTGGTCTGCTTGAGCCGCAGGGCCTCGGCCCCCACCTCGCTGCAGACCAGCTGGCACAGGCCACAGCCGATGCACAGATCGCAGCGCAGGCAGCGGCTGGCCTCGTCGTGGGCCATGGCGTCGGTCAGCCCCAGTTCGATGTGCATGAAGTTGCCCCGGCGGTCGTCCACCTCGCGCTCGGGCATCTCCGGCCGGCGCAGGCTGTTGCGCTGGGCCGGCGCCACCCTCAGCGGAGCCACCACGTCGCGTTGCTGGGGAAGGCCCCAGGTGTCGTCCATGGGCTGGCCGGTCAGGTGGGCGTGCATGGCGGCGGCGGCCTGCTTGCCCGAGCGGATGGCTTCCACCACCGTGCGCGGTCCCAGGTAGACGTCGCCGCCGGTGAAGACCCCGGCCTCGCGGGTCATCAGGGTGGCCGGGTCGGCGCAGATCAGGCCGCGCTGGGTCTCCACCAGGCTGCCGGCCTCCACGCAGGCCAGATCGGTGGCCTGGCCGATGGCCAGGATGACGTGGTCGGCCTCCAGGGCCAGGGTGCGCTGGGGGTCGAACAGCGGGCTGAAGCGGCCGCGCTCGTCAAAGACCCGGGTGCAGCGCTGGGCGGTGTAGACGTGGTCGGCCCCGATGTTCACCGGCCCCCAGGAGGCGTGGATGGCCACGCCCTCGGCCAGGGCGGTTTCGATCTCCCCGGGGCTGGCCGGCATCTCGCGGCGCTTCTCCAGGCAGGTCATGTCCACCCGGTGGGCGCCCTGGCGCAGGGCGGTCAGGGCCACGTCGATGGCCACGTTGCCGCCGCCCACCACCACCACCCGGGGGCCCACCCGCAGGTCCTCGCCGCCGCGCACCCGCTTCAGGAAATCCAGGCCTCCCAGGACAAAGGGCAGGTCGGCCCCGGCGATGGGGATCATGCGCGAGACCTGGGTGCCCAGGGCCAGGAAGATGGCCTCATAGCCCTGCGCGCGCAGCTCGGCGATGGTCTTGACCTCCACCCCGGTCCGGATCTCCACCCCCAGGCGGGTGATCTGCCGTAGCTCCTGGGCCAGCACCTCGCGCGGCAGGCGATAGGCCGGGATGCCGTAGCGCAGCATGCCGCCGGCCTCGGCCTGGGCCTCCAGGATGGTGACCACGTGACCCCGGAGGGCCAGGTAGTAGGCGCAGGTGAGCCCGGCCGGGCCGGAGCCCACCACCACCACCCGCTTGCCGCTGGCCGGGGCGGTCTCGGGCAGGGGATAGGAGCCCTGCTCGTCCAGGGCGTGGCGGGCGGCCACCGCCTTCATGGCCCGGATGGAGATGGGCTGGTCCATCTCCCCGCGCAGGCAGGCGGACTCGCAGGGGGCCGGGCAAACCAGGCCGCAGGTGTAGGGCAGGGGGTTGTCCTGGTTGATGATGCGCACCGCCTGCTCGTACTCGCTGTGGCCGATGCGGGCCAGGAAGCTGGGGATGTCGATGCGGGCCGGGCAGGTGGCGTGGCAGGGGGCGGGCGGCCGGACCAGGCAGCGGCCCGCGGGGCAGCCCTCGCCCTCCAGGTGCCGCCGCCACTGCTCGTGGAAATAGGTCAGCGAGCTGATCAGCGGCCAGGCCGCGGCCAGGTGTTGGGCCAGCATCTGCTGGCCCAGGTCGGCCAGGTCGTCCAGGTGGTTGGGCCGGCCCTTGCCCACCGCGACCTCGGTGACCAGGCGGGCGGCTCGGGCCAGCATGGCCCGCGCCGGGCGGGGCTCGCTCTCGCTCAGCCGCCAGTAGCGTTGCAGGGCCCGGCGGGTCAGGTCCACCAGGCAGGCCCCTTCCTCGATGATGGTCAGGGTGCTGGGGGTGGGCGAGACCCCGGCGTCCATCAGTTCCTCCGGGGCCAGGGGGATCTGGGCCGCCGGCGGGATCAGGAACCCGCCCAGGCCGTCGTCCAGGCACAGGGCCAGGGGCTTGGCCCCCGGGGCCAGGCCGCCGCCCAGGGTCTCCACCACCTGCCAGAGGTCCCCGCCCAGGGGGGCCTCCACCAGGCCCGGGCGCAGCAGGGGGCCGTCCAGGGTGATCAGGCAGGTGCCGGCCTGGTCCTCGTCGCCCAGGGCGCGATAGCGCGCCGCGCCCAGGGAGAAGACCAGGGTCAGGTGCAGCCAGGTCTCCAGGCGCAGGCCCAGGGCCGGCTGGGGCAGGCCCGCGGCCGGGCGGTCGGACCAGACCGAGGGCAGGGCGTCGCGCACCAGCTCCAGCTCCAGGTCCAGGCCCTGGTGAAGGCCCCGGGCCTGGATCTCCTCCCAGGCGTTGAAGATGGCGGCCTGGTAATCCACCAGGGCCTCGGGCAGCACCAGCAGGCAGCGGGTCACCCCGCAGGCCGCGGCGGTGATCAACAGGCCCTCGATCAGGCCATGGGGGTTGTGGGACAACAGATAGGCCTCGGATCGGCTGCGGGGGTCGGGCTGGGTGGCGTCCACCACCAGCGCGCCGGCCTCGTGGCGGCGCTGGAAGCGCTGCCAGTGCAGGTAGACCGGCTCGGCCAGGCCGCCCCGGTCGCGCAGGCCGCTGGCGCGCACCTCGGCCAGGGCCTCCAGGGGGGTCATCCGCCGCGCCCGGGCCAGGCCCTGGAACCCGCCCACCTGGCGGTAGCGCTCCAGGGTCACCGGGGCCATCTGCTCGCACCAGGCGCTCAGGGCCCGGCCCAGCACCACCGCCAGCCCGGCGGAGTATTCTTCCATCGGCATCACTGCTACTCCTGGGGCCGCGCCCCGGGGGCGACCCGGGGCGGGCCCGGCTTGATCACGGGGCGTCTACTTGCCGGAGCGCGGCGCGCCCGGACCCAGGTTGTCGCTGGCCACCAGGGCCGCGAAACGCTGCCGACGTTGGTCGGGCAGGCTTTGGGCCTCGCCGAAGGTGAGGCACTGGGTCAGGCATTTGGTGACGCAGGCCGGCTTGAGGCCCTTGTCCACCCGCTCCATGCAGTAGTCGCACTTGACCGCCTTCTTGGTCTGGGGGTCCCACTGGGGGGTGCCCCAGGGGCAGGCGGTGATGCAGCTCTTGCAGCCGATGCACAGGGTGGGGTCGATATGGACGATGCCGTCGCTCTCGCGCTTCTTGACCGCGCCGGAGGGGCAGACCTTCAGGCACCAGGGCTCCTCGCAGTGGAAGCAGGGCATGAAGACGAAGCGCACCCGGGGCATCTCGCGCACCTTGACCGGACCCACGCTGAGGTTCTGGCACAGCGCCGGGCCGGGGCCCAGGTTCTTGTTGGTCTTGCAGTGGACCTGGCAGGCCAGGCAGCCGATGCACTGGTCGGCGTCTTGTTGCAGATAGTACTTGCTCATGCTTCAGCTCCTGGCCGCGCCGGCGGCCTTGTTCACGCGCACCGTGGTCTCGGTCAGGGCCAGGCCGCCGCCGGCCGGGTCGTAGACGTGCAGCTTGCCCTTCTGCAGCCGCTGGTCGGCCACGCCCTGGCCGAAGGCCCGCTTTTGCAGGGGCACGGTGCGACCGAAGCCGTGCAGCATGAAGACCGCCTCGGGGTGGATCCAGGGGGTGACCTGGATGCGCCCGTTCACGGAGTGGCCATCGCTGGTGATCTCCACCAGGTCGCCGTCGCCGAGCCCCAGGGCCGAGGCCCGATCGGGGTGGATCCACATCGGGTTGGTGGGCAGCAGCTCGTGCAGCAGGGGGTTGTTCATGGTGTGGCCGTGGTTGTGCACCGCCGGCCGGCCGAAGAGCAGGCGGAACTCGTCCGGCTCCAGGGCCGGCGGGGGGATGAACTCCGGGAAGTCGGGCAGGCCGGCCTGGGCCAGCACGCCGCTGACGAACTCGATCTTGCCCGAGGGGGTCTTGAACTTCAGGCCCTCGGCGCGGTCATGCAGGATCGGATCCTTGGCCAGGCTAAGCACCCCGTGCTCGCGCATCTGGTCCACGGTGACGCCGGTGCCCTCCAGCTGGAACTTCCAGATCTCCTCGATGGTCTCGAAGTCGAACCACTCCCCGGCGTCCAGCCGCCGGGCCAGCTCGCGGAAGATCCACCAGGCCGGGCGGGCGTCGAAGCGCGGGGCCACCGCCTGGTCGCGCAGGTTCAACGCCGGCTTGGCGCCGGGCTTGAAGCCCAGGATGCTGGCCCGCTCCAGGTAGGTGACCTCGGGAAGGATCACGTCGGCGTACCAGGCGGTCTCGCTGTAGTTGACGTCGATGCTCACCAGCAGCCGGAGCTTGTCCAGGGCGGCCTTGACCGCCTCGGCGTCGGGCATGCTGGTGATGGGGTCGTGGCGATAGGCGATGTAGGCCCCGATGCCATAGGGCTGGCCGGTCTCCAGGGCCTCGAACAGCAAATGCAACAGGCCCGAGCCGGCGTCGAAGTGGGCGCGCTCGCCGCTGCCGCAGCCGTCCACCCGGGGGTCCTTGGGGGCCGGGATGCGCCCGGCCAGGCTGTTGAGGCCCTTCCTGCCGGCGTCGGCCGCGCCCTTGGCCAGGATGACGCCGCCCGGGGTCTCGATGGCCCCCAGCAGCACGTTGAGGATGTGGGCGGTGCGGCTGGTGTAGAACGACTGGCGGTGGCGGGCGGTCATCCAGCCGGCGTGGAAGATGACCTGGGGCGCGTCGGCCGCGATCTCGCGCACGAAGGCCCGCAGCTCGGCCGCCGGCACGCCGGTGTGGCGCTCCTGCCACTCCGGGGTGCAGGACTGGACCGCGGCCTTGAGCTCCTCGAAGCCCACCACCCAGCGGGCCACGAAGTCGGCGTCGTAGAGGTTGCCGGCGATGACCTCGTGAATGATGGCCAGGTTCAGCGCGTACTCGCTGTTGGGCCGGATCATCCAGTGGCGGGTGGCCTTGGCCGCGGTGAGGGTGGCCCGGGGGTCGATGTAGGTGATCCGCGCCCCGGCCTTGACCGCGGCCATGAAGTCCTTGGCCTCCTTGACCTGCAACGACTCGATGATATTGCGGCCGTAGAGCACGATGTGGCGCGCGTTCTTGAGGTCGTAGGTGGTGTCGGTGCGGCCCAGGCCGAAAAGGCTCTTGGTGGCGTGGTGGGCGTTGCGGCCGCAGGTGACGTCGTGGTCGAAGTAGTTGGGCGAGCCCAGGGCGCGCACGAAGGACTTGCTGAGGTCGCTGAACAGTCCGCCGCGGTCGGAGAAGGCGATGCCCTTGGGGCCGTGCTGGCTGATCACCGCCTTGAGTTCATTGGCCACGTGGTCCAGGGCCTCGTCCCAGGTGGCCCGCCGCCACTGGCCCGAACCCCGGGGGCCGGAGCGGATCAGGGGCTGCTGGGGCCGCTGGTCGTCGTATTCCAGGGCCAGGCCGGCCGCGCCCTTGGCGCAGAGGCTGGTCCCCATGGATTTGTCGTTGGGGTTGCCCTGGATCCAGGCCACGCGTCCGTCCTGGACCTCGACCTGAATCGGGCAGCGGGTGGCGCACATGCCGCACAGACTGTAAACCGTGCGCCGGCCAGGACTGTCCACCCCCGCCACGTTGGGCGCCTTGTTGCTGATCATCAGACGTTTCCTCCTGGGGGTCCTGCGGAAGCGACCGCGCGGGGATTAAGCGCGCGGCCGGCGGGAAGGGCGGCCGCGGGGGGGCCGACCCGGTTTCACAAGAGACTTTTCAATGATAGAGCATGGCCGGGGTTTGGTCCATACCCAACCAATATCATCGACAATGCATGGGTAATTCGGGGCATTCCAGCGGGTTGGCGAGTCCGGTGTTGGAGGGTCAGGCCCCCATGATCCGGGCCATGGTCGGGGGCAGGTGCCAGATCAGGCGACCAGGCAGGCCCAGGTTTTCCAGGTCGATGCGACAGACCCCGCCGCGCTCGAAGGTCACCACCACCCAATCCGGCTGGCCGGAGAGCAACAGGGAGGCCAGGCGGGCCAGGTGGGGCAGATGGCCCACCATCAGGATGCGCTGGGCCCCGGCCAGGTTGCGCAGGTGGTCCAGAACCTCCTCCGGCGGGGTCAGGGGCTTGACCAGTTCGCTCTGGGCGATGAGCCGGCTTTCGAAGCCCAGGGTGGCGGCCACGATCTCGGCGCTCTGCCGCGCCCGGGCCTTGGGGCTGCTGATCAGGGCGTCCAGGGTCAGATCCAGGCGCTTCAGGGCGCGGGCGGTGGCGCGGACCACCTCGCGGCCGGCGGCGGAGAGGCTCTCCGCCGGGTCTTCGGTGGGGTCCAGGCTGGGACCATGTTGCATAAGATAGATCTCCACCCCCGGCTCCTCCTGGCTGATTGCACAACGACCATTATTTTAGAAAGGTTTGGCCCCCGCCCTGTCAAGTGGTTTGCGCGGACGGGGTCCAATATACCGGCCGCTGCGGCCCGGGTCAGCCCCGTCCCGCGCCGGGCCGGCCGGAGCAAGCCGGCCCGCCGGGAGGGGAGAAAGACGGGGCCGGGGTTACTTGCGGGGGCTTTGGGGGTTGGCCACTCCCTCGGAGGGGCGGCCGAAGCTGGCGCAGTCCACGCCCTTGAGGGGATGGTTTTTGGCGTAGACCCGCTTGAGGTAGCGGGCCGGGACCTGGGGATAGTAGGTGGCGATGGTCTGGATGCCGCGGTCCTGCTCCACCGGGATGATCTCGTATTGATCGGTGCCCACGCCATTGGCCACCCCGCCGTAGATCTGCTGCTCCACGTCCTGGCCCTTGATCTGGTTGAGCTTCTTGTCGCCGCAGCACAGGCAGTTGAACTCCTCGGCGGCGGAGTTGTTGAGCCCCGGGGCGGCGTTCATCAGGTCGATGCAGGCCTTGTCCACCGCCACCGGATCATGGGAGGCCAGGACCCCGATGCCGTTGACGATGGGGGTGTCGGTCCAGCCGTAGCAGTCGCAGATGGGGGTGATGTCCACGGCGTAGTTGAGGAAAAAGGCCTTGCCCGGCTCCTTGGTCAGCATGGTGGCCAGGGCCGAGTCGGCGATGCGCCGGCCCAGGATGTCCATCTGGTCGAAGCGCCGGATGGCCCCCACCCCGGCCATGTTGATGCACAGGTTGGCGCAGGCGAAGCAGTAGACGCAGCCCTCGGCGTCGACCTCCAGGCCCTTCTCGCTGATCTTGATGCCGCCCTCGGGGCAGCAGTCCTCGCACAGCTGCCGCCACTGGCACTCCAGGCCCAGGCACTTGGCCGGGTCGACGATGGGCTTGTCCCCGGCCAGGCCGCCGTGCAGGTTCATCTTGCCGCGCTTGCTGGCCCCGCCCACCCCGATGTTCTTGAGCGCCCCGCCATAGCCGCCGGCGGGATGGCCCTTGAAGTGGGCCACCGACAAAAGCGCGTCGGCGTCGGCGATGGCCCGGGCGATGAACTGCTTGTTCAGGTAGTTGCCCCGGCCGCCCAGCTCCACCACCACGTCGTCGGTGCCCAGCCAGCCGTCGGCGATGTAGACCGGGCAACCCATGGAGGCCGAGGTGAAGCCGTTCTTCTCGGCCGTCTCCAGGTGGTCGATGGCCAGGGTGCGGCTGATCCAGGGGTGGTAGGACATGGTGGTGGTGTCGGTGACGAATGGCCGGCAGCCGCGCTCCTTGAGGGCGTCCACCAGGGTGCGCACGATGACCGGGCGCAGGTAGCCCACGTTGTAGGCCTCGCCCATGTGGGTCTTGACCGCCACCATATCCCCGGGCCGCAGGCCGTCCAGCCAGCCGGAGTGCTCCAGCAGCTCCCGGCCCTTGATGGCGGTGGACTCCAGGAAGCGCCGGGCGCGGGCGTCCATGAACCAGATCTGGGCCTTGTCCATGCGGGGCCTCCTTGGCTGGGGGACGGCGGCGGGGACGTCCCTGGGGTTGCGTGGTTCTGGGGCAGCCGGCGCGGCGGCTCGGTCCTGGCGCTCATCTCCCCGCCGTTGCGAGCGCGGCGAAGCAATCTCTTGCATCCGCAAGCCAAGAGCGGGAGATCGCCACGGCGCTGGCGCGCCTCGCAATGACACCAAAAAACAACACGTTGCGCGGCGCCTAAAGCCCGGCCAACTCCTCCTGGTGCTTGCCGCGTTTCTTTGCCAACAGCTTCAGCGCCCGGCTGACCTCGGGCATGGCCGCGAGTTTGGATGCGGCCTGGGTGAAGAAATCCAAGGCCTTGGCCTCGATTTCGCGGGCCGCGGCCAGGGCTGCGGCCCGGTCCAGGCCGGCCGGCGCGGGCCGGACTGCCTGGAAGGGGGCGCGGGAAAAATCCCGCACCGGCTCCAGGATCATCTCGGTGACGTTCTCGCGCCGGGTGCGCAGGACGGCCTCCAGGTTTTTGGCCTCGTCGGCGGCGAAACGGGCGCAGATCGGGGCGAGATCGCCCAGGGCGGGGTTGTCCGCCAGGGCGCGATAGAAATCGGCGTCGGCCTGCTCCAGCTCGGCGGCGAAGGCCAGGATGCCGCCAAAGTTGTTGAGGGGCATGGGCTTCTCCTACGACGGGCCGGGCGGGGAAGAAAAGCCCCCCGCCCGGGCGCGCCGGCTCACCAGCGGGTGATGACGACCTTGGTGTCGGTGAAGAACTGGAAGATCTCGCGGCCGTGGCCCTTGAGATCGCCGAACATGCTCTGTCCCGCCCCGCCGAAGGGGAAAAAGCTCATGGGCGCGGCGATGCCGATGTTCACCCCGATCATGGAGGGCTTGGCCTGGTACTTGAACTGGCGCACCGCCTTGCCGCTCTGGGTGTAGATGCAGGCGCTGTTGGCGAAGCCCCGGCTGTTGACCAGCGCGATGGCCTGGTCCAGGTCCCTGGCCCGCACGATGGCCACCACCGGGCCGAAGATCTCCTCCCTGGCGATGGTCATCTCCGGCGTGACGTGGTCGAAGACGGTGGGGCCGATGAAGAAGCCGTTCTCGCAGCCGGCGGGCCGGCAACCCCGGCCGTCCAGGACCAGTCGCGCGCCCTCGGCCAGGCCCTTGTCGATGTAGTTCAGCACCCTTTGCTGGTGGGCGGCGCTGACCACCGGCCCCATGTTCATGGACTCGTCCAGGCCGTCGCCCACCCGCAGCCCGGCCGAGGCGGCGGTGAAGGCCTCCACCACCTGGTCGGCGGCCTCGCCCACCGGCACCAATAGCGACCCGGCCAGGCAGCGCTGGCCCGAGCAGCCATAGAAGGAGGTGACCAGGGAAGGCAGGGCGGCCTTCAAGTCGGCGTCGGGCATCAACACCACGCAGTTCTTGGCCCCGCCCAGGGCCTGGACCCGCTTGCCGGTGGCCCCGCAGCGCTCGTAGACCAGCCTGGCGGTGGGGGTGGAGCCCACGAAGGAGACGCCGGCGATGCCGGGGTGCTCCAGGATGGCGCTGACCACCTCGCGCGAGCCGTGGACCAGGTTCAGCACCCCCTCGGGCAGGCCCACCTCCTCGTCGATCAGCTCGAAGACCTTGGTCTGGGTCAGGGGCACCTGCTCGCTGGGCTTGAGCACGAAGGTGTTGCCGCAGACGATGGCGTAGGGCAGGAACCACCAGGGGACCATGGCCGGGAAGTTGTAGGGGGCGATGGCGGCGAAGACCCCCATGGGCTGGCGCTCGGCGTAGCAGTCGATGTCCTTGGCGATGTCCTCCAGGCAGTAGCCGGTCATCAGGGTGGTGACCCCGGTGGCGTGCTCCACGTTCTCGATCATGCGCCGGACCTCGCCCCGGGCCTCGTCGATGGCCTTGCCCTGCTCGGTGGTCAGGGTGCGGGCGATCTCCTCGAAGTTGGCCTCGAAGACCTCCTTCATGCGGAAGAGATAGCGGGCGCGGGTCAGGGGCGGGGTGGTGCGCCAGTCCCAATAGGCCTCCTGGGCGGCGGTCACGGCCCGGTCCAGGTCGGCGGCGGTGGAATAGGGCGCGCGGGCGATCTTCTCACCGCTGGCCGGACGCCAGACGTCGCCAAAGGTGGTGGCGGCGGAGGCGACCCATTGGCCGCCGATGTAGTTGCGCAAGGTTGGCAAGGACATGGGACCTCCCCGGACTGATGGCGGGACAAGGGCCGGCCGGGATGGGCTGGGCGATGGCGGAGCCTTACTATTGGGACCCCCCCCAAGGTCATCCGCTGTCCAGAACCGTCACCCCGGCCGGCCACCAATGGGCGCGTGGCTAGAACCTAGCTTCCCGAGCCGCCCGACGTCAAGCAGAAAATATGTATATAGTTATGATATATCGGCCGGGGAGCGATCGCCGCCCGGCGGCTCCTGGCAATGACGCCGCCCATGGCCGAGAGCCGTCTCTCCCCAAACACCCGCGCCTAGGCGCGGCGGCTGGTGGGGGCCTGGCCGGATTGTTGGCGCAGCTCCAGGAGTTGTTGCTCCACCTCGTCCAGGTGGCGGCGCATCTCCTGGGCGGCGGCGGGTCCGTCCTTGGCCTTGAGGGCGGCCAGGATGCGCTCGTGGGCGCTGAGCACCCGGCGGGAGAAGTCCAGGCCGGGCTGGAGGTGGCGCTTGCTGTCGATGAGCAGGGAGTTGACCAGATCGGTGACCAGGATCAGGACCGGGTTCTCGCTGACATGGGCCAGGGTGCGGTGAAAGTCCACCTCGTCCTTGGCCCCCACGATGCTCTCGCCCCGGGCCAGGGCCTCGCGACAGGACTGGTTGAGCTGCTCCAGGCGGTCGATCTCGCCCTGGCGCAGACGGCTGGCGGCCAGACCGGCCAGGTAGGGCTCCACCAGACGGCGGACCTCGGAGAGATCGGTGATGGAGGTGTTCTGGAAGTGCAGGAAGTTGGCGATGGAGTCCTGGGTGGTCCGCATGTCCACCGCCATCACCTCGGCCCCGCCGCCCGGCCCCTGGCGGATGGTGAGGAAGCCCATCACCTCCAGGACGCGCAGGGCCTCGCGCATGGTGTTCTTGGAGACCCCGAAGCGGGCGATGAGGTCCTTTTCGGAGGGCAGGCGGTCGCCGGGGGAGAGCTGGCCGGAGAGGATGGCCTGGCGGACCTGGCCGATGATCTCCAGGGCGGCCTTTTTGGGACGGACTTGCTCGAACATGGACGCCATGCCTCCGGCTGCTATTGCGGGGCAGTATAGGCGGGGCGCGCGGGCCTGTCAATTAAATATAACATACATATATAGCGATAAATGGTGAATTGGGTCTAGCCCCGGCGGGACCAGGAGAGACGACGCTCCAGCCAGCGCGAGAAGCTGGTCAGGGCGTAGCAGAGCAGGAAATAGACCAGGGCGATGAAGGCGAAGATCTCGGTGGGGTGGACCAGGCTGCGGTTGTTGACCTGGGTGGCCACCTGGGTCAGCTCGCTGACCCCGACGATGAAGGCCAGCGAGGTGTCCTTGATCAGGGAGACGAACTGGTTGACCAGGGAGGGCAGCATGTGGCGCAGGCCCTGGGGCAGCACGATGAAGGCCATCACCTGCCAGGGCTCGAGCCCGGTGGACAGGCCGGCCTCGCGCTGGCCGGGGGGCACGGAGGCGATGCCGGCCCGCACGATGCCGGCCATGTAGGCGCTGGTGAACAGGCTCAAGGCCGCGATGACGGTCTGGCTCTCGCCCACCGTCCGGCCCAGGAGCGCCGGCAGGAGGAAGTAGGTCCAGAAGACCACCATCAGCAGCGGCACCCCCCGCACCAGGTTGATGAGGCCCAGGCTGAGCCAGCGCACCAGCGGGTGGCGGGCGGCGCTCAACAGGCCCAGCACCAGTCCGCCCAGGATGGAGAGCAGGCCCGAGGCCAGGGCCAGCCAGATGGTCAGCGCCAGACCGCCCAGGGGGCCGTGGGGATAGCGGCCCACCATGAAATAGACGAAATTGTCGCTGATCACCGCCAGGTCGAGCCAGCCGTCCATGGCCCTAGCGCCCCGGGGCCGGGGTCAGCACCCGGCGGTGGTAGAGATTGACCAACCCGGCGATGGTCAGGCTCAGCACCAGGTAGACCAGGGCCGCCGCCGAGAAGGCCTCCAGGCCCCGGAAGGTGTAACTCTCCACCTGGCGGGCCTGGTAGGTCAGCTCGGCCACCCCGATGGTCATGGCCAGGGAGGAGTTCTTGGCCAGGTTGAGGAACTGGTTGATCAAGGGCGGGATGGTGACCCGCACCGCCTGGGGCAGGATCACCCAGCGCATGGCCCCCAGGTAGCCCAGGCCGCTGGCCAGGGCCGCCTCCATCTGCTCCCTGGGGATGGAGCGCACCCCGGAGCGGATGTCCTCGGCGATGAAGGCGGCGGTGTAGACGGTCAGCGCGATGACCCCGGCCGCGAACTCGAAGTCGCCGGCCACCAGCCAATCGTTCACCACTTGGGGCAGCACCTGGTAGGAGCCGAAGTACCAGAAGAAAAGCTGCACCAGCAGCGGGGTGTTGCGGAAGAACTCCAGATAGGCCCCGGCCGCGGCGCGCAAGGGCGCGACGGGTCCCAGACGCATGAGCGCCACCACGAGGCCCAGGAAAAAGGCCAGCCCGCAGCTCAGGAGCGAGAGTTTGAGGGTGACCACCACCCCGGACAGCAACCAGTCCAGGTACTGGCCGGAGAGGATGGTCGCGAAATCGAAACGATAGCTGAGCACCGGACCGCCGCCACGCCGGCCTAGTCGGGGAAGATGACGAAGGCCCGGGGCATGGGCGTGTCCGAGCCGGGTCCAAACCAGCGGTCATGGATGGCCTTGGCCCGACCGTCGGCCTCCATTTCCAGCAGGGTGTCGTTGACCGCCTTCAGTAAGGCGGCCTCGCCCTTGCGCACCCCCAGGCCGTAGGGCTCCTCGCTGATCTGGATGGGCGGGATCTCGAACTGGTCGCGGTTGGGGGCCTTGGCCAGGATGCCGGCCAGGATCGATTCGTCGGTGGTCACCGCCGCCACCTTGCCCTGATTCAGGGCCAGGAAGGCCTGGGGATAGTCGTCGAAGGAGATGATGGTGGACCCGGGCAGGGCCTGGGCCGCGTTGCGCTCGCTGGTGGAGCCCTTGGCGGTGCCGATTTTCTTGCCGTTGAGGTCGGCCAACTCCTTGACCGATCCCTTCTTGACCAGGAATTTCTGGCCGGTCTTGAAATAGGCGTGGGAGAAGTCGATCTGCTGGGCGCGCTCCGGGGTCTTGGTCATGGTGGCGGCGATGATGTCGATGTTGCCCTCGGTCAGTTGCGGCATGCGCGAGGCGCTGGTCACCGGTTTGAGCTCCAGGCGCACGCCCAGGTTGACCGCCAGGGCGGCCACGAAGTCCACGTCGTAGCCCACGATGCGGCGGGTGGACTGGTCCACGTAGCCAAAGGGCGGCAGGGAGTCCTTGACCCCGGCCACCAGCACCCCGGTGCGGCGCACCTTGGCCAGGGCGTCCTCGGCCCGGGCTGGCGGGACCAGGGCGATCAGGACCGCCAGGACGGCCAGGGTCAGGACGATCAGGCTGACCTTGCGCATGGTTTCCTCCTTTGCGCTGGCTGGGACTCCGGCCGGGGCGGCGCGCCGGCCGGCCAGGGCCTGTTCACCCAAACGTAGTCGCCAGATTGGTAATCCGAATCGGGGCGGACGACGAGCCCCGCGCAACACCCTTCTTTATCATTGCGAGGAGCGAAGCGACGCGGCAATCTCTTTATTTTCTTGGCGTAATTAAAACAATCAAAAATACGCGAGAGATTGCTTCACTCCGTTCGCAATGACATCCGGAGGCGCATCACGTCAGTCTATTCATAATAACAGGCCCTAGTGCAGCGGGGAGAGCACCCGCTCCAGGAACTGCCGCGCCCGCTGGTGGCGGGGCTGGGCGAAGAACTCCCCGGGCGGGGCGTCTTCCAGCACCTCGCCCTGGTCCATGAAAATCACCCGATGGCTGACCTCGCGGGCGAATCCCATCTCGTGGGTCACCACCATCATGGTCAGGCCCTCGCGGGCCAGGTCGCGCATCACCGCCAGCACCTCGCCGATCATCTCCGGGTCCAACGCGCTGGTGGGCTCGTCGAAGAGCATGATCTTGGGCCGCATGGCCAGGGCGCGGGCGATGGCCACCCGCTGTTGCTGGCCGCCGGAGAGCTGGGCGGGGTGGGAGCGGGCCTTGTCCGCCAGACCCACCCGCTCCAGCAGCTCCAGACCCTGGCGCTTGGCCTCGGCCTTGGCCAGGCCGCGCACCTTGATCGGGGCCAGGGTGACGTTGTCCAGGGCGCTCAGGTGGGGGTAGAGGTTGAACTGCTGGAAGACGAAGCCGATCTCGGCCCGCAGCTGGTTCAGGTCCAACCCGGGGTCGGCCAGATCGGCCCCGTCCACCAGGATCCGCCCCCGATCGATGGGCTCCAGGCGGTTGACGGTGCGGATCAGGGTGGACTTGCCCGAGCCGCTGGGACCGCAGACCACCACCACCTGGCCCCGGGGCACCCGGAAATCAATCCCCCGCAGCACGTGCAGCTTGTGGAACCATTTATTTACGTTGTGAAATTCGATCATCTTCGCTTCGCTTGCCCGTGGCGCGGTTCGCTTGTCCGTCGCCGGGGGGGCGGGTGTCGGCCCGGGCGGCGAGCGGCCGGCCGGCCCGCCTGGCCCCGACGCGGCCAGGCTGGCCGGGGCCGGACGCTTTTTGCTAACATGCCTGGCGGATGAATGCAAACCTTGGCTGGCGGGCCGGCCCGCCGAAAGGAGCGGAGCCATGGCCCGGACCGGGGCGCGCAACTGCCTGACCGACGTGGAGGGCCTCTGGCTGGGGCACCACACCGACTTGGTCCATCACTGCGGGGTGACGGCCATCGTGGCCCCGGAGGGCGCGGTGGGCGGGGTGGACGTGCGCGGATCGGCCCCCGGCACCCGGGAGACCGATCTGCTGGCCCCCCACAACCTGGTGGAGCGGGTCAACGCGGTGCTGTTGTGTGGCGGGTCGGTCTATGGGCTGGCGGCGGCCGACGGCGCGGTGGGCTGGCTGGCGGAGCGTGGCTGGGGCTTTCCCCTGACCGAGAGCCAGGTGGCGCCCATCGTGCCGGCGGCCTGCCTGTTCGACCTGGGTCGGGGGCCGCGCTACGTTCCCCCCACCGGGCCGGACTGGGGCCGGGCGGCCTGCGCGGCGGCCGGGCCGGGGCCGGTCGCCCTGGGCACGGTGGGGGCCGGGACCGGGGCCCTGGCCGGGGGGATCAAGGGCGGGCTGGGCAGCGCCAGCGAGGTGATGGACAATGGCCTGACCGCGGCGGCCTGCGTGGCGGTCAACTCCCTGGGCGCGGTGATCGACCCCGCCTCCGGCCTGCCCTGGGAGTTGCGCCAGGAGATCGACGGGGAGTTCGGGCCGGGAGCGCGGCGGGCGGTGGAGCCGCCGGCCCCGGCGGCGGGCCAGGCCGGGGCCAACACCACCCTCGCGGTGGTGGCCACCGACGCCATCCTGACCAAGGCCCAGGCCCAGAAGCTGGCCCAGATGGCCCACGACGGCCTGGGCCGGGCCATCCGGCCGGCCCACACCATGTTCGACGGCGACACCGTCTTCTGCCTGGCCACCGGCAGGAAGCCCCTGCCCGGCGAAGGCGGCTTTTTCGGGGTGGGCCAGGCCGAGGCCATCAACCAGCTGGGCCGGGCGGTGGCCGACTGCCTGAGCCGGGCCATCACCCGGGCGGTGGTGAGCGCCACCAGCCTGGGGGGCATGACCGCCTTCCGGGATCTGCCCCCGCGCCAGGCCTGAGAGCTGACCCGTGACGTGGGCAGGACGGGCGGGGATAAACCCCAGCCCTTTGCATGTCAGGGCTGGCATCTACAGGCGTGAACAAGGTCATTCAGGGTCGAACATCACCCGGCCCGATTTGGCCATCGATGCGCTCGGCCCTGCCCCTTGGCCAAGATCGAGAACTACCGCGCCCATCCCTGGCCTGCACCGAGCGCGAGGCGGCTATGGGAGCGAGCGCGGTTCCTTCACGGCCCGGGGCCACCCGACCTGTGTACGGCCGTCGCGGCACGCGACCGAAAGCAAGCCCCCGCCGGCCGGGCCGGCGGGGGCTTGCGGGCTTGCGCGATGCGCGAAGAGGGGCTTAGCCCAGCTTCTTGCACTCCTCGGTCAGGGCCGGCACCACGTCGAACAGGTCGGCCACCACGCAGAAGTCGGCCTTGGTGTGGATGGGGGCGTCGGCGTCCTTGTTGATGGCCACGATCACCTTGCTGGAGCCCATGCCGGCCAGGTGCTGGATGGCCCCGCTGATGCCGCAGGCGATGTAGAGGTTGGGGGTCACGACCTTGCCGGTCTGGCCGACCTGGTCGTGATGGCTGCGCCAGCCGGCGTCCACCGCCGAGCGGGAAGCGCCCACGGTGCCGCCCAGGGCGTCGGCCAGGGCCTCCAGGATCTTGAAGTTGTCGGCTTCCTTCATGCCGCGGCCACCGCTGACGATGATGGTGGCCTCGGTCAGGTCGATCTTGCCGCCCTCCTCGGCCAGGGCTTCCACCTGCTTGACCTTGATCGCGCCCACGGCCGGGGAGACCTTCTCCACCGCCGCCGAGCCGCCGGTCTCGACCACGTCGAAGACGTTGGGCCGCAGGGTGGCGATCTGGGGAGCGCCGGTGACCAGCACGTCGGCGTAGATCTTGCCGGCGTAGATGGGCCGGGTGGCGATCAGTTTGCCGCCGTCGACCTTGAGCGCGGTGCAGTCCACCGCCACGCTGGTGTCCAGCTTGGCGGCCAGGCGGCCGGCCAGGTCCTTGCCCTGCATGCTGGCGCCGAAGATGATGACATCGGGCGCGCCGGACTTGGCCAGGTCGGCCACCGCCGCGGCGTAGCCCTCGGTGGAGTAGACATTGAGGTCCGCGCTGTCGGCGTAGAGGACCTTGGCCACGCCGTATTTGCCCAGGTCGGCGCAAGCCGCCTCGAGACCGCCGCCCAGCACCACCGCGGTGACCTCGACGCCCAGGCCGTCGGCCACGGTCTTGGCCGCGCTGGCCGCCTCGAAGGTGATCTTGCGGAAGGCTCCGTCGCGATGCTCCGCGATTACCCAAACACCCGCCATTGTATCGGACTCCTTTCAGGCGCGGCGCTTTTCGCCGCCGCCGAAGGGGCGCGTCTGGCCCCTGGATGAAAGCCTAGATGACCTTGGCCTCGTCGCGCAGGGCCTTGGCCAGGGCGGCCGCCAGCTCCTGGGGCGTCTCGCCGCCGATGGTCTTGCCCGCGGCGCGGGAGGGAGGCGGATTCAGGGCCGCCACGCTGGCCTTGCCGGCCGCGTCCACGCCCAGGTCGGCCAGGCTCTTGACCTCCAGGGGCTTCTTCTTGGCCTTCATGATGCCGGGCAGGGAGGCGTAGCGGGGCTCGTTGAGGCCCTTCTGGGTGGTGACCACCGCCGGCAGGGGAGCCTCCAGGACCAGGGTCTGACCCTCCACCGGCCGCTGGATGGTGACGCTGCCCTCGCCCAGGTCCAGCTTGGTCACCACCGACAGGTTGGGCATGTCCAGGTACTCGGCCAGGGCCGAGCCCACCAGGCCCGCGTCGTCGTCGATGGCGCGCTGGCCCAGGAAGACCAAGTCGGGGGTGAGCGGCTTGATGGCCGCGGCCAGGATCTTGGCCACCGCCATGGGGTCGGCGCCATAAAGGCCCTCGTCCTCGACCAGCACGGCCTTGTCCGCGCCCATGGCCAGGGCGGTGCGCAGGGCCTCGGTGACCCGCTTGGGACCGGCGCCCACCACGGTCACGGTGCCGCCCTTGGCCTTCTGGATGCGCAGGGCCTCTTCCACGCCGAACTCGTCATAGGGGTTCATCACCCACTTGATGTCGTCGGTGGCGATGGACTTGCCGTCGGCCCCGATTTTGATCTGGGACTCGGTGTCTGGTACTTGCTTGATGCACACCACAATGTTCACTGCCAAACCCCTCCTTTCATCTTCCCTTGGGGGGACATTATCCTTGTGACCGCATCCGCCGAGTGGCCGCGCTGGGCGCCCCCGGTCCCCTCAGGCCGGGGGCGGGGCGTCGGCCGCTTCGTCGGCGCAGACCGTGATTCCGCCGAGGAAAAAATTGCTGATCTCCCGGGCGGCCTCGATAATGGAATATTTCTTGGTGGATGACAAGACCCAGTAGCGGCTCATCTCGTCCAGGGCGCCAAAAAAGGCGCGCTTGGCGATGCCGGGTCGCACCTCGGGCCGGAAGACCCCGGCCGCCTGCCCCTCCTTGATGATGTCGCTGATGATGTTGAGGTATTGCGCGAAGTTGACGTTGTCGTAGCCGCGCATGAACTTGGAGGACTGGCGGATCTCCACCTGGATGATCTCGGCCAGCTCCTGGTTCTCCTCCACCAGGCTCAGGTGGGCGATGGCGAAGCGCTCCAGCTTCTTGGCCGGGTTGCTCTCCGCGGCCACCGCCGCCCGCACCCGCTCCAGGATCAGCTGCATCTCCTCCTCGAACAAGGAGATGAGGATGTCGTCCTTGTTCTGGAAATACAGATAGATGGTGCCGTCGGCCACCTGGGCGGCGCGGGCGATCTCGCTGACCTTGGAGTTGTAGAAGCCGTTCTTGGCGAAGACCTTGACGGCGGCTTCGATGATGCGGCGGTGCTTGTCGCTGGATTTTTTTTTGTCGACTGTCAAGGTTCAGTGTCCCCGTGGCGCGCGCGGGCCGCCAATGAATGAAGCATCATTCAAGCTACCTAGCACGCCCTCATGGGCCTGTCAATGCATTTTTTTGGCCGGGACCAACCCCGGCAGGGGACTATAGCAGCCCCGGTGGGGCATGGCAAGGTAAAGGCCAGCGGGTCAGCGGGGCTTGCCGGGAGGCCGCCGAGCGGGCTGGGGAGTATTAGCGCACAATCCAGTCTGGCTACAAGCTTGACTTGACTGCATAACCCGGCCGGGCAATCATGAGCGCAGGAAATGCCGCTGGCTGATCAGCGGCCGGCCGGTCGGTAAAAAAATAGCCAAAGGAGAAGAAATGAGTGGGAGCAAGCTGGCTCGCTTGACCCTGGCGGCTTGGCTGGTCTTGGCGGGTCTGGCCGGGTTGACCGGCCTGGCCCAGGCCGGGGACCAGGACTTCCTGCTGGTCAACAAGACCGGCAAGGTCATCGACGCGCTCTACGTGGTGCCCAACAACGCCCGCACCTGGGAGGAGGACATCCTGGGCCGCGACGTGCTGCGCAACGGCGAGTCCACCAACATCCGGTTCTCCCGCGAGGAGCGGGACTGCATCTGGGACATCATGGTGGTGGACAAGCACGGCGAGGAAATGTGGTGGGAGGACATCAACCTCTGCAAGTACCGCCGGGTGATTCTGACCATCGAGCGTGGCGAGCCGGTGGCCTATTACGACTAGGGCCTCGGCGCGGGACTGAGGCGGGGCGCGGGAGTCGAAAGACCCCCACGCCCTCGCCGCGAATGATGCGCCCCTAGCGGTGCTTCTTGATCACCTGGCCGCGCAGGTCCTCGTATTCGCTGTCGCTGATCACGCCCTTGCGCCGGGCCTCGTCCAGGTCCATCAGCTCCCGGCCCAGGGTGGTGGTGGTGGTTTTCTGCTCCACCTGGGCCCCGCCGCCGCCGCAGCCATAGAGCCCCACCGTGGGGGTGAGGACCAAAATACCCGCCAGGATGATCCGCGCCCAACCCTTCATGCCGCTTCCTCCTTTTGTTCTGGTTGTGCTTGGCCGGGCGCGGGGCCCGGGCCGGGTTTTTCGCTCGTGACCGTCACCTGGGTTCAGCGCTTGCGCAACACCCGCTCGTCGCCCACCCGGATGGTGACCTGGGTGGCGTCGAAGTGCTCCAGGAGCGGGATCAGGTACTTGCGCGAAAGCCCGGTCAGCTCCTTGAACTGCTGGGCCCCGATGCGCTCATGGGACTGGCAGTAATCGATAAGCTTCTGCCTGATCTCGTCCAAGGCCGGGGCGTGATAATAGAGGTCCTCCTTGAGCTTGACCAGGACCTTCTCGTTGAGCAGCACCTGCAAGACCTGCTTGGCCTGCTTGAGGTCTTCCTTTTCGGCGAACTCCTTGAACAGGGGCGGGGTCCAGCCGGCCTCGGACCAGGCCTTTTCCATGCGGGCGCGCAGGGCCTCCTGGCCCCCGGCCAGGCGCACCTGGTGGCCGGCCAGGCGGATCAGGTCCTTGTCCAGCTCGACCTTGCCCTCGTCGCCCAGCTTGCGCAGCAGATGGGCGAAGAGCTTGGGACCCACCCCCTCGCCCAGGCGCTGCTTGACCTCCTCGCGCCCCAGGCCGGGTTTGAGCGGCTGGGCGGCGTGGAACTCGGCCAACAGGGCCAGGGCGTGGTCGCTGAGCCCCTGCTGCACCGCGCCGGAGAGCATCCGGCCGCCCTCCTTGTCAAAGCGCACCAGTTGCTGCTTGGTGAGCAGCTCGGTCAGGAGCTTGTCCAGCTCCTTGGGCGGGAGATTCACCAGGCGGGTCAGCTCGGCGGCGGTGATGCCGGCCGGGCCGGCCAGGCGGGCGTGGACCAGCACCTGTTGGGCCGGGTCGCCGTCCTTCAAGGTGGCCAGGTCGGCCATGATCTCGGGGCGGTTGCGCTTGTGGCGGCCGGGATGGGGGTGCAGGACCAGCCCGCCGGCGATGGTGTAGACCGGCGAATAGGAGCGCAGCACGTAGGCGTCGCCGGCCATCACCGCCACCGGGGCCTCCAGGCGCACCTGGCACAGGCAGCGCTCGCCGGGCTTCAAGTCGTCGCGGTCCAGGAGCATCACCCGGCCCATGATCTCCACGGTGCCGGTGTGGAAGCGCACCGGGGCGCGGTGCTTCAAGGGCCGGGCCATGTCCTTGAGGCTCATGCAATCGATGTCCAGCCAGAGCGAGGGTTGCAGGGAACCGGGGCTGGCCACCACGTCGCCGCGCTCCACCACCGCCTTCTCGATGCCTTGCAGGTTGATGGCGGTGCGCTGGCCGCGCCGGGCCTGGGTCACCTCCTGGTTGTGGACCTGGAGCCCGCGCACCTTGGCCTTGAGGTCGCGGGGGTAGATCTCCACCTCCTCGCCCAGGTTCACCGTGCCGCCGATGGCGGTGCCGGTGATCACGGTGCCGAAGCCCTTCATGGTGAAGACCCGGTCCACCGGCAGGCGGAAGGGGCCGTGGGCCGGGCGCTCCTCCAGGTGTTTGGTCATCTGGTCCAGCAGGGCCTTGAGCTCGGGCACGCCCTGGCCGGTGACGGCGCTTACCGGGGCCAGGGGGGCGTCCTCCAGGAAGGTCCCGCGCAGGTACTCGCGGATGTCCTCCTGCACCAGCTCCAGCCACTCCTGGTCCACCATGTCGATCTTGGTCAGCACCACCAGGCCCTGGCGCACCCCCAAGAGCGAGCAGATGTCCAGGTGCTCCCGGGTCTGGGGCATCACTCCCTCGTCGGCGGCGATGACCAGGGCCACCAGGTCGATGCCGGTGGCCCCGGCCACCATGTTCTTCACGAACTTCTCGTGGCCGGGCACGTCCACGATGCCCAGGCGCTGGCCCGAGGGCAGGTCCAGGAAGGCGAAGCCCAGCTCGATGGTGATGCCCCGGGCCTTCTCCTCCTTGAGCCGGTCGGTGTCGATGCCGGTGAGCGCCCGGACCAGGGAGGTCTTGCCGTGGTCGATGTGGCCGGCGGTGCCCAGGACCAGTTGCTTCATGCTTGGGGCCTCCAGGGGAACAAGGGGCGGGAGACGGGATGGTTACAGAATATAGGCCGGGGGGCGGGGGGCGTCAAGGCGGGCTTGCGGTTGTGGCTGGGGACCAGGGAGGGCATAATGCGGCCATGGCCGATCGAGCGACTCCCATCCTGGCCCTGGACCTGGGCGCCAAGCGCATCGGGGTGGCGGTCAGCGACCCGGGGCGCCAGCTGGCCCTGCCGCTGGCCACCATCGCCCACGTCAACCGCGACGCGGACCTCAAGGCCATCGCCGCCCTGGCGGCCGAGCAGGGGGCGGGGCTGATCGTGCTGGGCCTGCCCCGGCGCACGGACGACCGCGAGGGGCCGGAGGCCGAGAAGGCGCGGCGCTTCGGCCAGCGCTTGCAGCGTTTCCTGGGCCTGCCGGTGGTCTACGTGGACGAGTGGGAGACCACAGCCGAGGTGCATGAACGCCTGATCGCCGCCGACATCTCGCGCGGCAAGCGTCGCCAGGTGGTGGACAAGCTGGCCGCGGCCCTGATCCTGGAGCGCTACCTGCAGGGCCGGGGGGTGGAGCCCGACCCCGGGGCCTGAGTCCGCCCCGGCCGCCCCCTCGCAATACCCTCCATTATCCGCTAAGGTTCAATGCCTAGGATTTAACTCCGGCGGCCATCCCCCGGGCGGCCCGCCGCGCGCTTCCCACCCTGGCCACCGGTGCGGCCCCATGCCCAAGCTCAAGTTCAGCCTCGGTCTGATCCTGCCCCTGCTGCTGGCCCTGGCCCTGCCCGCCGGCCTGGGGGCGCGGCTGTGGCTGCTGGACCAGCGGGTGGCGAGCGACGGGGCCGAGGTGGCGGTGGAAATCCCCAAGGGGGCCGGGGTGATGCTGGTGGGTGAGCTTCTGGTCAAGGCCGGGGTGATCAGAAGCGCCTGGGGCTTCGCCCTGGCCTCGCGCCTGACCAGCCTGGGGCCGTTGAAGGCGGGCGAGTACGGCCTGAGCCCGGCCATGAGCCAGCGCATGATCCTGAACCACCTGGCCCGGGGCAAGGTGCTGCTGCACAGCGTGACCATCCCCGAGGGCTTCACCCTGACCCAGGTGGTGGCCCGCCTGGCCGAGGCCCGGCTGCTGGACCCGGCCTCGGCCCTGGAGCTGGCCCGGGACCCGGAGTTCGTGGCCTCCCTGGGGCTCGTGGGCGACAGCCTGGAGGGCTATCTCTTCCCCGACACCTACCGCCTGCCCCGGGGCCTGGGGGCCAAGGCGGTGCTGACCATCCTGGTCCGGCGCTTCCAGGCGGAGTGGAAGGCCCTGGAGCCCCTGGCCGCCCAGCGGGGCCTGGGCCAACGCCGGGCGGTGATCCTGGCCAGCATCATCGAGCGCGAGGCCCGGGTGGACCAGGAGCGGCCGCTGATCAGCGCGGTGTACCACAACCGCCTGAAACTGGGCATGAAGCTCCAGGCCGATCCCACCGTGATCTATGGCCTGGAGGGGTTCGATGGCAACCTGACCCGGGCCCACCTGGAGCGGGACCACGCCTACAACACCTACACCCGCGAGGGTCTGCCGCCGGGTCCCATCTGCTCGCCGGGCCTGGCCAGCCTCAAGGCGGCGCTGAGACCGGCGGCGGTGGACTACCTGTATTTCGTGGCCAAGGGCGACGGCAGCCACGCCTTCTCCCGCGCCTACCAGGACCAGATCAACAACATCAACCGCTATCAGCGCCGCAACTAGCGGCGCATCCGGCCAAGGTCCGCTGGCGCGTCGAGGCTGGGGCGCGGCGGGAGGAAGCCCGCGCGGTCGCCCCCGCCCCGCCACCGGCTCGGCTCGGGGTCGCCCCCACGATCCCCCGCCCGTTGGCTCCCCCTTAGCCCTCTTCCTGGGGCGGGTCGTTTTCGCCAAAGATCTGGGCGGAGAAGATGAGGATCTGCACGTCCGGGTCGCGCCAGCAGCCGGGTCGCAGGCCGGCCTTCAGGCAGGTGTGGTCCAGGAAGGTGTCGCGGTCCCAGCCCTGTTCGGTGGCCACCTGGGGCAGCAGGACCCCGCGCCCCCGGGGGCTGACGATGTAGACGCCGTGGCGGCCCACCTGGATCTCGTCGACGGCGGCGATGGGCCGGAGGGGGGAGAGGACGCTGATCTCCAGGTCGATGTCCTCCAACTCGGCCCGGCCCAGGGGCGGGAAGCGGGGGTCCTGGGTGGCGGCGGCCACGGCCATCTCCTCCACGGTGCGCACCAGGGGCGTCTCGGAGAAGAAGTTGCCGATGCATCCCCGGAGCTGCCCCCGGCGGTGGATGGTGACAAAGGCCCCGCGCTTGAAATTGAGGCCCTCCAGGTCGGCCTCGTGGCTGTCGGGCCGCTTGCCCCAGACCAGCTTGGTGATGGTGTCGCGGGCCACGGCCAACAGCCGCTTCCGCTCCTTGGGGTTCAGGTCGCGCTCGCCGCTCATGGCCATGACTCCCGCCGCGGGGCCTGGATGGGGGCCAGGGGGCGCTCCCCCCGCCGCCAGGCCCGGTAGTGTTCCAGGATCAGGGCGTGGTCGAAACACAGCGTCGCGGGCAGGCGGTCGGGGCTGAACAGGGCCAGGTCCCGGGCGTCGTCGCCGGCCTGGGGCCGCCCCCTGGCCCGGCCCACGAAGACCACCGACAGGTTGTGCTGGCGAGGGTCGCGGGCGGGGTCGGAATAGACCCCCAGGACCCCCAGCAGCTCCACCGCCAGGCCGGTCTCCTCGGCCATCTCGCGCCGGGCGGCCTCCTCCACCGTCTCGCCGTAGTCCACGAACCCGCCGGGCAAGGCCCAGCCCCGGGGCGGGTTCCGGCGTTGGATCAGGACCACGGCGGGTGGATCGTCGCCAGCGTCCAGCTCGATGACCACGTCCACGGTGGGAAAGGGATTGCGCCAGGCCTGGACCGGGGCGCCGCAGGCCGGGCAGTCCAGGGATTGTTTCATGAGCGGCTCACCCAGCCGGCCTCGCTGACCTGTCGCCGGCGCAGGTAGTGCTCGCAGCGCCCCTCGCACTGGGGCAGGCGCAACAGGCAGAACGACAGATGCTGGTGGACGCACAGGGGGCCGTCGTTGCGGGCGGGCACGTAGCCGGCGCAGGAGAGGCGGTTGATGGCGGTGAGGTTCTTCTGGATCACGTGGCGGCGGGCCACCTCGCGGTCCTCGGGGTCGGCCAGGCGCTTCAGGCGCTCCAGGCGGTCCAGGGTCTCGGCCCCCACCTTGCGTCGGGCCTCCAACAGCTCGCACTTGGCCAGGGTCGAGGCCTCGGGGTTCTGGGTGCGGGTGCAGCGGCCGCGCTGATAATAGGCGCAGGATTGTCCCCCCAGCCGCTGGACCTCGGCCATAAGCTAGCTCCCCGCCGCTCCCGGAGGCTGGGACACCACCGTCACCGCGTCGCCGGCCCGCACCCGGCCGGGGTTGAGCACCCGGACGAAGATGCCCTGGCGGGGCATCACGCAGTCGCCGGTCTGTTGGCGGATGGCGCAGCCGGCGTGGCACTCCTTGCCGATCTGGGTGACCTCCACCTCCACCGGGCCCAGGGTCAGGCGGGCGCCCACCGGCAGGGTGTAGAGGGTCAGGCCCTCGGTGGTGACGTTCTCGGCGAAATCGCCGGGCTTCACCTCCAGGCCCTTGTCGCGCATGAGTTGGATGGACTCCAGGGCCAGGAGCGACAACTGGCGGTGCCAGGGGCCGCTGTGGGCGTCGCCCACCAGGCCGGTGTCGGGGCGCAGTTCGCCCTCGGGAATGGGGGTTTTGGCCACCCCCTTGCTTTCACTTATGTTTACGGATACGATCCTGGCTGACATGGGCATTGACCTGATGAGAGAAACATCTATCAAGAGCTTAGTATCCCGGCTGGAAGGCGTCAAGCCCACCCTGGCCGCGGAGCTTCTGGCCCCTATCTTGTCACAAGCCCCGGGTCCGGGTCCACTGCTGGTCGCGGTCAGCGGCGGCGGCGACTCGGTGGCCCTGCTCCGACTCTTGCGCGCCCTGGCCCCGGAGCGTGGCTGGCGGCTGGTGGTGGGCCACGTGGACCACGACCTCCGGCCCGACTCGGCCGCCGACGCGGCCTGGGTGGCGGACCTGGCCCGGTCCTTGGGCCTGGATTGCCTGGTGCGGCGAGTGGTGGTGCGTCCGGCCGGCCGCGGCCTGGAGGACGCCGCCCGCCAGGCCCGGCGCGGGGCCCTGGCCGGGCTGGCCGCCCAGGCGAGAGCCGCGACCATCGCCCTGGCCCACCACCTGGACGACCAGGCCGAGACCCTGCTGATGCGCCTGCTGGCCGGCGCCGGCCCCAGCGGCCTGGCCGGCATGCGCCCCCTGGACCGGCCCTGGTGGCGGCCGCTCCTGGGGGCGCGGCGCGAACAGCTGCGCGATTTCCTGATGCAACTCGGCCAGGAGTGGCGCGAGGACCCCAGCAACGCCGATCCCCGCCACCCGCGCAACCGGGCCCGGACCTGGCTGCCCCGGCTGGCGGCGGATTTCAACCCCCGCGCGCCCGAGGCCCTGGGCCGCCTGGCCGGTCTGGCGGCGACCGAGGAGGACTACTGGCGGACCTGGGGAGGGGACTTCCTGGCGGCCCACGCCCAACGCCAGGGCGATAGTTTCGTCATCGAGTCCGGGGCCATGATCGCTCTGCACCCGGCCCAGCAACGCCGCCTGGTCCGCCTGGCGGCCGACGTCCTGCGCGGAGGGGGCCAACACCTGGAGGCCCGCCATGTGGAGCAGGTGCTGGGGCTCCAGGCCGGAGGACCGGGGCGGGAGCTGCCCCTGCCGGCCGGGCTCTGGGCTGCGCGGGAGCCGGGCGGCCTGCGCCTGGCCCGGGCCGGGACGCGGCCGGAGTTCGCCTGGCGGCTGGATGGCCCGGGCTGGCTCTGGCTGGGGGACTGGCCGGGCTGGCTGGGGGTGGAGGAGGCGGCTGGCCCGCCGCGCTTGGCCGCCCGGGGCGCGGAGGCCTGGCTGCCGGCCCGGGCGGTGCGCTGGCCGCTGGTGGCCCGCTCCCCCCAGCGGGGCGAACGCTTCCATCCCCTGGGCGCGCCGGGGCGTAAGCGCCTGTCGCGCATCCTGATCGACCGCAAGGCCCCGCCCTGGCAGCGGCGGCGCACGGTGCTGGTGGAGGACCAGGAGGGGCCCTGGTGGGCCGGCCCCTGGTGCCTGCACCAAAGGGCGCGTGATTCCAACCTGGAAGGCCCCTGGCTGCGGCTGGTGCTCGTTGACACCGGCACGCCCCCCCCATATACTAATTTTTTTGAGATTAACCCTCTTTATCCCGGCCGGACCCCGCCGGTTTGGGGCCAAAACCGCCAGCCTGGAGACGATCCTTGAACCCTCTGTATAAAAACCTGGCCCTCTGGCTGGTCATCAGCCTGCTGATGGTCCTGGTCGTCCAGTTCATGAACAAACCCGGCCCCTCGGCCGAGGTCTGGCCCTACAGCGAGTTCATGTCCGCCCTGGAACGCGGCCAGGTGATGAGCGTGGTGATCCAGGGCCAGGAGATCCAGGGCCGCACCGCCGACAACAACCAGTCCTTCCGCACCTTTTCGCCGGACGACCCCGACCTGGTGCGCACCCTGCGGGCCAAGAACGTCAAGATCACCGTCAAGGCGGCCGAGGAATCGCCCTGGTACATGAGCCTCCTGGTCTCCTGGTTCCCGATGCTGTTGTTGATCGGCGTCTGGGTCTTCTTCATGCGCCAGATGCAGATGGGCGGCGGCAAGGCCATGAGCTTCGGCAAGAGCCGCGCCCGGTTGCAGACCGAACCCGGCGGCAAGCGCATCACCTTCGAGGACGTGGCCGGGGTGGAGGAGGCCAAGGAGGAGCTGGCGGAGATCGTCGAGTTCCTGCGCGACCCCAAGAAGTTCACCCGCCTGGGCGGCCGCATCCCCAAGGGCGTGCTCCTGGTGGGCTCGCCCGGCACCGGCAAGACGCTCCTGGCCCGGGCCATCGCCGGCGAGGCCGGGGTGCCCTTCTTCTCCATCAGCGGCTCGGACTTCGTGGAGATGTTCGTGGGCGTGGGCGCCAGCCGGGTGCGCGACCTGTTCATGCAGGGCAAGAAGCACGCCCCCTGCATCATCTTCATCGACGAAATCGACGCCGTGGGCCGCCACCGGGGGGCCGGCCTGGGCGGCGGGCACGACGAGCGCGAGCAGACCCTGAACCAGCTCCTGGTGGAGATGGACGGCTTCGAGTCCAACGAGGGCGTGATCCTGATCTCGGCCACCAACCGCCCCGACGTGCTGGACCCGGCCCTGTTGCGCCCCGGGCGCTTCGACCGCCAGGTGGTGGTGCCGGTGCCCGACGTCAAGGGCCGCGAGCAGATCCTGCTGGTCCACACCCGGCGCACCCCGGTGGGGCCGGACGTGAACCTGGCCATCATCGCCCGGGGCACCCCCGGCTTCTCCGGCGCGGACCTGGAGAACATGGTCAACGAGGCGGCGCTTCTGGCCGCGCGGACCAACAAGGACCGCCTGGAGATGGAGGACTTCGAGAAGGCCAAGGACAAGGTGCTGATGGGCACCGAGCGCCGCAGCCTGATCCTGAGCGACGAGGAGAAGAAGACCACCGCCTACCACGAGGCCGGCCACGCGCTCATCGCCAAGCTGGTGCCGGGCACCGACCCCGTGCACAAGGTGACGATCATCCCCCGCGGCCGCGCCCTGGGGCTGACCCAGCAGTTGCCCACCGACGACCGCCACACCTACCCGCGCCCCTACCTGATCGGCAACCTGGCGATCCTGTTGGGCGGGCGGGCGGCCGAGGAGCTGGCCCTGGACATCATCACCACCGGCGCGGGCAACGACATCGAGCGCGCCACCGGCCTGGCCCGCAAGATGGTCTGCGAGTGGGGCATGAGCGAGGTCATGGGTCCGCTGACCTTCGGCAAGAAGGAGGAGCAGATCTTCCTGGGCCGCGAGATCGCCACCAACCGCGACTTCTCCGAGCAGACCGCCCAGGCCATCGACGACGAGGTCCGCCGCCTGGTGACCGAGGCCCACCACAAGGCCCTGGACCTGCTGCGGGACAACATCGACAAGCTCCACGCCCTGGCCGAGGCCCTGTTGGTGGAGGAGACCCTGGACGCCGAGGCGGTGGACGCCATCGTGGCCGGCCGGCCCCGGCCCCACCGGGCCAAGGGCGAGATCCAGCTCCCCCGGCGCTACGACCAGGAGGAGAAGCTCTACAAGGGTCCCCAGGCCGTCCCGCCGACCGGGGAAGGCCCGGCCGAGCCCCCGGCCAAGGACCCCGGCGAGGAGCCCCGTGACTGAGGCCCCCCGCCGCCTCCGCCTGCCCCGGGGCGAGTTGCCCCTGGACCAGGGCGCCGTGATCATGGGCGTGGTCAACGTCACGCCCGACTCCTTCAGCGACGGCGGCCGGTTCCTGGATAGCCGGGCGGCGGTGGAGCAGGGCCTCAGGCTGGCGGCCGAGGGCGCGCGCGTCCTGGACATCGGCGGCGAGACCACCCGGCCGGGCAGCGAACCCACCCCGGCGACGGTGGAGCTGGACCGGGTGCTGCCGGTGATCCGCGAGCTCAAGGCCCGCTGCGACGCGGTCGTCAGCATCGACACCAACAAGGCCGAGGTGGCCGAGGCGGCGTGCCAGGCCGGGGCCGAGATCATCAACGACATCACCGCCCTGCGCGGAGACCCCGCCATGGCCGGGGTGGCGGCCCGCGCCCGGGCCGGCCTGGTGCTGATGCACATGCTGGGCACCCCCCGCACCATGCAGCAGGACCCGCGCTACGCCGACGTGGTGGTCGAGGTGCGCGACTTCCTGGCCGAGCGGGCGGAGGCGGCCCTGGCGGCCGGGGTGGAGCGCGAGGCCATCGTGCTGGACCCGGGCATCGGCTTTGGCAAGACGCTGACCCACAACCTGGAGTTGATCCGCAACCTGCCGGTCCTGGCCCGCCTGGGCTATCCGGTGCTGTTGGGGGCCAGCCGCAAGGCCTTCATCGGCCATCTCACCGGCCGCGCCACCCCGGCCGACCGGGTCTGGGGCTCGCTGGGGGTCCACGTCCTGGGCGCGGCCCTGGGGGCCCGGCTGGTGCGGGTGCACGACGTGGCCCCCTTGCGCGACGCCCTGCTGGTCGCCGAGGCGGTGCTGGCGGCCCGGGAGGCCTCATGAGCGAGGTCCTGGCCCTGATAGGCCAGATCACCTGGCGCGACCTGCTGGACATCTTCCTGGTGACCTTCGTGGTCTACCAGGGCATCCTGCTGGTCAAGGGCACCCGGGCCATGCACATGCTCCTGGGCCTGGGGGTGGTCTTCGTGGCCCTGGTGGTCAGCCAGCGCCTGGGCCTGCAAACCATCAACTGGGTCATCCAGTCCTTCCTCTCCAGCCTGATCCTGGTCATCATCATCCTGTTCCAGGCCGACATCCGCCGCGCCCTGGCCCGTCTGGGCAAGGGACCCTTCGCCAGCGCCGAGACCGAGGCCAGCTCCACCCTGGAGGAGGTGGTGCGCACCGCGGTGGCCCTGGCCTCGCGCATGACCGGGGGGCTGATGGTGCTGGAGCGGCACATCGGCCTGGCCGACTACATCGAGAGCGGGGTCCACCTGGAGGCCAAGGTGACCCGCGAACTGCTCATCCAGCTTTTCCAGACCAGCGGCCCGCTGCACGACGGAGCGGCGGTGATCAGCGGCGAGCGCATCGTGGCCGCCCGCTGCCTGCTGCCCCTGTCGGCCAACCCCGCCCTGGCCCGCCACCTGGGCACCCGCCACCGCGCCGGCCTGGGGCTCTCCGAGGAGACCGACGCGGTCTGCGTGATCGTCAGCGAGGAGAGGGGCCGGGTCAGCGTGGCGGTGGGGGGCAAGCTGACCCCGGACCTGGACGCGGTGGCCCTGCGCAACCTGCTGTTCGAGCTGTTCGAGGTGGGCAAAGAGCGCCGCCGGGGAATCTTCTCCTGGAGACGGCGCGGTGCGTGACCTTCTCACCAAGAACTGGTCGCTGAAGATCCTGGCCCTGGCCATCGCCCTGGCGATGTGGCTGTTTGTGGCCGGCCAGGAGAAGAGCGAGATCAGCCTCAAGGTGCCGGTGGAGATCACCAACATCCCGAGCGACCTGTTGGTGGTCGACGACGTGGCGGGCGACGTGGACGTGCGCCTCTATGGCCCCCGCACCCTGATCCGCCGCGCCGCCGACGAGCGCCTGGTCAAGCCGGTCAACCTGGCCGGCCTGGGTCCGGGCGAGCACGTGGTGCAGGTGATGCCCGAGGATCTCAAGCTGCCTCCGGGCCTGACGGTCTTGCGCCTGAGCCCCAGCCGGTTCACAATCACCCTGGCCAAGCGGGTCACCCGCGAGGTGCAGGTGCGGCCGGTGCTGACCGGCCAACCGGCCGACGGGCTCCAGGTGGCCGAGGTCGGCTTCAAGCCGGACAAGGTCGTCGTTTCCGGCCGCCAGGAGGACCTGGGCGACCTGGACTGGATCTGGACCGCGCCCATCGACCTGGACCAGCGCCGGGACAGCTTCCAGCAGAGCGTGCGCCTGCGCCTGCCCCCCGGGCGCACGGTGCGGGTCTCGGTGATGGAGGTCGAGGCCCAGGTCCGGCTCAAGCCGGAAAAATCCGCCCCCGGCGAGAAGAAATAAACCGCATCCACCCCGGGTGGCGCGCCCGGGCCTTAGGACGAGGACCTCATCCCATGGAAGTGCAGCGCAAGCTCTTCGGCACCGACGGCGTACGCGGCGTGGCCAACGTCCACCCCATGACGGTGGAGGTGGCCATGGGCATCGGCCAGGGCGTGGCCAGCGTGCTCAAATCCCACGCCGGCCGCCGCAAGATCATCATCGGCAAGGACACCCGCCTGTCCGGCTACATGCTGGAAAACGCCCTGGTGGCCGGCATCTGCTCCATGGGGGTGGACACCCTCCTGGTGGGGCCGCTGCCCACCCCGGCCATCGCCTTCCTCACCCGCAACATGCGGGCCGACGCCGGCATCGTCATCAGCGCCAGCCACAATCCCTACGAGGACAACGGCATCAAGATCTTCGCCCGCAACGGCTTCAAGCTGCCCGATGAACTGGAGGCCGCCATCGAGGACTACGCCCTGAGCCTGGAGGCCGACAACGGCAGCGCCCCCCGTCCCACCGCCGACGCGGTGGGGCGCGCCCGGCGCATCGACGACGCCATCGGCCGCTACATCGTCTTCCTCAAGAACACCTTTCCGGTGGAGTACACCCTGGACGGCCTGACCATCGCGGTGGACTGCGCCCACGGGGCCACCTACAAGGTCGCCCCGGCGGTGCTCTCCGAGCTGGGGGCCGACCTCAAGCTGGTGGGGGTGGAGCCCAACGGCACCAACATCAACGCCGGGGTGGGCGCCTTGCATCCCGACCGCCTGGCGGCCATGGTGCGCGAGACCGACGCCGACATGGGCCTGGCCTTCGACGGCGACGGCGACCGCATCATCATGGTGGACGAGGAGGGCGAGATCATCGACGGCGACGAGATCATGGCCATCTGCGCCGACTTCCTCATCGACCGCGGCGGGCTGAAGCAGGCCACGGTGGTGGCCACGGTGATGAGCAACCTGGGCCTGGAGCTGTGCCTGCGCGACCGCGGCATCCGCATGCTGCGCACCAAGGTCGGCGACCGCTACGTGGTGGAGGCCATGCGCCAGGGCGGCTACAACCTGGGCGGCGAGCAGAGCGGGCACATCGTCTTTTTGGACCACAACACCACCGGCGACGGCATCCTCTCGGCCCTGCAGGTGCTCAACGTCATGGTCATGACCGGCAAGCCCCTGTCCGAGCTCAAGCGCATCATGCGCAAGCTGCCCCAGGTGCTGATCAACCTGCGGGTGGGCAAGCGCACCCCCCTCAGCGAGTGCCCCGGCCTGCTCAAGGCCATGAACCTCCAGGAGGAGCGCCTGGGCGAGAACGGCCGCATCCTGCTGCGCTATTCCGGCACCGAGCCGGTGCTGCGCATCATGGTGGAGGCCCTGGATCCGGGGCTGATGCACGACGTGGCCCAGGCCCTCAAGGAGGCCGCCCTGCGCGAGCTGGGCGCGGCCGAAAAGGAGTAGACGCCATGCTCTTGGCCATCGACGTGGGCAACACCAACACCGTGCTGGGGGTCTTCTCCGGCGACAGCCTGGCCGCCGACTGGCGGGTGCGCACCGAGCGCGAGCGCACCCGCGACGAGCTGGGGGTGCTGCTCAAGTCCCTGTTCGCCAGCAGCCCGGTGCCCATGGGCTCCATCGATGGGGTGATCATCAGCAGCGTGGTGCCGCCCATGAACGCCACCCTGACCGAGTTCTGCCGCCGCTACTTCGACCTGACCCCGCTTTTCGTGGGGCCGGGCATCAAGACCGGCATGCCCATCCTCTACGACAACCCCCGCGAGGTGGGCGCGGACCGCATCGTCAACGCGGTGGCCGCCCACGACCGCTTCCCCACCGACCTGGTGGTGGTGGACTTCGGCACCGCCACCACCTTCGATTGCATCAGCGCCGACGGCAAGTACCTGGGCGGGGCCATCGCCCCGGGCATCGTCATCTCCTGCGAGGCCCTTTTCCAGCGGGCCAGCAAGCTGCCCCGGGTGGAGATCTTCAGCCGGCCCAAGTCGGTGGTGGCCAAGGACACCATCGGCTCCATGAACGCCGGCATCATCTACGGCTATTCCGGCCTGGTGGACGGCATCGTGCGGGCCATCAACGCCGAGCGCGGGATCAAGTGCAAGGTGGTGGCCACCGGCGGCCTGGCCGGCATCATCGCCGCCCACTCCTCCACCATCGAGGAGGTGGACGACCTGTTGACCCTGCGCGGCCTGCACCTGCTCTACCAGCGCAACCAATGAACCCGGCCCGGCCCCCGCGCTGGCCGCGCCCCGGCCAGGTGTTGGCCCTGACCGCGCCGGGCGGGGCGGTGGAGCCCCAAGCCCTGGACGAGGGCCTGGCCATCCTGCGCGCCCTGGCCCCGGAGCTGGTCATCCGCGCCGACCCCGAGGTGGCCCGGCGCGAGGGCTATTTCGCCGGCGACGACCAGCAGCGGGCCGCCCACCTGGCCCGGGTGTTCGCCGACCCAGCGGTGGGTCTGGTGATGGCCGTCCGGGGCGGCTTCGGCTGTAGCCGCCTGCTGCCGGCCCTGGATCTCGCCGCCCTGGCCGCCAGCGGCCGCGCCCTGTTGGGCTGCTCGGACCTCACCTGCCTGTTGAACGCCCTGGCCGCGCGGGGCCTGGTCAGCCTGCACGGCCCCATGCTGACCCAACTGGCCCGCCTGGACGCCCCCAGCCGCGACGACCTGTTGGCCCTCTTGGCCGGTCGCCCGCGCTGGCCCTCGGCGCTGACTGGCCGACCCCTGCGCCCGGGCCAGGCCCGGGGGCCGCTGTTGGGCGGCAATCTGACCCTGCTCTGCCACCTCCTGGGCACCCCCCACTTCCCGCCCCTGGAGGGCGCGATCCTGCTCCTGGAGGACCTGGGCGAGGCCCCCTACCGCCTGGATCGGATGCTGACCCAATTGGAGCTGGCCGGGGTCTGGCGGCAGGTGGCCGGGGTGGCGGTGGGCTCCCTCAGCGACCAGCCCCAAGACGCCGAGTCCCTGACCGCCACCGTGGCCACCCGGCTCTCCGCCCTGCCCCGGCCGGTGGTCATGGGCCTGCCGGTGGGCCACGGCCCGGCCAACCGCCTGGTCCCCCTGGGGGCCCTGGCCGAGATCGACGGCGAGGCCGGCCGCCTGACGGTGGGGGTGGAGCTTGCCTGATTGGCGCGGCGTCCAGACCCTCCTGGACCAGGGCGCGGCCGAAGGGGTGGCCCCGCATATCGTGCTCCTGGCCTGGCGCGCCGGCGCGCCAGCCGCGCTTCTGGCCGCCGGCCAGGCCCAACCCGACACGGTCTTCGACCTGGCCTCCCTGACCAAGCCCCTGGCCAGCGCCCTGGTGGCCCTGCACCTGGAGCTGACCGGCCGCCTGGCCTGGGACGACACCCTTGAGCAGATCATGGGCTCGCCCCCGGTGCCGCCCGCCAAGGCCGGCATCAGCCTGCGCCAGCTCCTGACCCACGCCGCCGGCTTCCCGGCCTGGCGGCCCTATCATGAGCTCCTGGAACGCCAGCCCCCGCCCATGCGCCCGGCCCTGCTCCTGGCCATGCTGATGAACGAGCCCCTGGCCCAGCCCCCGGGCCGGGCCGCGCTCTACAGCGACCTGGGCTATCTGCTGCTGGGCCTTCTCCTAGAGCGCATCGGCCAAAAGCCCCTGCCCCTGCTGCTGCTGGAGGCCCAGGCCGCCCTGGGCGTGGAGGGACCCCGTTTCCTGGCCCCGGGGCAAACCCTGATCCCCCTGGAGCGCATCGCGCCCTGCGGCCCCCTGCCCGGCCGGCCGGTCATCCACGGCTCGGTGGAGGACGAGAACGCCTTCGCCCTGGGTGGCGCGGCCGGTCACGCCGGGCTCTTCGGCGCCGCCGCCCAGGTCGCGGCGGTGATGGACGCCATCTGCCGCTGTCTGGCCGGGGACGGTCCCTGGCCGGCCGAGGCCGTGGCCCGGCTCTTCAACCGGGACGCCGACACCCCCGGCTCCGGCCGCACCCCGGGCTTCGACACCCCCGGCGGCCCGGAGAGCGCCGCCGGCCCCAATCCACCGGCCGGGGTGGTCGGCCACCTGGGCTTCACCGGGGTCAGCCTCTGGTGGCAGCCCCGGGCCAACACCGGCCTGGTCCTGCTCACCAACCGGGTGGCCCTGGGCCGCGACAACGACCGGATCAAGGCCTTCCGCCGCGCGGTGCACCAAGCCGCCTGGCGGGAGTTGGAAGAATAGAGGCATTGGGGGAAACCTTTTGTGGACAAAAGGTTTCCCCCAAACCCCCTTCCCAAAAACTTCAGCCCAAAGGGCTTCGCCCTTTGGGCCTGGGCTTGGCAGCATGAATACGCCGGTGCTGGACCCCGCGCTGAACCGGGTCCCGGAGAAGATAGCTAGCATCCACTTCATGGGCATCGGCGGGGTGGCCATGGGGGCCCTGGCCGGGGCCCTGGTCCGGCGCGGCTATGCCGTGCGTGGCTCGGACAACCCCCTCTATCCGCCCATGAGCACCTTCCTGGATGCGGCCGGCATCCCAGTGGCGCGGGGCTATGGCCCCCAGAACCTGGACCCGGCCCCGGACCTGGTCATCGTGGGCAACGTCATGCGCCGCGACAACCCCGAGTCCCTGGCCCTGGCCGCCCGCCGCCTGCCCTATCTCTCTCTGCCCCAGGCCCTGGGCCACTTGTTCATCAGCGGCAAGACCTCCATCGTGGTGGCCGGCACCCACGGCAAGACCACCACCACCGCCCTGATCGCCAGCGGCCTGCTTCGCGCCAACCGCGATCCCGGCTTCCTGGTGGGCGGCATCATGTTGGAGGGCGGCCAGAATTTCCGCGATGGCGCGGGGGCGCACTTCGTGGTGGAGGGCGACGAGTACGACACCGCCTTCTTTGACAAGCGCCCGAAATTCGTGCATTACCAGCCCATGATCGGCGTCCTGACCTCGCTGGAGTTCGACCACGCCGACATCTATCCCGACCTGGACGCGGTGCGCCGGGCCTTCGCCCTGTTCGTGGCCGAGCTGCCGCCCGACGGCCGCCTCATCGCCTGGGGCGACAGCGAGGAGGTCCTGGCCCAGGCCCGGTCCGCGGCCTGCCCGGTCTGGACCTATGGCCAGGGCGAGGCCTGCGCCTGGCGCTTGCTCTCCGCCACCCCGGCCCCGGGCGGTGGGGCGCGCCTGGCCGTGCGGACGCCAGAGGGCCAGAATCTGGACTTTGTCACGCCCCTGCCCGGCCGGCACAACGCCCTGAACGTCGTCGCCACCCTGGCCGCCCTGGCGGCCGCCGGGCTGAGCCCGGAGGAGGCCGGCAGCGTGCAGGCGGGCTTCATGGGAGTCAAGCGGCGACAGGAGGTGCGGGGGATGGCCGGCGGGGTGCTGGTGGTGGACGACTTCGCCCACCATCCCACCGCGGTGCGCGAGACCCTGGCCGCGATCAAGGAGTTCGGCCTGCCCGGCTGGGGCCCCGGCGCGGGCCGCCTGGTGGCCGCCTTCGAGCCCCGCAGCAACACCAGCCGCCGCAAGGTCTTCCAGGCCGACTACGCCCGGGCCTTCGCCGCCGCCGACCTGATCTTTCTGCGCGAGCCGCCGGGCATGGAGGCGACGCCCGAGGCCGAACGCCTGAGCAGCGCCCGCCTGGCCGCCGACCTCCAGGCTCGGGGGCAAAACGCCCGGGCCTTTGGCGACGGCGACGCCCTCCTGGCCGCCCTGTTGGCCGAACTGAAGCCCGGCGACCTCTGCCTGGCCATGAGCAACGGCGGCTTCGACAATCTCCACGCCCGGCTGCTGGCCGGGCTGGCGGCGCGGGCCTAGACCGGCAGCTCGTCCATAAGCTGGCCCAGGGCCTCCAGGTGGGCCTGCTCCTCCTGGGCCAGGCCCAGCAGGGTCTCCTTGGCCCCGGCCTCGCGCAGGCGCGCGGCCAGGCGCAGGTAGAGGTCCAGACCCTGGGCCTCGATGCCCATGGCCTCGGCCAAGAGCTCGGCGGAGTTGAAGCCCTGGGCCAGGCGGCCGGCCACCGCCTCCTCCAGCGTCTCCCCGCCCTCCATCACCGTCCCGACCGCCCGGCGGGTGAACTCCTCCCGGCCCAGGTCCGCCTCCGGCCCGGCCTGGTAAAGCTCCCAGATGGTCTCCTGGTGACGCCGCTCGATCTCCGCCAACTGTCGGCAGAGCTTTTGGGCGGCCTGGTCCCGGGCCCGGGAGGCCAGGGCCGCGTAGAAGCGGCGCAGGCCCTCCTCCAGGCCCAGGGCCACCATCAGGGCCTCACCCTGGTCCTCGCGGCCGGTCAACAGCCCCATCCCCTGGGATTCCGGCCCCACCGCCACCAGCCCGTTCCAGGCCTTGATCCCGCCCTTAAGGGAATAGACCTCCTTGAAACCCCGCCCGGCCAGCATCTCCGCAGCCGCCCGGCTGCGCCCGCCCATGGCTCAATAGGCGATCACCGGCTTCTTGGGGTCCAGTTCGGCCATGCGGTCGCCCAGCTGGGGCAGGGGAATCAGCTTGGCCCCGGGGATGTGCCCGCGCGCGTATTCGCCGGGCTGGCGCACGTCCAGCAGGGTGTATTCAGCGGGCTTCCGCTGGTCCATGAACCGGCGGGCCTGGTCCGGGGTCAGGTCGCGGGCATTGGAGAACAGGGCCTTGAGCAACATGACAATCTCCAGTTTTTCAGCGCACGTAGCGGCTGAAGGGCATGGTCAGGAGCTGGGGCAGCTTGAGCTTGGCCGGGTCGAAGTGGCCGCCCACCCCGATCCTGATGCCGGCCTGATCCACCGCCGCCAGCAAGGTGCCCAAAATCCGGTCCCAGAGCGAGAAAATGGTGCCGTAGTTGGTGTTGCGCTCCCTGATCTTCACCGAGTGGTGGACGCGGTGCATGGAGGGCGGGACGAAGAGCACCCACCAAATCCGCTCGAAGGCCGGGGAGACGCGCAGACTGGAGTGGTGAAACTGGGCCGTCAGGACCAAGAGGGTCTCGAAGCTGATCACCAGGACCGGGTCGGCCCCGATCAGGTAGATCAAGCCGATCTTGATCACCGCCGAGAGGCCGAGTTCACCGATGTGGAAGCGGGTGGCGGTGGAGACGTCCATGTTCAGGTCGCTGTGGTGCACCCGGTGGAAGCGCCACAGCAGCGGCACCTCGTGGTTGAGCAGGTGCCAGACGTAGAGCATGAAATCCAGGAAGGCCAGGCCCAGCAGGAACTTGAGCCAGTAGGGACCGCCGATGTGATTCAGGGCGCCGATTCCGCGCTCGCTGACATAGTGGCTGGTGGCCAGGATGGCCGCGCCGAAAACGATCGCCAGGACCAGGGAGTTGAGGGCGGTGAGGGAGAGGTTGGTGACCCAGCGGCGCGGCTTGCTCAGCGTGGGCGGGCGATAGGGACGGATCAGCTCCAGGGCCAGGAACAGGATCAGCCCCCCCCAGAAGACCCCCATCCGAATCCAGAAGGCGGATGCGTCGATCATGGACACCCCCAGCTCGGCGCGCAATCGTCAAGGTTCGACCATGGCGAAATTGTGCCACACCCGGCGGGGATTGGCCAAAAAACCGCGCCGCGGGGCCTCGCGCGAGGCGTCCGCGGCAGGGTGATATGGAATCGGCCGGCGGAACGGAGGTTTAGTCCTCCTCTTCCTCCTCGCCCTCCAGCTCCATGCTCTCCAGGGTGGCCAGGGCGAAGAGCTGGGCCTCGGTCAAGTCGTCCTCGTTCCACTCCTCGGGCAGATCGGGATCGAATTCGGCCGACACCTCCACCCCGCCATCCGGGGTGTCCTCGATGGTGATGACGACTTTAGCCATTATTCGCGCTCCTTAATGGATAGGGCCAGGTTGGGGCGGGGCCGCGAGCCCCGTTGATGGGTCTTGGTTGAGATTGCCGCCGGATCGGTTTCGCCGGCATATGGGGGGTGGGGTGGCTGATGGGACTCGAACCCACGGCCTCCAGGGCCACAACCTGGCGCTCTAACCAACTGAGCTACAGCCACCATTATTCAAGCGGGAACGGCCGCGCCGGCGGCGCGGTGCAAGGATTTATAACAGAGCCCCCCGCCGGGCGCAAGGTCTTTCCCCCCCGCCGGGCGGCCCCGTGGGACCCAAAACCGAGCGTGACGGTCGGCTTGACACCCCGCCCCCCCTCCACTACGATTATCCCACCCCCGCGGGCGGAGTCAGTCCGGCCCGCGCGCTTGGTTTTAGGGGTCATCGCCGCCGGGGACGCCATCCTCCCGGCCGAGTCGTTCCCGCAACAGAGGTGAGTTGGCGTGAAGCTGCTCGACATGTTCAAAACCCGCACCCGCCACCCTTTCCGTCCCCGGGCCTCCGACATCATCCAGCGTCTGTTCGCCGATTTCCGCGACTACGAGGCGGTGGGCGACAACCTGATCATGGGCGAGGGGCACCTGGGCCAGCGCCAGGTCTACGTCGTCGCCCAGCAGAAGCCCAAACCCGAGCAGTTCAACGGCCCGGAGGCCATGAAACGCCTGAACTGGGGCATGCTCAACGCCGACGAGCACGCCCAGGTGTTGGGCCTGTTGCGCCGGCTCAAGCAGACCGGCCCCCACCAGGAGGCCCTGCTCTTCTCGGTGGTGGACACCTTCGGGGCCGACATCTCCATGTACAGCGCGCTCAGGCTCCAGGCCTTCTTCATCGCCCACCTGATCCGGGCCTACCTGACCGCGCCCATCCGCACCGTCAGCCTGGTGCTGGGCGAGGGCGGCTCGGGCGGGGCCCTGGCCCTGCAGGTGGCCGACCGCCGGGCCACGGTGGAGGACGCCCTCTACGCCACCGCCCCGCCCGAGTCCCTGGCCGCCATCATCTTCCGCGACGCCGGACGCATCGAGGACGCCCTGTCCATCAGCAAGTCCACCGCCAAGGATCTCAAGCATTTCGGCGTGGTGGACGCCACCATCCCCCAGACCAAGAAGGTCGCCGACCCCGACGGCCTGGCCAGGAACATCGAGGCCTGGCTGGACAAGACCAGCCGCGAGCTCTTCCGCCGCAACCTGGACAAGCTGATGGCCCAGCGCTTCGAGCTGGCCGACGCGCTGGGGGTGATGCGCCGGGGCCGCTTCTACGAGCTCAAGCGCTTCATCGAACGCCCCCTCAAGACCCTGCAAAAGGCCCCGCCGGACATCAAGCTCATCGAGGCTCCCTCCGGGGCCATCCACGTGGACGACTACTACGGCGACGGCACCGTCCTGACCCCGGGCCAGGCCTGCATCCGCTGCGCCGACGTGCACACCGGCGACAACGGCCCCGGCTGCGAGGCCATCATTCCCCTGGACGAGTACCTCAGGAACCACCAGCGCTGCCCCCAGTGCGGGGCCCGCCATGTCCTGGACGCCTCGGGCTGGATCCACGCCCTGACCGATCCCGGCACCTTCCACGAGCTGTTCCGCAACATGAACGTCCACGACCTCCTCAACGAGGAGGACATCCACTCCTACTACCGGGATTTCCTGGACAAACAAAAGAAGCGCACCGGCTTCACCGAGTCCCTGGTCACCGCCCAGGCCAGCGTCATGGGCTATTCCTGCGTGCTGGCCATCAGCGAGTTCGCCTTCGCCGGCGGATCGATGGGGGTGGTCTTCGGCGAGAAGTTCCGCCTGGCGGTGGAGTACGCCCTGCGCAAGGGTTGGCCCCTGGTCAGCGTCTGCTGCTCCGGCGGGGCGCGGCTCTACGAGGGCATCGTGGCCCTGATGCAGATGTACAAGACCGTGGCCGCCATCGAGCGCCTGAAGCAGGCGGGTCTGCCCTTCATATCCATCCTGGGCGACCCCAGCACCGGCGGGGCCATCGCCTCCTACGCCGCCCTGGGCGACGTCTGCCTGGCCGAGCCCGGGGCCATGGTCATCTTCACCGGCCCCCGGGTGATGAAGGCGCGCGGCTTCCAGGTGCAGGAGGACGCGGTGCGCTCCGACAGCTTGGTGGAGCTCTCGGCCCGCTGCTGGGACGAGCCCGACTACTTTGGCGACATCCGGGGCATACAGGAGGTGGTCCCCCGCCACCTGATGCGGCGCGAGGTGGCCAAATACCTGGAGCTCTTCGCCCGCACCCGGCGGGGCGCCCCCAAGCAGCGCCAGGCCTGGCGACCCTATCTGCGCCGCCTGGCCAACGAACGCCTGGTGGGAGCGCTGCCCGATGACGAGAGCTGAGCCCGAGGAGAACCGCCTCTTCCGCTGGGCGGACCAGTTGCCGGCCGCCCTGTGGGAGGACCTGGACGCCCGTCCCCCCGCCCAGGCGGCCGAGGCCGCCGGCGCGGAGCTGCGCGATGGCGTCTTTCGCCTGGCGCTGCTGGGCCGCGTCTACCTGGTGGACCCCGCCGACCGTCAGGTGCGCGAAGCGCAACGGCCCGATTACCGGGTGAGCTATCAGGCCGGCCTGGTCCTGGTCACCCACCTGGCCCGCGCCCTGGGGGTGCCTCCGGCCGGACGCATGGTCACCCCCCAGGAGTTGCCTGGCGGCAGCCTGTTCTTCACCGGAGCCCACGCGGTGAACACCAAGGCCCTGGAGGCCCGCTTCGGCTCCGATCCCCAGGCCCTGGCCCGACGTGCAGCGGTCCTGGGCGGCGGCCCGGACCAGGCCGGCGGCGACCTGGCGGTGAGCGTTTACGGCCTGCCCCGACTGCCGCTCCATGTGCTGCTTTGGGCGGCGGACGAGGAGTTCCCGGCCCGGGCGGTGGTGGGTCTGGACGCCCACGCCCATCACCAGATGGACCTGGGCGGGGTCTGGGCCCTGACCAACCTCCTGGTCAGCCGACTCTGCGCGGAGGAATGAGATGGGAGCCGGCACCGGGGCCTGCGGCGTCAACTGCCTGGTCTGCGGGCTGTTTCGTCAGGGCAAATGCGGCCCCTGCGCCGCCGGCGTCGAGCCCGAAGCCCAGAAAAAGCTGGCCGCCCAACTCAAGCTCCTGGGCGGGGTCTGCCCCATCCTGGGCTGCGCGGTGACCCGGCGGGTGGCCTACTGCTCGGCCGACTGCGACCAGTATCCCTGCCCCCGCTTCCTGGCCGGCCCCTATCCCTTCAGCCAGGGCTTCCTGGACATGCAGATGCGCCGGCGCGGCCAGCCGGCCGCCAAGGCCCCGCCCCCGCCGGCCAGGCCCCACTGACTTGGCAATCCCGGCGGGCATGTGTTAAGTTTCGCCACCAGCGCCCTCGTAGCTCAGCAGGACAGAGCAACGGCCTCCTAAGCCGTAGGTCGTGCGTTCGAATCGCGCCGGGGGCACCAAACATATCAATAAGTTAGCCTTCATAGGCTGCCTGTTTGTTTTGTCCTTGGGTCTTTTTTCCCCGCCATGTCCCCACTTTTTGAAATGTAAGTTGCCAGGCAAAATGCGACAGTTTGCCTGGCAACTTACACCGGCTCTCGCCCTTGGCCCGGTAATAGAACGACGACCGGCTCAGCCCCAGCGGATCGCATTGCCGCACGATGCTCAAGCCCCGAGGGTGCTCCGCCTCGATCTTCCCTTTCCTCCGCTCGCGGCTCGGCGACCGGAGGCCCTGGCCAAAAAATCACGCTCGATGGTCAATTGACCGATCTTGGCGTGAAGCTCCTTGAGCTGGGCCTCGCTGGCCGCTTCCCGTTTGGCTGATCCGTAGCTGAAGACCTGCGCCAGGCCCTCTACGGCCTGCCGTTTCCAATGGCCGATCATGGTCGGATGCACATCGAACCGAGTGGCCAACTCCGCCAGGGTCTGCTCGCCCTTCAGGGCCTCCAACGCCACCTTGGCCTTGAAATCCGCTGAAAACCGTCTCCGCTTCCCTTTGCTCATCTTGGGCGTCCCTCCATTGCCCGGTCACGCCCTGCGCCTTGCGCGACTGTCCAATTCTTGGGAGCCACCTCTCCCCTACTTGACCACCTGATGACCAGGATGGGATGCTGTTTCTTAAGGTTCAGCCTGAAGGGCAACCTACGAAAAGATCAACACGCCAGAACCCGCCAGAAAAACCTGAGACTGAATTGGCACGCGAAACATCCCGTAGATTCAGCGCATCCTTTGTCGTATGGCGGTCCAATTCAATAGAGGCAAAACCACATGCCCCTCAACCACCAAGAGAAGGAGACTTGGCATGGCTTGAGCGTCCAGGACGTCTTAGCCATGTTACAGAGCGATCGTGACCACGGTCTGGATCCTGCCGAGGCCGCCCGCCGGCTAGCCAGGCACGGCCCCAATGAGCTGCCCGCTGCTCAAGGCGCTGGACCTCTACGCCGTCTATTCATGCAGATCAACCAACCGCTCGTCTGGCTTCTTCTGGCCGCTGGCGCCGTCACCACCGCCCTAGGGGAATGGGTGGATGCCGGCGTTATCCTGGGTGTTGTGGCTGTAAACGCCATCGTTGGTTTCGCGCAGGAGGCCAAGGCGCTTAAGGCGCTGGCCGCCCTAGCTGGCTCCCTTGTCTCTCATGCCTTGGTTCTTCGCGGCGGAATCCAGGAGACCTTGGCCGCCCGAGAGCTGGTCCCCGGGGACATCGTACTCTTGCAGGCTGGAGACAAGGCCCCGGCTGACCTACGCCTGGTCTCCAGCCGCGAACTGAGACTCGATGAGTCGGCCCTTACCGGCGAGTCCCTTCCCGTGGATAAAAACGCGGAGGCCCTGCCTGCGTCCACGATGCTGGCTGAGCGCGCCAACATGGTCTACAGCTCCACCTTGGTCACCCATGGTCATGGCCGCGGGGTGGTGGTGGCCATCGGGGCCGCCACGGAAATCGGACGCATCAACCGCCTGATGTCCGAGATTGAGGAACTCAAGACCCCTCTGACACGAAAGATGGCCCGTTTCAGCCATCTGGTTCTGTGGGCCGTAATCGCGCTGGCCGGAGCCACCTTTGGCGTGGGGCTCTTGCGGGGCCAGCCGCTGGCGGAGACGTTCATGGCCGCCGTGGCCTTGGCCGTGGGCGCCATTCCGGAAGGCCTGCCCGCTGCGCTGACCATCACCCTGGCCATTGGTGTGGCGCGCATGGCCCGGCGCAAGGCCATCATCCGCCGATTACCGGCGGTGGAGACCTTGGGCAGCACCACCGTGATCTGCACCGACAAAACCGGCACCCTCACCCAGAACCAGATGACCGTGGTGGAAGTCTTCTCGGGGAGCCGGCTGTACCAGTTGACCGGAGTGGGCTACGACCCCGTCGGCGAGATCATGCAAGAAGACGCCAAGGTCGAGGTCAGCCGGCATTCGGCTCTCGGGGAGGTCTTGCTGGCTGGGATGCTGTGCAACGACAGCCAATTGCGCCAGGATGAGGACGGTTGGCAAGTCCTGGGTGATCCCACCGAGGCCGCGCTTCTGACGGCGGCGGCCAAGGCCGGTTTCTTCTTGGAGGAGGAGCGCCGGCGAAGGCCCCAGCTGGATGCGATCCCCTTCCAGTCCGAGAACCAGTTCATGGCAACCTTGCACGATCCAGGGGCGGGCCTGCCCCGCACCATCTTCATGAAGGGCGCGGTGGAAAAAGTGCTGGCGCGCTGCACGCTGGCTCTGAACGACCTGGGTGTGCAGGAGGAGCTCGATGCAGCGGGAATCCTGGCCCAAGCAGAGGAGATGGCCCGTCGGGGTTTGAGGGTGCTGGCCTTAGCTAAGGGGGAACGCCCACCCGACGACCCCAGCCTGGAATACAGCGAGGTTGAATGTTGCTTCACCCTGCTAGGCCTGGTGGGAATGATTGACCCGCCCCGACCCGAGGCCGTGGCGGCGGTCGCCTCCTGTCAAGCCGCCGGCGTGCGAGTGAAGATGATCACCGGCGACCACGCCTTGACCGCTGGCGCGGTGGCCGAACGTCTGGGCATGGGCGCCGCCGGCGCCGCGCCTGTCCTGACCGGCCGGGAGGTGGAGAGCCTGTCCGACAGTGAGTTGGAGCAAGCGACCCAGGATACGGCGGTCTTCGCCCGCATGACCCCAGAGGAAAAGCTGCGCCTGGTTCGGGCCCTCCAGGCCAGAGGCGAGATCGTGTCCATGACCGGGGACGGAGTCAACGACGCACCGGCGCTCAAGCAGGCTGACATCGGGGTGGCCATGGGTGTGGCCGGCACCGAGGTGGCCAAGGAGGCCGCCGACATAGTCCTGGCCGACGACAATTTCGCCACCATCGCCGCTGCCGTGGAAGAGGGCCGGGGGGTCTTCGACAACCTGGTCAAATTCATTGTCTGGACCCTGCCCACCAACCTGGGGGAAGGCTTGGTCATCCTTGCCGCCATAGTGGCCGGGGTCACCTTGCCCATACTGCCGGTTCAGATATTGTGGATCAACATGACCACGGCCGTGCTGCTGGGGCTGACCCTGGCCTTTGAACCCAAGGAGCCGGGCATCATGACCCGCCCTCCCCGCGATCCCGGGCAGCCCATCCTCACCGGAGTGCTCATCCAGCGATTGGGGTTGGTGGGCGCCCTCCTGCTGGGAACCTCCTTCGGACTCTTCGAGTGGGAACTGGCTCATGGCGGGGAACTCGCTCAAGCCCGCACCTTGGCAGTCAATGTCTTCGTTCTAGTAGAAACCGCCTACCTGTTCAACTGCCGCTCGCTCACCATTCCGCCAGCGGCCCTGGGCCTCTTTTCCAACCCCTGGCTCTATTTGGGAGCCGGGATCATGCTGGGGCTTCAGCTGCTTTTCACTTACTGGGGTCCGATGAATTGGCTGTTCCAAAGCGCACCCATCTCCGGCCGTGCCTGGCTGTTGGCGGCGGCCGGAGCGGTGGCTTGTTACCTGATCGTGGAGACAGAGAAGTTCCTACGCCGACGCTAGGCGAATGGCGCCTCGCACCGGACAACTCCAGTATGATCGAGCCAGGATATGAAGTTGTTAGATGTGGTCCCCAATTCTTGGACAGGTTGGCGGTCTTGTCAAGGTGGAGGGCATCTGTTGTCATGCCGCCGCCTCGGTGGTCCATGTGCTAGCCGCGCCCCGGCATGCCTCGTCCGGGGTTTTACCGTCTCGGCTGGAGTGGGGTCCGCGCTGGTTGCAAGTGTGAGGCGGAGTTCCCAGCCTCTGTGCGAGAATCCCTCTGCTTGCATGACTGTCCAATTTTGGGAGTCCACCTCTCGCCGCTTCTTTTTGGCGCATCAGACATGGAGATGCTCATTGGCCCGAATATCTGATCCAAAAACAATTGATTTATGGTTTTTACTTGGGTCAAGATATCGTGGACTAATTATTTGCAAGGAGAAAGACGCAATGCTCCAGAATCAGCAGGAAAACTCCCGTTTGTGGGCCAAGGTGGTGGCCAAGGCCTGGGCGGATGAGTCCTATAAGAGCAAGCTGAAGAGCGACCCGATGGCGGTGCTCAAGGCCGAGGGGCTGTCCGTGCCCGATGGGGTTGATCTGGTGGTGGTGGAAAACAAGGCTTCCTTGTTGCACCTGGTGCTGCCGGAAATGCCGGCGGAGGCGGCCAACCTGGACGAGGCCACGCTGAGCGAACGGCTCGCCGCCGCCGGGGTGGCATGCACCGCCCACTGCTAGAGAGAATGACGCCATGCCCCAGAGTCAGCAGGACAATTCCCGTTTATGGGCCAAGGTGGTGGCCAAGGCCTGGGCGGATGAGTCCTATAAGAGCAAGCTGAAAAGCGACCCGAAGGCGGTGCTCAAGGCCGAGGGGCTGTCCGTGCCCGATGGGGTTGATCTGGTGGTGGTGGAAAACAAGGCTTCCTTGTTGCACCTGGTGCTGCCGGAAATGCCGGCGGAGGCGGCCAACCTGGACGAGGCCACTTTGAGCGATCGCTTGGCCGCCAGCAGCGCCTGCACTCACTGCTGAAAGGCAACACCGGCTTGCAACGCGGGTTGACTTGCCGAGGCGGCCGGCGTTTCGGCGATGCCCCTGGCGCTCGATAGAGGCCTTAATAATCACTGAAGCCAAATGGGTGTGTCCAAGCCCTTGCGCCGGGTTGGGCGGACCTGTCGCCCAACCACGCGATTTGACATGGGCGGCCAGGAGCAACGATGCTCGCCTATCCTCGGCTGAGGCCCTGGTTTGAGTTTTTGGTGGAGGATGGGCGGGGCGCGCGCCTGCTCAGCGAAACCCGGCAAATCCCTCTTGCAGGCCCCTTGCCCGCCGCTCTGGTGCCTTTGTTGACAGGAACCCTGAGCGCAGACCAGATCGTTGATCGTCTGGCCGGGGGATTTGATCAGACCCTGGTCTACTATTATCTCGTCAAACTTGAAAAGCTGGGTCTGCTGGAAGATGGCCGGAGGCCGCCAGGCTCCCCGGCCGATTCCTTTTGGGGCCAGCTGGCTGGCGAACCCGCCAAGCTTTCAGGGCCTATCCGTCTGAACTTGACCACCCTTGGCGGGGTGGACCCGGAGCCGGTCCGGGAAGGCTTGGGCCGCCAGGAATCTTTCCAGGTGGTCGTCGCCGATTGGCGCGAAGCCCAGCCCGCTGGAAATGACCCCTGGCTGGTCCTCACTCCGGACTACCTGGAGCCGGAACTGGCGGAGTTCAACCGCTTGGCCTTGGCCCAGGGCTGGCGTTGGCTGCCTTGCAAGCCTTGGGGGATCGAACCTTGCTTTGGCCCCCTTTTCACGCCGGGGGAATCGCCCTGCCTGGAGTGCCTGCTGCATCGCTTGCGGGGCCACCGGCGAATCGGGCGGGAAACGGCCGCAGAATCCGGCTCGGGTCTGCGCCTGGCCAGGGGCCATTGCGCGGCCTCCCTGGACGCCGTATTGGGTCTCTTGGGCCTGGAGCTGACCAAGGTCCTGACCGAAGCCCCCGGGGCGTTCCTAGCCCAGGGGGCCATATCCATCAGCCTCAAGGACCCGGAGATCGTCCGCCATCAACTCAGCCGCCGTCCCCAGTGTCCGGTCTGCGGAGACCCCGCCGGTTGGGGACGCCTGCCCGAGGAACCTCCGCTCCTGCAATCGCGGTCCAAATCCTCCTACCGCGACGGAGGCGAGCGCATCTGGGACGCCACCCAGACCCTGGCCAGGCATGAGGCGCGCATAAGCCCCCTGACCGGGGAGGTGGGGGCCCTGCAAGAGGACGCCGGGCAATCCCACTCGCCTTTGGGCCACACGGCCATCGCCAGCTGGGCCGTCCTGGCCCGCGGCCCCCGGGCCCTACCAATCGATCAGGAGCAGGACTGGCGCGCGAGCCGGGCCAGAGCCTTGGGAACCAGCGCCGGCAAGGGACGCACCAGGAGCCAAGCCCGAGCCAGCGCTATCGGCGAGGCATTGGAGCGCTACAGCAGCCAGTTCCACGGCTACGAGCCTCGCGTGAGAGCCACCTGGGCCCAGGTCTCGGAAAGAGCCATCCATCCGCACCGCCTCCAACCCTTCAGCGCCAGCCAATTTCGCAACCGCCTGGAGTGGTGTCGGATGGGTTGGACCTCCCTGGTGCCCGAACCATTTAGGGAGGAGGAAGCCATTGACTGGGCCCCGGCCTGGTCCTTGAGTGAAAAGCGCTGGAAACTGGTGCCAGCGGCCTTTGTCTACTTCGCCTATCCCCGGGAAAGGGGCGGGCGCTTCATCAACGCGGACTCCAACGGCGTGGCCGCCGGCAACTGCCTCGAGGAGGCCTTCATGCAGGCCTTCTTCGAGTTGGTGGAGCGCGACGCCGTGGCCCTGTGGTGGTACAACCGGCTCCGGCGACGGGCCGTGGACCAGGATTCCTTCGGCGATCACTACCTGCGCGAGGCCCGAGCCCACTTGGCCCGGCTGGGTTTCTCGTTGGAGGTGTTGGATCTCGGTTCCGACCTCCCGGTGCCGGTGCTGGCCGCGGTGGCGCTTCCGAATGACAACCCGGATCGTCAGCCCCTCCTGGGTTTCGGCTGCCACCACAACGCCCAAATCGCCCTGCGAAGGGCCTTGGGCGAGGTGTCCCAAGGTTTCCTGATCCCGGAAGACTTCACGCCCCTGGCTCTGGCCCGCGATCTCCTGGGTCATCCCCTGGCCGCCGCTGATTTCCTCCGGCCCCGGGCCGGCGCCTCTCTCAAACAGGCGGGGGAATTGACCCGCCGGGCGAGTGACGACTTCCTGGAGGACATCCACCAGGCGGTGGAGATGATGGCCGGCCGCGGCCTGGAAACCCTCATGGTGGATCTGACCCGGCCGGAGATCGGCCTCAGCGTGGTGCGGGTCATGATCCCGGGGCTGGTGCATTTCTGGCCCCGCCTGGGAGCCGAAAGATTGTACCGTGTCCCGGTGGAGCAGGGCTGGCTGCCGCGCGCCCTCCGCGAGGAGGAACTGAACCCGTTGCCATTTTATTTCTAGCCCGAGGGAGCCGGTCTCAGCCGATTCCCACCCGTAGTCCGGCCCCCCTGCCGCCCGGAGAAGGCTCCCATGCCCCTGACCTACAGCTACCGGTTGCGGCCAGAGGTCGAAATCGACCAAGGTTCCGGCGGACTCTGGCTGCACTGTCCATATTCCGGCAATCTGGCCGGCTGGAGTTCCAACCGGCCCCTGCCGCTCTTGGCGGCGCTGACCCAGGACTGGCTGGACCAGGAGGAGATGGCCGCCCGCTTCGCACCCGGACCCGCCGACCCCGCCAGCCCCAGCTTCCAGCTTTTCCTCCTGCGCCTGATTGCGGCTGGGCTTCTGGACCTGCGCGTCCTGGCTGGCGGCGAGCTTGCTTTCAGCGTGAGCCCCGCCCCGGACGAGGACCACCTGCGCTGGCGCATGGACCTCGGGTGCGCCACTTTACGCCTCAACCGCTTCGCCTATCTGCGCGCGCAGGACGGCGGCCTGCTCTTGGAAAGCCCCCTGACCCCGCACCGGGTCTGGCTGGGGCGGGCCTCCTTGCTGGCTTTGCTGAGCGACCTGGCCTCCGGCGGCGAAACACGGCCCGCTGGCGAGGGGGAAGCCGCCCTGTTGGCCCTGATGCTCAATCTGGGCCTGGCCGAGCCGGATGCCGAACCCGGGGCCGACGACCCCATGGCCTACTGGGAATTCCACGACATGCTATTCCACGCCCGCAGCCTGGCCGGGCGGGATTTCCACCCCAGTGGAGGCACCTACCGCTTTTCGGGTAGCAGGCCTTCCCTGCCCGTGGCCAAGCAGGCAGCCGCGCCGGAGGCCATGGAGCTGCCCCGGCCCAGGGCGGAGATGGCCGCCAGACTGGAGTCGCCCTTGGTCCGGGTGCTGGAAGCCCGGCGCTCGCGGCGGGATTTCGACCCGCGCCCCCTGTCCCTGGAGGAGTTGGGGGCCTTTCTCCACGCCTCGGCCCGGGTGCAAACCGTCATGCGCCCGCACCAGCACGACGAAGAGCTCTCGTTGCGGCCCTACCCCTCGGGCGGGGCGCGTCACGCCCTGGAGATTTATCCGGTGGTGAGACGCTGCCAGGGATTGGCGGTCGGGGCTTATCATTACGATCCATTGCGCCACGCCTTGGAACCTATCGCGAGCCAACCCAAGGCTCTGACTGAACTTCTGGCCGACAACCCCCACCACCTGGAAGGACCCCAACCGCCCCAGGTCGATTTTTACCTGGCGGCCCGCCTGGGTAGGGTGGCTTGGAAATACCAGGCCATCGCCTATAAAGTCATCAACCAGGACCTGGGCGGCCTGTACCAGACCTTCTACCTGGTGGGAACCGCGCTGGGCCTTGCCCCCTGCGCCATCGGCAACCTCGACGCGCCCCGGGCGGGCAAGGCCCTGGGGTTGGATTGGCGCGACGAACCCCTGGTGGGCCGGTTCACCCTGGGCTGCCCGCCCGCGCCGGTCCCGGCGACGGGAAGCAAGGCGCCATGATCAGCGAACGCCAACTCACCCTGAATCCCCGGGAACTCAAGATCGAGGTGACCGGGGCCTGCAACCTGGCTTGTTCCTTTTGCTACCAGGATAAGCAGGGAATTGGCCAGGCGCGCCACTCCCCCGAGGAGCAGGTGTTGGGTTGGATCGACTGGGCGGTGGACAACGGGCTGCCGACGGTCCGTTTCACCGGCGGCGAGCCCACCCTGCACCCCGCCATCAGGATGCTCTGCAACTACGCCCACCTGCGGGGCAGGCGCCTGATCGTCAACACCAATGGCCTGGCCCCGGCCGGCTTGTATGACGACCTGCTGCGGGTGGTGGATTTTTTTTGTCTCAGCCTGCCGGTGCTGGATGCCGCCCGCTTGGACCAGATCAGCGGCGGCCGGGGGGCGCTGGGCAAAAAGCTGGACTTCCTGCGCCAAGCCCTGGCGGCGGGCAGGCCGGTGGCCCTGCTCACTCCCCTGCTGCCGGAGAACAAGGGCCGTTTGGTGGAATTCGTGGACTTGGTCAGGAAGCACCCGGGAGCGATCTGGAGCCCCCTGCGTCTGAAGCCCACCCCGCGCGATCCCCGACCCTGGACCCGGCGGGATGCCCAGGATTTCGCCCTGGAGGTGGCCGGGCTCATGGATCACTACCCCGCGGAGGTGAAAGGCATCCAATGGGCCACACCCTTCTGCGCGGTGGAGCCGCTGGAGTTGGGGGCGCGGGTGTTCCATGGCTGGGCCGAGCAATGCGGACCCCATCGCAGTCTGGCGGTCGGCCTGGAGGGTGGGCTGCGGGCCTGTTACGGCGCGCGACAAACCCTGCGCCTGGCCCCGCTGGCGGAGTTGCTCCAAGGCCCTGACCTGGGTGGCCACGCCAGTCTGGCCAGCCTGCCCGAGGTATGCCAGGGCTGCGCCTACGTTTGGCGTTGCGCGGGCGGCTGCCGGGGCCAGTTAGGCCTGGTGAGGCGTCAAGGCGGCTGGGTGGATCACCTGGCGAGCCTCTAGACCCATGGCGCCGGGGCCAGGACACGTTTTGAGGACCGAAGGTGTAAGCTTTGAGCGCCACGGACGAAACAGTTCATCTGAGACTGCCGCCCAGGGAAGGCCTGCTGCCCCTGGCCGAGGACGCCCTGCGCCGTCTCTCCCGCCACAACGGCCTGAACCGCGCTTTGGAGGACATGCTGGTGGGGGCGGTGCTGGAGGCCTGCGAGGAGCTGCTGCGCGCCGGCCGGGGCGAAAAGCTTGAAAGGCCCTTCGAACTGGTCCTGGCTTTCGACGCCCGGACCGCGGAGGTGACCATTGTCTACGACAGCCGGATACCGCTCAACCCGCACCTGACCAAACCCTACGAGGTCCCGGCGGCCAGGACCGCGCCGGAGGGCATCAGCCTGGACACCCTTTGGCTGCACCTGATCAAGCACCGCATGGACCGGGTTTTCTTCGAGGTCAAGGGCCCGGAGAGCCTGTTGCGCCTGGTCAAACACCGGCGGGACGAGGGCGAGGAGAAGCGCCTGTGGTTCCTGGGCATGACTCCGGCCCTGCGCCCGGGCCTGAACCTGCAATACAGCGGCCCGGACAAGTCCCCAACCGCTGTTCTCATCCAGGATTTCAACAGCGGCAAGGTCTTTCGCTTCGGGCCGGTGGAGGCCCTGGCCGTCCGGGCAATGGATGGCCAAAGGACCTTGTACGACATTTACCTGCATCATGTGGATGAGTTCGGACCGATCTCCCCCCACCGCCTGGGGGTGCTCTACGAGGCTCTGGAGTCGGCCGGCATGCTGGCGGCTCCGGAAGACGAGGCCGGTCAGGCCCACCAAAGGAGTTGGCTGCAAAGACTGGTCAACCCGGTGTTCTCGATTCCCCGGGCGGACGCGGTGGTGGAAGCGGCCCACCGCTGGTTGCAGCCCCTGATAAGCCCGGCGGGGCTGGTTCTGCTTCTGGCCATCGGTTTGTCCGGGGCCATACCCTTGGGCTGGATTCTCTCCCGCCTGGATTCGACAGGGCTACCCGATCTCGAGCGCCTGATCCGGCAACATCCCGCCTCCCCGCTGGCGGTGTATGTCCTGCAAATGCTGGCCCTGGCCTGCCACGAGCTGGCTCACGGCGTGACCTGCAAGCACTTCGGAGGCCGGGTGCCCCGCATGGGCATGACGCTGTACCTGGCCTCTTTCATCTTTTTTTGCGATACCACCTCCTCTTGGAACTTTGCCAGCCGCCGCCACCGCATCCTGGTCTCCCTGGCGGGCCCGCTGGTCACCTTCGCCTTCCTGGGGGGCAGCCTGTGGGCGTCAAATCATTTCCTGGGCGCGGGGTCGTTCTGGGAGCCGGTGTGCTTGATGTCCTGTCTGCTCTTTGCTTTTGTGTTGGTCATGAACCTCAACCCCTTCATTCGAATGGACGCTTACTACGTGCTCATGGACCTGACCGGCATCGGCAACCTCAGGGAAAAATCATTCCGCTTCCTGGGGAGTAAACTGTTAGGACGCTGGTGGGCGGGCAGGGGTGAAATCCCCGAAGCCGACAGCAGGCGGCGTTTGGTTTTCTGGAGTTACGGCGTCCTGGGCGGGATAGTGACTACCGCGTTGTACCTTCTGCCCATGATCTACCTGGTGCGCTTGGTGGCAACCGAAGGGTTTTACGGCGGAGGAACGATCATCGGCCTGGCGGCCTTGGCCCTGACCCTGTTCGGCCTGAGCCACAAGGCGATGAAAAAGCTTCGTCACCTGCGCTATCGAGAATACAAGATCAAGTAGCGCTCCCGGCCGATCAAGCGGGCGGGCGCGTTAACATCCAGGGCTCCCACACTGGCGCCGCCAACCATCCCTGATCGTTCTTGAGCAGGGCCAACCCCAACTCTTGCCGGATGCATGCTGGCGTGCGTTGGCCCTTGGCATCTCCGGGCGCGGAAGGCCGCATGGCTTCGATCGATTCGCAATCCACACCAGCCTGGCCCTGGAACTCCTCGGTTCGAAGTCATGCTTGACCAACTGATCCCACGAGTGTTTCCATTTTATTCCCTGAAATTCCCCGGCGCGCACTGAAACGGGGCCAAAGCGCCCCCCCCAGGAAGGGGCCTCCCCCGGGGGGTAAGGCTTTAATAACACCCCTCTTTCCTTGGTGGGCTGCCAGGGCGGTGAAGGCTGAACCTACGGATTTAGAGTCCTTGGGCTTCCTTCTCCTGGGGGAGGCCGGGATCGCCGGATAGGGGTGGGTGGGAAAACTTTCAGACCGCGCGCTCGAGAACCTGGGTAAACGTCTAGCCGGTGAAGGCCGGTGCGGTCGGGGCAGTTAACGGAGCGGGCTTTAGGGTTGGAGATGGTTGGAGTTTTTTCTCATAGAGGAAGTTTTCAGACAAGCACCTGCTGTGCAAATCAATTAATAACCGTCAATTTTCAATGATTAATTCGGCCTTTCACCAGCTTGCCTTTTCAGGCATGCGCCGGCCTCCTAAGCCGCAGGTCGTGCGTTCGAATCGCGCCGGGGGCGCCAAACGTCCGGACCGGCTTGGGCTCAAGATGGAGCTCGGGCCGTTCTATGGGGCCGCGCGGCAGGGGACCAGGCCTGGTCTGTCGCCTCGCGGGCGCCGCTGCCCGGTGGGGGCGGCCGGGGTCAAGGTCTTGCCAGGCCGGAACGGTTGTGCCAGGATTAACCGCGCCGGCGCGACCGAGCCGCCGCCGGCTTGACTGGCCGGGAAGCGGCCCCGTCCCTCCGGCGGACAGGCCCCCCCATCCGGCCGGCGGACCAATCCAGGTGGGCGGCCCCGGCCCTGGACAGGCGAAGACCCTCATGACCTTCCGGCACATCTCCCTGCTCAGAAGCCTGTGCCTGCTGGGGGTGATCGGCGTGCATTGCATGCTGTTCTTCGCCACCCCCTTCCTGTTCTGGAAACTCTACGCCCCGACCCCCGTGGCCTGGGTGGACGCTGTCGCCGGGCTGGCCGGACAGACCCTGGTGCCGTCCTTCATCTTCGCCTCGGGCTTCACCTTCGCCAAGACCTTAGCGGCGGGGGATCGCACCCGGACCCAAATCCTGAGCGGCCGCGCGCGCAGGCTGTTGCTTCCCTGGCTGGCCATGGCCCTGTTCTGGCTCGCGCCCCTCTACACCCTCTTTGACATCCCGGCCCACATGCGGCCCGCCGGCTCCAGCCTAGCGGCCACCTACCAGGCGGCCTTGCTGGGGGTTTTCGTCGATCATCTTTGGTTTTTGCTGGCCCTTTTCTGGACCACCCTGTTCTGGTGGCTGGTTCATCCCTGGTTGCGGGGAAAATCGCTGGTTTGGGGAGCCTTGCTGGCGCTGGGGGCGGCCTTGCTGGCGCAGCGCTACGGAGCCTGGTTGCCCTGGTACTGCCTGGGACAGACCGCCAACCCGATCATCTGCTTTTTCGTCGGCATGGCGGCCTTCCAGCGCCGCCAGCGCCTGGACGCCCTGCTGCGGCGCAGGCCCCTGCTGGTGGGCGCGGCCCTGGCGGCGGCGATCCTGTTGCTGACGCCCCACGCCCCAGGTCAGCCAGCGCTGTCCTGGCTGGTTTCCGTGCTCTGCTGCCTGGCCGCCTATCTGGCCTGCCTGCTGAGCGCGGAACCATATCACGCCCGCCTGCGGGCCTGGCGCGCCTACGCCTGGCTGGAGGACAACGGCTACCGAATGTATCTCTTCCACATGCCCATCCCGCTGTTGGGGTTCATGTGGCTCCACCCCCGCCTCGGCCTGCCGCCGCTGGGATTCATCCTGCTAGACTTCGCCATCACCCTGGCCGTCACCGCGCTGCTGGTGGTGGGCAGCCGCCGGATCGAGCCGGGGCTCAAACGCGTTCTGGCGTCGCTATCCAACCCGATGGCCACCAAGGAGCCGCGATGAAACTGGAGGATTTTGGCTATAACCCCGCGATCGAAAAGTCGCGGGTCGAGCATGGCCTCGCGGCCCTGGCGATCGGCCGGGTGATCGCCGAGCACAAGGAAGGCTATGTGGTGCGGACGGAAGCCGGCGACCTGAAGGCCGAGGTCACGGGCGGCCTGCGTTTCGCCGCCCGGGGGCGCGAGGATTTCCCGGCCGTGGGCGACTGGGTGGCCCTGACCATCTGCGACGCCGAGTTCGCGGTCATTCACGAGGTGCTGCCGAGATCGTCCCTGCTTTCCCGGCAGGCGGTGGGCCAATTCGGGGAGATCCAGATCATCGCGACCAACATCGATCACGCGCTCCTGGTCCAGGCGGTGGACCGGGACTACAACCTCAACCGGCTGGAGAGATACCTCACCATCTGCCACGCCGCCAAGGTCAGCCCCATCATCGTGTTGACCAAGACCGACCTGATCGACCAGCGGGAGCTGTCCGAGATCATCGCCGCCATCGAGCGGCGCATCTCCAACGTCCCGGTGGCGGCCATCAGCAACGCCACCCAGGCCGGTTACGAGGCCCTGCGCAAGCTCATCGCCCCTGGCAAGACCTACTGCATGCTGGGCTCCTCGGGAGTGGGCAAGTCGACCCTGACCAACAACCTCTCCGGCCGGACGATGATGCGCACCGACGCCATCAGCGCCAGCACCAACAAGGGCCGGCACGTCACCAGTCACCGGGAGCTGGTGGTGCTGGATGGCGGCGGGATCCTGATCGACAATCCCGGGATGCGGGAGGTGGGGATCGTGGACCCGGACCAGGGCCTGGAGACCACCTTCGACAAAATCCACCGCCTGGCCCAGGATTGCCGGTTCGCGGACTGCACCCACGCCGCCGAGGCGGGCTGCGCGGTGCTGGCGGCGCTCAACCAAGGCGAGTTGGACGCCGCCGTCTACGAAAGCTACCTGAAGATGGAGCGGGAGAAGGCCCATTTCGCCGCCTCGCGGGTGGAGCGGCGCAGGCGGGACAAGGAATTCGGCAAGATGGTGAAAAGCGTCAAAAAGGACCACCACCGGCACCGGGGCTGAGCGCCCCCCATGCCCGCCGTCCCCGGCCGTGATGGCGCGGCCCGGCGGCGGCCCTAGCCCTGCGTCACCAGGATCGTCCGCTTGGCCACCCCCTCGCCGAACCAGTCCGCCCCGCCCAGACCCACCGGCTCCAGCACCAGCACCCCTTGCTGGCGGGCCTGTTGGATCACCGGCTTGCGCTCCAGGGCCGCCCGCACCGTCACGGCGCACTCCGGCCCGGCCTCGGCGGTGGTGCGCAGGCACAGGCCCAGGCTCCAGGCCCCGCCCCGCCGGGTCAGCCGGGCCCGGAAATCCAGCACCCCGGCGGTGGCGAAAACCACCTCGTCCAGATCGGCCAGGCTCAGGTTCAGGCCCGGGGCCAGCATCGTCACCCCGGCCACCCGGCCGCGCAGATCGTCGATCCGGGGCAGCCAGGATCCGCAGGCGCAAGGCCCCTCCCGCAGGCGGCCCAGGTCGCCGCTGCGGTAACGGATCAGGGGCATGGCCCGTCGGGTCAGGGTGGTGAAGACCAATTCGCCCAGGCGGCCCGGCGGCAGGGGCTCGCCGCCCCGGGGGTCCACCACCTCGCAAAAGAGATCCGCCGACCGCAGGTGGCAGCCGTCCTGGGCCAGACACTCCACCGCCCCGCCCAGGCCCAGCTCGGTCATGCCATAGTGGTTGAAGACCCGGCAGCCCCAGGCCGCGCCCACCGCCCGGCGGATGGCCCGGGGCAGGTAGTCGGTGGTCAACAGCACGCTCTGCACCTGGCCTGGGCGCAACTCCGCGCCCTTGGGGTGGCGGGCCAGGGCCAGGACCTGGCTGGGGACGCCCACCAGGCAGGCGACCTCCTCCCGGGCCATGACCTCCAGGGTCCGGGCCGGGTCCTTCACCGGGCCGTGGACCACCCCTCGCGCCCCCAGCCGCCCCAGGGCCCGGGCCAGGAGATCGCCCACGCTGTCCGGGGTGGAGCCCGGCAAGAGGATCAGCACCGTCCGCCCCGGGCCGGTCAGGGTGGACATGCCGTGGTGGAAGAAGTCCAGGGTCAGCTCCAGGTCCTCCTGGCTGAAATACAGGCGCTTGGGCTCGGCGGTGGTGCCGGAGCTACGCAGGGTCACGATGCGGGCCACTTGGCCCTGGCTGGTGCAGAGCATGCCCCGGTGTTCGCGGCGCAGGTCCTCGGCGGTGGTGAAGGGCAGCCTGGCCAGGTCCTCCACCTGGGCCAGGGGGTCTTCCGGCAGACCGCGCAGCCGCCAGCGATAGAACGGGCTGCGCTCCCGGGCCCAGGCCAGGGTCTGATGCAGACGCAATAGCCACCAGTCGCGCAGTTCCTCCCGGGTCACGGGCTGGCCCGCCTTGAGCCCCAGCTTGCGCCGGGTCCATTCCTCCAGGGGGGTGATGGTCGATTTCATGGCCGGCAGGCGCGGGCCGGGAGAGAGCAGCCGGGGAGAAAAGCCTCCCCGCATGAAAAGCTAGGCGTGTTGCGCATGACCGCCTCCAAGGTTGCGATAGAGCGCCCGGCCTTGGCTGCTGGTCAGGTTGTGGAGGCAGAAGGGCACCAGGTCGCCGGTGGGGGTAAGGACGTGGATGCAGCAATCGCGCGCGCGCTCCAGGTCCAGGGTCCAGACGTCCATGAAGGCCATGGCCGAGATGGAGAAGCCGCGGCCACGGGCGCTTTGCAGGAACTGGTCCAGGCTGGGGGGCGCGTCCGGGGCGGCGGGCGGCAGGAGGCCATCCAGGCCCTGGGGCGGGGCGGCCCACTGCCGGGCCTGGCGGGCGATGGTCCGGCGCGCGCCTTCGGCCGCCGGTCGGGGCGGGGCGCAGCAGTTGCCCGCGCCCGCGCCCAGGGACCGGAGTCCGCCCCCGGCGCTGGGCAGGAAGTTGCCGGCAAAGGAGCAGCGCGCGTTCTCGCAGCCCGGGGGGCTGAAATCCTCCACCCGCACCAGACCGTCGCTCTGCGCGGCCAGGCCCCGCATCAGCTCGGGCAGGGTGACCCGGTCGCCCGGCCCGGGCGGGTGAGGATAGCGGCCGAAATAGGCGATGGGTTGCAGGTGCAGCCCCCGCACGGCGGGGGCCAGGCCCAGGCCCAGGCGCAATAGCGCCCCCAGTTCGTTGTCGTTGACCCCGGGGACCACCGTGGCCACCAGCACCACCCCCAGGCCGGCGTCCTGGCAGGCGGTGATGGCTTTGAGCTTGTCGCTGAAAAGCCGCCGGCCGCGCAGGATGCGGTAGACCCCGTCGTGGGTCCCGTCGAATTGCAGGAAGACCGAGGCCAGGCCGGCCCGGGCCAGGGTTTGGGCGTAACCCGGCTCGCGTCCCAGGCGCAGGCCGTTGCTGTTGAGCTGCACGAAATCAAAGCCCACCCGGCGGGCGTCGGCGATGATCTCCGGCAGGTCCGCGCGCAGGGTGGGCTCGCCGCCCGAGAGCTGGAGATTGCAGGGGCCGGTGGCGGCGAAGGCCCGGGCCAGGTTGGCGGCGATGGCCTCGCGGCCGGGGTCCGGCCCGGCCGCCGCGCCGGCCGAGGCGAAGCAGACCGGGCAGCCCAGGTCGCAGGCCGAGGTGACTTCCACCAGGAGGGTGCAGGTGTGCTGGCGGTGGTCCGGACAGAGGCCGCAGTCCAGGGGGCAGCCGCGCTCCAGCGGCCGGAAGGCCAGGGGCGAGGGCGAGGGGGTCTTGGGCCGCCGCCAGGTCTCCCAGGCCGGCGCGCCGCGCCAGACCGGCGTCGCGCTCTGGCCGTGCTCGGGGCAGGTCTTGACCAGCCAGACCTGGTCCCCCCGGGGCAGGTAGACCGCCGGCGCCCGGGCCAGGCAGACCGGGCAGAGGCTGGCGGTCGGCTCGGGCGCGGCGGCCAGGGCGGACATCAGAGGGTCTCGAACCCGTTGGCGGCCAGGAGCTCCATGGCCTTGGCGTAAGAATCGGCCACCAGGGAGCCGCACTTCTGGCGGGCCGCCGCCGGGGTGTCATCACCCAGGATGGCCTCGCAGGTCACCCCAACGCATTCCGGACCCAGGCGCTCGGCGAACCAGTCGCTCAACTCCTGGAGCATCAGCGTCAGGCGCTCGTCCTCGCGCTCATCGTCCGCGCCCTTGCCGGCGTAGAGGCCCAGCAGGCAGGCCGCGCCCGACAGGGCCCCGCAGCCGCCCCGACCCGCGCCGCAGCCATAGGCCAGGCCGGCCATCGCCCGCACCAGGCCGGGGTTGTCCTCGCCCCGGGCCTCCAGGCCCAGGCGGATGATGATCTGGCTGCAGTGATAGCCCTGGTGGGCCAATTGCAGCAGGCGCAGGTCAAGCTCGTCCATGGCCGTCCTCCGGGTGGCGCGCCAGCAGCAGATAATAGCCCGGCTTGGCCGGCCGGGGGTCGGCCCCGCAGCCCTGGCCCAGGCCCAGCCAGGCCCACAACCCGGCCAGGGAGCCGCAGGCGAAGACCAGGCGGGCGGCCAGTTGGTTCAACAGATGGGAGTGGTCCTCCCACAGCGCCAGCTCCAGTCCCGCCCCGGCCACCAGTTCCAGCACCTCCCCCCTGCCCTTGGCCCCGGCCAGGCAGCCGCCCCCCGGCCCGTCCGCGGGACCTGGGGCCAGATCGGGCCGGCGCAGGTAGATGTCGCTCAACACCAGCCACCCGCCGGGCCGGAGCATCCGGCGGCAGGCGGCCAGCACCGCCTCCGGCCGGGGGCAGAGCGAGAGCACGCACTCGCAGAACACGGCGTCCAGGCTGACCGGGGCCAGGGGCGGGTCCTGGGCCTCGGCCCGGACCAGGGCCAGTCCGGGGTGCAGGGACCGAGCCTCGGTCAGCTTGGCGGCCGAATGGTCCAGGCCCAGGGCGGCCAAGCCCTGGCCGGCCAGGAAGGCGGCGCTGGCCCCCAGGCCGCAGCCCAGGTCCAGCACCCGCGCCCCCGGCGTCAGACCGCAGATGGCCAACGCCCGCCGGGTCAGCTCCAGCCCGCCCGGACGCAGGGTCTCGCCGGCGGCCTGGCGCAGCTCCGGGGTTTCATGCAGGGCCGGCAGGGGGGCGGGGATCACTTGTCCTCCAGCAGTTGCTCCACCTCGGCCATCTTGCCCAGGGCCAGCTCCTCGGAGATATAGACCAGGCCGCAGGTGGGGCAGCGGGGCAGTTCGGCGGTGAACTGGTTGCCCAGGTACTCCAGGGTGACCTTGGCCGGGGCCATGGCCTCGCCGCATTGGGCGCAACGCCAGACCAGGTCCTCGGGCCGCGGCTCCGGGGGCTTCATAGCCGGCCCCCGTTCACCACGGTCATGCGGTGGCTGTAGGCGTTGTGCACCACGAACCCCTCTGGGCCGGGGCTGTACTCCACCCAGAAGGTGGCCTGCAGGGGGCGGTGGCTGGCCAGGCGATGGCCGGTCTCGGGGTGGACCAGGTGGTCGCCGGTGGCCTCGGCCCGGGCGATGGCCGCCCGCAGGTCCTCCTCCAGGATGCGCCGCTGTTCCAGGCGCGCGGCGACCTCGGCGCTGATGATCAGCCTGATCTCGGCCTGACCGGGCACGGCCTCCTCCTCCTCGCCCCACCAATCCCGCAAAAAATCCCGCCGCAGCCGGGAGCGGTTCTCGCGCCGCTGGGACCAGCCCGGCCGGGGGCGGCCGGCGGGGTCATCTCCGGCCAGGCCGGGGAAGAGCAGGTCCAACAGGTGCAGGCCGCGCTTGCCCACCCCGGCCAGGCTGTCGCGGCACATGGCGCAATAGGTCAGGTAGTCGCGGCCGCTGAGCTCCCCCCGCCGCCGGGCCACCTCCCGGGCCAGGTCGGGGTTGGCGTTGGCCATCAGGCCGCCGAAGCCGCAGCACTCGGTGTGTTCTCCAGAGAGCCGGAGCTCCTCCACCGCCACCCCCAGGCCGGCCAGCAGCTCCCGCACCGCCTGGCGCACCGAGGGCGCGTGGCGGGAGGTGCAGGGGTCGTGCAGGGCCAGGGTCAGACCCGGGGCGGGGCGGCCCAGGCCGGCCGGGTCCAGCACCTGCCACAGGGAGACGGCCTCCACCTCGGGCAGGTGTTCGCCGAAGGTCTTGAGGCAGGTGGAGCAGGCGGCGATGACCCGGGGCCGGCCCAGGGAGGCCCAGGCCGCCCGCCACTGGTCGTGGGCCGTGGCCAGGCGGGCGTCGTCGCCGGCCCAGAGGCTGGGCGCGCCGCAGCAGCCCAGCATGAGGCCCACCCCGTCCGGCCGGGTGGCGGTCAGGTGCTGGTAAACCGCCTTAACCTGGGCCGGGGCCGAGGCGCAGAGCTGGCAGCCGGGAAAGAAGATCTCGGCGCTGGCCGCCCGTCCGGGCTGGGGGCGGGCCAGGGCGAAGGCGGGCGAGAGGCTGAAGTCCTGGTCCAGGAGGGCGAACTCGTGAGCCGAGGGCGGCATCTTGCCCCGGCCGACCATGTCCCGCCGCGCTTCCAAGCAGAGGTCCTGCATGGCGAAGTCGGTGGGGCAGACCACCTGGCACAACCCGCACAGGCTGCACGAATTGACCAGCTTGTTGGCCTGGCGCATGCCCATCACGATGGAGGCGTTGTTGTAGATCTCGCGGGCGTACTTGCGAGGATAGGAGCCGAAGCGCTCCAGGTAGGCGCAGACCTTGACGCACTCCAGGCATTGGCAGTCCAGGCAGCGGCCGGCCTCGGCCCGGGCCTCCTCCGGCGCGTAGCCCGCCAGGGAGTCGGCGGGAATCAGCGCCGGGCTCGGCTCCACCCCCTCCAGGCTGGTGAAGAGCCGGGTGGGCCGGGGGCCTTCCTGGTCGCGGCCGGCGGTCAGGGAGACCTTTTGCAGGCGGCGGTCCAGGGAGGCCGCCGCCCAGCGCCCCCGCCCCGCCCGCCAGACCGGGGAGGCCTCGGCCCGGGCCGCGAAGATCCTTTCATGGCTGGTGGTCCCCCAGGCCGGGTCCAGCACCGGGGAGCCATCCGGGCCGGGCGCGAGCCCCAGGCCCGCGCCGGGGCAGACCGCCAGGTCCAGCAGGAGGGCGTCGTTCTCGGCCAGGCATTGGGCCAGGCGGGCGGGGTCGGCCAGCGCCGGGTCGGGGACGAAAGTCACTCCGGCTTGGGCCAGGCGGGCGGCCTCGGCCGCCATGATCGCGGGGGTCAGGGGGGCGAACTCGGCGACCAGGGCCGCGCCGGGCACGTCGCCGGGGTGGTGCAGGGCCACCGGATAGCCCTTGCGGGCCAGGTCCCAGGCCGCGCTCAGGCCGGCCAGGCCGTCGCCCAGCACAGCGGTTTTCTGGCTCTTGCGCGGCAGGGGCGGCAGGCGCAGGCGGGGCGGCGGCTGGCCGGCCACCGCCCGCTCGATCAGTCCCACCCGGATGGCCTCGCCCGCCTGGCGGCGTTTGCAGCGAGCCTCGCAAGGGGCGTCGCAGATCCGGCCCAGCACCCCGGGCAACGGCATGGTCTTGAACAGCACCTGCCAGGCCTGGTCCCAGCGGCCGGCCGCCACCTGGCCGCAGAGCGCCCGGGCGTCCAGGTGCAGGGGGCAGGCGGACACGCACTCCGGCGGCTCCTCCTGGATGCAGCGCCGCTCCCATTCCCGCAGTTCAAGCTGTTCCATGACCATCCCGGCCGGCCCAGGGCGAAAGGGGGCGCGGGCGAGGGGCTCGCCCCCGCCGCGCCCCCACAGCATAGCATATTGCCGCCCCGGCCGGCGGTCGCGGGTGGGCGGACCGCCGGCCGGGTTTGGGGTCTAGGCCTTGATGCCGGCCAGGACCTTCTCGGGCAGGGCCGGCAGCCTGGTCACCCGCGCGCCGCAGGCGTTGTAGATGGCGTTGATCACCGCCGCGTGGGGGCAAGTCAGCGGCAGTTCGCCCACCCCGGCCGCGCCGAAGGGTCCCGCGGGCCGGGGCTCCTCCACGTAGATGATTTCCATGTCGTCGGGAATCTGCTTGGCGTAGGGGAAGCCCGCGCCGCGCAGGGTGGAGTGCTTCTGGATGTCCTCGAAGTCCTCGGTCAGCGCCAGGCCGACGCCCTGGGCCAGGCCGCCGTAGATCTGGCCATCGGTGACCAGGCGGTTGTTGACCTTGCCGATGTCGGCCACCAGGGTCATCTTCTCCACCGTGGTCTGGCCGCTGGCCACCTCCACCGCCACCTGGGCCATGAACACGCCGTACATGTAGACCGCGAAGGGCGCGCCCTGGCCGTTCTCGTCGCAGGCCGTGGCCGGGGCGGTCCACTTGCCGTCGAAGACGGTGGGGATCTTCTCGTCCACCATCTCCTGGTAGGTGCGATAGCCGCCGTCGCCCTTGCGCATGGCGGCCAACAGGAGCTCGCAGGCGGCCTTGATGGCCTGGCCGGTGACCACCTGGGAGCGGCTGCCGCCGGCCGGGCCGCTGTTGGGGGTCACGGCGGTGTCGTTCATCACCTGCCGGATCTGATCGGGCTTCAGGCCCAGGGGGCGCAGGGCCTGGTGGGCGGTGCCCAGGGCCCCGGCGTCGGCCCCCTGGCCGTGGTCCTCCCAGCTGGTGAACAAGGTCACCCCGCCGTCGGGGTCCAGTTGGATGCGGGCCTCGGAGCCGTCGGGGCCGTCCAGGCCGCAGCCGTAGACGCCCACCGCAATGCCCACCCCGCGCTTGACCGCCGCCGTGGAATCGGCCTTGGCCTGGGCCAGGGCGGCCTGATACTTGGGCCGCAGGATGTCCAGCATCTGGGGCAGGGTGTAGACCTCCGGGGCCTGGCCGCTGGGGTTGGTGGAGCCGGGGCGGTATACGTTCTTGAAGCGCAGCTCCAGGGGATCCATCCCCAGCTTCTCGGCCAGCTCGTCCATCAGCACCTCGGAGGAGAACTCGCTCTGGGGCGAGCCATAGGCCCGGAAGGCCGAGCCCCAGGCGTGGTTGGTGCAGACGGTGCGGCCCTCGCCCCGGATGGCCGGGATGTCGTAGCCCGCGCCGATGAACTGGGCCCCGCGCAGGGTGACAAGGTCGCCGAACTCCGAGTAGGGTCCGTGGTCCACCGACCAGTCGCTCTCCATGGCCAGGAGCTTGCCGTCCTTGTCGGCGGCCAGGCGCAGGTTGATAAAGAAGGGCGAGCGCTTGCCGGTGTATGTCATCTGCTGGTGGTAGTCGTAGTTGAGGAAGACCGGCCGGCCGGTGGCCAGGCAGGCCACCCCCACCAGGGCCTCCATGGTGGGGCTGAACTTGTAGCCAAAGGTGCCGCCGGTGGGGTTTTGCACCATCACCAGCTTGTCCAGCTCCACCCCCAGGCCGGGGGCGATCATGGCCGCGTGCAGGTGCAGGCCGATGGACTTGGAGTGGATGCACAGCCGGCCCTGGTCGTCGGTGTAGGCGAAGCCCACGTCCGGCTCGATGGGCATGTGGGGCTGGCGGCCCACGTAGAAGTCGTCCTCCACCACCACCGGGGCCTTTTCGAAGATGGGGGCCGTCTCCGGACCCTTGGCGATCTTTTGCACGAAGTAGACGTTGGGGGTGCCGGGGTGGATCTCCATGGCGTCCTCGGCCATGGCCGCCGGGGCGCTCATGTAGGCCGGCAGCTCCTCCAGCTCCACCTTGACCTTGGCCGCGGCGGCCTGGGCCTGGGCCAGGGTGTCGGCGCAGACGATGGCGATGGCGTCGCCGTACTGATAGACCTTCTGGTCGCAAAGGATGGGTCGGTCCCAGCCGTCGCCCTTGTTGGTGGGGAAGGTGATCAGGCCGGTGATGCGGTTCTTGCCCTTGACGTCCTTGTGGGTGACGACCTTGGCCACCCCGGGCATCTTCTCGGCCTCGCTGGTGTCGATGGCCTTGATGTTGGCGTGGCTGACCTTGGCCTGGACCAGGGCGCAGCGCAGGGCGCCCTCGGGCAGCTTCAGACCCAGGTCGGCGCCATAGTCCAGGACGCCGGTTACCTTGGCCACCGCCGAGGGCCGGGGGTGCTTGCCGCCCCAGATCACCCCGTCCGGCGGCAGCTGGTACATCAGGTCCTCGGCCTTCAGCTCCCCGCGCATCACCTTGGCCGCGTCCATCACCGCGTCCACCAGGGGCTTGTAGCCGGTGCAGCGGCAGGCGTTGCGGTGGACCTGGAACCAGTCGCGCACCTGGTCGCGGCTGGGGCTGGGGTTCTCGGCCAGCAGAGCCTTGGCCGAGACGATGAAGCCGGGGCTGCAGAAGCCGCACTGGGCCCCGCCGTGAAGGATCCAGGCCAGTTGCAGGGGGTGCAGGTTGTCCGGGGAGCCCACGCCCTCGATGGTGATGACGCTGGCCCCGTCGGCGACCTTGCCCAGCTTGGTCACGCAGGAGCGCACCAGCTTGTCGTCGATGATCACGTTGCAGGCGCCGCACTGGCCCTGGCCGCAGCCGATCTTGGTGCCGGTCAGGCCCAACTGCTGGCGCAGCACATTGGCCAAGGTTTCGTCGGCCGGGGCGATCACGGTGCGGGTAATACCGTTGATCTTTAGGGATTTCTTTACCATGGAAGCCTCCTGGCGATGATTGGGCAAAACGGTGCGTCTCGGGTTATGCGGGGTGTTTCATGAAGGCCCCCGCGTGCGCGAGATGCGGGGTTGAGGCTCTCGGCAGGGGCCAATGCTAGCTGTCAGTATGCCAAGGTCAGACCAACCGGGCAACCCCGTTCTGGAGGGCCAGCCCGGTTAAACGTTATTCTTTATTAGCTATATCGCGTTTGGCCGCTTGCCCTGGACTTGGCCGGGCGGGTCGCCCACCGCGTCAGCCTTCCCGCCCCGGCCGTGGGGGCCTTTTCGCCCTCGCCCTGTAACCACCCGCCCGGCTGGCGCGATAGACATATCAGGAACCCGACCCCGTCCGGCCATGGCGGCCGGTGGCGGACCCAACCGCGCCAGAGGGAGAAGACGCATGCCACCCCATTTGTCCGCCCAGGAGTTGGGCTTTCTCCTGGGCCGCCTGCCCCTGCCCCTCCCGGCCCCGGCCCTCGGGCGGGAGACGGCAGCCTTGGCCGCCGGGGTTGGCCGCCCCGCGGCCCCGCCCGATCCCCGACCGGACTGGCCCCCCGGCGTCCCCCCGCCGGCTCGCTCCAGTGGGGGGTGAGCGGACAAAAAGGCTGCGATTCGCACGTGTTGCCAGTACAGTGATCCCCGGGAGGCCAGGCTTGGCATGGACCGGGAACCGCGCCAGATCCCGGAGGAAACCCTGGGCAAACCGGGGTAAGACCCCCGGCCTCCCGAGGGTCCCGCCGGACGCGGCGGGAGAGGCCCAGGGCGAGGCATGGGTTCAGGCATGATGAACTAACCCCTTTTTCGCGCCAGCTGGCGGGAACCCGGCCGGGGCGCGAGGGACGGGGCCAGGCGGCGGATCGACCAGCCACCGTCCAGGCCCCAGGGAAGCGGCCGCGCGCATGGAACGGACTTGACTCCGGCCCCCGCCACCACCACCGAGATCAGCGATCAGGCGGTCATCGCCAGGGTGCTGGAGGGTGAGACCCAGGCCTTCGAGGTGTTGATCGAGCGCTACAAGTACCTGGTGGGGGCCATCGTGGGGGGCAAGGTCCCCCGCGACCAGGCCCCGGAGGTGGCGCACGAGGTCTTCATCCGGGCCTTCGCCTCCCTGGGGCGCTATCGCCCCCTGAAGCCCTTTGGGCACTGGCTATCCACCCTGGCGGTGCGGACCTGCCACGACTACTGGCGGCGCTGCCACGGCAATCGCGAGGTGCCCCTGGCCGCCCTGTCGGAGCAGCAGCAGGCCTGGGTGGAGAACCAGGCGGCCCGGGGGGGCCAAGCGGGAGGCCAGGCCGCCCAGGAGCGGTACGAGACCTGGGAGCTGTTGGACTGGGCCCTGGGGCACCTGTCCCCGGGCGACCGCCTGGCCCTGACCCTGGTCCACCTGGAGGGCCATTCGGTGGCCGAGGCGGCCGCGCTGCTGGGCTGGTCGACGGTGAAGGTGAAGGTGCGGAACTTCCGCGCCCGCGGCAAACTGCGCCAGGTGATCATGGCGGCGATGCAGGAGGGGAAAGATGGTTGAACCGATGGACCGGCGCGACTGGGCCGGCTGGGAGCAACGGCTGCGCGACGCCCACCACCAGCGGCCGGAACCGAACCTGGGCCGGGAGTGGCAGGCCGGCCTGATGCGCGAGATCATGCTGCGCGCCGACCGGTCCCGCCTGGAGGCCCAGGCCCGCGGCGCGGCCTTTTTGCGACTGTCCTGGCGCTTCGCCGGGGCCGCCGCGGTGCTGGCCGTGGCCCTGGGGTTATACGCGCAGCTCTGCGGCCCCGACCTGGAGGTCCCGACCGCCGGCCTGGTGTTGGAACGCCCGCTGGGAGTCGCCTCCCTCGAGCATTGGCTCCAGTCCTGAGCCGGAGGAGGGATCCGATGTCCAAGTGGCGGATGTGGATGGGAGTGCTGGCGGTCTTCGCCTGCGGCCTGGTCCTGGGCGCGGTGGCGGGCAGCCTCTATGAGCGCCACGCCGCGTTGACGCATATCGCGCGTCTCCGGGCCGACCGGGGGGCTTCCATCGCCCAGATGACCCTGAAGCGCCTGGCGCGCGACCTGGAGCTGGCCCCGGAGCAGAGCGTGGCGGTCAAGCCCCTGCTGGAGAATGGCTTCGCGCGCGTCCACCAGTTGCACGAGGACCTGCGACCCCAACTGGACAAGGTGCTGGAGGAGACCGCCGGGCAGATCAGGCAGGCTCTCAAGCCCGCGCAGGTCCAGCGCCTGGAGGAGTTGGGCGGTTGGAAGGTCCTGCTGCCGCCCCGGCCCGGTCCCGGCGGCCCCGGCGGTCCGGGCGGGCCCCCACCCCCCGGCTTCGGCCCGCCGCCACCGAGGGGGGCCGATGGCCCGCCGCCCCCCCGGCCCTAGTCGGGGACGCCAGTCTTTTCGCCGCCGCGTGTAACCGCTGGCCGACTTGGCCCGATCACCATGACAAGGGCCGGCGGCCCCGACCGACCCGGCCGCCGGCCCCACCCTCGCAAGGAGTGATTGGGATGACTGCCCCCGCCATGTCCTCGACCGCCGCGACCGCCAAACCGCCCCTGCCCCCCGGCCTGGCGCTGGGTCCCATCTGCCCCGCCTGCGGCCAGCGGCAGGCCTATCAGCTGGGCGACGGCCGCTTGAAGTGCAAGGCCTGCCGCCTCAAGTACACCCCCCAGCGCAAGCCCGGCCGCCTGGACGACTTCACCGTGCGCCGCCTGGTGCGCCATTTCTGGTCCATGGCCCCCATCGAGGCCACCGCCCAGGAGCTGGGGGTGGACCGCAAGACGGTCCAGCGCTATTTCAGCCTGGTCCGCCGGGCCATCGCCAGGGCCGGCGACGAGCGCATGAGCCGCCAGCTCCCGGGCAGCGACCTCCAGGGCTTTTTCGTGGGCCGCTTCACCCCCCGCCAGCCATCCGGCCCCTCCGGAGGCAAGACGCCGGTCTTCGGTCTGGTGCGTCTGGCCGACAGCCTGGGCCTGGTCTTCCCCAGCGGGGCCGAGGACTGGTCCGGCCTGGAGTTGGACGGCCTGCGCTTCGTGGGCCTGAACGAGGACGCCAGCGGCGTCGCCCCGGGCCAGGGCCAGGCCGAGGCGTTCTGGAAATTCGCCCGGGAGCGGCTGAAGCACTATCGCGGCGGGTTCAAGCGCCATCTGGGGCACTACCTGCGGGAGATGGAGTTCCGCTACAACCATCGGGACGACCCCCAGGCCCAGGAGCGGCTTTACCGCCTGCTCGACCCCGGTCCGCAATGGCGGTCATAAACAGATTGGCGCGCACACAAATCATCCCTTCGTTAGCTATTCGCCAGCGCACTTTTTTGCCCAGCAAAATCCACGATGGCAAATAATGCCGGGGTGACCACCCCGGCATTTTCCTTCTGCCCACCAAAGTTCTGACTAACCCACCGCCACCATTGGCCATACCCGCCCGGAATGGCATTACGCAATTTATGGCAGTAGATTTGCACATTTATATGGTGTGCACAAGGAAGCGCCGCCGGACGGTCCGCCAACCCGGCGGCGCTTCCGCCGGGAAGTCAGCATCAACCCGGCAGGCCGGACCGGCAACCAATCCTGGCGATAGGCAGCGATTACCAACGACGATTACTCGCGATCATGGGCCAACCAGGCTCGGTCAATATCGTGAAGCTAGTTGAACTTGGGAATCCGGAAAGCCACTCATTTCATGGAGGTAGGACGATGAGCATCAGTGCGGTTGGTGGCTATGGAAGCTACCAGACCCAGCAGTCGTACAGCGTCCGTGGTGGTGGAGGGGGCGACTTCGCCACCCGTTTCGCCGCAATGGACGCCAACGGGGACGGCAGCCTGGACGTCAGCGAAAGCGGATTGTCCGCGGACACCTTCACCAAGACCGACAGCAACGGCGACGGTCTGCTGACCTACTCCGACTTCACGAGCCGGATGCAGTCCATGGCCGGCCAGGGCAGGGGTCCCGGCGGTCCGGGCGGCGCTCCGCCCCCGGCCGAGGAGATGATCAGCCAGCTCGACAGCGACGGCGACGGCGAGCTCAGCGCCGAGGAGTTCGCCATCGACTCGGAGATGTTCAGCGCCATCGACAGCGACGGCTCCGGCGGCCTGAGCCAGGCCGAGCTGGAGGCCCACCAGTCCAGCATGGAGGCGCAGCGCGCGGCCAGGGGCGAGGAAGGGCAGGCCGGCATGGCCCCGCCCCCGCCGCCCTCGGCCGAGGAGATGATCGCCGGCCTGGACAGCGACGGCGACGGCGAGCTCAGCGCCGAGGAGTTCCAGAGCGACGAGGCCATGTTCAGCGCCATCGACAGCGACGGCTCCGGCGGCCTGAGCCAGGCCGAGCTGGAGGCCCACCGCGGCAGCATGGAGGCGCAGCGGCAGGACGCCCAGAACCGGAACAGCCAGAGCTACCAGCAGCAGTATGGCCTGTCCGCCTACCAGGCCCAGTCCGGGGTCAGCCCCTGGATGCTCTCGAGCTATGGCGCCGGTAGCGGGATCAGCCTGACCGCCTGATCCCGGGATGAAAGGATGGGGAGGGGGCGGAATCACTCCCAGGATTCCGCCCCCTCCCCTCTCCCGCTCCCCCGGCCGGACGACCGGATGGCCGCTCAGGCCTTATCCTCCCGGGCCTTGGTCCAGTAGGGGTTCATCAGGTCCTCGAAGATGCTCATGGCCGCGGCCGCGCCCTGGCCGGCGGCGGTGACGATCTGCTTGAACCCGCCCTGCACGTCGCCAGCGGCGTAGACCCCGGCCAAGCTGGTGTGGTGGCGCTGGTCCACCTGGATGTAGCCGGCCGGGGTCAGGTCCAGGCCCAGACGCCTGGCCAGGGCGTTGGCCGGGTCGTAGCCCACCGCCACGAAGACCCCCTCGGCCTCGAGCTCCCGTTCCGGCCCGCCGGCGGTGTCGGCCAGCAGCACCGCCTCCACCCGCTCCCGTCCCTTGATCTCCTTTACCTCGGCGTTGTAGATCACCGGTATCTTGAGGTTTTCCAGTTGCTCCACCAGGCGGGCCTGGGCGCGGAGCCGATCGCGGCGATGGACCAGGGTCACCTTCACCCCCTGGTTGGACAGGTGCAGGGCCTCGGTCACGGCGCTGTCGCCGCCGCCCACCATCAGCACCGCCTTTCCCTTGAACAGGGGGCCGTCGCAGGTGGCGCAATAGCTGACCCCGCGACCGGCCAGGCGTTGCTCGCCCGGCGCGCCCAGCTCGCGGTGGCGGGCCCCGGTGGCGATGAGCACCGCCCGGGCGGTGAAGCGGCGGCGGTTGGTGGCCAACTGGAGGGGCTCATCGGGGGTGATCTCCATCACCTCCTCGCCGGGGAAGATCTGGCAATACTCCAGGGCGTGGGCCACCATCAGGTCCACCAGGGCCTTGCCCCCCACCGAGGTCAGGCCGGGGTAGTTCTCCACCACCGGGGTGGTGGCCACCTGGCCGCCCAGCGCGTCCTTTTCGATGACCACGGTCTTGAGCCCGGAGCGCGCGCCATAGATGGCCGCCGTGAGCCCGGCCGGCCCGCCGCCCACCACCACCAGGTCGGCCGCGATGAGCTGGGCGTCGCTGTCGGGGATGAAGATGGTCTGCTGCTCCAGCTTGACCAGGGAGGCCATGAACAGCTCCTCGGCCTGGGCCCCCAGGGCGATGAGTTTCTCGCCCACGAAGGCCTGGGGGGTGGAGTGGGCCCCGTACTGGTCGGCCAGGGCGGGGTTGGCCTGGATGTCGACGATCTCCACCGCCACCAGGTCCGGCCGCTCCAGGGCGGCCTTCAAGGCGTTGATGGCCTGCTGGGGGCAATAGGGGCAGGTCAGGCTGACGAAGACCTTGACCTCGCGGGGCCCGTCCAGGGTTTTCAGCACCTTGCGCGAGGGGTTGCTCAGGGAGCTGTCGCCGAAGCCCAACAGGATCAGGGCTTCGATCAGGGTGCGGCCCTCCTCGCCCACCGGCGCGCCCAGGTAGCGGAAGCGGCAGCGCTCCGGGGACATGACGATGGTGGGCGTGGCATGGACGCCCAATTCCCGGGCGCGGGGGGAATCCGGGGCCTGCTCGCTGAGGCGGATGCGGGGGCTGAGTTCGGCGATGGCCCGCAGGACCTTGCGGGCGGCGGCGGAAAAGACATCGGCCTCGTCCGCGGCGGCGAAGAGCAGGATCTCGACATCATGCTGGAAATGCTGGAAAAGCCCTTGAAGGTCCAGCCTGGTCTGGGGATCCAGCACCGGCCGTTCGCCCGGACCGGCCTGCGCCTCGGGGTGGAGGTCGTGGTCGTGATCATGGTCGTGATCGGGCGGATTTTTATGGAACAGGCTCACCTGGTTCGCTCCGGCTGGGGTTGGCGGGGGAGCGGCCGGGCCGCTGGTCTGGCTTTAATTATAACCCCAGGCCCGCGCCGGCCTCAAAACCAGACCGGCCCGGCCTCCGGGGGGAGACCGGGCCAGGGGTCGTCATACCCCGGTCGGGGCTAGGCCGAGAGCTTGCAGACCAGGTCGGCGTGTTCGGGGCCGCGCACCGAGAGCACCGGCACCGGCGAGCGGCGGAAGACCTTCTCGGCGGTGGAGCCGAAAAGGGTGCTGGTCAGGTTGGTGCGGCCCTTGGTGCCCATCACCACCAGGTCGGCCCCGGTCTCGCTGATGGCGGCCAGAATCTCCTCGTGGGGCACGCCGACCTTGAGCACCGACTCGTGGGGCAGGGCCTGGCACTGGGCCTCCCGGAGCAGGCGGTCCAGGCCCTCCAGGCGCTCGCGCCGGGTCTTGGCCAGGAACTCGTCCACGGTCAGGATGTCGGCATAGGCCTGGGCGGAGCGGATGGCGTCCACATCGCGCTGGTTGATGACGTTGACCAGGACCAGGGCCGCGCCCTGTTCGCTGGCCAGGGCGGCGGCGTAGCGCAGGGTGCCCGGGGAATAGTCGGAAAAGTCGACCGCCACGAGTATCTTCTTGATCAGACCCATGCTTCATCCCTCCCGCTTGGGGTCGCGCCTGTCGGTTTTCCCATCCCCACCGAGTATAGCAACAATCGGCAGGGGCTTGGCGGGGATTAAGAGGCTGCTTCGTAGGCCAGAGGTTATTCGCAATGACGAGGAGGCCGACGCCTCCCATCCCCTGCCCCGCGCCTTTCTTTTGGGAGGGGGGTGTGGGGGGCGGGGTCCCCAGCCAGCTTTGCTGGCTGGGGTGACGAAACCCTTTTCTTTGGGCACCAAAGAAAAGGGTTCCCCCCACATCTTCTCCTCTCCTCCGCCCTTTCCTCCCTACGCCGCCGGGAGGATGACGCGGAAGGTGGAGCCCTGGCCGGGCTGGCTTTGGACCTCGATCCGGCCGTGGTTGGCCTCGACCAGTTTCTTGACGATGGGCAGGCCCAGGCCGGTGCCGACGATATGGCGGGTGTTGGCGTCTTTGACCCGGTAGAAGCGCTTGAAGATGTTGCCCAGGTCCTCGGCCGGGATGCCGAAGCCGGAGTCGGTGAACTCGATGACCAGTTCGGGGCCTTGCCGGCGGGCGGCGATGGTCACCGCGCCCTGGGCCGGGGTGTATTTGATGGCGTTGCTGAGCAGGTTGATGAAGACCTGGCTGAGCTCGCCGGCCACGGCGCGCACCGGCGGCAGGGATCCGGCCAGGTCCAGGCGGGGGTGCATGGCCTTGGCCTCGGCCTGGGGGGCCAGGACCTCCAGGGCCTCGGCCAGCAGGGCGGGGACCTCCACCAGGCTGGGCTCGTTGCGTTGGCCGGCCTCGATGCGCGAGAGGTCCAGGAGGTCGCGGCTCAGGCCCACGATGCCCTCGATGCGGCCGCGGGCGCGATCCAGGAGCTGGCGCTGGTCGGCGTTCAGCGGCCCGGCCAGGCCCTGGGCCAGGTTCTGGAGCTGGCCCAGGACGGCGCCCAGGGGGCTGGCGATCTCGTGGGCCACGGTGGAGACGAACTGGCTCTTGAGTTCATCCAGCCGCCGCCAGGCGCTGACGTCGTCGAAGACCGCCACCGCGCCCATCAGGTGGCCGCGCCCGTCCAGGAAGGGGGCGCAGTTGACCTGCATGGTGCGGGGCTCGTCCTCGTCGGTCGGGGTGATGGAGCAGGCGGCGGTGACCGGCTCGATCCGGGGGCCGGCCAGGACCGCGCCCAGGGCGGCCACCACCTCGGGGCAGGGCAGGACCTCCTCGGCCGGACGCTGGTGGCAATCGCCCTCGCATTCCAGCAGACGGCGCAGGGCGGGGTTGGCCAGGGCCACCTGGCCGGCGGCGTCCACCACCAGCACCCCGTTGGTCAGCTCCTGGACCAGGACCCGGTAGCGGCTCTTCTCGGTGGCCAGGTCCTCCAGGGTGCGGACCCGCCGCAGGGCGCGGTCCACCACCAGGCGCAGGTCCTGGGGGCGGAAGGGTTTGGCCAGGAAATCGTCGGCCCCCAGCTTCATGGCCTCCACCGCGCGGTCCATGGTGGCGTAGCCGGTGATGACCACCACCGCCAGGTCGGGATAATCGCGGCGCAGGGCCCCCAGGACCTCGGTGCCGTCCATCACCGGCATCATCAGGTCCACCAGCACCAGGTCGGGCTTGTCCTTCTGGATCATCACCAGTCCCTGGCGGCCATGGGCGGCCTCGCTGATGGCGTAGCCCTCCGGCTCCAGCACCCGGCGACAGGCCTGGCGGACCCGCTCCTCGTCATCGATGATCAATATGCGCGCGTTGGGCGGGGTCACAGGCCTATCTCCTGGATTTCACCGGCGTCTCCCGGCCGGTAATGACGGGCGTAGTCGTTGAGCTCGGCGGCGGCCTCCTGGGGCAGGCGCACCCGGAAGGTGGTGCCGGCCGGTCCGGTCTCGGTGACGGCGATGTCGCCGCCGTGGCGGTTGATGACCCCATAGGCCACCGACAGCCCCAGGCCGGTGCCCTTGCCCACCTCCTTGGTGGTGAAGAAGGGGTCGAAGACCCGGGCCACGTCCTCGGGGCGGATACCGCTGCCGCTGTCGCTGATTTCGGCCACCCGCAGGCCCTCGGGGTCCAGGTAGGTGCGCACGGTCAGCTGGCCCCGGCGCTCCATGGCGTCCACGGCGTTGGTGATCAGGTTGATGAACACCTGGCGCAGCAGGCGGGAATCGCCATGGATTACCAGTGGTTGTTCGGCGTAGTCCCGCTCGACCCGGACGTGGAGGAACAGGGCGTCGTCGCGGATGAGGCGGAAGGCGTCCTCCACCACCTGGGACAGGTCCAACTCCTCCACCACGATCGGGCTTTGGCGGCTGTAGTCCAACAGGCCGCGCACGATGTCCCGGCAGCGCTGGGCGTCCTCCAGGATGGCCGAGAGGTCGTCCTGGGCGGGGTGATCGGGCTCCAGGGATTCCTTGATCAGTTCGGTGTAAACCGTGATGCCGGTCAGGGGGTTGTTGAGCTCGTGGGCGATGCCGGCGGCCATGCGCCCCAGACGGGCCAGCTTCTCGGAGTGGACCACCTGCATCCGGGCCTGGACCAGGTGGTCCTCCATCTTGAGGTAGTCGCGCAGGTCGGTGAGGATGCCCACGGTGCCGGCCGGCACCCCGCCGCGATAGACGAAGGATGAGTTGAGGCGCACCGGCACCTCCTCCCCGTTCTTGCCATAGATGGTGGTGCGCACCCCCAGGGCGCGGCCGCCGTGCTCGGTGAGCAGTTGCCGCACCCGGCGCAGGTCCTCGTCCGGGGCGATGCTGCGCAGGCTGCGGCCGATCAGCTCGGCCGGGCGGTAGCCCAGCACCCGCTCCACGTTGCGGTTGACGAACTCGATGTTGCCGGCCAGGTCGGCGGCCACCACCACCCCCACCATCGAGTCCAGCAGCCGGCCCAGGAACTCGTTGGTCTCGGTCAGGCTCTGCTCCAGGCGCTTGGCCTGGGTCACGTCGCTGATGGACTCCACCACCCCCAACACGCTTCCGTTGGGGGCCAGCAGGGGCGAGAGGTGGACCTGCTCATAGACCTGCTCGCCCCGGGGGTTGCGGTAGTGGTGCAGGTTGACGCAGCCGGTGCGGCCGGCCATGGCGTCGGCGAAACGGCACTGGTCCGGGGGGCACTGCTGGGCGAAGCGGTGGAAGACCCAGTAGCAGGGCTGGCCGATGACCGCCTGGCGCTCCAGGCGGTAGTGGTCCAGAAAGCGCTGGTTGGCCTGGCGCACCAACATATGCGAGTCCAGGACCAGGGTGGGGAAGGGCAGGCTCTCGAAGGCGGAGCGGTACCACGGATCCTGGACCAGGTCATCCAAGGTGATCTCGGTTGGCTGGGTGCGCTCCACTGGCGTTACCACTCGCTTCCCTGGGACGCGGGAATCCGGCCCCGATGGTCTCGTCCGCCCGGGGCGTCCGCGGGGCGTCTCGTTCTGCCCTGGTTGGCCGCCAGCGCGGCCATCTCCTGGATCATAAGGACCATAGCCCGCCGCGTCTCGACCCCGGCCCTAGCCCGGGGCGCGGAAGCGCCGGCTTAAGGCCGCCAGGGCGGCTCGCGCCTGGTCCGGCTCCAGGACCAGGAACAGGGAATGCACCACCCCGGCCAGGCTCAAGGGGGTCAGGCCGGCCTCGGCCAGGGAGTCCAGGGCAGCGGCGGCGATGCCGTGGCGGTCGCCGAAGTGCGGCCCCTGGAGATGGACCAGGCTGGCGGGCCGGGGTGGTTCGGCCAGGGCCAGGCCGCAGCGGGCCAGGTCGCGGGCCAACCCCGGGGCCTCCTCGGCCGCCAGGCAGGCGGCCAGCTCCAGCCCCTCGCCTCCCAGGCGCAACTGCACATGCAGGGGCCGGGGGCAGGCCTCCAGGTCCTGGGCCGCGCCCAGGGCCCGCTCCAGATCCGGCCCGGCGCAGGCCGCCCTCAGCCAGGCCAGGCCAGCCTGGGCCTGGAGGCCGTAGGTGCGGATGGGGTCCTCGCGGTAGACCGCGATGGTTTCCGGCTGATGGTGGCGGGGGACGGTGGGAGGCTCCTGGCCGGGCCGCACCTGGACCACCCGCACCTGCTGGGCGGTGGGCCGCGCCCCGGGGGGCAGGGCCACCAGGGGCTCCAGGGCGGCCAGGGCCGCCGCCAACTCCGCGCCGGGCAGGACCAGCACCGCCGCCGAGGGCGAGGTGAGCATCAGCTCCGGGTGCAGGCCGGCCGCCAAGAGCCCCGCCCCCAGCCGCCAGGCCAGGGCCAGGCCCCGGCCCAGGGGATAGGCGGTGAGCACCACGAAGGGGCCGTCCAGGCGGGGCGGGGGCAGGCCCTGGGCGCCGGCCCAGGCCCGGGCCAGCTCCCGGGCGGGCTCGACCAGCTCCTGGTCCAGGAAAAAAATCAACCCGTCCCCGGCGTCCGCGACGGCCGCCAGGGCCAGGTTGATTTGGCCCTGGTCCAAGGCCCGGGCCAGCCGGGCGGCGTCCCGGCTGGAGACAAAGGGACCCTGGAGCCGGTGCAGGCCCTCGCAATAGCGCAACCCCGCCAGGGCCAACGGCTGCATGGGCCGTCCGGGGCCCTAGGCGGTCAGCTCCTGGACCATGCCGGCCAGTTTGTCCAGGTCCACCGGCTTGGCGATGTAGTCGTCGGCCAAGAGTTTCATGCCCTCCTGGTGGCTGTAGGTGGTGTTGGGCACCGCCGCGCCCACCGCGGTGAGCATGATCACCGGGATGTCCTTCCAGGCCGGGTCCTTCTTCAGCTCGTCACAGACCGCGTAGCCGTCCTTGCGCGGCATCATCACGTCCAGCACGATCAGGTCGGGCCGGCGGCTCTTGATGGACTCCCAGGCCTCCACGCCGTCATAAGCCTTGCCGATCGCGAAGCCCTTGGCGGACAGGTTCATGGCCACGGCTTCCACCAAATCGGGGTCGTCGTCCACGATAAGCACGTACTTCTGGGACATTGCCGTTCTCCCTTGCTAGACGCAACGCAATCCGTTCCGGAGCTGGCATCTTTCGCCGCCGCCGCCGGCTCTCTCCCTGCCCAGTTGAGCATAACCTCTACTGCGGCGCAGGTCAATCATGGGCCGGCGGCGGCGGCGGGGCAAATGGCTTTTCTAGACCTGGGGCCGGGGCAGCAGACCCGCGCGCTCCAGGATCTCCGGGGCGCGGTGCTCCCACTCGATGGCCATCAGGTGGATGCCGGCCACCCCGGGAATCTCCCTCATCTCGGCGATCTGCTCGATGCAGAGCTTGATGCCCTCCTCGGCCTGGGCCTCCTTGGGCGCGCCGGCGATGCGCTTGACGATCTCGTCGGGCACGGTCATGCCCGGCACCTTGTTGGCCATGTACTTGGCCATGCCGCCGCTCTTAAGCGGAGTCACGCCGGCCAGGATGTAGCACTTCTCGGTCAGGCCCATGTCGTGGGCCTGGTGCATGAACTCCTTGAAGCGCTTCATGTCGTAGATGCACTGGGTCTGGACGAAGTCGGCCCCGGCCGCGATCTTCTTGGCCAGGCGCAGGACGCGCAGCTCCTGGGGATCGCCGAAGGGGTTGGCCGCCGCGCCGAGGAACATCTTGGGCGGATCGCTGATCTCGGCTCCGCCCTGGAACAGGCCCTCGTCGCACATCCGGCGGACCATGGCCACCAACTGGATGCTGTCCACGTCGTGGACGTTGGCGGCCATGGGGTGGTCGCCGAAGCGGGGATGGTCGCCCGAGAGGCAGAGCATGGTGTTCAAGCCCAGGGCGTAGGCCCCCAGGATGTCGCTCTGCATGGCCAGGCGGTTGCGGTCGCGGCAGACCATCTGGTAGTTGGGCTCCAGGCCCATCTGCTTGACGATCAGGCTGGCGGCCCAGGAGCTCATGCGCACCATGGCGGTCTGGTTGTCGGTGATGTTCACCGCGTCGACCTTGCCCACCAGATGGCCGGCCTTCTTGCGCACGGCCTCGGCGTCGGTGCCCCGCGGCGGACCCACCTCGCCAGTGGCGGCGAAATGACCGGCGGCCAGGACTTTCTCGAGATTGCTGGTCGTCTTCATGACAGAAGGTCCTCCCTCACGATGCGCCGGGGGCCGCCGTCCTTGGCCGAACGCCAATCCTTGGCGGGAATGATCTCGGAATACAGGTCGGTGCGGCCCAGGGCCTTCAGGCGATCCCAGATCAGCTGCCAGGCGCAGTCCACCCCGGGGTCGATCTCGCACTTACCCTTGGTGCTGCCGCCGCAGGGGCCGTTGAAGATGCGCTTAGAGCACCGGGCCACCGGGCAGATGCCGCCGGTGCGGCCCAGGACGCAGTCGCCGCAGCCGGCGCAGCGCTCGGCCCAGACGCCCTGGCGCTCGCTGGCCCCCATGAACATGGTGTTGACCATGGGGTAGACCGGCTTGTCCTTGTAGCGGCCGGCCACGGTCTGCACCCCGCAGCCGCAGGCCATGGAGAAGACCGCGTCGTACTGGTCGATGGTCTGGGCGATCTCCTCGACGTACTCCGGATCGCACTGGCGCTCCAGGGTCTGCTCGACGATGTCCAGCTTCTTGCCTTCCTTGAGGAAGGCCATGGACAGGGCCGAGGCCAGGATGCCCACTTCCTTGCGGCCGCCCGCGTAGCAGACGGTCACGCACTCGTTGCACCCCAGGAGCAGCACGCGGCTGTACGGCGCCGCGAAGCCCATGATCTCTTCCAGGGGTTTTCTGACCGCAGTAATCATCTTTCTGTCATCCCTTCTCGGGGCCGTCCGGCGCGCATGGCCGGCGGCCGGGTCAGGCCGCCGCCTTCCCAGCCCCCAACTTCACCGGGTTGGGGCCCAGGTTGCGGATCTTCTCCGTGAATTCGTTGGCGACCTGGGCGAAGACGTTGCCCTGGCCGGCGCTCATGAAGGTCATCATCACCCGCTGTCCGCCGATGCCGATCTCCTCCAGCAGACGGGAGACGTAGTCCACCCGCTGCTGGGCCCGCAGGTTGCCGTTCTTGTAGTGGCAATCGCCCAGGTGGCAGCCGGCCACCAGGACCCCGTCGGCCCCTTTCTGCAGGGCGCGCATCAGGTGCAGGGTGTCCACCTTGCCGGTGCAGGGCACCCGGATGATCTTGACGTTGGGGGGATAGCTCATCCCCAGGCTGCCGGCCATGTCCGCCGCGGTGTACGCGCAGTACTCGCAGGCGAAGGCCACGATGATGGGCTCGAACTCACTCATCACAGGACTCCTTCCAGCAGGGCGTCGGTGCGGCCCAGGATCTGGTCGTCGGTGTAGCCCATGAGCTGGATGGCCTTGGCCGGACACTCCGCGGCGCAGATGCCGCAGCCCAGGCACTTGGCCGGGTCGATCTGGGAGTAGCCGTCGGCGTTGATGAAGGGCACCCCCACCGGGCAGGCCCGCACGCAGACCAGGCAGGCCGCGCAGCGCTCGGCCACCACCTTGGCCACCCCGCCGGAGACGGTCAGGCTGTGCTGGGCCAGGAGGGTCAGGGCCCGGCCGGCCGCCGCCAGACCCTGGGTGCGGGCCTCGGCGATGGACTTGGGCGCCAGGATGGAGCCGGCCGCGAAGACGCCCGGGGCCGGGGTGTCCACCGGACGCACCTTGATGTTCTCCTCCAAGAGGAAGCCGGTGTCGGTCTGCTGCAGGCGGAAGATCTCGCAGAGCTCCTCCATGGCCTCGTCGTCGGCCACCTGGGGGGTGCTCAGCACGATGGTGCCGGGGTTGTAGGTCAGGCGGCGGCCCAGGACCTTGTCGGTGAAGGAGATCAGCAGGCCGTCCTGGTCCTGGCCCACCGTGGGCGGGTCGTCCTCGCTGAAGCGCACGAAGAGCACCCCCCGCTCCCGCGCCTGGCGGTAGGCGTCCTCGGCCCGGTAGGGGGTGCGCATGTCGCGGTAGAGCACGATGACCTGGGCCTCGGGGTTCAGGTCCTTGACCCACAGGGCGTTCTTGACCGCGTTCTGGCAGCAGATGCGGCCGCAGGCCGGGTTGTCCTGGTTGCGGCTGCCCACGCACTGGATCATCACCACGTTGTCCAGGCGCGGGTCGGAGATGTCGCCCTTGGCCAACAGGTCCTCCAGCTCCAGCTGGGTCAGGACCCGGTCGCTCTGGCCATAGCCATACTCGGTGGGCTGGTACTCGCGCGCGCCGGTGGCCAGGATGGTCACCCCGTGCTCGATCTTCTGATAGTACATCGAGGGGCCGGACTGCACCCCGGTGCGGAAGGCCCCGGCCTGGCCCTCGTGGTCAACCACCAGGGCGTCGGTGATGACCCGGATGTTCTCCTCGGCCTGGACCTTGGCCACCAGGGCCTGGACCTGCTCCACCAGGGGCTGGCCGTCCAGGGTGCGCTTGAGTTTCAAGGCCAGGCCACCCAGCTGCTTGGCCCGCTCCACCAGGGTCACCTTGACCCCCTGCTCGGCCAGGGCCAGGGCCGCGGTCAGGCCGGCCACCCCGCCGCCCACCACCAGGGCGCTCTGCTCCACCGGCTGGCTGTGGGAGTAGATGGGCTGGGCCAGGGTGACGCCGGCCACCGCCATGCGCACCAGGTCCAGGGCCTTGGCGGTGGCGTGCACCGGATCGCCGGAATGGACCATGGCGTTCTGGTCGCGGATGTTGGCCAGCTCCACCATGTTGCGGTTGAGGCCCGCCCGGCGCACGGTCTCGGCGAACAGCCGGCCGTGGGTGCGCGGGCTGTAGCCGGCCACCACCACCCGGTTGAGGTTCTGGGCCTTGATGGCCTCCACCAGCTCGTCCAGGCCGGCCTGGCCGCCGCTGATGACCAGCTCCTGCACGTGGACCACCCCCGGCAGGTTGGCCGAGGCGGCCATGACCTGCTTCAGGTCCACGGCCTTGCTGACCCGGCCCGACCAGTCGGCGAAGAAGACGCCGATGCGCGCGTCCTCGTCGCGGGTGTCGCGCTCCGGCGGCAGGGAGTCCTCGCTCAAGAGCGCCCCGCCGGGCTCCAGGTCCTGGGAGGCCAGGCAGGCGGCCGCGGCGGCCTGCACCAGCGAGTCGGGGATGTCCTTGGGACCCAGGGCCATGCCGCAGGCGTAGACCCCGGGGCGGCTGGTGGCCACCGGCTCGAAGTCGGCCGCGGCCACGAAGGAATAGGGGTCCAGCTCGATGCCCAGGGCCTTGGCCTGCTCGGCCGCGTCGTTGGGGGCGCAGAAGCCGGTGGCCAGCACGATCAGGTCCAGGTGGGCGATCCGGGAGGAGCCGTCCTCGCTGGCGTATTCCAGCAGCAGGTCGCCGCTGACATCATCGCGGCCCACGGTGTGGGGCCGGCAGCGCACGAAGTTGACCCCCAGGTCGTTCTTGACCCGCTGGTAGTACTGCTCGTAGTCCTTGCCCATGGGCCGCATGTCCATGAAGAACACGGTGGCCTCCAGGTCCTGGGCGTAGTGCTCCTTGGCCCAGACCGCCTCCTTCATGGCGAACATGCAGCAGATGGAGGAGCAATAGGGCTTGGCCGGGGGCTTGGTGGAGCGGCTGCCCACGCACTGGATCCAGCCGATGCGCTGGGGCCGGCGGCCGTCGCTGGGGCGCATGAACTGGCCGCCGGTGGGGCCGGCCGAGCTCATGATCTGCTCGAACTCCAGGCTGGTGACCACGTCCGGGAACTTGCCGTAGCCGTACCACTCCTGCATCGGGGTGGGGTCGAACAGCTCCGCCCCGCTGGCCACGATCACCGCCCCCACGCCCACTTCCTGCGCCACCGGGGCCATGTCCAGGTCGATGGCCCCGGGCTCGCAGACCTCCACGCACTTGCCGCAGCGGGTGCACTTGGTCAGGTCGATGGAGAAGGCGGTGGGGGTGGCTTGGGGATAACGCAGGCAGGTGGGGGATTTGTGGTCCAGGCCGGGGGTGAAGCGCACCGCCGACTCGGGACAGGCCTCCAGGCAGGCCCCGCAGGCGTTGCATTTGTCCAGGACAATGCAGCGCGGCTCGGTGGCCAGGCTGGCGCTGAAGTCGCCCGGTTCGCCACTCAGGCCCGTGACCTTGGTCAGGGGCAGGGACTGGATGTCCAGCGGCGCGCCGGCCTTGGCGATGTCGGGGGTCACGTAGCAGATGTTGCAGTCGTTGGTGGGGAACTGGCGGTCCAGCAGGGGCAGGAACCCGCCCAGGGCCGGCTTTTTGTCCACCAGGTACACCCGGCGGCCGGCCTCGGCCAGGTCCAGGGCGCTCTTGATGCCCGCGATGCCCCCTCCGACCACCAGGACGGAGTTGTTGCGGGCGTTGCCTTCGCTTTCAGACATGGAAGTAATCCCTTGCTAAGACTAAAGGTTCCGCCGGTCCCGCCGCGGCCTACAGCCCGGCCGCGTCCAGGATCTCCGGCAGGCGGTCCTCCCAGCCGGCGGTGATGATCAGCGCGCCGCCGCACAGCGGCTTGAGGCCCTTGATCGTCTCGGCCGCGATCTTGACGCACTCGGCCGTGCGGTCGCTGGCGCCGCGGATGCGGCGGATCGTCGTCTCGCTGATGGCCACGCCGGCCAGGTTCTGGTTGAGGTAGCGGGCCATGCCCACGCTTTTCAGCAGCAGCACCCCGGCGATGACCGGGACGCCCAGGCCCTTGGCCTGCTTCATGAACTCCCCGAAGGCCGCCAGGTCGAAGACCGCCGGGGCCACCAGGAACGCGGCCCCCTTGGCCACCGCGGCCTTGGCCGCGTCCAGGCGCTGGGCCAACTCGGCCGGGTCGGCCCAGGGCTCGATGCGCGCGCCCAGGCAGAACTTGGGCTTGCCCTTCAACTCCTGGCCGGCCAGGTCCAGGCCCTTGGCCATGCCGGCGGCGGCCTCCAGGAAGCTGGCCGGGGTCAGATCGTAAACCGGCTTGGCGTCCAGGTGGTCGCCCATGGCCACCGGCTCGCCGGCCACCGCCATCACGCTGGTGATGCCCAGCACCTGGGCCCCCAGCAGGTCGGCCTGCAGGGCCAGGCGGTTGCGGTCGCGGCAGGAGAACTGCACGATCGGCTCCAGGCCCTGCTGCTTGAGCACCACCGCCCCCGCCAAGGCCCCCAGCCGCATCACCGCGAAACTCATGTCCGGGACCAGCACCGCGTCCACCCGGCCCTTGAGCTGGCGGGCGGAGGCGACAAAGTCGGAGATGTCCACCCCCTTCGGCGTTTCCATCTCGGCCACGACGGCGAATTCATTGGACTTCAGCTTGTCTGCCCAGGCCATGAGGTGTTCCCTTCCCCTACCGTGTTTGATAGTTGGTTCGGTAGTGCCAGGCGTTGCACAGGGCCCGGCCGCCGCCCGGAGCAGCCTTGTCCTATGTCCCGAGGGTATTCATAGGATTTCATGGCGCCATCCGGCGGAAGCCCGGGCCGTTCCCCGATTTTCCGGCCCTGCGGCCCGGATGCGGGGCAGCTGTCAGTCGCCCCGCCATGGCCATTCCCCACGCGGCGCGACTGCCCTATCGTCGTCCTATATTGGGTCTATCTTCTTACTCGCAGCAGGGTTTCACTGCAAGTAAAATTTGTGATTTTTATAACATAACCACTAGTATTATAATTCAATTAGTATTGTATACCCCGGCCATACTCCGTGGTAAAACCATTTCCCACCCCTCCGGCCAAGCCGCCCTTGTGCCATCGCCTCCAGGGGTTATACTTCCCCAGGCTCACCGACCAGGAGAGACCCATGCCCTTCAACCCGCGCGAGGCCAGCTTCATCACCACCGCCGTCAACCCCGGCGGCTACCCCCCCGAAGGCCCCCCCGAGATCGCCTTCGCCGGACGCTCCAACGTGGGCAAGTCCTCCCTGATCAACACCCTCACCGGCCGGCGCAAGCTGGTGCGCGTCTCCGGACGCCCCGGCTGCACCCAGCAGATCAACTTTTTCAGCGTCAACCAGGACGCCCTGCGCCTGGTGGACCTGCCCGGCTACGGCTTCGCCAAGGTCCCCCTGGAGGTCAAGCACACCTGGCGCCGGATGATCGAAGGCTACCTCACCGGCCGGCCCACCCTCAAGGCCGTGGTCGTCATCCTGGACATCCGCCGCGACCCGACCGACGAGGACCTCATGCTCCTGGAATGGCTCCACTCCTACCAGATCACCACCCTGGTCGCCCTGACCAAGCTGGACAAGCTCTCCAACAACCAGGCCGCCTCCCGCTTGGCCAAACTCCGCCGCGACCTGGCCCAACTCGACCCCCAACCCACCGGTTTCTCTTCCCAAACCGGACAAGGCCGCGACCAGCTCTGGCAACGCATCATCGCCGCCGCCGGCCTGGAGGAGGGGGCGGGTTAATCGGGGGAACCCTTTTTGCTGCGCAAAAATGGTTTCCCCGATCCCCCTCCGAAAAAAGCAGCCATTCAGCTGCGCTGAATGGCTTGGGTGGTGGTGGGTGGTTCAGGCGCTCGGAGCACCCTCGGGCGTTCGCCTGCCAGATCCAGGCCCAGCCGCGCTAGCGGCTGGGCCGTACGCCTTTTTGGAGGGGGGCGTGGGGGGGACCTTTTTGGGCACCAAAAAGGTCCCCCCCCACCAGCTCTTATCTCTCCCCCGCCTCCCCTATCCTTCCCGGGTGTATTTGCAGCCGCTCTGGGGGCAGCGGATGCTGGTGGCGCCTTGGCGGGTGGTTTTCTGGACCAGGAAGGGGTGCCCGCAGGTGGGGCAGGGTTCGGGCAGGGGGCGATCCCAGGAGGCGTAGTCGCACTTGGGGTATTGGTCGCAGCCGTAGAAGACCTTGCCCCGGTGGGAGCGTTTTTCGCTGAGCTCGCCGCCGCATTGGGGGCATTTCACCCCCAGGGGCAGGCTGCGGCTGTAGCGGCATTTGGGGTAGTTGGCGCAGGAGATGAACCGGCCGCCGTTGCGGGTGGGCTTGACCAGGAGCTTGCCGCCGCACTGGGGGCAGGGCTCGTCCAGGGCCTCGGGGGCCTCCTTGGCCCTGGGGTTGCCCTCGGCGTCCAGCTCCATGACGTTCTTGCACTGGGGATAGGCCGAGCAGGCCAGGAAGGGGCCGTAGCGGCCCTTCTTGGGCACCATGGGCTGGCCGCACTTGTCGCAGGCCACCTCCGGACCGACCGGGGGCTCGGCGATGACCAGGTTGCCCTCCGGGTCGCGGGTGAAATCCCGGGTGGTCTTGCATTCCGGGTAGTTGTCGCAGGCCAGGAACTCGCCGTGCTTGCCCAGGCGGATGGACATGGGGCCGGCGCAGGTGGGGCACTTGAGGTCGGTGGGGATGCCCTTGCCCTTGATCTGGCGCATGTTTTTCTGGGCGGCCTTCAGCGCCTTGGCGAAGGGGCCGTAGAAGTCCTTGAGCAGGCCGCGCCACTCCCGCTGGCCCTCCTCCACCTGGTCCAGGCTCTGCTCCAGCCCGGCGGTGAAGCCCACCTCCATCACCTGGGGGAAGTTCTCCACCAACAGGTCGCTGATGACCTCGCCCAGGGGGGTGGGCTGGAGGTGGCGCTTGTTGAGCTTGGCCACGTACTCCTTGTCCTGGATGGTGGAGAGGATGGCGGCGTAGGTGCTGGGCCGGCCGATGCCCTTCTCCTCCAGCTCCTTGACCAGGCTGGCCTCGGTGAAGCGCGGCGGGGGCTGGGTGAAGTGCTGGCGGGGGGTAATGGCCCCCTGCTTCAGCTCCTGGCCCGGGGTCAGGGCCGGCAGCATGCCCTCGGCCACCGCCTCCTCGCCGTTTTCGCCCTCGGCCCCGGCCGCCGGCTTGACGCCCTCGTCCTGGTCCTCCACGTAGACCGCGGTGAAGCCGCGGAAGCGCAGCACCTGGCCCGAGGCCCGCAACAGCCCCCGGCCGGCCTTGATCTCGGCCTGGGTCTGGTCGTAGAGGGCCGGGGCCATCTGGCAGGCCAGGAAGCGGTTGTAGATCAGGCGGTAAAGGGCCAGTTCGTCGCGCTTGAGATGGGCGGTCAGCGACTCCGGCGTGCGCAGGGCGCTGGTGGGGCGGATGGCCTCGTGGGCCTCCTGGGCCCCGGCCCGGGCCTTGAACACGTTGGGCTTGGGCGGCAGGAACTCCGGGCCGAAGCGCTGGGCGATGACCTCCCGGGCCTGGGCCACGGCCACGTCGGCCAGACGGTGGGAGTCGGTGCGCATGTAGGTGATCAGGCCCACCGCGCCCTCGCTGGTCTCCAGGCCCTCGTAGAGCCGCTGGGCCAGGCCCATGGTGCGCTTGGGCGCGAAGCCCAGCTTGCGGTAGGCCTCCTGTTGCAGGGTGCTGGTGATGAAGGGCGGCGGGGCGTACTGGCGGCGCTCGCGGTTGGCGACCTTTTCCACCAGGGTGGGCTGGCCCTGGATCGCCGCCACCCCGGCCAGGGCCTCGGCCTCGTCGTGGGGATCGAACTTCTGGCCGTCGAGCTTGGCCAGCCGGGCCGTGAAGGCCGGCGGGGCGTCGGCCGTCAGCTCGGCGGTGACGGTCCAATACTCCTGGGGAACGAAGGCGGTGATGGCCCGCTCGCGCTCCACCACCAGGCGCAGGGCCACCGACTGCACCCGCCCGGCCGAGAGCCCGCGCTTGACCTTGTCCCAGAGCAGGGGGCTGATCTGGTAACCCACCAGCCGGTCCAGCACCCGCCGGGCCTGCTGGCTGTCGTAGCGGCGGGGGTCCAGGCGTTGGGGCTCGGCCACCGCCTTGATGATGGCCGGCTTGGTCAGCTCGTGGAAAAGCACCCGGTGGAAGCTCTCCAGGGGATGCTTCTTCTTGTCCGCCAACTGCTGGGCGATGTGCCAGGCGATGGCCTCGCCCTCGCGGTCGGGGTCGGTGGCCAGGTAGATGTCCTGGGCGTAACCGGCGGCCTTCTTCAGCTCCTTGACCACCTTCTCCTTGCCCTTGATCACCTCGTACTCGGGCTCGAAGTCGTGCTCCAGGTCCACCCCCAAACGGGTGGGGGGCAGGTCCACCACGTGGCCCACCGAGGCCCGCACCTCGAAATCCGGCCCCAGGTACTTGACCAGGGTCCGCGCCTTGGCCGGCGACTCGACTATCAACAGCGATTTCGGCATGGCGTTTTCTGGGGGAACCCTTTTGGGGCCCCAAAAGGGTTCCCCCAGACCCCCTCCTAAAAAGGCGAATGAGTTAGGCGCGCGATCGGCCCGCCAGGTTCGGTCACTCTAGATGCGCGCGTAATGTTTTCCCGGGCGCTGCTCCACCAGCTCGGCCATCTCCAGGCTGATCAGCAGGGCCGTCACCTCCTGGGGCAGCAGGCCGCTCTGGCGGGCCAGGATGTCCACGTGCACCGGCTCGTGACCCATCAGGTCCAACAGGGCGCGGGCCGGGTGGGGCAGGTCCAGGTCCGCCGGCGGGGCGGCCAGGGGCCGCTCCCCCGCCGGGGGCAGTCCCCCGGGGGCCAGCAGGTCGGCGGCGCTGGTCAGTAACCGCGCCCCCTGGCGCAGCAGCTGGTGGCAGCCCTGGCTGGTGGGCGAGCCCACCGGCCCCGGCACCGCCAGCACCTCCCGCCCCTGGTCCAGGGCGTGACGGGCGGTGATCAGCGCCCCGCTCTTCAGCCCGGCCTCCACCACCACCACCGCCCGCGACAGCCCGCTGATGACCCGGTTGCGGGCCGGGAAATGGCCGGCCAGGGGGGCCGTCCCCAGGGGGAACTCGGTCACCACCGCACCGCGCCGGGCCATCTCCGCGATCAGGCCCCGGTTCTCCGGCGGGTAGGTCACGTCCAGGCCGCAGCCCAGCACCCCCACCGTGTGCCCTCCGGCGGCCAGGGCCGCCCGGTGGGCCACGGTGTCCACCCCCCGGGCCAGGCCGGAGATCACGCTGACCCCGGCCAGGGCCAGGTCCCGGGCCAGGTCGGCGCTGACCCGGCCGCCGTAGGAGCTCATGTTGCGCGAGCCCACCAGGGCCACCCCGCCGGGGTGGCAACCCAGGAGGTCGCCCCGCGCGAACAGCAGCGGCGGCGGGGCGTAGACCGCCTTGAGCAGCGGCGGATACTCCGGGTCGTCCCAGGTCACCGCCCGGGCCTCCAGGCTGGCCAGCCCGGCCAGCTCCCGCTCCGGGTCCTGGACCCATTCCCGCCGGTGCACCCGGCGGGCCAGGTCCTGGCGCAGGCCCAGGGCGGTGAGCGCCGCCACCGGCGCGCCCAGGGCCGGCCCCGGCGCGCCATAGGCCTTGAGGACGCGGGCGAAGGTCAGGCTGCCCACGCCGGGGATCAGGCGCAACCCCAGCCAATCCAGGATGTCCGGCCGATGTTGGTGTCGCCTGTCCCCCATAGGCTCCAGAAGCTAACCACCATCTTCCCCAACGTCAAGCCAAAGTTGGCCCCCCGCCCTGGCCCGGGAGGGGCGCGGAAGGCCTAACCAGCCAGAGTTGTGGGATATGCGCCGCCACTCCCCGCCCGGCGGCCACCCGGCGCGGAGGTGGGAGATTGCCCCTTGTCCCGGCCGGGGGCGGCCTCTACAATGGCCCCAGGCCCTTGTTGGGTCCCTTGGCCCACCCTCCAACCACTGGCCCCGCCGCGCCCGCCGCCCCGGGGTCCGGGAGTCGCCCCATGGCATCCATCTGGTCCCGCGCCTGCCTGATCGCCCTGATCCTGGCCCTGTCCGCCCCCGCCTGGGCCCTGGAGCTCAGCGCCGACGTGGTGCGCCGGGGCCAGGGCCGGGAGCAGACCTCCAAGGTCTTCATCAAGGGCGACAAGGTCCGCCTGGAGGGGATGCCCAGCCCAGGCGGGGGCCAGGGCCACAACATCCTGCGCACCGACAAGAAGGTGATCTGGCTGGTGCAGCCGGAGCGCAAGACCTATCTCGAGTTGCCCCTGGGCCACCTGACCGACATGTCCCAGCAGGCCCTCACCGGGGGCAAGCTGCCCGGCGAGACCGCCCGCCGCGAGTTGGGCCAGGAGAAGATCGACGGTCGGCCCACCACCAAGTACGAGGTCATCTACTCGATTTCCGGCCAGAACTACATGATCCACCAATGGCTGGACCGCGAGCTCAAGCTGCCGCTCAAGACCGCCGGCGCCGATGGCGGCTGGAGCGTGGAGTATCGCAACCTGCGCCTGGGCCCCCAGGTCGACGCCCTGTTCGAACTGCCCGCCGATTACCAGGTCATCAGCCTGCCGGACCTGATCCAGGGCCTGGGCGGCGGCCAGCCCCCGGCCAAGGACCAACCCGCCACCCCGCCGCCGGCCCAGCCCGGGTCCCCGGCCGGCGGCGGCCGCTAGGCGGGGGCGGGATGCCCCGCCGCGGCGGCATCCGCGCCTGGTCCGGGGCGCTCCTGGTCCTGGGCCTGGCCCTCTTTGGCGCCGCCCCGCCGGCCGGAGCCGCCGCGCCGGAGGAGCTGCTGCCCCAGCCCTGGCGTCTGGCCCTGGTGGTGGACTGCTCGGCCAGCGCCAGCCAGGCCTGGCAAGGGGCCAACCGCCGCCTGGCGGCCGAGGCCGCCCTGGCGGTGGAGCTGAACAGCCTGCCCCTGCGGACCCAGGCCGGCCTCTGGCTGGCGGGTGGCGGCGGCTTCCAGACGGCCATCGCCCCCCGACCCGCGCAGGAGCTCAAGGGCGCCGGCCTGGTGCTGCCCGACCTGGGCGGCGCGGCCGACCTGACCCCGGCCCTGGCCGCGGCCGCCGCCTGGCTGAAGGAGTCCGGTCCCGGGGCGATCCTGGTGGTGGCCGGCCCCGAGGCCGGCCTGGACCCGGCCGCCCTGGCCGGCCTGGGCCAGGATGACTTCGTCCACGCCCTGGGCCTGGGGCTTTTTGCGGCCGACGGCCCCCTGGAGCGCCTGGCCCGCGAGCATGGCGGCGGCTTTTTCCAGGCCGCCGAGGCCGGCCAGGTCGGCCCCCTGCTGCACCGGGCGGTGCTCCTGGGCCTGTCCCGGGCCAGCCTGCTGGTGCTGACCCACGGGGCCGACAACCAGCCCCGGCCGGTGGTCTACCGCCTGGAGCGCCGTGACCAGATGGCACTGCGCCGCCAGGGGATCGGCAACCGGCCGACCCAGATCCTGCCCGGGGTCTACCAACTGGCCTGGCCGGCGGACCATGGCCTGGGGCCGGGGGCCATCCCGGAGAAGGCGGCGGCGGCCCCCCAGGGCGTGACCCGCCTCTGGGCCGGGGGCCAGGGAAGCTTGCGGCTGGACTCGCGCGGACCCCAGGGGCAGGCCCTGCACTGGGTGGTATCGGTCTCCAACCTGGAGACCGGCCGGATGGAGGCCTCCGAGCAGCGCACCCCCCTGGAGCTGACCCTGCCGGCCGGCTTCTACCGGGTCAAGACCCTGCGCCCGCCCCTGGCCTGGACCGTGGAGCTGGCCGCCGGCCAGACCCGGGAGATCGTCACCGGCCCCCCAGGCCGGCTGACCCTGACCCTGACCGGCCCCTCCGGCCCCTGGCGGGTGCCCTACCGGGTGGATGATCTTCTGGGATTGCGCGAAGTTGGCACCGGTTACACCAACTCCCCCCTGAGTCTGTTGCCCGGCCGCTACCGCCTGGAGGCCCAGACCGCCCCACCCCAGGTGGTGGAGCTGGAGCTCAAGCCCGGCCAGGAGGTCAACCCGGCCCTGCCCATGGTGGGGGGGCTCTTGGTGCGGCGGGACAAGGCGGGGAAAAGCCACAGCTTCCTGCTTCTGGACCGGGAGGGCCGGCCCCTGGTGCGCGGGGTGGGCGACCGCCCCCTGCCGGTGCTGCCCGGCCGCTACCAGGTGCGTTTCGCCGGGGCGGACCCGGTGGCGACGGTGGAGATCAGCCCCGGCCGCCTGACCGCCCTGGACCCGCCGCGATAGCCACAAGCTAGCCGCGCCCTGTGGGGTGGAAATCGACCACCTCGCGCAACTGGCGGCATCTCATTGTCTTTTTCGTATAACATTGATCAAGGCTCCATATTATCCCGTGAACCCGCCAAGACCTCATTGACTTCCGGTGATCCGCTGGGTTAACCTCCCTGTGCGCCCGCAAAAGTCAGCCCGCAGACGTGGGGGGAGCCACCCCCCGGAGGAGGAGTCATGGCCCAGGACCTGGGAAGCCGCCCCTGGTATAACGACTGGCCCGAGGGCGTGCCGAAGATGATCGACATCCCCGACATCGGCCTCGGCGACCTGCTGCGCGACACCGCCAAGCAATATCCCGACAACAAGGCCATCATCTTCCTCGACTCGGTCATGAGTTACCGGGAGTTGGACGATTACGTGGACCGCCTGGCCACCGCCCTCGACCAACTGGGACTCAAGAAGGGCGACGTGGTGGCGATGATGCTGCCCAACTCGCCCCAGTTCGTCATCACCTTCTACGCCTGCCAGCGCATCGGGGTGACCACCACCGCCATCAACCCCACCTACAAGCCGCTGGAGATCAAGCACCAGCTCAACGACTCCGGGGCCAAGGCCTTCGTGGTGCTGGATTCGGTCTACGAGGCCGCCGGCAAGGTCCTGGACCAGACCAAGGTCAAGCACCTGATCGGCACCAACATCGTGGACCTGGTCAAGCTGAGCCCGATCAAGAAGTTCCTGGGCAAGCTGCTCAAGAAGATCCCCACCGGCGAGATGCCGTCCAACGCCCTGAAGTTCACCGACCTGCTCAAGACCGCCCCCAACCTGCCCAAGGTCAGCATCAACCCGGCCGAGGACGTGGCGGTGCTGCAATACACCGGCGGCACCACCGGCACCCCCAAGGGCGGCATGCTCACCGCCCGCAACCTGGTGGCCAACGCCCTGATGGGCAAGGCCTGGATCGGGGGCAACTTCCCGTCCGACGGCGGCTACGTGGGCGTGCTGCCCCTGTTCCACGTCTTCGCCATGACCTGCGTGATGAACATCGCCGTGGCCAACGGCTGCTTCCAGCTCCTGTTCCCCAAGCCGCCGGATTCCATGCTGGAGTGGGCGGCCCAGGTGGAGAAGTGGGGCAAGGGCACCCAGCTGATCATGCCGGGCGTGGCGGTTTTGTTCAACAAGATCAACAACACCCCCGGCATCGAGAAATTCGATCTCAAGCCGCTGGTCAAGTGCCTGTCCGGCGCGGGTCCCTTGCCGCGCGAGGTGCAGCTCACCTTCGAGAAAAAGATCGGCTCCCTGGTGGTGGAGGGCTACGGGCTGACCGAGTCCTCGCCGGTGACCCACGCCAACCCCTTTGTCCTCAAGCCGGGGGTGGAGCGGGTGATGGGCTCCATCGGCCTGCCCTTCCCCAACACCGACGTCAAGATCATGGACCTGGAGACCGGCAATCAGCAGATGCCCTACGGCCCCGAGGGCGTGGGCGAACTGTGCGTCAAGGGTCCCCAGGTGATGAAGGGCTACTACAACCGCCCCGAGGAGAGCGCCCGCACCCTGCGCGATGGCTGGCTCTACACCGGCGACATCGCCTACATGGACGAGCGGGGCTGGACCTTCATCATGGACCGGGCCAAGGACCTGGTTAAGTTCAAGGGCTTCAGCGTCTTCCCCAAGGAGGTGGAGGACTACATGTTCTCCCACCCCGACATCCTGGAGGTGGCGGTGGTGGGCCTGCCCCATCCCAAGGTGGGCGAGATCCTGAAGGCCTTCGTGGTGCTCAAGCCCGACTCCAAGGGCAAGGTCGACGAGCAGGCCATCATCGAGTGGTGCAAGGAGAACATGACCCACTACAAGGTGCCCTCGGTGGTGGAGTTCCGCGCGGAGCTGCCCAAGACCATGGTGGGCAAGGTCCTGCGCCGGGTGTTGAAGGAAGAGGAGCTGAGCAAGGCCAAGCCGGCCTAGCCGGGCGTTTTCGGCCCAGCGCGCTTATAATCCGCGACGGGGGTGGGCCATCCCGCCCCCGTCGCGTCGCTCCCGGCGGCGCTCTCCCGCCCTTGCCCGTCCGAGGCGGCATGTCATCCCTGGGCCTCTACATCCACCTGCCCTTCTGCGCCGGCCGCTGCCCCTACTGCGATTTCTTCGCCCAACCCCACCATCCCGCCCTGGCCCGGCGGCTGGTCCCGGCCCTGGTCCGCCACCTGGAGCGCCTGGCCCCCCGGGCTGGCGGCCGGCGGTTGGACCACGTCTACCTGGGCGGCGGCACCCCCAGCCTGCGGCCAGCGGCGGAGATCGCCAGCCTGCTGGCGGCCGCCCGGGATCTGATCGGCCTGGCCCCGGGGTGCGAGATCAGCCTGGAGGCCAACCCCGGCGGCCTGAGCCCGGCCAAGCTGCGCCGCCTGCGGGCGGCCGGGGTCAACCGCCTCAGCCTGGGGGCGCAGAGCCTGAGCGACGCGACCCTGGCCCGCCTGGGCCGCCGCCACCGGGCGGCGGACGTGGTTCGGGCCGTGGCCCAGGCCCGGGCGGCCGGCTTCGCCAACCTGGGCCTGGACCTGATCTACGGCCTGCCCGGCCAGACCCCGGCCATGGCCGCGGCCGACCTGCGGGCGGCCATCGCCCTGACGCCGGACCACCTCTCCTATTACGAACTGACCCTGGCCCCGGAGACCCCCTTTGGCCAGTGCTATGTCAAGGGCCAGGCCCCCCTGCCCGGCGAGGACGCCATCCTGGCCATGGAGGACCAGGCCCTGGCGCTGCTGGAGGCGGCCGGGCTGAAGCGCTACGAGGTCAGCAACTTCGCTCGCCCCGGCCGGGCCTGCCGCCACAACCAGGACACCTGGCGCGGAGGGGACTACCTGGCCCTGGGGCCGGGGGCCCATGGCCACCTGTCCGGGGTGCGCTGGGCCTATCTTCCCGATGTCGAGGCCTATCTGGCCGGAGTGGCCGCCGGGGAGGAGCCGCTGGCCTGGCGCGAGGAGCTCTCCGATCGCCAGCGCGCCCTGGAGCTGATCATGCTGGGCCTGCGCACGGTGGAGGGGGTGGATCTGGCCGCGGCGGCCCGGCTCTGGCCCGGGGCCCGGGGGCCGGAGTGGGGCCAGGCCCGGGAGGCGCTGGTCCGGCGGGGCTGGGCCAACCAGGTCGGGAGCCGGCTGCGCCCCACCCCCCTGGGCCTGCGCCTGGCCGACGCGGCGGCGGGCCTCTTCGCCTGAAACCAGCCCTTCCGCGCCGCCCACCCGGGAGGGGCCGCCCGCCTAACCGCAAATGGACTTTGACAAAGCGGGGTGATTATGCCTTACACTGCTAGGGACGGTCCATCACCGCGCCCGGCGGTCCCCGACCGCCGCCTGCCCGCCGCTCCCATCCCGGGGACGCCCCGCCCGGGATGGGGTTGAACGAGTTTGTCCCCGCCCGCGAGCCTGGCGACGGCCGCGACCCGGCGGTCACGGTTGCATGGAGGCCCTCATGCCAGCGGATTTGCAGACCATCATCCTGGAGGCCCTGGACCAGGAGGACCCCAACGTGCTCAAGGCCGCCTGCCTGATGGCCGGCGTGCTCAAGCTGCCCCAGGCCGAGCGCGGCCTGATCAAGGCCCTGGCCCACAAGGCCTGGCCGGTGCGGGCCGAGGCGGCCAGGGCCCTGGGCTGTCTGGGCTCCAAGGGCGCCGCGCCCTACCTGCGCCGCCTGCTCAAGGCCAGCGACGCCGACCTGCGCCAGAAGCTGCTGGCCGCCGCCGCCGACCAGTCCAAGACCACCGCCGACCCCGGCGCCGACGAGCAGCCGGCCGAGGTCAAGCGCGCGGCGGCGGTGGCCCTGAACCAGATCGAACCATCCATCACCGAGGAGGCGCTGCTGGCCGCCCTGGGCGCGGAGCAGCCGGCCCTGGTCAACGCCGCCATGGTGGGCCTGGCCAACCTGGAATCCCAATCCGGGCGCGAGCGCATGGTGCAGTTGCTGGCTCAGGCCGACCCGGCCCTGCGCCGCACCGCCGCCGCCTGTCTGGGCCGCCTGCGCGAGACCACGGCGGTGGAGGGCCTCCTGGCCCTGTTGGACGACTCCGACCAGGAGGTCCGGCGCGAGGCGGTCATCGCCCTCAACCACATCAAGGACCGCCGCGCCCTGGGTCCGCTCTCCGAGCGCCTGGCCGATCCCGACCCCGAGGTGCGCCGGGTGGCGGCCATCGCCCTTGGCAACACCAAAAGCCGCGAGGAGGGCATGCGCGCCGCCCTGATCCGGGGTCTGGCCGACCGCGAGCCCAAGGTGCGCCTGGCCTGCCTGAGCGCCCTGGCCAACCTGCGGGCGGCCGAGGCCCTGGAGGCCAGCGCGGCCCTGTTGCGCGACACCCACGAGGCGGTGGCCCGCCAGGCCGCGGTCACGGTCCAGGTTCTGGCCCTGGCCAAGGAGCGCCCGGACTACGAGGGCGATTAACCTCCGGAGTTACGGTAGCCGAGGGCGGGACTGCCGAAAAACCAGCCCCCCCAGGACGGGGAGCCTACCATTTAGCCCCAATCCATGATAGGTTGCAAATAGCCCGCTCCGGCGGGCTATTTGCATGGACATGGCTGCGGACCTTTAGGGGGGAGTCCAGCCGTGCCTTGGTTGCCTGCCCTGGCAATGCTATTGCTGTGCCTTGCGTCCGGCTGCGCGACGGTCACCCCCGCGCCGCCCTCCTGCGCCGCGCCTTTCGCGCCCTCCCCGCCAACTCCCTCCCCTGGCCTGGGTCCCGGCCCCTGGTGGCTGGCCGTCGGCCTGCTGCTGGGTCTCGGCCTGGCCTGGCTCTGGCGGCGCTGGCGGCTGGCCCGGGCCCTGGCCCAGCCCCACGGCCTGCTCCTGCCCGGGGAGGTGGAGCGGGTCAGGGCCGCCCTGGGCCTGATCGAGGACCTGGTGCTGACCTGGCAGGAGCGCGCCCTGCTGGCGGGGACGGCTGGCGCGAGCCCGGAAAACAAAGCGGCCGCCCCCGCCACCGGAATCCGGGCGGGGGCGGCCGAAGCCGACGAATGGGTTTAGGCCAGGCGGCCAGCCACCAGCTCGGTGATGTCCATCACCTTGATCTTGCCGATCTTTTCCTTGCGCGCCCGGGCGGCGGCCTGGTTCAGGGAGTTCTTGCAGCTGGGGCAGGCGCTGACCAACAGCTCGGCCTCGGAGGCGATGGCGGCCTTGACCCGCTCCAAGGCGATGTCGCCGCCCAGGGGGTTGTCAAAGGCCTTGACCCCGCCGCCGCCGCCGCAGCACTTGGCCAGGGTGCGGTTCTGGGCGAACTCCACCAGCTCCACCCCGGGCAGGCCCTTGATCACGTTGCGGGGCGGCTCGTACATGCCCAGATGGCGGCCCAGGTCGCAGGGGTCGTGGTAGATCACCTTCACCGGCTCGGCCTCGGCCTTGAACGTTAGCTTGCCCTCGCCCATCAGCCGCTCCATGAGCGTCACCACGTGCTCGGGGGTGTAGCCGTCCTGGTGGCCGTGGTGGGGATAGACGTCGGCAAAGGTCTTGTGGCAGCCGGCGCAGGTGGTCAGCAGGGTCTCGGCCCCCACCCGCTTGAACTTCTTCAGGTTATCCTCGGCCACCTTGTCGAAGGTGTCCATGTCGCCCACCAGGTAGGCCAGGTAGCCGCAGCAGGACTCATCCGCGCCCAGGGTGGTGAAGTCGATGCCCGCGGCCTGCAAGATCCTCATCACGCTGGGGATGATCTTCACGTCCTGGTAGGAGGCGCTGCAACCCAGGTGCAACAGGGTCCGGGCCTGGGGCTTGGGGCTGAAATCGGCCGGATAGCTGTCGGTGCGCTTGGCCTTGTCCTGGCTGAAGGGGTTGCCCAGCTCCAGCATGTCGCTCATCAGCTTCTTGAAGATCTCGGGCAGGAAGCCCTTTTGCACCAGGCGCTGGCGGGCGGCCTGCACGATGGCGGCCACGTTGACCTGGGCCGGGCAGGTGTACTTGCAGTTGAGGCACATCATGCACTGGTACAGGCGCTCGGCCATGGCGGCGCTGGGCTCGGCCTTGCCGGTCAACAGACCAAAGGCGTAGGTCACCCGGCCGCGGGCGTTCAGCCCCTCCAGGTCGGTCTGGGCGTAGGTGGGGCAGCCCAGGCGACAGAAGCCGCACTGGATGCAGGCCAGGATCTCGTCGTCCACCCCGCCGAAGCTCTGCACCCCGGCCGCGCCCTCGCGCAGGGGGGTGAAGCCGCTCTCGGCGTAGACGTCGTCGATGGAGCCGCGCAAGCCCAGTTTGCCGGGGTTGAGGATGCCGGCCGGGTCCAGGGCGTCCTTGATGGCCTGCATCACCTCGATGCCCACCGGCCCCAGCTCGCGGTCGATGTAGGGGCTCTTGGCCATGCCCAGGCCGTGCTCGGCGCTCATGGTGCCTTCCATGGCCGCCGTGACCTCCACCAGCTCCCAGGCGATCTTCTTGACCGCCTCCCACTCCTCCTTCTTCTTGACGTCCATGATGAAGGTGGCGTGCAGGTTGCCGTCGCCGATGTGGCCGAAGGTGGCGATGCCGAAGCCGTACTTGTCGCCGATGGCCTGGATCTGGGCGATGGTCTCGGGAATCTTGGTCAGCGGCACCCCGAAGTCCTCCATCAGGGGCACCAGGCGGTAGCCGGGCTTCAGGCGGCTCATGGCCGGCACCAGCTTGTGGCGGGCCTCCCACAGCGGGGCCTTCTCGGCCGGATCGTCGGTCCAGCGCTTGGCCAGGGCCCCGTGGCGGTCGCAGGCGGCGTCGACCTTGGCCACGTAGTCCTGCACCGCCGCGCGGTGGCCGTCCAGCTCCAGCATCAGCATGCAGCCCACGCCCTCCGGGGCCTTGAGGCCGGCGAATTTCTCCAGCACCGCCAGGGAGACGTTGTCCAGGATCTCGCAGGTGGCGATGGGAATGCCGCTGGTGAGCATCTCGGTGACGGTGTCGCCGGCGCTTTTGACGTCCGGGAACTCCAGACGGGCGCTGATGTTGTACTCCGGCAGGGGCAGGATCTTGAGCGTGGCCTCGGTGATGACCCCCAGGGTGCCCTCGCTGCGGCAGAAGAGCCGGGTCAGGTCGTAGCCGCTGCTGGACTTGGGCGCGCGGGTGCCGGTCTTGAGCACCCGGCCGTCGCTGAGCACCACGGTCAGGCCCATCACGAAGTCCTGGGTGGTGCCGTACTTCACCGCCCGGATGCCGCTGGCGTTGGTGTTGATCATGCCGCCGATGGTGGCGATGGCCGCCGAACCGGGATCGGGCGGGAAGAAGAACTTCTCCCCGGCCAGGCGGGCGTTCAAGGCCCCGCAGAGCACCCCCGGCTGCACCCGGACGTAATGGTCGGGCAGGTTGACCTCCAGCACCTGGTTCATGCGGATCAGGTTCAGGAGCACCCCGCCCGAGGGGCAGAGCACCGCCCCGGTGACGCTGGTGCCGCCGCCGCGGGGGATGACCGGGGTCTTGGTCTCGTGGCAGACCCGCATCACCTGGGCCACCTGCTCGGTGTCGCTGGCGAAGACCACCATGTCCGGCGGTCCCATGTGCACGCTCATGTCCCGGGAATAGCCCAGACAATCCACCGGGTTGGTGATCACGTTGCGCTCGCCGACTATCGCGGCCAGCCTGGCGCTAAGCTCCATCGCTCTCCCTCCTGCCGGGCCCCGGGGGGGCCGCCACCAAAAAAACAGGGGAGGGTCGCCCCTCCCCCGCTCACTGGACCGCGCGCCAATAGTAATAGAGGCCCACGCGCGGCCCGCCACCCAGTGTCATGCGACGATGATTCCCCGACATGCTTCCCTTTACGCCTCCGGGCGGGCGGCCGGGAGCCTTCCCGCCGCCCCGGGGTCCTGTCAAATGGAACCGGCCATCGCGACCGCCAGACGGTCGCCGCCGCACGACACCGACTCTGGGCAAGATTGAGACGTCGCGCTTTCGCCGGGGTCTCAGGCCTGCTCGGCCTCCACCTTGGCGATCTCGGCCTCGACCCAGGCCTGGTAGGCCGCGCCCTGCATCAGGTTCTTCAACTCGGCCTCCAGGTTGGACGGCTTGATCTTGGCGATCCAGCCCTGGCCATAGCAGTCCTGGTTGATCAGCTCCGGCTCGTCCTCCAGGGCCTCGTTGCCTTCGGCGATCTCGCCGCTGACCACCGCATAGGTGCGCCCCACCCACTTGCCGCTCTCGATGGAGCCGAAGGGCTTGCCCTGGCTCACCGCGTCGCCCTCGGAGGGCACGTCCACGAAGGTGATCTCCCCGGCCATCTTCTGGGTCAGGTCGGTGGTGCCCATCACCACCAGGCCGCCCTCCACCCGGGCCCAGAAGTGGTTGGCGTCGTAGTACAGATCGTCGGGGAACTGGTTACCCTTGACCTCCATCGCGTCTCTCCTTGTGGCGGTTAGGCGGCAATCACTTGCAGGCTTCCAGAAGCTCCTTGGGCTTGACCCGGTTGAGCTTGAAACCCAGCTCGTCGGGCTTGAAGCCCAGGGCCAGGCCCAATATCTGGGTGAGATACACCACCGGGACCTTGATTTCCAGCTCCAGCCGTTTGGCGATGGCCTTCTGCTGGCCCTCGAACATCACGTTGCAGAAAGGACACACCACCGCCATGGCCGTCACGCCGGCCGCGGTCAGCTCGCCCAGCTTGCCCCCGGCCATGCGGCCGGCCAGGTCCTCGTCCGCTCCCAGCACCCCGCCGCCGCAGCAGTCCTTGAGCCGGGCGTAGTCCAGGGATTGGGCCCCGGTGACCGCGATAAGTTGGGCCAGGCTCCGGGGGTCCTCGGGATCGTCCAGGCCGCCCATGACCCGGCTGGGCTTGAGGAAATGGCAGCCGTAGTGGGGGGCGAAGGTGAACCCGGTCAGCGGGCGGACCACCTTGCCCGCGATGGCCTCCAGGCCGACCTCCTCCAGCAGGAAGCGGGCCAGGTGGCGCACCTTGACCCCCGGCCGGTAGGTCAGGCCCAGCTGGTCCAGCTCGGCCTGCACCGCCGCCCGCGCCTCCGGGTCGTGGTCCAGGTGGTGGGCGGCCTCGGTCAGCGTCCCGGCGCAGGCCGAGCACAGCGGCACCAGGGGCAGACCGGTGGCGGCGGCCTGGGCCAGGGCCCGGGCGGCCAGGACCAGGGCCGCGCGCTGGTCGCCGGATTTCAGGGGATAGCCGCAGCAGCCCAGCTCCGGCAGGTCGACGAGCCTCACCCCCAGGGCCTCGGCCACCTTGCGGGCGCTGACCTCGTAGTTGAGGTTGCGCACCGGCACCGTGCAGCCCAGGAAGACCAGCGCCTCCATCAGGCCCCCTCCCCCGGCTCTTGGCCGGCCTCGGGCGCGAGGCCCAGAATGGTCTGGTAGTCCCGGGGGGCCTCGCTCACCGGCGGCAGGCCCAGCTCGGCCCGTTTGTTGTTCTCGAAGTCGGTCACCTCCAGCAGGCGGCCATGGGCGGCCAGTTGCTTGGCGATGGCCTTCTGGCTGGGCGGGGCGTAGCCGGCCCGGGAGGCCAGGTTGCGGATGGCGGTCATGACCTCCGAGAAGCGCACGTCCTGGGGACAGACCTCGGCGCAGCCGTGGCAGGCCGAGCAGAGCCAGATCAGGGGCGAGGCCAGCACCCGCTCGCGATCGCCGATGAGCGCCAGGCGGATCAGGCGGCGGGGGTCGTAGTCCGGCACCAGGGCCCCCACCGGGCAGCGGGCCGAACAGGCGGCGCAGCCGAAGCAGGCCTTGATCCCCTCCCCGCCGGGCTCGGCGGCGATCTCGTATTTCAGGCCAGGGTCGCAGTCGTTGATGCGCATGCCGTCACTCCCCCCTGGCGGCCAGGCGGCCGTGCAGGGCCGTCACCGCGTCCTTGAGGGCCAGGGGCTGGTTGCTGGCCAGGGGCAGGAAGGCCACCGCGTCGGCCGACAGGCCCAGCTCGCCCAAGGTGGCCGCCGCCTCGCCCACCCGCAGCCGGGCGCGCAGGTTGCCGGCCAGGGAGCGGCACATGCCCTCGTGGCAGCCGGCCACCAGGACTCCCGCCGCCCCCAGGGCCAGGGTGCGCAGGATCAGCTCCAACCCCGCCCGGCCGGCGCAGGGCAGGGGCAGCCACAGCACTCCCGCCGGCCATTCATGCCCGGCCAGGGAGAGCTCCCGCGCCGCCGGCAGCGCCGACTGGCCGCAGGCCATCACCACCAGGGCCGGTTTGGCCGCCAGGGCCAGGCCCCGCTTCAGGCCCTCGATCAGCTCGTTCTGGCCCCAGCCCACCGGCGCGATGGCCTGGGCCGGGCACTCGGCGGCGCAGATGCCGCAGCCCACGCAGGCCGCTGGGGCCGGGGTGATGCAGTCGTTGTCGTAGCGCGGCGCGCCGTGGGGGCAGACCCGCACGCAGGTCAGGCAGCTGGCGCAGTGGTTGTGGCGCACCACCGGCAGGGGCGTGGCCCGTCCGCCCAGTAGGTCGTGGGCCTCGGCCGCCGCGGCCGCCGCCTGCACCCGGGCCGCCGCCGCGCCCTGGGCGCCAGCGACGGCCCCCAGCAGGTAGAGCCCGCTGCGGGCGGTGCGGCCCCCGCCCAGGCGGGCGTGCTCCGGGGCCAGCCATGGCCCCTGGGGCCAGAGCACCGGGTCCCGCAGGACCTCGGGGAGGGAGGCCTCCAGCCCGGCCCCGGCCAGGACCAGGTCCGGCATGAGCTCCAGCTCCTCGCCCAGCACCGGATCGTCCCAGGCCAGGCCCCGACCCTCGGCGGTCACCCTTAAGCCCCCCTCGGCCACTCGCGCCATCAGGGCTCCGGCCTCCCGGGCCTGGCGATAGAGGCGCTCGCCCCCGGGCTCGGCCACCAGGGCCTCGCGGAAAAAGACGTGGGCTTGCATCCGGGGCTGGGCCTGCATCGCCAGGGCCGCGTGCAGGGCGAGGGAGAAGCCGGCGGCCGTGGCCGGGCCATTGACCCCGGCCAGGATCGCCACCCGCCGCCAGCCATCGCCGGCCGGAGGCTCCGGGGCCTGATCCAGCCGGGCCACCAGCTCCGGCCGCAGGCCGGCCGGCGGAGCCTCCCCGGTCCAGGTCGCCGGCGGGGCCAGCAGCACCGCGCCGAAGCGCTCGGCCCGGCGGCCGGTGACATCCTCCAGCCAGGCGGTGAAGGCCCCGGCCGCGCCCTCCAGGCGGGTCAGGTCGGTGCGGGGCGACAGCTCCACCCCGGCCGGCAGCAAAGCACCCAGGCGCGTGGCCTCTTGGGGGTCGTCGCCGGCCGCCGGCCGGGAGGGGTCCTCGCCGGACCAGGCCAGGAGCACCGGATGCCCCAGGCCGGCCACGGCGTGGGCCGCCAGCAGGGCGGCGACACCCTGGCCGAAGACCAGGACCCGTTGCGCCGGTTGGGGGGCGTAGACCGGGGCCAGAACGCCCAGGCCGGCCCGTCCGGCGGCCCGGGCCACCGCCGCCGCCGCCCGGGCCAGGCGGTGGGCCGGCTGGCCCCCGCCCACCTCGGCCCCCAGGTCCAGCCATTGCACTGGCTTGCCTTGCAGCCAGGACTTGACGCTCTCGGGGGTCCGGGCCTCGGCGCGGGTGACCACCGCCGCCTCCGGGGCCAGGCCCCGGCCGGGCTCGGCCAGCTCCACCTGGGCCGCGCGGGCCACCATCTCCCGGTCCAGGCCCTCTAGGCCGGGGCCTTCCAGCCAGATCAGCGCCGGCCTAGGCATGGACGGCCTCCCGGTTCTCGCCGCGCAGATGGGCGGCGGCCAGGGCGGCGGCCAGGGCGGCGTGGTCGATGGACTCGTTGATGGAGCGCGGGCCGGAGGCGGTCCCGGCCAGGTAGACCCCGGCCACGCCGGATGCGGCTCCACCTTCCCCCAGGCCCAGGAAGCCGTCGGCGTCGCGCGACAGGCCGAAAAGCTCGGCCAGGGCGGCGGCGGCCAGGGGCGGCTCCAGCCCGGTGGAGAGCACCACCCGGTCGAACTCCCGCGCCACCGGCTGCTGGTCCGGCCCGGCGTAGACCGCCTCCGGGCCGCTCGCCCCGGCCCGCACCTCGCCCGGAATGGCGCGCACGAACTCGAAGTCGGCCCGCATGGCCTTGAGCTCCTCGCGCCAGGCCCGGCCGTAGTCCTGGACGTCCATATGGAAGAAGGTGATCTGGCGCTCCGGCTCCAGGAAACGGGCCAGGCGGGCCAGGCGCAGGGCGAAGCCGCAGCAGACCCGGGAGCAGTAGTCGTGGCCCAGGACCTCGTCGCGCGAGCCCACGCACTGGATGAAGGCCAGGCGGCGGGCCTCGGCCGGCAGCGTCCCGTCCCGGAGCTGGCGCTCCAGCTCGCCGGCGCTCAGCACCCCCGGCACCCGGCCATGGCCGAAGCGGCTCTTGCGTCCGGCCGCGAAGGGCTGGTGCCCCACCGCCAGGATCACCGCCCCGGCGGTCAGGGTCCGGCGGGCGGTCAGGGCCTCCACCGGCTCGCCGACCCCGGCCTCATCCATCGGCTGGGGGGCCAGGTCCACCTCCCAGCCCCGGTCCCTGGCCCGGACCCCCACCGCCAGGGCCCGGCCCAGGAAGGCGATGTTGGGGCGACCCAGGGCCTCGCGCACCAGGTCGCCCACCCGGCAGGCCCCGCAGCGGGCGCAGACGCTGGTGGCCTTGCAGCAGAACTCCGCCGCCCGGCCGCCCAGCCGCCCGGTTTTCTCCACCACCAGGCTGGGCACTCCCCGGCGGTCCAACTCCACCGCCGCCGCCAGCCCGGCCACTCCGCCCCCCAGGATCAGAACCGGTGTTTTATCGGAGGTCAACTCATCCTCCCGCAAGCGTTATTCGGCCTGGTCGCGCCGCCTTCAGCGCCCCCCTCGCCGCTCCCGCTTTGGGCTTGACAAGCCCCGCAAGCCCTGTCTATATTGCAAATTAGCTAGATTGTAGCTAAGTTGTAACCATCCTGTCCACCCCGAAATTGACCCGCCGCCGCTAAAAGCCGCCTCCGGCTGGGCGCTGGCGGCGACGCTGGCCCACGACCAATGGGAGATGCGCGCATGCCCGACGCCCCGCCGCCGATCAAGTCCACCAAGAGGATGAAGGAGTTGATGGCCGGGCATTTCCTGGGCCTGGACCAGGCCGCCCGCGAGGGCCGGCCCAAGGTGGCCTGGTGCACCAGCGTGGGGCCGGCCGAATTGCTGCACGCCATGGGTTTCGCGGTCTACTTCCCCGAGAATCACGGGGCGTTGTTGGGCGCGACCCGCATGGCCACCGATGTTATACCCACCGCCAACGCGGCCGGCTACTCGCCCGACATCTGCTCCTACCTCACCGCCGACGTGGGGGCCTTTCTCAAGGGCGTCACCCCGCTGACCCAGGCCTATGGCATCGCCACCGTGCCCAAGGCCGACGTGCTGGTCTTCAACACCAACCAGTGCCGCGACGTGGAGGACTGGTTCGCCTTCTACGCCCGCCATTGGAACGTGCCCATCGTGGGGGTGCGCAGCCACCGCGGCCTGGGCGAGGTCAAGGCCCACCACGTGGCCGACGTCGTGGCCCAGTTCAAGGACCTGATCCCCACCCTGGAGCGGGTCGGCGGCCACAAGTTCGACCTCGACCGCCTGCGCGAGACGGTGCGCCTGTCCAGGGAGTGCACCCTGCGCTGGCGGCGGGTGCTGGAGCTGGCGGCCCTGGCCCCCAGCCCCATGACCTTCTTCGACCACACCATCCACATGGCCCCGGCGGTGGTCCTGCGCGGCCTGCCCGAGGCGGTGGAATACTACGACCTGCTTCTTGGCGAGATGGACCAGCGCGTCGCCGATGGCATCGCGGCGGTGCCCGGCGAGCGCCACCGGCTCTATTGGGAGGGCATGCCGGTCTGGGGCCGCCTGCGCATGCTCAGCGACCTGCTGAGCCAGGCCCGGGCGGCGGTGGTGGCCAGCACCTATTGCAACTCCTGGATCTTCGACGCCTTCGACGAGCGCGAGCCCTTCGAGTCCATGGCCCGGGCCTATCTGGAGCTGTTCATCGTGCGCGACGACGAGTACAAGGAGCGCTACATCCACCAGTGGGTGGAGCGCTTCGGGGTCAAGGGCGTCATCTTCCACGACGCCAAGACCTGCCCCAACAACAGCAACAACCGCTACGCCATGCCCCAGCGCCTAGCCCGGAGCCTGGGACTCTCCACCCTGGTGCTCAACGGCGACCTCAACGACCTGCGCTTTTTCAGCGACGAGCAGACCAAGACCAACCTGGAGGCCTTCGTGGAGCAGATGGAGGAGCTGGCCGCGTGAGGCTGGCCGCGGGCATCGACATCGGCGCGGCGGCCACCAAGGCCGCGGTCCTGGACCCGTCCGGCCGCCTGCTGGGCGGGGCGGTGCTGCGCACCGGGGTGGACTTCGCCCTGGCCGGGGCGCGCGCCCTGGACGAGGCCCTGGCCCGGGCCGAGGCCCGGGCCGAGGACCTGATGGCCATCTTCGCCTGCGGCTACGGCCGCAAAAATGTTTCCCTGGCCACCGAGACCCGCACCGAGATCGCCGCCCACGCCGCGGCGGCCTATCATTTCTTTCCCCGCGCCCTGACCGTCATCGACATCGGCGGCCAGGACAACAAGATCATCAAGGTCAACGCCCAGGGCCAGCGCATCGACTTCAAGATGAACCGCAAGTGCGCCGCCGGCACCGGGGCCTTTCTGGAGGAGATGGCCCTGCGCCTGGACCTGCCCCTGGAGCGCATGGATTCCCTTGCCCGTCAAGCCGAGGACGAGGCCCGTCTGGGGGCCTTCTGCACCGTCTTCACCGCCACCGAGGTCCTGGGCAGGATCCGCGAGGGCGCGCCCCTCGCGTCCCTGGTCAAGGGCCTGTTCCGCAGCGTCATCAAGCGCGTCCTGGAGATGGACTCCATCCAGGGGGCCGTGGTCATGACCGGAGGCGTCGTGGCCCACAATCCCTTCCTGGTGGAGATGATGGCCCAGGAGCTGGGCCGCGAGGTCCTGACCCCGCCCCAGCCCCAATTGGCCGGGGCCATCGGCGCGGCGCTCATCGCGTTGCGCTCCCGTGAACCAGCGCGCTAGGACAACCGGCCGGGCGCGGGAGCTCTCCCGTCACCCGGCCCCACCAAACCGGGCAGGGAGGATCGTCTCATGAGTCGTTGGCTGCATGTGGGTGACATTCTACGGGTGAACGCCACGCTTTATCCCGACAAGGAAGGGGCCGCGGATCTCTATCGCTCCCTGACCTTCAAGCAGTGGAACGAGCGTTGCTGCCGCCTGGCCAACGGGCTGTTGGCCCGGGGGCTCAAAAAGGGCGACCGGGTGGCGATCCTGGCCTACAACTGCCTGGAGTGGCTGGAGATCTACGGGGCCTTCGCCAAGAGCGGCCTGGTGGCGGTGCCGATCATGTTCCGCCTGCCCCCGGCCGAGTACACCTACATCGTCAACAACGCCGAGTGCGCGGCCTTCATCGTGGAAAAGCCCTTCGTGGCCGACCTGGACGGGGCCAAGGACGACCTGGAGACCGTCCCCGCCGACCGCTATTTCTGTTTCGGCGAGGGACCGGCCCCGGCCGGCTACACCCACCTGGAGGACGTCTTCGCCGGCGGCGACCCCAGCGAGCCGCCGGTCAAGGTCCAGGACGACGACGTCTGGATCATCATGTACACCTCCGGCACCACCGGCCGGCCCAAGGGCGTGGTGCGCACCCACGAGTCCTTCACCGCCCAGTACTTCACCAACGTGGCCGCCCTGGAATACCGTCACGACGATCGCGGCCTGCTGGTGATGCCCATGTGCCACATCAACAGCGTCTACTACTCCTATGTCTTCACCACCATCGGGGCCACCGCCCTGGTCTACAACATGGTCTCCTTCGACCCCGAGCACATGATCAAGACCCTGGCCGAGATGCGGGTCACCTTCACCTCCCTGGTGCCCACCCACTACATCATGATGCTGGCCCTGCCCGAGGCGGTGAAGGCCAAGTACGACGTGGACTGCGTCAAGAAGCTGATGATCAGCTCGGCCCCGGCCCGGCGCGACACCAAGCTGGCCATCATGGAATACTTCAAGAACAGCCAGCTCTACGAGGCCTACGGCTCCACCGAGGCCGGCCTGGTCACCCTGCTGCTGCCCCACGAGCAGTTCGACAAGCTGGGCTCCATCGGCCGCGAGATCCCGGGCACCGACCTGATCAAGATCATGGACGAGGACGGCAACGAGCTGGGGGTCAACCAGGTGGGCGAGCTGTATTCGCGCACCCCCATGGTCTTCGACTACTACTGGAAGCTGCCCGAGCAGACCGAGGCCGCCTTCCGGGGCGATTACTTCAGCGCCGGCGACATGGCCTACCGCGACGAGGAGGGCTACTACTATCTCGTCGACCGCAAGAAGAACATGATCATCACCGGGGGCGAGAACGTCTACCCCTCGGAGGTGGAGAACTGCATCGGCGGCCACCCGGCGGTCAAGGACGTGGCGGTGATCGGGGTGCCGGACGCCAAGTGGGGCGAGTCGGTCACCGCCATCGTGATCCTGCACCAGGGCCATGAGCCCAGCCCGGCCCTGGCCCAGGAGCTGAACGAATACACCAAGGGCAAGATCGCCGGATTCAAGCGCCCCAAGAAGATCGACTTCATTCCCGAGGCCGACATGCCACGCACCGGCACCGGCAAGATCCTGCACCGGGTCCTGCGCGAGCGTTACGGCCACTGGGCCGACCAGAAGCAATAACCGGCGGCCGCTCCCGGCCGGGGCGCGGGTCCCGGCCGGGTTGGGAAGCCGTCGGCGCAGCGTGACCAGAACGGCGGGGAGGTATGCGTCCCCCGCCGGTAGATCCGTTCACCAGTCCAAGGAGCAAGACATGTTCGACAAGGCCTATATCCCGCACAAAGGCTACTGGTCCTCGCCGTTTTCGCGCTGGCAGATGAGCTTCCAGAACCAGCACCCCATCAAGCTGGCCGCCGAGACCACCAAGAAGTTCTTCGCCCTGCGCGGCATCAATCCCCAGGACCTGGACGGCTGCGTCTTCGGCATGACCATCGGCATGCCCTCCTGGTTCTACGCCAACCCCTGGTACTGCGCCCTGATGGGCAACGACCGCGTCAGCGGCCCCACCATCAGCCAGGCCTGCGCCACCGGCGCCACCAGCATCTACAACGGCGCGGCCGGGGTCCAGACCGGGACCTACTCCTGCGTGCTGGTGGCCACCGCCGACCGCTGCTCCAACGGCCCCCACAGCGTGTGGCCCAACCCCCTGGGACCGGGCGGCGAGGTGATCCACGAGAACTGGCTGATGGACAACTTCAACAAGGACCCCTACGGCGGCGAGGCCATGATCAAGACCGCCGAGAACGTGGCCGCCGACAACGGCGGGGTCAGCAAGGAGGAGTCCGACGCCCTGGCCATCCGTCGCTACGAGCAGTACCTGATGTCCATGGCCAATGACCGGGAGTTCCAGAAGGGCTACATGATCCCGGTGGAGATCGCGATCAGCAAGAAGAAGACCCTGACCGTGGAGACCGACGAGGGCATCAGCCCCTGCACGCCCGAGGGCCTGGCCCCCCTGAAGCCGGTGGTCCCCGGTGGCTGCATCACCTTCGGCGCCCAGACCCACCCCGCCGACGGCAACGCCGGGCTGATCGTCACCACCAAGGACAAGGCCAAGGCCATGAGCGCCGACAAGAGCGTCACCATCCAGGTGCTCAGCTACGGCTACGCCCGGGCCGAGAAGGCCCGCATGGCCGCCGCCGTCACCCCGGCCGCCCAGATGGCCCTGGCCAACGCCGGGGTGACCGTGGCCGACCTGGCCGCGGTCAAGACCCACAACCCCTTCAGCGTCAACGACATCATCATGGGCCGCCTGATGAACATCCCCGACGCCATCTTCAACAATTACGGCTCGTCCCTGGTCTTCGGCCACCCCCAGGGCCCCACCGGCACCCGCTGCACCGTGGAGCTGATCGAGGAGCTGGTCAAGCTGGGCGGCGGCTACGGCCTCTTTGCCGGCTGCGCCGCCGGCGACACCGCCGCCGCGGTGGTGATCAAGGTCTCGTAAGGGAAAGAAAAACCGGGGGAACCTTTTCGGCAGCCCGAAAAGGTTCCCCCGGACCCCCTCCCAAAGGGCGAGGGTTGCCGGACCTGGACCGAAACGCCCGCCCGCGCGAGCGACACCCGGCAGGGGCGTCGCCGGGGGCGGGTTCTAATCCTCCTGCTTGACCTCCTTCACGTCCTTCTGGTTCAGCACCACCTTCTTGCCGTCCAGCAGCTTGAAGTCGTAGACCTTGGTGTCCTCGTCCAGCTGGGGCTTGCCGTCGGCGGTGTAGACCTGTCCGTCATGGGTGGTGACGCGATAGTAATGCGAGCATGCCGTGAGCATGATCACCATTGCCGAGAGGGCCAGCATGGTCATGAGCAGGCGCTTCACCTCGATCCTCCTTGTCGACTAATGGGTCAGGGTTGCCGGTTGTTCGCATGAGGCCGGGCCGAGTCCACGCCAGGATCTCCCATCGCCGGCCTTCTTTCCATGTTGCCTCCGCCCGAGGCCCGGCGCAAGCTTCACCCTGATCGCCAGGTTTGACTTTTCCCGCCCGCCTTGCCAAAATCCAGGCAACCACTGCGCATTTTCGGGGCCGCCAGATGTCACTCAGCAAACACCACTGCCCACTGAACCCGCCCAGCCTGCAAGACAACACCGCCACCATCGACCGTCTGGCCAAGCACCTGCGCCGCGAGACCGGGGCCTGGCCCCAGAGCCCGGTGGGGTTGCTCAACGATTTCGCCCGTATCATCCGCGCCGCCGGCCACCAGGTCACCGCCACCCTGGCCGCCGCGCCGGCCGGCCCGGTGCTGGTGGCGGTGGAGCCCGGCGACACCCGGGCCGTCGCCCCCGATCCGGCCCTGGCCCGACGCGCGGCGATGCTACCGGAAAAGCTTTGGGGCGACGAGGGATTGGGCGTGGCCCTGGACATCGGCTCCACCCACCTCCAGGCCAGCCTGCACGACCTGGCCGACGGCCGCGAACTGGCCCGGGGAACCCGCCAGAACCCGGGCACCGCGGTGGGAGCCGACATCCTGACCCGCATCCACGCCGCCGCCGACCCGGCCGGCCTGGCCGAGCAACACCAGGCCCTGGTGGGGGCCGCAGCCGGGCTGATCGCCGAGATGTGCCAAAGCGCCGGCCGCGCGCCCGGCGAGGTGACGGGCCTGGTGGGGGCGGGCAACACCACCATGACCCATCTCTTCCTGGGCCTGGAGGTGCAGTCCATCTGCCGCGAGCCCTACATCCCGGTGGTCAACCGGCCGGCGCCCTTTTTTTGCGCCGACCTGGGCCTGGAACTGGCCCCCGGGGCGGCGGGCTGGCTGTTGCCCAATGTCGGCAGCTACTTTGGCGGCGACCTGGTGGCCGGCATCGTGGCCGCCGACCTCCACCGCCGGGAGGACCTGGCCATGCTGGTGGACGTGGGCACCAACGCCGAGGTGGTGCTGGGCAGCCGCGACTGGCTGGTGGCCTGCGCCGGGGCGGCCGGTCCGGCCCTGGAGGGCGGGGTGGCCAAGACCGGCATCCTGGCCCAGCCCGGGGCCATCGAGGGCGTGAGCATCGACCCGGCCAGCGGCGCGATCGGCCTGAAGATCATCCCCGCCGCCGACGGCTCCACCCCGGCCCCCAAGGGGCTCTGCGGCTCGGGCCTGTTGCAGCTCTTGGCCCAGCTCTACCTGGCGCGCATAATGGACATGCGGGGCAAGCTGGACCCCGGCCATCCCCGGGTGGCCCCCACTGAATACGAGGGCCTGGGCTTCACCGTGGTCCCGGCCGAACAAAGCGCCGACGGCCGGGCCATCGTCGTCAGCGAGGTGGAGATCGACATCCTGTTGCGCTCCAAGGCCGCCATGTACACCATCCTGCGCACCGTGACCCTGGAGGTGGGGGTCCAGTTCGAGGACCTGGCCGCCTTCTACGTGGCCGGGGCCTTTGGCAACGTCATCGACCCCGAGACGGCCATCACCCTGGGCATGCTGCCGGACCTGCCCCGGGAGCGCTTCACGCCCCTGGGCAACTCCTCCCTGGCCGGCTGCAAAAAGCTCCTGACCGAGCCCCAGAGCCGGCCGGAGGTGGAGGCGGTGACCGACAAGCTCACCTACCTGGAGCTGAACGTGAACCAGGCCCTGATGAATCGCTTCTCGGCCGCTCGTTTCATCCCCCACACCGAGCACCAGCGCTTTCCCAGCGTGCCGGTGTTCCATGCCTGAGGACGGGCTCAAGCGCCGGGCCGAGGAGGTCCTGGGCCGGGCCCTGGACCGGGTGCGCGTCGTCACCGACACCACCCAGTTCATGGAGCTGTCGCGCGGGGATGTCCTGGATTTGCAGGGCAAGCGCTACCTGATCACCGGAGTGGCCTACGAGGGGCGCTTCGGGCTGGACGAGGAGCCCAAGCACTGGGTCAAGCGCGCCCTGGACCTGGCCGACGGCGGCCAGAAACTTATAAAATTGGTGTTTTACGAGCAGTTCGACCTGCCCATCGGCCAGTTCAAGGTGCGCTGCTACCGCTCCCCGCGCAAGGAAGCCCGCATCCTGGAGCTGGTGCGGGGCCGGCCGGAGTTCATGCAGGGCGTCACCTTCATCGACGCGGCCGGCAACGAGGTGCGGGTCCTGGACCGGATTCCGGGCCAGTCCATGGACCGGGTGCTGGACGCCCAGCGCCTGGACCACCCGACCTACTATCAGACCCGGCTCAAGGGCCTGCTGACCAAGTTCATGGGCTGCCTGGAGGCCATCGCCTTCCTGCACGCCCACGGCGAGCGCCACGGCGACATCCGGCGCGACCACATCTTCGAGCACAACGGCCACGGCGGCTGGATCTGGATCGACTTCGACTACAACTTCGAGCTGGCCGAGAGCCCCTTTGGCCTGGACCTCTTTGGCCTGGGCAACGTGCTCTGCTACCTGGTGGGCCGGGGCATCCCCATCCTGCAGGACATCAAGCGCGAGCGGCCCGAGGTGTTGGGCCGGCTGGATAGCGGCGACCTGTCCCTGGTCATCCCCAACCGGGTCTTCAACCTGCGCAAGCTCTATCCCTACCTGCCCGAGGAGCTGAACCGGGTGCTGATGCACTTTTCCGCCTCCGCGCCGATCTTCTACGAGCGGGTGGGCGAGATGATCGACGACCTGGGCCCGGCCCTGGAACTCTTGCCTTGAAGGAGGGCGCGCGATGATCCTGTGGAACCGCATCCTGGTGGGCGTGGACGAGGGCGAGGCCAGCCTGGGGGCGGTGCGCTACCTGGCGGCGGTGCTGGGCGGCAGCAACACCAGCAAGGTGCGCCTGCTGGCGGTCTACCAGCCCCCGGACCCGGACCTGGAGCCCGATCCCACCGCCCTGGCCGCCCAGGCCGCCGAGCGCCGCCTGGCCCTGGAGGCCCGCCTGGCCGAGGCCTATCACATCCTGGTGGAGGCGCGCCTGGCCCAGGAGAACGTCTCCACCGAGCTGGTGGAGACCCAGGGCCGCTCCATCGGCGCGACCATCATGGCCGAGCAGGCCGCCGGCGGCTACGGCACCGTGGTGGTGGGCCGCCGGGGCATGACCAAGGCCGAGGAGTTCCTCTTCGGGTCGGTGAGCAGCAACGTGGTCCACCAGGCCACCGACTGCTGCGTGTGGGTGGTGGCCTGACTCCTCGCCCCAGGAGACGATTGCCGTCATGAGCCAAGACCGGGGTTGGGATTTGCGCCGCATCTTCAACGCGCACAGCGCCATGATGTTCCTGGTGGATCCCGAAACCATGGCGGTGGTGGACGCCAACCCCGCCTGCGAGGCCTTTTACGGCTACACCCGCCAGGAATTCCAACGCATGCATCTGACCGACCTCAACACCCTGGACGAGGCCGGGTTGCGGCGGGAGATCGCCCGCATCCGGGCCGAGGGCCGCAGCGACATCGAGGTCCGCCACCGTCTGAAAAACGGCGAGATTCGCGACGTGGACATCCGCTCCGACGCCATCACCCTGGCCGACGGCCGGGTGGTGCAACTGGCGGTGGTCCACGACATCTCCCGGCGCAAGCGACAGGAGCGCGAGCTGCGGGCCTCGGAGGCCCGCCTGCGCCGCCTGGTGGAGAGCACCCCGGAGGCGATCATCATCGCCCAGCAGGGGCGCATCGTCTTCGCCAACCCCGCCGCCGAGAAGATCTCCGGCTACCAGGCCGAGGAGTTGTCGCGCATACCCTACCTGGAGATGGTGCCCCCCGAGGACCAGGAGGCCCTGCGCCAGAATCACGAGCGCCGCCTGCGAGGTTTGCCGATCCCGGACCCTTATGAAGTGCGGTTTATCGCAAAAAGCAAAGAGTTAAAGTGGGTTGAAGTCAGCGGGTTGCGCATCGAGCACGAGGGCGCGCCCGCCACCCTGAATTTCCTCACCGACATCACCCAGCGCAAGCGCGACGAGGCCGAGCGCCTGCAACGGGAGCGCCTGCAGGCGGCGGTGGCCACCGCCGGCGCGGCCTGCCACCAGCTCAACCAGCCCCTGCAGGCGGTGCTGAGCCAACTGGAATTGCTGTTGCTCAAGCTGCCGCCGGACTCGGACTTGCGTCCCGACCTGGAGCGCATCCTGTCCCAGGCCCGGCAGATGGCCGACATCACCCAGAATCTCAACCGCCTGACCGATTATCGCACCCGGCAGTACCTCAAACGCACCCAGATCCTGGACCTGGGCCAGTCCACTTCCTGAGCCCGGCGCTACCGCCCGCCCGGCGCGCCCCGTTGCGGCCGCCTCCCGGCCCGCCGGCCCAACCTTGCCGGTTGTCGCCTCCCAACGGGTTGGGTATAGTTTTGTCATGGCGAACGAATCGCGGGGGTGATTGGCATGGAGCGGCCATGTCCCGTCCCCGAGCCCGCGAGACGCCAGCGCCATGTCCGGCCCCAGCGCGGCGTGATCGGCCGGAGCCGCCCAGCACAGAGGAGCCAGCATGCAAGGGCCTGATTACCGTTCCCTGGAAGACGACCAACTGGCCGAGTTGCTCTTCGTGGCCGAGGACCGTCTGGAGCGGGACGCGGCCGAGGAGATCATCCGCCGGGAGTCCCTGACCCCCTTTCTGGCCCAGGTGGTCAGCGACAAGCAGAACTGGCTGGCCGAGCTGCCGGACTGGTGGGCGGTGGTGCACGCCACCTACCTGCTGGGCAAGAAGGGCGGCGAGCTGACGGTCACCCCCCTGCTCTCGGCCCTGCGCTGGTCCGACGCCTTTGACTGCGACTGGGTGACCGAGGTGATGCCCGCCATCCTGGGCCAGGTCGGCCCGGCGGCCATCCCCGGCCTGACCATGGTGACGCGCGACGCCACCGCCGGCTGGAGCGCCCGCGACGTGGCCATGAAGGGCCTGGCCGCCATCGGCCTGCGCCATCCCGACAGCCGCGAGCACGTCTTCCGCGTCATCGGCGAGCGCTTCATGGACGAGAACGAGGACCGGGTGGTGCGCCAGCTGGCCGGCCAGATCCTGCTGGACTTCCGGGTGCAGCAGTACCGCATGGCGCTGATCAAGTTCTCGCGCGAGGAGTGGTCCTTCCGCGAGCTGGACGCCTGGTACATCAGCGGGTTCGAGCCCGAGGACGTGGAATGGGCCTTCCGCCAGGACAGCCCCGACGCCTGGCACTACCAGGAAGACTGGATGCGCTTCTACGACCCGGCCGAGGTGCAGAAGCGGCAGAAGCGCTGGTCCCGCGAGCGCCTGGGCCAGACCCGGGCCCGGGGCAACGACCGGGTGCCCCCGCCGGGCGGGGGACGGGTCTTGAGCTTCTGGCGTCACGGCCGGCCCAGCGAGGCCGCCCCGCCCCCGCCGCCAGCCCCGGGCAATCCCGAGGGCGAGGGGCCGGCCGAGTAGCCGGCCTTGGCCCCCGGCCCCCAATCGTGCTAAACTCTTAGCCGTTTAACGCCCGCCATGGAGGGATGGGGTTTGCCCGCCCGGAGCTCGATCCCCGGGCGGCGGGGAGTCACGCCATGTCCAAGCCCAAACCTAGCCTTCCCCTGGCGGCCCTGGCCGGCGTCCTGGTCCTGGCCCTGCTGGGCCTGGGCGGGGGCTGCGCCGTTCTCAGCCCCCAGGGCGTCCAGGGCGACCAGGCCGTGGGCCGGGCCCACTACAACCGGGCCATGGCCTTTGGCCACGCCCACCAGTTGGACAAGGCCGCCCGCGAGCTGGAGCTGGCGGTGCAGTCCGACCCCGGCCTCTACTACGGCTATTACCAGTTGGGCCTGGTCTACGAGGCCCAGGGCCGCAAGATGGAGGCCATCTCCACCTGGCAGCGGGGCATCGAGGCGGCCAAGAACAGCGAGGACCGCCGCGACTACCCCCGGGCCCAGGCCATCGCCGAGATGCAGTCGGCCCAGGCCCGGCTGACCATGCCCCCCACGCCGCCGCCCCCGCCGCCGGCGATCCCGGTGGAGACCCCGCTCTACAGCGCGCCCAAGCCCGCGCCCAAGGTCAAGACCAGCGCCCTGTCCGCCAGCCGCTCCGGCAAGGCCAAGAGCGGCTACGCGGTGCTGTTCTCCAGCAACCTGCAAAAGAAGAGCGCCCAGGCCGACGTCTCCCGGCTCAAGGCCAAGGGCTACTCCGCCAGCGTCAGCACCCACAAGGACAAGAAGGGCAAGGTCTGGCACCGGGTGGTGGTGGGCTGCTGCGGCGACGAGAAGAAGGCCAAGTCCCTGGCCGCCGAGTTGCAGAAGAAGGGCCTGGCCAAGAAGCCGGAAGTCATCAAGTTATAGGGCGGGGAGACGCCGCCCGGTTGACCACAGGAAAGTCGGCCCCGTGTCCTATCTTGTCCTGGCGCGCAAGCACCGGCCCGGCGCCTTCGCGGAGGTCGTCGGCCAGGAGCACATCACCCAGACCCTGGCCGGGGCCATCGCCGCCGGCCGGGTGGCCCACGCCTTTTGCTTCACCGGCCCGCGCGGGGTGGGCAAGACCAGCGTGGCCCGCATCCTGGCCAAGGCCCTGAACTGCGAGCAGGGCCCCACCGCCAGCCCCTGCGGGGTCTGCCACCACTGCCGCGAGACCGAGGAAGGCCGGGCGGTGGACGTGCTGGAGATCGACGCGGCCAGCAACAGCCGGGTGGAGGACGTGCGCGAGCTGCGCGAGGCCATCCGCTACCGGCCCCAGGCCGCCCGCTACCGGGTCACGATCCTGGACGAGGTCCACATGCTCTCCAAGGCGGCCTTCAACGCCCTGTTGAAGACCCTGGAGGAGCCCCCGGACCACGCGGTCTTCATCCTGGCCACCACCGACGTGCACAAGGTGCCCCTGACCATCCTTTCCCGCTGCCAGCGCTACGACTTCCGCCGCCTGCCGCCCAAGGTCCTGGCCGCCCACCTGGCCGCCGTCACCGCCGGCGAGGAGGTCAAGCTGCCGGCCGAGAGCCTGGCGCTCCTGGCCCGGGAGGCCGACGGCTCCATCCGCGACTCCCTGAGTCTCCTGGACCAGGTGCTGGCCTCGGGCCGGCGGGAGATGACCCACGCCGAGGTGGTGGAGCTGTTGGGGCTGATCGACCAGGAGCTGGTGCGGGCCTGCGCCGCCGCCCTCTTGGCCGGCCAGGCCGGGGAGGTGCTGGATCTGGTGGCCCGGGTCTACGCCGCCGGCGGGGAGATGCAGGCCTTCTACGGGGCCTTGCAGGAGCGCTTCCGCAACCTGGCCGCGGCCCAGGCCGCGCCCGAGGGGGTGGATCTCTTCGGCCTGACCGACGAGGAGATCGCCGAGCTCAAGGCCAGCGCAGCCGGAGTGAGCCCCGAGACCTTGCACGAGATGTTCGACCTCCTGGCCCGCTCCGAGGACCTCTTCCGCCGCGCCGGCCAGCCCCGGCTGGTGATGGAGATGACGCTCCTGAAGCTCTGCCAGGTGCGCCCGGTGCTGAGCCTGGAGGCGATCATCGCCGGCCTGACCCAGGCCGGCGGGGTGGCCCCGGCCCCGCCCCGGCCGGCCTTCGCCCCGCCCGGCGGATCGACCGCGCCCATGGCCCCGGCCGGCCCCGCGCCATCGCCGGCCGCGCCGAGTCAGGGCGCCCCGCCAGCGGCGCCAGCCACCGCCTCCCCGCCATCCACCGCGCCCGCGCCCCGGGGCGGCGGCCAGCCGCCGGCCCAGGCCCAGGCCGCCCAGAAGGAGCTCCTGGACTACCTGGCCCGCAGCGAGCCCATCCTCTGCGCTCGCCTGGGCCAAGGCCAGGCCAAATGGGACGAAGGCGCGCTGTGCCTCTATTTACCGGGCAACGGGCTCTCGGCCGAGATCTGCACCCCGGATAACGAGCGCCAACTCAGCGCCCTGGCCGCCGAGCTCTGGCCCGGCGGGCCGGCGGTGCGCCTGGCCCGGCGCGAGGCCCCCGCCGCCCCGGAGCGCGACCGCCAGGCCGAGGCCCAGGCCGCCCAGGGCCTGGCCGAGCACCCGGCGGTGCAGGAGGCGATGGAGGTCTTCGAGGCCCAGGTGGTGGCCCTGAACCCGGTGCGCGGCCAATAGGCCAAGGGTGTCAATGACATGGAGCACCAAGACCTCAGATTCGACCCCGAGCGTCTGGGCGAGTTCTGCCGCCGGCATGGCGTGCGCCGCCTGGCGCTGTTCGGCTCGATCCTCGGCCCCGGCTTCGGCCCCCAGAGCGACGTGGACCTTTTGGTGGAATTCCTGCCCGGAACCCGGGTGGGCTACCTGGCCATGGCCCGCATGGAGCGCGAGTTGGGCCAGATGCTGGGCCGCAAGGTGGACCTGCGCACCCCGGCGGAACTGAGCCGCCATTTCCGCGACGAAGTGATGGGAAAAAGTGTCGTCCAGTATTGCGCCCAGTGATATGGTCCGCCTGCGGCACATGCTGGATGCGGCCGAGGAGGCCATGGGCTTCGCCCAGGGCAAGGATCGGCGCGACCTGGACCATGACCGTCTCCTGGTCCTGGGCCTGTCCCGCTGCCTGGAGATCGTGGGCGAGGCGGCGGCCAAGGTTTCACCCGAGGCCCGCCAAGCCATCCCGGACCTGCCCTGGGCGGACATCGTCGGGATGCGCAACCGCATCATCCACGCCTACTTCGAGGTTGATCTGGACCTGTTTTGGCAAACCATCGCGCTGGACCTGCCCGCCTTGGTCGGGGTCTTGCGCGCGGCGTTAAAGGAGGAATGACCGAATTATGTTCCCCAAGGGTGGCATGGGCAATATGGGCGGCCTGATGAAGCAAGCCCAGAAGATGCAGCAGCAGATGATGAAGCTCCAGGAGGAGCTGAACGCCCGCGAGGTCAGCGCCCAGAGCGGCGGCGGCATGGTGGAGGCCACGGTCAACGGCCGGGGCGAGCTGCTCAGGCTGCGGGTGGAGCGCGAGGTGGTGGACCCCGAGGACGCCGAGATGCTCTGCGACCTGATCGTGGCCGCGGTCAGCGAGGCCCAGCGCCGGGCCCAGGCCATGGTGCAGGAGGAGATGGGCAAGGTCACCGGCGGCATGAACCTCCCGGGGCTGTTCTAGGCCGGTGTATCCCAAGAGCCTGGCCAGCCTGATCAGCGCCCTGGGCCGCCTGCCCGGCATCGGCCCCAAGACGGCCGAGCGCCTGGCCCTGCACCTGCTGCGCGCCCCGGACCAGGAGGTCCGCGACCTGGCCCGGGCCCTGGCCCGGATCAAGGACGAGGTGCGGGCCTGCTCGGTCTGCTTCAACCTGGCCGAGAGCGACCCCTGTCCCATCTGCGCCGACCCCGGCCGCGACCCGGGCCAGATCATGGTGGTGGAGACCCCGGCCGACCTGGCCGCCCTGGAGGCCGCCGGCAGCTACCGGGGCCGCTACCACGTCCTGGCCGGCAGCCTGGCCCCCCTGGAGGGAGTCGGCCCCCAGCACCTGCGCCTGGCCGAACTGGTGGCCCGGGTGCGCCGGGGTGGGGTTCGGGAGGTGATCCTGGCCACCAACCCCACCGTGGAGGGCGAGGCCACCGCCGACCTGGTGGCCCGCGCCCTGGCCAAGTGCGACACCCCGGTCACCCGCCTGGGCTACGGGGTGCCGGTGGGCGCGGACCTCAAGTACATGGACCCCGTGACCCTGGGCCGCTCCCTGGCCTCCCGCCGCCGGCTGGAGGAATAGGGAGGCCGGCGGGGACGAATGCGATCAAGATCAATCTCTTGAATGAAGGAGAAAGTCATGCGTCGCATCTTCGGGCTTTTGGTCGTGGTGTTCGCGCTGTTCTCTGGAACGGCCCTGGCCCAGGAGGCCATCCCCAACCTGGAGGGGACCTGGAACGTGACCGTTTCCGAATTTCACGTCAAGGGCAAGGACTTCCTGGGCGGCGGCACGGCCGCGGTCTGGAAGTTCGACCAGCAACGGGGGCGGATCGTCCACGGCTCGGTGGAGTGGGATGTCAAGGGCAAATCCCACAAGGGGATGGACCGCTTTTCCGGGGTCATCGCCAAGGACAACAAGACCATCTACATCGCCGGTCATAACGAGGGGATGCGCATAGGGCACATCGAGGGCAAGGACGAGATCACCATGTATTTCGTCGTCCCCGGCGGCAAGGAGCCGCGCGCCGGATTCGCCGAACTCAAGCGCGCCAAATAGGTTGAGAAGGCCTTGGAAACTGTCCGCAAGTGGATTTTCCCGGGCTTCCCCCGCGACGAGGGGTCCTGATTCCAGGTGGCCAGGTTCTTTCGCGTAATTACACGGGCGGGGACAAACCCCGCCCCTACACCAACACACCGGATTAATTTGCTTTTCTTGATGTAGGGGCGGGGTTTGTCCCCGCCCTGTATTGCTCGGAAGGAGTGACGAATCCGGCCGCCCTTCCGGTTGATCCGGCGGGGCGGCCGGGTTGGTTCTAGGCCACGTCCAGGGCCCGGCGTTCGGCCATGTCCACCAACACCCGCTCCTTGCCCTTGTCCAGGCCCAGGGAGCGGCGCTTCTTCTCGATGTGGTCCAGCATCAGGCGGGCCATCTGGTGCGGGTCCTTGGCGAAGCCCCACTTGCCCATGCCCTGGTCCTCCAGACCGCTGAACAACAGCTCGTGGAACCTGGTCTTGTCCATGGTGGGGAAGGTGACGCCAAACACGGTGAACACCCCGCTGGCCACGAAGTACTGGCCGATGGCGATGGCCTTCTCGCTCATGAACTCCGGCGCGCAGCCGGCGGCCGGCAGGTCGGCCAGGCTCTGGCCCAGGCCCCCGGCCCGGACCATGGCCGAGGCGGCGGTGAGGATGCGGCTGTTGTCCACGCAGGCCCCCAGGCCCAAGACCGGCGGGATGCCCACCGCCTCGCAGACCTCGCGCAGGCCCGGCCCGCAGAGGTGGGCCGCGTCGGGGCTGCACAGACCGGCCTTGGCCATGGCCACCTGGGCGCAGCCGCTGACCAGCACCAGCACGTCGTTCTTGATCAGCTCCTTGGTCAGTTCCACATGGGAGAAGTCCTGCTTGGTGCGCGGGTTGGTGCAGCCCACCACCCCGGCCACCCCCCGGATGCGGCCGTTGATGATGTTGTCGTTCAAGGGCACGTAGGAGCCGCGGAAGGTGCCGCCCAGCATGTAGTTGATGTACTCGTGCGAGAAACCGTGGACCCCGGAGTCCACCCGGGGCGGGATCACCACCGGCACCTTGCGGCCCGCGAAGCGCTCGATGGCCTTCTCCACGATCAGGTCGGTGCAGAAGCGGGGGTCGTGCTCGTCGAACTCGATGTGCAGCGCGCCCTCGATATGGCAGCGGGGGTTGGTGGTGATGAAGCGGGTGCCGTAGCACTCGGCCACCGCGGCCAGGCCCTGCTTGATGCACTGCACGTCCACCGCCATGGCGTCCACCGCGCCGGTGACCAGCACCGTCTCGGTGCTCATGAAGTTGCCGGCGTGAGGCACCCCGCGCCGGTTCATCATCTCCAGGCCCGAGCAGCACATGCCCACCAGGTTGATGCCCTCGGCCCCGGCCGCCTTGGCCTTGGCCAACAGGGCCGGGTCGTTGACCGAGGCCAGCATGGAGTCGATCAGGTTGGGCTCGTGGCCGTGGACGATGACGTTGACCTGGCGCTCCTTGAGCACGCCCATGTTGACCTCGGCCTGCAGGGGCTTGGGCGTGCCGAAGAGGATGTCGCTCAGCTCGGTGGCCACCATGGAGCCGCCCCAGCCGTCGGCCAACGCGGTGCGGCTGATCTGCTTGATCAGGTTGGTGTGGTCCTGGTCCACGCCCATGGTGGTGCGGTGCATGATCTCCATGATCTCGCGCATGGCCCCCCGGGGCACGATCCCGGCCTTGCGCCAGGTCTCCAGGGTCTTTTCCGGCACCCGCACCGCGAAGGGTATCTCGCCCTCGATCTGGGTGTAGGTGCGCTCCAGCACGTCGGCCAGGTTCAGGGCGATCTCCTGGTCGGTGCGCCCCTCGGTGGCGATGCCCAACTCGGCCGCCAGGTCGTAGAGCTTCTCGGTGTCCATCAGGGAGTATTCCGGGATGTGGCCCAGGGCCACCTGACGGAACAGCTCCAGCATCACCATGCCATGGTCGGTGTGGGCGGCGGTGCCGGCGGCCACGGTGCGGCCGAAGTTGCGGGCCTGGATGGTGTCGGCGGTGGCCCCGCAGACCCCAACCTTGGCGTAGGGGTCGTTGGGGTTGAGGCGGCAGGGTCCCATGAAACAGTGCTTGCAGCAGGCCGAATCCGCCCCGATGGGGCAGGGCTTCATGGCCGCGGCCCGGTCGAAGGCGGTGATGACCCCGTCCTTGCGAGCCTTGGTGAGCATTTTGGCGGTGGAGTCGCAGATGGTGAGATCCTGCACCGGCGGCAGGGCCGCCTCCTTGGGCTTGCTGGCTTCAGCCATGATTGCTCCTTTGCCGGCGGCGCGTTCACGGCCGCCGCCCAGATTGGTGGCGAGAGAACCGACCGCGCCCTTCCGGCGAGGGAAGAGCGGGGCCAGGCGTCCCTGGCCCGCGACCGGCGGCGGCCGGCTGCGGCCAGTCCACCCAGCCCACCCCGGGGCGAGGGCCTCCCTGGGGCGGGAGTCCGGGGTCGAACTGTCTGCACATCATTATGTATAGATGATAGGGCTGGGAGGAACCGCGCGCCAGTAAAATTTTCAAGAATAATTATAGTTGGTTGGCGTCAGCCCAGGCCCAGGGCCGCCCTCAGGAGGCCGGGGAAGCCTCCGCGGCCCGACGGGCGGGACGGTTGACCAGGGCCAGGCCCAGGCTGATCAGCGCCATGGCCGCCATCAGGCGCGGGCTCACCGGCTCACCCAGGATCAGCACCCCGCTGATCAACACCCCGGCCAGGGGGGTGAAGAAGGTGAAGGCCTGGACCAGGCTGGCCGGGTGGCGCAGGATGAGGACGAACCAGGCCAGGTAACTCAGGAAGGCCACGATCACGGATTGATAGAACAGCGAGAAGGCGCCGAAGCCGGTCAGGCCGGCGGTGGAGAAGTCCTCCAGCAGCCAGCTGGCCGCCAGCAGGGGAGGGGCGGAGAAAAAGAGCTGGTAGAAAAGGGTCTGCACCGCCAGGGCGCCCTGGGCCAGGAAGCGTTTGAGGTAGAGGGTGGTGGCCCCCCACAAGGCCCCGGCCAACAGCGACAGCAGGTCGCCCATGAGCGCCCGGCCCGAGAAGCCGCCCAGGCCGTGGGCGAAGAGCACCGTCAGACCGGCGAAGGCCAGCAGGAGGCCAATCGCCTTGAGCCGGGTCAGGCGGTCGCCCGGCAGCCAGAAGTGGGCCCCCACCGCCACGAAAAAGGGCGCGGTGTAGAGCAACAGGTAGCTGCGGGCCACGCTGGTCAGGATCATGCCGGGATAGAGCAGGCCGAACTCCAGCCCGAACAGCAGGCCCAGGACCAGGCCATGGCCGGCGACCGCCCGACCGGGAAAGACCGGGATCCGGCGATAGCGCATCCAGCCCCACAGACAGGCCGCCGCGACCGCCGAGCGCAGCCCGGCCTGGAAGATGGGCGGCAGCTCGCCGGCCGCCAGCTTGACCATGGCCATGTTGGCCCCCCACAACAGCGCTAGGGTCAGCATGGTCAGGACCGCGCCGGGGCCCAGGCTTTCTTGGGGATGGGGGGTCGCGGACATGACCGGTTGCTCCCGCGTTGGCTGGGGCAGGGTTGATGGAAGCGGCGAAGGCCAGCCCCGGGACCTGGCCAGGGACCGGACCGGGCCGGTGGCGCGTTCAGTCCGCCAAAGGGCGCGGCTTCAGGTTCTGGGGTGGACCCAACGGAATGCCCAGGGTGAAGGTCGATCCCTGGCCCACCTGGCTGTCCACGTCCAGGCTCCATTGGTGCTCGGTCACGATGCGCTTGACCGTGGACAGGCTGATGCCCACCGCGTTGGCCTTGGTGGTGAAGAAGGGATGGAACAGGAAGGGCATGTCCTCCCGAGGGATGCCCCGCCCGGTGTCGCCGACCGTCACCTGGGCCATCCGGCCGTCGCAGCCCAGCCCCAGGCGCAGGACCCCGCCGCTCGGCATGGCGTCCAGCGCGTTCTGCATGAGCACCCGGTAAGTCTTCTCCAGCAGCGCCCGGTCCACCCAGGCCTCCACCCGGCCGGGTTGGCCCAGGGCGCCCTGGCGGATCACCTCCACCCCCGCCGGCCGGGCGCGCTCCAGATGATCCTCCGCGACCTGGCCCAACAGGAGACCCAGGTCGGCCTTCTCCGGCGCGGGGGTGGGCAGGTCGGCGTACTCCCGCACCTCCTTGACGATCAGCTCCAGACGCTCGGTGTCGGCCAGGATCTTCCTGAGATAATCGCCGCTGGGAGCGCCCTCGTCCGTCTGCTTGAGCAGGCGACGGGCCAGGCCGCCGATGCTGGTGACGGGATTGCGCAGCTCATGGGCCACGCAGCGGGCCAACTGGTCCAGGCAATCCACCTTTTCCTGCAACAGGCGCTGAATCTCGGCCTGGGCCTCGTGGTTCTCCCGGGCCCGCTTTTCCAGGGATTCGGCCATGCTGTCAAAGGCCCCGGCCAGCCGGCTCAGCTCGTCGCCGCCATGGCCCAGGCCGGTGCGCGCGCCCAGGTCGCCGCCGCCCAGGCGCTCGGCGGCCGCCACCAGCTTTTGCATCCTCCGCAGGATGGTGAATTCCCCCAAAAGCCAGGCCAGGAACATGGACAGGAAGGCGGCCAGGCCCAGCAGGGCCAGGTTGTGGTGAAAGATGGTCCGGGGGCGGGCCAGGGCGTGCTCCACCGGGATGCCCAGGCGGAAGCTGATCCGGGCCGAGGGTCCGCTGGCGAGTTCGTGGCGCTTGAAGCCGTAGAGTCGCCGGGTCCCATCCACCCCGGTCTCCAGGAAGGCGCCCTCCGCCGCCGGCCCGAACATGCGCTCGATCATCCGGGGCAGGTCCGGCACCCAGGTGTACTTCTCGGTTTCCGGGAAGCGGGTCAGACGCATCCCGTCGGAGTTGGTCATGGTCAGGACCGAGTTCTCCGGCAGATGGGCGTTCTGGAAGATCCGCACCAGGTGGTTCAGGTCGAAGACGGCCATCAGGACGCCGATGGTGCGTCCCCTCTCGTCCTGGATCGGCTGGGCGAAGTGGATGATCACCCCCAGCCGGTCCTCCCGGGGCTGGTAGTTGCCGATGGTGAATTGCCCGGAGCGCATGGCGCGGTGAAAATAGCGCTCTCCCCCCAGGTCGTGGACGCTGCCGGGAGGGGACGAGGCGATCAGCCCGCCCTGGGCGTCGGCCAGGCCCAGGGCCACGAAAGCCGGGTTAAGGGGCAGGATCTCCCGCAACAACCCCTGGCAGGCCTGGGCGTCCAGGCTGCGGAACTCGCAGGTCTTGGACAGGGTCAGCAGCAGGAGCCGGGCGTCGTCCAGGACCTGCTCATGGCTGGCGGCGATGGCCTGCACCTGGCGCAGGGTGTAGTCCTCCACCTCCTGGACCACGTTTTCCTGCATGGTGTGGAAGGTGTAGAGCAGGATGGCCACCCCGGGCAGGAAGGCCGCCAACACCAGCAGTTGCAGGTTGCGGCGGATGGAGGGGCCCAGCAGCCGCTTGACCGGATTGACCAACGGGCATCTCCTTGTTGCATGTCGCCGCGCCGGAGATAGTGCTCAACAGTGGCCGGATGCCTTCCGGGTATTGTGCCGGAAAACGCGATTGATCTCAGCAAGAAATATCCGATCGGGATCCCACGGGCGGGAGATGGCGCGATCTCGCTGCCACAGCGATCCGGCGGCAAGCAAGGCCGGCTCCAGGGGCCATGGCGGCTGGTCGCCTTCACCAAGTGGTGAGAAAAGCCCGCCAGACCGGGTCGCCGCCGAGCGCGGCGTCCCAGGGCCAGACGAGGCGCTGGTGGGGGGAGAACCTGCACCAAATCCTGCCGCCGACTGGGTGCGGCCCGGAAGCCACGGGTCCACGGCGGCTTTTCGATCCCCGCCTCACCGCGGGGGCGTGGATCGAAACATCGATATGAACCGCGCCGGGATTGCCGGAGACTCCGACTCTTGAGCGGATGGTGTCATGGGCAGGCAAACCAGATATTCGCCAGAGGTGAGGGAGCGGGCGGTTCGGCTGGTGGCGGAGCACACCGGGGAATACAGCTCGCAATTGGGGTCCATCTGTTCGATCGCGGCCAAGATCGGTTGCACTGGGGAGCATCTTGGCGATTGGGTTCTTCAGGCCCAGCGGGACCGTGGTCTCAAGCCAGGGCTGACCAGCGACGAGCGCAAGCGGCTGAAGGAGCTTGAGCGGGAGAACCGAGAGTTGCGGCGAGCCAATGAAATACTTCGCAAGGCCTCGGCTTTTTTTGCTCGGGCGGAGCTGGACCGCCGACCGAAGTGAAGGTGTCGTTTATCGACATCCATCGTGAGTCCTACGGAGTCGAGCCGATCTGCGCGGCGTTGCCGATCGTCCCGTCCACCTCCTATGAGCAGAAGGCACGCCAGGCTGACCCCGGTCGCCCGCCTTCACGCCTGCGGTGGGATGCGCTGGTGCGTTCGGACATTCGCCGGGTTTGGGAGGCCAATTTCCAGGTTTACGGGGCGGACAAGGTCTGGCGGCAGCTGCAGCGCGAGGGCGTGGAGGTGGCCCGCTGCACGGTGGAGCGTCTGATGCGGGCCATGGGGCTTCAAGGCGCCGTGCGAGGCAAGAAGTTCAAGACCACCGTGTCCGATGACAGCGCCGCCCGCCCGGCCGACCTGGTGAAGCGTGATTTCACCGACAACCGGCCCTTGGTGCTGCCTCGAGGACGTGGAGTTCGCGACCCAGGAATGAGTGGATTGGTTCAACAACCGCCGGTTGCTCGAGCCCATCGGAAACATCCTTCCTGTGGAGTACGAGCAAGCGTGTTATCAGAGCCTAGAAGCCCCGGCCAGGGTGGCCGGACTCAACAAAAAGATCCTCCGAAAAATCCGGTGCAGTGCACTTCTCGCTGGCATCGACCGAAGCCGACATCCTCAAGGCCATACACGAGCAAATCACCCCCGACCAGTTCAGCCGGCAGCTGGCCTCTTTCGGCGCCGGCATCCAGTCCGTGACCAGCCTGGTCTTCGGCCACCCCCAATAGAGGCCGCAGACCGGCGTCAAGACCATCGATTGCTGCATGCGGAACCGCATCTATCCCTCCTCGGGCATTTTCCTGCCCCGGCCTGGCTCGGTGATGTACGATCGGGCCCGGGACAACGGTTGCATCCCCTACGAGGAGGAGTTCCTCCTGAAGACGGGCGACCGCCAAGACTTCCGGGCCAACCGCACATCCATGCCCGACCAGCAAAGCCAGCCCTTGGTGCTGGACGGCCTGGACCACGTCGACCAAGCGCTCAAAATCGGCCTGGACCAGCGAGTTGTCGTGAAGACCACAACCTGCCGACCCGCCCCAAAATAGGCTTCTCCCGGGGCATGCTCCGGCAGAAGGGCAGGCATGGCAGCCTGCGAGAACGGGGCTTCTGGATGGTCGGTTCTAAGCTTCGAAGGAAGGGCTGGCGGCTCCCGGCAGCAGGGCCTTGAGAGCCAAGGCCAGCTCCAGGGCGGCCACGCCCTGCGCGAGAGGGGACAGCGGCGCCCTTGCCTGGGTCACGGCCGCCAGAAAATCGCGGGTGACGGCCAGGAACAGGTCGTTGCGATCCCAATCGGGGGGGCGTTGCTTCTGGTCCTTCAGTTCGCCCTCGCGCCAGAGTTGGGCCAGGCCGGCGTAATAGTCCCAGGCGATGACGCCCCGTCCGCCCACCAGTTTCAGCCGGCGGGCGGGCGGGCGTTGCAGATAGTCCAGGCAGAGGCTCACCCCGGCCCCGCCGTCGGTGGTCAGCAGGGCGGAGACCTGGTCCTCCACCTCCAGCTCCAGGGCGCCGGAGACGCCGCCGACGGCGGCCAGGGGGGTCAGGGGCCCCAGGAGCCAGAGCAGGTAGTCCAGGTCGTGGATGGTGGTCAGCAACACTCCGCCACCCAGGTCGGCCCGGGCGGCGTAGCCGGCGCGGTAGTCCTCCCAGGGATGCCAGCCCGGCAGCCACTCCCCGGCCTCGGCCAAGGCGCTGATCACGGGTCCGACCTCCCCGGCCAGCAGCCACATCCGCACTGCCATCAGGCCGGGATCGCAGCGCAACTGACAGCCAACCTGGACCACCAGGCGACGGTCTTCCACCTCCCTGACCAGCTCGTCCAGCCCCTCCCGGAGATGGCTGACCGGCTTTTCCAGATAGAGATGGCATCCGGCCCGGGCGCAGGCCAGGGCGGCCGGCAGGTGCAGGGCGGTGGGGTTGGCGATGAAGGCCAGGTCCCAGCCGGCCGACAGCGCCTGGTCGAGGTCGGAGAAGACCGCCACCCGGGACAGGTCCAGGGGCCGGGGCGGGGGCAGGTTGCGCCGTCGCACCACCCCCAGCCGGGTCAGACCCAGGGCCTGGAGGTTGGCCAGGTGGCGCGCCCCGATGGAGCCCAGGCCCACCACCAGGGCCGAGAGGCTCCGGTATGGCTCAGTACTTGCCATGCTCGAGCAGGAACTCGCCCCAGACCAGGTCCAGGGGCTCGTCGATGTCCAGCATCCGCACCTGGGGCATCAGGTAGGGGCGGATGCGCGCGCCGGTCAGCGAATTCAACTCCAGGATGGTGGCGCGGCGGATGACCTCGATGTAACCGGTCTGGGCCCAGACCTCGGGCAGATACTGGCGGCAGGTGTTGTAGGGCTCGGCCAGACCCGGCGCCCTGAGCAGAGGCTCCAGGTAAGGAGAGGCGGGGTCGACGCGCCACATCTTGTAGGGGGTCAGGCAGGGGGCGCTCACCGCCCGCACGCTGTCCGCCTCCGGGTCGTCCAGAAGGGTCTGGATGGCGCCATCCACGTGCTCCACCCGGCGCAGGGGGCTGGTGGGCCGGAGCTGGACCACCACCTCCGGCCGATAGCCCTGGTTCTCGGCCAGCCAGGTCAGGGCGTGCTGGAAAACCGGCAGATCCGGGGTCTCGTCCCGGGCGAACTCGGCCGGGCGCAGGAAGGGGGCCTCCGCCCCCAGGTCCAGGGCCACCTGGCGGATCTCGGGGTCGTCGGTGCTGACCATCACCCGGGTGATCAGCCGGCTCTGCTGGGCCACCTCGATGCTGTAGGCCATGAGCGGCCGCCCGCCCAGGAGGGCGATGTTTTTCTTGGGGATGGATTTCGAACCGCCCCGGGCGGGAATCAGGGCCAGGATGTCCATGCTGGGCCGGTCTCCCTGGCGCGCGGCCAGCCGCCGCCGCCGGATCAAGGGTGGATTTGTCCACGGGGCTAGGTTACCATTGTCGCCCAAGAGAAACCAGGCGAGGCAGCCTTTCCACGAGACCGCATAACGTTTCGCCACCAAGAAAACAATCCATCTTGGCTGGGCGTCAACTTTGATCATCGCCATATCTTGAGCGCCGTCGACATCATCCTTTGTCAGCGCTCTGGTAGACATCGCGGGACCGGTAGTCAAGAAGTGTCATGGACCCGGTTGGTCCGTAACCTGTTCCCGAGCGGGCAGGAATGGTTTTAGCGAACGGTCAGGGGCCGAGGCCGCGAGCATGTAAGCCGATTCTGCGTTGCGGCCGCATATTCGGAGGTGTCTGATGAAAGCGTTTCCCAGCGGGGGGCATGTTGCAGAGCAAGGCCCTAAAATCCGCTTGTTCACGGCCTGCATCATTCTAGTGTCTTTGGCTGCTTATACACCAAATATCAATGCTTTAGGTCTTTACTGGGATGATTGGTACCTGATCTACCTCGGCTATCATCATGGCACTGACGGACTCATGACCTGGATCGGGGGCTACCGTCCTTTCTGCGGATACAATCTTGCCTTCATGTTCTGGCTTCTGGGCCCTGATCCGCTGCCTTGGCAGATTGCCACCGCTTCGCTGCCTTTGCTGGGGGCGTTGGCCCTATTCTGGGGTTTGCTCCGGCTCTGGCCAGAGCGTCCTGGCTTGGCCCTGGCCTCCGCCCTATTACTGTTGATCTATCCCGGTTATTCGTATGGTCCTCGTTCGGTGGTGTCTTGGCATCTCTTGCTTGAGCTTCCCCTTACCGCCTTTTCATTCGCCGCCACCATCCTAGCTTTCCAGACTCGCCGATGGCATTGGCGATTGCTCCTTTCGTTGGCGGCCATCATCGCCAGCACCTTCTCTTACATGGCTTATGAACTGTACCTGGGCATAGAGGGGCTACGGGCTCTGCTGTTTTACTATCTGCTCAGGGTCCGTCAGGGACAACCCCGGGGGCAAAGCCTACGCAAGGCTGGCCTGCTATGGTCGCCCTACATTCTGGCGATCTTTCCCTACGTATTCTGGCGGCTTTTATTCTCGGAAACCAGCAAGGAGGAATTGAGCGTCTCCTACCGTCTGGGGGAATTGACTGCCCATCCTTTGGTTAGCCTGCTGGAGTTGACCCGTGATTACTACCAGGCCATGGTCAACACGACGGTCATGTCCTGGGCCGTGCCTTTGAAGGTTCGCCTGGAGACCACAGATCTGACAGAAGGCCTTTGGAGTCTGGCCTTGGGTGTGGCCGTGGCATTTGCCCTCTTTTTTTTCCTCCACCATACGGAAAAAGTAGCGAGACAGGATGCCGCGAAACAGGAAACCACACCCAGGGAAAGATTTCTCCTGGGCTTTTTGGCGGTGGTGTTGCTCTTGCCCTGGACTGGGGCACTCGATGGAACCCTTACCAAGTACAAGTTACTGATCCTGACGGCTATGGGAGCGATGCTGCTAGCGGGGCTGCTCCTGATGGCTTGGCGCAGGCCGCATGGTTCCTGCCGTGCGTTTGTCACCCATCTGCTTTCTCCACTGGACCATATCTGGTTGGGTGCTGGCACCGCTTTTTTGATCTTGCTTCCCTATCGATACTCAAACTACCCCTCAAGTCTGTTTTACCCGCTGTTACTGGCAAGCCTGGGATTGGCGGGCGCCCTGACCTGGCTTACAAGCCACAGAGCCCGCGCCGCTCGCGCCGCTGCTTCATCGTCCACGGGTGGCCAGGGGCCTGGCACTGAAGGCAACTGGAGTCTGTGGTTGGGCTTGGCCGGGGTGTTCCTTGCCATGACGGTGCCGGTGCTTACTGGTCGCAAGGTGCAACTGTTGAGCGGCTGGGACCGCAACACACTGCCCGCGATCCTGGGCATTGGGCTGCTATACGGCGCCGTCATACAGGGACAGGCTTGGCCTTGGCTACGTCGCGCCTTGCTGGCGTTATTGGTGGGGGTCGGCGTGGCCTTCCACGTATGCAACAACTTTTACTATGCATGGGGATGGAGCAATCAGTCTGACCTCTGGTGGCAGATGTCCTGGCGGGCGCCACAGTTGGCGCACAACGTCGTCCTGGTGGCCGAGATCGATCAGATGCCATTGACCATGCAGCCCTATGAGGTCTTTGCGCCAGCCTCTATCATTTATAATCAAATAGGCATTTCTGGCTACACCCTTCGCCCGCATTTGGCCGACAAAATCAAATCTGGCGCGCAAGACACCGCCGGAGTGAACGAATTCCCCATCGCGGTAGACTTTCGCAATACCCTGTTAATTTCCAAGCCGACCGGTTCTTGCTGCCTGCGGGTGATTGATCCTACACGAGGCGATCTCCCGGCTTCCGCCTCGCCCCTGCTCCGATCCTTGGCTTCATATTCCAAGCCGGGGCTGATTTCAACCAAGGGCGCCTCCCCCACACCGCCTCTGGGCATATTCGGGCCCGAGCCTCCCCACGGTTGGTGTTATTTTCTGCAAAAGGCTGAACTTGCTTGGCAAAATGATGATTGGCCGGAAATGCTCCGTTTATGGTCCGAGGCCAAGCAGCGCGGGTTGACCCCCCGGGAGGCCAGCGAGTGCACTCCGTTCCTGACCGCCATGCTCAAGTTGGGGAGTAGCGATGAAGCACGGGAGTTGGCCTCCATGGCCCAGGGCCTAGTGCCACCTGGTGGCCAGACTCCACCGGTGTTGGCCGGGTTGATAGCCCAACTGAACGCCCCTTCAGCCGGAGGCCGCCCGGCAACCGCCGGCGGTAATAGACCGTGACCAAACATGGTGAAGGTACTACAATAACCTCCCTTGAAAAGCGAAGTCCATGGCCGGGGAATGCGTTAAATGCTTATTTCCATAGTGATCCCTGTTTACAATGGCGCCAAGACCGTGCAACCCCTAGCCCGGCGCTTGGTGGAGCTCCTGGGCCCGCAAGACCTGCAAATTGTGCTGATCAATGATGGCAGTCAGGATGACAGTGACGCGGTTTGTCGGGAACTGCACCGCGAACTGCCGGCGGTGATCACTTACCTGAATTTGGCACGCAACTTCGGCGAACACAACGCGGTCATGGCGGGTCTCAACCATGCTCGCGGCCAGTATGTGGTCATCATGGACGATGATTTCCAGAACCCTCCCGAGGAGGTTCCCGGGCTGATCCGCCAGGCGGTCGAGGGCGATTTCGACGTGGTCTACACCTACTACGCCGAGAAGAAGCACCACTGGTTCCGCAACCTCGGCTCCCGCTTCAACAACTTCTTCGCCCATTTCATGCTCAACAAGCCTCTGGGGCTATATCTGTCCAGCTTCAAATGCCTCAACCGATTCATGGTCAATGAAATCATCAAATACAAAGGTTACTGCCCCTATATTGACGGCCTAGTGCTGCGCACCACTCGCAACATCGGCCAAATGCTGGTCCGCCACGACCAGCGCCGCGAGGGGCGGTCGGGCTACAACCTGCGCAAGATGGTGGGTCTGTACTTCAACATGCTGGTTAATTTTTCGGTCATCCCCCTGCGCATCAGCTTCGTCCTGGGCATCATCTTCAGCCTCATGGGCCTTTTGGGCAGTTTGGCGGTGATCGTCAACAAGTTGGTCCATCCCAACGAGGAACTGGGCTGGTCCTCGCTCATCGCCAGCGTGCTGACCTTCTCGGGAGTGCAGTTGCTGATCCTGGGCCTGGTGGGGGAGTACGTTGGCCGGCTGCTGCTCAATGCCAACAACAGTCCCCAGTTCGTGGTCCGCGACAAGCGTGATCGGAAGGACGACCATGGATGAGAACGGCCTGACTGAAGCCTTCTCCGGACGCGAGGTCCTGGTCACCGGCGGCTTGGGATTCATTGGCAGCAATCTCAGCCTGCGCCTGGTGGAACTGGGCGCGCGGGTGACCCTTCTGGACGCCATGCTCGACGGCCACGGGGGAAACCTTTTTAACATAGCTCCGGTCAAGGACCAGGTCCAAATCAACTTCAGCGACGTTCGCGACCAGAACAGCCTGCAATATCTGGTGCGGGGCAAGGAATTCATCTTCCACCTGGCCGGACAGAACGATCACGTCAAGAGCCAGACCGATCCCTTCCCAGACCTGCACATCAACATCCTGGGCACCGCGGTGCTGCTGGAGGTCTGCAAGCACCACAATCCTGGAGCGCACCTGATCTACACCGGGACCCGGGGCGAGTACGGCCCTTCCATGCGCCTGCCGGTGGACGAAGAAGCGCCCATCAACCCCAAGGGCATCTATGAGCTCTCCAGCCTGACCGCGCAAAAACTATTCAAGATCTATAATGACAACTATGATCTGCGCTCCATCACCCTGCGCCTGACCAACATCTATGGCGAGCGGGCCCAAATGAGGCATAATCGCTTCGGGGTGGCCAACTGGTTCATCCGTCAGGCCTTAGACGAGCAGACCATCTCGGTCTATGGCGATGGTTCGGCCAAGCGCGACTTCCTGTACGTGGGCGACGCGGTGGAGGCCATTCTGCGCTGCGCTGCCTGCGAGGACGCTTATGGTGAGCTTTTCAATGTGGGCAACGACCAAGCCAGCAGCTTTCGCGAGTTGGCAGAGATGGTGGTGGAGGTGGCCGGCAGCGGCCGCTGGCAATTCACGCCTTTTTCGAGGGAACGCGCCATCGTGGAGCCGGGGGACTTCATATCAGACATCACCAAGATCGGCCGGGTGGTGGGCTGGCGGCCCAGCACCCCGCTGCAAGTGGGTCTACAGCGCAGCGTCGCCTACTACCGGCTCAACAAGGAGCACTATTGGTAGCCATGCTGGTTCCCTTCTTCGAACTCACCACCCAGTGCCAGCTTCTGCGTGCCGAGATCGACCAGGCCATCACTCGGGTGCTGGAGCGAGGTGTTTTCATCCTAGGTCCTGAACTTCAGGCCTTCGAAGAAGAGTTCGCCCGTCATTGCGGCGCGGCTTACGCGGTGGGGGTGGGTTCGGGCACCGACGCCCTGCATTTGGCTTTGCGCGCTTGCGGGGTGGCTCCGGGCGACGAGGTGGCCACCGCCGCCAACACCGCCATGCCCACGGTCTGCGCCATCATGGCCGCCGGGGCCAGGCCGGTGCTGGTGGACGTGGACCCCGACACCCGCTGCCTGTCCCCCCAGGACCTGGCCATGCTGCTAAGGTCCGGACGCCACCCCCGTCTCAAGGCCTTGATCCCGGTGCATCTTTATGGCCACCCGGCCGATATTGACCCCATTCTGGAGCTGGCCGCCGCCCACGATCTGATCGTGGTCGAAGACTGCGCCCAAGCCCAAGGCGCCCGCCACCGGGGGCGGCCGGTGGGCCTGCTGGGGCGGGCCGGCTGCTTCAGCTTCTACCCCACCAAGAACCTGGGCGCCTTTGGTGACGCCGGCCTGGTGGCCACCAACGACCCCGAGGTGGCCGAGCGGGTGCGTCGACTGCGAAATTACGGAGAAGCGGCCAAGTACCACAATCTCACCCCGGGCTTCAACAGCCGCCTGGACGAGATCCAGGCCGCGATCCTGCGGGCCAAGTTGCCCCACCTGGAGACTTGGAATCAAGAGCGCCGCCGGCTGGCGGCCCGCTACCATGAACTCCTGGCCGGCCTCCCGGGACTGGTCCTGCCCAGGGAGGCGGCCTGGGCCCGACATGTCTACCATCTCTTCGTGGTGGAAAGCTCCCGCCGGGACGAGTTGCATAACCACTTGGCCGCGCGGGGGGTGCTCACCGCTGTGCATTATCCTCTGCCGGCCCACCTGCAACCCGCCTGCAGCGAGCTAGGCCAGGCCGAGGGCAGCTTGCCTCGGGCCGAGGCCCTGGCCCACCGGGTGCTTTCCCTGCCAATCTACCCCGAGTTGGTCCCGGAGGCTCAAAACCGGATCTGCGATCTCATCGCCGAATTCTGCCGGAGCTGAGATGGAGCCGCGGGAATACGGCACCATGTTTGGCGTGGAGGAGCACCACTGGTGGTACCACGGCAACCACGACCTTTTCTTGCATTTCGCGTCCCGGGCCATCTCCCGGAGTGGACCCCAGGCCAGGGTGCTGGACGCGGGTTGTGGCACCGGCATGCTGCTGGCCCGCCTCAACCATAGCGGCGCAGTGGGGCTGGACTTCTCCGCCCTGGCCCTGGACTTCACCCGACGACGCGGACTTCGCCGGCTGGTGCGGGCTTCGGCTTGGCAGTTGCCCTTGGCCGACCAGTCATTCGATCTGGTGATCTGCAATCATGTCCTGGCCCACCTGGGGCGAGGCAATGACCTTAAGGCCCTGCAGGAGTTCCACCGGGTTCTGCGTCCTGGCGGCCGCCTGCTCCTGGCGGTGCCAGCCTTCCGCTTCCTGTGGGGGGAGCACGATGACGCGGTGCACGTCAAGCACCGCTACCGCGCCGGGGAGCTGGCCAGCCTGGTGGAACAAGCTGGCTTGGTGAGCGAGCAGATCAGCTACTACAACCTGGCCATCCTGCCACCCACCTGGGCGGTGCGCCTGGGCCAAAAGGTTTTCGGCCTTCGAAATGATCGTCCCCGCTCCGACCTGCATACGCCCCCGCCTTGGCTCAATCGCAGACTGACTAGGCTTCTCCTGGCCGAAAACCGCTGGCTCAAGCGGGGCAGAAGCCTGCCGGCCGGGGTCTCCATCTTTTGCCAGGCTTGCCGGCACTGACCGGGCGGTCTCCAGACAATTCCGCCAACCCGCCCAACCCGTCCATTCCAACCAAATCACCCTGGCCGACCGGGTTTCCTTCTGCCGCTTCGCCGGCTTTTCCATGGACCGAGAGTGCTGCACGGGCGAGCAGGTCAGCTTTTGGTTCTAATTGGGATAACAAATTGATATCGGACTGTCCCAGATTAAGGTAGATATGTTAAAAAGCTATGGACCGGGAACCCACCCGGCCCATATTATGCTAGATATCTATAGCTTCGCTGTCATCCTCAAATAATTTGTACAGTGATGGTATTCGCCTGACAGTCACATCCGGCTGGGACCTATTCAGGCCGCCTCTTGGTCGGTCTGGCCTCCCGCTCGATCCTTTAGCTTCAATCGGCCGCTGCAAGCCTGCCGAGGCTTCCTCCTGCTCATTCCTGATCTTTGACCGCCGCACCATCACCATGGTTTGCTTCCTGCTGCTTACCTCTCGCTTACCCGGAAAAAGCAGGGGCTCAGATCATGCGACCCAAGCCCCTGTAAATACTGGAGCCGGCGATGGGATTTGAACCCGCGACCTGCTGATTACGAATCTGATAGTCTTGGTTTTCCCATCTTTGACCCAACTCGCTTAATCCATAAAAATACATGCAAAAATAAAACTAGTTGACGCACGGAGTATCCCCAATTACTCTAGCTTGTGATTGCTAGTTGATTGCTAGAAACGAACATCTGATTGATTGCTGCTGAATGCTGGAGGTTAGGGGCCATGGTGGGCAAGCTGACCAAACGATTGGTTGAATCCATCGGGCCATCTGATAGTGATTCATTCGTCTGGGATGCTGAACTGAAGGGCTTCGGGCTCAAGGTGACTCCCAGGGGCAACCGAATCTACATCCTGCATTTCAGGGCCAAGGGCCGCCTCAAGCGGTTCACCATAGGCAAGCATGGTCCAATAACCTGCGACCAAGCGCGGCAGGAGGCGGCCAAGCTGCTGGGTCAGGTGGCGGCCGGGGTCGATCCCGCAGAGGCCAAGGCGATTGAACGCAAGGTCGTCACCATGGCCGACTTCGCCGGGCGCTACTTGGAAGAGCACGCTGAATCCAAAAAGAAACCCCGCAGTCTGGCCGAAGATCGCCGGATGCTAACCAGCTACATCTTGCCCGCCCTGGGGGGGCGCAAGATAGATGCTGTTTCCCGTGGCGACGTGGCCAAATTGCATCACTCCCTGCGGGAGACCCCTTACCAGGCCAACCGGGTCTTGGCCCTGGTGTCCAAGATGTTCAACCTGGCCGAGCGCTGGGGTTTGCGGCCTGATGGGAGCAACCCCTGTCGCCACGTCGAAAAATACAAAGAGGCCAAGCGGGAGCGGTTTCTTTCCGCCGATGAGCTGGGCCGGCTGGGGGCGGCCCTGTCCCAGGCGGAGGCCGGAGGCGAAAGCCCTCATGCCGTGGCAGCGATCCGGCTGCTGCTGCTGACCGGGGCCAGATTGAACGAAATACTGACCCTGCAATGGTCCATGGTGGATTTCCCAGGAGCCTGCCTGCGCTTGGAGGATTCCAAGACCGGCCGCCGGGTCATTCACCTGAGCCCGCCCGCCCTGGAGTTGTTGGCGGGCATTCCCCGCCTGGAAGGCAACCCCTACGTCATACCGGGGGAGCGGCCCGAATCTCATTGGGTGAATCTGAGCAAGCCTTGGCGGCGCATGTCAGCAAGGGCCGGCATTGAAGCCCGGCTGCACGATTTGCGGCACAGCCATGCCTCGGTTGCGGCGGCGGCGGGCCTGGGCCTGCCCATCATCGGGGGGCTGTTGGGGCATACCCAGGCGGCCACCACCCAACGCTATGCCCATCTGGCCGATGATCCGCTCAAGGCGGCGGCGGCGGAGGTCGGCCGGCGGATTGCCGAAGCCTTGAGCCGATCGCCCGAATCCAAGGTGGTGGTCTTGCGGAAGGGGAGACGGGTTGACTAGTGCTAGCACATACACTATCATTTAGCCATGACCAAACGAGATAAAATCGCGGGCAAGGTGGTCAACGCACCCACGGCGGTCAGGTGGGTGGACTTCCTCAAGCTGGCGGAGGCGGCCGGATTCACCTGGCGCAAGGGCAAACGGCGCAACGCCTATGTCCTGGAGCGGGAGGCCGACCAGATCACCCTGACCGTGCACAAACCCCACGGCGCGGACCCGGTGGACCCGGCCGCCGTGCGGGAGTTGATGAAGGCCATGAAGTTGAGGTGAACCATGGGAGAAATTGAAAAGTACCGGGCCATGAAGTATCCGGCTGCGATCATGCCAGGGGAGACTTCCGGCTATGTCGTCACCTACCCGGATTTGCCGGGGGTGGTGGCTCATGGGGCCACCCCGGAGAAGGCCATCCGCATCGCCGAGGAGCTTCGCATGGAGTGGATCGAGGCTCGTTTGGAGCGCGGTTGGCCCATCCCGGAACCTGGCGAACTCGAATCCTGCAACGGCAAGCTGAGCGTTCGCATACCTAAGTCCGTCCACCGCGCCTTGCGGCTCAAGGCCAAGGCTGAAGGTGTGAGCCTCAACCAGTTGACCGCAAGCCTGCTGTCGGCGGCGGTGTAGGCGCTCCACCAGTGGCGCATAGAAAGCCGCCAACCTTTGCGCCGCCACCCATTCCGGACAGCGTGCGGGAAGCTGCCAAGCAGAGGTTGGCCGTCATCGAGGCGGAGGAGAAAACAGCGCGGCCTTGCGCCGATGCCGCGTGGTTTACCGATTTGTTGGAGCGTGCGCGGGAAATAAGGGACCCGGTGGTCCAGATACTCTTTGTTGACCTGCTGGGACTCCTCGAAATGGCGCTGAACAGACCCCAGGTCGCTATCATCGTCGGATGGAAAGACATTTGCGCGGCGCTGGGCGGCATCAGTAGTAAGACTGCACGGCGCTGGGTAGCTAATGAGGGTCTGCCCATCGTGGCGGTGAATGGCACCCCAACGTTGTCGCCTGAAGCCTTACGCCGATGGCACGAAACCCTAAAAATTAAACAATCAGCGCGATGACTCAATTTGTCGCAATTTGACACTTTACAAATGGCCTTCAAATAGGCCATATTTTTCTAAACTGCGGTGATTTGCGATGAGGTTGTCCCGGTTGGGGCAACCTTAGTTTTTTCCGCAGCATTTCCGACATAACAGGTTGAGTTGGGCCGCTTTTCCCCCATCCGGGGGAGGGGCGGCCTTTCTTTTTCCCCGTCAATAGGAGGTCGAGATGGGCGATTCGAGCCCGGCGGTGCTGCTGGATGAAAAACAGGCGGCGGGACGGCTTTGTCTGGCGGTGCGGACTCTGCAAAAGTGGCGCGTGGTGGGCGGTGGCCCTCGGTTCGTGAAACTCGGCCGCTCGGTTCGCTTTCGGCCCGAGGACCTGAACCAGTGGATCATGCAACGCCAGCGCACCAGCACGTCCGAGCGCGTCGCGTAGACCACGATCATGGGCGCGGAAAAGGAAAAGCCGGCCGTGGGCGCGGCCGGCAATGGTGAGGATGATCCAATGCTCAGCACAAGTCTAGTCTTTGATCGGGCCGCCGTCAACCGCGGTTTGGCTGCTGGCCTGGGCCTGCCAGCCACCGGATTGGGTGCCTTCCGCCAGGAAGTGGAAGCCGCCGGCCTTCGCCCGCCTGAGATTATCGCCGATGGCCAGCTTCACCGTTGCCCGGTGGATGGCAAGCCCCGGGGCCAGGACGGCGCTTATGTCTTGCACCTGGACGCTCCGGCCAGCGGCTGGTGGCAAAACTTCAGGACCGGCCAACAGGGCACTTGGAGTGCTGGCGGTGATGACCGCGCCATGACGCCTGATGAGCGCCGCGCCCTGGCCCAGCGGATGGAGGAAGCCCGCCGGGAGCGCGAAGCCGCCCAGGCCCAGGCATGGGCCGAGGCTGCCCGCCGCGCCCGGGCCGAGCTTGAAAAGGCCCAGCCTTGCCAGACCCACCCCTACTTAGTGGCCAAGGGTGTCAAACCCTGCCCCCGCCTGGCGGTGGACGCTGCCGGCCGCCTGTTGGTCCCCGTCTTGGGCGCGGACGGCAAGGTGCAGTCGCTCCAGACCATCGCCCCCGATGGAACCAAGCTGTTCATGGCTGGCGGGAAGATGGCCGGCGGCTACTTCCCGATCAAGAAGGGTGACACTGACCCGCTGGTGGTCTGTGAGGGGCTGGCCACTGGCCTAAACCTGCATGAGGCCACGGGCTTGACGGTGCTGTGCGCCTTCTCGGCCGGCAACCTGGAAGCCGTGGCCCGCATGGCCCGGGAGAAATACCCGGCGCGCGAAATCATCCTGTGTGGTGATGACGACCATGCCACGCCGGGCAACCCGGGCGCAACCAAGGCCCGCGCCGCCGCCCTGGCCGTGGGGGGCAAGCTGGCCCTGCCGGTCTTCTCCGGCGAGCGCGAGGGTCTGACCGACTTCAACGACCTTCACCGTGCCGAGGGCTTGGAGGTGGTCGTGGCCCAGGTGGCGGCCGCCCAGCCGGTGGCGGCCCAGGAACCCCAGGCCCAGGTGGTGGTGGCCGATGCCTGGCCCGATCCGGTGCCGTTCGATAACCACCAGGCCCCGGCCCTTTCCGTGGATGCCCTGCCGGGGTGGGCGCGGGACTTTGCCTTGGCGGCGGCCGAATACCTACAGGTGGCCCCGTGCCTGGTGCTGGCCAACATCCTGGGGGCGGTGGCCACGGCCGCCGCTCGGAAACTGGTGGTCGAGGTCAAGGCCGGCTATCAGGAGCCCGTCAATCTGTACCTCCTCGCCCCCGCCCCGCCTGCTGAGCGCAAGACGGCGGCCCAGGCCGTGGCCATGGCACCGCTCTACGCTTGGGAGCGTGAGCAGGCCCAGGACATGCGTCCAGAGATTCAGGAAGCCGCCAGCCGGCGCAAAAGCCAAGAGGCGATCATTGCCGGGCTGCGCTCCCGGTTGGGCAAGGCGGCCATAGAAGACCGTGAAGACCTGATGGCCGAAATCGCGGACCTGGAAGGGGCCTTGATCGAAGTGCCCCGCGCCCCCCGCCTGCTGGCCGATGACATAACCCCCGAAGCCACGGCCGCCCTCATGGCCGAGCATGGCGAGCGATTGGGTATTGCTTCTTGCGAAGGTGGCTTGTTCGACACCCTGGCAGGGCGCTACTCCCAGGGAGTGCCCAATCTTGACTTGGTGCTCAAGGCCCACGCTGGTGAGCCCTGCCGCGTAGACCGCAGGAGCGGGCCGCCGATCATGATGATGGCCCCGGCGCTGACCCTGTGCTTATCCCCTCAACCCGAGGTGCTGACTGGCCTGGTTAGCAAGCCCGGCTTCCGGGGGCGGGGCCTGCTGGGGCGCTTCGCCTATATCCTGCCCCAGACCCGCCTTGGTCGGCGCATGGTGGATGCCCCGCCCATACCGGAGGGGGTCCGGCGGGCCTACGACGACGCCTTGCGCCACCTGCTGGGATTGCCCTGGGCCAGCGATGAGCACGGGGAGCCTACCGCTCACGTCCTAACCCTGGAGCGCGGGGCTTATCTGGCCTGGGCCGAGTTCGCCGGGGCGATTGAGCCGGAGTTGGCTGAGGGCGGACGCTTCGAGACGGTGCGCGACTGGGCCGGGAAGCTCCCTGGCCTGGCCGCCCGCCTGGCTGGCAACATCCACTGCATGGAGCACCTGGATCACGCCCCCAGTCTGTCCGTGAGCGAGTCCACCATGGGGCGGGCGCTTGACCTGGCCGCCGCCCTGGTGGGTCATTCCCTGGCTGCCTTCGGGATGATGGGGGCGGACCCGGACATAGAGGCCGCGAAGCATGTGTTGACCTGGCTTCGCCGGGACACTGTCGAGCGCTTCACTGTGCGCGATGCCCACCGGGCGGTGATGGGCCGTTACCCCAAGGCTGAGCAGGTGCGGGCCGCCGTCGCCATCCTGGAGGAGCGCGGCCACGTCTTGGCCGAGCCCGCCCTCAAGACGACCGGCCCAGGCCGCCCGGCCAGCCCTGGCTACAGCGTTAACCCCAAGGCCCAGGAGGTGGTGTGATGGCTTGGCAAGGTACCCTGGCCCGCGTACTGGGCCGCCCATGCGAGGTACCGGGGCACCCACAAGCTGAGCGGCAGACCCCCATGGACAAAATTGACGCAATTGACAGAACTATCCACGCTGAGGGTTTTGTCAATACTGTCAATTTTGTCAATAGGGGTCCGGGGGCGCGGTTCGCCCTGCTGGCCCAGGCCCAGGGCTGGCCCTTTATGGCCCAGTGGGCCGCCGTGGCCCTGGCCGCCCATCACCAGGCCCAGAGACATGACGCCGATGGCGCGCTGCTGACTGCCTGCCGCGCGGTGCGCGATGCCCTGGTCGAGGGTGGCGAGTTAGCGGCCCTGTTGACCGCTGACCCGCCTCCGCCTGCCATGCCGTCCGAGGCCCAGGGTGAAGAAGTGGATGGCACGGTGGCCCGGCTAATGGCTGGCGGCTGGGAGCCGGCCAAGGCCCGCCTGCTGGCCCCGGCCCTGGTGGCGCGCCGTCTGGGCCTACCCGAGCCGCCGGAGCCCGACTTGCCTGGTGGTGTCATTGCGGCCCTGCTGGCGGGGCTGCCGGTGGGGGGTGTCCAGTGAGGCCGGCGGCGGTGGCAGGCGTGCTGGCCCCCCATATGGGGGTGATTCTCTGGACGCCCTTGCGCGGGACCGGTGTGGGCCACCTTCGCACACAGTTTTTCGGAAATTTTGCCCCCAAAATCCGGCCTGGCATGGGGCTTGGCCGGGAATTGCCGATGAACGACAACTTGCGGAAAGGATTGTTAAATGGCGATGAATAACCAGGCCGAAACCATGGGCGAACTGACGATTAATCGGCAAAACCTATTTCAAGCATTGGCCGCACTTGAGCGCGAGGCGGCCGAGGCGGCCCAGGAGCGTGGCCGGCGGCTGGCGGTGGCGCGAGGCAACGTAGAGGCGGCCGAGGCGGCCTTGACGGCGGCCCGTGGCACCTTGGCGCGGGTGATGGCCGAGGGGCGGGCTGCGAGCTTCCGACACGAACGCGAAGCCGTCCGGATCAGGGCGGCCCTGATGGCCACCCCGCCGGCCGAGGTGGCCGAGGTGCGGGCGCGCTGGGCCGGCCTGGAGGGTCGCGTCATGGCGGCCAGCAAGGCGGAGCCGGCGGCGGCCTGGCACCGGCTACGCGATAAGGTTGGCCGCCTGGCCCTGCTGCCGGACCCCGGCCCGGCGGTGGCCGAGCTGCACGCTGCAATGGATGCCATCGAAAATAGCCTTGCGCTGCGGCTCCCCGGAAAGGCAGCCTGACGTGGACAGAGCAGAGGCGAAGCTTATCCACGAGGCGGGCCACGCGGTGCTGGCGATGGTGCATGATCTCCCGCTGACCCTGGCAGATGCGATTGACGGATTCTGCGAGTTTGGCGAGCCCGCGTGCCTGTTGCGGGGCTTCGGGTGGATGGAGGCGAACCTCGCCGGCACGGCGGCGGAGCGCTGCTGCGGCTACCCGGAGGCCGAGCTAAATGTGATTGATTATCATGCGGCCTTGCGCGCCGCCCTGGACGTGAGCGACCCCACCCACCCCCGCGCCTTGGAGGCGATGTCGGACTTGGAAAACCAGCATTGTCTGGTCCATGCCGAAACTTTTTATGCAGCCTTCGGCTCCGGCGTGGAAAAGGCGATGGTTGATGCCGGCCCCGTGTTTGCGGTGCTCTGCGACATGCTGGCGCGGTACGGCCGGTGCCCGGCTGAGCAACTAGCCGCCGCTGTGGCCATCGACTCAGAGGCCCGATACAGCCTCACCATGGCTAGGCGCGCCGCGAGGGAACGAGCGAAGGCCGCCAAGGTGTTGCCCGCCGCCTTGGCCAGAGAGTCCGAGGCGTTGGCCCTGGCAGCATGCGAGAAGGAACTTGCCGAACGGGCCGCCGCGATCCGCAAGGCGCGGGGGCTGGGGTGATTACTCGATAGGCCCGAGGAGCTAACCAATTTGAGGGGGGCGCAAGCCCCCCATTTCCTTGTTGGCCCAACTCTTGTCTAGGCATGGCCCGGCCGGAGATCGGCCGTCCTGGGGCAAATCGTGAGGCCGATTTTTATGCGTCTTGACAATAAGGCGGTTGCGATTTTGAAAAGTGTCTCAGATCGTGGGTGTACAGTAGAAATTAATAACCGCGAAGCCCCGCGTTATAAGGTCCGTGAGCAATTACCTTTCCATTCCTAATAAGAGCCTGCTGAGCCTGGAAACCCGTATAGGCCCCCATCCTGTTTTTTGCATTTAGCGTATAAATAATTATCCAGCCATATTCTATGTTTCCATATACGTTCATCCATCCCGCAACCGGTGGTACTGGAAACTCATACACCGCGGACATGGGGTCAAATAGCGAATATTTATGATAACTCTTGATTGTTTCTTCGAAACTCTTAGGTTCAGGGCCGTAATATGCAGATGAAATTTCTTGCTGCGTGGGTTGCTTGAGCCCGCACCCAGCGAGAAGGACTAGGCAAGCTAAAAAGGCCGCAATATGCGCATATTTCGTCATAGCATTCCCTTTTAACTCCTTGGTAGGCGATGGGTTTTTCCGTCCACGTTTCCCAGTTTCGTTACCCGCTCCCTGGAACGAGTTCCCCGGCTCGCATTCTTTTCCCCTGAATGGCATGGCCTAATAGCCAAGGTGTTTTAGGGTGAATTTCCACCGACGATAACGCGGCACGGCGGTAACAGTCAAGACCGGATGGGGAGGTCGGTCTTCTGGGAGGCCACCAAAGCCTCCGCCCCAGGCATTCGCGGCGCGCGCGAAATCGCACTCGCTGATTGCTATTTGATTGCTAGCATGAAGCAGGGGCTCAGGTCATGTGACCTAAGCCCCTATAATTACTGGAGCCGGCGATGGGATTTGAACCCGCGACCTGCTGATTACGAATCAGCTGCTCTGCCACTGAGCTACGCCGGCTAAATTGCGTATGTTCTTGTATCAGAGGCGGTTAGGCCCGTCAAGCCGCTAGCGGCGATCGCCTCGGATTCCTGGGTGGGGCGAAGGCTCCGAGGGCTGAGGTGCGGGTTAAAAAGTCCCCTGGCCCTGCGCGCGGCGGGGAGGATCAAGGTGGAGGGCGGCTTCCTGGTCTCCCGGGGTCTGTTCAAGCTCTTCCGCCCGGCCCGCGACGGTCAGGCGGCCACCGGCTGAGTCCCCCGGGGCGGCCCGGCCTCAGGCGTCGCGCTGCGGCTGGGCCAGGCGCTCCAGCTCCTCCCAGGTGGCGAAGGCCCGCTCCAGCTCGGCGTCCAGCTCCGCCAGGCGGGCGGTGACCACGGCCACCTCCTTGCCAGCCGAGGCGTACCAGGAGGGATCGGCCACCAGGTCGTGCAGGTGGGCAAGCTCGGCCTCCAGGGCCTCGATGCGCCCGGGCAGCGCGGCCAGCTCCTGCTTCTGCTGAAAGGTCAGGCGCTTGGGCTGGTCGGCCTTGGGCGGGCGGGGGCGCTCCTTCTTTGGCGGGGACTCCGGCGCGGGGCAGGCGCTGGTGGCGCGTTGGCTCAGCCAGTCGTCGTAGCCCCCGGCGTACTCGCGCACCAGGCCGTCGCCCTCCAGGGCCAGGATGCCGGCGGCCACGTTGTTGAGGAACTGGCGGTCGTGGCTGACCACCAGCACCGTGCCCTCGAACTCCACCAACAGGTTCTCCAACAGCTCCAGGGTGTCGCGGTCCAGGTCGTTGGTGGGCTCGTCCAGCACCAGGAGGTTGGCCGGCTGGGCGAAGAGCTTGGCCAGCAAGAGGCGGTTGCGCTCCCCGCCGGAGAGCACCCGCACCGGGCTGTGGGCGCGGTCGGGGGTGAAGAGGAAGTCCTTGAGATAGCTGATGACATGGCGCGGCCGCCCGCCCACCAACAGCGAGTCCTGGCCATCGCTCAGATTGTCCTGCACGGTGCGGTCAGGGTCCAATTCGGCCCGCATCTGGTCGAAATAGGCCACCTCCAGGTTGGCCCCCAGCCTGATCTCACCGGCCTGGGGGGGCAATTGGCCCAGGAGCACCCGGAGCAGGGTGGTCTTGCCCGAGCCGTTGGGGCCGATGATCCCCAGCTTGTCGCCGCGCAGGATCACGCCGCTGAAATCGCGGAAGACCGGCCGCTGATCATAGGCGAAGGCGATCTCCTTGACCTCGGCCACCACCCGGCCCGAGAGCTGGGCCGGGGCCGCCTGCATCCGGGCCGAGCCCAGGAGGTCGCGGCGCTGGGCGCGCTCGGCCCGCATCTGCATCAGCCGCCGCACCCGGCCCTCGTCGCGGGTGCGGCGGGCCTTGATCCCCCGGTGCAGCCAGTTCTCCTCCTGGGCCAGCTTGCGGTCGAACTTCTCCCGCCGCTCCTGCTCGATCTCTAGGTGGTCCTCGCGCCGGCGCAGGAACTCGTCGTAGGGGCATTTCCAGTCGTAGATCATCCCCCGGTCCAGCTCCACCACCCGGGTGGACAGGGCGCGGGCGAAGGCGCGGTCGTGAGAGACGAAGACCATGGCCCCCCGCCGGGCCAGGAGGAACTGTTCCAGCCAGGCGATGGTGTCGATGTCCAGGTGGTTGGTGGGCTCGTCCAGGAGCAGCAGGCCGGGGCGGGCGGCCAGGGCCCGGGCCAGGAGCGCCCGGCGCTGGAGCCCGCCGGAGAGGGTCTCCACCGGGGTCGCGGCCTCCAGGCCCAGGCGGGTGATCACCGCCTGGAGCTGGTGGTCCAATTGCCAGATCTCCTGCTCGTCGGCCGGCTCCAGGCCCAGGTCGCCACCCCGGCCGTGGCGCAGGGCGATCAAGGCCCGACCCAGCGGCCCCAGGGCCTGGGCCGCGAGATCATACACCGTCCCCCCCAGGTCGGGGGGCACGTCCTGGGGCAGGTGGCCAATCTCCAGGCCCTGGGCGCGGCTGACCTGGCCCTGGTCCGGGCGCAGCCCCCCGGCCAGGAGCCTGAGCAGGCTGGACTTGCCGGCGCCGTTGCGCCCCAGCAGGCAGACCCGCTCGCCCTCCTGGACCTGGAAGCTGGCCGCATCAAGGACCAGGGGGCCGCCAAAGGCCAGGCTCACTTCACTTAAGTTGATCAGGGCCATGTCATTCCCCGCCGCGGGTCTGGGGTTGAGGGGTGGGGGCCGCGCGGCGGGGAAATCATACCGTGGTTGGCCGGGGGTGGCATGGGGCGGGGGCGGGGCCTGGTCGGCCCAGCGGGGCGCGCGGGCCTGGGAAACTGGGCGAAGCTTTGGCATGTTTTTGTGAAAAGGAAGACATGGGCGGGGGTCGGTTGCGCCAACGGCTGATATTGTCTTAACATAACAATAGGTTAATAATAAATACTTAATTATATTATAATGATCACTTTTTAGGTGTATCGAGTATAACCATTAGACCTGAGAGGGCTGTTGATTGGACCGATGATGATGAAATCGCGGTCTGGGGCGAAGCGGGGGGCGTGATCGCGGACCGGAGCCTGGCTCCTCAACCCACCGGAGGCTCGCAAGGAGGTGACTCATGTCGTTCAGGCGCGCCAAGCTCTCGACCAAGCTGGTCCTCCTCCCGGTTGCCGTGGCCCTGTGCATGGCTTCCATCTTCTTCTACCTGGTTCCCCAGATCAAGAACCGCCTGTTCCTGGGCAAGCAGGCCGAGGTCAAGCAACTGGTGGAGAGCGCCGCCAGCCTGCTGGACCATTACCAGAAGCTGGCCGCCAGCGGCAAGCTGACCAAGGACCAGGCCCAGGACGCGGCCAAGGCGGCGGTGGCCGATATGCGCTACTCGGGCGACCAGTATTTCTGGATCAACGATTTCGGCCCCCGCATGGTGATGCACCCCTTCAGCCCGCAACTCAACGGCACCGACCTGAGCAACAACCAGGACCCGGACGGCAAGCGCCTGTTCGTGGAGTTCGTCAAGGTCTGCCGGGAGAAGGGGGAGGGGTTCGTGGACTACCAGTGGCCCAAGCCCGGCGAGACGGCGGCCATGCCCAAGATCTCCTACGTCAAGGCGATTCCCAACTGGGAATGGATCGTGGGCAGCGGGATCTACGTGGATGACGTCAACGCCGAGATCAACCGACTGATCATGACCATCCTGGCGGTGGCGGCGGCGGTCTTCCTGGGGGCGGTGGCGGCCGGGCTGATCTTCGCGCGCTCCATCTCCCGGCCGGTGCGGCTGTCGGTGTCCGGGCTGAGCGACGGCGCGGCCCAGATGGCGGCGGCGGCCAACCAGGTCAACAGCGCCTCCCAGCAACTGGCCTCCGGGGCCAGCCAGCAGGCGGCGGCCCTGGAAGAGACCTCGGCCTCGCTGGAGGAGCTTTCCTCCATGACCAAGCGCAACGCCGAAAGCGCCAGCCAGGCCAACAGCCTGATGAGCGAGGCCCAGCAGATGGTGAAGGAGGCCAACGCCGCCATGGCCGAGCTGCGCCAGGCCATGCACCAGATCACCTCCGCCAGCACCGAGACGGCCAAGATCATCAGGACCATCGACGAGATCGCCTTCCAGACCAACCTGCTGGCCTTGAACGCGGCGGTGGAGGCGGCCCGGGCCGGCGAGGCCGGGGCCGGGTTCGCGGTGGTGGCCGAGGAGGTGCGCAACCTGGCCATGCGCGCGGCCGAGGCGGCCAAGAGCACCACCAGCCTGATCGAGGGCAACATCAGCAACATCAGCGCCGGGTCCTCCCTGGTGACCCGGGCCGACGAGTCCTTCGCCCGGGTGGAGCAGAGCGCCCTCAAGGTCGGCCAGCTCATCGGCGAGATCGCCGCCGCCACCGGGGAGCAGTCCCAGGGCATCGGCCAGATCAGCCTGGCCATGAACGACATGGACAAGGTGACCCAGCAGACCGCCGCCGGCGCCGAGGAAACCGCCGCCGCCGCCGAGCAGATGACCGCCCAGAGCGAGCAGATGGTGGCCACGGTGCGGGTGCTGACCGTGCTGGTGGAGGGGGACAACCGGCGGCGGCCCTCCCGCCGCCGCCGTTCGCGCCCCAACCTGGCGGTGCAACGCCCCGCGGCCCTGCCCCATCCCGAGTCCCGCCGGGCCTTGGCCCTGGGCGGTGGGGATCGCACGGCATCGTTCGAGAACTTCTAGCCTTTGCTGGTCGGGCCTCCCGGTTCTCTCCCGCCTGGAGCGGGGGGGCCGGGAGGTTCGCCCTTGTCCCAGGCGACGCTGGCCCCACCCATGATGGGTGGCCGGAGAGAGGTGGGGTGGCGATCCGGTGGCGCGGTCCGGGCGGTGGCCGAGGCGGGGGGCGATGCCGGGTGAAAATGAAGGCCGGCCCACGGGGGCCGGCCGGAGGGAGGCGGTTAAAGGTTCTGGTCTCAGGGTCCTGTTCCTGCCGCCCCGGCGTGTTGCGCGCCGGCGGTCGGCCCGAAGCCTAAACGCTAAACGATTCGATCACTCCGTCATGGTTCTCGTCTCGTCCGCCTCCCGTGATTCCAGTGTGCGCGACTCCCGGGGCCGCCGTCCAGGCGATTCTCGCGGCGAGGCGATGTTTTTCGTGAATCACCGGCTGTTTAGTCAACATAGTGCCAGGAGCCGACCACCAGGAGCTTATCGCCCATTCGCGCGCCTTTGAGGTAGTTGCGGGTCTTGACGGCCGGACCGCCGCCCGGCTTGGCCCACATGCCGTCCATCCAGCCGGATCCCTGGGTCTTGACCATCTGCAATTGTTCCCGGGCGGTGTACCGGCCGGTGGGGTCCTGGTGATCCCACAGGTTTTTGCCCACCAGCCCGGGGAAGGTGGGGTTGACCAGCTCGTTGCCCTGCTCGTCGAAAATGAACAAGGCCCGCTGGTCATTGAACCAGCGGCTGTTGGGCTGGCTGAATTGCTCCAGGGCGGACGGCCCCTGTTTTTCGATCAGGGCCACCGCCTGGTTGACCAGGTTTTCGATGGCTTGCTCCTGGGTGGCGGCCGCCCGGACCGGGGCGGCGACCCCGATCAGGGCCAGCACGAGCAGCGCGATCAGACCAATCCGTGGGCGATGCATGTCATTTCCTCCCATAACAGAAAAGTTGGCGCCTGGGGGCGACGCCCGACAACCTTCCTCGTGGTCATCCTGCCGACATCGCGCGATCAGGGCAAGCAAAACCGCGGCCAGCCAGGCGGAGGTTCTCCCCGGGCCAGGCCGCCAGGGGAGCGGGCGCGAAGCTAGGCCTTGGCTGGCGGGAGAGTGGGCAGGAGGATGCGGGCGGTGGTGCCCTGGCCGGGGGTGCTGGCCAACTCCAGGCGTCCGCCGTGCTCCTCCACGATGCGCCGCGCCACCGGCAGGCCCAGGCCGGTGCCACGGGGCTTGGTGGTGTAGAAGAGCTGGAATACCTGGCTCAACTGCTCCGGGCTCATGCCCTCGCCCTGGTCGGAGACCTCCAGCAAGAGCTTGCCGGAACCCACCCGTCCCAGGCGCAGGCGCAGACGATCGCCGGGGCGGCTGGCCTGGGCCGCGTTCTGCAGCAGGTTGATCAGCACCTGGCGCAGGCGGTTCTTGTCCGCCGCCACCAGGGGCGGGTCGGGGGCGATCTCGCTGACCAGCTCCAGTCCCAGCTGGGCCAGCTCCGGGGCCATCAGCTCGGCCGCCCCAGCGGCCACCTCGCCCAGGTCGACCTCGGTCCAGGTGTACTGCTGGGGGCGCGAGAGGTCGTTGAGCTCCACCAAGAGGGCCTCCAGCCGGGCCACCTCCTCCACGATGATGCCCAGCTTGCGCCGGGCCTTGTCGCCCAGGTCCGGCTCCTTGAGCAACTGGCGGGCGAAGCCGCCGATCAGGGAGAGGGGGGTGCGGATCTCGTGGCTGACGGTGGTGACCATCTCCCCCACCGCGGCCAGGCGTTCGCTGCGCTGGGCCCGGTCGGCCAACTCGCGTTCGGCGGTCTTGTCGCGCATGATGGCGGTGAACATCAGGCCGCCGTCGGCGGTTTCGGCCACCGAGAAGCTGATGGAGATGGGGAAGCGCGAGCCGTCGCGGCGCTCGCCCTCCAGGTCGGCGGAGTGGCCGATCAGGCGGGGCTGGCGGGTGCGCACGTAGCGCTCCACGTAATGCCGGTGGGCGCGGCGGTGCTCGCTGGGGATCAGGGGGGCGAGGTCGCCACCCAGGATCTCGGCCCGGCGGTAGCCGAACAGGGCCTCGGCGGCCGCGTTCATGTAGATCACTTCGTGGTGCTGGTTGATGCTCACCACCGCGTCGCTGGCCGTCTCCACGATCTGACGGTACTTCTCGAGCTCCTGGGCCAGCTCGCGCACATCGGCGGTGTTCTTGGTCTTCTTCACGCTCTCACCGGGTGGCAGGAGTTGGTCTCGCTCCAGAAATCTTTGTAACACGCCCCCCCGGAGGCAGGCAAGCCATGGCGGGGGTGGCGCGGCGGATGAAAAGGGGCAGGGCCGGTCGTGGCGACCGACCCTGCGCGGGGAGGGAGGAAGGCGGTTCGCCTTCCGGGGGAGGTCGCCCCGTGGCCTGGCCGAACCACCTCGGATTAGTTCGGCTGTTGCGGCTGGGGGCGGTTGCGGGCTCGGGAAAGGTGCATCCTCATCCGCGAATCACCCTAGCAACCGCCGGCCAATGCTGTCAATAAAAAATCCATATATTGCGCAACATTTTCCACTCACCCACAATATATAGGAAAAGTTCACATATTATTCACCAGCGCGGCCTGATCCAGCCACTCCCTGGCCAGGGCGGTGAGTTCACTCTCCCATCCATTCAGGAAGTGATCGGCCCCCTTCAGGGTCATCAATTGGGCGCGTGCACCCAGGCCGGCGGCATAGTCGGCCAGGCCGGGCAGGCTGGTGAACTGGTCGCGGTCGCCGGCCAGGATCAGCAGCCGGCCACCGTTCTCCGGCCAGGCCCCCAGATTTCCCAGGACCAGGGCCGGGGCGGCCAGCACCCCGGCCGCCAACCCATCCAGGCCGGCGGCGGCCTGGGTGGCCACCCGGGCCCCGAAGCTGTAGCCCATCAGGGCCAGGGGCCCTGGGGCCTGGCTCCGCAGCCAGGCCGCCGCCGCCAGGGCGTCGTCGCGCTCGCCCCGGCCCTGGTCGTGTTGGCCGGTGGAGCCGCCCACCCCCCGGAAGTTGAAGCGCAAGGCCGCCCAGCCCGCGGCCAGGGCCGCCTGGCGCAGGGCCTCCACCACGTTGTTGCGCATGCTGCCGCCGTAGAGGGGGTGGGGATGCAGCACCAGGGCCGCGCCGCGGGCCGGACCCGGGGGGGCCTGGAAAAGGCCTTCCAGGCGCACGCCGTCAGCCACCGGGATCACCACCGGCCTCTCGCTGGGGTCAGGGGCCATCTCAGTTCTCCGCCGGCCGCACCCGCCCCGGGTCCAGGCCCAGCCGGGCCAGCCAGGACTGGGCCGCCCGCAGGTGGGCCGCCCGCAGGGGGGCGGTGCCGCCGTGGGCGTTGCGCCCGAAATAGAAATTGATCTCCAGCAGCAGGGCCGGGCCCCGCTCGGGCACCAGCACGTCCACCCCCACCAGGTCCAGGCCGGCCTTGCGTTGTAGGGTCTGGGCCAGGTCCACCGCCCGGGCCATCTGGTCGGGCCAGGCCTGGCGCTCCACCCGTCCCCCCTGGCTCAGGCAGGTGAAGAAGCTCTCCGGGTCCGGGGCCACCCGCCAGTAGCAGTCCACCTGGTCGCCCACCAGCACCACCCGGGCGTCGCGGCCGGGCAGGGGCACCCGCTCCTGGAGCACCAGGCCGGATGGCCCCAGGAAGCAGCGGGTCTCCAGGCGGTTGGCCAGGCCCTGGAGCTCCTCGGGGCTGGCCAACAGGAAGACGTTGCTGCCCTGGCCCCCGCCGGCGCCCTTGGCCACCAGGGGCGGGGTGATGCCGGCCGCCTCCACCGCGCCCGCCCGCCAGGCCGCCACCGCCTGGTCCAGGTCGGCATAGACCAGGGTGCGGGGGTGGGGCAGGTCCAGGTGGCGGAAGAGCCAATGGTTGCCCACCTTGCCGTCCAGGCCCAGGTGGATCGCCGGTCGGGGGAAGTGGGGCCGGCCCAGGGAGGAGACCAGGCCGTAGAGGTCCGGCCGGCAGACCTGGGGCAGGAGCACCGCCGCCGCCCCGGCCACCGCCAGGTAGTCGCGCCGGTCCAGGGGGCGCTGGCTGGTCAGCAGCAGGTTGTGCTCGGCCAGCAGGCCCGGATGGTAGTTGACGATCGGCTTGTCCATGCCCACCTCCTTGCCCGGGCAGCAGTATAGCACCATTCGCCCTCGCCCGGGCTTGGCCGGGCCTGGCCTCCCGGGTTATGCTGGATGATGTGAACCCTGACCTTCAACCGGCCGCCGGCCACGGGAGACGCCCATGGAACCAGACGCGATGCTGAAAAACATCCCCTTCGCCCAACCCCTGGAGCTGGCGGGGCTGGTGGATTATCAACCCGGCCAGGTGGTCAGCCGGACCCTGGCCCAGAACCCCCTGCTGAGCCTGACCGTCTTCGCCTTCGACGCCGGCGAGGGCATCAGCGCCCACACCGTGCCGGCCGACGCCCTGGTGCTGATCCTGGACGGCCGCGCCCGCATCACCATCGGTGGCACGCCCCTGGAGGCCAGCGCCGGCCAGTGCGTGGCCATGCCCCACGGGGTGGCCCATTCCCTGGACGCGGTGGAGCGCTTCAAGATGCTCTTGTGCGTGGTGCGCGCCCCCCAGAAGGTCGGTTTGTGATCCCGCGCACCGTGGTCGACCGCCAGATCTGCCTGGGCTGCGGGCTATGCCTGCGGGTCTGCCCCACCGGGGCCCTGGCCCTGGTGGAGGGCAAGGCGGCGGTGGTGGGCGATCACTCCCTGGGTTGCGGCCACTGCCAGGCGGTCTGTCCCGCCGGGGCGGTGACGGTGACCGACCTGGACCCGGCCCAGCAGGACTTCGCCAGCTTCGCGGCCGACCCGCGCTGGCTGGCTCCGGGCCAGGCCGACCCGGCCCAACTGGCGCGCCTGATGCAAAGCCGGCGCTCCTGCCGCAACTATCGGGAGCGGCCGGTGCCCCTGGACCTGCTGCGCGACCTGGTCAAGTTCGGCCTGGCCGCGCCCAGCGGCACCAACAGCCAGCGCTGGAGCTTCACCATCCTGCCCGACCGGGTGGCGGTGCTGGCCCTGGCCCAGGGGGTGGGGGAGTTCTTCGTCGGCCTGAACCGCCTGGCCGCCCGGGCCTGGCTGCGCCGGGGCCTGGCCCTGATCGGCCGGCGGGAGCTGGCCGACTATCACCGGGATCACCTGGAGTCGGTGGAGCGGGCGCTCAAGGAGTGGGACGAGACCGGCCGCGAGCGGCTGTTTCACAACGCCCCGGCCGCGATCCTGGTGGCCAGCCTGCCCGGGGCCTCCTGCCCGGCCGAGGACGCCCTCCTGGCCAGCCAGAACATCCTGCTGGGCGCCCACGCCCTGGGCCTGGGCTCCTGCCTGGTGGGCTTCGTGGTGGAGGCCCTGCGCCGTCGGCCGGAGCTCAAGGCCCGGGCCGGGCTGGAGGCGGACGAGACCGTGCACGCGGTCATCGCCCTGGGCTGGCCCGACGAGAGCTACGCCCGCCTGGCCGGTCGGCGCGCGCCCCGGCTGCGGGTGGCGGGGTCCGGCGGGGATGGGGCGGAATAGCACCCCCAGCCCCAGGACCGCCAGGCCGTCCCGGCGACCGCCGGCCGGGGAGCCAGAGCCAAGAGAAAAGCCTCTCGCTCGGCGTTGCGGGGCCGGGCGCGAACGCCCTGGCGCGCCAGCGCGAGGCTTCTTCTGTTAGCGGATGGTTCTCAGTCCTCGTCGTCGAACTTCAGGCTCAGCTCCTGGCCGCCCTTCTTGTCCCGCTCCACCTTGACCTGAATGGTCAGGCTGTCGCCGCGCACGCCAAAGGCCAGGGGCAGCTTGGCCTTGGCCGCGTCCTGGGCGTGGATCAGCTCGCGGGCGGCGTCCATGATCAGGGCCCCGACCTCGGCTCCGGGGGTGGGCAGGATGGCCTCGCGGTATTTGGCCCTCACCACCGCCTGGCCGTCCGGGGTCAGCTCCAGGCTGATCTTCTTGGCGTTGGCGTTGACCGCGTGCAACACCGCCAGGGCCAGCCATTTCAGGGCCGCCTCCGGTTTGTCCTCCAGGGCCGCGATGCCGCTCATCTCCGGCAGCGGGTCGCTGGTGGCGTAGCAATCGGCCAGCTCCTGGGCCTTGAGATGCAGGTTGCGCTTGTCCTCCATGCTTCATCCTCCCGGGGGAATGGGGTTGGCTCCGTCTGGGCCGCGACGCCGCAAGCTTAGCACCGACCTTGGCCCCACCTTTCATTTTCCGGCGTCGTTTGGGTGACATTCAAGTCACATCCGCCCGGGTGGGCTGGCGGCCGGGGCGGTCCGGCCCCTTGCGTTGCGCGGGCCGGGCGCGTAGATTTATCCGACTCCAAGCCGTCTCATTCCGGGGAAAGGCCGCGCCCTCCCGGCCGCCCAACCCCCAGGGTCGAAAGGTGCAAGCATGGTCCAGGCCAGCAAATCCGGCGCGAAACGCTTAAGCCTCGGCAAGAGCCTGAGCAAAGGCTTCAACCGCCGGCTGGGCAAATGGATGAACGGGGTGGACTTCGTCTCCCTGGCCAAACGCATCGCCCAGACCCCGGCCGGCAGGCCCTGGCTGGAGTTCTTCGAGGCGCCCGGGGCGCTGATCGCGCCCGACCAGGAGGCGTACTGGCGCAAGGCCCTGGAGCTGACCCTGGAGGAGTATGAGCGCAAGGGCGAGCCGGTGGAGCGGTCCCAGGTGGAGGAGCACCTGACCCAGATCTCCTGCCGCTACGACCGCGACATCCACTATTGGTGCGCGGCGGCCATCCTGGCCACCATGACCCACGTTTTCGATCATCACGACGTCCGCGCCCCCTTTGTCTCCGCCGACCGGCGCGAACTGGAGCACCTGGACCTGCTGAAGCAATATCGCCAGGACGGCCTGGGGGTGGTCTATCTCAGCAACCACTCCTCCCACGTGGACGAGTTCATCGGCGAGGCCTTCTTCAACGTCTACGGCCTGGGTCTGCCCCTCTACGCCGCCGGCAGCAACATGATGGCCCTGGAGGGCCTGGCCCGGATGTTCTACATCGCCTCCTACGTGGTCCAGCGCCGGGGGGCCACCAAGCTCTACCTCTCCACCCTCTACAACTATTGCCGGGCCATGAGCATCACCGGCGGGCAGCAGACCATCTTCCTGGAGGCCTGGCACGGCGGGGCGCGCACCCGCGACGGCTCCCTGCGCTATCCCCGCCGCCTGGTGACCCTGCGCGGGGCCATCGACGTGCCCGACGAGGTGGTGGTGGCCCCGCTGGCCATCAGCTACGCGGTGGTGCCCGAGGACCTGGCGTTGGCCGCCCGGGGCGGGGGCCGCTGCTGGTTCAACGGCCTGGGTCTGTGGCGCGCCCTGGCCCTGTCGGTCATCCACCCCAAGACCGGCCTGTGGCGCGCGGCCCAGGGCCTCTACGGCCGGGCCTACTGCACCCTGTGCCAGCCCCGCACCCTGGGCGAGCTCAAGCACATGCACGCCCGCGACATCGGCGGCCTGAGCCTGGACGAGTTCGTGGCGCTGACCGCCATCCGCGACATCGCCCAGGCCAAGAAGGTCATGGCCAGCCAGCTCACCGCCGGGGCCCTGGCCCGGGCCAAACGCGAGGCCAAGGCCCGGCCGGCGGGCGAGCCCGCGGCCAGGCCCGACCTGGCCGCGGCCCTGGAGCGCGAGATCGAGCGCACCCGCGATTATCATCAGGCCACCTTCGGCGCCGCGCCCGACCTGGAGGACCTGGTGGTCCAGCGCCCGGAGCGGGAGTCGCTGGTCGACGGCCTGAACACCCTGCGCCGGCGACGGATCATCGCCCGCCACCGCAAGGACGAGCTGGGCCTGCCCCGGGTGATCAATCCGCGCGGCCTGGCCTTCTACGCCACCCATGGCGACCGGAGGCTGTACTCGCCCCAGGCCAAGGAGAACCTGGTGGTGGTGGGAGCCGGGGACTGGGGCTTCGCCCTGGCCCACCTGGTGGGCGGGCGGATGCTGGAGGAGAAGCGCTACCAGAATCACAGCCTGACCCTCTATGACTCCCGGCCCGAGGTGGCGTCGGAAATGAACATCCACCGCAGCCTGCTGGGACGCTTCGAGAACGAACGCCTGCCCAAGAACGTCTTCGTCACCCACGACGCGCCCAGCGCCTTCAAGAAGGCCAGCGAGGTGATCCTGGCCACCGGGCCGGAGACCTTCGCGGCCCAGGTGGAAAGCCTGCTCAACGAGGCCGAGCAGCCCGTCCGGGTGGTGGTGGCCACCAGCGCCTTCGTGCCCGGCTCCCGCCGGCTGACCTGGCAGGTGGTGATGGACCAGGCGGCCCAACTGGGGCGCAGGGACGTGGAGGTCTTCGCCTATTGCGGGCCGGTCAGCGACGTCGACCTGGTGCGCCAGCAACCGGCCCTGGGGGTCCTGGCCGGGACCCGGTCCGGGGCGGAGGACCTGGCCGACCTGTTCCGCCTCCCGCCGGTGGAGGTGGCCATCTGCGAGGACCCGGTGGGCGCGCAACTGGCCGCCATCCTGGGCCAGGTCTACGCCCTCTGGGGCGGCTACCTGCGCCGGGTGGGCCTGGTGCGCGGGCCGCTGGCGGTGGGCCGCTACATGGCCCAGGCCTCGTCCGAGGCCCTGGAGTTCGCCAAGGCCCTGGGCGGCCGGGCCGAGACCTTCAGCGCCGCCAGCCCGGCCTGGATGCTCTCCTTCGTGGCCGCCGGCATGTCCGGCCCGGTCCTGGAGTTCGGGGCGCGGCTGGGCAAGGAGTCCCGTCGCGCCCGCGACCTGCCGGCCCTGGCCCGCAAACTCTACGCGCAGCAGACCGACGAGGGCCCCAAGGTGCGGGCCTACCAGGAGCTGAACCTGGCCTATTTCGCGGCCCGGGACCTGGGGCTGACCCTGCCCATCCTGGCCGAGGCCCACGCCGCCCTCTGGGGCGAATAGGTCCCGCGCCGCGACAGCCATAAGCGACCCGAGGCCATTGCACAAAAGCGGCGCAGGTATGCCTGACCATTTCCTGCGTTGAGTTTTAGCTTTTCCGCGCCTGTCCCGGTATTCTCGATCCCCGGCTAGCTGCCTGACGCCTCTGATGCCGCCCGCACGAGGCGGCAGGGGGGGCTTTTCGGCCCCCCGCCTATGCCTCGGCCAATAGGGCCGCCTTCTTGAGGTTGAAGGCCATGGCCGAGAGCAGGAACCGCATCCTAACCTTGGCTGTCCCCAGATAGCGGGCTCGCTCCAGGCCGTAATGCTTCTTCATGCTGCCGAAGGCCCGCTCCACCGCCCCGCGCACCGTGGCGATGGCCCGGTTCACCGCCTTCTCGGCCCAGCCCAGGGGATGATCGCGCGCGCCCTTGTACATGATGCCGTCGAAGTAGCCCGCGTCCTCGAGGTCGCAGCGATTTTCAGCGGAGGCGTAGCCCTTGTCCGCGAAGACCGGGGCGCCGTCCTCCAGGCCGGACTCGCCCACCACGTTCATCAATTCCAGGCAATCGGCCCGGGAAAGAAATCGGAGTAGGTAAGAATTATTGGTGGAAAAATGCGGTCATCTTGGATAAAATAATAAATTAAATAGCAATAATATGTAGTTGGTCCGAAACTACAGGACTGCCCCATCATCCTAGGAACCAACTAGGGACCAAGACAGAATAGGCGGACATAATTCGCCGTGGGCGGCTGCGCCCACCCCGTTGGCTCCGGTCATGGACACCTGCCTGTCCTTGTAACCAGGAACGAGTCGCAAAGTAATAGGCGTTCACCAGAGGTTGCCGCGGCGCCCCAGGTGTTCACTCCGTTCAGACACTGGACCCTTGCCCGGTGGCCGAGCGGTGCGGCGCGCGGTTACGACGCCCCCGACAAGGAAAACAGAACACATTTGCTCAGGAGGTGGCATGGTGCTGCGTCTTTATACGGTCAGGTCGAAAATCATCGCGCTCTTGATTTTAGGGCTGGCCATAATCGCGATCATCGCCGTGGGCAACTGGTACACCAGCCGCCAGAAAAACCTCGGCGCCGATCTGCTGGCCCATGGCAAAGCCATCGAAATCAGCGTCATCCAGACCCTGATGCTGGAAGAGCAATTCATCAACCGGCAATCCGCGCAGCTCCTGGCCGAAATCGACAAGGCCTCGCGAGAGGTGCAGGACCGGATCGCCAAGGCGCGGGAGGCTTCCCGCGATCCCAGGATCACCGCCCTGATCGACCAGTTGAACCAGGCTCAACAAACCCACGCCCAGCAATTCGCGGCTATCAAGACCAACCTGGAAGCCATAGATAAAAACCGCATGCAAGTGGTGGCGTTGGAAGCCAACGCCAGCGAACTCCTGCACAAGAGGGTGGAGGAGATCAACGCGGAAGAGGCCAGCTTGGTCATGCAGGCCGAGGAGCTCAGGCCCAACAAAGCGGTCATGCGCGACCTGGTCAAGGATCAATTGATCGCCATCAGCGAAAAGAGCGTAAACCTGACCGATCTGTTCCTTCGGGCCGATTATCAGGCCTATCTTAAGAAGCGAGAAGCGATCGACCATAAGTTGAAGCTCACCAACACCAATTTGCAGGTGCCGCTCCAGGATGAGGACCTGAAGGATTATCGTCCGGCGGTGAAGCAGGTTGGCGAACTTCTGGACCAGGCGGCTGCGCTTGAGCAGGAGGTAGCCAGCGAATGGCAAAAGAATCAGGTGCTGAACGCCAATCTGCGCAAGGCGGTGAACGAGGTCGAGAAGCTCGCGGACGACATCGCCGCGACCACCGGCCAGGAGATCGCCAGGCTGGATGCGTCGAGCAACCTGATGAATCTGTTGGTTATCTTGATCGGAACCGCGGCCTACATCGTCATGGGCCTGTTCATCACCATTTCCTTGCAGCGCTCTCTGCGCCACGCCATTGCTGGTATTCAAAACGCGACGGAAAAGGTGGTGCTGGCCTCCAACGAGGTCGCCAACTCCAGCCAAACCCTGGCCGAAGGCGCGTCGCAGCAGGCGGCCTCCCTGGAGGAAACCAGCGCCTCCCTGGAGGAGATTTCCTCCATGACCAAGCAGAACGCCGACAACGCCAACCAGGCCAACGAGTTAGCCCAACTGACCAACCGGATCGTGGAGAGGGCCAACCAGGGCATGGGCAATCTCACCACTTCGATCGTCGAAATCCAGACCGCCAGCCAGGAAACCTCGAAAATTGTCAAGACAATCGATGAAATCGCCTTCCAGACCAACTTGCTGGCCCTGAACGCGGCGGTGGAGGCGGCCCGCGCCGGAGAGGCCGGGGCCGGGTTCGCGGTGGTGGCCGAGGAGGTGCGCAACCTGGCCCTGCGTGCGGCCGAGGCGGCCAAGAACACCGCGGTCATCATCGAGGATATCGTGCGCAAGAGTGAAGGCGGGGCCTCGCTGGTCAAAGGCGCCAACGCGGATTTCAACGAGGTGTCCGAGTCCAGCCACAAGGTGGGAAGCTTGCTGAACGAGATCGCCGCTGCCAGTACAGAGCAGACCCAAGGCGTGGAGCAGGTCAATCTGGCCATGGTGCAAATGGACTCGGTCACACAGCGGACGGCCTCCACCGCGGAGGAGTCGGCAGCGGCCTCCGAGGAGTTTCGCTCTCAGGCTGAGGCCATGCAGGCTTTCGTGGCCGAACTGTCAGCCTTGGCCGGCGGGTCCTCCGCCCGAGGCGATGCACCACCTCCCGCGAACCAGAGTCTGCCGGAGGAAGAACGGTTGATGCTCGAATAGGGCTCGGGGACTTTGGGGCGGCATGGTTGAAAAGGAGCGCCCGGCAAGGGTTTTGGGCACGGGCTAGCAAGCGCGGGGCGGGCGCGGCCGGAGGGCCGGTCTGAACAGCGCGAGGGAAAAACAGCACTCAAACCGAAGGAGAACGAGCTTTGAAAAAATTGGTGTCGATTGCCATGATGGCGGTGATGGTCCTGGCTCTGGCGGTTTTGGCGAGCGCCGAGGAAAAGGCCACGCCCAAGGAGTGCGTCCAGAAGGTCCAGGAGGCGGTAAAACTTCTCCAGGAAAAGGGCGATGCCGCCTACGCGACGATCCGGGACAAGAGCGGCCCCTTCGTTTGGAAGGATTCCTATGTTTTCGTGGTTAACTTCGATGGGTTCATGCAGGCGCACCCCATGAACCCCAAGCTCGAGGGCCGCAAGGTGGACACCATCAAGGACAGCAACGGCAAGATGTTCAATGCCGAGATGGTGGCCGTGGCAAAAAGTCCTGGTCAGGGTTGGGTGGACTATTCTTGGTTGAAGCCTGGCGAGACCAAGCCCAGTCCCAAGGTCAGCTACGTGATGGGCGTTCCCGGCAAAAATTTGGTGGTGGGCGCCGGCGTGTGGGACGTCAGCAAGGCCGAGGCCGAGAAGACGGCCAAGTAGATGTCAGGGTGGCGGCTTGCTTGCAGGCCGCCACCCTGCGCAGAGGTGGCTTGAAATTACGCTTAGCCTTTATTGGGGGAATAGTTACGGTCTGACGAAAGCGGAATGATTGGTATCGCGACTATACAATAAATGACAGCATATTCCATGCAACCTGAATAACTTATTTAGAGCACGCATAACTTCTGGCGACGCTATGGTCTCCATTTCTTGTCAGGTTCACCCCACCGCCAGTTGCTTCTGCTCCACCCCCGCCATGAGATGCCGTGCTTGGCGTGATCTTCCCCCGATTTTGTGGACACGGAGTTAAGCAACCAATTTGATCATCTCATATTCCTCTGGGGTGATGAAGCCCAGGGCTGAATGCCTTCGGCTGCGGTTGTAGAAAACTTCGATGTACTCGAAAATGTCGGTCTTGGCTTTGATCCTGCCCAGGTTTTGCGGACACCTTGGTAAGCGATTAACTTTCGCTGGAGAGGTGATCCATGATCAAACAAAGTAATGGGCAGCCGGTGCCCCCTCGACGGCGCTCGGCTGAGTTCAAGGTGGAAGCCCTGGGCCTGGCCGAGCGCGTCGGAGTGGCCGGTGCAGCCAAGCAATTGGGGCTGCATGAATCGCAGCTGTATGACTGGCGCAAGAAAGCCCGCTACGAGGCGGGCCGCAGCGAACTGGAAAAGGAGCTTGCCGCCGAGAATGCGCGTTTGAAGCGTCAGGTGGCCGAGCAGGCCGAGGAGCTGGCAATGTTAAAAAGGCCGCGGCGTACTTTGCGAAAGGCCTGAAGTGAAGTACGCCTTTATGCATAACATTACAGGCAGTTTCAGTGTCAAGCATCTCAGCGTGGCCTTTGGGGTTTCACGAGGTGGCTATTACAGATGGCGGCATCGCCAGACGCATCCCAGCCAGCGGCAGCTGGACAGGGAGAGGTTGGATGGTCTGGTCGCCCAGGCTTTTGCCACCCGCAAGGAGCGCAGCGGCGCGCCGGGTCTGACCCTTGACCTTGCCGATAGGGGCCACCGCCACAACCGCAAGACCGTGGCGGCCAGCATGCGCAGGCAAGGATTGGTGGCCAAGGCGGCCAAGAAATTCAAGGCCACCACGGACTCGGAGCATGATCTGCCCGTGGCCCTCAACCTTCTGGTACAGGATTTCAAGGCCGAGGCGCCCAACCAGAAGTGGGTTTGCGACATCACCTACCTGCGCACCTCGGAGGGCTGGCTGTACTTGGCGGTGGTGATCGATCTGTTCTCGCGCATGGTGGTGGGCTGGTCCATGGACAAGCGTATGAAAGCAAAGCTGGTCTGTGATGCCCTACAGATGGCCCTGTGGCGCCGGCGGATGCCCAAGGGCGTGGTGGTTCATTCGGACCGGGGCAGCCAGTAGTGCTCTGGGCTATATCAGGACCTTATCATCAAGCACGGCTTGGTGTGCAGCATGAGTGGCAAGGGAAACTGTTACGACAACGCCTGCGCCGAGAGCTTCTTCCATACGCTCAAGGTGGAGATGGTCCACGGGCAGAGCTTGGTCAGCCGCGAGGCCATGCTTCGCGCTGTGTTTGAATACATCGAGATTGACTACAACCGCACCAGGAGGCACAGTGCCAATGGCTACCGGAGCCCATTGGCCTTCGAGGCCCAACAGGTCGCTTAACAGCCTGTCCGCTGTGCGTGGGTAAGATCAAAACATTATGGCGAAAAACCTGCGGCGCTTGAGAGATCATATGAGCCAAGACGTATGGCCCTTGGGCGTCGAGCCTGGGCAAGAGGTGGAAATCGATGTGTTCCGGCCCCAGGATGCCCCCGGGGTCGTAGCGCTGTTCAAGGCGGTCTATGGTGACGGTTACCCCGTCAATCTTTATTACAATACAGAGGCATTGCTCCGAGCAAATGAAAGCGGCCGGCTAATATCCATCGTATCCCGCACCCCGCGGTGCGAAGTCGTAGGGCACATCTCTCTTTTTGATTCAGCCCCCAACCCAAAGCTTTTCGAACTTGGCGCTGGCGCCGTTTTGCCAAGCTATCGCCGCACAGCCCGACTCCTGACCCGCATGATGAGTCACGGTCCTAAGGCCGCCGCCGAACGCTTCGGCTTGGAGGCGGTCTTTGGTGATCCGGTATGCACCCACGTATATTCTCAAAAGATCTGTAAAGGATTGGGGTGGGTGACCCATGCCCTGGAGTTGGATCTCATGCCGGCCAGCCTTTATAACCCAGCGGCCGAACCCGGCGACCGCATATCTGCCACGATGGATTTCACCACCTTGGTCCCCAATCCACACATGGTCTATTTGCCGAAGGAATATGCTGACATTTTCCGATTTCTTTATCAGGGGCTGGATGACAACCGGAATCTAGGCACATCGGACCAGCCACTTCCGCGGGGCTTGACGACCCGCATCAGCAGAAAGGTCTACGAGGTTTCCCAGCTCGCGCGCCTTGCGGTTTGGGAGATTGGAACCGACTGGGCAAAAGCGTTCATCAACGAAGAGGAAACTGTCTTGGGTCAAGGGTCGCAGGTGATTCAGGTGTGGCTACCCCTGATCTATCCCTGGATCGGGCCGGCGGTGGAGCTCTTGCGCCAGCGAGGGTATTTCCTTGGGGGCCTCATGCCGCGCTGGTTTGGCCACGACGGCATGTTGATGCAGCGCCTAGCCAATCCACCTCACTGGGGGAACATCCAGCTGGAGTATGACAGAGCCAAGACGCTATTGGACCTGGTGCGGAAAGACTGGCAGGAAGTCTGCCAGACCGCTAGCTAAAAAGCTGCGGGCCAGGGCAGTTTTAGCCAACCCGTAGCGACCTCGCTCTTGGTCCCGGCACGGTCGGCCGCCTAGTCGAGTAAAAGGCAAAGTTGGAAATGGGGCGGATTGTTTGTTGCCAGACCCCGCAGGACACCTAGAGGTTGATTGAAGTTCCCCCGGTCTTGTCGACACCTTGAAAGGCTTTAATTGAGAGCCTGGAAGTGTTCCATGGTAGATCATCGAGATTGACTACAACCGGACCAGGAGGCACAGTGCCAATGGCTACCTCAGCTCATTGGCCGTCGAGTCCCAACAAGTCGCTTAACGATCTGTCCGCCGTTCCTGGGTAAGATCACCGCCGCCCCGGCCCCACCATCGACACCAAAGCAAAGGGGCCGGGCCTTGCGACCCAACCCCTTGATTCCATTGTGGCGGAAGCGCATGGGAATCGAACCCACCTACCCCCTTACTCAGAAGGTACACCGGATTTGAAGTCCGGGAGCCCCACCAGTGAGCTATCCGCTTCCGCGCAAGAATCTAACATCGCCCATCCATAGCGTCAATGGCCGGGCCGCTCGCCCCGGCGGCGTTGCCTGGCCCGGGCCAGGGCCAGGGCCGAGGTCCGGCTGGCGACCCGTCCCTCCAACTGGGCCTGGCGCACCAGGTTCAACAGCCTTCCCACCTCCGGTCCCGGGGCCAGGTCCAGGGCGGCCATCAGCTCGCGGCCGTTGATCAGGGGCGGGGCGGCCAGGGCCGCGGCCAGCTCGGAGTCGCGCAGGCGCGAAACCTGGTCCCAGAGGGCGATCAGGCGCTCCTCGGCCTCGGAGGGGCGCAGGGGGCCGCGCCCGGCCAGGGTGTCGGCCAGGGCCAGCAGGAACAGGCCGGGCAGGTCCGGGCCGGCCGCGCTCAACAGGCGCAGGGCCGCGCGCCGGCTGAGACCCTGGCGCTGGGTGGCGCCCAGGAGATGAAAGGGGCGCATGTGCCCGGCCACCATGGCCGCCACCCAGTCGGCGTCGGCCCGGGCCAGGCCCAGGCCACGCAGGGCCCGGGCCGCCAGGCCGGCCCCCACCAGGTCGTGGCGGTGGAAGCTGCTCCAACCCGGGCCTTTTTCCTGGCGGGTGGCGGGCTTGCCCAGGTCGTGCAGCAGGGCCGCGCTCAGCAGCAAGGCCCGGCGGCGCTCCGGTTCCAGGTAGTCCCGCGCCTCCCGGGCCAACTCCGGCGGCAGGCAGGCCTGGTCGCGGGCCAGGCGGCTCAGGTGCAGCAGAGTGGCCAGGTTGTGGCGCAGCACGTCCAGGTGATGATAGGGGTTCTGGGCCAGGCCCCGGCCCCGGGCCAGGGCCGGGACCAGCCGGGTCAGGACCTGGGTCCGGTCCATGGCCAGCACCGCCCGGGCCGCGTTGGCGCCGGCCATCAGTTTGAGCCACTCCTGGCCCAGACGCTCGCGCGCCACCCGGAACAGGCCCGGACCGGCCGCGGCCAACCGCTCGCGCAGCCCGGGCTCCAGCCGCATACCGTGGCTGGACATAAACCGGAAGGCTCGCAAGACCCGCAGGGGGTCGTCGGCCAGGCTGTCCGGCCCGGCCAGACGCAGGCGGCCCTGGCGCAGGTCCTCCTGGCCGCCGGTGGGGTCGATCAGCCGTGGTTGGCCGGCCAGCAGTCCGGCCAGGGGCAGGGCCAGGGCGTTGATCGAGAAGTCGCGGCGGCGCAGGTCGCCCTCCAGGTCCGGGGCGCGCAGGCCCACCAGGTCCAGGAAGCGCCCCCCGCCCAGGGCCAGGCGGCCGGTGGCCTGCTCCTCCTTGAGGGCGATGAAGCGCGCGTCCAGCCGGGCGGCCAGTTCACGACCCAGGGCCAGGGCGTCGCCACTGGCGCAGAGATCCAGGTCCGGGGGGGAGAGGCCCAGGAGCAGGTCGCGGGGCGCGCCGCCGGTGAGCCAGACCGTCTGGCCGCGTTGGCGGGCCAGGCGGTCCAGGGCGTGCAGGATGGGCAGGAAAAAGGCAGGCGGCTCCGGCCAGGGCGGGGTCACTAAGACTGCCCGGAGGCGTAGATGATGATGGTCTCGCCCTTGTATAGCAGGCGGCGGTCGCCCAACTGTTGGGCGTTCCAGCGCACGATGTCGTCCACCGAGACCTTGTAGCGCCGCGACAGGCCCATCAGGGTCTCCCCGGGCTTGACCTTGTGGCTGATGCGTTTGGCCTCGGGGTCGTGGCGGGGGGCGGTCTTGATCACCGGCGCGGTCTCGGGGCGGGGCTGTTCCCGGACCACGGCCGGGGCCTCGTGGCGGGGTTCGGCCGCCGGATGGCGCTCCAGTTGGGACAGACGGCGCTCCAGGGCGGCCAGGCGGCGGTCGGCGGCCACGCCCTTTTCCTGGCGCTCCACCTCGGCCACCAGTTCCTTGACCTGGCGTTGCAGGGCCGCCTGCTGCCGGCCGGACTCGGTCTCCAGGGTCTTGAGCCGGGCCTCCAGCCCGGAGTCGCTGGCGGGCGCGGCGGCGGGCGGCGCGGGAGCCTCGCTCAGGCGCTTCTCCAGCTGGCCCAGGCGGGCCACCAGCTGCGGATCGACGGTCGGGGCCGGGCGTTGGGCCAGCGCCTTTTCCAGGGCCTCCAGCCGGGCCGCCAGCTTGGGGTCCGGCGCGGCGGCGGGCGGCGCGGGAGCCTCGTTCAGGCGCTTCTCCAGCTGGCCCAGGCGGGCCGCCAGCTGCGGGTCGACGGCCGGGGCCGGACGTTGGGCCAGCGCCTTTTCCAGGGCCTCCAGTCGGGCCGCCAGCTTGGGGTCCGGCACGGCGGCGGGCGGCGCGGGAGCCTCGTTCAGGCGCTTCTCCAGCCGGTCCAGGCGGGCCACCAGCTGCGGATCGACGGCCGGGGCCGGACGTTGGGCCAGCGCCTTTTCCAGGGCCTCCAGTCGGGCCGCCAGCCTGGGATCCGGCGCGGCGGGCGCGGCGGCGGGCGGCGCGGGAGCTTCGTTCAGGCGCTTCTCCAGCTGGCCCAGGCGGGCCACCAGCTGCGGATCGACGGCCGGGGCCGGGCGTTCCTTGAGGGCATTTTCGAGCTGGTCCAGGCGGTCTTGCAGGGGCTTGAGGTCCGGGGCCGGTCCGGCGGGGCGCTTGACCTGGGCCAGGGCCTTTTCCAGCTCGTCCAGGCGGCGGTCCTGGGAGGCGTCGGCCGCGCCGGAGGTTCCTCCTCCGCCACGGTTGGCCTGCAGGGCCTCCACCTGCTTGCGCAGGGTGCCGACCTCGCGGCTCAACTCCACCTGCTCGGCCAGGACCTTCTCGCTGGAGGCCACCGCCCGCTCCACCATGGAGCCGGGGGCGATGGCCGGGGTGGCCGGCTCCAGATCGCGGCTGGAGCCGCCGCCGAACCAGACCGTGATCAGGTAGAGCACCGCCACGCCGATCAGCACCCCGACCATGATCTCCAGGGGCGAAAGGCGGAAATTGCGCCGGCTGGCGAGAGGGGGCGGGGCGCTGGTTTGGCTGCTGCTGCCCTTGGCCATGAATGCCTTTGCCTGTGGTTGCGGGTCTGCCTGCGTCCGCGCGAGGTCGCGGACGCGCGGGGTGCTCACGGCCTGCCTTGACTAGCGAGGAATACAAGAATATCCTTTAACCTTCCAATCGGCAAGACCTTACCCGCCCGCGCGAACCAGGAGAGCCCATGAGCGAGTTCAAGACGATTCTCGTGGAGGATCGGGGGCCGGTGCGCCTGCTCACCCTGAATCAGCCCCAGTTCTTCAACCCCCTGGACCGGGAAAGCGGCCCCGAACTGGTGGCGGCCCTGGAGGCGGCCGATCGCGAAGCCTCGGCGCGGGCGGTGGTGCTCACCGGCGCGGGCAAGGCCTTCGCCGCCGGCGGCAATGTGCGCCTGATGGGCGAGATCCTGGCCTCGGGCCAGTCCCCGGCGCCTTTTTTCAGTGAAATCGCGGCAGTGCTCAACCGCAGCGTCATCACCCTGCGTCGGTTGTCAAAACCCGTGGTCTGCGCGCTCAACGGGGTGGCGGCCGGGGCCGGCCTGGGCTGGGCCCTGGCCTGCGACCTGGTGGTGGCCGCCGAGAGCGCCCGCCTGGACCCTGGCTACATCCGCATCGCGGTCACCCCCGACGGCGGGACCAGCGCCCTGGTCACCCGCCTGATCGGCCACAAGCGGGCCAGCGAGTTCTTCCTGCTGGGCCGGGTGCTGGCCGCCCGGGAGGCCCTGGAGTGGGGCATGGTCAACCGGGTGGTGGCCGACGACCAGGTGGTGGCCGAGGCCCTGGCCCTGGCCGGGCAGCTGGCCCAGGCTCCCCGCCAGGCCTTGCGGGCCACCAAGGCCCTGCTCAACCAGGCCATCCTGGGCGACCTGGAGACCATCCTGGAGGAGGAGCGCCAGGCCATCGTGGGCATGGTGGACCAGCCCGACTTCGCCGAGGGCATCAAGGCCTTTTTCGAGCGGCGCAAGCCCAATTTCGCCTGAGGAGCCCGGCGGCGGGGGGCGGAGCGATCCCTCCCCCACCGCCGGTTGACGCCCCGCCCAGCCTTTGCTAGCCTGTTCGCAGACTTGCCCCCGCGCCGGCCCGCGCCGCGCGGCTCCACCTCATCCCAGGGAGCCCGACAAAGATGCAGATCATTCAAATCATGGTGGGTCAGATGGGCGTTTTCGCCTATCTGGTGGCCTGCGACCAGACCAAGGAGGCCGTGGTCATCGATCCGGCCGGCGAGGAGGAGCGCATCCTGCGCGAGGCCCAGGACCGGGGCCTGACCATCACCAAGATCGTCAACACCCACGGCCACCCCGACCACACCTGCGGCAACTCCCGTCTCAAGGAGCTGACCGGCGCGCCGATCCTGATTCACCAGGGCGACGCCGAGGGCATGATCAGCCCCCAGGCCAAGCAGTTCGCGGCCATGCTGGGCTGCGCGGGCACCCCGCCGGCCGACCAGACCCTGCAGGAGGGCGACGAGATCGCCGCCGGCCAGGAGGTGCGTCTCAAGGTGATCCACACCCCCGGTCACTCCCCGGGTTGCGTCTGCCTCTACACCCCGGGTCATGTCTTCACCGGCGACACCCTGTTCGTGGGCGGGGTGGGGCGCACCGACCTGCCCGGCGGCTCCTGGCCGGTGATGGCCAAGTCCATCAGCGAACGCATCCTGACCCTGCCCGACGACACCGTGGTCTGGCCCGGCCACCACTACGGCGCCAGCCCCAGCTCCACGGTCAAGGCCGAGCGGGAGTCCAACCCCTTCATCCACTAGGAGGGCCGCGTCCGTGACGCCCACCTCCGGCCGCCTGGCCGACACCGCCGCCCTGCCCCCGGGCACCCTGGTGCACGTGGGGCAGCTGCGCACCGAGGCCACCCGGGTCACCATCCTGGACTACGACGCCGAGCGCTTCCGCGAGGTCCAGGATCCTGGCGAGGCCCAGATCGCCGAGATCGCCGGCCACCCCTCGGTGACCTGGGTGCGGGTGGAGGGGCTGCACGACATCGCGCTGGTGGCCCGCCTGGGCCAGGCCTTCGGGCTGCACCCCCTGGTGCAGGAGGACATCGTCAACACCAGCCAGCGGCCCAAGGTGGAGGACTACGGCGAGTACCTCTACATCGTGGCCCGGGCCGTGCTCTGGGACGCGGACGACCAGGACTGGCGCAGCGAGCAGATCAGTCTGGTGCTGGGCCGGCGCTATCTGCTCAGCTTCCAGGAGAGCTGCCATCCCCTGTTCGAACCCGTGGCCCAACGGATCAGGAACGCCAAGGGCCGCCATCGCGGCAGCGGCCCGGATTACCTGGCCTACTCACTGATCGACGCGGTGGTGGACTGCTACTTCCCCGCCCTGGAGGTCCTGGGCGACCGTTGCGAGGACCTGGAGGACGAGCTCTTGACCCGGCCCACGGCCGAGAGCCTCCGGGAGCTGCACCGCCTGCGCGGCCTGGGCCTGCTGCTGCGCAAGAGCGGCTGGCCCCTGCGCGAGGTGGTGGGGGCCCTGGAGCGGCGCGACTTCGAGCTCTTCCAGGAGCCCACCCGCATCTATCTGCGCGACGCCTACGACCATAGCGCGCAGATCATGGACACGGTGGACAACTGCCGCGACATGCTGGCCGGCATGCTGGACCTCTATCTCTCCAGCGTCAGCAATCGCATGAACGAGGTGATGAAGGTGTTGACCATCATCGCCACCATTTTCATGCCCCTGTCCTTCCTGGCCGGGGTCTACGGCATGAACTTCGAGTTCATGCCCGAGCTGAAATGGCCCTGGGGCTATCCGGCGGTGCTGCTGCTGATGGCCGGGGTGGCCGGGGGGATGCTGCTCTACTTCCGCCGCAAGAAATGGCTCTGAGGTGCGACTGATTCCATGAGCATTCGACCCATCAGGCCGGGCTGATCCCATCCGTCAACACCAAATCAATAGCCTTCATCGCGATTGGCGCAGCGACCAAGCTAACTTCCGTATTCATCTCCCTGGCTTTTGGCCTTGGTCATCGCGAGGCGTCGCCAGACGCCGTGGCGATCTCTCCTCCCCCGCCTTTGGCCTTTTCCGGGTGGCCGGGACAATCCATTGTCCCGGCGGCGTCAGCCGCAAGAGATCCCGGGGCGAGGCCGCGAGGCAAGAGCAGCCCTCGCTCGTGGTGGCCGCGAACCAACAAAGACACGGGCGGGGACAAACCCCGCCCCCACGAAGAACATGCGGAAATTTCTTATGATTTCGTAGGGGCGTGGTTCATCCCCGCCCGTCTTGGCCTTGTCCGCGCGAGGCCCCTACGGGAGCGGGCGAGGTTCGGACGGAGGCCATGCCTCACCCGACCCGTCCATGGGAGCCCAGGCACTGGGCCGACCCGTCTATGCCCTGCCGGGGGCACCCGGCAGGAAGCGGACCAGGGCGGCGCAGGCCAGGGCGGCGGTCTCGGCCCGCAGGATCAACGGCCCCAGACCGCAGGCGATGAAACCCGCCGCCTGGGCCTGGGCCACCTCCTCCGGGGTGAAGCCGCCCTCGGGCCCCACCAGGGCCCAGACCTCCTCCGCCGCCGGGGGACGGGCCAGGGCCCCGGCCAGGGATTGATCGGTCTCGTCCTCGTGGAGGATGAGCTTGCGGGCCGGGTCCGGGGCGGCGGCCAGGGCCGAGACCAGGGATTGGGGGGCATGAAAGAGCGGGGCCCAGGCCGCGCCGCATTGCTTGAGGGCCTGGGCCGCCAGGCGCCGCAAGCGGGCCTCATGGCCGGGCTTGGGCTTGGGCACCGCCCGCCGGGTCAGGACCAGGCGCACCTCGTCCACCGCCAGCTCGGTCAGCTTCACCGCCAAGAGCTCCAGGGCCGGGGCCTTGAGCAGGCCGCAGAGCAGCACCAGGCGGGGTTGGGAGCGGGGCGGGGTCTCGCGCTCCAGCACCCGGCAGGCCACCCGGCCCTTGGCGGCGGCCTCCACCACCGCCCGGGCGCGGCGGCCGGCCCCGTCCAAGAGCCAGAGGCCGTCGCCCGGGGCCAGGCGCAGCACCTTCAGGGCGTGGGCCGCCTCCTCCGGGGCCAGCTCCACCAGGTCTTGGCCCAGGTCGGCCGGACTGACCAGGAAACGGCGCTGGCTCACCCTAGCCCATCACCAGCGAGGCCCAGCCGGCCAGGGAGTCCTGCTCGATCAGGCGCAGGCCGCGGGCCTCCAGGGCCGCGCGCACCTGCTTGATCTGCATCACCAAAAGGCCCGAGACGATCAGCTCGCCGGCCGGGGCCAGGTGGCTGACCAGGTCGGCGGCCACCTGCTCCAGGTCCTTGGCGGTGAGGTTGGCCACCACCAGGGGGAAGCGCCCGGGCAGCTCGGCCAGGGGGGTCAGGCTGGCCCGCATCCGTCCGGCCACCTGGTTGAGCCCGGCGTTGTGCAGGCTGGCCTCCACCGCCAGGGGGTCCAGGTCGATGCCCACCGCCTCCCGCCCGCCCAGGAGCAGGAAGGCCAGGCCCAGGATGCCGGTGCCGCAGCCCACGTCCAACAGGCTGGCGGGCAGCTGCCCCCGGCCGGCCAGGTGCTCCAGGCGGCGCAGGCAGAGCAGGGTGGACTCGTGCTGGCCGGTGCCAAAGGCCTGACCGGGATCGATGATGATCTCCAGCTGGCCGGGGTTGAGCTCGGCCCGCTCCCAGGGCGGGGCCACCACCAGCCGCCGGGTCAGGGCCCGGGGCCGGAAATGGCGTTTCCAGTTCTCGCCCCAGTCCTGATCGGCCAGGTTCTGGAAGCTGACCATCACCTCCTGCCCCGCCGCCTGGCCCAGGTCCTGGGCGTAGCGGCGCAGGGCGGCCTGTTGGGCGGCCAGGTCGGCCCCGGCGGCCAGGAAGCCCTTGACCATCACCGGGGCCGGCGGCTCCTGGGAGTCGTCGATCTCCACCCCATGGCCGGTCAGGGCCACCAGGTAGTCGGCGGCCGCGTCGGCCTGGGCGGCCGGGGCCAGGAGCATCACCTCCACCCAGGCCTCCTGGGTGGCGTCGTTGCCGGAAACAGTCGTCATAAGCCTCCCAAATTGGTTGTCCATCCGGTTGGCGGCCGCGCGGCGGCCAGGATAGAATACGTATTCACTATAACAGGAAGTCGAGGAAGTCGATTCTTGGACTTTGCCGGCTTCCCCGGCCGGAGTCAATTCAGCCGAACGGGTGACAGGCCCCGCGCCGGCCGGAAGGCCCGGCCGGATCAACCCCAACCCGCGACAAGGGTCGGACGTGACCAGCGACAAGCTCAAGCAACTGTTGGAGGCCGTGGCCAGCGGCGACACCAGCCCCGACCAGGCCCTGGGCCGGCTCAAGTCCCTGCCCTTCGAGGACCTGGGTTTCGCCCGGGTGGACCACCACCGGGTGCTGCGCCAGGGCTTTCCCGAGGTGATCTTCGGCCAGGGCAAGACCCCCGAACAGATCGTGGCCATCGCCCGGGCCATCCACGCCCAGGGCGCGGCGGTGCTGGCCACCCGGGTGGACCCGGACAAGGCCGACGCGGTGCGGGAGCAGTTCCCGGAGCTGGAGTACCAACCCGCCTGCCGCTGCCTGACCCTCATGGCCAAGGGCGGCCCCCGGCCGGGCAAGGGCCTGATCGCGGTGGTGGCCGCCGGCACCAGCGACCTGCCGGTGGCCGAGGAGGCCGCCACCACCGCCCGCCTGATGGGCTCGGCGGTGGAGACCCTTTACGACGTGGGCGTGGCCGGCCTGCACCGCCTGCTGGCCAGCCGCGCGGTCCTGGAGCGCGCCACCTGCTTCGTGGTGGTGGCGGGCATGGAGGGCGCGCTGCCCTCGGTGGTGGCCGGCCTGGTGGACCGCCCGGTGATCGCGGTGCCCACCAGCGTGGGCTACGGCACCGCCTTCGGCGGCCTGGCCGCGCTGTTGGGCATGCTCAACTCCTGCGCCCCGGGCCTGAGCGTGGTCAACATCGACAACGGCTTCGGCGCCGGCTACCTGGCCGGCATGATCGACCATTTGTGAGGTGAAGAACTGGAGGGGAACCTTTTGTGAACAAAAGGTTCCCCTCCAGACCTCCCCTCCAAAAAACTTTATATAATCTGCCTGGCGGGTCGGTCCTGATCAGAACCAACCCCTTAAAGTTTTTTGGGAAGGGGTCCGGGGAAACCCTTTTGTCCACAAAAGGGTTTCCTCGGAAATCTCCCCCCCCTCTCCCAGAAAGGTCCCCAACCATGCGCGCGGTGGTGCAGAGGGTGAGTCGGGCCCGGGTGGCGGTGGCTGGCCGCGAGGTGGGGGCCATTGGCGCGGGGTTGCTGGTGTTGCTGGGGGTGGGCCAGGGCGACGACGGGCCGGCGGCCGACTGGCTGGCGGACAAGATCGCGGGCTTAAGGGTCTTCCCGGACGAGCAGGACAAGCTGAACCTGTCGGTGGCCGAGGCGGGCGGGGCGGTGCTGGTGGTGAGCCAGTTCACGCTGTGGGGCGACTGCGCCAAGGGCCGGCGGCCCAGCTTTGGCCGCGCCGCCGGGCCGGAGCTGGCCGAGCCCTTGTACCAGCGCTTCTGCGCGCGCCTGCGTCAGGCCGGCTTGAGCGTGGCCACCGGCCAGTTCGGGGCCATGATGGCGGTCGAGCTGGTCAACCAGGGGCCGGTGACCCTGCTCCTGGACAGCGACAAGACCTTCTGACCGCCCCGCGCCGCCGCCGCTCCCCCACCCGGCCCGGCCGGCGTCCCTCCGGGCCGGCCGGGCGCGGTGATGGTTAGCGCCACCCCGGACCCCGTCCCCGCCCCCGCCCCGGTGGCGGATAGTGGCGGCGGATCTCGCGGTGGTGCAGGTAGGGCCGGTCCACCATCATCGGCAGCACCACGTGGCGGCGTCCCAGATGGTGGCCCGGGGGCAGGGCCGGCCCCCAGAGCCATCCCCGACCGCCCAGCCAGAACCACAAGCCCCGGCCGGGGTCGAAATAGACCTGGGCCCCGGGGTAGTAGTAGTAGGTGTAGGCCGGGGCCAGGCCCGGGGCCGGGGCCCAGGGCGGCGGCGGGGGCGGGGGCGGGGCCACCACCACCGGCGGTCCGCCCAGGTTGATGCCCACCCCCACGTGGACCCCGCCGGCGGCGGCGGGCGTGGCCATCACCGCCGCCAGGGCGGCCGCGCCCAGGATGCGATTCAGTCTGCGGTCCATGATCGGCTCCATCTCCCCCCTCATCCACACCTAGTTCGTCATCCGGCCCGGGAGCCTATCGCCAATGCCGGGGAGGGCCGTAGCCCGGCGGGGGACAGACGTAGCCCCGGTGGTGGGGCCGGTGGTGATGCCGCCAGTGGCGGGAGGCGGGATAGCCGTAGTAATAGGCCGGTGGGGCCACGTAGACCGGGGCCGGAGCCACCACCACCGGCGGAGGGGCGACCATCGCCGGGGCGGGATAGACCACTCCCGGCAGGCCGAAGCCCAGGCTGAGGTGGAAGCTGTCGCCGGCCAGGGCCGGGGCCGCGTTCCAGGCCAGGCCCGCCAAAAGGCCCAATCCGGCCAGGATCATCCAAAACTTGCGCAACATGCCCGATCCTCCTTGGGTGGGTCCGGCCGGCTAACGTCCGGCGGACAGGATGCCTTGGAACTCACGCCGGGTCAGCTGGCGGTCGCGGTCGCGGTCATGCCAGGTGCATTCGTCCAGGGCCTTGGTCCGCACCAGACGACCGGCCAGGAACTCTCGCGGGCTGACCACTCCATCGCTGTCCTGGTCCAGGCGGGAGAAAGGACCGGCCGGCGTCGGGTCGACCGCCAGGGAATGGGCCGCCACGCCCCAGATCAGGCCGGCGGTGATCCAGCCCAGGGCCAGGCACACCATTTCCAGGGAATCTCCTTCCATGCCCATCCTCTTTTCCGCCCGAGGCCTAGGGGCAGACCTCGCGTTCGGTCTCGCGGACCACCCGGCCATGCTCGTAGAAACGCTCCTTCACCAGCCGGCAATCGCCGCGCGCGGCGTAGGGCGCGGCCTCCACCCGTTGGGTGCCGCTCTGGTTGGTGTAGACCACCGGCTGGTTGCGGTAGGCCGCCTCTTGCGCGGCGCGGTTGCTGATCTCGCCCACCGCGCCGCCCATCAGCGCCCCCAGGGCCCCGCCGATGACCCCGCCGCGCCAGCGGTTGTCGTCGTCGATCAGCGCGCCGGCCGCCGCGCCCACCCCGGCCCCCACCGCGCCGCCCTGATAGCCGGCCTGGCTGGGGCCCTGGACATTGGCGCAGCCGGCGGCCAGCAGGGCGGCCAGCAGGGCCAGGGTCGGGAAACTCAACTTGGTCCGCATGTCGTCCATCCTCCCTCGCGGCCCGGCCCGGATATGCGCCGGCCGGGTTGTTGGTTGTTCAGCGGGATCCCCAACGCGGCCCGCTCCCGGGCGGGGTGCGGTGCTGCGGCGGTTGCTGCGGGACCGCCAGGCGCTGCGGCCGGTGATCCGGCCCGCGCTCCACTCCCGGCCGCTGGCCCGGCCGCTCCCCGCCCTGGTCGTGCCGTCGCCGCGGGGCCTCGACCATGGTTGGCGGAGGGGGCGGATAGGGCGGGCGCGGCGGCGGGGCCAGGTGGGGCGGGGCCGGGCGTGGATAGCGCGGCCGGGGTGGACGCGGAGGGGGCGGCGGCATGACGTGGTGGTAAGGCCGCACCACGGTCAGCGGGGCCTGGTGGAAATGGCCATATCCCTCGTAGCCGTGGATCTGGCCTGGGTAGGGGTCGGCCACCACGCAACCGGCGGCCCCCAGGCCCAGGGCCAGCACCGCCCCGGCCAGCAATCCCCTGCCCAATCCACGCCCCATGCTCCTTGCTCCCGCCTTTCCCTCACCCCGACGCCTGATCATCCCTGGGCCGCCCATCCGCCTAGCGATGGAAGCCGCGGGGCCGGGGGGCGGGCCAGTAGGGCTGCACCACCTTCACCGGCTTCCGGTAGCCGTGCCCATGGCCGCCGTGATGGGGAGCGGGCGCCACCACGCAACCCACGGCCCCCAGGCCCACCGCCAGCAGCCCCGCCAGCAATACCGCCTTCCCCAACGCGCGTCGCATGGTCCTTGCTCCCGTTGTGCAGTCGTTGCCGATCCGTGGTCGTCGCCTTCCGGCTCGTCGGCCCCCGTCCCGCCCGGAGTTGGCGGGACGGAGGCCAGGAAGCGGAGGGAGGGTGGTTACTTGGCCGGGGCGGCCGGGACCGCCGGGGTGGCCGGGGCCTTGTCCATCATCTTGTCCTTGGCCGACTCGGCCTTCTTTTCCGCCTTGGCGGCCGCGTCCTTGGCCTTCAGCGGCGCGGTCTTGGCGGCCTCGGGGGCCTTCTCGGCCACGGCGGGCTTGGCGTCCTGCATGGCCTTGGGGGCGTCGGCCCCAGCCAAGGCCAGGCCGGGCAGGGCCAGGGCCACCATCAACGCCGCCGCGCTCATGAACTTGTTCATCTTCATCGCTCCTTGCCGGAATGTTTTGGTTTGGCCATCGGCGCGGGATGCAACCATTCGCCCGCGTCTTGGCCCCCAGGGGGAGCAACCGGCGTGCCATGGGGCATGGTGTTGATATTACGCGGCTAACGTGGATCGTGGCCCGGGCGGGGACAAAGGGTGCGCAAAGTTTGCGCAAGCGGCGCGCCCAAAATTGCGCGCCCAGGGCGGACCCGGCCACAGGCCGGCTCCCCGGCGAGGCAGCGGAGGGGCGGAGCGACGATGGCCGAAGGTGGGCGGGGGGACGGGGACGACGCGGCTAGTCTTCCGCGATGAGCTCGAAGACCTCCACCGGCTGCTCGATGTTCTTGAGGAATTGTGGGCCGAGGCTCTTCATCGGGTAGTGTTCGGCCAGGCGGCGGGCGGTCTCGGGACCCACCAGGACCTGGCCCCCCAGGGCCAGGCCCGCCACCCGGGCGGCCAGGTTGGTGGTGGGGCCGGTGGCGGTGTAGGTCCAGCGGTCGCCGGTGAGCCCCTGGTAGCAGGAGGAGCCCACCAGGGCCGGGCCGGAGTTGATGCCCTGGTGCAGGCGCAGCCTCTGGCCGTCCACCTCCCGGCCGGCGCCCATCTCCTGGGCGCGCCGGGCGATGGCCACCGCGGTGCGGGCGGCGGCCAGGGCGTGCTCCTGGGGGTCGTCCTGCTGGAACAGGATCATCAGGCCGTCGCCGGCGGTCTCGTTGACGTCGCCGTGATTGGCGTAGATGGCGTCCAGGAAGGCCGAGAAGTAGGTGTGGACGATCTGGTCCATCTGGGTGGCTTCCACCTGCTGGCTCAGGCGGGTGTAGCCGGCGATGTCCAGGAACAGCACCGAGACGTCGCGCTGGCGCTTGGCCAGGTCCGGGGCGTCGGGGGAATCGGCGATGAGCTTGGCCACCGAGCGGGGCACGAACTTGTTGAGGTGGCCCCGCACCTGCTCCAGGAGCTCCACCTTGTCCAGGGAGGCCTTGAGCTCGGCGTTGACCCGCTCCAGGTCGGAGACGAGGTTTTGCAGGCGGAACTCGCGCCCCTCCACCTGGACCACCATCATGCCGAAGGCCTCGGCCAACTCGCCCAGCAGCGGCGGGCAGGAGCCCGGGGCGGTGAGCTCGAACAGCTCGTCGGCCCGGTCATAGCGCCCCTGGGACACGTCCCGGGCCAGGTCGATCAGTCGCCGCAGGACCTGCTCCATGTAGCCCTCCCCGCTGCCTGGTGTAAGGCGACCCTAGCACGCCCGCGCCGCCCCCGGCAACCCTCGGGCGGACTTGGGCCCGGGGCGGGTCGCGGGGCGGAGGCCCGCCGGCCAGCCGCGGCGCGCTCAGGCGGTGACCGGCAGGGCCGATTCCGGGTTGGGGCGCAGCACCAGCAGGCTGGCATTGGCCCGGGCCAGGGGCTTGCCCTCCAGATCCTGGAGCTCGCCCTCGGCGAAGATCACCCGACGGCCCTTTTTGACCACCCGGGCCAGGACCCGGAGCCGGCCCAGGGGCATCGGCTCCAGAAAGCTCAGGGAGATGTCGATGGTGGACAGGCGCTGGCCCTCGGGCAGCAGGGTGTAGCAAGCCTGGCCCATGACGTTGTCCAGGTAGACCGCCACCACCCCGCCCTGGAGGTTGCCGGCGTGGTTGCCGAAGCGGGCGTCGGGGGTGATCTCGGCCTCCACCCGGCCCGGCCCGGCCGCCAGGTAGCGGATGGCGAAGGTCTTGATGATGGGGGTGAAGATCAGCTTGTGCAGCCGGTCCTCTGACGCGGATGGTTTCACGCGGACCTCCGGGTGCGGGTTGTCCGGAAGGGGCCTCGTCGCGGCCCGGGATCGCCCGGGCCGGCCCCGGGCGCGGGGCCCATCAAAAAACCCCGCCGAGTCGGCGGGGCCGGGCGGACGGCGGACCGAGGCTGGGGCTGGCTCCCCAGGTTGGGGAGACCGGGGCCGCGGGCGCTGGTCGGTTCCACCTTCTCACGGCCGTGGTCCTTGCCCGCCTGGTCGCGCGCCGGCGCCGGGGGGCGGCAAGCGATGCCAGCACTTTGCATCCAGCTCGCGGCAAGGTCAAGCGCCAGCTGGCGCGACGGTCCTGGTCCGGCGGAGGGGCCGCGCCGGCCCTGGGGCGGTCCGCCGTGGTGGAGCGGGGTGATGGTGCGAGAGGGGGGGCTCGAACCCCCAAGGGTTACCCCGCTGGATCCTAAGTCCAGTGCGTCTACCAGTTCCGCCACTCTCGCCCGGGGAGTCCGGCCGGGACGGGGTTCCCGCCGGGACCCGCTAACTCTATTTCATGGGCGGATGGCAGTCAACCACCCACCGGCCGGCCCCGGCCGGGCCGGTCGCCGGCCGCCGCGCCGGGGGAACGGGCGGGCGCGGGACCGCGACGGCGACGGTCCAGCTAGGCGGCGGGCGTGGCCAGGGCCCCGGCCGGGGCCGCGGCGCGGTCGCCGGCCTGGCGCTGGGCCGCGGCCCGGGCCTGGGCCAGGGCCGGCTCCAGGAAGGCCGTCCGCGCCTGGTCGAAGCTGGCCTGGGCGCGGTTGGCATCGGTCTGGGCGGCCTGGGCCAGCAGGTGGTCGGCGGCCAGGCAGAAGCGGGCCCAGGCCCGGCAGAGATGGGGCTCCAGGCCGGCCGGGGTCTGGTAAGTCTCGAAGAAGCGCCGGCAGGGCTCGGCCAGGCGGGCGTGGTCCAGTTGGCCCCCCACCCGGAAGGCGGCCATGGCCCCCAGACCCTCGCGCAGGTCCAGGTAGGCGCGCAGGGCGGCCTGGCCGGCGGCCGAGGCCGGACGACGGCCCTGGGCCAGGTAGGCGCCGAGCTCGCGCCAGAGGGCGGCGTCCGGGGCGTAGGCGGTCAACTGGTCATGCATCTGCTGGATCGGATTGCGGCGGAAAAGGCGCGCGAACATCTTCACGACTCCCTGGACCCGGGGCGGGTCGAAACGACCACGGCGCTGGGCCATGGCTGACTACTTGGTTTTGATCGACTTGGGGATGCTTGCGGCGGGTTCCGGGGCCGGCGGCTGGGCCGGCGGCGGTCCGCCTAGAGTACGGGCGCGCCGAACCTCCCAGCGGAGAGGTTCAGCGTGGGTAGGACCAGAGATAGGCCCAGGGAAAGGAAGGCCCCGGCCGCGCCCGAGGGGCGCTGGCGGATGGTTGGGGATTTGGCGGCGGGCTGCGGCAAAATCCGGCCTTCCCAGGAGACGTGGTTTCTGGCCAAGGCGCGCCCGGACTCCGGGCGGCCAAGCTGTTTTATAGCGGTTGCGGCCGGGTCAGTCAAGGGCCGATTGCGTCCGGCGGGGCGCGGCTCGGTTGGCGGCGGGGTCGCGCCTGCTAGACCACCTTTTCCAGGGGGTTGAGGCGCGCCCAGAGCGGCGGGGCCTGGCGGGGCTGGTCGGGCGGGGTTTCCAGGGGGCTGACCCCGGTCGTCGGGCCGGCCTGGGCCAGGGCCGCCTCCTCGGCCTCTTGACGCTTCTGTTCGATGATCTCGCGCCGGGCGGCGGTCTCCATCTGGGCGGCGCTGGCGGCCACCGCCCGATCCTGGGCCGAGGGATCGGCCGGGGCCAGGGCGGCGCGGCGGATCTGGCGGGCCTTTCGCACCGTGGCCTCGGGGTCGCCGGGCGCCTCCGAGGCGTCGATGGGCACCTCGCCGCCCACCGCGTAACGCCGGCCGTCGGGACCGGTCTGGTAGCTGTAGCTGGCCCCGCCGCTGACCACCCCGCCGCCGGCCGCGATGTGGGCCTGCTCGTGGTTGCGCACCTCGCGGTCGCGTTGCTGCATCTGGGCCACCTGCTGCTGCTCGGCCTGGGTCAGGCCCAGGACGCCGCCGGCGAGGCTGGCCGGGTCCTGGGCCGGGCCGGGCCTGCCCCCGGGCTGGTCGGCGGTGGCGGTGGTCTCGCCGCTGGCCCGCACCCGCTGGGGCGCGGGCTGGTCGGCCTCGGGCTCGGCCCCGCCCAGGGCCGGCGCGCCGGCCGCGCCCGAGGGTTTGGGGGCCGGGGCGTCCTTGCGGGCGGGATCGGCCGGGGCCTCGGCCAGGCCGCGCGGGGCGCTGGAGCTGGCCCCGGGGGCCGAGGCGCTGCTGTATCCCGGCCAGGGATAGCCTTGCAGGGGACCGAGCATGACCGCCTCCGGGCAAGGGGTGACGGGGACCGACGCGATCCCCTCTGGTTCATATCATCGGCAGGGGGTGGGGATTTCTTGAGCGCCTCGCGCCAAAAACAACGGCGGCGGCCCGGAGGCCGCCGCCGTCTGGCTTGACGCCGGGAGGCGGAGCTTACTTCTTCACGTCGCCGGTGGCGGCGCCGTGCAGCTTGATCTCCACCTTCTCCTCCAGGGACTGGTAGTACTGCTGGAGGATCTTGACCACCTCGGGCCGGCTGAACTCCTTGGGCATGTCGCCGCCCTCGGACAGGGTCTTGCGGACCATGGTGCCGGAGAGCAGGAGGCGGTCCTCCTTGCCGTGGGGGCAGGTGCGCATGGAGGCCATGCCGTCGCACTTGTAGCAGTGGAAGGTCCAGTCGATCTTGAGCGGACGGATGACCAGGGCGCCCTCGAACAGCTGGTCGAAGATCTTCTGGGCGTCGAACGGGCCGTAGTAGTCGCCCACGCCGGCGTGGTCGCGGCCCACGATCAGGTGGGAGCAGCCGTAGTTCTGGCGGAACACCGCGTGCAGCAGGGCCTCGCGCGGACCGGCGTAACGCATCTCCATCGGGTAACCCTTCGTGATGATGGTGCCCTTCACGAAGTAGTTCTCCACCAGGGCGTTGATGGCGTTGACGCGCACGTCGGCGGGAATGTCGCCGGCCTTCAGCTTGCCCAGGATCTGGTGGATGATCACGCCGTCCATGACCTCCACCGCGATCTTGCAGAGGAACTCATGGGAGCGGTGCAGCGGGTTGCGGGTCTGGAAGGCCGCGACGCGGTTCCAGCCGCGCTCCTCGAACATGGCGCGGGTCTCGGCCGGGGTGGCGTAGATGCCCTTGTACTCTTCGGGGAAACCGCCCTCGCTGACGACCTTCACCGGGCCGCCCAGGTTCCACTTGGCCTGCTCCATGACCTTCTGGACGCCCGGATGCTCCAGGTCGGTGGTCCAGAAGACGCTCTTGCACTCGAGCTCCTTGTCGATCTGGTATTTTTCCTTGACCTCCATGGTCGCCACCAGACCGCCGAACTCGTCGCAAACCAGGGCGACCTTGTCGCCCACGTTGATGCCGTCCTCGTCGCTGGCGCTGACGGTGATCGGGATCGGCCAGAACACGCCGCTCTTCAGCTTCATGTCCACGCAGACGCCCTTCCAGTCGGCCTCGCCCATGAAGCCGTCCAGGGGGGTGAACGCGCCGATGCCCATCATGAAGCAGTCGCAGGCCTCGCGAGAGCTGACCTTCAGTTGTTTGTAGCCAGCCGCCGCCTTCTTCTCGGCCTCGAGGGCCGCGCCGGTCAGCAACAGGGGCTTCAGATCGCCTCCACCATGGGGGGGAACCAATGCCATCGAAATCCTCCTTGCGTTGTGGGGAACGCGCTCCCATCGCCGGGAGCGCCCGCCAATACCCGGCGGTGGGGTTGCCATATGTCGCGGACGATCCCCCGGGGGACCGCCTAACCTTGGACTCGTGTTGTGCCGAACTGCACAATGAGGGACAATTTTTTTGGCCCCGAGGGGGCCAGCCGATCGGTCCTCCCCGCCTTTTCCCCCAGTCCTCCACGCCCCCCGGGGCGCCTGAGGACCAGCACGGGCAACACCCGATCATCGCGGCTAAATTAATAAAACCGGGGTTGTTCTGTCAAGCCCAAAATGGTTGGGGTGAACACCCCAAGGCGGGCGGCTGGGTGGGAGAAGACGTTGAATTGACTTCTTAAACCTGGCGGGAAGGGGGTGGCGGCGGGCCGGGCCGGGGCCGCGGGGTGTGGGTTTTGGCCCGCCCGGAGCCCGGCCGCCCCCCCCAAAGGTCAGACCGCCTCGCCCTCGGCCCGCAGGCCCTGGGCGGCGGCCATCACCCGCAGCTTCACCGCCAGGGGCAGCCGCAGCTTGTTCTCCCGGGTGCAGGGCACCGGGGCGTCTCCCAGGGGGCTGGTGACCCCCTCCCAGTCCAGAACCAGGTGGTCGATCAGGTCCTCGGCCAGGGCGTTGCGGTCCGGGTCGGCGGCGTGGCGGCGCTCCAGGGCCTGCTGGGTGGCCGAGTCCAGCCGCCGCAGGTGAAAGACGGCCCCCTCCAGGGGCAATGGGAAGCGCTCCTCGGGGTCGATGATCTGGATGCCCTTCATGACGACGATTCTCCGGAATGGGGTGGACGGGGGGGGTGCAGCTTGCGGGCCTGGCGCAGGACCAGGGAGCGGGCCCGCCCCGGCAGCCGGGCCAGGGCGGCGGGGCCGAAGGGGACCTCGCGGCCGGCGGCGTCGCCGACCCCCTCCCAGCCCAGGAGCACCGCCGCCAGCACCGCGGCCTCCAGGGCGGCCGGGGGCAGGCTCCAGCGCGGGGGCATGTCCGGACCGGCCGGCAGGGCCACCGCCTGCTGGCGCTCGATGGCGGCCAGGGCCCCCAGGCTCAGGCGGCGGTAGTAGAGGGTGCTGGATCCGATGCGCAGGCAGAGGCGCTCGGCGGGGTCGACCAGGGTGATGTGGCGGGGTTCGCGTTCCATGCCCCGGTTATAACCAAGGCCGGGGCGGCGGGCTGGGGAGGCGCTTCGCGAAAAGGTCCCGGCCGGGCCAGGGGCGAGGTCCTAGAGGCCCAGGTCGTCGCTGACGCCCCGCATGGCCGCCACCGCCAGGGCGGCGAACTGGTCCAGGGGGATGCCCAGTTGTTCGCAGAGCCGGATGTGGTCGCGGTTGACGCTGGCCGCGAAGGCCTTTTCCTTCATGCGCTTGACCACGCTCTTGGGCTTGACGCTGGCCAGCTTTTTATCGGGATGGACATAAGCGGTGGCGGTGACCAGGCCGGTGATGGTCTCGCCGCAGGTGAGGGCCAAATCCAGGGGCGCGACCCGGGCCAGGCCCAGGTTCTCGGCGTTGTGGGCCTTGATGGCGGCGATGGTCTCGGCCGGCAGGCCGTGGGGGGCCAGCAGCTCGGCCGTGACCAGGCCGTGGCGGGTCATGTCCCCGGCGGTCTGGTCATAGTCCAGGTCGTGCAGCAGCCCGGCCAGACCCCAGGCCGCGGGGTCCTGGCCCAGGCGCAGGGCCAGGGCCTTGAGGACGGCCTCCGAGGCCAGGGCGTGGCGGAAGAGCCGCTCATCGTGGCAATGCTTTTTCAGCAGGTCCAGGGCCTGGGCGCGGTCCATGGCTCCCCTCCCGGGTGGGCGGGGCGCGCCGGAAACAACTCCGCCCGGCCCGCCGGGGTGGCGGGTCGGGCAGCGAGGCAGCCAGCCCGGGGCCGCCAGGGGCGGTCTCCCGGGACTCGCGGGCGCGCCCCTAGGCCGCCTTGGTCAGGCGGCGGGTCTGCTTCTTCAGGCGGGACAGCTTCTTGCGCATGATCTCCAGCTCGGAGCGGCTGGCGGTCTCGCGGGAGCCGTCGCGCTTTTCCTTGAGCGCCTTGTAGGCGGACTTGGCGGCGCGGATGGCGCCGGTGTCCACCTGCTTGCCGTCGTCGACGATGCCCCGGGCCTCCTTGATGGCCGCGATCAGCTCGGCCTTGTTCATGGCGTGCACACCGACGATGCCGTCGATGGTCAGCGCCAGCTCGCGGAGCTCCTTGGCGGTCATTTTCTCCAGGGCTTTTTCCTTCGCCTGCTTCTCGGCCATGGCTCGAACTCTCCCGAATGGCTAGGGGCGCATGGCCCCATGGGTTGTCTTTATTGCTGAAAGCGCAAATTTACTAGCCCGGGCCGGGCTTGGCAACGGTTTTTACGTCTTCCGGCCGGGAGGCGGCCATCGCCCGGCAAGGGCCGCGGGGGCCGGGAGGGCTCAGGGGGCCTGGTCGGGCGTTCGCCGCCAACGGGCCATGAGGACATGACGGCCGCCGGGCGGTTCGTCGAACTCCCGCTCCGGCTGGAACCCGGCCTTGGCGAAGGCCCGCAACGAGGCCTGGTTGCCGGCCATCACCGCCGCGATGACCAGGGGCACCGCCGGGTCGGCCAGGGCCCGCTCCGCCACCAGCGCGATGGCGGCGGCTCCCAAGCCCCGTCCCCGGGCCTGGTCCTCGCCGAGCATGATGTCCAGATCGATCGCGGTGGCGGGAATTTCCGTCAAGCCGGCCTGGTCAAGCTCCTGGCGGGTGGGATGCCGCCAGATCACCAGCCCCACCGCCCGGGCCTCGGCCAGGATGATGGCGCGCCACTCCCCCGGGGCGGGTGGCGCCAGCAAGCGGGCGTTGGTCTCCGGTTCTCCCCAAAAGGCGCGCACATGGTCCGCCTCCAGCCAGCGCCGGATCAGGGGCGCGTCCGCCTCCACCGCCGGGCGCAGCTCCACCCGGCCGGGCCTCAACCCGACGTCTCCGGGGAGCCCGCCTCCCGGCGATCCGCCGCCTGGGCCAGCTTGAGGAAGGGGGTGAACAGGTCCAGGGGCAGGGGGAACAGGGTGGTGGAGTTGTTCTCCGCCGCCACCTCGCGCAGGGTCTGGAGGTAGCGCAGTTGCAGGGCCTGGGGATGGACGGCGATGATCTCCGCCGCCAGGGCCAGCTTCTGCGCGGCCTGGAACTCGCCCTCGGCGTTGATGATCTTGGCCCGCCGCTCGCGCTCGGCCTCGGCCTGCTTGGCCATGGCCCGCTGCATCTCCTGGGGCAGGTCGATGTACTTCACCTCCACCGTGGTCACCTTGACCCCCCAGGGATCGGTGTGGGTGTCCAGGATCTCCTGGAGCTGGCTGTTGATCTTGTCGCGCTCGGCCAACAGGTCGTCCAGCTCCACCTGGCCGCAGACACTGCGCAGGGTGGTCTGGGCCAGCTGGCTGGTGGCGTAGAGGAAATCCTCCACCTGGATCACGGCCTTGACCGGGTCCACCACCCGGAAGTAGACCACCGCGTTGACCTTGACCGAGACGTTGTCGCGGGTGATGACGTCCTGGGGCGGCACGTCCATGGTCACCAGGCGCAGGGACACCTTGACCATGCGGTCGATCAGCGGGATCAGGATGATCAGCCCCGGCCCCTTGGCCTTGATCACCCGGCCCAGGCGGAAGATCACCCCGCGCTCGTACTCCCTGAGCACCTTGAGGGCGGCGAAGAGGAACAGCGCCACCAGCACCACCACCGGAAACAAGCCGCCGATGAAGCCCAACAGGCCCTCCATGAAACCCATGTTCGCCTCCTGACTTTAACGCCGCCCCCAGACCCCGGCCCCGGATCAGGCGTAGCCGATCTCCGGGGTCAGGCGGATGCCGCTGCGCACGAAGTTGCCCCCGCCCCGGGCCAGCTCCTGGCCCTGGTCGTCGGTCAGCGCCGCCTGGGCCACGAAGAGGTTCTTGCCGGCCATCACCACCTCGCCCAGCGCCCGCATGGCCCCCGCCTGGACCGGGCGCTCCAGGAAGAGGTTGAAATTGGCGGTGACCACGAAAAAGCCCTCCACCAGCGACTGCACCGCGAAGAAGGCCGCGTCGTCCAGGGCCTTGAAGTAAGTCGCCCCGTGCACGGCGTGGGCGGCGTGGTGCAGCTCCGGCCGGGCCTGGATCACGATCTCGCAGCGGCCCTTCTCCACCAGGATGCGAGGCTGGAAGAACTGGTTGATGGGCGCGGTGTGATACATGCGCTCCAGCCTGCGGTAATGCTCGCTCCAGTCCAAGACGGGATCACTCCGGTGGTTGGTTGTACGGCTCCACCCTCAGGGTCAGGCCGTCCACGGCCTTGACCACCACCTCCTGCTCCGTCGCCAGGCCCTCGGCCCCCCGCGCCCGCCAGATCTCGCCCAGCACCCGCACCCGGCCGCTGGCCAGGACCACCCCCCGCTCCCCGATCAGGCCCTCGGCCCCGGTGCGGGCTCGCGCCAGTTGGGCCCGGGCCGCCAACCAGGTGATCCCGCCGAAAAAGGTGAGGAAGGACGCCAAGGTGGGCACCAGCACCGTCAGGGAGATGGTGGTGAGCTGGCCGGGCTGGTCGAAGAGCATGATCGAGCCCAAGACCAGGGCCACCGCCCCGCCCAGACCCAGCAGGCCGCCGCTGACGATCTTGATCTCCAGGAAGAAGAGCACCAATGACAGCAGGATCAGGGCCAGGCCGGCGTAGGAGACCGGCAGGCTGCTCATGGCGAAAAAGGCCAGGATCAGGCAGAGGCCGCCCACCACCCCGGGGAAGATCGTACCGGGATGGCTGAGTTCGAAGTAGAGCCCGGCCAGGCCGATCATCAGCAGGATGTAGGCCAGGTTGGGGCTGGCCAGGAAGCTCAGCAGGCGGTCGCGCCAGTCCGGGGCGTGGAAGACCAGATGCCGGCCCTGGGTGGAGATCACCCGGGGGCCGGTCGCGGTGGCCACCGTGACTCCCTCCAACTGGCCCAGGAGCGAGCCCAGGTCGCTGGCCATGAGGTCGATCATGCCCTGCTTGAGGGCCTCGCCCGCCTCCAGGCTCAGGGACTCGGCCACCATGCGCCGGGCCAGCTCGGGGTCGCGGCCGCGTTTCTGGGCCAGGCCCCGGGCCATGGCGCTCAGGTCCTGCACCACCTTGTCGCCCATGGCCCCCTTGATCTCCTCGCCCCCGCCGCCCACCGGGTGGGCCGCGCCCACCTGGGTGGCCGGGGCCATGGCCGCGACATGCGCCGCCAGGACCAGGAAGGCCCCGGCGCTGGCCGCCCGCGCTCCGGCCGGGGCCACGTAGACCGCCACCGGGACCGGCGCGGCCAGGATGGCCTGGACCATCGCGCGCATGGACTCCACCAGGCCGCCGGGGGTGTCCAGTTGCACCACCACCAGGGAGGCCTGGGCCTCGGCCGCCCGGCCCAGGCCCTCCACCAGGAAACGGGCGCTGCCGGGATTGACGCTGTCCTTGAGCTCGATGATCCAGACCGGCCCCGGGGCGCTCTCCGGCGCGGGGGCCGGCGGCGGAGCTGGGGCCGGTGGGGCGGCGGATTGCTCGGCGGCCGGGGCCAGGCCGGCCAGGCCGGTCAGGGCCGCCAGAGCGGCCAGGGCCAGGGCCGCCAGGACCCGGAAAAGGCGTCCGCCACCGGGGCCGCGCCGGAAGGATGCGAGGGATCGGGGAAGCCGCGTCATGCTCACCTGCCTCCCTGGGATTGACACCGTTGCGCCGGGGCCTTCAGGCCCGGCCCCGCGGCCTCCGTTCGACGCGTGCCCACGCGCTCCCGGAAACCATCCGCCGGCCGGATTTCCCACCCGATCCGGCCCCGGCGCCGGCTTGACTCCTAGTCTAATACAAAATCGCGCCGCGCGCAGGTTTCGTCACGCCAGGTCCTGGGCCAGGCGGCGACGCAGCGCCTTGAGGTCGGCGTAGGCCTCGGCCTTGCGCTCCGGGCTGCGCAGCAGAAAGGCGGGGTGGAAGGTGGGCAACAGCGGGGTTGCGCCCAGGTCGTGCCAGCGGCCGCGCAGGGCGCTGATGGGCGCGTCGCTGGCCAACAGCGCCTGGGCGGCCGGCCGGCCCAGGGCCAGGATGGCCCGGGGGGCCAGGGCCGCGATCTGGCCCTCCAGGAAGGGGCGGCAGGCGGCGGCCTCCTCGGGCCGGGGGTCGCGGTTGTTGGGCGGCCGGCACTTGACCAGGTTGGTGATGTAGACCTCCTCCCGGGTCAGGCCGATGGCGGCCAGCATCCGGGTCAGCAGTTGGCCGGCCGGTCCCACGAAGGGCTCGCCCCGCAGGTCCTCCTGCTCGCCCGGGGCCTCGCCGATCAGCATCACCCGGGCCGTGGCCGGGCCCGCGCCAAAGACCAGCTGGCGACGGCCCGCGGCCAGGGGGCAGCGTTGGCAATCGCCCAGTTGCTCCCGAACGCCCTCCAGGCTGGGGCGCGGGCCGGTCCCCGCGCCGGCGGCCGGGGCCGAATCGCCGGGCGCCGCCGGGCCGGCCAGGGCCGCCCGCAAGCGCCGCAGGTCGCCGGCCCGGGCCTCCACCAGGCCCAGCCCCAGGCGGGCGCGGCAGGCCAGGTTGGCGGCCAGTTCGTGGATCAGCTGGGGATCGGCCGGCATCGGCCGTCAGGCCTGGCCCACCAGGGCCGCCACCCGGTCCAGGATGCGCATCGCCACCGCCGCCTTGCTCAGCAGCGGCAGGGACTCCACCGCGCCATTGGCGTCGATCAGGTGGACCCGGTTGGTGGAGACGCCGAAGCCGCTGTCCCGGGCGCTGACGTCGTTGGCCACCATCAGGTCCAGGTTCTTGCGCCGCATCTTCTGGGCCGCGTGCTCCAGGACGTCGTGGGTCTCGGCCGCGAAGCCCACCAGCACCCGGCCGCCCTTGTCGGCCCCCAGCTCGGCCAGGATGTCGGGGTTGGGCAAAAGCTCGCAGGTCTCGCCCCGGCCGCCCTTCTTGACCTTGTGGGGGTGGCACTCCACCGGCCGCCAGTCGCTGACCGCCGCCGCCTTGATCACTACCCGGGCCTCCCGGGCGGCCGTCATCACCGCCTGGTGCATCTCCCGGGCGCTGACCACCTTGAGCGTCTCCACCCCCGCCGGGGGCTCCAGGTGGGTGGGTCCCAGCACCAGGGTGACCCGGGCCCCCCGCCGCCGGGCCGCCCGGGCCAGCTCGATGCCCATCCGCCCGCTGCTGGGGTTGCTGATGAAGCGCACCGGGTCCAGGTGCTCGCGGGTGGGGCCGGCGCTGACCACCAGCGCCACCCCGGCCAGGTCGCGGGGGGCCAGCAGATCGGCCAGGGCCTCGGCGATCTCCGCCGCCTCGGCCATGCGTCCCAGGCCCTCCTCGCCGCAGGCGGTGCGCCCGGGCTTGGGACCCACCGTGGCCACCCCCCGGCCGGTCAGGCGAGCCAGGTTCTCGGCCACCGTGGGGTGCCGCCACATCTGGGGGTTCATGGCCGGGGCGATCAACAGCGGCGCGGTGGTGGCCAGGATCAGGGTGGAGAGCAGGTCGTCGGCCAGGCCGTGGGCGGCCTTGGCGATGAAGTTGGCCGTGGCCGGGGCCACCACCACCGCCTCGGCCCAACGGGCCAGGTCGATGTGGCTGATGGCCGCCTCGGCCGCCGGGTCGAACATTTCCTTGAAAACCGGCTGGCCGGTGATCGCGGCGAAGGTCAGGGGTCCCACGAAGGTGGTGGCGGCCCGGGTCATCACCACCCGCACCTGGCAGCCGTCCTGGCTCAGCCGGCTGGCCAGCTCGCAGGCCTTGTAGGCCGCGATGCCGCCGGTCACCCCCAGCAGCACCCGGCGCGGCTCGGATAGGCATTCAGTCATGGGGGGCCACTAAATCCTTTGCGGGGGGAGCCCTTTTGGGGGCCCCAAAGGGTTCCCCCCGAGCCCCCCTCCTAAAAGGCCGCCCTGGCGGGGATTCCCCGCCAGGGGTCCGGCGTCTGCCTAGGACGAGGGGGCGACCCAGATCTCCACCGTGGTCTTGAAGGTGCTCTCGGTGATCTGGATCACGCAGGTCTTGCCCGGCTTGGCGAAAAAGAGCGCGGACTTGGGATACTTGAAGCTGCTCTTGAGGGTCCAGTTGTCCTTGGCCATGGAGTCGACGAAGAAGTTGATCAGGCTCTCCAGCTCCAGGTTGTCCTCGAAGACCAGCACCCCGGCCTTGAAGGTCCCCACCTTGAACAGGATGGACTGGTCCTTGTTCAGCTTGAGCTGCACCGGCACCTGGATGTCGTCGAAGTCGTAGTAGCGGCCGGCCGCGCCCTGCCTGGCCGCCGCGTCGGCGTCCTTGGCGTCGCCGCCGCCGGAGAACAACGAGCAGCCGGCGGTGAGCGTCAGGGCCAAGACCAGGATCGCCAGCAGCATATATTTACCGCGCTTCATCGGCTTCGCTCCCCTCGTGGCGTGAACCGCCCCTAGCCCAGGCGGGCCAGGACCAGCTCGTCCATCGCCTTGCGTTCGGATTTCTGGTTGGCGGCCCCCGGCCAGCCCAGGGCCACCACCGCCATCAGCTCGTGCTCGGCCGAGACCCCGCAGATCTCGCGCACCGTATCGGCGCTCTTGAGGATCTCGCCCAGCCAGACCGCCCCCAGGCCCAGGGCGTGGATCATCAGCATCATGTTTTGCAGGCATGCCCCCACCGCCTGGTGGTCCTTGGCGGCGTGGTACATGGAGGGGGTGTGGATGAAGACCGGAATCAGCACCGCGGCCTGGTTGACCACCGCGCCGTAGCGGGTGCAGCCGGCGATGCGCTCCTTGACCGCCGGATCGCGCACCACCACGAAGCGCCAGGCCTGGTTGTTGGTGCCGCTGGGGGCCCAGCGCCCAGCCTCCAGGATCCGCTCCACCAACTCGTCGGCCACCGGGCGGTCGGCGAACTTGCGCACGCTGCGCCGGGTCCTGATCAGCTCCATCACCGCCTGGGGGTCCACGCCTTGCCTCCCTGCTGGTATTGCTGGGCATACTAGCAAGCCCCGGCCGGACGGTCAAGGCGGCCCAATGGCCTAAGTGCTTGTAAGCCGTGGCCCCCCCGGCTAGACTGACTGGCGTGGCCCCTCCCCAACCCCAACAGGCTATGAACCCATGACCAAGCCCCTCGCCATCCTCGCGGCCCTGGCCCTGGCCCTGGTCCTGGCCGCCCCGGCCCCGGCCGCCGCGCCGGACGCCACCCCACCCGCCAGCCCCGATCTGGGCGGAACCATCGTCATCGGCACCATCGGCGACGCCACCAGCATGATCCCCATGCTGACCAGCGACTCGGCCAGCCACGAGATGAGCGGCTATTGCTACAACGGGTTGATCAAGTACGACGCCAACCTCAACATCGTGGGCGACCTGGCCGAGGGCTGGGAGGTGAGCCCCGACGGGCTGACCATCACCTTCCGCCTGCGCCAGGGCGTCAAATTCCACGACGGCCAGCCCTACACCAGCCGGGACGCGCTCTTCAACTGGCGCTTCATGGTCGACCCCAACACCCCCACCCCCTATTCCGGCGACTACCTGAAGGTGGAAAAGGCCGAGGCCCCTGACCCTTACACCTTCCGGGTCCACTACAAGGAGCCCTTCGCCCCCGGCCTGGCCTCCTGGAGCCTGACCCAGATGCCGGCCCACCTGCTGGAGGGCCGGGACCCGCGCGCCAGCCCCCTCAACCGCCGGCCGGTGGGCACCGGACCCTACACCCTGGAGGATTGGCAAACCGGCTCCAAGGTCACCCTCCAGGTCTTTCCCGACTACTGGGAGGGCCGGGCCTATCTGGACCGGGTGGTCTACCGGGTTATCCCGGACATGGCCACCCTGTTCCTGGAGCTGCGCTCGGGTGGGGTGGACTGGATGGGCCTGACCGCCCTGCAATACCGGCGGCAGACCGAGACCCGGGCCTTCACCGATAACTTCCGCAAATACCGCTACCTGGCCAGCCTCTACACTTACATCGCCTGGAACCTGGGCGACCCCCGCTTCAAGGACGTCCGGGTGCGCCAGGCCCTGTCCTACGCCATCGACAAGGACGAGCTGATCACCGGGGTGCTGCTGGGCCTGGGCCAGGTGGCCACCGGCCCCTACAAGCCCGGCACCTATTGGCAAAAGCCCGACCTGCCCGACTACGCCTACGACCCCACGAAGGCGCTGGAGCTCTTCGCCCAGGCCGGCTGGCGCAGGGACGCCGACGGCATCCTCAAGAAGGACGGCCAGCCCTTCGAATTCGTGCTGCTGACCAACCAGGGCAACGCCTACCGCAAGAACTCCGGGGTGATCATCCAGCGCCGGCTGATGGACCTGGGCATCAAGATGGAGCTGAGGGTGGTCGAGTGGGCGGCCTTCCTCCGCGAGTTCGTCAACAAGGGCCGTTTCGACGCGGTGCTGCTGGCCTGGACCATCCCCCAGGACCCGGACATCTACGACATCTTCAGCAGCGCCAACATCGGCCCGGGCAAGCTCAACTTCAACGCCTACCGCAACCCCGAGGTGGACCGGCTCCTGGCCGAGGGCCGGCGAATCTTCGATCCGGCCCGGCGCAAGGCCATCTACGACCAAGTGCAGACCATCCTGGCCACCGACCTGCCCTACACCTTCCTCTACACCCCGGACGCGCTGCCCATCGTCCACGCCCGCTTCCAGGGCATCGAGGCCGCGCCGGCCGGCATCAGCTACAACTTCATCCGCTGGTGGGTGCCCAAGGCCCGGCAGCGCGCGGCCCTGGCCCCGTGAGCGATCGCCAAAAATGAGGGCTTGACAGGCCAGCGATCTTTAACTAGTTATAGAAGCATCATCCAGTAACCCGAGGGACGAGACCGCAATGCATTTCCTGCTGGCCGCTCGATTTAGCTTTTTCTTTAGCGGGAGAGGTCTGCCCACGGGTTAGTTGACGACAAAACACGCGACTACCCAGGCCGTGGGCGGACTCCGCCCACGGCCTTTCTTTTTGCCAAAACCAAACCCGGGGCGCGACGCCCCGCCAAACTCCAGGAGAACCGCCATGGACGCCCAGACCCACCCCGCCATCCGCCTCGGCCAGGACCTATACCAGCTCGGCACCACCAAGTTCCCGGTCTATCTCTCCCTGGGCGAGGCGGGCCTTTTGCTCGAGGGCGGGACCTCGGCCACCGCCGGGCTGATCGCCCGGCAGGTGGCCAGCCTGGGCCTCGCGCCCGAGCGCATCCGCTATCTGGCCCTGACCCACACCCACGCCGACCACATCGGCGCGGTTCCCCGCCTGCGCCAGCTCTGGCCCCACCTGGAGCTGGTGGCTGGACCGAAGGCCGCCGCCCACCTGGCCTCGCCCCAGGCCCTGGAGCAGTTCCTGCCCGCCGACCGCATGATCCAGAAAATCTTCGTGAACAACGGCCAGTTGGACGCGCCCCTGCCCGAGCTGGAGCATTACGACTTCCGGGTGGACCGGGTGCTGGCCCAGGGCGAGAGCATCGACCTGGGCCGGGGGGTGGTCTGGACCGCCCACCAGACGCCGGGGCATTCCTCCTGCCATGTGGCCTATCACGCCGCCGGCCAGGGCGTGGCCGCCCTGGGGGACATGACCGGCTATTTCGACCCCGGCCTGGACCTGATCTGGCCCAACTATTTCGCCAGCCTGCGCGACTACCTGGCCAGCATCCTGCGCCTGGCCCAGCTCTCGGCCCGGTTGGCGCTCTTGAGCCACAACGGCGCGGTCCACGGCGAGCTGAGCGAGTTCATGCACAAGGCCCTGGCCGCGACCCGGGTCTATCACCACCAGCTGTGCCAGCGCCTGGCCGACGGCGAGGACCAGGCCGCGCTCTGCCGGCAGGAGGCCCAATGGGTCTACGGCTTCGCGCCCATCGCCTCGCCCAAGGCCATCGACTTCCTCTGCGGCTGCCTCTGCCGCCAGTCGCTCAAGTCCGGCGACCTGGACGCCATGCTGGCGCTCTTGGCGGCCGGCGAGGGGCTGGCTGACCTGCCCGAACCGGCCCGGCCGGCCCTGGCCGCCGCGCGCGCCTAGCTTTCCAACGCCCCGCCCCACTAGCCTCCGGCCTTTCTTTTGGGAAAGGGGGGCGGGGGAAAACCCTTTTCTTTGGGCCCCCAAAGAAAAGGGTTTTCCCCCGCTCTTCTTTTTCTTCCCCCTCCCCTCACCTGCCCGCCTCCGACGCTTCACAAGCCGGGCGGGGAGGTTATAATGGGCGGGTGGCAGGAGACCCGGGTTGGGAGGCGCGCGGCTGGTGTTGATCTATCTCGCCAAGCGGTTGGGCATGATGGCGCCGTTGCTGATCGGCATCACCTTCATCAGTTTCCTGGTGATGCACCTGGCCCCGGGCTCGCCCACCGACGTGATGACCGACCTCAACCCCAAGGTCAGCGACCTGGCCCGGGAGCGGCTGACCAAGCTCTACGGCCTGGACCAGCCGCTGCACGTGCAGTACTGGAGCTGGTTGAAACGCCTGGCGGTGCTGGACTTCGGCCAGAGCTTCGCCCCGGACGGCCGGCCGGTTCTGGACAAGATCGCCGAGCGCCTGCCGATCACGGTGAGCATCAACGTCTTGAGTCTGATCCTGGTGCTGATCATCGCCCTGCCCATCGGGGTCTACAGCGCCACCCACAAGGGCAGCCTCTTCGACCAGGCGACGACGCTCTTTGTCTTCCTGGGTTTCGCCAGCCCCACCTTCTGGCTGGCGCTGTTGGCCATGATCCTCTTCGGGGTGCATCTGGGCTGGCTGCCCATCAGCGGCATCAAGGGCCTGAACCACGACCAGCTCCCCTTCTGGGGGCAGATGCTGGACTACGCCCGCCATCTGTTGCTGCCGGTGCTGCTCTCGGCCCTGACCAGCCTGGCCGGGCTTAGCCGCTACATGCGGGCCAACATGCTGGAGGTGATCCGGCAGGACTACATCACCACCGCCCGGGCCAAGGGCCTCAGCGAGCGGGTGGTGATCTACCGCCACGCCCTGCGCAACGCCCTGATGCCGGTGATCACCATCCTGGGTCTCAGCGTGCCGGGCCTGATCGGCGGGTCGGTGATCTTCGAGTCGATCTTCGCCATCCCCGGCCTGGGCAAGCTATTTTTCGAGGCGGTGATGAGCCGCGACTATCCCCTGGTGATGGGCGGGCTGGTGATCAGCGCGGCCCTGACCCTGGTGGGCAACCTCTTGGCCGACCTGGGCTACGCCCTGGCCGACCCCCGGGTGCGGGCCGCGTGAGGGCGGGCCGGGCCATGGCCGCGCCGGCGGCGGGCGGGGGGCTCTCCCTGTTCTGGGAGGCGCTGGCGGCCAACCGCCTGGCGCTGTTGGGCCTGGCGGTGGTGGCGGCCCTGGTGCTGGTGGCGGCCCTGGCCCCCTGGCTGGCCCCCTTCGACCCCAACGCCATCAACGTGCAGGCCATCCTGCTGCCGCCCTCCTGGAACCACCCCTTTGGCACCGACGAGCTGGGGCGCGATGTCTTTTCGCGCATGATCCACGGCAGCCGGGTCAGCCTCCAGGTGGGGCTGGTCTCGGCCGGCCTGGCCACCCTGGTGGGGGTGGCGCTGGGCGCGGTGGCGGGCTACTACGGCGGTTGGGTGGAGGCGGCCATCATGCGCTTCACCGACATGATGCTCTGCTTCCCCACCTTCTTCCTGATCCTGGCGGTGATCGCGCTGCTGGAGCCCAACATCCTGAACATCATGGCCGTGATCGGCCTGACCTCCTGGATGGGGGTGGCGCGCCTGGTGCGGGCGGAGTTCCTGACCCTCAAGGAGCGGGAGTTCGTGGTGGCGGTCAAGAGCCTGGGCGCGGGCGACGCGCGCATCATCTTCCGCCATGTGCTGCCCAACGCCATGGCCCCGGTGCTGGTGGCCCTGACCCTGGGAGTGGCCGGGGCCATCCTGACCGAGAGCGGGCTGTCCTTCCTGGGCCTGGGGGTGCAGCCGCCGGAGCCCAGTTGGGGCAACATCCTGAGCCAGGGCAAGGACAACATCGAGATCGCCTGGTGGCTGAGCCTGTTTCCGGGCCTGGCCATCCTGGTCACCGTGCTGGGCTACAACCTCTTGGGCGAGGGCATCCGCGACGCCCTGGACCCGCGCCTGCGCTGATCCCCTTTCCCCTCCCAGCCACCACCCGGCCCCGCCGGCCATCGGCCCACAGGCCATGCGGCGCTCAAGGCCCATGGCCAGCCGGAGTTGACCGGGCGGGAGGCTCGCGCCCCAGCCGGGGGCTCAGGCCGTCTCGCCGGGCACGAGCTTGTCGCGGGCCAGGGCCTGGCCCACCTCGGTCATCCCCAGGCGGGCGTAGGTCTCCCGGGTGGGCGCGCCCGTGGCCCGGTCCCAGCCCATGACCTGGTAGAACAGGTCCAGGGCCAGGCTCATGTCGGCCCGGTCCATGCGGATGGCGCCCGGGCTGAAGGGCGGCGCGCCGGCGGGGTCCTCGAAAATCCAGGGCGGCATCCGGTCATGTTGGCCGCGCAGGTCCAACTGGCCCATGTCCCGGAGGGTCAGGGCCCGGTGCAGGGTGAAGATGCGCTCCCCGATCCGGTCCAGTCCCTCGCGGTCGATCTCGCGGCCGGTGGCCAGGCTGTAGAGCCGGGACTCCAGGCTGTCATCGCCGCGATAACCGCGCGACTGCAACGGCGAGGCCACCCAGGGCCCCATCCAGTTGCACAGGCCCAGGCTGTCGTGCAGCTCCTTGCGCACCAGGGACCAGCGGGCCCGCCGGGCCTTGTACTCGTTCATGGGGGTGTAGGCCCCGATGCCGTCCACCGCGTCCGGGGAGCCCCAGATCTCGGCCGCCAACCGCTTTTGCACCTCCAGCGGCAGCCCGTTGCGGATGAAGTTGGTGTGGGAGTGACAACAGGCGTCGCGGTTGTACTGGGTGTTGATGATCACCCCGCACTGACCGTCGTCCTCGTTGGCGTGATGCTTGGGGTGGCCCATCTTCCAGTAGGCGGTGGCGTGATCGCCGGCCCAATCCTCCTCGGGAATGGACCACTGGTCAAACAGCCCGGCCGCGCCCTGGCCGAGGACCTGGCCCAGCTCCCCCCGGCGCAGGCCGACCCGCGGCAGGAAGTCCAGCAGGAACTCCGGGTCGCCGGCCTCGTACTTGCGCCAGGGGATGGAGGCGTACTCGGCCGAGCCGAGCTTGGCCTTGAGCAGGCCGCCATAGTAGAGCTTGATCAGGTCGCGTTGCAGCTGGCCGTAGTTGCACCACACCCCCAGGTCGTCGGCCAGGTGCATGCCCAGCATGCTGGCCTCCAGCGCCGCCGGACCCTGGCGGCCGCCGGGAAGCTCCTTGAAGAACCGCGCCCCGAACACCAGCCCCACGCAGGTGTTCTGGGCGGTTTCGCCGATGCCGTACTTGGCGGCCATTCCGGGAACCTTGATGATGGTGTGGCAGCGGATGGGGCAGGCGGTGCAGCCATTGCCGCGCACCGTGCGCTCCCAGAGGGATTCGCCCAGCCAGAACACCGCGCTGTTGCTGCGGAAGGCGATCCGGTTGGGGTCGTGGAGGTCGCCGGTGATCTCGATGGGCGGCTGGGCCGCGCCCCAGCGCCGGCCCGGCTCGCCCAGCCAGCGCGAGCCGGGATGGCGGTATTCGGCCTGGGGGCTGGCAAAGCTGGGCGCCACGTGCTGGTTGTTGGCCCCGAGAATCGACAGGTGGAACTTGATCAGCCTTTCCCACTCGCCCTTGTCCCCGGCGATGCGCACCCCCCCGCCGCCCTGCACGCCGATGGCCTTGAGGTTCTTGGCCCCCATCACCCCGCCCACCCCGCCGGCGGTGTGGGACAGGCCGGTGGCCACCACGGCCATGGGCGCCAGCTTTTCCCCGGCCTGGCCGATGGCCGCCACCGCGCAGCCCGCGCCCATCTCCCGGCTGATCTCCAGGGTGGCGCGCCGGATGCCGGATCCCCACAGGTGGGCCGCGTCGCGCAACTCCACCCGCGCGTCGCGGATGAACAGCCACACCGGCCTGTCGGCCCGGCCCTGGACGATGATCGCGTCATAGCCGGCGTACTTGAGCCGGGCCGCGAACTGGCCGCCCATGTGCCCGGAGCCCACCAGGGGCTTGGGCCAGCAGGTGGGGAAGATGGTGGTCACGGCAATGCGCCCGTTGCACGGGGCGCCGGTGCCGGCCAGCGCTCCGGTGGCGAAGACCAGCTTGTTGGCCGGATCGAAGGGGCCGGTGCCGGCGGGGACCTCCTCCCAGAGCACCTGGTAGCCGAGGCCGGTGCCCCCCAGCCAGTGCCCATGGCGCTCATAAGTCTGGTGGGTGCTGATCTGGCCGGTGGAAAGATCCACCCGGAGCACCTTGCCCGCGAAGCCGCCGGGGGACGCGACCATTTTCCGCTCCTCGTGGATATCCAGTTTTCAGGAAAGACTATTTCCGCGCCGGGGCGTGGCACTCCTGGCAGGCCTTGGCCTTGGCCTCCGGGATGGCGGCCAGCCTGGCCCGGACCGGGGGTCCCTCGCGGGTGAGGTCGCGCCAGGGGGCGTAGCGCAGGGCCCCGGCCGGGCAGGCCTCCACGCATTTGGGCTGGCCATGGCACAGGAAGCACTTGGAGGCCTTCTGGCTCGCCTCGTCAAAGACGATCATGTCCCAGGGGCAGGCCCGCTGGCACAGGCGGCAGCCCACGCAGGCCTGGTCCACCACCACCCGGGCCCCGGTTTGGGGGTCGTCCCGGATGGCGTCATAGGGACAGGCGATTTCGCAGGGCACCGGATGCGGGCATTGGCGGCACACCCCCTGGACCACCAGGCCGTCGCCCCAAAGCCCCCCCGCCCTTGGCCCCGCGCCCGGCCCGCCGGGTCCGTAGTCCAGGCCGCGCTCGATCTTGATCCGGGCCAGGGAGGGCTGGGCGCGGCCATCGTTGAACTCGGTGCAGGCCAGTTCGCAGCGCTGGCAGCCCACGCAGCGGGAAGGGTCGGCCAGGATCAGGCCCTGGGCGTTGTCCAGGATTATCAGCGGCGAGTCCGCCGCCAGGGACTCACGCAGGCCCAGGGCCGCCAGGCTGCCCAGCGCGCAGGCCGAGAAGAGCAGGAAGCCGCGCCGCGAGAGACCGCGATCCAGGCCCACGGACTCGGCCGCCAGCCGGATCCAATCTTGATAACCCGCACGGCCCATGGGCACCTCGCACTCCGGCCCCGCAATCCGGCGACCACGCCCCAGGGTCGTCGGCCCACCCCCGGAGCCACCGGGGCATCGGGCCGAAGCTGGTCCCGCCGCCCCAGGCGATGCCTGCGTATGAAGCTGTCGTCGGAAGTATTATCAACCAGCCTGGCCCACGGAGTAAAGAGCGGTCCAGCCCGCCGCGCGGGGGATGTTCACCCAATCACCGGGGACGCGGCCTGGCCCCTGACGAATAAAAACGCGCGCCGCCGGAGATGCCGGCGGCGCGCTGAAAATTGGCGGAGAGGGTGGGATTCGAACCCACGTAGCGGGGATTAGCCGCTAACCCGATTTCGAGTCGGGCCCGTTACGACCACTTCGGTACCTCTCCGGTTCAAATCCGTGCAACCACCCCCGACCGGCGAGGGCCTGACCTCCCGGACCAGGTTCGGGCCGGGGCGGCTTGCGCCGGGCAACCGGGCCGGTGGAGCGCCTCGGCTCCCGATTCCGTGGCCAAACCGCGTCCGGCCAGCCTGGGACCGGCCCCCGGAACCGGGCCTCCTAATATACCAAAAAATCCCGCCCGCGGCCTCAGGCGGCGCGGCTCTTGCCGCTGAGCGACTCGATGGCGATCCTGAACACCCTGGTCTTGTGCCCCAGTTTGGCGATGTAGTCAAGCCCCTGGGCGCGGAACCCGGGGCTGTACTTGTCGATCAGGCCCTCCAGGGCGATTTGCTTCTCCTCGCCAAACGCCTCGCTGGCCCGGCCCTGGACCACCACGCTTTCATATTGCGTGGTGAACTGTTCCGGCAGCACCTGGTGCGAGCCCACCACGCAGAACGAGACCCGGGGATCGTGGGCCAGGTGGTCCAGCTTGCGGCCCTCCGGGGCGCAGTGGAAGTAGATCGCGCCGTCCAGCAGGCAATAGTGCAGCGGGATTCCGTAGGGCTGGCCCTGGGCCGAGACGGTGGACAGCACCCCGAAGACGCCTTGCTCCAGGATTCGTATCGTCCGCTCGGGGCTGATGGCCCGGTCTTGGCGGCGCATTTCACGCGGCATGGTCAATCACTCGCTCCCAGCGCCGTTTTTCCCCGGCGGGCGGCGAAGAACCCGCGCAGGATGGCCGCGCTCGGCTCCGCCAGCAGGCCGCCCTCCACCCGCAGGCGGTGGTTGAGGCCCGGGGCCTGGTTGAGATCCAGCACCGAGCCCAGGGCCCCGGCCTTGGGGTCGGCGGCCGCGTAGACCACCCGGGCCACCCGGGCCCAGACCAGGGCCCCGGCGCACATGGGGCAGGGCTCCAGGCTGACATAGAGGGTCGCGCCGGTCAGGCGGTAGTTGCCAGCCACCGCGGCGGCGGCCCGCAGGCAGAGCACCTCGGCGTGGGCGGTGGGGTCGCAGGCCAGGATGCTGCGGTTGTGCTCGGCGGCCAACAGCCGCCCCGCCCCGTCCACCAGCACCGCCCCCACCGGGACCTCGCCCAGCTCGGCCGCGCGCCGGGCCAGGCCCAGGGCTTGGCCCATCAGGCGTTGGTCATCTTCGGTCCAACTCGGCTCCATGCCGCAAGTTACCACTTCCCCCCACCCCCGGCAACGGCGCGCCTCCCCAGCCTTTTCCCTCCCCCTGGTTGACAGCCCGCCCGGTCCATGACACCCTAAAATCAAGCGAAACGGGCATGGCCCGTTTCGCGCAAGCCTTTTTAGGAGGGGGTTTGGGGGAACCCTTTTTCGGCACGAAAAAGGGTTCCCCCAAGCTCTCTCTTCAAGGAGCCGAACCATGGCCATGGTCTTGTTGCGCGAGTTGGAGGACCGGTTCCAGGCCGATGTGTGGTGCGAGGCCCTGGAGGCCGAGGGCATCCCGCATCTGCTGCGCACCTATCAGGACACCGCCTACGACGGATTGTTCATCAGCCAGCGGGGTTACGCCTCGCTGTTCGTGGAGGAGGAGTGGCTGCCCCGGGCGCGGCGGGTGGATGACGGCCTGGCCGGGCGCGCGCCCCTGGGGGTGGACGGGGCCATGGACCTGGCCCGGCGTATCGACCACACCCTGCTGGATCCCAATGCCGGCGAGGCCGAGTTGCTGGCCCACCTGGAGCAATGCCTGGAGATGGGCGCGGCGGCGGCCTGCGTCAACCCCTGGCTGGTGGCGCGGGCCGCGCGGGAGCTGGCCGGCAGCCCGGTCAAGGTCTGCGCGGTGGCGGGCTTTCCCCTGGGGGCCGCCACCGGGGCCAACAAGCTGGCCGAGGCCCGGGAGTTGGCCCAGTTGGGGGCCGAGGAGATCGACGTGGTGCTGAACCGGGGCCTGGCCCTCTCCGGCCGGGAGGCCGAGGCGGCGGCCGAGATCGCGGCCATCGCCCGCGCCCTGCCCGACCGCGCGGTCAAGGTGATCCTGGAGGTCTCGGCCCTGGGGCCGGAGTTGAGCCAGCGGGTCTGCGCCCTGCTCCTGGACAGCGGGGCGGCCTTTGTCAAGACCGGCAGCGGCTATTTCGGACCGGCCACGGTGGGCGAGGTGCAGATGCTGCGCGCGGCGGTGGGCCAGCGCCTGGGGGTCAAGGCCGCCGGCGGCATCCGCGACCTGGACCAGGCCCTGGCCCTGGTGGGGGCCGGGGCCGACCGCCTGGGGGCCAGCGCCGGCTTTGCCATCTGGCGGGAGGCCAAAAGGCGCTGGCCGGACCGGAACTCGTAGCCGGCGGCGAGGTTCGCGAGGGCGGGCTTGGCATGGCTTTTTGCACCAAAGCTGCAAAAACGCATGCCAAGCCCGCTCCGGCCCAAGGCCGCGCCAGGAAGATTCTTAGAACCTGTCCGGGCCTCCCCCCGCGACGCGACATCCCATTCTAGACGGCCAGGTTCTTTACGCGTAAATACCCGGGCGGGGACAAACCCCGCCCCCACATCAAGAAAAGCCTATTATTACGTCATGTTATAGTGAGTGCAGGGTTCATCCCCGTCCAGCTTGCCTTGGCTTATGAAAACAGCCTCTCACTCACCATTGCGAGGCACAGAAAAATTCTTCATCTTTGACGTCCACCCCCAACCCGGATAACCACGCGGATCATGGCGAAACTGCTCTTCATCGGCCTGGACGGCGTGGGCCTGGACCTAGCCCGGCATTTGGCCCGGATCGGGGTGATGCCACGGTTGGGCGAGCTGATGGACCGGGCCGGGGCCTGGGCCACCAACTCGCCCCTGCCAGAGGTCAGCCCGGTCTGCTGGACCACGCTCTTCTCCGGCCAGGGTCCGGGCCACCACGGGGTCTTCGGCTTCGGCGAGCCGGCGGTCGGGAGCTATATGGTGCGTCCGGTGGACTCCGGGGCGGTGCGGGTCCCCCGGCTCTGGGATCGCGTCTCCCAGGCCGGGGGCCGGTCGGTGGTGCTCAATGTTCCCCTGACCTACCCCGCCACGCCCCTGAACGGGATCATGGTCAGCGGCTTCGTGGCCCCGGAGCTGACCCGGGCGGTGCATCCGCCCGAAATGCTGGGCCAACTCCAGGCCCTGGGCTATCGGCCCGAGTCCGACCTGGACCGGGCGGTGAGCGATCCCGCCGCCCTGATGCCCGACCTGCTGGCCGCCCTGGAGGCGCGCCTGGAGCTGTTCCGGCGCATGCTGGCCCTGCCCTGGGACCTTTTCGTGGCGGTCTTCACCGAGACCGACCGGATCAACCACTTCCTCTGGCCGGCCCTGTGGGACGACGGCCACCCCCTGGCCCAACCGGCCCGCCAGGCCTACCGCCGCATCGACGACTTCCTGGGACAGATCTGGCGGGAGCACGCCCCGGCCATCGCCTCAGGCCGGGTGGTCCTGATGCTGGCCGCCGACCACGCCTTCGGTCCGATTGTCAGCGAGGTCTACCTCAACCCCTGGCTGCGCGAGCAGGGTTTCCTGATCGCCGAGGGCTGGCAGGCCGGGCCGGGCCATGAGCGTATCCTGCCCGCCAGCCAGGCCCTGGCCCTGGATCCGGGGCGGATCTATCTGCACTGGGCCGGGCGCTTCCCCGGCGGGAGGCTCACGCCCGGCCCGGCGGCCGAGGAACTGCGCGGCCGCATCCGGGCCGGACTGCTGGGCCTGCGTTTCCGCCGCCTGGGGCGCGGCGCGGACGGACGCCCGTCCCTGGTGGAGGAGGCCCCCATCGCGGCGGTCCACGATGGCCGCCAGCTCTACCGTGGCCCCCGGGCCCATCTGGCCCCGGACCTGGTGGCCGTGGCCGCGCCGGGCTATTCCCTGCGCGCCGGCATGGCCCGCACCAGCGTCTTCGGCCTCAGCCACCTCACCGGCAGCCACCGGCCCGAAGGGGCCCTGGCCCTGTCCCTGCCGGCGCCAGAATCACAACCAGCGGATATCGCGGGCCTTCATGTTCTGATGACCGCCGCCCTGGGGCTCCGGCCCACCATTGGACCCGGCCCGGACTTGCCCTGCCCGTCGCGTCTCGGTTAAGGTAATAATAAGCAACAATACTTCGCCCCGTGACCGGAATCCGCCCTGGCTTGGCCCTGGGCCATGGCCAAGCATCGCACCCGAGATAAAGGCAATATTGCATGTTCGACCCTGCCCGTCCCACTCCCCTGGACCTGAGAAATTTTCAAGCTTACCTGGAAACCTGCCGCCAATTGCTCCAGCAACGCCTGGCCGACGCCACCAGCGTCCAGGAGATCGCCCGGCACGAATCCCGGCTCAATCGCTATCCCCGCCTGGATCGTCTGGAAGAGCCGCGCGACATCGTGATCATCGACGAGCGATTCATCTCTCCCCGCGACCTGGAGCGCGGGGTGGACGCCCTGCTGGCCGGGGCGGTGCTGCTGGAGCACGCCTGCGCCGGCGAGGCCACCCGCTTGGGCCTGGGCACCAAATACCTGGTCAATCCCCGCCACCACCTGACCCCCGCCATTCTGACCGACCACCTGGGACCCGACCCCGCCCTGCCCCATCCGCCCGAGACCCTGCGCCCCGTCTCCCTGGGCCGCCGCCACATGCTGCAACTGGCCTGGGACCTCTGGCGGCTGGCCGAGGACAACGCCCAGGACCCCCGCCAGGTGCTCAAGCGCCAGCACCTTTTGATCATCGTCAACGAGCAGAGCGCCCAGGGGGTCATCGACGACTTCCGCGAGGCCCAGTTCTACGGCTTTGAGCGCCGCCGGGTCCTGTTCATGGTCCAGCGCGCCTTCCACGGCTTCAACCTGGGCCCCCAGGGCTGGTTTTACGACCAGGACAGCCCCCTGCGCCTGCACAACCACGGCCAGATGCTGATGCAGACCACCATGGACGGCCAGCTCTTCCGCCTGGACGACCAGGGCCAGCGCCGCCACCTGCCCTGGACCGAATATCTCTCCCTGCTGGGCGACCTGGTGGACAAGGTCTCCTTCAACATCGAGGACCTGGACTACCTTTCCCAATCCCTGGACCACCTGGGCCTGGCCGCCGCGCTGAAGTTGGCCGAGGCCGGCGCGACCATGATCATGGAGGTGGTCAACAACGATCCCGACAATCCCATCAAGGGCGGGGCCTGCTATTGGGACCCGGAGCTGAACCGCAATGTCATGATCGAGTCCTTCTGCCTCCAGGGGGTGCAGCCCGAGGACATCGCGGTGCTCAACAAGAACATCAACCACTACCCCCAGCCCGCCCGCGGCCTGGCCGCCGTCCGCCAGCAAGGCCTGGCCATGCCCATCGTGGTCAAGAAGAACTACCTCTACTTCCAGCCGGTGCAGGGTGACCTCAACTTCCTGGTCCCCACCACCTTCGTCCGCCGCCCCCAGCTCAGGCCCATCCGGGCCTGGAAGGGGCCGCGCCACACCCGGGCCGCCCTGGCCGCCCTGGCCCAACAAGACCAACGCCCCGGCTTCTGGGCCTGGGCCTCCGGCCTCACCGGCCTGGCGCTTTGAGAGAAGAGGAAGCACGGGCGGGGACAACCCCAGCCCCTACACCAAGAAAATCATATCATTGCGGAATCTTAGCCTAGGGGCGGGTTCGAGCGCCTCGACCGGCCAATCGGGTCGGGTCAGGTTCAACTCTGAACCAACCCCGCCCGTGCATCATGAAAATTCCATTATTTCCTAATCTTATCCTAATCTTAGCGTAGGGGCGGGGTTTATCCCCGCCCGTCTTGTCTTGCCTCAAGAGAACAGCCTCTGGCTCACCGTTGGCAGGCTGGGCGCCAACGGTTTGAAGCGCCTGGGCCAGGCTCCACCTTTTCATGTATTGGTTCCAAAACGCCGCGGGTCATCGGCGCTTTTGGGGCGGGCATGGCGAAGTGGGTTCCCAAAGCGCCGTCTGAGGGCCATACTTCCGTCATGCCCTATCTGGTGGACATAGCCGTGGCCGCCCCGGTCTGGCGGCCCCTGACCTACGCCGTGGCCGAGGACCTGGCCCCCCTGGTGGGGCCGCTGACCCGAGTGCTGGCCCCCCTGCGGGGCCGCGCCTGCCTGGGCTTCGCCCTGGGGCCGGCGGTTACGGGCGACGCGGCCGGGCTCAAGCCCATCCAGGACGTCTTGGACGAGCCGGACCGCCCGGTCTGGCCGGCGGGGCTGCTGCCCTTTTTCCAGCGCGCCGCCGCCTACTACCAGGCCCCCCTGGGCCAGGCCCTGGCCTGGGCCCTGCCCGCCGGCCTGGGCGAGGCCAAAGGCGCATCGCGGGGCGGGGGGCCGGAGTTGGTGGCGGTGGCGGCCTGGCGGCCGGGACCGGAGGACCAGGCCCCCAAGCCCGGCGGCCAGGCGGCGGAGTTGTTGGCGCTGTTGCGGGAGCAAGGCCCCCAGCCCCTGCCGGTGTTGCGCCAGCGTTTTGCCCGGGCCACGGCCCTGGTCCGGTCCCTGGAGGCCGCCGGCTGGGTGAGCCTCGGCCACCGCGCCCTGGTGCGCGACCTGTTGGGCCGGCCCCTGTGGCCCGAACCCGAGCCCGAGGTCCTGACCCCGGACCAGGTGGCCGCCCTGGCCGCCATCACCCCGGCCGTCGACGAGAAGCGTTTCCAGAGCTTTCTCCTCCACGGCGTCACCGGCTCGGGCAAGACCGAGGTTTATCTCGCCGCCTGCCGCGCGGCCCTGGCCGCCGGACGGGGGGCCATCATCCTGACCCCGGAGATCGGCCTTTGTCTGCGCCTGGAGGGCCTGTTGCGCGACCGCCTGGGGCCGGAGCGGGTGGCGGTGCTGCACTCGGGCCTGACCCCGGCCCAGCGCCGGGAGCAGTGGTGGGCCATCGCCAACGGCCCGGCCCGGGTGGTGGTGGGGGCGCGCTCGGCCGTCTTCGCCCCGCTGGCGGACCCCGGCCTGATCTGCGTGGACGAGGAGCAGGACGAGGCCTACAAGCAGGAGGACCGCCTGCGCTACCACGGCCGGGACCTGGCTCTGTTGCGCGGCCGGGAGCAGGGCTGCCCGGTGGTGCTGGGCAGCGCCACGCCAGCGGTGGTCACCTGGCAACGCGCCCAGCGGGGCGAGCTGACCCGGATCAGCCTGCCCCGCCGGGTGCGGGAGGCCGCCCTGCCGGTCATGGAGGTGGTGGACCTGCGCAGCGCCGGCAAGCTGGAGGCCGGCTTCCTGGGCCGGCGGCTGAAGCAGGGGCTGATCGACACCGTGGCCGCCGGGCACCAGGCGATTGTCTTCCTGAACCGGCGCGGCTTCGCCCCGGCCCTGATCTGCACCGCCTGCGGCAAAAGCCTGGGCTGTCCGGCCTGCGCCCTTAGCCTGACCCTGCACCAGAAGCGTCAACGCCTGGTCTGCCACACCTGCGGCCATCAGCGCCCGATCCCGCCGCAGTGCCCCAATTGCGGCGCGGCGGCCGAGGCGTTCAAGCCCCTGGGGCTGGGCACCGAGGCGGTGGCCGACAGGCTCCAGGAGATGTTCCCGGAGTGGCGGGTGGGCCGCCTGGACCGCGACACCGCCGAGACCCCGACCCAGTTGCGGCGCATCCTGAAGGCGGTGGTCAACCACGAGTTGGACCTGCTGGTGGGCACCCAGATGCTGACCAAGGGGCACCACTTCCCCCTGATCCGGCTGGTGGGGGTGCTGCTGGCCGACCAGGCCCTGACCCTGCCCGACTATCGCGCGGCGGAGCGGGCCTTTGTCCTCCTGACCCAGGTGGCGGGCCGGGCCGGGCGCGAGGGCGGGCCGGGGCGGGTGATCGTGCAGAGCTATGACCCCGGTCACCACGCGGTGGCCGCGGCCCTGGCCCACGACGCCGAGGGCTTCTACGCCAAGGAGCTGGAGTACCGCCAGGAGCTGGGCTACCCCCCCTTCGCCCGGCTGATGGCCCTGCGCCTGGAGGGCAGCGACGAGGCCCGGGTGCGGCGGGCGGCCGAGGACCTGGCCCAGCGCCTGGAGGCGGCCCGGCGGCGGATCGACCCCCGGGCGCAGCTGTTGGGTCCGGCCCCGGCGGCGGTGGCCCGGGCGGCCGGGCGCTGGCGCTATCTGATGCTGCTCAAAAGCGCGAGCGCGGCCGCGGCGGCCCACATCCTGCGCCTGGGCCTGCACCAGGCCGGGGACCTGCCGGCCGGGGTGCGGCTGATCGTGGACGTGGACCCCCTGAACCTGAGCTAAAGCCCCAGACGGCCTAAAGCCCCGGCAAGCCCAACCAGCGGCGCAGCAGCTTCCAGCCGCCGTCGTTCATCGGTGGCTGCTGGGCCCCCAACTTGTCCAGCTCCCTCCTCACCTCGCGGTGCTGCAACCACAGGCATAACCGCTGGTGCTCGTCGCCGTCCAGATAGCGCTGGCCCAGGTCGTTTTCCGAGGTCGGCCGCGCCGGCTCCCGGCGGTCATTGGCCCTGGGCAGGGGGCAACAGATTTGCCTGGTGGTGACGCTCATCCTGGCTCTCCTTTCCCCGGCTTGGCCGGGGCGTTGGTGTATATGCAACCAGTGTATTTACACGTTTATCGTCAATTAAAACGGCCGCATGCGTGTAGTTACACGCTTGCCGCCAAAAAATTTTCTCCTCCCCAGCGCCCGGCCTATTTAAGCCCCCGGGTCAGGGTGCGCAGGTCGCCCAGCAGCTTATCCCATTTCTCGGCCCCCAGGCCGGAGACGATGCGCTCCTGGGCATGATGCCAGAGGGGGGTGGCGGTTTCCAGGGCCTGGAGCCCGGCCGGGGTCACCAACGCCCGCACCTCGCGGCGGTCTTCGCCGCGCTCCAGGGTGACCAAGCCCCGTTTTTCCAGCAGGGCCAGGTTGCGGCTCAGGGTGGTGCGGTCCATGCCCATCAGGTTGGCCAGTTTGCTCAAGACCAAATTCTGGTTGAGATAACAGGCCACCAACAGGCTGAACTGGGTGATCTTCAGGCCAGTGGGCCGCAAGGCCTGGTCAAAGGTCTGGGAAACGCGACGGGTGGCGCGGCGCAGGTTGAAGTCAGCGCAGGAAATGGTCATGGCGGCGCAGGCGTCGCGGTCGATGACCGGCCGACCCGCCTGGGGCAGCACCGTCTTTCCCGTCTTGTCCTGGGGTGCGCTCATAATAGGAGTATATGCACGCTTCCTGGGAAAGAGTCAAGCGCCAACCTACCGCGACTCCAAATCGTCCTCGACGATCTCGCGGCCGCAGTCGGGGCAGCGGCTGATCTCGCGGCCGGCGGGGTCGCTGAAGCGGGTCCGCCAGGCGTTGCCATCGCGCAGGTATTCGATCCAGATCTCGGCCCCGCAGACGCAGTAGCCGACGCTGCCGTGAATCATGCCGCTCTCCCGCGCCAGATCCCGGGTTGTTGACTCGCCGCTGGCCAGGGCCGGCGCGGCGGTCTCCCTTTTCATCCCGCCTGGCTGGCCGGGTGTCAAGCCCTTGAGGGAGAGATCGCCTCGTCGCCGGGCGGCTCCTGGCGATGACGAGCGGGGAGACCCCCGCCCAGCAGCCGTCAATCCAGCACTTTACGAGAGGGTGTGGGGAAAACGATTCCCCCGAAGGAGAACGCGGCACGACTCCCACCCCACTTCGCCTTTTTGGAGGGGGGCGCGGGGGGAACCTTTTCGGGCACCAAAAAGGTTCCCCCCGCATTCTCCCCTCTCCTCCCTTCCCTCTCCTCCCCCCTACCCCGCCCGGACTTCCAGGACCCGGGCCCAGCCGGGCCAGAGGGGGGAGATTTGGGCGCGGCCGTTATGGAGGGGGAAGGACTGGCCGGGGTTGAGCAGGTCGACCAGGGTCCCGTCGGGGGCGTCGGGCAGGCGGATGTCCTGGCTGGCGGGTTGGTTCTCGGCGCTGACGGCGATGACCAGCCATTGTTCGTGGCAGCGGCGGGAGAAGACCAGGCGGCGGTGGGAGAGGGCCAGCTCGCGGTAGTCGCCCTGGGCCAGGGCGGGGCAGGCGCGGCGCAGGGCGGCCAGGCGGCGGATGGCGGCGGGCAGGTCGGGCTGGGGGGGATGGGCCTGGAGGGCGGCCAGATCCAGGGCCGGGCGCAGGGGCCAGTCGTCGCTGGGGTTCTTGACCCCGGTGATGCCGAACTCGCTGCCGTAGTAGATGGATGGCGCGCCGGGCATGGTGAAGAGCAGGCAGTGGACCGGGTAGAGGTGGGCCGGGTTGGCAAGGCGGCTGGCCAGGCGGTCGACGTCGTGGTTGTCGGCGAATGAGTAGAGGGTGCGGCCCTGGCAGAGGCCGTAGTTACCGAACTGGCGGCGCAGGGTGTAGGCGATCTCGAAGTAGTTGGCGTCGTTGTGGCTGGAGAAGAGGCCCTTGTAGGCCTCGTAGTTGGTGACCGCGTCCAGGCCGTCCTGCTCGAGATAGCGGCGGTAGTCGCCGGCCACCACCTCGCCCATGAGCCAGAAGCCGGGCTTGAGGTCCCGGCAGTGGCGGCCCAGGTCCTGGAGAAAGGCCGGGGGCAGGTGGTCGGCGGCGTCCAGGCGCAGGCCGTCGGGGTCCCACTCGCGCAGCCAGGTGGTGATGGCCTCCCAGAGGTGGGAGCGCACCTCGGGGTTTTGCAGGTTGAGCTTGACCAGGTCCTGGCAGCCGTTCCAGGTCTGGTAGGCGAAGGCGTCGCCCAGGGGGCTACGGCGGGTGAAGTCCAGGTGGAACCAGTCGCGGAAGCGGGAGTCGGGGCCGTGGGCCTGGAGGTCGCGGAAGGCCCAGAAGTCGCGGCCCACGTGGTGGAAGACGCCTTCCATCACCAGCCTGAGGCCCCGGGCGCGGACCTGGTCGGCCAGCCAGGACATGGTCCGGTCGTCGCCCAGGCGGCGGTCCACGTGGAAAAAGTCGGCGATGTCGTAGCCGTGGGCGCTGGATTCCAGGACCGGCCCCAGGTAGAGGGCATTGGCCCCCAGGTCGCGGGCCTGGTCCAGCCAGGAGATGAGGCGGTCCAGGCGGGGGACCGGGGCGGCGGAGAAGTCGTTGCGTTGGGGCGCGCCGCACTGGCCCAGGGGGTAGAGGTGGTAGAAGACGGCCTGATCGACCCAGTGAGCCATGGCGGGCCTCCTTTCTGTACCGATCGGTATAGTTAACGGCCAACAAAAACCGGCCTCGGGCCGGGAAAAAGCGCGCGCGGCCTAGGAATAGATGCCGTGCATGAACTGGTGGACCAGGTTGAAGACCATCTCGTCGCTGGGCTCCAGGAAGCCGTTGAGCACCAGGCCGATGAAGGTGTTGACCTGGCCCAGATAGCTGACGGCGTAGCGCTGGTGGCGGCCCTTCATGTTGCCGTGGTCCTTGGCGGCGGCGATGAACAGGTCCACCAGCAGGGTCTGCTGCTGGTGGGCCCAGGGGCGCACCGCCAGGCTGGATTCGCTTTGCAGCGGCCCCAACCAGAGCGAGAGCTGCAGACGGTAGAACTCCGGGTTTTGCCTGGCGAAGGCGAAGTAGGCCCCAGCCAGGCGGTAGAGGGTCAGCGGCAGGTCGCCCTGGTAGGCGGCCGCCGGGCGCACCGCCGCCAGCAGGGCCAGGAAGTTGACCTGCAACAGCTCGTCCAACAGACCGGCCTTGGAGCCGAAGTAGTGGTAGAGGGTGGGCTTGGTGACGCCGGCGGCGCGGGCGACCTGCTCCACCCCAACCGCCTCGTAGCCCTTGGCGGCGAAGAGGCGCAAGGCCTGGTCCATGATGTTCTGGCGGTTGTCCATGCCCGGCCCTCCCGGGGCCTGGGGATAATGTACCGTACGGTATAGTGGGATGCAAGGGAAGGTTGTCTGAAAAGGCAGGTTCGCCGTGGTGTCTGGCGATGCTCGGGCCAGGGGGGGGGACCAGGAATAAGGGTCGGTTTGGGCAAGGGGGCCTCGCGCCCGGACCTCTCGCGGCTGACGCCGCCGGGACAACCAGTTGTCCCGGCCACCCGGAACAAACCAAAGCTTGGGGAAAGGCCGGCCCCGAATCCGGGGCGGCCGGGCCGCCCGAGCTAACCCTGGCGGGCCTTGGGCTTGGCCTTCCTGCCCCCGGCCGGCTTCTTGGCCGGTGGGGGCAAGGGGGCCTCGCGCCCGGACCTCTTGCGGCTGACGCCGCTGGGACAACCAGTTGTCCCGGCCACCCGGAACAAACCAAAGCTTGGGGAAAGGCCGGCCCCGAATCCGGGGCGGCCGGGCCGCCCGATCTAACGCTGGCGGGCCTTGGACTTCTTGCCGCCGGCCGGCTTCCTGGTCGGGGGGGACGCCTGGGCCGGTTGGTTCCCGGCCGGGGCTTGACCCGGGCGGGCGGGTTGGGCCGGCTTGGCGGCCTGGGCCGGGGCCTGGTGGTGGCGGACCAGCCAGGCCAGGTAGATGGCCCCGGCCGCGGCCATGGCCAGGCTGAGCCACTGGCCGGTGGTGAGCCCCAGGGCCAGGAATCCCAGCCAGGCGTCGGGTTCGCGCACGAACTCCACCAGGAAACGCACCAGGGAATAGCCCAGGAGGAAGACGGCCATCACCCCGCCGGTGGGCAGGCGGTCGCGCAGGAGCCAGAGGATGAAGAAGAGCAGCGGACCCTCGCCGACGGCCTCGTAGAGCTGGGAGGGGTGGCGGGGCAACGGCCCGCCGTGGGGGAAGACCATGGCCCAGGGCAGGTCGCTGACCCGGCCGAAGAGCTCGCCGTTGATGAAGTTGCCGATGCGCCCGAACATCAGGGCCCAGGGCGCGGCCAGGGTGATGGCGTCGGCCGCCGGCAGGACGGGCAGCTTCTGGCGGCGCAGGTAGATCACCGCCGCCGCCACCGCGCCGATCAGCCCGCCGTGGAAGGACATGCCGCCGTGCCAGATGGCGATGATCTCGATGGGATCCGCCAGGTAGCGCGCCCAGTCGGTCCATTGGTAGAAGACGATCTCGCCCAGGCGCGCGCCCACCAACAGCCCGGCCAAGGCCCAGAACATGAAGCCCTGCACCCGCTCGGCGTCGTAGGCCGGGGCGGTCTTGGCCAGGCGGCGCTGGACGATGAAGTAGGCGGCGACGAAGCCGAAAAGGTACATCAGGCCATACCAGCGGATGGCCAGGGGGCCCAGGCGCAGGGCCACCGGGTCGATCTGGGGATAGGTGAGCATGGCGATTACCTTCCTGGGGCCATCACGCCGGCCTAGGGTCCCTCGATGCGTAGGGGGGTGACCACGGTGTGGGAGTGCTTGCCGATCAGGTCGCGCAGGGTGGTCTCCACCCGGTAGTCGCCCGGGGGCAGGCCGGAGAGGCTGTAGGTGAAGGTGAGAGGGAAGCGGTCGGGAAAGTTGCGGCTCTGGCCGCCGAAGCGGCCGAAGTCGCGCCGGCCGCCCACCACTCGGCCCCAGGCATCCACCAGATTGAAGTCGGCGGTGAGGTTGTAGGTGTAGACCCCGGCCTTGGGGTCGTGGCGCACCGCGAAACCCACCGGCTCCAGGTAGAGGATCAGGGGCTCGCTGGGGCGGTAGACGTTGTCCACCCGGGGGATGAACTGGCCGTAGCCGCTGGGCGGGGCGGCGGTGAGGTGGACGTTGAGGGCGGTGAAGGGCAGCTCGGCCCAGGCCAGGGCGGTGGCCCGGCGCAGGGACTCCAGGGCGCCGGCGGGATCCTTCTTGTCCAGGGCGCGGCGGGCGTCGTCCAGGGCCTGGTTGAAGGCGGCCGGGGCGGCGACCGCCGGCGGGGCCGGGAGGGCCGGGACCGCCAGGGCCAACATGGCGATTAAGCAAGCCAGACGAGTCATTTACCGCGATCCTTCAAGCCCCGTCTCAACTCGCGCAGGCGGGCGTACTTGGTGAGGGTGTAGAGGGACTCCAGGCGGGCGGCCAGGTAGCCCTCGAAGCCGTCCAGGAAACCCAAACGCAGCAGATAGCGGGAGAAAAAGGCCCAGGCGGCGTGGCCCCAGGCCGAGAAGCCGCCGGCCTGGCGGCCGCGTTCGGCCATCTGGCGGGCGGCCTGGGCGGAGTAGACATCCATCCGGCGCAGGTATTCGCCCACGGTCTGGTAGGAGTGATGCTCCACGAACCCGGGCAGGCGGCCCACCTCGCCCTGGACCTCCAGGCGCTCGTGGACCCGGCGTTTGATCCAGGTTCCGGCCCCGCGCCGGTGCAGGCGCAGGTGTCGCTCGCCGGCGTAGCCGCCATGGCGCAGATGGCGGCCGAAGAAGAACACCTGATAGTTGAGCTCATAGCCGGCCTGGCAGGGCTCCGGCCCGGCGCGCAGGGCCTGGAGCGCGGCCTTGAGGCGCTGGTCGGGACGCTCGTCGGCGTCCAGGCAGAGGATCCAGTCGCCGGTGCACAGCGCCGCGGCGGCGTTGCGCTGGTCGGCGTAGCCGGTGAAGTCGCGGCGGACCACCAGGGCCCCGGCCGCCTCCAGGATGGCCCGGCTATCGTCGCTGGAGCCGGAGTCCACGGCCACGATCTGGTCGGCCAGGCCAGCCAGCGCCGCCAGCCAGGCGGGCAGGTTGGCCGCCTCGTTGCGGCAGATCAGGGCGACGGACAGGGTGGGCATGGCGGGCCAGGGCCTCCGTGGTGGTTATCAAGGGCAGTTATAGCAGCCCAGCGGGGGTGTTGTCTTGTCCGGGCGGCGACGGAACGGGGATGGACCCGGAGATTGCTTCGCTTCGCTCGCAATGACGAACCGGATGCCAAAGACAAGACCAGAAATCTGACCAAGGCGCTGCCCACCCCCGGCTTTCTTTGGGGAGGGGGGTGTGGGGGGAGGACCTTTCTTTGGCCCCCAAAGAAAGGTCCTCC